>Ga0207647_10000002_pt1 | contig 400771 bp, 371 predicted proteins | sample KBSCornC2_FD_184295 | JGI IMG/M metagenome (GOLD analysis project Ga0207647, IMG submission 184295) | Corn rhizosphere microbial communities from Kellogg Biological Station, Michigan, USA - C2 (SPAdes) (version 2) | ecosystem: Host-associated > Plants > Roots > Rhizosphere ...
GGGCCTCCACGCCGAACAGGGGAACGACGTTCTCGCCGTATTGCTCGGTGAATCGTGACCAGTCAAAGGCCTCGCTCAAGCGCGTCGATTTGATCCGCCAGCCTTCACGCAGCAGATCGTCGAAGCGCGAATGCGTCATGTCTTCCGCGAATATCGCCGGTGCGAGCAGGCTGCCGGCGAGCGACACCCGCCCATGACTCTCCTCCGGCGAGAGGTTGCGCAAGCGGAACACCTTCTCGCGACCAAACTCCTCGCGGTAATGCACGCTCACCAATGAGTTGAGTTCGCGATGGGTGGACATGGCCATGAGGTGGCCGATGCCCGCGAGATCGAGGCTGCGATCGGCCGCCTGCGATGCGGGGTTGCCGAAGAACGTAGGCAAACCCTCCATCCGCGCAATGCGGATGCCATGCCAGTCGTCGTCGGCGACCACGACGCGCAGCCCCTCGATCGCGTGCAGCGCACGCGCAACCTCCAGCGCCACGGCGTTCGCACCATACACAAGCACCCCACGCGGCTCCGGCTCGGCAACGCGCAGCCAGCAGGCCAACGGCCGTGCAGTGGCGCCCTGGAACACCACCGTGCCGATGATCATGAGAAACACCAATGGCACGAGTTTGTCGGCGCCCGCCATGCCTGCGCCTTCAAGACGAATGGCGAACAGCGCGGATACCGACGCGGCCACGATGCCGCGTGGCGCCACCCACGCCACCAACGCACGCTCTCGCCAGCTCAGGCCACTGCCCAGGCTGGATATCCATACCGAGAGCGGACGAATGATGAGCTGCGCGGCGGCGAAAATCATGAGCCCCGCGAACAGCGTGCCCTGTGGGAGCGGCCAATCCAGGCGCGCCGCGAGCAGGATGAACAACGAGGAGACCAACAGCGTGGTCAGGTGCTCCTTGAAATCCATGATGTCGTCGATGTGCACATCGCGCATATTGCCGAGCGCGATACCCATGATGGTCACGGCGAGCAGGCCCGATTCATGGGCAATCGCATTGGATGCGCTGAACGCGATGAGCACAGCCGCGAGCGTGCCGAAGTTCTGCAGGTATTCGGGGATCCAGTGACGCCGCAACAGGTTGCCGTGAATGAAGGCCGCGACGGCACCGACAGCCGCACCGCACGCCACCGTGCCGAGGAATACCTGCAACGAATGCCCTTCGCGATGCGATGCGATCGCTTCGTACACCAGCACGGCGAACAGCGCGCCCACCGGGTCGATGACGATGCCTTCCCAGCGAAGTACGTTTGCGATGCGTGCGTTCGGACGCACGGTACGCAGCATCGGCGCGATCACCGTGGGGCCGGTCACGCAGGTCAACGCGCCAAACAGGAACGACAGCTCCCAGCCCAGGCCGCCGATAAAGTGCGCGGCGGCGGCCAGCATCAACAGGGCGAACACGGCGCCGTAGGTGACCAGGCCGCGGACGGCATGCCCAATGCCCTTCAGCTCGTGGAAGCGGAGGGTAAGGCTGCCCTCGAAGAGGATGATCGCGACGGCCAGGGAGACGACCGGAAACAGCAGGTCGCCCATGACCTTGTCCGGCTGCAGCAGGCCGGTGACCGGCCCGGCAAGGATGCCCGCGAGCAGCAGGAACAGGATGGCCGGCAGCCTCACCCGCCAGGCCAGCCATTGGCATCCGAACCCGATGCCCAGCATCAACGTCAGCAGCATCCCCAGCTCTAAGTGCATATAAACCCCTGGCCCATAAAAAGAATCGGCCTGCACCAAAACGGTGGGCCGACTAAGTGAGAAGCTTATAGAAGGGGATGTGAAGCTAAAGGCCGGTCCCGGTGCTGACGCGGGGGGAGGGAGGGGTAGCCAGCACCGGGACGGGGCAGGCAGCCATTAGCGAACCGCCTGGTGCAGAATTCTCCGCCTCCCCACCCCCATTTGTCAACTAGTCAGTACATGAAATAAGTATTAACTCCGACAGGGGATGCAGCCGAACCCGACATCGGAAGGTCAGCACGGCCCCTAGCATGGAGCGTCCCTGAGTCAGTCACGGACAGCGCCCATGCCCGAACTCGCACCCGAGCTCGTCGCCGTACTCCAGTATCTCGCGCCAGGCTTCATCGCAGCAGGCATCTTCTACGCGACAACGACGCACTCGAAACCAACGCAGTTCGAACGTGTCGTACAGGCGCTGATCTTGACGGTAGTCGTGCGTTCGGCGGTAGCAGTGGAACGATGGCTCGCCATCGCTACCGGAAGCGTCATCACGTTCGGAACGTGGACTGACGAGAGCACACTTGTTGCCAGCATCATCAGCGCAGCCATCATCGGGCTGGCAGTGAGCGCAGCAACCAATAGAGACACCGCGTACGCATGGCTTCGCCGCATCGGGGCGACACAACGTACATCGCACCCGAGCGAATGGGTCGCCGTGTTCTACAACGATCCACGCTTCGTTATCCTGAATTTAAAGGATGGCTCCCGCATCAACGGTTGGCCAAGCATCTGGCCTGCGAGTGCCGAAAAAGGCCATTTCTATCTGACGAGAAGCGCCTGGCTATCACCAGAGGCAAAAGAAAGTACGACGGAACATGAGGGCATTCTCATCAACGTCGCCGATGTCAGGCAAATCGAGTTCGTTAAAGGAGAACCCCTTTGATCTGGAGAAAGAAAAAGGTCGACCCAGTCCCACGCGCCTTTTGGCGAGTCAACTACAACCCCCCACCTACGGTGCGCCCTCCGGACTGGCTGCTCGATTCGAACGAAGCGCTCGCGCGCATGTGGCGCTCAGTCCCGAAGCCCCCCGAGAAACCGCAGGATAAGTGACGCGATCTCATCCACCTTCTCGTCCAGGGCGAAATGCCCTGCATCGAGCTGGTGGATTTCCGCCTTTGGCAGGTCGTGCCGAAAAGCATCGCCGCCAGCGGCCGTAAACGACGGATAATGCGAGCCCCACACGATCAACGTTGGCGGTTGCTTCTCGCGGAACCACGCCTGCCACGCCGGATAGGAAGCGACGTTGTTGCGATAGTAGTAGAGCAACGCCCTCTGAATTTCCGCCTGGCCCGGCCGGCTCAGGAAGGCGTACTCATCCACCCACAGGTCGGGGCTGTACCGCTCCGGGTGCGCACTACCAGCCATGTGGCGCTGCTTCGCCCCCTCGAGTGAGGTAAACGCCTCGAACACCTCCGGGTGCGCATACGGGTTATCCCAGAACGTCGCGATGTTCACCCACTTCGCGCCCAGCCCTTCCTTGTACGCGTTGGCGTTCTGCAGGATCAGGGCACGCACACGTTCGGGATGTTTCACGGCGATGCGATAGCCGATCGGGCCGCCGTAATCCTGCAGGTACATCACGTAGCGATCGATCGTCAGCTTCTCGAGCAACGCGTTCGTCGACTCGGCAAGGTGATCAAATGTGTAGGTGTACCGCGAAGGCGGCGGCGCGTCGCTGTTGCCGAATCCAGGGTAGTCCGGTGCGATAAGGTGATAGTTCGGCGCCAGCAACGGGAACAGCGTATCGAACATGCGCGATGACGACGGAAAGCCATGCAGGAGCACGATGGTCGGCGCGCCCTTCGGCCCCGCTTCGCGATAGAACATGCCGACGCCATCGACGTCGATCTTGTGGTACGTGATTGAGGTGGAGCTGGAGGGAAGCGTGGTTGGCGAGTTGGCCACGGACGGTGAGATGGAGGCAGCCATGGCAAAGGCAAGAAGCAGCGACGAGGTCATTACCGGCACTCCCAGAGACGCAGTGATTGCCGAGAATGCGCCTCACGAGATGGGCCTTCAATCCCAATCCTGCTCCCGATTGGCCACGCTTGACTCGCCTACGCCCCTGCACCCTCCTTATCTGTCGCACGTCCGGTAATTCGGTCGTCGAACATTCGGGTATGTGCTTCAGCCACACAGTGCATTCCGACCTGCGTCATCGCTCTTACGCCCTCAAGTGCGAGTGCCATCAAGCGGCAGTCGACCGCATCCGACTCGTGTACCAAGTCTGCGAGTAGCTGGGTCGTTCCTTGCGCATATTGAAGCCACTCCCTCGCATCATTCAGGAGTTCATGGGGCGAGCTTTCAGAATTTACGTATCGAGTATCCATGAGTTAGAACTATTCCGTGAGGCAATGCGCGTCCGTCCTAACGCGGCACGAGGCGCACAGCGCAACGTACCGAGGATCCACGGACTCGCGGGTTCACCAGCTGCCCGTGACCGGGCGCCGGATAGGCTGGTTGAGGAAGCAGGCCGCAGGCGCAGGACCCGAACCGATAAGCGGCTCAGGACAACCTGCTAGGGCGGTTCTTCAACCGTGCTTGCGGGGGGTGCAGGCAACCCGGTGGCGGGTGGGTATGTCGCCGGGGGGATTCGGCGGGCGAGCGGGTGCCGTATGATCAGTGGTAGCCACTGGTCAACTCCTTAACAGTTGGTTGTGGTCAGCGGTTCAGGGGTGTTCTCAGCACCCTTGGGCCGCGCTTTTCACCGCTCAACGCGGTGGTCGCTTGCGCTGAACTTTCAACGACGACGCAGGCGACGAGCTGACCCTATCAAAACGCTTCTGTGTTGTCTGTAGGCGCTGGGTGCTCGGTGCCCGGGACCGCCATTGATATGCAACGCGCCGATGTACCGCGCGCCTCAGGCGAAGGTGGGACGACGATTCGGCCACAACGCAATCAGCTGGTTCTGACGAAACAACAAGGGCTGCATATACGCACTATCGCAATGCAAATCGTCCAGTGAGGATCCGGTCATGCCACCTACTTTCACGTTGCGCATCACGATTCGGGGAACGTACAATTTCGTTCCGTCAGGACCTTGATCGACCTGGATCGAGCGAGAGCAAAAGCAAAATGGCTGACGTGACGTCGGCGGTGACGAAGTACCGCGACACGCGGAATTCAACCGAGGCAAGTTTCCCAGCCAGTCACCCGTGACGCTCCATCTTGCTTGACGAGGGACATGTTTCGCTGCTTCGCATATGCAAGCGCTCGCGAGTGGGCGCTTGCATATGCCGGCTCCACGAAAGTTGCCCTCTTCGCGGACGAAGACGAGAAGCCTGCCCAACCCCGCACATGAGGCCGAAGAAAAGTAATCTTGACATCGGCTGAAGTCACTTCTTGCATGGTGCCTCCCGAAGCTAGATTCGCTTGTCCCAATCGATCAGTTGCAGTAGACACAAGAATGTCAAAACCTGCGGCCACGTCGATCGATACAGAGAGTGAAGTCGACAGCTCAACGTGTCCAACTATGTGTGACGGCACATGCGCCGCCTTATGCCGCGTCCTAGCCATCTGCTTGAATCCGGCCTGCAAGTCCTGAGGCGTTCCAGCACCAGTCATAGCTTTGATCTTTGTAGCCTCTTGCCAGAACCCCTTGACGCCGAATCGCCCAGCCATTATCGATATATCATCCGGATTCAAGTTCGATTTTTCGCGTCCGAATGCGAACGGACTAAACTGATACTGAGAGCCGAGGGGGCCCGCAGCCGCAAGTTTTGCTGCCTCTTCAAACTCACTCAATCTGTCGGCTGCCGGCCATCCCCTTGACGAATTGAGGAGCCCCTCAAATGTTGAAATCAGCGACGCGGCCTTCAGCTTCTCAGGAAGATGCGAGTAAGGAACGGATGCCTGATTGATCCGCTGCGTGCACTCTATCGCGCGATTTCGCATGAAATCCTCGAGCGCGCTGAAGAGCATGACCATACAGCCATTCCGCACGACAACCGCGGAGCTATTCGGAGTTGCGACTGGAGTGGTATCGATCGAAATAGGGTCATCCAGAACCGCCTGGATTGCTTCCACTCGGTGCAGGAGATGCGTCCTCGCGATCGACATGCTTAGTCTACCGATTCCAGTGCAGCCTTCATTGCATCGATTCGCCCAAGGACACTTGATTTTGTATTAGTCGCTTGCCTGACCCAACCCTCGAACTGTCCATGCGAGAACAGAGCGCGAGTTGCTCTCACGATCTTCTTCCTCTTGTCCCTCAGTGAAGCGACCTTGGTGCGCCCCAGGAGGGAAGCCGCGACCATTTGGGCATCATACATACCGGCGAGGAATTGGTTACGTACGCCGTCAGTCTCATACCGCTTGAAAGCGTCTTCACCCCAGAAGTCTTCACAGCGCGAGAGCGAAGTGGTGAACTGAAGTCGAAACCTTGCGATCTCTTCTTTGCTCAGCTTCTGATTTGCCTGCATGTACGCATCCATAGATCTACGGTAGTCGCCCGAGAAGTCGCGCCACGTTTCCTTCATGGTAAAAAATCGGAGCACGTACTCGACGTCCTGCATTTGCAGGTACGTCGGCTCTGTATTCTTCTCGATCTTCAACTGCTGACGCAGAAACGGCGCTTCGGAAAGCTCAAAAAGAAGGTCGTTGAACGGCCCACGAAATGCCGCGTTACGGATCTCTTGCGCTTCGAGCGCTTCGCCCCCTGTATTGAGGCGCTCAAATACCTCGTACTTCAGATCAGGGTCCGACTGCTTCAGCAAAGTGATCACGCGCACGTATGGCCTGATCTTCAGAGCATTCTTAAGGTCTCCGGGAAGATCCTCAAAATGTGCCCCTTCCAAGATCTTGAATTTCTCGAGCTCAGATAAAGCGATCTTGCCGCGCATGAATGCGGTGATCGACGTCAGCCGTTGCTTCCCGTCAATTACGGAATATTTGCCATACGACTCTTCGGCCAAATACACGGGGGGGATCGGTATATTGAGCAGGAACGATTCAATAAGGGCGGACTGCTTCTTCGCTGTCCATCGCTCACGCCGCTGGTATGCAGTCTGCGTATCAATGGACGCGCCCTCGACCATCGCTGCAACTGTCTCCAGGGACATATCTGACGCCTGTAGGACGAGGCGATCCTGTGCCTTATTGAAGGTTGACACTATTTCCGCCGCGCTATTCTGCGCACTCTTTTTCGCAGCTTTCGAAATTCTCACGACCACTGGCATCCCCTGATTAACCCGTGAAAATCTACCGCACCACCGCCGGGGCATCAACGACAACGTGAAGCTCGATCGTGACCTCAAAACCGCCGGTAATGCATCGCCTCGGCAAGATGCACCTGCTCGACGCACCCACTGCCACCTTCAAGGTCGGCGATCGTCCGCGCCACGCGCAGGATACGGTGATACGCCCGCGCCGAGGCGCCAAGCTTGTCGAGCGCGCCTTCCAGCCAATCACGCTCGGCGGAGGGCAATGCACAGTCACGCTCGAGGTTCACGACACTGAGTTCGGCATTGGGTTGGCCCGCGCGGAGCAAGGCCTTTTCGCGCGCCGCCACGACGCGCTTACGGACCGTGGTGCTGTCATCGTCATGTGGGCCACGCGTCGCGGAAAGTTCAGCGATGGATACACGTGGTACTTCCACGCACAGGTCGATGCGATCGAGCAGCGGTCCAGAAATCTTTGCGCGATACCGTGCCACCTGGTCCGGCGTGCAGCGGCACTCGTGCAGCGGATCGCCCTGGTAACCACACGGGCACGGGTTCATCGCGGCGACCAGCTGGAATTCGGCCGGGAAGGTCGATTGGCGCGCGGCACGCGAAATGACGATCTGCCCCGACTCCAGCGGCTCGCGCAGCACTTCGAGCACGTGACGGCTGAACTCGGGCAACTCGTCAAGGAATAGCACGCCGTTGTGCGCGAGCGAAATCTCGCCGGGGCGTGGCGAGGAACCACCCCCTATGACAGTTACCAAAGTCATTGCGACTATCTAGCCGCCGAAACCCCGAGCAGGCGCCATGCACGAACAAAAGTCATCGCGACTATTTCCCACACCCAATGCGACTCCCTATAATTTCCACCATAGTGTTGCGACAGGGTTTCCTCGGCTCTTGCCTCCCATACGGAAAATCGGACTTGGACGCCGCGCCGTGGCGGGCATGCTGGCCAGCGACAAGCAGCTGGATACCAGCGGCGCAAGCTTTGAGTCGTCGCTCGAACGTGATTTTTTCATCCTTCTCGAGTTCAACGCGAAGGTCATCCGTTGGGATCCGCAACCCTGCCGTATTCCGGTGCAAGCCACTGGCACAACCTACGTCCCCGACGTCCTGGTGAGCTATGCGGAGGATCCCCGCGATCCGTCGACGTTTAGCCAGGTCCTGTACGAGATCAAGTACCGCGACCAGCTGCGCAAGGAGTGGGCGAACTTCCGCCCCCGCTTCAAGGCTGCCAGCCGTTTCGCCAAGGGGCAGGGTTGGCAGTTTCGGCTGATTACCGAGCGTGAAATACGCGGTGGCGATCTGTTGTGGAACGCCAAGTTCCTCCTTCCTTTTATCCATGACCAGCTGCTTGATGGCGAGCGAGGACTGCTCCTGAGCACGCTCCGACGCATGGATACCGCAACCCCGTCGACCCTCCTTGCCTCCTGCAGCCCGGATCCATGGGAGCGGGCGCGGCTGCTGAACGCGCTGTGGGTGCTGGTTGCTCGCGGCGACGTAGGCACAGACTTGGGCCGTCGGCTCACCATGACATCCGTGATCTGGTGCTATGGCTGATCTCCCCCTCAACCCCATCGCCCTGGGCCAGGACGTCACACTTGATGGCGTCACCTACACCCTGGTCCGGTATATCGATCTTTATTCCGTACTGGCCGTACGCGCCGACACCGGAGAGCGCTCCCGCCTCACGGTCGCCGCGTTGCTCGAGGCCCAGACGAAGCCATCGGGACCCGACGGACAGGTCGAAGAAGAGCGGCAGACGAGTTCGGGCTTTGAGCGCCTGTCGGATACCCAATGGCAGGTCGTTCAGGAGCGCGCCGCGCTTGTGGCCCCGCTTCTTGCCAGTCCGCCCGCGACACGCACCCAAGCCGAAGTGATCGCCGCCGAGGCGGGCATACATGTCGCCACCCTGTATCGGTGGGCCAATAGAGTCCGCGCGACCGGCCAGCTGGCCGACCTTGCGCCGACCATCTCAACCGGAGGCCGCGGCAAGATCCGCATCGACAAGATGAGCGACGAGATCGTCGCCCAGGTCATCGAGGAACAGTACCTCACTAAGCAGCGTAAGAGCATCTCTGCCCTGATGCGGGATATACAGGCGAAATGCCGCCGCGCGGGTTTACCACCCCCGCATGCGAACACGGTGCGCCGGCGGATCCATAACTTGTCGGAACGGCTGGTCATGGAGCGTCGACTTGGCCGCAAGGCGGCCGACGATCATTTCGCCCCTCGTCCGGGCCATTTTCCGGGCGCCGATTACCCAGGCGCGTACTGGCAGATCGACCACACCCCGCTGGACGTTGTGGTGGTCGACGACGTCCACCGCCGGCACATCGGAAGGCCGTGGCTGACGTTGGCCATCGATGTCTATTCGCGTTGCGTGGCGGGCTTCTACCTCTCACTGGATCCGCCGAACGAAGTGTCGGTGGGCATGTGCCTGGTCCACGCCATGCTTCCGAAAGACGGGTGGATGCGCGCCATTAACGCCCAAGGCAACTGGCCCATGTGGGGCACCCCGCAGGCCGTCCACGCGGACAATGGCAAGGAGTTCCACGGCGCCATGATCTCGCGCGCCTCGGAGCAGTATCGCTTCCGTCTGGAGTGGCGAAAGGTAAAGACGCCTAACTGGGGTGGCCACATCGAGCGGCTCATGGGAACCTTCAGTCAGGAAGTACATAGCCTGCCGGGCACGACGTTCGCCAATACCCAGGACCGGGGAACCTATGCGCCACACAAGGAGGCGGTGCTGACGTTCGAGGAGCTCGAACGCTATCTCACCGAGTACATCTGCGGCCTCTACCATCAGACGCCGCACGCCGGCATTGGCCGGCCGCCCATTCGTCGCTATGAGTACGGTCTCCTGGGCGACGGTACGGTGGCAGGCCGCGGCCTGCCACACCCTCCGGCCGACCCGACGCGTCTGCGTCTGGATTTCATGCCCTTGATCGAGCGTTCGGTGCAGCGCCAAGGCCTGCAGATCGATACCATCTTTTACTACCACCCCGCGCTGGATCCGTGGGTCCGCGCGAAGGCAGCCGATGGAAAGTCGCTGCGCCGCTTCATCATCCGCCGCGATCCCCGCGACATCAGCGTGGTGTATTTCCTGGATCCGGCGAGTAACCGCTACGTGCCGGTGACGTATCGGCAGACGCACCGGCCAGCCATGAGTTTGTGGGAACTTCGCGAAGTAAAGGCACAGCTGAAACGAGAGGGGCGCGAGGAGGCAGACGAGGATCTCATCTTCGACACCTACGAGCGCCTGAGCCGTCTGGTCCAGGAGGCGCAGGCGCACACCGTGAAAGCCCGCAAGGCCGCGCAGAAGAAACGCAGCCGAGGCGCGGTGCGTGCCAAGGAGCGCGCGCAGGAAGGCCTTCCGCCGCCGTTGCCGACGCCGCCGACGAACGCCGGGTGGGACGACGATGACGACGTGACACCCTTTGCGGTCATCAAGGTCAAATAGCCGTGGACCACCTCGCCGCTGAGACCCTGGCCGTCATCGACGCGTCGCCCGCGGAGCGCCTTGCGTTCATGCGTCGCGCGAAATGGTTCGGCTACGCGGCAGCCGACGCGATCCTTGAAGACCTGGAAAGCCTGCTCGCCTATCCGATCAGCCACCGCACGCCGGGCATGATGCTGTTGGGTGATTCCAATAGCGGCAAATCGGCCCTGTGCCTAGAATTCCTGAGCCGGCACCCAGCGGATTCCCGTCCGGACGCGGACGCGATCCATGTCCCGGTGGTCTACATCGAGATGCCGCCGGGACCCGAGCAGCATCTGCTTTACGACACCATCCTTACCCGCCTTGGTCAGCCGTTTCGGGCCAAGGATCCCCTGGCGATCAAGCTCATGCAGGTGCGAGCGGTGCTGGCTATGATCGGCTGCCGCATGCTCATCATCGATGAGTTCCAGCACGTCCTCGGGCCGCGGCACGACAAGCGCCGCGTTCTGCTGGACACCATCAAGCACATGAGCAACGACCTGCACCTACCGATCGTGCTGGCGGGTACCAGCGAGGCGCATCTGGCCGTGAGCAAGGACGAGCAGCTTATCAACCGCCTCGCGGCGACCTGGATGCCGACGTGGACGATGAACCACGAGTATCGCCAGCTACTGGCCACCTATGAGGTCATGATGCCGCTGCGCGAGCGCAGCCGGCTGCAAAGCCGGGACGCTGCCGGAATCATTTTGGCGCTGAGCGAAGGCCGTCTCGGGGAAATTCGCGATCTGCTCTGTCTGGCCGTGCACGAAGCCTTGCGCCAGGGGCGTGAGTCGGTCGATGCCGAATTCCTGCGCACGCTGCGCTGGGTTGCTCCCTCCAAGCGACGCCTGCAACGCGCACCGGCCACGTGACATGCCCGCGCGCCTGGCTGCGGCGTGGTGTGGACATCCTCACCTCAGGCGTGGCGAGGCCTTTTCCGCATGGCTGCACCGGTGCGCAAACGCGAACGGTGTTACTGACCATACGTTCGCCGGCTACGTTTTTCCTGGCGCTCAGATATGGACACGCGATATCGACCGCCTGGCCGATGAGGCAACGTGCCGGCAAGCTGCCGATGCTATGGGCGAGGATGTTGCGCGCGTAGAGCAATCGACGTTGCAACGCTATGCGGGTACGGTCTTTCCTCACGTTACGACCAACGGCTGGTTGCCTTGGGTGACACCTGTGGGCGTGTTCCATAGGCGCCGGCACCACCCGGGGTGGGCCTTCTGTCCGGCGTGCCTGCGGCACTCCGGCACGGCGTATCTCCGGTGGCGCCTCGCGTGGTCGGTCATCTGCCCGCGCCACGCCTGCTGGCTGCTCGACGGGTGCCCACGGTGCATGGCTCCCTTTGAATTTCATCGCATCGGCCTATCCTGGCCCGACAAATGGCCTTGCCCGACGTGCGGCCGAAATCTGGCGGCGAGTGGCACCAACCCACCTTTGCACACCGGGACGCTTGCGGCACAGCAACGCCTATCGGGCGTTCTTCGCTATGGCGTACTGCGGCTCGGCGCATGGGTGCTGACCCCCGACGAGGCATTCGCCGGCCTTCGACGCTTCCTTCCGGCACTTTGGCCAGCAAGCGGCACGGCCGGACTGGTGGATGGATGGCCGTCACACGCTCGGCGACGGCTTGCCCTTCGACGCTGCGACGGACCGTTTGAACACTGGTCAGTAGACGATCGAGCACGAGCGCTCGCAGCCTTGGCGGTTTACCTCGATGATTGGCCGGACCGTTTCGTCCGAGATGCCAAGCGAGCCGGCATGCGCCCTTCGCGACTGGATGCGGTGATCCTGCAGGCAAGTCCTCCCTGGCTTCGGGCCAGCTGGGCGCTGATCGGCTAGCTGGCTCAGGCCATCGGGATGCCGAGTCGCTGGGCAACCGTCCTGTGCCGCCAGAGTGGGTCACGGACAAACTCTTCCACGTGATGCGCAAGTCGATCGACAAAGCGCCGGTGTACCTCCTCGCTGGTGGCACCGATTCGACGCGGCTGGTGTTTGGTCGGTACAGCAAGAAGCATAAGGCCATCGGCGGTCGGATCCTGCCAACGCCGGTGCTCGGTGTAGGGGAAGCCGCCCAGCCACTCGGCAAACTCCCGCGCACTGATCTCCTGTCCTTGGGGCCGCTGGCAGGTGAGCACGGGGAAGGTGTCGTAGCTGGTTAGCTTCTCCGCCTCCAGGACATACACATGACGAAAGACGTGCCGCAGATGCAGCACCATGAAGGTGCGGTGAACCTTCCGACGTTCGTGGTACACGCGCACCGTTCCGCTCTGCCCATACGCACCGATCTCCCAACCGGCCATCGAGGATGACGCTCGCAGTTGATCACCCACATCAGCGAACACCTGGCGCATGTCGATCACGTCAGCCTCCTCGCTATTGCGATCAACCGCAGCCTTGGCGCCAGAGCTCGAAGCAGCCAGTCCAGGCCGCCCCTCCGCCGGCAGGCCCGATTCATCCATGGAGATCCCATCCACAGGCACGGCATCCCCGTGGGCGCCGCCCGGGGAGCGGTAAAGCTGAGAGTCCTTTTGTTCATGCAGCACCCCGACATCGAGCGCACTGCTGCCCACGGAGAATCCAGCCAAGTCAACCTTCTGCAGGCGGGTGTCCGACGCCGTTGGATAGAGATCGAGCGCACCGTCGTTCGGCAACTCGATGCGTGTGGAGCGGTGCGTATACAGGTGGGGCGCCTGGTCGCGCGTGCGCGTGGAATAATTGTCCGGCGTAATCGGCCGAATATTCTTGAAGGGTAAGGGGTGATCCGTGTCGTCGATCGAGAGCACCAATCGCCGGGCAGCCGCGCCGCGATAGGGTGGTACGTGGAGGTAGCGGATCCGCCAATCCGCCTGGCCCTCCAGCGGCGGCACCAGGGGCGGGAAGATGAAGGGTTTACCGCTGAGCTTACCCTTATGCATACGCCCGAAGATTTGCCGTAGACCGCGCATGGCAAGGGGATCAAAGAGGATCGCGGCCAGCAACTTTGCCCAATCCAATCCGGTGCGGCGAGGGAAGCTTATCCGCACTACGTCGCTGGACTCGCGAAATGTGCCTTTGGGATGCCACGGCATCAGCTTGGGCGACACGCGATCGGGATCATCAAAAGCGCCGCCGACGAAGGCTGGGATGAAGTGAGGGTGGATAAAATACATGGCCCGCAGCAGCTCGAACGTCGGGACAAGCAGTTCACTGCCATCGACTAAGGGCACGGGGCGAACCCAGCTGCGCATCGGGACGCGGGCCAAACGCAGGACCGAGGGAGGAATGACATCCATCGGATCGACGGTCGCGTGCTGGTCGGCGTCGAAACGCGCCATGTCGACGCGCACCATCGTCGTGAAGCCTTTGGGCGGCACCATCGATGAGCCGTTGCGCCAGAGCATGCCCAGACGCAGGTTAGGCAGATACGCCAGGGGCAGGTCCACATCCACGTGCGGGAAATCGGCCGTCGGGCCACCCAGGAAATGCGCGGACATATCCACGCCGGTGGGCGACTGCGGATTCTCCGAGCGCTTGAGCTGTCCTAGCCAGTGCAGCTCGTACGGGCCGGCGCCGAAGCGCGCCAGTTCAGGCAATCGAGCCAGTGCTACCGTGGAACGCCGCGATCGGCTTCCTGCCATGCCAAATTCTCCCAACGCCGGGTAACAACCGGTTATCGGCCAGGCGCAGCGGAGCTTGAGACGGCGCGGCGTGCGCCCTGCCACGGGCGCGGGGCATTCCAGAGGTATCCTTTCGCGATCGACCCGGCCCGCGGAGGCGTCTTATGTCCAACCACGACCTGGCTCCGCCCAAAGCGGCCGCGACCATCCGGGCACTGCTGCCCGGCAAGGCCTGGCACGATGTGTCCATCGATGGCCCGGCGCCGGTGACGACGGCCGCGGACTGGGCCCATGTACGCAACGCCATCGGCACCCCGGCGTCGCTCGAGGATGCTTTGGCGCCATTGCACCTTCAGCCCGACGACGCGCTACCCCCGGCCTGGGCCACGGTACTGATGACCACCATCGTCCTTTATGCACTGGCGGTGGACTTCTTTGACACCGACGACCAGGCCAGGCAGTGGTGGGCCACGCCCGTCGCGCTGTCGCCGGACGGACCGGCGCATACGCCGCGCGACTGGGCCGGCTTGCCGGGCGGCAGCACCGAGCTTGCGTCGCGAATTCGCCGTACCCAGCACGGCATTTACTGACACGCGGCGCGGTGCGGACGAATCCGTGGACGCTGTCATTCAGGACGTCTTGCCACAGGCCGGCCGAATCAACCTGCTCGTCAATAACGCCGGCTTCGGCGTGGCTCCGGCGGCGGCGGAAGAAAGCTCCATCGAGCATGCTCAAGCGATCTTCGATACCAACTTCATGGGGATCGTCCGGATGACGCGCGCCGTCGTTCCCCACATGCGACAAAAGCGCAGTGGCCGCATCATCAACATCGGCTCCGTGCTCGGCTTTCGCCGTAGTGGCACTGGTGACCCTGATCACCACGCCCGCACTTCCTGTCGACCAGTTGCAGCGGCTGGACGCGCGGATTGACCGTCCGGCGGATCTGATGACACCGCTTCACGCTTGCTTCGCAGCGAGCTCCTCGCGCAGATCCACCCAGTCAACCAGCGCGCCTAGCGACGGGCCCAAACCGCATCCCAGGGTGGTGAGTTCATACTCGACCCGGGGCGGCACTTCGGGGTACGCCGTCCGCGACACAATGCCATCCCGATCCAGCTCCTTGAGCTGCTGGATGAGCATCTTCTGATTAATACCTTCAATCTGCCGCTGCAATTCCGATAGACGAAGGGGGCGTTTCGCGGCGAAGAGCTGGCAAATGATCACGATCTTCCATTTGCCCTCGAGCACACGCAGCGCGTCTGTCATGGCAACCACCCACGCCATGCGCTTAGATGGATCCTGACAGTCCCACTGCCTCTCTTGCTTACTTTTTGGTGTGTTAGTCACGAATTAGTATGTACTTGTGATTCTCGGAGTTCACTTTACTCTTAATTGCTGCGGAAGTAGACATTCAGAGGATCCACATGAAAATCGGCATTATTGGTACGGGCAACATCGGAGCGGCAGTTGCCCGCAAGCTGGTCGCAAAAGGTCATCAGGTCAAGGTGGCGAACTCGGCCGGACTTGAAGGTGTCCGCCAGATAGCCAAGGATATCGGCGCCCAGCCGGCGGATGTCGCCGACGTGTTCGACGGCGCAGAAATCGCGATTCTGGCGGTACCCACCACAGCCATGAGCCAGCTGCCGGCGGGATTGTTCAGCGCCGTTCCCGCGTCCGTGCCTGTGATCGATACATCCAACTATTACCCTGGCATGCGCGATCCGCGCATCGCGGACCTCGATGCCGGCATGCCCGAGAGTGTCTGGGTGTCCAAGCAAATCGGGCGCGACGTCATCAAGGCCTTCAACAACATTCTCGCTCACTCCCTGGCGACGTTAGGAAGGCCCGAAGGCCACCCCGACCGGATTGCGGGCGCCGTTGCCGGCAACGATGTGGCGCAAAAGCGTACGGTCATGTGGCTGATGGACGAACTGGGTTTCGATCCGGTAGACGCGGGTACGCTGGATGACTCATGGCGGCAGCAGCCATCGACGCCGGATTATTGCTGTGACTACGATCAGGAGATGATGCGTCGAGCGTTGGCCGCCGCCGTAGAAGGGGACGCTCCGGCAAAGCGCGATCGTCTACTTGAGCTCATGTCATCCCTTGGTCCGAATCCAACGCATGACGCCATCGTCGCCATGAATCGCGCGCTCAACCCTCTTTAAAGAGCCGTCAGGAGACCGAGCCTGACCGCGACTGCCGGCAGGCTCACGGCCACAATGCACGGCTATCGGCCAGTGCCGATGCGTTGCTCCAAGCGGCGGCCGATGCAGATGAAGGAAGAGGTACGCCATGGTCAGGCCAATGATTCTGGGCATACACCTCGACAGCGGCTACGGGGCGCAGCCCGGCGCTTGGAGCGTGCCGGGAACCGATCTCACTAGCTACACCAGTTTCGTCACGAAGGTCAAAGCAGCGCAAGCCGCAAACCAGCACCGCTCGCTCGGCTGGGGACCCTCGAGCACCTCAGACTCGCCGTAGGCGGCAAGGGCAGTCGCCTTGTGCCCTCTGACGCCTTCTGGCCATCTGGCTGTAGATGTCGAGCTCGGTCTGATCGAGCGTTTTCTCGCGTAAAAAAGGACGTAGACGGTCAACGCTTCGTTACTGACCTCCGCCGGCACCCCGACGGCTTCCGGCGCGAGGTATCACGACTGGTCCCAGGCCTCAACGGTGAGCCAGGCGTCGGCTGGGCACTGGCTGATCCGGTCCGCATAGACGACAAGATCGCTGCGGATACCACCGGGCGGGATCGCGTACTCTTCGCCTTCGTCAAGGCCAATGACCCAGACACCGATGCCACGCGGCCGCATCGCTTCGCCCCCCTCAATCAGCGGCAGCAGATCCGCGCTCCGCCCCCTGTACGTGTTGGGGTATCCGTGATGCTGTGTTTGACGAACGGCGCCGCTTTGCAGAAGCGGCCCAAGCCAGTCTAGCCCCCCTACGCCGCACGTCCATCGCGCCAGGATGCTTTCGGCGCCCGCCGACCCGCTCCCGGGAGCGACTGTATCGGATGGCGCCATACGCACGGTGATCGACCAGCCCAGCATGTTGTCGCTCCGCGTTCGCGATGCGATCGTTTTTAACTCTGCCAAGTGGGCCCGTCAATCCGTCGCTCAACGGACGGTAAACGGATGGACCTGCGTGGTGCTGTGTGCGATGCCCGAGCAGGCTTACCTGGCGATCTGCGCCGCAGGAAGACGAACCGCCCGGCGTGAGGGATCGATAGCACGGGCCTTCTTCATAGTCTTAGGCCGTCCGGCGGACAGCGGATCGATGTCTTCGGGCAAGCTCAGCTTTTGAGAGAGCACGATCAACTCGCGCCCAAAGTAACGGGCCTGCGCCGAGTAACGGATACCGTAATCCACCCGCTCACACGTGGTCATTCCAGAGGTATCCTTTCGCGATCGGCCCCGCCCGCGGAGGCGTCTTATGTCCAACTACGACCTCGTTTCGCCCAAGGCCGCCGCGGCCATCCGGGCACTGCTGCCCGGGAAGGCGTGGCACGATGTGTCCATCAATGGCCCGGCGCCGGTGACGACGGCGGCGGACTGGGCCATGTACGCAACGCCATCGGCACCCCGGCGTCCCTCGAGCATGCTCTGGCCCCGTTGCACCTGCAGCCCGACGACGCGCTGCCCCCGGCCTGGGCCACGGTACTGATGACCACCATCGTCCTTTATGCGCTGGCGGCGGACTTCTTTGACACCGACGAGCAGGCCAGGCAGTGGTGGGCCACGCCCATCGCGCTATCCCCGGACGGACCGGCGCATACGCCGCGCGACTGGGCCGGCTTGCCAGGCGCAGCACCGAGCTTGCGTCGCGAATTCGCCGAACCCAGCACGGCATTTTCTGACACGCGGCGCGGCGCGGTGAGTCGGCAGCGGTGCGTCGCACGCCAAGCCGGTCCCTGCGCGTGGCCAGACGCCGGCAGCCATCCTCAGGAGTGAACCTCGCCGCTTGCCTGCGTCGCGGACGGCACCGGCGGTGTCGGGCGAACGGCGGAATAAATCGCACCCAGCACCAGACACGTGCCAAGCGCCTGCCGCAGGCCCAGGGTCTCACCGGCGAACAGCGCCCCCACCACCAGAGCGACCACGGGCGGAATGTAATAGACCGAAGCCGCCCGGAGCGCCCCCAGCCTTGCGATCAAGACGTAGTAGATGACAAAGGCGATCCCAGTCCCGAGCAACCCCAAGCCCAAGGCCATGGCGAAGAGCACGGAGGGGTGCGCAACCAGGACCGCCCAGTGGCCTGGCGCAGCGAAGGGCGCAAGGACCAGGGAAGCCAGCACCATTTGATAGGCCGCCAGCCGAAGGGCGCTCAGGCCAAGCGGGGCAATAAATCGTTTTGCATAGACCAGCGCGAAGGCGTAGCAGATCGCGCCGCCCAACACGCACAAGGCACCCGTCATACTCGATGACCCGCTGCCCTGTCCCATCGACGCGCCGATCGGGGTGACCAGAACGACGCCGACCAGGCCGGTCAGCATGCCTGCCGCCTTGGCCCAGGTGATGCGTTCGGTGGGCAAGGTGATCGCGACGATGACGGCCGTGATGCACGGGATGGCGCCACTGATGACACCGGCCACGCCGGAAGGAAGATGCTTCGTCCCCAGGATGAAGAAGAGGTACGGCCCCACGTTGGCCAGGATGGCCATGACGAGAAAGTGGTGCGCCCAGCGTGCATCAGCCCAGCGAATGGCCTTGCTGGCCAGCGCAAACGCCAAGATCGGCAACGCGCCAAACAGCGTCCTCATCCATGCCACTTCCACCGCCGGCAGCAGGCCCACGGCCACCTTCATGAAGAGGAAGTTCGTGCCCCAGATGACGCCAAGGACGACCAGCAAGAGCCACGGCAGGAGTCGGTTCATGGCCCGACTGTAGGATCGCGCCGCGGCAAAGGCCAACGAGGATTATTGGCACAGGTTGTGAATTGAAGTAACAATCAGGCGATGTACCGACCGCCTTCCCTGCAAACCCTGCGCGCCCTGGAAGCGGCCGCGCGCCTGCGCAGTTTCTCGCGAGCGGCCAGCGAGCTGGGCGTCACCCATGGGGCGGTCAGTCACCGTGTACGCGAGATCGAGCAGCGACTGGGGACGCCGATGTTCGAGCGGCGCGGCAATACGATGGAACCCACGCCGGCGGCGAACCAGATCCTCGCCGTCGTGCGCCAGGCGCTGGAACTCATCGGCAGTGTTTTCCCGCACCCGGCCGCCGGCGGAATGCGCAGGTTGCGGGTGGGCATCCTGCCGTCCTTCGCCCGCTGGCTCGTTCCACGGCTGGATGCTTTCCATGCCACGCATCCTGGCATCGTGATTTCGTTGGACGCCCGGATCGAAATCAGCGACTTCGCCACGGCTCGCCTGGATGCCGCCATCCGCTACGGTCACGGCGCATGGCCGGGGCTGACCGCGGAACGGCTCATGACCGACCCATTGTTCCCGGCCTGCTCACCGGCCTACCAGCGTCAGATGGCCATCCACGACGTCGGCGACTTCGCGCGCTGCCGGTTGCTTCGCAATACCTGGCAGCCGTGGACGCCTTGGTTCCAGGCCGTCGGCCTGGCCTTGCCCGAACCGGCCGATTCCATGCCCTTTGACGATTCGGGCCTGTTGCTGGATGCCGCCGTCGCCGGCCACGGCATCGGACTGGTGCGTCGTGTGGTGGCCCACGACGCCCTCGACGCCGGCGAACTGGTGCGCTTGCACCCCATGGATTTTCCCTTTCCCGGCTACTACCACTACGTGTATGGACCCGGGGCGAGCGAAAGCTCGCCAGCGATCCTGGCCTTCGGCCGCTGGCTCCAGGCGCGCTTACTGGCCGACTTCCCCGCCTGACCGCACGCGGTGCGGCGCATCCGCATTCGCCGCGGCGCGCGGGGCTTGGCGAGGCCCGTGGTCGTCGCGCCTTGAGCATGCGCGACCGCGACGGGAAGCAGCAGGCTCCCCGCCGTGCCATGCCCGGGCGTGCTCTGGATGCTCATGCTGCCGTTGGATTGTTCGGCCAGTCCATGGACCATGGCCAGTCCCAGCCCCGTGCCCTGGCCAACGTCCTGGTGGTAAAGAACGGATCGGTCGCGCGCGCCAGGACGTCTGCCGGCATCCCCTGTCCATCATCGGACACCGCAAGGCGGACGTAGCGTCCGGCGCGCAATCCGGACGGATGGGCGTGGCCGACCCATACGATCTCGGCCGAGATTTCGATGTGGCCGCGCGAGCGGCATAGCGTCCTTGGCATTGACCATGAGGTTGAGCAGCGCAAGCTCGACCGATGGGGATGGGCCAGGGCGGGCTCCAGCGAAGGCGAAAACGCGTGCTCACGGTGATCCCCGACCCAGCGCGGTTCGGGTGATTTCGTCCATGCCGCGCACCAGCGAAGGGATGTCCACGCTCGTGGGGGCCGGTTGAATTCGCCTCGACGCATCGTCCGCCCGGGACCTTTGCTTTGCAGGCTCAGCGCTTGGCCTCCACCTCCGGCGTGGCGTCCCTGGCTAGGAAGTCGTCGGTCAGCTGGGGGAGATGGTTGAGCAACCACTCGGCCATCGCCTGCTCCTGCGGAAGGATCTGGTCCACCACGCGAACGGTTTCCGCGTCGCCTTCGGCTAACGCCGCAGCGCGCAGCGCCGTGTAGGTGGCGATTTCCAGATTCTCGAAGACGTAGCCGGCGATCGCTCCCTTGATAATTTCGTCAGAGTTGACGAGTTGCTCACGACATGGCGGTAGCGGACGGACCAACAGAGGCCTGGTCGAGCGGTCAGGGCCTGACCTCTGGCTCTCATCACACCGTTGTGACGCCGGCTCGCGAAATTTTGACGCGGCCCGGTGCAAAACGAGGGTTTTCCCCTGCTGGAGAAGGCCCATGGGTCCGCGTGACCACGACGACGACGACGCACTACGGGCGTCTCTGAACGAATTGATTGCCGCCGAATTCATCACGCCGGAAGACGCCGGCTATGCGATCGCCGTCAAGGTCCGCGATGGCGAGCCTTTGACTGTGGCCGAACAGGAGGTGTTTGACGTGGACCTACGCCCGGTGGTCGAGTCGTTCGACCAGGCACGCAGCGCAGGAGAAGGCTCAGAATGATTGGGAGAGCCAAGGTGAACGGGCGGTACAGTGCTCCGAAAAACGTATGGTCATGCTGATCACCGCAACGCATCTGATCCCTGATTCTTTGTTCGCTGCGGGTCCGATGGCATCGCGGTGGGGACGTTCTGAATCATGGATCAGCCCTGGCGTTTTGCGGCGCAACCACGCGCGATGGCGTGCTCGCGGGCGCACGAAGGTCCGCCATAAGCCGCCGCCAGACTGGTTACGGCACTTGCGGTCATCGTCGGTTTTGACGATGATCCAGCCCATGAAATATCCGGGCGGCAAAGGCGCGTGCTACCAGCATCTTATTAACCTGATGCCGCTGCACGGCACGTATATCGAGTCGCACCTGGGCGGCGGCGCCGTCATGCGGCATAAGTTGCCGGCTGGACGGAACATAGGCGTCGAGCTCGATGCTCGGGTCGTCGCGCAGTGGCGGGAAACTTCCCGGGACGACATCGAGTTGATTCATGGCGATGCTGCCACATTTCTGGCGACACGTACGTACACCGGCGACGAATTGGTCTACTGCGATCCGCCTTACCTGAAAGAGACTCGGCGCGGGGGCACGCTCTACCGTCATGAGTACGAAGTCACCGACCACGAACGCCTGCTCGACGTACTGGCCACCCTGCCGTGCTCCGTCATGATTTCGGGCTACGACAATGCGCTTTACGGTGAGCGGCTGTCGCGATGGCGCAAACACACGTTCCGGACGACGTCGCAGAAAGGATTGCGCGATGAAACGGTATGGATGAACTTCCCGACGCCAGCCGTACTGCACGACACGCGCTTCCTGGGCGATTCATTCAGGGAACGTCAAACCATTCAGCGGCGTACCCAAACGCTGCAGCGTCGCGTTGCGAGTATGGCGAGTCAGGAGCGTGCAGCGCTTATCCGATGGATGTCCGAAACCTTCGATCAGGAGTTTCAGGAGGCGTTATGCAGGTAGCCTTCGTGGATGTGGGTGCGATGTCGGTCAGTGTGGAACTTCCGACCGCCGAGACACCGTTGATGGACGATGTGCGATGGGGGCTGGTCAATGCCTTTCCCACCCCCGCGTTCTGGGCATATCAGGTCATCGCGCGCCGCCTGGAGTCAAAGACGATCCAGTACAAGCTGGGGGGGACGCTGCGCGAAGAACTCGGCGCCTGCCTACTGGGCGGGCACGGCATACCCGCAAGCGTTGGCCTTGCCGCGTTTACGCACCTGAAGGGGCATGGCGCCTTTGCCGGAGCGACGCCTGACGAAAGCGATCTGTTCCGTTGGCTGTCCGAGCCCTTGAAGGTCGGCCCAAAGTTCGTGCGCTACCGCTTCGCTCGCCAAAAGGCGGCCTACCTGGCGCGGAGTCTGGAACGCATGGATCGCGAGGACGCACCCGTCGATAACGGGCGCGCATTGCGTGACTGGCTGCTTGCGTGTCCTGGTATCGGTCACAAGACCGCTTCGTGGATCGCTCGCAACTGGTTGGATGCAGATGACGTTGCGATCCTGGATATTCACATCCTCCGGGCGGGGCTGCTGGCCGGCATTTTTTCGCCATTGAAGACGGTTGAGCGCGACTACCTTGAGCTGGAGGAGCGCTTCCTTGCCTTCAGTGCCGCGCTGGGCGTGCGAGCATCGGAGCTGGACGCGGTCATTTGGTACGCGATGATGTCCTCCCCGGCCACCGTACAAAGCCTGGTTGAGCGGTTGCCTGAGGAGTACCGGAGCGCGAAGTTCATGCCGTCAGGCTCGCGATCCCACAAGCGCCGCTCCCACACCACGCAGCTTTCCCTCCTGGGATAGGGCAGAAACCCACGGATCGCCAGTCAGGCCCAGCAGACAGAAACTGAGGTCCAACGCCTCCGCGGCGATCGCGGCACAGCCCTGCAGCACGCCAGCGTCCCGCAGGACAAGGGAGACGGCGTCATTGTACTTGGCCGCCGTCATGCCCGGCTCGGCCGCAAAGAAGAGAATGCGGCCCTGGCCCCAGGGCACCATTGCCGCGCATGCGCTCAGAAGGCCGGCCGGCACCGCCCCCAGGCCGTGAAACGCATGCCTCTCGCCGTCGTAGCGTTGCCATAACGCTCTCGACGGATCACAAACGAGGATGTGCACCGGATGGATGGCGCCGGCAGATGGCACGCCGCGACGCTCAAGCGAGAATCCCATGGGCGAGACAGCCGCCTGCTTCCGTGCCGCAATCGCCCACAGCAACGCAGATAGCTTCGCATCGGTCACAGGGCCGAACGATCGATGGCTCTGGCGCCGCCCGAAGACGCTCAGGGCGGTCGTTGTCGGTGGCAATGGCTCTAATGGCGTGACCGTTCCGGACGGCCACGCATGCAGCTCATAGCGGGCCGGCTGCGGACGCGGCGTCGGTTCCCCCAGCCCGCTCCAGGTCGTATCCCAACTCATCGAAAACCTCAAAGTATTTATTGCACCCGCGACACTGACCGCAGGCGACGTTTGCCTTGTGGCAACTGTGAGCCCACGCGAGGCTGCGCGCAGGAATGCCACTGGCCCGAATCAAAGCCTGCGTCGTCAATTCGATCGCCGGCGCCTCAAGTCGAAGCGTGCCTTCCTGAGCCGCCAGCAGCGCATCCACGTGCGCCACGAATTCGGGACGGCCATCGGCATGACTGCCGTCGCTCTTTACCGTGCCGATGAGAAGCCGTGTCGCACCTAGCGCGATGCAGCGCATGGCGGCTAAGGTGACCAGCATCTGATTGCGATAGGGCCACCAGTCCGAAGCCGGCGCATGGGTGTCAGCGGGCTCCCCGGCCATGTCTCCCGAACCGAGCGCGCGACAGTCCACACGCACCGTGCTGTGCTGGATTCCCAATTCGTCACAAATGGCCGCCGAGGCACGTAGTTCGGCCTCTGCAGCAAGCTGCCCGTAGTCGATGGTGATGGCCATCTCAGGGCGTCTCCACCACGCTATCGCGGCTGAGTCCATGCCGCCGGACAGTAGAAGTGCCGTGGTCATAGAGCCAGCCCCTCCCAGACCGCGTGATAGACTGCCGAGGTGAAGTCCCCGCACATGCGGCATCCGGTGCCTTCGAACATCTTGCGATCCTCGCCGACCTCGTTCTCCGCGTAGAACACCACTGGCATGCCTTTGGCATGCGCGTAACCGACCTCGAAAATTGTTCCTGCATCCATGCCGTCGCCGATCGCGAGCACAAGGTCTGCGTCATCGAGGTAGCGCAGGTCCGCCTCCACCACATCGTCGGCGTCACCGGGGCCCACCAGGTGATACGGCGAGAGCACCTCAAAGCCCATCGTATCCAGGACCGTGCACGCTTCCTCGATCATCCAATACTGCGCGAGCGTGAAGAAGGGGCCGGCCAGGTAGATCTTAAGCCGCGCGGCACTTCCGTCCTCGCGCGCCCGGGCAGCTTCGGTGACGACCAGGGCAGCGGTGTCGAAGGCATCGAGTTCGGCCGGCGTAGGGGCGCGGCGATGCTGGACGTAATACGCCGTCGTGCGCGAGGCGCGATCAGCCGCAACGACAGGGTCTAACTTGAGCTCGATCCATCCGTGCGCGAACGCCGCGACGAAGACGTCGCCCGACCCGACCTTGAACACTTTTTCGGTTCGATAGGGCGGCACGAACGAGATAGTGTCCCCGTGAAGCACCAGAGATCCCACGGGACCGATTTTCAGGATGACCACGTCGGCCTGCTCGCTGACCGCGAGCTTGCGCACAAGATCCTCCGGTGACAACGACTCGGTGAGTCCCAGCATGGTTTCGGCCTCATGCCGATTGACCACGACGGCCAGATGGCGTGCCGATGAACCGTTTGTTCGGAACCCGCGTGGATTCTCCGTATTCTGGGCATCGTAAACGGCATAGTCGGCCTCGATGCGGGCGTCCCCAGCGATCATCCCGAACGCCACGACCGAAGGCGCCACGACCGTCAAAGGGGAATGGTCCTCACTCGCGCCGGTGATGATCGGTGGCGCGAGGCCGTGCAGATAGCCGAATGCCGCTACTCGCTCCACGCGCGTGGCGCACACGGCATACCGGCCATCTCTATTTCGATTTTCGAGCGAAACGAGCGCGGCTTTGTCGAGGTACGTGTGCAATTCAGCGTGGCCACCCAGCGCTACGATGGTCTCCACGGCACGTCCCGCTGATCCCAGGTACTCGTCCCAGTCCTCACGAGCAACACGCTCGCGGTAAACCCCTCCCACCACAGTGAGCATCAGATGGCCTTCACCTTGACCTTTACCTGCCCGCCGTTGGCCTCCTGGACTTCGGCCTGGTATTGCGTGCCACCGCGGATGCAATCGATGAGCTTGACCACCTGCGCGCTGGATAAGCCGCCGGCGACCTTGCCCTTGAAGGTCAGCTCGACGATGTGCGTATCTAGCCCCTGCTTCAGTTCCACGCGCAGCACGTCGCCCTTACTCAGCCCGTTAATGACCGCTGGGACTGGCGAGCTGATCTGCGTGTGAATCACGAGATCTTCGCAACTCGGCCCATCACCGAATGACCCCCACCCGCCGCCGCCACCACTTGAACCAGACATCGCAAACCCCCTTGCTTCTGCCGAGAAATTACGCTCACGAAGGTCGTGAGCGTGGACTGTTAGAACCTGTATGTGATTGCGCACCGCGTTCTTGCTTGGCCGACGGAATCTGGCACATCGGCCGCTCGGCCTTATCACGAAGCCGTTGCAACGCCTCGCAGGCGCGTCCGGTCGATACCAGCTGATCACCGGTCAGCCCGGCCCGCCGGTCGACTGGCTGGTTGCAGTACCAGTTGAGCGTTCGGGCCAGCGAATACGTCTGGTCATGCATGCGATCCAGCACGCGCAGGACATCATCCGCGTAGTCGCCCCAATCCCGACGTCCGGATTGATGCCAGCGCTGCAGGAGTTCCTGGTCGCTGAAGCCGAGCCAAGACGCGAGTTTTTCTCGAACAATCTGTCCCGTCCCCGGGTCCGATATGTCAGCCAGGAAGTTCAGAAACTCGAGATTTCCGTCATAGTGGTTGCTCATCAGTCGCAACCACTTTGGTTCAGTCGCAACATCTTTGGGAACCGACACCCTACCAGGGCAGGGCCCGATGCGGTGTGGTGTGGCGCACGGAACGGCCGGCGGCGCCAGCCGGTCGGATCGATGCTCTCCCCCGCCAGCGACCGGATGGCGCAGCTCTCCAGCGCCTCCGATTCGGTCATCGAAGGGAGGATGCCGGGCAGGCGCTCGGCGAGCATGGTCTTGCCGGTACCCGGTGGCCCGATCATCAGCAGGTGGTGGCGGCCCGCCGCGGCGATCTCGAGCGCACGGCGCGCCTGGTGCTGGCCGCGCACATCGCCCATGTCGGCACCACCGATGGGTACATCGTAGAAATCGGGCGCGTTCGGGCTGGCCAGCTCACTGCTCCCGCGCAGCCAGGCGCATACCTCGGCCAGGCTGTCGGCAAGCAGGATGTCGCCTTCGCCGATTAACGCGGCCTCGGCCGCGTTCGCCCGGGGCACGACAATGCGGCGGCCGCAGCGCCGGGCGCGGATAAGGGCGGGAAGGATGCCCGGTACTGGACGCAGTTCGCCGGAAAGCGCCAGCTCACCCAGGAATTCGCAATCATCCAGCCGCTCGCGGGGTATCTGCGATCCGGCGGCCAGGATGCCCAGCGCGATGGCCAGGTCGAAGCGGCCGCCATCTTTCGGCAACTCCGCCGGCGCAAGGTTCACCGTGACGCGGCGACTGGGGTACTCAAAAGCGGTGTTCTGGATCGCGACGCGGACACGATCGCGGGCCTCGCGCACTGCCGAGTCAGGCAGGCCAACGATGGACGTGGATGGCAACCCGCCGGAGAGGTGGACCTCGACGACCACCTGGGGCGCCGCGACACCTTCCTGCGCGCGTGAGAGCGTGACAGCGAGGCTCATGAGGCGGGGAATCGTAACCGCTTACGCATCGGAAGGGGCCGCGAACAGCTTGGATCCTTGCTGGACCGGGTTCGCATGACGCACTCCTTTGCGCAGGTTTTGGGAAATAACCGCCCCCGACCGCTCTCGGGGTGAGGGTGACGGATCGGGGGCGGTCCCGGGACCTTGCGGCCGTCCTTGTTTACTGGCCGCTAGGCGTGGCGCCGGCTTCCAGGCTGGCGACCCGCTTTTCCAAACTTTCGAGCCTTTCGCGGGTCCGTGCGAGTACCTGGCTCTGAACGTCGAATTCCTCTCGAGTTACGAGATCGAGGCGGCGCAATCCTTGAGCCAGGATATCTTTGAAGTTGGCGTGCAGATCCTCACGCGCTTGCGCCAGCCCTGGCGGAACCAACGATGCCAACCGCTCAGCGAGTTGGTCGATACCCTTCACATCCATCCTGCAAACCCCGACGTCGTGGAATAAATTCTAGGTGAACTATTTGTAGGCGCTATCAGGCTTCGCCCCTACGTAGTGTAGGGTTTTTCCTACAAACCACCCAAGGCGGCCGGGACACAGGCCTATGGCACAATGGCGGTCCGCGTGCCTGCAGCCGGTGCGCCCCAAGGAGTTCAAGACATGAAGCTGGTGGTCGCCATCATCAAGCCGTTCAAGCTGGACGATGTCCGCGAGGCCCTCGCCGATGTAGGCGTGCAGGGCGTCACGGTGACGGAGGTGAAGGGCTTTGGCCGGCAGAAGGGCCACACCGAGCTCTACCGGGGGGCCGAGTACGTGGTGGATTTCCTGCCCAAGATCAAACTGGAAGTGGCCGTGGCCGACGACCAGCTGGAGCGGGTGGTCGAGGCCATCCAGCAGGCGGCCCGCACGGGCAAGATCGGCGACGGCAAGATCTTCGTCAGCTCGCTGGAGCAGGTGGTGCGCATCCGCACCGGCGAGCTGGATAACGACGCGCTCTAAGGCGCTCAGGCCGCCTGGGCAAGCGCCTGCCGCTTGAAGCGGCGGTGGTGGACCAGGATGCCGGCGTAATACGCCAGGTAGTAACCCAGGGTAAGGCCGATGACCGCCATGGTGAGCGGGCTATCGCCCGGTGCCGGGCCGTGGGCCGGGGCCACTGCGCCGCTATGCATGAAGGCCCCCATCACGATAAACCGGTAGGCCAGGCGGCCAACCAGCAGGGCGGTCAGGGCGCCGCCGATCCACGGGTTGGGTATATAGGCATCGGTATCGCCCGTGCCGAGTTCGAAGCGGGTGAACTTCAGCCCGACCATGCCGAGCGCCGCACCCGCGATCAGGCCGGCCAGGGCGCCTTCCGCCAGGCTGATGCTGGCAAAGCCCACCGTCATCAACAGGCACGACACCAGGGCGAACAGCCCAACACGCACCGCCATCTTCTTCGTATGAATGACCTGGCGGCCAAAGTTCCGGCGGATGCGGCGGTAAACGACCCAGACCATGAGGCCGGCCATGGCGACCGGAACGAGGGCGGGCGTGGACTGGACAGCGGCCTGGACGAGCATGGTGGGGTCTCGGGTTGTCGGTGTGGGCTTACCTTAGCGCCGTGGCAGCGAGCCCCCTATGGGCAACCGGCACCCTTTGGGGGTGACGGTTGTCAGGCAGGGGATCGCGCGCGAGCGCGCTCCTACTGGAGCGCGCCCGGCATGGGTCAGGCCTTGGCCTTGCCCTGGTTGGCCACCGCGGCCATCTTGGCGGCGATTTCGGCTTCGTCGCCGAGGTAGTAGTGCTTGACCGCCTTCAGGTTTTCGTCGAACTCGTACACCAGCGGGATGCCGTTCGGGATGTTCAGCTCCGCGATGTCGTCATCGGAGATGCCGTCGAAGTACTTCACCAGCGCGCGCATGGAGTTGCCGTGGGCGGCCATGAGTACGTTGTTGCCGGCCTTGATCGCCGGGGCCAGCACGTCGTGCCAGTACGGCAGCACGCGGGCCACGGTGTCCTTGAGGCACTCCGTGAGCGGCACCTCGGCGATGCCCTCGTAACGGGCGTCGTCGGCGAACGACATCTCGCCCGGCTTCAGCGCCGGCGGCGGCGTGTCGTAACTGCGGCGCCAGATCTTGACCTGGTCATCGCCGTACTTGGCGGCGGTCTCTGCCTTGTTCAGGCCGGTGAGCGCGCCGTAGTGGCGCTCGTTGAGGCGCCAGTCGGTCACGACCGGGATCCACATCAGGTCCATCTCATCCTGCACGTGCCACAGCGTGCGCACGGCGCGCTTCAGGTACGAGGTGTGGGCGATGTTGAAGCTGAAACCGGCTTCCTTGAGCAGGCGGCCGGCCTCTTTGGCCTCGGCCACGCCCTGCTCGCTGAGGTCGACATCGGCCCAGCCGCTGAAGCGGTTTTCGAGGTTCCAGGCCGACTGGCCGTGGCGGATCATCACGAGCTTGTACATGGCATCCAACGATGGGAGGGGAAAATCCCATGGTGGAACGGCGGCCGGGGGGCGTCAACTGCATACCCCTGCCGCAAGTCACGCTAAACCTTGCGACGCCATGGCGCATCCTAGGGGTCCAGTCCACCCGTGGAGCAGTACACCATGCGTCGCACCCTGATATCGGCCCTGATCACCCTCTCCCTGTCCGCCGCCGCCTTCGCGGCCGAGGACATTCATAAGGTCAATGGCACCGCCAGCGTGGATGCCGGCCAGCACGCCGGCGATGTCAGCACCGTCAATGGGTCGGTCCGCATCGGCGACAAGGCCGTCGTGGAAAAGGCCAGCACCGTCAACGGCTCGGTTGAGCTGGGCGATGGCGCCACGGCGAACGAAGTGAACACCGTGAATGGCGGTGTCAGCCTGGGCCAGAACGCCCAGGTTTCCGGCGAACTCGAAAACGTGAACGGCCGGGTGAAGCTCGAAAAGGGCGCTGGGGTGAAAGGCCACCTGACCAACGTCAACGGCGACATTACGCTCGACCACGCTCACGTGGGCGGCGGCATCGAAACGGTCAACGCCAACATCACCGTCGGCGACAGCTCGAAGGTGGAAGGCGGCATCCTGGTCAAGAAGCCCAAGATGAGCTGGAACAGCGGCGACAGCCGGCCGCCCACCATCATCATCGGGCCGCACGCGGTGGTGACCGGCACCATGACCTTCGAACGCGAAGTGCAGCTCTATGTGAGCGATTCGGCCACGGTCGGCAAGATCGAAGGCGCCACCGCGAAGAAATTCAGCGGCAGCGCTCCCTGATCACACCCAATCCCTGGGCTTCAGATACTCGTACAGCTTCGCCTCGGCGCTTTCCGGCGCCGGGGTGTAGGCGTATTCAAAGCGCACGCGCGGCGGCAGGCTCATCAGGATGGATTCGGTGCGGCCGCCCGATTGCAGGCCGAACAGCGTGCCGCGGTCGTACACCAGGTTGAACTCCACGTAGCGCCCGCGGCGGTACAGCTGGAATTCGCGTTCGCGCTCGCCATAGGCCGTGTCCTTGCGGCGCTCGACGATGGGCAGGAACGCATCAAGAAAGCCCTGGCCCACATCGCGGGTGAAGTCCATGCAGCGATCGAAGCCACCCTCGTTCACGTCGTCGTAGAACAGGCCGCCCACCCCGCGCGTCTCGCCGCGGTGCTTGAGATAGAAGTATTCGTCGCACCACTTCTTGTAGCGGTCGTACACGTCATCGCCGTAGGGCGTGCAGAGGTCCTTCGCCACGGTGTGCCAGTGGCGCACGTCCTCGTCGAACGGGTAATACGGCGTCAGGTCGAAACCACCACCGAACCACCACACCGGTTCCGCGCCATCGCGCGATGCCTCGAAGTAGCGCACGTTGGCGTGCGTGGTCGGGATGTACGGGTTACGCGGATGGATCACCAGCGACACGCCCGTGGCGATGAAGCTGCCGCCCACCAGGTCGGGGCGATGGGCCGTGGCGCTGGGCGGCAGCGGCGAACCCGCCACCCGGGAGAAATTCACGCCGGCCTGCTCGAACACCGCGCCATCGCGCAGCACCCGTGTGCGGCCACCACCGCCTGCCGGGCGGGTCCATGCGTCTTCTTCGAAACGTGCCTCACCGTCCGCCTGCTCCAGGGCGGCGCAGATGCGGTCCTGGAGCCCGCGCAGGAACGATTCGGCGATATCGGCTTGTCTGGACATGATGGCGCATGGCCCCTGTATGAGTTGGCGCAAGCTTACCAAGGCCGCCCGCCGGGCCTGCTGCGGCACGCGGCCGCGTCGTGCTGACAGTCAGGACAGGCGCGCCACCACGCGCTGGTTGCCGGTAAGGCGCGCCCAGCGGTAACCGGTATCGATCCACATGAGGTAGCCCGCCTCCAGCGCCATCCGGCGCACATAGCGGTACCCGCCGGGGAACGATGCCTCTGCCGCGACAGGAATGGCATCGAAAGCCAGCCGCCGGGCCAGGTAGAGGCAACGGGCCAGGTGGTAACGGCTGGTGACCAGCGCGACAGAAGGTACGCGGCCATCGCGGCGCAGGATGTCGCGCGCATGGCGCAGGTTTTCCAGCGAATCGACCGACTCTTGCTCAAGCAGTAGCGGCACGCTGGCCGGCCACCCCGCACCCTGCAACCACTGCTGCCCCGCTTCGGCCTCGCTGACGGTGCCGCCATCGCTGCGACCGCCCAACAACAACACCTGCGGCGCGAACCCTTCAAACGCGTTGGCGCGGGCGCGATCCAGCCGCCCAACGAAATCGGCTTCCGGCTGCCCATCGACCAGCTTGCGCCCGAACACCAGCAAGGTACGCGGCGCCGCGGCCTGCAGTGGGCTGCGCGTCGCCACGCGCCAGACGCGTACCAGGTGCGCCACATACAGCAGGCCGAGGCTTGCCACGAGCGCTACCAGTGTGACGGCGGCGGCGATGAGGATGTCGCCATCGCCCAGGTAACGCCATGGGCCGCGACGCATCGGTTGGGTAATCCCGGTCATGGCGTGGCTGGCTTCCTCGGGGGCGCCAGTCTTGCGGATCGCACGGAACCACGCAATCGCCTGAATCACGAAATCTCGTTCACGCGACGCTACGGCGCAAAAAGGATAGGCTCGCGGCATGCCTCATCCCATGCCTCCCTTAGCCATCACTGCGTTCACCGCCACGTCCGCCCTCGGCCGCGGCGTGGATGCCCACGCACACGCCATCGCTGCCTCAACAGGCGGCCTGCGCCCCAACGATTTTTCCACCGAGCCGCTGGCCTGCTGGATCGGCCGGGTGGACGGCGTCGAGGACGAGCCACTACCGCGCGAACATGCGCAGTGGGAATGCCGGAACAACCGGCTGGCGTGGATCGCCTTGCGCCAGGACGGCTTTAGCGAAGCGGTCCACGCGGCCCGTGCACGCTACGGTGCCTCACGCGTCGCCGTCTTGCTGGGCACCTCGACCGCGAGCATCGGTGCCACCGAGGAGGGCTATCGCCGCCTTGAGAACGGCGAGATGCCCGCCGACCTGCATCGCCCGGCCATCCACACGCCCCATTCGCTGGCGGGCTTCGTTGCCCACGCGTTCGATCTGGAAGGGCCTTGCCTCACCGTCGCCACGGCGTGCTCATCCAGCGCCAAGGTGTTCGCCAATGCCGAGCGCATGATCCGGCTTGGCCTCATCGATGCGGCCGTGGTGGGAGGTGTCGATACGCTATGCGATAGCGTGCTGTTTGGCTTCAACTCGCTGGAACTCGTCTCCACCGAACCATGCCGCCCGTTCGATGCGCAGCGGAACGGCATCTCGCTGGGTGAGGCGGGCGGGTTCGCGCTGATCGAGCGCGCGACCGCACATGGCGATGCGCCGCTGTTCATCGGCTATGGTGAAGCCAGCGACGCGCACCATATGTCCACACCGCACCCGGAAGGCCTCGGTGCGGAACTGGCCTTGCGCGATACGCTCGCGCGCGCGGGTATCGAGGCCGGCGATGTCGACTACATCAACCTGCACGGCACGGCGAGCCAGAAGAACGACGAAGTGGAAGCCGCGCTCGTGGCGCGGAGCTTCCCCGCGACGACCCGCGCCAGCTCGACCAAGGGCTTTACCGGCCACACGCTGGGCGCCGCCGGCATCCTCGAAGCCGTGTTTGCGCTACTGGCGATGCGCGATGGCGTGGTGCCGGGCAACCTGGGTGCGACGACCCCCGATCCGTTATGTGGTCCGCAGATGGCCTGGCAGACCGAGCGTGCGGATGTACGCATCGCCCTGAGCAACTCGTTCGGCTTTGGCGGCAACAATGCCTGCCTTGCCTTCGCTCGTCGTGGGGTAGCCGCATGAGCGCCGCGCTGACTGTGTGGGTAAAGGGCATCGGCCTGTGGGCACCGGGCACGCCGACCTGGCATGCATTCCGCGAAGTAGCGACCGGCGACGCGACGCCAGGAGATGCCGAGCGTCCTGTTGCCGATGTGCTGCCCGCGAATGAGCGCCGCCGCGCTCCCGAGAGTGTGCTGCTCGCCGCCGCAGCAGCCGGGCAAGCGGTGGCCATGAGTGGGCACAGCGCGGCCACCCTGCCCTGCGTATTCGCGTCCGCTCACGGCGACCAGGTGATCACCGATTACATGTGCGCCACGCTGGCGACGGCACCGGCAGAACTCTCGCCGACCAAGTTCCACAATTCAGTGCACAACGCGCCCGCCGGCTACTGGACCATCGCCACGCATTGCCATGCGGCATCGAGCGCGGTTTCCGGTGGTGAAGAAAGCTTCGGCGCCGGGCTGCTGGAGGCCGCCAGTCTTGCGGTTGCCGACGACCGTGATGTGTTGCTTGCCTGCTACGACATCGCCGGCACCGGCCCGATCGGCGGCATGACCAGCACGACCGGCCCGTTCGCCTCCGCCCTTGTCCTGTCGCCCCGCGCCGATGGCGCGGCTATCCGGCTGGACATCACGCCGGAACCGGGCAACAGCGGCCGCGAGCCGAGTGGGGATGCCTGGATGGATGGCGTGGCCGCAAGCAACCCGTCGGCGGTCGCGGTGCCATTGTTCCGCGCCCTGGCCGCCGCGCACCCCGCCGCACTGCGGGTACCCGCGGCGCGCGGCCTCGATCTGCACATCGATCTGGATACTGTCCCATGAACGCCGCCGGCAACCGTTTCTGCGTGCTCATCCCCTGCCTTAACGAGGAGCAGGCGATCGAAGGCGTGGTCAGGGACGCGTTGTCGCTCGGCATGCCAGTCATCGTGGTCGATGATGGCTCGGACGATCGCACGCCAGCCATCGTCAGTGCGATGGGGGTCACCTTGTTGCGCCACGAAACACGGCGTGGCAAGGGCGAGGCGCTTCGCACAGGCTTTCGCGAAGTGCTTCGCCAGGGCTTCGATGGCGTGATCACGATGGATGGCGACGGCCAGCACCTGGCGAGCGATATCCCCGCCATGCTCAATGCCAGCCAGCAACACCCAGGCGCCATTGTCATTGGCGCGCGCCTGCTTGAGCGCGAGCAGCAGCCGCCCGGCCGCCGCCGCGCCAATGCCGTGGCGGATTGGGGTATTTCATGGGCATGCGGCCGGCCGATCGCGGATACGCAAAGCGGCCAGCGTTTCTACCCCCGGGCAGCGCTCGACCTGGTAGAGCTACCCGCGGAGGACTTTGTGTTTGAAGCGGCTGTGTTGATCACCGCTTGCCGTGAGCGCGGCATCAGCGTTGTTTCGGTGCCGATCGCATCACGCTACCAGGGCGAGTTCCGCATCAGCCATTTCAGCCCGGTGCGCGACGTAACGCGCATCACCACCTATACCATTGGCCGCCTGATTCACTACGGCCATATCGTCGACAGCTACCGGCGCTCACGCGCAATGCCCACGATCATCGGGAACGAAGCCAGCGCCGGCACTACGCATTAGCCATAGCCAACCAAGGGGTGCAGGGAATGGAGCACAAGCCACACGATGCCGTAATCATGGGCGGGGGCCTTGCCGGCCTGACGCTTGCGATGCAGCTCAAGGGTGAATATCCGGACATGGATATCGTGGTGCTGGAGCGGCATACGCGACCGTTGCCGGAAGCAGCATTCAAGGTGGGCGAATCCACCGTTGAGATCGCGGCACACTACTTTGCCGATACGCTTGGCCTGCTCGGCCACCTGGAGTCCGAGCAGATCCGAAAGTTCGGTTTTCGGTTCTTTTTCTCCGATGGCCGTGACGATCTTGCCGATGTGACCGAACTGGGTGTCAGCGCGGTGCTGCCCACGCCGAGCTACCAGATTGACCGCGGCATCCTCGAGAACTTCCTTGGCGAGGAAGCCCTGCGTCGTGGCATCGATTTCCGCGAAGGTATCACCGTGCGCGGCTTCGATATCGGCAGTGGCGATGCACCACATACCGTGCGCTTTCGCAGCGACGCGGGGGACGGCGAGCTGAGCGCGCGCTGGCTGCTCGATGCGAGCGGGCGCGCCGGCCTCATTCGCCGCAAGCTTGATCTCACGCGCGATAACGGGCACCACGCCAACGCCGTGTGGTTCCGCATCGATGATCGCCTGGAGATCGACCAGTGGTGCGACGATGCCGAATGGAAGGATCGCTGCCACCCGCCGGAACGCTGGCGCTCCACGAACCACCTGGTCGGTCCTGGCTACTGGGCGTGGCTGATTCCCCTTGCATCAGGTGCGCATTCGGTCGGCATCGTCGCCGATGCGAACATGCACCCGCTCGATACGATGAATACGTTCGATAAGGCGCTGGCATGGCTGTGGAAGCACCAGCCGGTACTCGCCCGACAGGTGGATGCGCGCAAGGACAAGCTGCTCGATTTCGCCTTCTTCCGCCACTTCTCCTACGGCTGTGCGCGGATGTTCTCGTCAGACCGGTGGGCGTTGACGGGCGAGGCGGGTGCCTTCCTCGATCCGTTCTATTCGCCCGGCAGCGACTTCATCAGCATCTCCAACACGTACATTACGCAACTGGTGGGCATGGATCGCCGCGGCGACATGCTGGCACCGCATGCACGCCTGTTCGAGCGGTTGTTCTTCTCGTTCTACGAAGGCACGCTGCGCATGTATCGCGGCCAGTACAACCTGTTCGATGACCCGGAAGTACTGCCGATCAAGGTGATCTGGGATTACGCGTACTACTGGGGCGTGCTGTGCCAGATCGTTTTCCAGAAACGCCTGGGCGATGCGCCTTTCATCGCGCGCATGGGGCCCGAGCTTCTCACCGGTGCCGAGCTCAATACGCAGATGCAGGCGTTCTTCCAGCGCTGGCATGCTGTATCGGAGAAACGAAACCGCAAGGTCATGCTGGACCAGCGCGACCTGACGTGGTTCGCCGATATGAACCGCACGCTGCATGATGTGCTGGATGACGACACGCTTGCCGAGCGCCTGTCGAACAACGTGAACATGATGCGGCTACTCGCCGCCAGCATCATCGAGCGCGCCGCCGCGGATCACCCTTCGCTCCAGGAGGGCAGCGAGCCGCTGACGGAGATCGAAGGCGACCGGACGAAGCTTTTCGATCTGGTGGCCTGACCGCTCAGGCCGGGTGGATCACCGCGGCGCGGCCGCTGGCGATCTCCCGGCCGGCGTGTTCGATCCGGAAGGTGTACTGCGCGCCCGCGTCGTCTGCGAGGAGGCATTCGGCGAAGACGTCGAGGCGGCCGGCAAGGTCGTCGATCCGTTCGACGGCCAGCTTCACGCCGCGCAGGCTCACCAGCATGCCCGGGCGCGGCTGCGTCGTACCGTTTGCCTTCGCACGCAGGGCGCCGTGCACGGCCGTTGCCTGCGCTCCGTACTCGGCCAGGTGAACTGCATGGAGGCCGCTGGTCCCACGCAGCGGATGTGCCGGCGCAACGTGGGAGGTACTGATCGCGTGGATCGTGGTGTCGTCGTGGGCGATCACTCCATCGAGCAGGCACATGTCGCCCGCATGCGGCACCAGCGCGATGAAGTCTTCCTTCACCAGGACGGGCATGGGCAGGCCATCAGGCATCGGCATGTTGCACCGGCGGGGGCGTGGAGGCGGTCGGCGCGTGCTCGCCGTCCATCTCCTGCCAGAAATCGTAGAAGTTGAACCAGTTGAACGGGTAAACACGGCAGTAGTGTTCGATGCGCGCCGCGTAGCGGGCGACGATCGCATCGAGGACCTCCGCGCGATTCGCGCGCGGGATATCGATGCCGGCCGAGAAATCCTCGAAAATCAACCGGTAGCGATTGCCGCCCAGGTAAATGCCGAAGCACAGCACGACAGGGATCTTCAGCGCCGAGGCGAGCAGCCATGGGCCTACCGGAAACGACGCAGGTGTACCGATGAAGGGTACCGTGCGCGAGGCCTCGTGGCGGTGCCCGCGATCGGCCAGGAGTGCCACCATGCCGCCCTCTGCCGCGCCTTCGGCCATGGCCAGGGCGACTGATGTGCCACCCAACGACGCGTCGATCACGGCGGCGCCGACGTCTGGGGCCAATGCTTCGAGCAACGTCGTCAGCGCGGGCGTTTTTTGCTTATCGAGTACCACGCGCAACGGCACGTCCGGGCGCCGCTGGCCCAGTGCGCGCAACGCCTCGAAACTGCCCTGGTGCGAACCCAGCAACAGAACGCCCGTGCGGGCGTCGAGCCAGCGGTCCAGCGCAGGAAGGCCTTCGACCTCCACCTGGAAATCGCGCTCGCCACGGGCGAGGAAGAACATGCGATCGAGCAGCGTGGAGGCAAACATGTGGATATGGTGGAACACATCCCTGTTCGTCACTTCCCGGCCCAGCACACGTGCCAGGTACAGGCGCGAAGCGGCCCGCTCGGTAGCCCTGCGCAAGAAGAAATAAAGTGCGATCGGCCACAGGAGCACGCGAGCCACACGCCGGCCCAGGCCGAGACCCACGGTGCGGATGAGCCAGATGGCGAAAAAACCGCCGCCTTCGCGCTGCTGCCAGTGGCTCATGCGCTGCCCTCCACGGTGCCGCGCAGCAGGATATCGTCGCCACGCCGAACCAACAGGCGATACCGTCGCTCGCCGGCGTCAGTGAGTTCCACCACAGCATCTTGGTCAGGAAGCAGGGGCGCGAGGAATTTGGCGTCGATCACCTGGCGCAGCGACGCCCCACGCCACGCACGTAGCGCCTGCGCCGCCTGCTCAAGGATCAGCACGCCGGCCACGATGGGCCGCCCCGGGAAATGGCCGGCAAAGCTCGGGTGGTCCGCCGCAAAGCGGAAAGGCTGGCTATGGGTCATGGCGGCGTCGGTCATGCTCGGATACCGGGTTTGCGGGCAAGCAAACCACGGTAGGGGTCAGCGCGACCTGAACAGGCCGTCAGGCCGCCGCGCGGTGCTGTTCGATGTGCTCGGACAGGGTGCGCAGGCTGGTGAAGATGGTGCGGTTATCGGGGTTATCCGACTTCAGCTGAAAGCCATAGCGCTTGGACACCGCCAGGGCGATCTCCAGCGCGTCGATGGAATCCAGGCCCAGGTCGCCGCCGAACAGGGGCGCCTCAGGGTCGATGTCGGCAGGCTGCACGCTTTCCAGGTTCAGGCTGGTGACGATCAGTTCTGCGAGTTCTTTTTGTGCTTCGGTCTGCGTTGCCATGGTGTTCCCAGGTCCCCGGATCATGCCTGCCTCCCCCCGGATGGCAGCGGCGGCGGAGTGTAACACAGGCCTTTTCATGCCCCTCGAAGCCTACATTCAGCCACGTGAAGGCGCGGCCACGAACGCCCGGCGGTCGCAGGATATGATGTGCGCCAGCGTTTACATGGAAGCCTCGATGCGCCCAGCCAGCGACATGCGCGAGCGATCCCCGCTTGCCGCCCGCCCGTCCCCGACGGTGACCTATAGCGACCTGCCTGCAGGCGGCCTGCCGCCCGGCACGCTGGCGGCATTTGGATTTGGCGCGCAGGCAACGGCGCCCGGGGATGATCCGCGCTGGCTGCGCGTGGCGCTTGAGCCACTGGCCGAGGCCCGGCCTGAGCTCTGGACGATCGAGGGCGAGGTCACCTATGGGCGTGAGGGCGACCTGAGCTGGTCGCGCGGTGGCGGCTGGCTGTATGCCGCCGTTGAATGCGACGAAGCCGACCATGGCGGGCCCGAAGGCGCGGCGAAGCATGCTTACGAGCTGCTGTCGGCGTTCGTCGCCCAGGCGCCGGAGCACCACGTCCAGCGTATCTGGAACTACCTCGGTGAGATCAACGCCGGGGCCGGCGACGACGAGCGCTACAAGCAGTTTTGCACTGGCCGCATCGCGGGCATGGGCGAGGTGTTCGCGCAGGGGTTTCCGGCGGCATCGGCGATCGGCCACCACGCCGACCAGGGCCTGCTCCAGGTGTACCTGCTGGCGACCGATCGCGAGGGCACCCGGGTGGAAAACCCGCGCCAGGTCAGCGCATGGCAGTACCCACGCCAGTACGGCCGCACGCCACCCAGCTTTGCGCGCGCCACGCTGCTACCGGCGGATGACGTCCTGGCCATCTCGGGTACGGCGGCCGTGGTGGGCCACGCGTCGGCCCATACGGGCGACCTAAGTGCGCAGTTGGCCGAGACGCGGCGGAACCTCGATGCGTTGCTGGCCAATGGCGGCCTACCCGAAGGCTTCGACGCGCGTGCGCCACTCAAGGCGTATGTGCGCCACCCGGACGATGCGGCCGTCGTGCAGGCATTCGCCCAGGCACACTGGCCTCAGGCCCCGTTGGTGCTCCTGCACGGCGATATCTGCCGTGAAGAACTGCTGGTCGAGATTGACGGGTGGCGTTACCGCTAAGAGCAAACGCGCCTGCGCGCGATGCTCTTACTTCTTCGTAGGGCGATGCCACCCAACGATAGTCGCCTGGCGCGCGCGCGCCAGGGTGAGTTCATCCGCCGGCGCATCCTTGGTGATGACCGAGCCCGCGCCAATCGTGGCGCCATCGCCCAACGTGACCGGCGCGACAAGCGAGCTGTTCGAACCGACGAACACGCCATCGCCAATGGTGGTGCGGCTCTTGTTCACGCCATCGTAGTTGCAGGTGATGGTGCCCGCGCCGATGTTCACCTTGCTGCCGATCACGGTGTCGCCGAGGTAGGAAAGGTGGTTGGCCTTCGAGCCGGCTGCGATGACGGCGTTCTTGGTTTCCACGAAATTGCCGATGTGCACGCCTTCGGCGAGGTCGGTGCCGGGGCGCAGGCGCGCGAACGGGCCGATCGTGCACGGGCCGTGCGTGACCACGCCATCGAGGTCACAGTGGGCAAGCACGACGGTGCCGGCAGCAAGCGTGGCGTTGCGCACGCGCGTGAACGGGCCAATGCGCACGTTATTGCCCAGCTCCACCTCGCCCTCGAGGATCACGTTCACATCGATCTCGACATCGCTGCCCGCCGTGACCGTGCCACGGATATCGATGCGCGCCGGATCAGCAAGGCGAACGCCGGCCAGCGCAAGCTGGCGCGCCATGCGCTCGCGGTACATCGCCTCGAGACCGGCTAGCTGCCACGGATCGTTGGCGCCGGAGGCATCGACCGGATCGCAGTCGACGCATGCGGCCGGCGCGCCTTCCGCCGATGCCATTTCGAAGACGTCGGTGAGGTAGTACTCGCCCTGTGCATTACTGTTGCCCAACCGCTGGGTCCATGCGAGCAAGCGGTCCGCGTCGCCCGCCACGATGCCCGTGTTGACCAGGTCGATCGCACGCTGCGCCGCACTGGCGTCCTTCTCCTCCACGATGTGGCGCACCATGCCCTCGGCATCGAGCACCACGCGCCCGTATCCGGCGGGATGGGGCAGGCGGGTCGCCAACATGGCCAACCCGGCCTCACCCGAGACCAGGGCGGAGAGCACATCACTGCGGATCAAAGGTACATCGCCGTAAAGGACGAGCACCCGGCCCTCGAGCTTGCCATCGGCCTTCAAGGCTTCGAGCGCCGTGCGAACCGCGTGCCCCGTGCCGAGGCGCTCGCGCTGCTCGATCCAGCCCAGCGCGGTATCGGCCGCGAAGGCCTGGCGTACCTGGTCGCCATTGTGCCCGTATACCACGTGGACGCCTGCCGGCCCCAGGGCGCGCGCCGCTTCGATCACGTGCGCCAGGAGCGGCCTGCCAGCGAGCGGCATCAACACCTTGGCCGAGGCGGATTTCATGCGCTTGCCCTCGCCGGCGGCGAGGATCAGGACGTGCAACGGATGGGACATGGGCTTGCCTGCCAGTTTGCCAGGTCCGCACTTTCGCGCGTTTGGGGTTCCCGTGCCAAGTCCAACATCCGTACTAACCGTGCGCCGGATCAGTTCTTATCGTCGTCCGGGCGCGCCGTGAGGTGCTCGAGGTTGGGCTTGTACGCTTCCACGAAGGCGTTGTGCAGGATACCGATGATGGCCTGGCTGGTGGACATGCTGCGGTTATCGATCGTGCCGGAGATGGGCACGCGCGTGGCGAACTGGTCCTTCGACTGGTTCTTGAATACCTTGGTGACGCCCTCTGCCACGGCCTCGTACGCCAGCTTCAGCGGGCTCTTCTTCTCCTGTTCCACATCCTGTTTCCAGCTGAAGATCTTCAGCCCGCGAAACAGGGGTTTGGCATAGCCCTCAAGCTTGCGATCCTTTGCCTGCAGCTCCATGACGAAGTCGCCCTCGCCCGCCGCGAAGTCGAGACCCGAATAGGCCCGAACGAGATCGTTGGCGCGAACCAGTTTGATGTTGTGCACGGTCAGCTCGTAGCGGAAATCGCCGGCTTCCTGCAAAGGATCGAACTCGGCCTTCGTCTGCAACGGCGCATCACCCAGGATGTGCGCGGTGGCATCCATGTGTGCCACGCGCGCGCCGCCCTCGCGCTGGACATTCGTCAGGTTGGTAATCGTGCCGTTCACGTCGGTCATCTTCAGGTCCACCTTGGGACTGGAGACGAAGTTGTGGAACGTGACGGTGCCATTGATCACGTGCAACTCGTCGATGCGCGTAGGCACGATCGCCCGGAGCTGTGCGCGCCAATCCACGCCCTTGCCGGTCTGTGTATCGCCCTCGCCCTTGCCGTCGACGAAGTTCAGCGTCGGCTCGTAGAACTCGACCTTGCCGCGCAGGTGGCCACGGGTGAGTGCCGGCCAACTGAGTGAGATGTCGGTGCGCTCCGCATCGAACAGCGGTACCGGCAGCTTGCCGTCGACCTTGGTAATGCGGAGGTTATCGATGGAGTACGCACCGCGCCACAGGTGGATGTCGATATCGTCGATATGCCCGGCGTACGAGCCCATGTGGGCTAGCCGTGCATTCAGCTGGCCCAGCACGAGGAAAGGCAGCGCGATACGCGCCGCAATCAGGACGATCGCAAGGGCGAGGAGGATCCACAGGCTGCGGCGGTAGCGAACATGCATATACGGCAGTGTGGCGTTGGCGAAGTCATCACGGGATGAAGACGGGCCACAAAAAACCCCGCCTTGGGGCGGGGTTTCCTGATGTGCTCTGGTAGCGAGGCGCTTAGTGCTTCAGCGTCTTGCGCAGGCGCTCCAGCGCCTGGAGCTGTGCGAGGGCTTCGGCCAGCTTGGCCTGGGCCTCGGCCACATCGAGCTGCTCACCACGGTTGGCCAGGGCGGCCTCCGCTTCTTCCTTCGCCTTCAGGGCCGCAGCCTCGTCCAGGTCGGCCGCGCGGGCGGCCGTATCGGCGAGGATCGTGACAACCTGCGGCTGCACCTCGAGGATGCCACCGGACACGTAGAACTGCTGGCGGTCACCATTGGTGCCGACAACATCCACGTGGCCCGGCTTCAGGCGGGTGATGAGCGGGGCATGGCGCGGCGCGATGCCCAGCTCGCCAAGCTCACCGGTGGCGACCACGAGCGTGGCTTCACCGGAGAAGATCTCGGCTTCGGCACTGACGATGTCGACGCGGATGGTATGGGTCATGGGCTTGGATTCCGTGCGTTGGGGAAGGGGCGATGAAGGCGCTTACGCGGCCTTCTTCGCACCCATCTCTTCGCCCTTCTTGATGGCTTCGTCGATGCCGCCCACCATGTAGAAGGCCTGCTCCGGCAGGTGGTCCACATCGCCGTCCACGATCATCTTGAAGCCGCGGATGGTTTCCTTCAGCGGGACGTACTTGCCCGGCGAGCCGGTGAACACTTCGGCCACGTGGAACGGCTGCGAGAAGAAGCGCTCGATCTTACGGGCGCGCGACACGGCTTCCTTGTCTTCCTGCGACAGCTCGTCCATGCCGAGGATGGCGATGATGTCCTTCAGCTCCTTGTAACGCTGCAGGGTGACCTGCACGCGGCGCGCGGTGTCGTAGTGTTCCTGGCCGATGACGGCCGGGTCCAGCTGACGGCTGGAGGAATCGAGCGGATCCACGGCCGGGTAGATACCCAGCGAGGCGATGTTACGGCTCAGCGTCACGGTCGCATCGAGATGCGCGAAGGTGGTGGCCGGCGACGGATCGGTAAGGTCATCCGCAGGCACGTACACGGCCTGGATCGAGGTGATCGAACCGGTCTTGGTCGAGGTGATGCGCTCCTGCAGGACGCCCATTTCCTCCGCCAGGGTCGGCTGGTAACCCACGGCCGACGGCATACGGCCGAGCAGCGCCGACACTTCGGTACCGGCCAGCGTGTAGCGGTAGATGTTGTCGACGAACAGCAGCACGTCCTTGCCCTTGCCCGACTCGTCCTTCTCGTCGCGGAAGTACTCGGCCATGGTGAGGCCGGTGAGCGCGACGCGCAGGCGGTTGCCCGGCGGCTCGTTCATCTGGCCGTACACCATCGCGACCTTGTCGAGAACGTTGGAATCCTTCATCTCGTGGTAGAAGTCGTTGCCCTCGCGGGTACGCTCGCCCACGCCGGCGAACACGGAAAGACCCGAGTGCGCCTTCGCGATGTTGTTGATGAGTTCCATCATGTTCACGGTCTTGCCGACGCCGGCGCCGCCGAACAGGCCAACCTTGCCGCCCTTGGCGAACGGGCACATCAGGTCGATCACCTTGATACCGGTTTCCAGCAGCTCGCTCGCGGCGGCCTGGTCGTCATACGACGGGGCTTCGCGGTGGATGACCCACTTTTCCTGCTCACCGATCGGGCCGGCTTCGTCGATGGGGTTGCCGAGCACATCCATGATGCGGCCGAGCGTGGCCTTGCCGACCGGCACCTTGATGCCTTCGCCGGTGTTCACGGCGATGAGGTTGCGGCGCAGGCCATCGGTGGAACCGAGGGCGATGCAACGGACGATGCCGTCGCCGAGCTGCTGCTGCACTTCAAGCGTGATCTCGGTGCCTTCGACCTTCAGTGCGTCGTAGATCTCGGGGACCTGGTCACGCGGGAACTCGACGTCGACGACCGCGCCGATGATCTGGACAACTTTACCCTGGCTCATGAATGTGCTCCGGATGAATCTTCAATAGTGTTTCGTAGCAGCGCCGCGCGTCGCGTCGCCATCGCTTTATTTCGTCAGACTGCGGCTGCGCCGCCCACGATTTCCGAGATTTCCTGGGTAATCGCGGCCTGGCGGGCCTTGTTGTAGCTGAGCGTGAGCTCGCCGATGACCTTGGTGGCGTTATCGGACGCGGCCTTCATGGCGACCATGCGCGCGGCATGTTCGCTGGCCAGGTTCTCAAGCGCCGCCTGGTACACCACCGATTCGATGTAACGCGTCATCAGGTGCTCAAGCACCGTGCGCGCATCCGGCTCGTAGATGTAATCCCAGTCGTGGGTCTGCTCGACCTTCACGCCCTCGGCCGCGGCACCCTTGGCGTCTTCCAGTTCCTTCGCAACCAGCGACACCGGCAGCAGCGCCTCGATGGTCGGCTTCTGCACGATCGTGTTCACGAAATCGTTGTAGGTCAGGAAAACGCGATCGAGCTTGTTGTCGCTGTACGCATCGAGCACGACCTTGATCACGCCGATCAGGTCTTCGAGCTTCGGCTTCTCACCCAGGTGCGTGGCGGTGCCGATCAGGTTCACGCCCTTGATGCGGCGGAAGAACTGCACGGCCTTCTGGCCCACGGCCACGATATCGACCTCGACGCCCTTGCCCTGCCACTCGCGGATAGCCACGAGCATGCGGCGGAACAGGTTCGAGTTCAGGCCACCGGCCAGGCCACGATCCGTCGACACCACGATGAACGCGACGCGCGCGACGTTCTCGCGCTCGGTCAGGAACGGGTGGGTGAAGTCGGTGCTGGCCTGGGCGACATGGGCGATGACCTTGCGCATGAGGCGCGCATACGGGCGCGAGGCCTTCATCAGGTCCTGCGCCTTGCGGATCTTCGACGCCGAGACCATTTCGAGCGCACGCGTCACCTTGCGCATGTTCTGCGTGCTCTTGATCTTGGTTTTGATTTCGCGGCCGCTTGCCATGGCTTACTCGTCTTTGATGGGTAACGCAGCGGGGCGGCGTACCGCCCCGCGTGGGTACTGCTTACCAGCTACCGGTCTTCTTGAACTCGTCGGTGCCCGCCTTGAAGGTGGCCTCGATGTCCTTGTCCCAGTCGCCGGTCTCGTCGATCTTCTTCATCAACTCGGCGTTGTTCTGGTGGAAGAAGGCGTGGAGGCCCTTCTCGAATGCCAGCACCTTGTTGACCGGCAGGTCATCGAGGTAGCCCTTTTCGGCAGCGAACACCGACAGGCCGAGCTCGGCGATGGACAGCGGCGAATACTGCGGCTGCTTCATCAGTTCGGTGACGCGCTGGCCACGATCGAGCTGGGCGCGGGTAGCGGCATCGAGATCGGAAGCGAACTGCGCGAACGCCGCCAGCTCACGGTACTGCGCCAGGGCGAGCTTCACGCCACCGGAGAGCTTCTTGATGATCTTGGTCTGGGCGGCGCCGCCGACGCGCGACACCGAGATACCGGCGTTCACCGGCGGACGGATGCCCGCGTTGAACAGGTCGGTTTCCAGGAAGATCTGGCCGTCGGTGATGGAGATGACGTTGGTCGGCACGAAGGCCGAAACGTCGCCCGCCTGGGTTTCGATGATCGGCAGCGCGGTGAGCGAGCCGGTCTTGCCCTTCACTTCGCCGTTGGTCATCTTCTCGACGTATTCGGCGCTGACGCGCGAGGCGCGCTCAAGCAGACGCGAGTGGAGATAGAACACGTCACCCGGGTAGGCTTCACGGCCCGGCGGACGCTTGAGCAGCAGCGAGATCTGGCGGTAGGCCACGGCCTGCTTGGAAAGATCGTCGTACACGATCAGCGCGTCTTCGCCGCGATCGCGGAAGTACTCGCCCATGGCGCAGCCGGAATACGGTGCGACGTACTGCAGGGCAGCCGCTTCGGAGGCCGAAGCCACGACAACGATGGTGTTGGCCAGCGCGCCGTTCTCTTCCAGCTTGCGCACCACGTTCGCGATGGAGCTGCGCTTCTGGCCGATGGCCACGTAGATGCACTTAATGCCGGAGTGCTTCTGGTTGATGATGGCGTCGATCGCGACAGCCGTCTTACCGGTCTGGCGGTCGCCGATGATCAGCTCGCGCTGGCCACGGCCGATCGGGATCATCGAGTCGATGGACTTGTAGCCGGTCTGCATCGGCTGGTCGACCGACTGGCGCCAGATCACGCCCGGCGCGACCTTTTCGATCGGCGAGGTGCCGGCGGCGTCGATCGGGCCCTTGCCGTCGATCGGGTTGCCCAGCGCATCGACGACGCGGCCGAGCAGGCCCGGGCCGACCGGCACTTCGAGGATGCGGCCGGTGGTCTTGGCGGTATCGCCTTCGCGCAGGTGCTGGTACTCACCGAGCACCACGGCACCGACCGAGTCACGCTCGAGGTTGAGCGCGAGGGCATAGGTGTCGTTCGGCAGCTCGATCATTTCGCCCTGCATCACATCGGCCAGGCCGTGGATGCGCACGATGCCGTCGGACACGCTGATGATGGTGCCTTCGTTGCGTGCCTCGGCACCGAGCTTGAACTGCTCGATGCGGCTCTTGATCAGCTCACTGATCTCGGACGGGTTCAGAGTGGTGCTGGACATGGTCGGTTCCTTGGGTTGCGCCGCTCTCACGGCACCCGGTGGTATGAGAAGCTCGTAATCAGTGCGTCAGCACGCTGGCCAGCCGCTGCAGGCGGCCGCGCGCCGAACCGTCGATGACCTGCTCGCCCGTGTCGATGATGACACCGCCAAGCAACGCCGCATCGACGTGCGTATCCAGTTCGATCTCGCGCTTGAAGCGGCGCTTGAGCGAAGCGCGCAGCGCATCCGCCTGGGCGTTATCGAGATCCAGTGCGCTGGTGACCTTGACCTTCAAAGTCGACTCCGACTCCAGCTTGTACTGGTCGTAGAGCGCAGCGATTTCCGGCAACAGGGCCATGCGGCCGTTCTCAGCCAGCTCCTCGAGGAAGCGGGCGAACGGCGCATCGGCGGCCATGCCTTGCGGAAGGTGGATCGCGACGAGCTGCTTCGGCTGCACGCGCGGATCGGAGCCGAGGCCGGCGACCTGGGGGTCGACCGCGACCGCGGCAGCAAAATTCAGCGCCGCCGACCAGTCGGCGAGCGCACCGGACGCGTGCGCTACCTCAAAGGCAGCGCGCGCGTACGGACGGGCGAGGGTGAGCGCCTGGGCCATGATCAGATCTCGGCAGCGAGCTGGTCGAGCAGCGCCTTGTGGGCCGCCGGATCGATTTCACGCTGGACGATCTTTTCTGCACCCTGGATAGCGAGCGCACCCACCTGCTCACGCAGCTGTTCGCGTGCACGCTGGGCCATCGATGCGATCTCGTCCTGGGCCTGGGCCTTCAGACGGTTGATCTCGTCAATGGCTTCCACGCGAGCCTTCTCGACAATGGCGTTGGCCTGGGCCTGGGCCTTGTCGATGATCTCGGTGGACTGGACGCGAGCCTGCTTGATCTCGGCCGCGACCTTGGCGTCGGCGTCCTTGAGTTCCGCGCGGGCGCGCTCAGCGGCGGCAAGGCCCTCGGCCACCTTCTTCTGGCGCTCTTCGATGGCACCATTGAGCTGGGGCCAGATGAACTTGGTGGTAAACCAGACCAGGATCGCAAAAGAGATCATCTGGCCCAGGAAGGTCATGTTGATTTCCATGATCTCTCCGAAAGACTCCGAACGCTTGTGTACTGACGGCCGCCGCAGCGCTTAGCGCCGCGGCGGCAAGACGAACGAACGGCTTCTTAGCCGCCGATGGCGGCGCGGACGACGCCAACCAGCGGGTTCGAGAACGCGAAGAGCAGCGCCACGGCGAGGCCGATGATGAACGCCGCGTCGATCAGGCCGGCGAGCAGGAACATGCGGCCCTGGAGCAGCGGGACGAGCTCAGGCTGGCGAGCGGCCGACTCGAGGAACTTCGAGCCCATGATGGCGATACCGAGGCAGGCGCCGAGCGCACCGAGGCCGATGATCACGCCGATGGCGATGGCGGTCATGCCCTGGACGTGGGCGAGAAGCGATGCGAGTTCCATGGTGTTCTCCTGGGATATACAAATAACGAAAGGTTGGAAACGAAACGATTAAAAACTGAAGTTCTTAGCGTCGGGCGGTGAGTTAGTGGTGTTCCCGCGCCGTGGCGATGTAGACGATCGTCAGCATCATGAAGATGAACGCCTGCAGGGCGATGATCAGGATGTGGAAGATCGCCCAGGCCGTGTTGAACACGACGCCAGGCACGAAGCTGATCCAGCTCACCATCAGACCGGCAATCAGCATGAACACCAGTTCGCCGCCGTACATGTTGCCGAACAGTCGCATGGCGAGCGACACGGGCTTCGACAGGGTTTCGACGACGTTGAGAAGGAAGTTGGGGATCACCAGCACCAGCTTGGCGATCGGGTTTTCCGCGTGGAACGGCGCGGTCATCAGTTCCTTGCCGAAACCGAAGCCGCCCTTGGCCTTGATGCCATGGCCGATGACGATGAACAGCACGGCGACCGAGAGGCCCACGGTGGTGTTGATGTCCGCGGTGGGCACCATGCGGAAGTAGGTGTGGTGCGCCACTTCGTCACCCGCAAAGGTGTGGACGAGCCAGCCAGCCAGGTCGACCGGCAGCAGATCCATGGCGTTCATGAGGAACACCCACATGAAGATGGACAGCGCCAGCGGCGTGACCGTGCGACGGTCGCCGTGGAAGGTGTCCTTCACCTGGGTATCGACGAACTCGATGGCCAGCTCGACCAGGGCCTGGCCCTTGGACGGCACGCCCGAGGTGGCCTTGCGGGCGAACAGCCAGAACCACAGGCAGAACAGTGCGCCCAGCACGAACGAGATGATGATCGAGTCGGCACGGAGATTCCAGAACCAGAAATGATCGGCGCTGAAATTCACCGTCATGTGTTCCAGATGGTGCTGGATGTATTCGGTTAGACCGCCCTGCGGTTCGCTAGCCATGCCTCAACCCTTGAATCTGAATGCAAATACGTTGACCGCGTAAGCCGCTACCAGGCCGACCAGTGCCGGCAAGGGTGGCAGCTTCCACTGAACCAGAATGAGCAGCAGGCCCCCGATCAGAATGATCCAGCGAAGGATCATGCCCACCAGGAACCGCATGAACGTTGCCCCTGCCCCGCCCAACGCGCTGAACGCTCGCGCGGCAAGCAGCGCGGTGGCGAAAGCGACGATCAGGGCACCTGCGAAAGCGGCCAGTCCGGCGGCGCGCCCCTGCAGGCAAAAAGCGAGTCCCGCGACGACAGCCACCGAGAGCTGCGTGATGACCACGCGCATAGCAAGGTGACGACCGGCTGCAAGACTGTTGAGCAACGCGAGGCTCCCGTGGTTTCGCTCGAAGGCGGCACCAGATGGTTCAACGGGCCACGGTTTAATCTGGAAAAGTATACCAGTGCCGTAAACAACCGGACAAGCGACGAAAGTCCATAACCACCCGCCGGCGCGACGATCCGTCGCGTCGTTGGCGAGGAGCGGCGCTGGATCAGGCCCTGGCGGGCGTGCCCACCAGTGCGCCCAGCGATGTCGCCGTTTCCACGGCCACACCCATGATGTCGCCGGCGGCCGTTGCGGCCCGCTCGACGCCCTCCCGCTGCAGATCGCCACTACGCGCGAACATGGTGCGCAGCGCCTCGGCGTCCTGGGCCACCATGGCATCGGCCATGAGCCCAGTCGCCGCACGCGCGTGCCCTTCCAGCGCCTGCAACTGCAGATCCGCTACCCGCTCCATGCCACGCCAGGCCACGGCCTGTGCGGCGGCAGCCTGTTCGACGAACCGAGCAAGATCAGCGTAAGCGTTTACGTGCGGCATCGTGTTCCGTCGGGGAAACGGGGAGGTGCCGGAGTGTAGACCCGCCTGCTGCAAGGCAGCAACCATAATTTGTTGCGATGACAGCTTTTGTCTTGCCGAATCGGCGCCTGTCTTACGGGGCGTACTCAGCACCCGATGTGCAGGTCTCGTGGACCACGACCTTGCACAGCAGCGGCACCTCGGGGCGGAGATTTTCGAAGATCCACCGGGCCAGGTTTTCGCTGGTCGGGTTATCGAGCCCCTCGATGTCGTTGAGGTAATGGTGGTCCAGGCGTTCGTACAGGGGCTTGAACCGGGCCTTGAGGTCGCCGAAATCCATGACCCAGCCGAAGACCGGATCCAGCGGCCCTTCCACATGCAGCTCCACGCGGAACGAGTGGCCGTGCAGGCGCGAGCATTTGTGCCCCTCGGGCACGTTCGGCAGCCGGTGGGCAGCCTCGATATTGAAGGTCTTGAAGATACGCATGGCGCCATTGTAGCCGACCGCCCGAATCTGACCGGCCGCAAGGAACCTTCACGACGCAGATCGCACTTTGGCCGATCCAGTGGCCCAGTTCATGGACTTTTCATGGCGTAACGGTTGCAGTGGTAACTACACAGGCGGCGCGAGGGGGCGCTCGCCAACACCGGCATCGGTTCACTGAAGGAGGCATCAATGTGCCTTGGTCGTGAGTCTGTCGACCAGCCGCAACCCTGCGCGCTGGCCGAGGGAGTGTTTTCCGCCCTACCGTGGCCCTGCGTCGTCTGGCCCAGCCAGGGCGGCCGCGCCGTCATGGTCAACAGCGCGTTCCAGCGCGAGTTCGGCATCAGCCGCGGACGGGCCGGGCCCGCGTGGCTCGATGCCCACCTGGCCCCCACCGGGCAGCCCGACGAGTACCTGTTTCGCGATCGCCATGCCGCCCCGCGCCGCTACCGGATTACCCGGCAGACGCTCGACGTGGCGCCGATCACGTTCCAGGCGGTGTTCCTGATGCCGCTTGGCGAGGAGCCCACAACCGCCGAGGCGGAGCCGAATGCGCTGACCAGCCTTCGCCCCGGGGTCGCACTGACCCGCCGCGAGTCCCAGGTGTTGGACGGGATCATGCTGGGCAAGCTCAACAAGGTGATCGCCAGCGAACTGAAGATCAGCCCGAAGACCGTGGAACTGCACCGCTCCAACCTCATGGCCAAGCTGCGCGTGCACAACGTGGTAGAGCTAGCCCGCGTGGTGCTGGATGCCTCACCCTCCGAACTCGAAGCCGCACCCTTGTAGGAGCGCGCTTGCGCGCGATCCGGGCGTTGCCGCAAGCACCCATCGCACGCAAGCGCGCTCCTACAGGGGGCATAACGCAGGCAAGAAAAAAGCCGCCCCGGCAGGCCGGAGCGGCTTTCTTTTTCCTGGTGGCTAGAGGCGGGCTCGAACCGCCGACCTCAGCATTATGAGTGCCGCGCTCTGACCAGCTGAGCTACCTAGCCGTGAAACCTGGTCTTCCGCGGGCTTGGCCGCGAAGGCCGGGCAGTTTAATCGGGGCTGGCTCGCCAATCAAGAGGCGCCTTGAAGCGGCTTCTCGCGGTGTGGTTGAATCGACCGTAACGCGAAAGGTTCGCGGAGGCTGAATGATCGACGCAGATGGCTATCGACCGAACGTGGGGATTGTCCTCCTCAACGCCGACGGCCGCCTGTTCTGGGCGCGCCGGGTGAACCGGGACGGCTGGCAGTTCCCCCAGGGCGGCATGCGCAGCGACGAAACGCCGCTGGAAGCCATGTACCGCGAACTGGAGGAAGAGACCGGCCTGACCGCCCAGCACGTCGAAGTGCTGGCCGAGACACGCGGCTGGCTGCGCTACCGCCTGCCCAATCGTTTCGTGCGCCACCACCAGCGCCCCACCTGCATTGGGCAGAAACAGGTGTGGTTCCTGTTGCGCCTGACCGGCGGCGAAGATGCCCTGCGCCTGGATGCCTGCGAGAAACCCGAGTTCGATCTCTGGCGCTGGGTGGACTTTTGGTACCCGGCCAACCACGTGGTCAACTTCAAGCGCCAGGTGTACGAACGCGCCCTGCGCCAGTTCGCCCCCACGGTCGAGACCGTTTGCCGGGTCGAGATCGGCACCTGCCCCCAGCAGGCCGAGCTGCTGCGCCTCGCCCGGGAAGCGGCCGGCCAGGGCTGAACGGCTGGCTGAACGGGCTTCACATCTGCGCAGTTGACAATCGTTCGCATTCGCGTTCGAATTCGCACCCATGTACATCTGCATGTGCAACGCCGTCACCGACCACGCCATCCGCCGCCACGCGGCCGAGGGCGTGCAGACCTTTGCCGAGCTCCAGGCCCGTACGGGTTGCTCGGATTGCTGCGGTGCCTGCGAGCCTGAGGCCCGGCAGTGTTTGCGGGAGGCCATCGCGGCGCAGCCTTCCGTGCTCTCGTTTCTGCCTGCCACGGCCTGAGGCGGGGTTGCCGGCCTTAGGGCCGGATCGCGCGCAAGCGCGCTCCTACAGGCCGAACCCGTTGCACCCCCGCTACGCGTCTCAGCGGCCGCCAGACGCGGACGCAAACCGTCTTCATTCTCGTTACGTCATCGCTTTTCCGCGCGACGTATAGTCGTGGCTGAATTCCCAGGGAGACGCCACATGAAGGGCGACGCTAAGGTCATCGAATACCTCAACAAGGTCCTCTACAACGAGCTGGCCGCCATCAACCAGTACTTCCTGCATTACAGGATGTTCAAGGACTGGGGCTACAACGAGCTGGCCAAGCATGAGTACGAGGAATCGATCGAGGAAATGAAGCACGCGGACAAGCTTATCGAGCGAATCCTGTTCCTCGATGGCCTGCCCAACCTGCAGCACCTCGGCAAGCTGCGCATCGGCGAGAACGTCGTCGAAGCCCTTCAGGGCGACCTGGACCTGGAAATGCTTGCGACCAAGGACCTGCGCGAGGCGATCGCCTACAGCGAAGGCATCCATGATTTCGTGAGCCGCGACCTGTTCAAGTTCATCCTTGGCCAGGAAGAAGAGCACATCGACTGGCTGGAAACGCAGTTCAGCCTCATCTCGGATATCGGCCCCGAGCGCTACATGCTCAGCAAGGTGGGTCCGCTGGAACACTGATTCGACGAAAGGCCGCCGCGAGGCGGCTTTTTTCGTTGGAACGTGGCGGGGTTCCTTGACCATTCTGAAACGCAGGGGCTATACCATCGGCCCTTCACGCTTCTTGCACGGAACCCTCCATGGCGCCACGCCACCCGCCACGCTTCGTCGTGCGCACGCACGACGCCGCCCGCGAGCGCCGTACCCGGCTGCTGCTGGGTGCTGGCTGGGCGGCGAGCATCGTGGCCGCGGCTGCCCTGGCATGGGTATTCTCCTCGCCCACAGCCACCGCCCCTGGCAAGCCGCGGGCCAACGCTGGGCAGCTTCGCGCCGATAACGACGACTTGCGCCAACAGGTGGCCAATCTGGAACGGGCGGGCCAGGTGGCGGATATCGCCACGAAAGAGCTCAAAAAGAACCTGGCGGAGCGCGACGAGGAAATCAGCGGCCTGCGCACCGACCTGGCGTTCTATTCCCGCCTGGTCGGCGGCAACGGCCAGCGCGATGGCCTGAAGATCCAGGGCGCGCGTGTGACTGCCGTGCCCGGCATGCCCAACGCCTGGAACCTCGTGGTCACCCTCACCCAGAACGCACGCCGCGGCGAGTTGCTCAAGGGCGACCTGAAGGTGGCGGTCGAGGGCATACAGGGCGCCAAGGTTGCCACGCTCGAGGGCGCGGCCCTGGGCCAGTCCGCCGCCTCCACGGGCATCCCGTTCTCGTTCAAATATTTCCAGCAGGTCCAGGCCAGCTTCACCGTCCCGACGGGCTTCCGCCCCACGCGCCTGCGCTTTAACGCCAGCGCGGGCGATGGTGACGCCACCAACACCACGGTGGCCTGGGCGGACGCCACCCGCACCGATGAGGTCACCGATGTTCAGCAGCAACCGTAAGAACCCCACACCCTCGGTCGGCGCGGCCGCCACCAGCCTCGTCGCCCGGGGCGTCACGGTGCGCGGCGACGTGCACTTCTCCGGCGCCCTCCACCTGGATGGCACGGTGGAGGGCTCGATCCATGCCGACCCGGGCAGCGACGGCGTACTCACGGTGAGTGAGACCGGCCGCGTGGTGGGGCGCGTGGAGGTGCCGCATGCGGTAATCAACGGCGCGGTCACGGGCGATATCGATGTCGCAGAGCGCCTTGAGCTTGCCCCGCTCGCCCGGATCGAGGGCGACGTGCACTACCAGGTGCTCGAAATGGCCGCCGGCGCCCAGGTCAACGGCAAGATGATCCACCGGGCGCCCGTCACGGTGCGCCAGCTGGCCCAGGCAGCTATCGAGGCGGCGCCGGCCCTGAGCTGAAAGGCTTGACCTGCGGGCGAACGGCGCCATTATGGGTGGCATGAACAACCCATTCCCCATGGCCCCGACCGGCGCGCCGGACTACCGGTCGGCCGGCGCTCCGCTGGTCTTTACCGAAGCCGCCGCCCGCAAGGTGCACGAGCTGATCGAAGAGGAAGGCAACCCCGGCCTCAAGCTGCGCGTGTACATCAGCGGCGGTGGTTGCTCCGGCTTCCAGTACGGCTTCACCTTCGACGAAGACCAGGCCGAGGATGACCTCGCCATTTCGCGCGAGGGCGTCACGCTGGTTGTCGATCCGCTGTCCCTTCAGTACCTCACGGGCGCCGAGATCGACTACGCCGAATCGTTCAGCGGCTCGCAGTTCGTTATTCGCAACCCCAACGCGAAGACGACCTGCGGCTGCGGCTCGTCGTTCAGCGCCTGACCGGCGCCGCCGCGTGAGCGTCGAGCAGGAGCGCGACAAGGCCGCCGCCACGCGGGCCAGGGAAAACGTCTTTGCCGGCATCGATATCGATCGCATGGCGGAGCGGCGTGATGATCGCCTTTGGGTCGAGGAAACCGAACGTGCCGCGAGCACGCGCTTCCTTGTGCTGGATACCGAAGGCCAGGCTTTCGTCACGCCCGATGCCGATGCGCCGCACTGGATGTCGCCCACCATGCGCGACGAGCGTTTTGGCGATGTCCCTTCCACGTTGCTTGGCCTGGCCGATGGCCGGGCCTGGTTCACGCTGGTGCTCGATGAAGCCCATGCGGACGTCTTCGCGGGCATCACGGGCGCGCGGCGCATGTCGCTTCGCGAGGCGGGCCTGCTGTTCAATGCCTTCGAAGCAGGGTTGTTTGCGTTCGCCAAAGGCGTGACCCACTGGCAGCGGCAGACCCGGTTCTGCACGCTTTGCGGCTCGCCCACGGTCGTCGTGGCGGCGGGGCATCGCGTGCAATGCACGAATCCGGACGGCGCCCACCTTCACTTCCCGCGCACCGACGCCGCGATCATCGTGATCGTGGAGCACGGCGATGCATGCCTGCTGGGCCGCCAGCGGGGCTGGCCGCCCGGGCGCTACTCGACGCTCGCGGGATTTATCGAGCCTGGCGAATCGCTCGAGGATGCGGTGAAGCGCGAGGTGCGTGAGGAGTCCGGCGTGGAGGTGCTGCATGCCACCTACCACTCATCGCAACCCTGGCCCCTGCCCGCGTCGCTGATGGTCGGCTTTACCGCCGTGGCGAAGCACCGCGATATCCGCCTGCGCGATGACGAACTGGAAGATGCGCGCTGGTTCACGGCCGACGATATCGTGCAGGGCATGGCATCAGGCACGCTGGGCGTGCCGCCACCGCTCTCCGTGTCGTACCGGCTTATCGAGCATTGGCTCAGCCTTCGCGGCGTCAGCCTGGCCGAACTGATCGCGAGCGCGCCCAAGCGCTAAGGCTTCGCCTACAATCGGGCCAACGTCCCGTTTGAAACGCGCATGCCATGGCCTTACGACTGCTCGCCGTCCTCATCGCCCTCGTTATCGCCTGGAGCGTGCCGCAGTTGGCCCGCTGGCGCGATGAGCGCTGGTTCCGCGGCTGGGTAAGCCGCCTGGGCGATACGTCCGGCGCCGGCCGCGTCGCCATCGTGCTGCTGGTTCCGGTGCTGGCGTGCGCCATCATCGCTGGCATCCTCCGCGCGCTGCCCCTGTTCGACCTGGCCTGGCTGGCCTTCGCCGTGGTGGTGCTGGTCTACAGCCTCGGCCCACGGGAAATCGAAGCGGATATCGATAACGTCATTCGCGCACCAGATGTCCTTCGCCGCGACGAAGCCGTCGCCGCCCTGCGCGTCGATGCCGACCCGCTGCCGTGGTTTGCCCCCGCCATCGTGGAAGCCACGTTCTACTCGGCGCTGCGCCGCCGTTTCGGTGTGCTGTTCTGGTTCTTCCTGCTCGGCCCCGCCGGCGCCCTTGGCTACCGCCTGGCGCAGACCCTTGGCCGCGATGTATCGCTCGCGCTGGATAGCGCGACGCGTGCCGCGGCACAGCGCCTTGCCGACGCCCTGGACTGGCTCCCCGCGCACCTGATGGTGTTCGCCATGGCGCTGGTGTCGGACTTCGATGCCGTGATGGGCGCCTGGAAAGCCTGGCACCATCAGTCGGGCAGCCCGCGCTCGCGGCTGGAGCCCGATTTTCTGGGTGCCGTGGCGCGCGCGGGGGTCGATGCCGATGTCGAAGCCGGTGACGGCTACGCACACGACGTGAGCGATCCGCTAGCCGCACTCGAGGACGCACGACGGGTCATCCGACGCGTGCTGGTGGTGTGGCTGGCCGTCGTGGCCATGATCGTCCTGGCCGCCCTCGCGGCTTGAGCCCTTCTTAGGCTTTATCGCCGCGCAATTCGCTGACCCGCGCCTCGAGGATCGAGGCGCTGGCGGCTCCGACGGGTAGCGGCGCGCCGCCCACCAGTTCAATCCGGGACCAGAACCGGCGCGGCAGCCGCGCGCGACGCAACGCACCATCGCGGCGGCTAAAAATGCTTCCCCACATGCCGCGCAATGCGAGCGGCACGACCGGCACCGGCCTGCGCGCCAGGATGCGATCAATGCCAGGCCGGAACGCCTGGATCGCACCGTCGCCTGTCAGGCCACCTTCGGGGAAAATGCACACCACCTCACCGGCGGCAAGGGCGGCATCGATCTCCTCGAAGGCTTTTTCCATCAGGGTGGCATCCTCGTTACGGCCCGCAATAGGGATCGCCCTGGCCGTACGGAACACGAAATTCAACACCGGTATGTTGAAGATCTTGTAGTACATCACGAAGCGCATCGGCCGGCGCACGCAGGCCATCAGGATCAGCGGATCCATGAAGCTGACGTGGTTGCAGACCACCACCGCGGCCCCCTCATCCGGCACGTTCTTAAGGCCATCCACCTGCACGCGGTAAAGCGTGTTCACCAGCACCCACGTGATGAACCGCATCATGAACTCGGGTACGAGCGTGAAGATGTACACCGCCACGGCGATGTTCACCACGCCCGTCACAAGGAAGATGGTCGGCGTATCGAGCCCTGCCGCGGTAAGGCCAATGCCGAAACCAGAGGCGATGCATATCAGTAAGGCATTGACGATATTGTTGCCGGCGATGATGCGTGAAAGGCGCTCGCGCGGCGCGCGGCTTTGCACAAACGCAAACAGCGGCACCACGTAGAAGCCGGCGAACGCGCCAATCAGGGTGAGATCCATCGCCGCACGCCACGCTCCCGGCACGCTTAGGAAAGCGCTCCACGTAAGCGAGGACCCTGCGGCAATGGCGGGTCGCGCGAAATAGAGATCGATCGCGAAGACGGTGAGGCCGAAGGCACCCATCGGCACCAGGCCGATTTCCACGCGTTTGCGCGACATTTTCTCGCACAGCAGCGAGCCGATACCGGTACCCAGCGAGAACAGCGTCAGCACAAGCGTGTTCACCGAGCCATCGCCGCCGAGCACATGGCGCGTGTAATTGGGCAGCTGGGCGATCATCACCGTGCCGAAGAACCAGAACCACGAAATACCCAGCACCGCGTTGAAGATCGCGCGGTCTTCGTGGGTTAGCTTCAGTACCCGCCAGGTTTCGGAAAACGGATTCCAGTTGAAACGAAGATCCGGTGCGGTCGCGGGCGCCGCCGGGATGGCGCGGCACACCAGATAGCCCGCCACAGCGATGGCGATCGTGGTGAGTGAAGCGGCCGTGGTGCCGTAACCCGCGATGAGCATGAGTGAGTTGCCGACGATCATGCCGGTGAGCATGGCCAGCTGCGTGCCGGTTTCCACCAGCGCATTGCCACCGACCAGTTCACCGCGCTCGAGCGCCTGCGGCAGGATCGAGTACTTGATGGGGCCAAACACGGTGGAATGCACACCCATCAGGAACAACACGAGCAAAAGCAGCGACACATGGTGCGTGTAGAAACCCACCGCCGCGATCGCCATGGCGGCGATTTCGAACAGCTTCACGTAACGAATGATGCGGGTTTTCTCGAACTTCTCTGCCAGCTGGCCTGCCGTCGCGGAGAACAGGAAGTACGGCAGGATGAACAACGCTGGCGCCAGGTTCGTGTAGAGCGACACCTGGTTATCCGGCAGGCCCATCTGGAAGGCCACCAACATGACCATGGCGTTACGGAATGCGTTGTCGTTGAACGCCCCCAGCGCCTGGGTCCAGAAAAACGGCGCGAAGCGGCGCTTGCCGAGCAGTGAGAACTGGGACATCCGTGGGCTATCCTGGCGGTGTGGCCGCAGTGTAGCCGAGCCGTGCTTACCCGCGTGCGAGCGCGCGATGGGCGATATCGTGGCGGAAGAAGGCATCCGCGAAGGTGACCTTCTCGAGCGCCGCGTAAGCCTTCGCGCGCGCCTCAACCAGGTCGCTGCCCAGCGCGCATACGGTAAGCACACGGCCGCCCGCGCTCACGGGGCGGCCCTGGGGGTCCAGCGCCGTACCCGCATGGAACACCTTCACGTCCGGGCCGAAATCGGCATCCGCCCCCGTGATCACATCGCCGTTGCGAACCTTCCCAGGGTACCCGCCAGCCGCGAGCACCACGCCAAGCGACGGGCGCGGATCCCACTGGGCTTGAACCTTGCCGACGTCGCCATCCAGCGCGGCTTCGACCAGATCCACCAGATCGGACTGCAGGCGCAGCATGATCGGCTGAGTTTCTGGATCGCCGAAGCGGACATTGAACTCGATGACCTTGGGCGCACCGGCCTTGTCGATCATCAGCCCGGCATACAGGAAGCCGGTGAATGGGGCGCCATCTTTTGCCATGCCCGCGAGGGTCGGCTCGATGATCTCGCGCATCACGCGGGCGGAGACCTCATCGGTCACGACCGGTGCCGGCGAATAAGCGCCCATGCCGCCGGTGTTGGGGCCCTGGTCGCCATCATCGCGGCGCTTGTGGTCCTGGCTGGTCGCCATGGGCAACGCACGGGTGCCATCGGCAATCACGATGAAGCTGGCCTCTTCGCCGTCAAGGAACTCCTCGATGACCACGCGCGAGGACGCATCGCCGAAGGCCTTCTCGCCCAGCATGTCGTGCAGGGCGGCTTCCGCTTCGGCCAAGGTCATGGCTACGACCACGCCCTTGCCTGCGGCCAGGCCATCGGCCTTGATCACGATCGGGGCGCCGGTACCACGCACATGCGCCAGCGCCGGTTCCAGATCGGTGAACACGGCGTAGTGCGCCGTGGGAATGGCGTGCCGGGCAAGGAAATCCTTGGCGAACGCCTTGCTGCCCTCGAGCTGCGCAGCGGCGGCGCGCGGGCCGAAGCAACGCAGGCCCTCGGCCGTGAAACGATCGACCACGCCTGCCACGAGCGGCACTTCGGGGCCAACCACTGTGAGGCCTACGCCCTCGGCCTTCGCCAGCGCGACGAGGCCATCGATGTCGGTGACGGCGACATTCGCGTTGCGCAGGCCCGGCTCGACGGCCGTGCCGGCGTTACCCGGCGCCACGATCACCTCATCGACGCGCGGCGACTGGCCGAGTTTCCAGGCCAGGGCGTGTTCGCGGCCGCCGCTACCGATGACGAGGACTTTCATGGGGATCTCCGGTTCGTGGACCGGCGATTGTAACCCGCCCTAGCGCTGGACCAGCGCGAGCAGGGCGCCGCGCGGCAGTTTGCCCGTCTCGTTGCGCGGCAAGGCATCCACCAGGCGCAGGGGGCGCGGCAGGAAGACCGGGTCCATGGCCGCGCGCAATGCGCCCAGCACGGCGTCCGTCGTGAGGCCAGGGGCCACGACCAGGCCGGCGATGCGGCGCACACCCGCGGCGTCCGGCTCGTCCAGCTGGAACAGCACACCGTCCTCAACACCATCAATGGCAAGCAGGCGGCGGTTGAGATCGCCCAGCGAAGCGCGTTTACCCGCGATTTCCAGCAGATCGGTATTGCGGCCGCAAAGACGGAAACGCCGGCCACCGCCATGCAGGGTGACGATGTCGGCCAGCGCCATGGGCTCGTCCAGCTGTGGCGCGTCAACCAGGGTGCCATCGGGTTGCGAGTGCAGCGTCACGTCGTCGTACAACGACCACTCCTCATCCACGGCCGTACGGCGGCTGGCGAACACGCAGGTCTCCGTCGAGCCAAACACTTCCTGCAACGGCGCGCCAAAACGCCTTTCGGCCTCGGTGGCGAGTTCGACCGGCATGGGTGCGGTCGCGGAGACAAACGCGGCCAGCGAGGGCAACTGCACACCGGATTCCACCAGGGCGCGCAGGTGAACAGGGGTCGTGACCAGCACACGCGGCTCGGGCATCGAGGCCAGCGCGGTAGCGACATCGGCCGGGAAGAAGGGACGGCCCGAATGCACGCTTACCTCGGACATCAGCGGCATGACCACCGACATCTCCATGCCGTACATATGCTGCGGGGGCACCGTGGCCACCACATCGAACGGGCCACCGATCACACCACCCAGCATGCGGATGTTGCCGGCATTGCTCGCATGGAAGCTGCCCCATGTCTTGATGTTCGGCTTCGGCTTGCCGGTGGACCCGGAGGTGTAGCCGATGGCCACGATCGCATCCGCCGCGACGGCAGGTACTTCGCCGTACGCCGGCAACGCGTCGTCCAGTACCGGCATACGCAGGTAACCCGCCGGCGCGGGATCCAGCGCCAGCTCGCCGATCGCGTAGCAACCGGGGTGGTTCGCCATGACTTCATCGACGGCGTGCGGTGCGCGCGACGGCGGAAGCAGGTTCACCTGGCCGCGCATGACCAGGGCCGTGAAGGCGACGAGGAACGCATAGCGATCTTCACAGAGGTTGACCGCGCCGACGGCGTCCGGGAGCAGCGCGGCGACCTGGCGCACATGGGCAAGGAAGGTGGCGGCGGACACCGCGATCCCATCACGCCAGGCCACCGCGCGCGACGGCGCGCCGGCCAGCAGCGGCAGCATCGGTGCGCTTTCGCGCCCGGTCACTTCGTAGACAGTCACCAAGATGTGTTTACCCCCGTCCTCAGGCGCGGATGATAGCGCCGGTCAAGGCGTCGCGGATGCTGGTGGGGCGATCAAGCCCACCCAGCGGGGCATCGAGCGCGGCCTCAAGCCGGTCGCCGAAATACCGCGCCAGCGTGGCCACATCGCGCGCCGGCGGCTGGCCATGGGGATTCGCGCTGGTGGAGACCAGTGGCGCGCCAAAGGCGCGGCAGAGCGCGGCGGCCGGCTCGTGCGAGGTCACTCGCAGCGCGATGCCTGCATGCCCACCCGCGACCCACTCCGGTACACGAGCGCTGCGGGGGAATACCCAGGTGTTCGGGCCGGGCCAGGTCGCGTGGACCTGATCCATCACCGCCGCAGGCACGGCGGCCAGGTCGATATAGGGGGCGACCTGGGCGAAATCCGCGGCGATCAGCAGGACGCCCTGCGTGGCCGGGCGCTCCTTCAGCGCGAAAAGGCGCTCGAACGCCACGCGATCGTGTGGGTCGCAACCCAGGCCGAACACCGCCTCGGTCGGGTAAGCAAGGACACCACCACCGCGCAGGAGCGCGGCAGCAGCATCCACGGCGGCCAGATCGAACAGGCGCACGTCAGGCCGCCGGCGATTTCTTTGCCGCGGCCTTCTTCACAGCCGTTTTCTTCGCCGGGGCCTTCTTGGCTGCCGTCTTCTTGGTGGCCGCCTTTTTCGCCGTCGTCTTCTTGGCAGCGGTCTTCTTCGTCGCCGCCTTCTTCACGGCGGTTTTCTTTACCGCCGGCTCTTTCTTCGCCGCGGCCTTCTTGGTCGCAGCTTTCTTCGTTGCCGTTTTCTTCGCCGCCTTGCCGCCACGCGGCTTCTTCACCGGAGCGGCGGCCAGCAGTTCCACGCACTCGGCTTCGGTCAGCGTCTTCGGCTCGCGCTCCTTGGGAATGCGCGCGTTCTTCTCGCCATCGGTGATGTACGGGCCATAGCGGCCGTTGAGCACCTGGATGCCGTTGCCGAAATCGAGGATGGTGCGATTCGCGATGGCTTCGAGCTTCTCCTGCACCAGCTGCAACGCACGCGGCAGCTCGATGGTGTACGGGTCGTCCTCGGCCTTGAGCGAGGCGTAGACACTGCCCTGCTTCACGAACGGACCAAAACGGCCCACGCCCACCGTAACGTCGTCACCCTCGTCGGACTTACCCAGGTTGCGCGGCAGCTTGAACAGCTCCATCGCGTCTTCGAGCGTGATGGTGTGCATGCTCTGGCCCGGGCGCAGGCTGGCGTAAGTCGGTTTGTCTTCGTCGTCCTTCGTGCCGATCTGCGCATAGGCGCCATAGCGGCCAAGGCGGACGGAAACGGGCTTGCCCGATTTCGGGTCGGTACCCAGTTCGCGCGCGCCGGTCGCTTCGCTGCGATCGACGCTTTCGGTCTTGTCGTCCACCAGCGTCTTGAACGGCTGCCAGAAGCGCTCGAGCAGCGGCACCCACTGCTCCTCGCCACGGCTCACGGCATCGAGCTCGTCTTCCAGCTTGGCCGTAAAGTCGTAATCCACGTACTGGGAGAAGTGCCCGGAGAGGAACTGGCTGACCGCGCGGCCCACGTCCGTCGGCTTGAACCGACGGCTATCCAGCATGACGTACTCACGGCTGATCAGCACCTGGATGATGCTGGCATACGTGGATGGACGGCCGATGCCGTACTCCTCGAGCGCCTTGACCAGGCTGGCTTCGGAGTAACGGGGCGGCGGCTCGGTGAAATGCTGGTCGGCGACGATGGCCGACACCGGAACGCGATCGCCCACGGCCAGGCGCGGCAGGCGGCGATTTTCTTCGTCGTCGTCGTTCTTCTGGTCGCGGCCCTCCTCGTACACGGCGAGGAAGCCCGGATCGATGATGGTGGTGCCGGTGGAGCGGAACGCCGAGTCACCGACCGGGAACTCCACCGAGACGGTGTTCATGGTCGCGTGGATCATCTGGCAGGCGACGGTGCGCTTCCAGATCAGCTCGTAAAGCTTGCGCTGATCGTCGTTGAGGAACGACGCCACGCTACGCGGCGTGCGCATGGCCGAGGTGGGGCGCACGGCCTCATGCGCTTCCTGGGCATTTTTCGATTTGGATTTGTAGACCTGCACCGCCTCAGGCAACGCGCCCTTGCCGTATTCGCGCCCGATCAGGTCGCGCAATTCAGCCGTGGCGTCGTCCGACAAGGCCACCGAGTCGGTACGCATGTAGGTGATGAGGCCGACGTTGCCCTCGCTGCCGATCGACACGCCCTCGTACAACCCCTGGGCAACACGCATGGTGCGGCTGGTGGAGAAGCCGAGCTTGCGCGCCGCCTCCTGCTGCAGCGTGGAGGTGGTGAACGGCGGGGCCGGACGGCGCTTGCGCTCGCGGCTGGTCACGTCGCCAACCGTGAACTGGCCGGCGGCGGCCTTCTCCAGCGCCGCGCGTGCCTTGTGGGCATCGCCTTCGTTGGTCAGGTCGAACTGCTCGAACTTCTTGCCATCGAGCTTGACCAGGCGGGCATCGAAGGCGCCGTCAGCGTGGGTCAGGTTGGCCTGGATGGTCCAGTACTCGCGGGCCTGGAAGGCTTCGATCTCCAGCTCGCGCTCGACGATCATGCGCAGGGCCGGCGACTGCACGCGGCCCGCGGACAGGCCTCGCTGCACCTTGCGCCACAGCACGGGCGACAGGTTGAAGCCGACCAGGTAGTCCAGGGCGCGACGCGCCTGCTGGGCATCGACCAGGTCGTGGGAGAGCTTACGCGGGTTCGCCACGGCCTCCTTGATGGCCTTGGGCGTGATTTCGCTGAAGACCACGCGCTGGACATCCTTGCCCTCGAGCAGGCCGCGCTCCTTCAGGATCTCGCTGATGTGCCAGGAGATGGCCTCCCCTTCGCGGTCCAAGTCGGTCGCGAGATAGATGCTGCTGGCCTTGCTGGCGGCCTTGGCGATGGCATCGACATGTTTCTCGTTGCGGTCGATCACCTCGTAGGCCATGGCAAAGCCGTGGTCCGGATCGACCGCGCCCTCCTTCGGCCGCAGGTCACGGACGTGACCATACGAGGCCAGCACCTGGAAATCGGCGCCCAGGTACTTGTTGATCGTCTTGGCCTTGGCCGGCGATTCGACGATGAGGAGGTTCTTTGCCATGCGTTAGCGATTCCGAAGTCCGTTGGGGCGAGTGGACCCCAGCGTATGTATATATTTAGTTGGAAACACACCGCCGTGATGTCTGTCAAGCGGCGTTTACCGCACGACCCGCTGATAACGGTTCCCGGGGAGGGCTGCGACCTCGCCCTCCAGCTCCAGCATCAGCAACATCGACGACAAGGCTCCCGGGGAGAGGGCCGTGCTGCCCACAAGGGCGTCCAAAAGGACGGGATCGTAACCCATGGCGTCGAGAAGGCGGCGATATTCCTCATCTTCGCGCCAGTCGAATGGCCCCCTGGAGCGCCTTTGACTGCCCGATACCTGCCCTTTCCCGTCTAGCCGGGCCTGTAGCTCGGCACCCAGCTCAAGGGCCGCCGGGCCAAGCACAGCAAGGATCTCATCGCTGCGCTGGACCAGCCTGGCCCCATCGGCGATGAGGGAATGGCACCCCTCGGCCAGCGGATTATGAATGGACCCCGGCAAGGCAAATACTTCCCGTCCTTGCTCGCCCGCATACCGGGCGGTAATCAGGGATCCCGACTTCAGGCCAGCCTCGATCACCAACACCCCCAGGCTCAGCCCGGCGATGATCCGGTTGCGCATGGGGAAGTTCATGGCACGGGAGGGCGTGCCTGGCGCGAACTCGCTGACAATGGCGCCATGCGCGGCAATTCGCCTGGCCAGGGCATGATGCTTGCTCGGATAGACCAGGTCTGGCCCTGTGCCAATGACGGCGATAGTGGGTTCGCCCGCGTCCAGCGCCCCCGTGTGCGCCACGCCATCCACGCCATCGGCCAGCCCACTGGTGACCAGCAAGCCATTCGCCGCCAGTTCGCCGGCGAACCGGCGCGCAATCGCCAAGCCCGGCGCCCGGGCCCGCCTAGCCCCCACGATGCCAATCTGGGGGCGCAGCAGCAGCGATGCATCGCCCTTCACGAACAAGGCCGCAGGCGCATCTGACAGGGCTTCCAGCTGCGGCGGGAAATCCTCGTCCGTGCACAGGAGCAGCTGCTGGTCAGCCCCCTGAAGCCAGGCCATGTCCCGTGCCAGGTCGGCCTCGTTCGGCGCCTCCAGCCACACGCGGGCATCGCGGTCCACCGATTCAGGGTGCCTGCGTAACCAATCGAGGAGGGCCGGTGCCCCGCCACGGATGGCCAGGCCCTCGCGCAGCTTGCGGCCACCGAAGCCGGGGGTACGGATGAGGATCAGCCAGTCGCGGAGTTCGGAATCGGTCATGCTCACAGTCTAGAGGGCCGCTGGCGGGGGCGTGCCCGCCACCTGGCGTAGGCCTGCGGATACAAAAAAGGGAGGCCGAAGCCTCCCTTTTCGTACCCGCATGGCCCGCATGCGTTACTCAGGCAGGACCAGCTTGTCGCCGCGGCGGACCGGGCGCAGCGCATCCATCACCAGCGCGTAGCTCACATGGTCGAACGCCTTGAACACCATCAGGTGGCCGCCGAATTCGTCCGGGAGCTGGGCCGTGCGCGACGTGGAGCGGCGGTTGTAGTTGCCGCTGACCTCGTCGGTAATGGCCTCGCCCTGGCTCATCACGGTGAAGGTGGTGCCGTTGTCGACGCCATCGGCCGTACCCGCCGAGATCGATACCACCTGGCGGCTACCCACGCCGTAGCGGGCATCGGTCAGGCCGATGACGCGCGGATCGGCCGGCATGGCCTTCGGCGCGTGGGGGTAGAAATAGGGGTCGTATGGCTTGTCATCGACCGGCATGAAACGGTCGCCCTTACGGATTTCCATGGTCGAATCGACAATGACCAGGCTGGAAATATCGCCGTTCGTCGCCAGCACTTCAGCCGTGCCGATGACCGACACTTCGACGCCTGCATCCTTGCCGGTTCCGTTGTGGGTGTCGTGGTAGGTGTCTTCCCGCCACGGGCTGGGATTCATCGACACATCGCTGTCCAGGTCGTCGGCCACGAACGCGCCGTGCTCGCGGTCGTTCACCGCATCCAGGTGGCCCGGGTCGTCGCCGTGGTCGCGGAAGCGGTGGCTCGGGCGCACGATGGCCCAGCGCTGGCCCGGCGTGGCGCTATCCAGGTCACGCGCATACACCTTGTTCCCCGGGGTGCCACGCAGCTTCGCGTCTTCGAAGCCGACGACATAGGGGGCGTTCTCGACGTTATCGGCGTCCATCACGCGCATATCCTTCAGGAACATGCGCAGCTCGGAGAGCGGGATGGCCGGGATGGCATCGTCCTCGATGCGAACCCGGGGCTGCAGGCCGACACGCGGCGCGCCGCCAAGCATGCTCAGGTTGAGCACATCGCCCGGATAAATGAGGTGCGGATTACGGACCTGGGGGTTCGCCTGCCAGATTTCCGGCCAGAGCCAGGGCTTGCTGAGGAACTTGGCCGAAATGTCCCACAACGTATCGCCCTTGCGGACCGTGTAGGTATCCGGCGCGTTCGGACGGAGCTGAGCCGCCGCGGCATAGACGGCCACAGTAAAAAACATGCCGCCCAGCAGCATGGCGAACTTCTTGAACATGGCGGGTTTTCCCCCTTCCCCGGTGCTGTCGCGAGTGTAACCGAATCGTTAATGGGCACAATATGTCAGCACGCTCGCCGGGCCCTCGGCGTCAGCGTAGAATACGAGCGCATCCTACAGGGTCGAAGCGCTTGGTTTTCGCCGACTTGCCCGCAATTTTCGGGGCATGGCGCGCCTCCCCCGGCCCGCAACCGTTTAAGGTGACACCGTGTCCACCCTCACCATCCTTGAATTCCCCGATCCCCGCCTGCGCACTGTCGCGGCGCCCGTCAACGTGTTCGACGCCGAACTGAAGCAGTTCGTCGCCGATATGTACGAGACCATGTACGCCGCCAATGGCGTGGGCCTGGCGGCAACCCAGGTCAACGTCCACAAACGCGTCCTTGTCGCAGATATGAGCGAGGGCCGGGACGAGCCGCTCACCCTGATCAACGCCGAGATCCTCGAAAAGGACGGCCAGCAGGTGTACCAGGAAGGCTGCCTGTCGTTCCCGGGCATCTATGCCGATGTCACCCGCGCCCTCAAGGTCAAGGTGAAGGCCAACGATGTCGACGGCAACGAGATCATTGTTGAGGCCGAGGGCCCGCTGGCGGTATGCATCCAGCACGAGATGGATCACCTGGCCGGCAAGGTCTTCGTGGATTACCTCTCGACGCTCAAGCGCAGCATGCTGCTGAAGCGGATGGAAAAGCAGCGCAAGGCCAGCGCCTGATCCATGGCGGTCACCTCTCTGCGCGTGGTGTTCGCCGGAACGCCTGAATTCGCCGTTCCCTGCCTTGAAGCCTCCCGCGCCGCCGGTGCGGAGGTCGTGGCCGTCTACACCCAGCCGGATCGTCCCGCCGGGCGCGGCCGCAAGCTCGCCGCCAGCCCGGTCAAGGAAGCCGCGCTTGCTGCCGGCATCGCGGTGGAGCAGCCCGAATCGTTCAAGGCCGAGGCCGACCGCAACCGCCTGGCCGCTTATGCACCCGATCTGATGATCGTGGTTGCCTACGGATTGATCCTGCCGCGCAAGGTTCTCGCTATTCCCCGGCTGGGTTGCTGGAACGTTCATGCATCCCTGTTGCCGCGCTGGCGCGGCGCCGCGCCGATCCAGCGCGCCATCCTGGCCGGCGACACCGAGAGCGGCGTCGATCTGATGCAGATGGAAGCAGGGCTGGATACCGGGCCGGTGTTGATCGAACGGCGCACACCCATCGCCCCCGACGAGACGGGCGGCAGCCTGCATGATCGCCTATCGCTGCTTGGCGCCGATGCGCTGGCCGAAGGGTTGCGCCGGACCCTGGCTGGGGAAAGCCTTGCCGCCCGTGTGCAGGCCGACGATGGCGTGGCGTATGCGCACAAGCTCGACAAGGCGGAAGCTCGCCTTGATTTCACCCAACCCGCCATCGCCCTCGAGCGCATGGTGCGGGCATTCGATCCGTGGCCCGTCGCCGAGGGCGAGGTGGCGGGTGAACGGCTGCGTGTATGGGCAGCCCGTGCGATCACAGGGCGTCCGGGTGCGGAGCCCGGCAGCGTGTTGGCCGCTAACCGCGACGGGATCGATATCGCTTGCGGAGAGGGTGCCCTGCGCCTGACCGCGGTCCAGCGCGCTGGCGGCCGCCGGATCGGTGCCTCTGACTACCTCAACGCACGGCCGGAGCTGAAGCAGGCCGCTTCGTGAGCAAGGGCCTCTCGGTTCGGGCGCTTGCCGCCGAAGCGCTCGCGAGTATCGCCCTGTCCGGCCATTCGCTTCGCGAAGCCGCCGATCGCGCCCTGCCGAAGCTCGCCGACTCGCGCGACCGCGCACTACTTACGGCGCTGCTGAGCGACGGTGCGCGGTGGTGGCCACGCTTCGATGCCGCGCTGGATCGCCTGCTGGACAAGCCCATCCGCCGCAGCGAGCCGGTCATCCACGCCCTGCTGGTCACGGGCCTGGTACAGCTGGAAACCCTGGAATTGCCAGGTTACGCCGCCGTCGCCGCCACCGTCGAAGCCGCTCGCGAATTGCGCCGCCCTCGCCTGGCCGGCCTCGTGAACGCCGTGTTGCGCCGGTGGCAGCGGGAACGCGAAGCGCTCAACGCCACGCTCGATGCGAACCCGGCCACACGCCACGCCCATCCGGTATGGCTCGCCGATGCGATCGCCCATGACTGGCCGGCGCACGCTGATGCGGTGCTTGCCGCGGCCAACACCGAGCCGCCCCTCATGCTGCGGGTGAACCGGCGCGTGGCCCAGCGCGACGCGGTCGCGGCCGCTTTGGCGGACGCCGGCCAGGCGCCCACGCCGCACGCGTGGCTGGCCGACGGACTGATCCTGCCGCACAGCACGGATGTGACCCGCTTGCCAGGCTTCGCCGATGGTCACTTCGCCGTGCAGGATGGCGCGGCCCAGGTACCCGCCGATCTGCTCGATGCACAAGCCGGCCAGCGCGTGCTCGATGCCTGCGCCGCGCCCGGCGGCAAGGCCTGCCATGTGCTCGAAAGGGCCGACGTATCCCTCGTCGCCGTCGAATACGAGGCAGCGCGCGCGGCGCGCATTCGCCAGAATCTCGAGCGCCTGCACCTCCGTGCCGATGTCACCGTTGCCGATGCGGGCGATACATCCGCCTGGTGGGACGGCCGACCCTTCGACCGGATCATGATCGATGCGCCCTGTTCGGCCACGGGCGTGATCCGCCGGCGCCCCGATGTGCGCCTGCACCGCCGCCCTGCGGATATCGACGCGCTGGTGGCCCAACAGGCGCGCATCCTCGCTGCCTGCTGGGAGACACTGGCGCCCGGTGGCCGCCTTCTCTACGTCACCTGCTCGCTGCTGCGGCGCGAAAACGAGGGCGTCGTAGGCGAGTTCGTCGCCGCCCACGACGATGCCATGATCGTGCCGTTCACGCTCCCGGTGGGCCAGGCGGCCCGTATCGGCTGGCAGGTGCTACCGGGCGATGGCGACCTGGACGGGATGTATTACGCCCTGCTCGAAAGAAGGCCCGCATAGGCCTCCTCGGTCGCATCCACGAAGTGCTCAAGGCCGAAAGCCTCTTCGGCGTGCATCCGCGCGGCGTGCCCCATGCCCGCCAGCCGGTGTCGGCTTGCCCACAGTGCCCGCAGGGCGTCTGCCATGGCCTGGCGATCGCGAACGGGGACCACCCAGCCGTCGTGCCCAGGCCGGATGTTCTCGGGTAAGCCAGCGTAATCGCTCACGAGTACCGGTTTGCCCATGGCCATCATCTCGCGGCAGGCGAACGAGATGGTTTCCACATCCCACGACAGGACGAACCCTGCATCCAGGCACGCCACCATGGGCCGGACATCATCAAGCCGGCCCGTGAAATGCACGAGGTGGGCAATGCCCAGCGCTTCCACCCGCGCCAGGCCGTCCGCTCCCGGCAAACCGCCCGCAAGGACGATGCGGAAGCGTTCGCGCTCTTCCGGCCGCAGCAGCGCAAGCGCCTCCAGCAGATCCATCCAGCCCTTGTAGCGTGCCGTGCCTGCATTGCTGCCGATAAGCAGCGCAGCGCCCTCCGCAGCGGGCGCCAGCCATGCCGCGCGCTCATCAGACGCCGCGGCGGCCGGGGCGAAGCGATGGATATCCACGCCATTGAACACGGTGGCCAGCCGGCAGCGCCCATAGGGCGATGCCTCGAGCTGGCGCCGTACAAACTCGCAGACGGCGATCACCATGTCGGTGCCGAACCGGGCGCGCCAACGGTGGCCCAACCCGGCCATGGGCTTGGAGTTGTGCTTGGTGAGCACGATGGCAGGGCGTACCGGCAGGCCCCGTACGGCCGCCATCACCAGCCGGTGGTCCGCCGAACCGTTCACGTGGACGATGTCGACCGGATTCTGGCGTAGCCACGTGGCCAGCTGGTGCAAGGCCCGGCGCCGGGCCGCCAGCTTCCCAAGGCCATTAGGAAAGGGCTGGTCGATGACCCCCACTCCGGCGATGGCCCGTGCCTCGCGATGGAGCCGGCTACCTGGGGGTGCGGCGACGTGAATCGTATGCCGTGACGCCAGCCCGCGGGCCAGGCCGGTTACGTACGTGGTGTGGCCACCGCCGTCGCCCGCGTGGAAGTTGGTAAACAGGACCTTCATGCCCGACCCTTGCACTAGCTGAATTGCGGCCGGACCACCGTGTATACACGGAGCGGCATCCGCGATCCGGTAAAGTACCATGCCTCGCGTACCCGGCCTCCTGCCCGGGTGGCGAGCGGGCCGTCAGCGGCTATCCACAGATGCAAGGTGCCGAGTGCAAGAAAAACCCAACGCGTGGCGCCCCTGGATCCTCTCGCTGCTGATCGCCATCATGCCGCTGTCGTTCGCGCTGCCGTTCAAGGCAAAAGCGCTACCGGCCGCCGTCCTGTTGCTTACGGGCATCTGGATGCTGGCCACCCAGCCAGAGGTCCGGACAGCGTTCTGGCGCGGTGCGCAGGTCGTGGTGCCGGTCGCCCTTGCGTTTGTCTTCTGGCTGATTAACACGCTCGCACACGGCATTTCGCTCAAGGAGTTCGATGTCATGTCGCACGTCCTTGCGTTCCTGCCCATCGCCGCCTGTTTTGCCGCGCCGCTACGGCCCATCGTGCTGCGCCTCGGTTTCAGCGCATCGGCGGCAGCGCTGGGGCTGATCTGCATGGAACAGCACTACATCGAAGGCATTGATCGCGTCTACGGGATCAATAACGGGCTGTGGGGCGCGATCGAATTCTGCATGTTCATCCTGGTGCTTTCGCTGATCAGTACGATCCAGGCATTGCGCGTGGAACTGCGTACAGGGGAGCGCACGCTGCATGGCATGTTCGCAGCCCTTGGCATCTATGGCGCGCTGCTGACGCAAAGCCGCGGCCCGCTCCTGGCCTGCATCCCGGTATTCATCACGCTGGTCATCCTCCAGGCCAGCCGCACCCGGCGCTGGCGCCAGGCCGGCATCGTGCTTGTGCTGGGCGTCGCGGTGGCGGGGCTTGCCACCACCATCCTCCACGGCGAAGTGGCGGAGCGTTTCGCGGCGGTATCGGAAGAGGTCTCCACCTATAGCGAGCAGGACGCCACGGGCGCCGTTCGCGAACGACTGGAAATGTGGCGCAACGCGGGCTCGGCCATCGCCGAACATCCTCTTGCCGGCGTCGGCCTGAACCAGTTCGGCGCCTACGCCCGCGACCGCATCGCCAAAGGCAAGGCGGCCAACTCGATCGAGCGTTACGATCATCCGCACAGCGAGTACCTGGAATGGGCCGTGACCGGTGGCATCCCTGCGCTGGCGCTGCTACTGGTCGTGTTTGGCTCAGCGCTGTGGTTCTTCGGCCGCCATGCGCTCCACCGGGAAAACGGGGTGGCCATGCCAGCCTGCGCGGGCCTGGCGGTGACCGGCATGTACGCCTTGTGCGGCCTGACCGACAACGTGTTCTACCGGGCCATGCCGCACTCGCTCTACTTCTTCCTTACCCTCGGGCTTGCCGTCCACATCGGGCGTACGCTTGCGCTGCGCGAACCATCGAACAAGGGCCACTGAACCATGGCATCGATCAACCTTATTGCCTGGGACAACGGTCGCGGGCTTACCCACGATATCCGGCTTTTCGAACAGGCGTTGCGCGACCTGGGCCACGATGTGACCGTGACCCGGACGCCGCAGCGCAACCACGGCCTGCCCTGGCGCGCCTGGGGTGCGCGGCTCGCCATGCGCGCACGCTGGCTCCTGGGCAAGGCCCCCGCACGCTACGACCTGGGCCTTACCATCGAACATGTGCACCCGGGCTACCTGGCCATGTCCCGGCGCAACGCGCTCATTCCGCATCCCGAGTGGCTCAGCCGCCGTGATCGCCGCCACCTGCACCGCTTCGATACCATCCTTTGCAAGACCGACAGCGCCCGCATCACGTTTGGCGCCATGGGGCTGGCGACGGCGCAGATCGGCTTCATCAGCACCGATTGCCGGCGCGAAGGCGTACCGCGTGACCGCGCGTTCCTGCACCTTGCCGGCGGCAGCCGCATGAAGGGAACCGAACGGCTTCTCGAGGTGTGGCGCCGCCATCCTGAGTGGCCCACCCTGCATGTGTTGCAGTCGCCGTCAGTCGCCGCGGCCGACCGGCCACCCGCTCATCCCAATCTCGATCACCAGGTCACCTTCCTCTCCGATATCGAAGCGATCCGGCGGTTACAGAACGCCCACCTTTTCCACCTGTGCCTTTCTGAAGCCGAGGGCTGGGGCCACTACATCGTCGAGGCCATGAGTTGCGGTGCGGTGGTGCTGGCGACCGATGGCGCGCCGATGAACGAACTGGTGACCGACGAGCGCGGCATGCGCGTCGCCGCGCACGAAAACGGCACGCTGAATGCCGCAACGCTGTGGCAGTTCGACGAAGAGGCGCTTGAAGCCTGCGTCGAGCGCATCATGCGCATGAGCGACGATGAAGCCGTGGCCCTCGGTAACGCCGCCCGGGCCTGGTACGAGGCCAACCAGGCCGGATTCCCGCAGCGCCTGGGCCGGGCCGTCGACGATCTGCTGCGGCGCTGAGGCGCCGCAGGGCCGCCCTAGACGCTCCGGCGACAAGCCAGGCTGTACGACATAAGTCAGCTATTCTCGCGATCGTGCGTTTAGAATTCATGATCCTTTAACGGTGACGACGCCCTTGTCCAACAGCGCCTATACCCGCTCGGAACATCTTCGCGCCCTGTGGCCATGGCTGCCCCTGTGGGCGGCCATGGCGCTGCTCGCCATTTTTTCGCACGGCCCCATGCCGATGTTCTCGACGCGTACGCTTGCCGTCGCGTGGGATATGTGGGCGCACCACCAGTGGCTTGTGCCACACATCAATGGCGAACCGTACAGCGAGAAGGTGCCGCTGCTGTTCTGGATGATCCACGCGGGTTGGGCGGTGTTCGGCGTAAGCGACGTGTGGCCGCGCATACTCGAAGTGATCTTTGGCGGTGCGCAGCTGATCCTGGCTTCGCTCCTGGCCAGCCGGCTGTTCCCGGCGCGCCCGTGGGTCGCCAAAGCCACGCCCTGGCTGCTCATGGGCTTTGCTTACGCGTTCCTGTTCGGCCTGCAGATCATGTACGAAGTACTGCTCTGCGTATGGGTGCTGGCGGCCCTGCTTTGCCTCACCCCCACTGCCACCCGGCCGGCACCGCGGTGGTGGTGGTTCGGCTTGCTGGTAGGGGCGGGGCTGCTCACCAAGGGCCCGGTCATGCTCCTGCACGTGGTATTCCCCTTCGTGCTGGGCCCGCTATGGAACGACTGGGCGCGGCAGAACAAGGCGCGCTGGTACGGCATGGGCGTCGCGGGCCTGCTGATCGGTTGCGCTATCCTTCTGGCGTGGGCCATCCCGGCCGGTGAGGCGGGTGGTGAGGCCTACCGGCAGCGGTTGTTCTTCACCCAGACCGCCGGGCGCGTCGTCGATTCGCACGCCCATGATCTGCAGAATCACGCTCACCCGGCGTGGTACTACCTGCTGTTCCTGCCCGTCATCGTATTTCCGTTGAGCGGTTGGCTCCGCGGCATCGTGGCGCTTCCGACCACGCTGCTCCGCAAGCCATGGCGCCCAGGTACGTCGGCATCGCTTATTGGCGCGGCCGTCGCGCTTGCGCTCCTTCTGGTCTCGACGCTCGCGCATTTTCCGGCCGTCGTTGACAAGGTGCTCGTGGTGCTGCTGGTGGTGCCACTGTTCGTCGCGCTGCTGCGCCAGCCCCTTGAGCCGGGTTTGCGTTTCCTCGTGTGCTGGCTGCTGCCAACGTTCCTGGTGTTCTCGTTGATCACCGGCAAGCAGCTGTACTACGTGCTGCCCGAGCTGGGCGGCGTCACGATGCTGGTGGCGGCATGCGTCGCCGACCTTCGTGAGCGTCATCCGACGCTGGCGAACCATTGGGCACTGGGTACGTGGCCGCTTTCGCTTGGCGCCTTCATCCTGGCGATCGTGCTGTTCGCGATGCCGGCGATTGTGCCCACGCGCTTCCCCGACAATATCTGGCTGACGGGCATGGCGCCCTACGCTCGTTTCTTTGGCGTGGTGTTCATCGTGCTCGGCGCCCTGCTGTTGCTGCGCGGCCGCGGCGAGATGCGCCGTCTCGCCTTCGCCGGCCTGATCGGTACCGTGGCACTCAATGCCCTGTTCACCATGGGCCTTTGGTACCGCTACGACCTGACGCCCGCCTCGCTCTATCTGGCCCAGGCCGATAGCGCGGGCCGGCCCATCGCGAATCTCGGTGTGTCATATAACGGCCAGTACCACTTTGCCGGCCGGCTCATGCACCCCATCGCCAAGATCAAGGTCCAGCCGGGCATGGCTGCGGACACGGGTGATGACGATGACGACGATGTCGTCCATGACGGTGACAGCCTGAGCGATTTCGCCCACCACCACCCGGATGGCCTGATCGTTTCTTACGCCAAGCACCCGCCCGCCGAGGCTTACCGTTTCGCGCGTCTTATCCAGCCCTCGCGCACCGGCTGGCTGATGATCTGGGATGCGGCCACGCTGGATGCGTTGCAGGATGGACGCGTTCCGGTCGAGCCCAGCGTGCCGACCCAGCTCTACCCGCTCGATTACTGGCGTACGCGCGCGGCCGCCCGATGACCGATCCCCTGCTCGAACGCCTTCGCGCCCAGATCGGCGGCGTCCGGGATGGCGCATTGCTGCGCTTTTCGATCGGCAATGCCCTGCTGGCCGATGGCCAGTACGAGGCTGCGGCGCATGCGTTCCGCGAGGCGCTGGTGTTCGATCCCACCTACTCGGCGGCGTGGAAGCTGTTGGGCAAGGCCTTGCTGGCGGTAGATAACGAAGCTGGCGCGGCAGATGCGTGGCAGCAGGGTATCGATGCGGCCACCGCGCGAGGCGACGTGCAGGCCGGCAAGGAAATGACCGTCTTCCTCAACCGCCTGGCGCGGAACCGCTGACCTTGTAGGGATCCGGGCGGTCGTGGGCGGTGTAGCGCTTGTAGTGCCACTGGTACTGCGGGAACGCGATCTCGACGCACTGCTCCACGCCCCGATTCAAGGCTGCGCAGGCCACTTTGAGGTCCGGGTCCGCGATGCCCTCGGGCGCGGGCAGGACGTGGATTCGGAAGCCCTGCCCCTGCTCTAGCCGCTCGGCAAAGCTGAACAGCACTGTGGCCCCGGTACGCGAAGCCAGCCGCGGTAACAGGACCATGGTCAGGGCATCTACCCCGAAGAACGGGGCAAACTCACCCTCGCCTTCGCGCGGCTTCTGGTCGGGCAGGATGCCGACGGTGCCGCCCGCGCCCAGCCGCTTGAACAGCGTGCGCACGCCGGCACCCTCCGCCCGGACCTGCTCAGGGGCCAGCTTGCCCCTGACTTTGCGCAGCAAGGCTTCGATCGCCTGGATGCGGGGTGGCCGGTACAGGATGGCCATGGGGGTCTTGCTGCAAAGCCAGTAGTTCAGCAGCTCCCAGCAGCCCAGGTGCGGGGCGGCGATGATCACGCCCTTGCCGGACGCCAGCGCAGCCTCGAACAGCTCACCACCCACCACCTCGCGCACGAGGCCCAGCGCCTTGTCCGAGCCACCGCCCCAGATCGCGGCAATCTCGGTGGCGCCCTTGCCCTCCTCCTCCATCGTCCGACGCAGCAGGCCAGCCCGCTGGTCGGCCGTAAGCTGGGGACGAGTCAGGCGAAGGTTCGTTGCGGTATAGCGGGCACTACGGGAATTCGAACGCAATGCCCGGCGGCCGATCCAGGCGCCCAGGGCGTGAACGGTGCGCAGGGGCAGCAGGCTGACCAGGCGCAGCAAGAGATACAGGAGGTAAATGTCCGGACGCATTCCCGGAATGGTAACTGCTCCTTTAAGCTTGGCGCCCATCCGCCGCTACAGAACCCATGATTGCACTCATCCAGCGTGTCGAATCCGCGCACGTCGAGGTCGACGGGGAAACGGTGGGTGCCATCGGCGCCGGCCTGCTTGCTCTCGTGGCTGTCGAGCCCGGCGATGGCGAGCCCCAGTGCCGGCGCATGCTGGAGCGCCTGCTGGGGTATCGGGTGTTCTCCGATGCCGAGGGCAAGATGAATCTTGGCCTGGCCGAGACCGGCGGTGGCCTGCTCCTGGTCAGCCAGTTCACCCTGGCGGCCGATACCCGCAAGGGCATGCGCCCCAGCTTCACCACGGCGGCACCGCCCGAGGAAGGCCGGCGCTGGTTCGACCGGCTGGTAGCCCTGGCCCGCGGTGCCCACCCCCCGGGGGTGGAAACCGGGCGCTTCGGTGCCCATATGAAGGTTCACCTGATCAACGATGGCCCGGTCACCTTCCGCCTGGAGGTGCGCTGAGGCGTATCCAGAGGGGTTTCTTCCCCGCACTCACCCCTGTCCCGACGCAACCGCCCGGCTCATAAGGCTTTCTGGCGCGATTCTTGCGTCCCCCGGATGGGGCCAATCCACTTGAAAACTGGTCAAAAAATCATCAAATGACTATACTGATCGGTTCCTGTAACCCGCGGCGGTCGGCATGACTAACAAAGCTCACGAGCAACAGTCTGAAATCAAGCAGCTCATCTCCAAAGGCTTGGAGCAGGGCTACCTGACGTACGCGGAAATCAACGATCACCTGCCCGACGATATTGTCGATCCGGAGCAGATCGAAGACATCATGGCGGTGCTCAAGGGCGTCGGCATCGAAGTCCACGACTCGGCCCCCGATACCGACACCATCAGCGATGGCGGCGCCCCTGGCTCCGGCACGGATGACGAATCCGCCGCCGAAGAAGCCGTCGCCCTGCTTTCCGCCGTCGACTCGGAGGTGGGCCGCACCACCGACCCGGTCCGCATGTACATGCGTGAGATGGGCACGGTTGAACTGCTTACCCGCGAAGGCGAAATTGCCATCGCCAAGCGCATCGAAGAGGGCCTGAACCAGGTCCAGACTGCGCTTGCCTCGTTCCCGCTCACCATCCAGCTGCTGCTCGAAGAGTACGACCAGCACTTGGAGGGCAAGCGTCGCCTGAGCGAAATCCTGGCCGGCTTCGCCGACCTGGAAGCTGCCGCCGATGAAGCCCAGGCCGCCGCCGATGCGGCAGACGTCGACGTGGCCGATGGCGACAGCGACGACGACGCCGAAGAAGTGGAAGGCGCGAGCACCGACGACGAAGAAGCCGGCCCGACCGGTCCGGATCCGGAGGAAGTAAAGCGTCGCATGGACGAGCTGCGCTCGCTGCACGCCAAGTTCCAGAAGTCGGCGCCCAAGGCCGAGATTGCCGACAAGAAGGTCGCCAAGATCCGCGAGCAGATGTCGGAGGCGTTCCTCAACCTCAAGCTGCCGTCGGCGCTTATCGACAGCTTCGTGCGCAAGCTGCGCGAAGTGGTGAACGATATCCGTCACCACGAGCGCATCCTCATGGACATCTTCGTCAAGCAGGTGAAGATGCCGCGCGCCGAGTTCCTGAAGAGCTTCCCGTCGAACGAAGGCAACCTCGAGTGGGCCGCCGACCTGTCGCGCAAGCGCCAGAAGTGGTCGCCGAACATCAAGAACTTCCGCGAAGCCATCGATGGCGAGCAGGAGAAGCTGGCGCAGATCGAGCGCACGCTGTACCTGCCGCTCACCGATATCAAGGAAATCAACCGCGCCATGTCCGTGGGTGAGGCGAAGGCTCGCCGCGCCAAGAAGGAAATGGTCGAGGCCAACCTGCGCCTCGTGATCTCCATCGCCAAGAAGTACACCAACCGCGGCCTGCAGTTCCTCGACCTCATCCAGGAAGGCAACATCGGCCTGATGAAGGCCGTGGACAAGTTCGAATACCGCCGCGGTTACAAGTTCTCCACGTACGCCACGTGGTGGATCCGCCAGGCCATCACCCGTTCGATCGCCGACCAGGCCCGCACCATCCGTATCCCGGTGCACATGATCGAAACGATCAACAAGCTCAACCGCATCTCCCGCCAGATGCTCCAGCAGTTCGGCCGTGAGCCGACGCCGGAAGAACTGGCCAAGGAAATGGAGATGCCGGAAGACAAGATCCGCAAGGTCCTGAAGATCGCGAAGGAACCGATCTCCATGGAAACGCCGATCGGTGATGACGAAGATTCGCACCTTGGCGATTTCATCGAGGACACCAACGCCAGCTCGCCGATCGATTCGGCGACGGAAACGGGCCTCATGGAAACCGTGCGCGACGTGCTCGCCGGCCTCACCCCGCGTGAAGCCAAGGTGCTGCGCATGCGCTTCGGCATCGATATGAACACGGACCACACGCTGGAAGAAGTCGGCAAGCAGTTCGACGTTACCCGCGAGCGCATCCGCCAGATCGAAGCCAAGGCCCTGCGCAAGCTGCGCCACCCGAGCCGTTCGGAAACGCTGCGCTCGTTCCTGGATATCGACTAAGTCCAGAACGGCCTGTTGTACCAAGAACGCCCGCGCAAGCGGGCGTTTTTTTGGCACTTGAGGTGGCGCGGCCTGCCTGCCACGATCGGCCGCATGGCCAGCCAAACCGACCCGGCTAAGCACCTGCGCGACCTGGCGCGTTTGCGACGTGTGCGCGACCGCATCGATCGTGAGTACGCCCAGCCGCTGGATGTCGAGGCATTGGCCCAGGGCGTGCATATGTCTGCCGGGCACCTCAGCCGGCAGTTCAAGGCCGCCTACGGCGAATCCGTCTACAGCTACCTCATGACCCGGCGCATTGAACGGGCCATGGCGCTGCTGCGGCGCGGCGATATCAGCGTGACCGACGCCTGCTTCACCGTGGGCTGCTCGTCGCTGGGGACGTTCAGTACGCGCTTCTCCGAACTGGTAGGCATGTCGCCTGCGGCGTACCGGCGCGAGCAGGGCAACGCCACAGAAGGCATGCCCTCGTGCGTCGCCCGGCAGGTGACGCGTCCCGTCAGGAATCAAGAAGCGCCCGCGCCTGCGCCCGACCTAGACTGAGCTCCCTGACACCACCGCAAGGAGATCAACATGGATATCACGATCAACGCCAGCTTCCTGGCCCAGAACGACCCGGATGCCGCCCTCGCCTTTTACCGCGACACGCTCGGCTTCGAGGTACGTAATGACGTGGGTTATGGCGGCAAGCGCTGGATCACCGTGGGGCCTGTCGGCCAGCCGCATACGTCGATCGTGCTTTACCCGCCGGAGGCCAGCCCGGGCATCACCGACGACGAACGCCGCACCATTGCCGAGATGATGGCCAAGGGAACCTTCGGGATCATCCTGCTTGCCAGCAAGAACCTCGATGCCACCTTTGAGCAACTGCAGGCGCTGAAGGCAGATATCGTGCAGGAGCCGACGGACCAGCCGTATGGCGTGCGCGACTGCGCGGTACGCGACCCGGCGGGGAACATGATTCGAATTCAGCAGGCCACCTGAGAGCAAAAGGTAATAGGAATGGTGGCGACACGCCTGCTCGGCAGGGCCGCTTGCCTGTGTGTTCAATAACTGATCGAGCAGGCGGCGGCGAAGCAACATCCGTGCTCGGAGGATAACGTGCACGCAGCCTTGCGGCGACGCAGGGATCCTCTGGAGAGGAGGCCGGTTGCCATTACGTCGCCGCACACCCGGATGACGTCGCCTCAGCGCGGACCTTCGAGACCGATGATCCGGAAGTCATCGCCATCCTGATGGCGAAGAAGTAACAACGTCACAATCGCTCGGAAGCGCATGCCCCGCGAATGGCAGAAGGTTGGCAAGCCTGCCGTCCCGGGGTCTAATAGCCGCACAGGATTATGGGGAACAAGGGAATGCCGCTCTTTCTACGGCGCATCACACTTTCGGCCATCGCGTTGATTGCTTCAGCCGCCGCCTATGCCGGAAACTCGCACGACAAAGCAACCATTCAGCCACCCCGCCCCGAGCCTCGCAGCAGCGCGCCGCAGAAGGCCATTCCTACCGAAGCGATAGCGTTCTTCTTCGCGTTCTATCGCAAACACGCGGAGATCATGCCCAACGCGTGCAAGGAGGCCGGAGTGGATGTCAGCGGCTTCCAGCGGGCATTTATATCGCTGAATGCTGAAATGTATGACTACGCGCAAAAGCTCTCGCGCGATTGGCAAGCACAAGGTCACGAAGCGGTGGCGCCAGCGCAGAACGATGCTGAACTACATGCGGAGGTCGTCGACGAGCTCAACGAAATGGCCTCCGTCGACAGCCAATCCCGTGGTGGTGGCTGTGGATTCCTGTTCCGCCAATTCATGGCCACAGCGCAGAAGCACGAGTTCCGGGTGGCGTTCCCCGAGAGGTGGCGAGCAGTCACGGGCGCCGCAGATGCGTTCGTCGAGACGCAGTGCGTGCGCCGAGTCGATGTGAGCGCACCTCGCTACCCACTCACCGCCCAGTTAAATCGCCAGCAAGGCGTCGTCGCGGTAAAGGTCTCGGTGGCCGAAGATGGCGCCGTGTCCGATAGCGTCATCGCCGCCACGAGCGGATGGCCAGCCATCGATACTGCGACGTTAGCGCAATCGCGCCATTGGAAGTTCGACGTAAGCGCATGCCCCGATCCACGCCGCCGCGAAGGGTACGTCATGTGGGTACCGCTGACCTTTGCGTTTCCCGACGACTTCGGGCTGGGCCCAGGCCATTTCTGAGCATCGCGACGGCATGGTGCAGATAACCTGGCGATAGCCCACCCATGAGGTCCGTCGCCCGGTGCACATACCTGGGGGTTCCGCGCAACGCACAACACGGAGGCCTTCAGACTACGTCTCGTCCTTAGGCTTCTTGGCGCGCGAACGCGCCTTCGGCTTCTTCGTTCCAATGGTCGCGGGACGCGGCGCGTCTTTCTCGGGTGCCGCAGCCGCCACGCTCAGCCGCTCCATCCAGGACAGATCATCAACGTACGACAGGAAATGCTGGAGATAGCCCGGCGATAACTCACGCATGAGCTCCGTCGCGCGGTGCACCAACGCGGCAGAGTTCAGCGGGCCCGTGCTTTCCATTTCCGGTACGTTGATTTCAGCCTGCTGCAGCTGGCTGCGCGTGCGCACCTTGCCCCACAGCTTGCGCACGCGCGCCAGCTCCGCATCGAGATCGATAGCGGGGCTCTGCTGGGCCGAGAGGTGGCCCAGCAGGTCGGCGAGCGGGCCGGGCGGCTTACGGTCCATGGGCCTTGGCATCAGTGGCCGAAGGCTTCGGGATGGGAGCGATCTCGACGCGGCGGTTCTTCGCGCGGCCTTCCTCGTCGGCGTTTGAGCCCACGGGTTGCTCCGAGCCAAACGCCGCGGAGAACACCGATGACGGCGGTACGCCCTCCGCGATGAGTGCGCGCGTGACCGTGAGCGAACGCTCCGCCGAGAGTTCCCAGTTATCCGCAAAGCGGCGGTTGCCGTCGTGCACGGCCTGGTCATCGGTAAAGCCGCTGACCATGAGGATCTCGTCGCGCGACTTCAGGTAGTTGGTCAGCGGACCGGCGATGCTCTTGAGCACGTCGCGGCCTTCGGGCTGCAGTTGATCGGAGTTCAGGGCGAACAGCACATTGCCGCGGATGCCGATGCGGCCGTTGACCAGCGTGACGCGCCCCGCTGCCAGCGGCGCAGCCAGCGCCTGCTCCAGCGTGATGCGCCGCTGCTGTTCTTCCTGGCGCTGCTTCGTTTCTTGCTCCAGCTTGCTGGTGAGCTGCAACTGCATGCCAATCACGCCCACCAGGATCAGCACGAAGGCGCCGAGCAGCACGGACATCAGGTCACCGAACGCGGCCCAGATGGGTGCGTTCGACTCGCCGTCGACTTCGAGCTCTTCGCTCATGCCTTCGCCGCCCCGTTACGCTTGGCGGCCAGCTGCTGGATGTCCTCCAGGATCTGCTTCTGCGACAGCACGCTCAGGTCCACGACCTCGCGGGCCTGTGCCACGTAATACGCAAGCTGTTCGTCGCTACGGACCAGGGAGCGGTCAAGCGCTTCGCCGATGTCCTGCAGGCGCGCCAGCAAGGCATCGTTCGACTGGCCGAAGGTTTGCACCGCGCCGCTGAAGGCCTCGCCGAGGCTGGCCACGTTCTCCGCGCTACCCGTGATGCGTTCGGCCACGCCTTCGAGCTTGCCCGTCTCGCCTTCAATGTGTTCCACGAAGCGCGTGCCGACGCGATCAAGCAGATCGGCCGATGTGGTCACGAGGCCATCGATAGCCGCGCGCTGCTCGGTCGAGGCGTGGTTCACGGCGCCGAGCAGCGTTTCAACGGTTTCTAGCAGGCGGCTGCGTTCTTCGAGCATCGCGGTATCGCGCACCATGCTGTCGGAAAGCTTCTGGCGAAGTTCGGCAACAACATCGGCGGCGGCCTTCGGTGCTTCCGAAGCGGCATCGACCAGGCGCGAAATCTCGGCGATGGTCGCGCTGGCATGCTGCTGCGATTGCGCGGTGATCTCGCTCGCGGCCTGCGCCAGCGAGTCGCTCATGGCCGCCTGCTGGGCTGCCGTGGCTTCGCTCGCCTGCTTCCACTGGGCCATGGCATCGTCGCCGGCACGCTTCCACTGGGCGGTCGCGTCGTCGCCGGACTGCTTCCACTGCGAAGCGAGCGCGGCAGACATGCTCTCCAGCGCGCTCGTCCATGCGACAAGACGTTCGGCATCGCGCGATTCCAGCGAGGCCTGCAGTTCGCCCTGTGCCGTGTGCACGGCGGCCACAAGGGCGGTGGCCTGCGCACCGAAGGCGGACGATGCGGCGTCCATCGCCTGCTGATGGCGAGCGACGAGTGCCTCATTCGCAGCGGCGCTGTTCGCTGCAACCGCGTCGTTCGTAGCGGCACTGCGTGCCACGATCGCTTCGTTGGCGGTCACGGCACGGTCGACGAGCGCATCATTCGCCAGCGTGTTGCGCGTCACGATCTCATCGAGCGATGCCACCTGCTTCGATAGCGTGGCCGACCACGCTTCCGTCGACGCCTGCGCGGAAGCCTCGAACCGATCAGAAACCGACGCGACCATCGCGGTAGCGCGTTCGTCGAAGCTCGTGGCGAATGCCTCAAGCGCGCCACGCAGATCCTGCGCCTGCGATGCATTGACCTGGCGCTGCACGGCGATCGCATCGTTCCAGGCAGAGGTAACACCTGCGGACGTCGTCGCGAAGCCGTCCTTCATGCCATCAAGCTGCTGACTGACCGCCTTGTTGATGCTCTCGTGCAAGGTGGCCGTTTCGCGCGCGATGCCGGCCATGGTGGTCTCGAAGATCGGCTGGAGCGCTGCGCTTGCCGCACGGGCGCTATCGGCGACGCCATCCTTCAGCGACTGCTCCACCGACGAAGCGAGGCGCGCGAAGGTGGCTTCGGCCTTTACATGGAACGCGTCCTGGCTATCGGCGTGGCGCTGGCCGGTCGTGGCGTTCTGCTGCTCAATGGTCGCCATCATCGCCTGCAGGCGATCGATGAGCGCGGGCATCAGCTCGGTCTGCTGCTGGAGCAGGCGGAAGGATTCATCGCGCTGGTGCGCCTGGGAGAACACGCGCAGCGTGGTCGCAGCTTTCACGTCGAGCTGCTGCACCGCATGTGTGCGCTCACGGCGGGCCAGTGCGGAAAGCAGGCCCAGCATGGCGGAGGTGGCCACGCCAGCGATCGAGGTGCCGAACGCGAAGCCCAGGCCCTTCACCGGTGCAGCGAGCGAACCGCGGATGGACTGCAGGTCGGTCGCGCTTTCCAGCGCGATGCCGGTGCCGTGCAACGTCGCCATCATGCCCAGCAGCGTGCCGAGCATGCCGAGCAGCACCAACAAGCCGACCAGGTACGGCGTGAGCGACGGCGACGGCAGCGCGACGCGCTCGCCCTCAACGCGCAGGCGCACCGCGTTACGCAGGCTCGGGTGCAGGCGATCGAGCCACGTACCGAGGCTGGCCGGTGCGGCGGCGAGCTCTGCATTCGCCGCTTCCAGCGACGCCGTTGCCTGGCGATAGCGGTACAGCTCGACCGCACCCGCGATGTACGCCAGCGCGATAACCGCTGCCACCAGCGCACCCAACGGATTGGAGCCGACGTAGCCGAAACCCACCCAGCACACGATGGCAAGGCCTGCGAGGAACACGACGATGGAAAGGAAATTTCTGCGCATGACTTACCAGTTATGAGCCGTGAAGGGCGGCAACCAGCCCTTCCAGCGGTTGAAAACGTACGTCCAGTTCCGCGAGCAGCACGTCCTGCATCTCGCGGAGGAAAATATCGAGCCACACCGACGAGGGATTCGCCGCTTCTGCCGCTGCCGCCCTCGCCTTTTCAAAGCGCGCTTCGAGCAAGGCCGGTACGCCACCCAAAAGGCGTTGCTCACGCGGGCTGAGCGCGCCTTCCATCACGGCATCGACGTTGGCCAGCCGCGCCAGTTCCGGCGAGGCTGCGGCCAGGTGGTCACGCAGTTCGCCACGAAGCTTGCCGGTGGTGCCCTGAATCGAGCGTTGCATCATCAGGTAGCGCTCGCGCAGCGCCGAATAGTCCACCCGCGTGGCGGGGTCGCCTTCTACGGCACCTGCGCGCGAGGCCGCACGGCTACGTGCGCGTGCCCAGCCCTGGGTATCGGTGATCGCTTCGACCAAGGCCGCGCGGGCCCCCGCCAGCAGCGCGTCCGAAGGCGCTTCGCCCTCAGGGGCGTCGTCGGCCGGGCTGTCCTTGCCATCCAGGGCCGACGAGAGGGCGATCGACTGCGTCCAGCTGAGCCATTGGCTCAACCGGTCCGGCAGGGATCCGCCAGGCTGGCCCGCGTCGACCTCCCCCAGGCGCGCCAGCAGGCGCACGAAGGTCGATCCGCGGATAGCCGCTCGTGGAGGGCTTTGCTGCATGCTAAGTCGCTAAAAAACCGCAAGTTTACCCTATTAGGGTTACCTGCTGGCCGGTGCCGGGGTATCACGGCACAAGAGATCGCTGGCAGCGGGTAGCACGCGGCGCCGCGCCGATTGGGTAAACTCCCCCGTCCCGCAGGGGCCTATAGCTCAACGGTTAGAGCAGGGGACTCATAATCCCTTGGTTCCAGGTTCGAATCCTGGTGGGCCCACCACATATGCCAGCGTGCCTTGGAACGTGCGGTCCACCATGGGGAATACTCATGCCGTGGGATGAATGCGACCCGCAAAATATTACGCACCACCATGACCTGGACTGAAATGTCCTCGTCATTCAGGCGACCTACGTTGGGTTGCTCAACAGCCAACCAACGATAACTCCCCATGGACAATTCCCGACGCCGTTTCCTGGGCGTCGCCGGCGGATTCGCCGGTGCATGCGTCTTCGTCGATACCTTGCGCGTGGCCCAGGCGATGGATATGCCGATGGCCATGCCGATGAAACAGCGCATGGCCATGCCGGGCCTGGCCGCACCGAACGTGCCGCTGGTGAACCCGGTGACCATGGCGAAGTTCGTCGATGCCCTGCCGGTGCCGCCGATCGCCGTGCCCACCGGCAAGCGTACCCACGCCGCGTTCGGAAGCCGGGAGTTGCCGTTCTACCACATGCCAATGCGAGCCTTCAGTGCGAGGGTGCACCGGGATCTGCCGCCGACACCGCAATGGGGTTACGCAGGGTCCACGCCGGGACCCACGATCGTGAGCCGCCGTGGCGAGCCGGTACTGGTGGAATGGGCCAACGAGCTTCCCACCCGGCATTTCCTGCCTATCGATCACGGGATTCATGGCGCGGAGAAATCCAAGCCTGAGGTTCGCACCATCACGCATGTGCACGGTGCGCGCGTCTCCGCGCCGAACGACGGCTGGCCGGAAGACTGGTACGTGCCGGGTAAATCGCTGACCGCACTGTACCCAGGCAACCAGGACGCCACCACCTTGTGGTATCACGATCACGCCATGGGCATCACGCGGCTGAACATCTATGCGGGCCTGTTCGGCAGCTTCCATGTGCACGATGACGACGAGCAAGCCCTGGGGCTGCCCTCGGGCGAATTCGATATGCCGTTGATGCTCTACGACCGCCTGCTCGCCAAGAGCGGCAAGCTTTATTACCCGGTGTCGGACGATCCCGACGCGCCCTGGGTGTCCGAATGCCGCGGCGACGCTGTGTTGTGCAACGGCAAACTGTATCCGTATCTCGAGGTGGAGCCACGCCGCTACCGCTTCCGGCTGATCAACGCCGCCAACACCAGCTTCTTCAACCTGTCGCTGTCGCATGGCAAACCGTTCCAGCAGATTGGCAGCGACCAGGGGCTGCTTGTAGCGCCCGCGGATCGCCTGAACATCGAACTCTACCCGGCCGAACGTGCCGAGGTGATCGTCGACTTCAGTGCGTATGCGGGCCAGTCGGTGCAGCTACGCCACCAGGCTGACGGCATCGTCGAGTTCCGTGTCCGCGCCAAAGGTCGCCGCGATACCTCGGTGGTACCGGCCACGTTGCGGCCGGTCCAGCGCATCGATCCCTCCACGGCGGTGCAGGACCGCGTGCTTGCGCTAGGCGAACAGGATGACTCGGGCGGCAACCCGATGACGATGCTGCTCGATGGAAAGATGTGGAGCGATCCCATCAGTGAAAAACCCAGGAAGGGCACGGTGGAAACGTGGACGTTCGTCAATGTGACGGGCGATGCGCATCCCATCCACCTGCACCTCGTGCGCTTCCAGGTATTGGAGCGCCGTCCATTCGATCTCTACGCGTGGAATGCCCGCAAGGAACTGAAGTTCACCGGGCCATCGATACCACCGGCCGCGGAAGAAGCCGGCTGGAAAGACACCGTGCGCTGCGACCCCGGAATGGTCACGCGCATCATCACGCGCTTCGATGGTGAGCCAGGCAAATACGTCTGGCACTGCCATTACCTGGAGCACGAAGACAACGAAATGATGCGTCCCTACGAACTGGTCTGAGCCCACCGGCTTGTTTGTTGCGGTGGTAACGATTGTTCGCAAGATCTTGCGTTGACACGTTAACGTCATCACGTTCTCGCGCATTGTCGCCACCATGCCAACGATTCGTCACATGCGGGGCAGATGCTCACGCGGTCGACCGGCCATCCATAACCCAAGTCGATAAGCATCAGGGGGAAGACTTCCAGTAGGGAGAAATCGCACATGGTTACTTGGTTGCGCCGCACACGGCTTTCGCCGTTGTTGCTTGGTGCGCTCTCCGTCGGCCTCGCCGGCATTGTCAGCGCCCAGGACACCACTCCGCCCGACCACGATGCACAGTTCCGCCAGAATGTGCCCGTGGCTCCCTTCAAGAGTCAGGCTGGCCTTCCCGGCGGCGTCGTTGTACTGCACAAGCCGCCGCACGGCCAGGACAACAGCGACAATACCGTCACCCCGATCAAGCACGTGATCCTGCTGATCGGCGAGAACCGGACGTTCGACCACGTGTTTGGTACCTACACCGCGCCGAAGGGGCAGTCGGTCGATAACCTGCTCTCCAAGGGCATCGTCAATGCCGACGGCACGCCGGGGCCGAACGTGGACCTTGCCACGCAGTTCATGGCCTCGAGCACCGGCAAGTTCGACATGTCGCCGAAGAAGGCCGGCAAGTACAAGACGCTTCCGCAGATGAACACCGGTGGCGCACCCACCGCGGCACCGTTCGCTTCCGCAGCGCAGGCACAGGCGATTGAGCCGGCGCTGCCCGATGGCACCTACGACATGCTCGCTGCCGGTGGCACGGGCTTGCCCAACGGCGTGGTCGATACCCGTTTCCCGGCGAAGCTCGTCAACGCGCCGGTGGATATGCACGCGTCGATCAGCTATGACGCCTACGCCAACAGCCCCGTGCATCGCTTCTTCCAGATGTGGCAGCAGCTCGATTGCGACACCAAGGCAGCGACCGCCGCCAACCCCAGTGGTTGCCGCAACGATCTGTTCCCCTGGGTCGAAACCACCATGGGCGCGGGCAACAACGGCGCGCCGCTGCCGGCGAACTTCAACGACCAGACCACCGGTGAAGGCTCCACCGCCATGCAGTTCCTGAACATGGCCCAGGGCGATGCGCCTTACTTCAAGAAGCTGGCCCAAAAGTATGCGCTGAGCGACAACTTCCACCAGTCGGTGATGGGCGGCACGGGCGCCAACCACATCATGCTGGGCTACGGCACCTTGATCTACTACGCCGATGCCAACGGCAACCCGGCCACACCGCCGGAAAACCAGATCGAGAACCCGGATGCGCAGTTCGGTACCAACAACTGGTGGGTGCAGGACGGCTACGGTGGTGGTTCGTACGTGGAGTGCGCTGACGAAAGCCAGCCAGGCGTGAAGCAGATCAAGAACTACCTGCGCTCGCTGCCCTACCTTTCGTTCAAGGGCACGGACTGCAAGCCCAAGGCCTACTACCTGGTGAACAACTACAACCCAGGCTATATGGGCGACGGCACGCCGGCTCCGCTGGGCGCCGATCAGTTCACCATCCCGCCGACCACGCAGGAGAACCTGGCGCTGCTGCTGGAGAAGCACAACGTCTCCTGGAAGTACTACGGTGAAGGTTTCGGCGGCGGCAAGGAAGACGGCGAGGCCGGCACCTTCTGCAACATCTGCGACCCGTTCCTGTACTCCACCCAGGTCATGACCAACCCGGAACTGCGTGCCAAGAACCAGGACATCAACGACCTGTACAGCGATATCCAGAACAACACGTTGCCGGCCGTTTCCATCGCCAAGCCGGATGGCATCCTCGATGGCCATCCGGCCTCATCGAAGCTGGACCTGTTCGAAGGTTACGTGCGCAAGATTGTCGAAATGGCCGAAGCGAACCCGAAGGTGTGGGACGACACCGTGATCATGGTGACCTTCGATGAAGGTGGTGGCTACTACGATTCCGGCTACATCCAGCCCATTGACTTCTTCGGCGATGGCACGCGTATCCCGCTGCTGGTCGTATCGAAGTACTCCCTTGGCGGTAAGGTCGTGCACACGTACTACGACCACGTCTCGTTCGATAAATTCGTCGAGGCCAACTGGGACCTGAAGGACCAGATTTCCGCCCGCAGCCGCGACAACTTGCCTAACCCGGTGTCGTTCAGGGGGAATCCGTACGTACCGGTGAACGCGCCGGCCATCGGCAACCTCATGGACATGTTCAACTTCACCAAAAAGGATGTCAGCGATACCACTGCGATCGCTGACTGATCGATCACGGTTCACTCGATGCTGACCGTGCCCGCGAAAGCGGGCACGGTTTTCGTGTTGCAAGGAGTCAAATGATGATGAAGCGTTTGCAGCTCAGCTTTCGGAGCAGGCCAATGCCCTTGGTGCCTATCGCCGCCGCATGTGCACTTGCTATAACGGTGGCCGCACCTGTCCACGCCGATCCCGGTGACTTCGGCGCCATGCCCGGGTTGTGGAAGATCCTGATTCGGCACGTGGCCAACGGCAAGGCCGGTGCACCGGAAGTGCACTGGCATTGCGTCGATGAAGGTGCCGATCCCTGGACCACGTTCGCCGCGTGGACGCCGGCGGAGGGCGAGTGCACCGCGACGAACCAGCAGCGACGCAGCACCTCGCTGGCGTGGAAGCTCACCTGCAAGGGGGCGTCGGCGGCGTCGGCCCATGTGGATTTCGATAGCGCCAAGCACTACACAGGCAGCGTCACGGTCGAAGGCCGCGGCGAGGTGACGCAAGTGGAAGGCGCCCGTTACGCTGCCTGCACCAGTCCGCAAGATTAAGGCTGCGGGCGCGGTTTCCGGCGCCCCCAGGCTTACGTAACACGTGCACTAGGCCGAACTATCTGAGGTCGCGAACGGCATTGATGGGATTCACATTGCTCAGCAGAACACGATGGCAGAGCCGGTGGCCACCGATGCTTCGGCTGCTGCCATGAGCCGAAGGCAAGTGAACGACTCGATGCCATGCTGCATCCATTTGGGACCGGGCTGTTGGCGTGCTTCTGCAGCATCCCAAACATCCTCGCTCTCCGGATCCAGGCCGGGCGGCAACTCGAGCCAAGCAGCAAGGCGGAGGCACTCTGCAAGGAGTCGGGGTGACGAGCCGAGCATACCGCCGGGAAGGCCGATGGCTTCGCGGGGGAAAACGACTGATGCGAAATCCTGCGGCACATAGAAGCCCTCGGCATCACTGTGCAACACCAGGTGTTCAAAACCGGGGGCCATAAGGTCGTAGTACTTCTCCAGTACCGGATCTCCCGCCGGGTCTCCGCCGGCAAGATCAGGCACAGGTAGCCCCTGCCCGATATATGCAGCGAGCCGTCGCACGTAGTGAATTCCCGAGTAACCCCACATGTCGCACGAGAAGGCAGGCTCATCTCCGTCGCTCGGTGGCTCGCGATGCGGTGCGAGACCGGCCTCTTCCAGCGCTTCCGAAATCTGCACGAACATCTCTGGATCTTCAAACCCACCGACTTGGATACTCAGGCCCATTGCGTTGTCCTTGTGGTCGCTCTGTTGAAAACTACGCTCAATGAGTTTCTATTATGAGGCTGACATTGGCATAGAGTGCCAACGCCTTGCAGCGCACCCCATGCGGTTTTGACGCTTGCGGCCGCGCGTGTGTGCGGAGGAAATGCGGCACCGCATCATCAAGTCGATCGTTCTCCCTGCAATTAGATCGATTGAATCTCCGAACGATATGCGATATGAACTCCAGCTGCCTTCCTGGGCTCGGGCTTTGTCCCGACCGCTTTCTGATAGCCACATGGAGATCGCAGCGCATATGTCGGACACACCGAAGCTCGATAACGAGAAGCAGACCGCCGTCACTGGGGAGGCGCCCGGCGACACGCTGGGGAACATCAAGCTCTCTCGCCGCCACTTCCTCGCCGGCTCGGCCATCGCCGCCACCGGCTTGTTGATCGTGCCCCGTCATGTGCTCGGCGGCACCGGACATACCGCGCCCAGCGATCGCCTGAACATCGCCGGCGTCGGTGTCGGCGGCATGGGCGGGAACAATATCCGTGCCCTCGCCAGCCAGAACATCGTCGCCTTGTGCGATGTGGACTGGGGCTATACCGATAAGAACTTCCACAAGATGTTCGCTGACATCGGGCAGATGCAGGCGAAGCTCGACAAGGCCACGACGCCCGCGAAGCGGAAGGAACTGCAGGACCGGATCGAGCAGACCAAGCTGCTCTCCAAGAAGTACGACTCGATCAAGCGCTACACCGATTTCCGCCGCATGCTCGAGCAGCAGAAGGATATCGACGCGGTAGTCATCGCGACGCCTGATCATCTGCACGCGACGATCGCCAGCGCGGCGATGGCCCTCGGCAAGCACGTCTACGTGCAGAAGCCGCTGACGTGGTCGGTGTTCGAAGCCCGTGAAATGGCGCGGAAGGCCCGGGAAAATCCCAAGATCGTCACCCAGATGGGCAACCAGGGCCATTCGACCGACGATACCCGCCTGATCCACGAATACATCGACGCCGGCGCCATCGGCGAAGTGCGCGAAGTGCACGCCTGGACGAACCGTCCGCTGGGCTATTGGCCGCAGGGCGTGCCACGCCCGCAAACCGTACCGGCGCCCTCCGCCACGAGTTGGGATATGGACGCGGTGAACGCGCGGCTCGCCAATGCCATGGCCGGTAACTATCCGAAACCGCAGGGGCTGGAATGGGATCTCTTCCTCGGTCCCGGTCCCGAGATCGAATACCACCCGCTCTATCACCCGTTCAATTGGCGCGGGTGGGTCGACTGGGGCATGGGCGCGCTCGGCGACATGGGCGCGCATCTGATCGACTCGCCGTTCTGGTCGCTCGATCTTGGTTTCCCGACGTCCATCGAAACTGTCTCGACGCCGTTCAACAACGCCTCGTACCCCACGGGCACGATGACGTACTACGACTTCCCTGCCCGTGGCGACAAGCCACCGGTGCGGCTGACCTGGTACGACGGCAACCTGCTGCCGCCCGACCTGGAAGCGCTGGGCGCCGGCCAGATGCACGACGGCGGCACGCTTTACGTGGGCTCCAAGGGCAAGCTGGTCCACGAAACCTACGGCGATAATCCGCGCCTGTTGCCGCAGTCGTTGCATGATTCCGTGGGCACGCCGCCCAAGAAGTTCGCCCGCATCACCACCTCGCATGAAATGAACTGGGTCGATGCCTGCAAGGGGAAGGGCAAGACGACCTCGCCGTTCGAATACGCCGCCCAGCTCACGGAAGTGATGCTGCTCGGTATCGTCGCGCTGCGTACGGGCCACCGGATCGAATACGACGCGCAGAACATGCGGGTCACAAACATCCCAGAGGCCAATCAGTTCCTGCGTCGCGATTATCGGGCGGGCTGGACGCTCTAAACTCGGCCAGTCAAAGCGTATCTGGGGGCTCGCACGATGGATCGGTTTGCGCCTTTTCTGGTCATCGGCACGGTGGTCGTCATTTTCCTCGCACGGTTCTTTCGAGGACCAAGACGACCGCCGAGCCCCAAGTTCATTTGTGCCAAATGCCGCAAGCTCTCCTCTCACAACCATCGAACTATCGGCGCATGGCAGAGGGGCAAGGAGACGTTCTACTGCGGCACGTGTCATCGGGCGTGGCTGGCCACCCAGCCACACCTCCCTCCCGATCGCCCGATGCCTCAATCACGCAGCAGTGGTCGCACGAGCCCGATCGTGTGGCTGCTGATACTGGCGGCGATGCTGGCTGTGGGCTTAGCGATGCGCTAAGAAATAGCTACACCACGGAGTTACCCCTGAAACCCGAAGACCTCAAGACCCTCGTGACGCTCCCCATGCCCTATGGCAAATACAAGGGGCGTCTCATTGCCGACCTGCCGGGCGCCTACCTTGCCTGGTACGCCCGCAAGGGCTTCCCGCCGGGGCAGCTGGGCGTGCTGCTGGCCCTGGCCCTGGAGCTTGATCACAACGGACTGAAGGGCCTGCTTGATCCGCTACGGGCGGATCGCAAGCCACCGCGCTAGTGCGATGGGGGGTGCATCACCGTAGGCACGGCCCGGTCGACCCCCGCACCACCAACTCGGCGGACAACACCCGCTTCCGCGTTGGCACCTCGGGCTCGTTGAGAAGCTCGATCAACATGGTCATGGCTTCGCGGCCCAGCGCGTTCTTCGGCTGCGACACCGTGGTCAGCGGCGGCGAGGTGTAGCGTGAATAACGGATGTCGTCGAAGCCGACCACGGAGACGTCTTCCGGAATGCGAAGCCCATGCGAGATCAGGGCACGCATCGCGCCGATGGCCATTTCATCGTTAGCGCAGAACAGCGCGCTGAAGGACTGGCCTTGCGCCAGGAACATCTCAACCGCGCGTTCGCCGGCTTCGATCGAGAAATCGCCCACGGCCGTGAGGGCGGGGTTCGGCGCAATCGTCGCGCGCTGCAGCGCCAGATGGTAACCCTGCTCGCGGTCGACGCAGATAGGGCTCGACGCAGGGCCGGCGATGAAGGCGATATCGCGGTGACCCAGGGTCACCAGGTACTCAACCGCCGTGGCCGCCGCAGCGACGTTATCGACATAGACGCTCGAGATGGCGCTGTCCTTGACGTACTCGCAGGCGTTGACGAGCGGCAGGCGGCCCTCCATGGGAATGGCCGGCACACGGTGGAACATGGTGATGATGCCATCGGCCTGCCGCGCCGCGACCATGTCGGCATAGGTCTGCTCGCGCACCAGGTTGCTCTGCGTTTCGCCCAGGAGCACCGAGTAGCCCTTCTCGAAGGCGACCTGCTCGATGCCGCGGATCACTTCGGAGAAGAACGGATTGGTGATATCAGGCAACAGCGCGATGATCAGGCGCGTGCGCGCGGTGCGCAGATTGCGCGCCAGCGCGTTGGGCGTGTAGCCGAGCCGCTTGACCACTTCCTGGATGCGCTGGCGGGTTTCCTCGCTCACCATCTCCGGGCGTTGCAGCGCGCGCGAAACGGTTGCGACTGAAACTTTTGCGGCGGCGGCAATCTCCTTCACCGTACGCACGCGCACAGGCTGCGCCGCAGCATCGGCGCCTGGCGCTTTGTCCGGCTTCCGCTTTCGCTTTGATCCCTCGTCACTCACGCGATTTCCATCCCTCTGCCTGCCCGTGATGCTTCGCCCGACGGCCACCAACCACGCCGCGATTATGCTGCATTGCAATGTAATGGATTACATAAAATCGTTGCAGGTGTCTTTACCTGTCTGATACATATCTTGGCATGTTCAGGCCACCCCACCCACTGGTGGCCCGGGGAAACCAAGCTATTCCACGCAGCTGAAGGGCCCATGGCTCCGGTCGCCACGCGGATGTAATCGAATACATTTTGGGAAGAACATGGCAAGCCAGTCGGTATCGACAAGCGCCGGGATAACCGGACCATGAAACTCGGCATGGGCCTCGTCGGCCCCGGCTTCATTGCCGCCCACCATCTGGATGCCGTGCGCCGCCTGGGCGATGTCGAGGTGGTCGGCATCGCCGGCTCCAGCCTCGAGTCCGCGAAGAAGCGGGCGCGGGAATTGAACGCCGGACAGGCCTACGCGGGCTACCGCGAGTTGCTGGCCGATCCGGCCATCCACGTGATTCACAACACCACGCCGAATCACCTGCACCGCGAGGTGTCGCTGGCGGCGCTACGTGCCGGCAAGCACGTCATCTCCGACAAGCCGCTGGCCGCGACGCTGCAGGAAGCGCGGGAGCTCTACGAGGTCGCGCGAGACGGCAACCTCGCGCATGTCGTCACCTTCAACTACCGCGGCTACCCGCTCGTGCAGCAGGCACGCGCGATGATCGCCAAGGGCAAGGTGGGCAACACCGTCTTCGTACACGGCTGCTACCTGCAAGACTGGCTCACCGACGAGCGCGCCTACACCTGGCGCCTTGATCCAAAGCTGGGCGGGAACAGTTCCGCGCTGGGCGATATCGGCTCGCACTGGTGTGATTTGGCCGAGCACGTCACGGGGGCACGCATCACCGCCGTGCTAGCCGATCTGCACACGGTAGTACCCGTGCGGGAGGTGCCGGCCACCTCCGCCAAGGCATTCTCGGGCGCGGCGAAGAAATCCACGCAGCAGCGCAAGATCACCAGCGAGGACCTCGCTACGGTGCTACTGCGGTTTGATAACGGGGCACGCGGCTGCGTCACCGTCGGCCAGGTGCTTCCCGGCCACAAGAATGACCTGCGCCTGGAGGTCAACGGGCGTGAAGGTTCGCTGGCGTGGCGCCAGGAACAGCCCAACGAGCTATGGCTCGGCCACCACGCGAAGCCGAACAAGGTGCTCACGCGCGACCCCGCCCTGCTCGATCCCACGGCGCGTGGTTACGCCCACTTGCCAGCGGGCCATCCGGAGGCTTGGGCGGACGCGTTCCGCAACGTGATCGCCGATGCCTACGCGTGGATCCGAAGCGGCGCAAAGCCGAAGGCCAAACCACCCGCCCTACCCACGTTCGCCGACGGCTACCGCAACAGCCTGTTGGTGGACGCGATGCTGAAGAGCCATGCCGCCGGTGGCGTCTGGCAGCCGATCGAAGACCCTCTCGCCCCCACACGTACCACGAGGAAACGCGGATGAAATGGCGCCTTAGAGTAATGATGCTGTTTGAGTTCGGGATCTGGGGCGCGTGGTACGTCACGGTGGGTACCTGGCTCGGCAAGACGCTGCATTTCACCGGCACGGAAATTGGCGCGGTCGCGGGCACCACGGCCATCGGCGCGATCATCTCGCCGCTGTTCGTCGGCCTGCTCGCCGATCGTCTCTTCGATACACGCCGCGTGCTCACGCTGCTGCACCTGCTGGGTGCCGTTTTGCTCGCCGTCGCCGCACAACAGACCAGCTTCACCATGGTCTACGTGCCCCTGCTGGCCTACAGCCTCTGCTACATGCCGACCCTGGCCCTCACCGCCTCGCTCGCCATGCGGCACATCACGTCGCCGCAGGAAGAGTTCGGCGCCATCCGCGTGTTCGGCAGCATCGGCTGGATCCTGGTCGGCCTGGCGGTCGGTGCGTGGGGCGTGGAAGCCACGGCATCTCCGCTTCTGCTCGCTGCCGGCCTGTCGGTCGTGATGGCCGGCTACTGCTTCACCCTGCCGCCGACCCCGCCGCTCGCGCGCAACACCCGCTTCGAACTGCGCCATGTGTTGCCGCTCGAATCGCTGCACCTGCTCCGCGAGCGCTCCATGGCGGTGTTCGCCCTGGCTTCGTTCCTGATCTGCATCCCGCTGCAGTTCTACTACGCCTTCACCAACCTGTTCCTCAACGAAGTGGGCGTGGTGAATGCCGCCGGTAAGATGACGGGTGGCCAGATGTCGGAGCTGTTCTTCATGCTCCTCATTCCCTGGTTCTTCCGCCGCCTTGGCGTGAAGTGGATGCTCGCCGTGGGCATGCTGGCTTGGGTCGTCCGCTACGGCATGTTTGCCTTTGGCGGCAGCGGCGACCTGATGTGGATGCTCTGGCTCGGCATCGTGCTGCACGGCGTCTGCTTCGATTTCTTCTTCGTCGTGGGCCAGATCTATATCGATCGCGAAGCCCCGCCTGCGCTGCGCGCCGCGACACAGGGCCTTATTACGTTCCTGACCTACGGCCTGGGCATGTTCGTCGGCTCGTGGCTCTCCGGCATCGTGGTCCAGACCTACACGCGCGCCGACGGCACGCATGACTGGCACGGCATCTGGGTCGTCGCCGGCGCCTTTGCTGCCTTCGTCTTCGCCCTGTTCGTCCTGTTCTTCAAGGATCGCAAGGCCACCGCCCCCGCCGCCGTTGTCGGCACCCACTGATTCCGGATAACCGTTCATGATGAATCGCAGGCAATTCCTCGCGCGTTCCGCGCTGTGTGGCACGGCACTGGGCCTCGGGCTCGGCGCGCCCGGCAAGCTCCTGGCGGCTGCATCGAAGGCCAAGGGCATGGGCATCCAGCTCTACATGGTGCTCGATGCCTACCAGAAGGATCCCGCCGGTACGCTCAAGACGCTGAAGTCCATCGGCTATACCGAAATCGAGGCCATCGTCACGAGCACCGCCGAGACCCTGCGCGATCAGCTGAAGGAGGCCGGCCTTGCCTGCCCCAGCATGCACTTCGACAGCATGGGCTTCGACAAGGGCGTGGGCGCCGCGCATACGCTGGGCTCGAAGTACATCGTCAGCAGCATGCTGCCGGGGATCATGCAGAAGGAGAAAGGCGGCAGCGGCGAGCCGACGTATACGCTCGACGATGCGAAGCGCACCGCCGAGTACGCCAACAAGCTCGGCCAGAAAGCCAAGGCCGCCGGACTTCAGTACGCGTACCACAACCACCACCTTGAGTTCACCGACGTGGGCGGTGGCAAGACCTTCTACGACGTGCTGCTCGCGGAAACCGACCACACGCTGGTGCAGTTCGAACTCGACTGCGGCTGGGTGCACGCGGGCGGGAAGAACCCCGCCGATTACTTCAAGGCCAACCCCGGCCGCATCCCACTGATGCACGCGAAGGATTTCCTGCCGGGCAATGCCAAGGATTACCCGGGCGCCGAACTGGGCCGCGGCACGCTGGATTACAAACCGATCATGGCGGCAGCTGATGCCTCCGGCCTGAAGCATTGCTTCGTCGAGCAGGAAGGCCCGTTTGCCCGCATGAGCTCGCTGGACGCCGCGCGCGTCGATTTCGACTACCTGCGCCCGCTGCGCTGAAGGGAAAGACCATGGAAAAGAACACATTTGACGCCATCGTCGTCGGCACCGGCGTGAGCGGTGGCTGGGCCGCCAAGGAACTCACCGAGAAGGGCCTGAAGACGCTCGTGCTCGACCGCGGCCCGATGGTGAAGCACCTGGATTACCCGACCGCCATGAAGGCACCGTGGGAGCTGCCGTACGGCGATGAGCCCACGCAGGAAGATCTCGCCCGCTGGCCCAAGCACACGCGCCCGTCGTTCTACGGCATCACCCAGTCCACCAAGCACTGGTTTGTCGATGACATCGACAACCCGTACGAAGAGACCAAGCCGTTCGACTGGTTCCGCGGCTACCACGTGGGTGGCCGCTCGCTGATGTGGGGCCGGCAAAGCTACCGTCTGAGCGAGATGGATTTCGAGGCCAACGGCAAGGAAGGCGTGGGCGTGGACTGGCCGATCCGCTATGCCGACATCGCGCCTTGGTACGACAAGGTCGAGCATTTCATCGGCGTCAGCGGCAACAACGACCACCTGGCCCAGTTGCCGGACGGCAACTTCCTGCCGCCCATGGACCTCAACTGCGTCGAGAAAGACTTCCAGGGCAAGCTGCAAAGCAAGTTCAACCGCAAGCTCATCATCGGCCGCACGGCCAACCTCTCGGCGCCGCTCAAGCACGACCAGAGCCCGCAGCGTGGCACCTGCCAGTATCGCAACCTGTGTATGCGCGGCTGCCCGTTTGGTGGCTACTTCAGCAGCAACTCGTCCACCCTGCCCTCGGCCGAACGCACGGGCAACATGACGATGGTGACCAACGCCATCGTGTACGAGCTGATCTACGACAACGACAAGGGCAAGGCCACCGGCGTTCGCGTGCTGGATGCGGAGACCGGCCACCAGACCGAGTACTTCGCCAAGGTGATTTTCATGTGCGCGTCGACGTTCGGCACCGCACACATCCTGATGAACTCGACCTCGACGCGTTTCCCGAATGGCTTCGGCAACGACAGCGGCGAGCTCGGCCACAACATCATGGACCATACCTTCGGCACCGGCGCGCGCGCCATGGTCGACGGCCACCTGGACCGTTACTACTCGGGCCGCCGCCCGACCGGCTTTTACATCCCGCGGTACCGGAATGTCGGTACCGACAAGCAGAAATACCTGCGTGGCTTCGGCTTCCAGGGTGGCGCCGGCCGCCAGGACTGGACCCGCCTTGTCGAACAGCATGCGCTGGGCGCGGAGCTCAAAGAGGCGGCCCAGGAGCCGGGCCCGTGGTATGTCTCGATGATGGGCTTCGGCGAGATGCTTCCCTCGCACAAGAACTTCGTGAGCCTGGACCGTAACCACAAGGACAAGTACGGCATGCCTGTCCTGAACTTCGATGCCGCGCACCAGGAAAACGAAAAGATGATCGGCAAGGCGATCATCGAAGATGCCATGGAGATGCTGTCCGGCGCGGGCTATAGCGACGTGAACTCCTTCACGATGCACGCCAACGTTGGCGCGGGCATCCATGAAATGGGTACCGCGCGCATGGGCCGCGATCCGAAGACCTCGGTGCTCAATGGCTTCAACCAGATGCACGCCTGCAAGAACGTCTTCGTGACCGACGGCTCGGCCATGGCATCGTCCGGCTGCCAGAACCCGTCCCTCACTTACATGGCGCTGACCGCACGCGCGGCCAACTACGCCGTGGAAGAACTCAAGCGCGGCAATATCTGAGGACTGACACCATGAATCGTCGCGAATGGTTGAAAAGCATGTCCGCGCTGGCCGTCGGTGCCATCGCGGGCCCCTCGTTGCTGGCGGTCTTCGACGCGCACGCCGCATCACAGAAGCCCACGGCAAAGCCCGAGTTCTTCAATCCGGCGCAGTACAGCCTGGTCGGTGCCGTGTCGGATATCGTGATTCCGCGCACGGATACGCCTGGGGCCGTGGATGCCGGCGTGCCCTTGTTCATGGATCAGCTGTTCAAGGCGGTCTACGCCAAGGCGGACCAGACCCGTTACCTCACCGCCATGGCGGCTTTCGACAAGGCGGGCGGCAAGCCGTTCCTCCAGCTCGATGCCGCCCAGCAGAAAGCGCTGGTCACCAAGCTGCACGCGGAGGCGCTGGGCGTGCCCAAGGGTGGCAAGCCTGCGCCGGCGGCCGACTTCGTCATGATGACCAAGAAGCTCACGATGCTCGGATTCTTCCTGTCGCAACCGGGTTGCACGCAGGTGCTCCAGTACGATCCGGTCCCCGCCGCGTGGCACGCCGATATCCCGTTGGCCCAGGCGGGTAACGGCAAGGCATGGGCCGTCGAGGCCGAACTGAAGATCTGACATGAAGACACTCAAGGGTCCAGGCATCTTCCTCGCCCAGTTCGCATCGGACGAGGCGCCGTTCAACACGCTACCCGCCATCGCCCGCTGGGCGGCATCGCTGGGTTTCGTTGGCGTGCAGATCCCTTCCAACGATCGTCGCCTGTTCGATCTTGAGCAGGCGGCGGCGAGCAAGGCGTACTGTGACGACATCACCGGCATGCTCGCCGAGCACGGCGTGGCCGTCACCGAGCTTTCCACGCACCTGCAAGGGCAGCTGGTGGCGTCACATCCGGCCTACGACCGCCTGTTCGATGGCTTTGCTCCGCCGGAACTGCGCGGCCACCCGCAACAGCGCCAGGCATGGGCGGTGCAACAGCTCAAGCTCGCCGCCAAGGCAAGCAAGAACCTTGGGCTGACCGCGCACGCCACGTTCTCCGGTGCACTGGCCTGGCAGCTGTTCTACCCGTGGCCGCAGCGCCCGGCAGGACTCGTGGAAGAGGCCTTCGCTGAACTCGGCAAGCGCTGGAAGCCGATCCTGGATGCGTTCGATGAGGTGGGCGTGGATGTCTGCTACGAACTCCACCCGGGCGAGGACCTGCACGACGGCGTTACCTTCGAGCGCTTCCTCGACGCAGTCGATCACCACCCGCGCGCCAACATCCTGTTCGATCCGAGCCACATGGTGTTGCAGCAGATGGACTACCTGCAGTTCATCGACAACTACCACGAGCGCATCCGCGCGTTCCACGTGAAGGACGCCGAATTCCGGCCCAACGGGCGCTCGGGCGTGTACGGCGGCTACCAGAATTGGATCGATCGTCCCGGCCGTTTCCGCTCGCTAGGTGATGGCCAGATCGATTTTGGCGCGATCTTCAGCAAGCTCGCGCAGTACGACTACCCCGGCTGGGCCGTGCTCGAGTGGGAATGCTGCATCAAGGATTCGCAGCAGGGCGCGAAGGAAGGCGCACCTTTCATTCGTGATCACATCATCAAGGTCACCGAGCGCGCCTTCGACGACTTTGCCTCGAGCGGCAGCGACCGTGCCTTCAACCGCAGCATCCTGGGCCTCGAATGACCACATCGGATCACTCTCCTGACACTGGCCGGCGCGCGGCGCTTGGACAGCTCGCCACGGCCGTGGCCGCGTTCGGCGCTGCCCCACTGCTGGCTTCTGCCGAGACCCTTCCCGGCAAAGCCGCCACGGGAAAGGTCGGCCCCGGGCGCCTCAAGCAATCGCTGAGCCGCTGGACCTCCAAGGCGCCGCTGCCTGAACTGTGCAAACGCCTGAAGACCCTCGGCTTCGTCGGCGTCGATCTGCTCTACACCGATGAGTGGAACACGGTGATCGATAGCGGCCTGACCGTGACGATGGGTTACCCCGCCAAGCGCGATAACTTCATTGAGTTCGGCTTCAACGACCCGGCCAACCATGCCCAGTTGCTGAAAGAGCTCGAAGCCACGATACCGCTGGCCAAGAAAGCCGGCGTGCCCAACGTGATCACCATGTTCGGCAACCGCAAGGCGGGCATTGATGATCGACAGGCGCTCGACAACTGTATTGCCGGCCTTTCGAAGATCGCCCCGCTTGCCGCCGAGAACGGCATCACCGTGTGCGTTGAGCTGCTCAACAGCAAGGTCGACCACCACGGCTACCAGGGCGACAGCACGAAGTTCGGCGCCGAAGTGATGAAGGGCGTCGGCTCACCCAACGTGAAGCTGCTATACGACATCTACCACATGCAGATCATGGAAGGCGACGTGATCCGCACCATCCGCGACAACATCCAGTGGATCGGTCATTTCCATACCGGTGGCGTACCCGGCCGGCACGAGATCGATGGCACGCAGGAACTGAACTACCACGCCGTCGCCAAGGCGGTCGCCGATCTGAACTACCAGGGCTACATCGCGCACGAGTTCATGCCGGCGCGCCCCGACTCCTTCGAATCCTTTGCCGAGGCCTTCAAGATATGCACGGTATGACCTTCCTGCGCAACAGCGCTGCCACCCTCGCCGTTCTCGTTGCCGGTACCTCGGCCGCGTGGGCGCAGACGGACCCCAAGGCCACGGAGCAGTGGGAACCGGTACCCAAGGTCGTCACGCCGGGCAACCCGAACAGCGCGCCCCCTTCCGATGCTGTCGTGCTGTTTGGCGGCAAGGACATCTCGCAGTGGGAGGCCTCCAAGGACCACTCGCCCGCGCACTGGAAGGTCCACGACGGCATCCTCACCGTCGACAAGACCTCCGGCAACATCCAGACCAAGCAGAAGTTCAAGAGCTACCAGCTGCATCTGGAATGGCAGGTGCCCAAGGACATCACCGGTGAGGGCCAGGGGCGCGGCAACAGCGGCGTCTTCCTGGCTTCGACCGGTCCCGGCGATGAAGGCTACGAAGTCCAGATCATGGATTCGTTCAACAACCCCACGTACGTCAACGGCCAGGCAGGTAGCGTTTACAAGCAGGCCGCGCCGCTGGTCAACGCCATGCGCAAGCCGGGCGAATGGCAGACCTACGACATCGTCTGGACCGCGCCGGTATTCGCCACCGATGGCACGGTGAAGACGCCGGCCTACGTGACCCTGTTCCACAACGGCGTGCTCGTACAGAACCATACCGAGCTCGCCGGCGAGACCTTCTATATCGGCAAACCCAAGTACAACCCGTACACCGAGGCGCCGATCAAGCTACAGGCACACGGGGACCATTCCCAGCCGATCAGCTTCCGGAACATCTGGGTACGGCCTCTGGACTAATGAACGGCTCGCGCTCCGGCGTGTGATACGTCCGGAGCGCACCTGACTCTAGCGCTTCTTGCTCCCCGGTCGCGGCATCTACTAAACACATAGTTGACAATGCCGCCGCCCCTGGCCTATATCTACTACACCTTTAGTAGATAACGGCGCGGGGAACCACGTATGAAGATCTCTCTCACCGACCGTGAGGCGGACATCATGCAGGTGCTATGGGACCACGGCCCCTCGCTGGTGGCCGAGGTGCGTGAACACCTGAGCGACAAGCTCGCCTATACCACCGTGCTCACCGTGCTCCGTACGCTCCAGACCAAGGGCTACGTCGGTTACGAAGAAGAAGGCCGCGGGCACCGCTACTTCGCGAGCGTGAAGCAGCAGGCGGCGCGCAAGAACGCGCTACAGCACCTCACCGACAAGCTGTTCAAGGGCTCGACCGAATTGTTGCTCACCCATCTGGTCTCCGAGCAGAAGCTCACCCCGGACCAGATCGCCCGCATGCGCACGCTGCTCGCGGAAAGGAACGACAAGGAGAAGCCCTGATGCTTGCCTGGATGATCTACGCCGTACTTGTCGCGATAGCGCTTGGTGCGGCGGGGCTGATCGCCGAGCAAGCCGCCAAGTCGCGCCGGTTGCCAACGCGCTGGTCGTGGATGATGGCGATCGTGGGTTCGTTGCTTCTTCCCATCGTGATCGCAACCGTGTCGGTACGACTTCCGGCAGCCCTTCAACCGACGGCGGCTAGCGCACCACTCGCGCTGCGCGATACGACGTCCATCCCACTGGCCTCTACTGTTATCGACTGGAGCGGCACCAGATCGTACACGGCATCCACGACCGTCAACACGATCCTCACGGATATCTGGCTGGCCAGCTCCTTCACCCTTATGGTGTTCCTTGCCGTGAGCACCGCCGTGTTCCATCGGCGCAAACGCCACTGGGCGCATGGAAGCCTCTGCAGCGTTCCGGTGTTCGTTTCCGAAAGCGTCGGTCCCGCCGTCGTAGGCCTGATTCGCTCGCGTATCGTGGTGCCTGCCTGGGTCATGCAGGAAGCACCGGCGCAGCAGCGCTACGTCATGGCTCATGAGCAATCCCACCTGAAGGCGCGTGACCCGTTGCTGGTCGCCATGGCGCTGGTGCTGCTGCTGGCCATGCCGTGGAACCCGTTGCTGTGGTGGCAGTTCCACCGCCTTCGCCGTGCGATCGAAGTGGATTGCGATGCACGTGTGCTGCAGGGCGGCGGCGATATCGGGGAGTACTGCGAGACGTTGATCCAGGTGGGGCAGAACCAGTCCGAGTTCATCGGGTCGGTGACTGCCATGTCGGAATCCAGGTCGTTTCTCGAAGAGAGGATAAGGATCATGCTTGCCAAACCCAAAAAGTGGGCCGGTGCCGTTGCATTCATCCTGATCAGCATCGCGCTGGGCATGGCGGTATTCGCCGCGCAGGTCACGCCACCGGGCGCACCCGCGCCGCACGCCAACGGTGCCGTGGCGATCGACCCCACCCTGCTCGATGCCTACGCTGGCGAATACGAGCTCAGCGATTACTCGCTGGTCACCGTGGCGCGCAAGGGCGATGGCCTGACGGTCGCGCCCATTGGCCAGTTCATGGCCCAGGGCATCATCGATGCGCCCACGCTAAGCGATACGGAGTTCTCAATTCCGAGCCTCGATGCGCGGCTCAAGTTCAACAAGAGCGCCGACGGTCGCGCGACATCCATGGACGTGTTCATCCACGGCTGGCCCGCCGCCTCGGCGTCCCGCGTGGACGAGGCAACCGCGGAGCAGATTCGTCGTGATCTCGCCGCCCGGATCCAGGGCCAGACCGCCTTTCCCACCAGCGAGAAGGCCCTGCACATGATCCTGAGCAATGTGGATGACCCCGCCCTGTGGTCGCCATTCGCGAAGGGCGGCAAGGCCGACCTTTCATCGCAGCAGGCGTATTTCGACCGCCTCGGCCCCGTCGAGTCGTACCGGTTCGAAGGCGTGAGCGATTACGGCTGGGATATCTACGACGTGCAGCATGCGCACGGCGCCCAGCAGGTGTTTATCCAGATGGACAAGCAAGGCCTGCTGGTCAGCTCGGTCAAACGTCGCCAGTAAGGCGCTGCGCTCACCCCACCCAGAGGGAACGAAAGATGCTCAGGTTTATAGACGTCGCCTTGCGCGGCTCGGTGGCGCTCGCCTCCGTGTTGCTCGCCACCCCCATGATCGCGCGGGCCGATGACTGCGCGGCGCCCGCCGAAGCGGCCGGAGGGCCGGCCAATGCACACACGCGTTACGTCGAAACCCACCTGCAGCCCGCCATCATCAAGAAGGGCGACAAGCCCTTTAGCCTGGCGCAACGCATGCAGCAATACGCCGTGCCGGGCTTGAGCGTCGCCGTCATCCACAACGGCAAGCTCGAATGGGCGCGTGGTTGGGGCGTCCGCGATATCGCAAGCTGTGCACCGGTGACACCGGATACTGATTTCCAGGCCGCCTCCATCAGCAAGGTCGTGACCGCGATGCTGGCCCTACGCATGGTGGAAGAGGGGAAGATCGGTCTGGATAAGAACATCAACGATGCACTGCGTTCCTGGAAGCTGCCGGTCGATCAGAATCTGGCACCCAACGGTGTCACCCTGCGCCAGCTACTGAGCCACACGGCGGGCATCGGGATGCACGGCTTCCAGGGCTACAAACCCGGCGACCCCTTGCCCACCACCGTACAGATCCTGGATGGCCTGCCGCCCGCCAACACAAAACCTGTGCGTAGCGTGCTCCCAGCCGGTGCGCAGTTCGAGTACTCGGGCGGCGGCTACGTGATCACACAGCTTGCCCTGTCTGACGTGGGTGGCCTGCCCTTTGCTGACCTGGCACAGCGCGAAGTGTTGGGGCCGCTCGGCATGACACACACTGCGTTCTCCATGCCGCCTTCGCCCGCGATTCAAGCCAACATGGCCCTTGGCCATGCCAACGGCAGCCTTCTTCCCGATAAATACGTGGTGACGCCGGAGCTCGCGCCTGCGGGGTTGTGGACAACGGCGGGTGATCTTGCCCGCCTGCTGCTGGATCTGCAGGCGTCCGCCGCTGGCAAGGCAGGCCATCGCCTCTCGCCCGGCATGACCCACACCATGATGACGCCGGTGAAAGCCAACTGGGGGCTTGGGGTAGCGGTGTATCCCCAGGGCACGCCACGCTTCATGCACGATGGCGTGAACCCCGGGTTCGACTCTTTCATGGTGGCCTCCACCGGCAAGGGCGACGGCGTCGTCGCCCTCGCCAATGGCGGCGATGGGCGGCGGCTGATCGGCGAAGTCGTCCGGGCCATCGCCACTGATTACGGCATGACCGACATCGCGGTACCGTCCACGGAGGAGAAGACGCTTTCGTTGGCGGAGCTCTCGAAGGCGGCCGGTCACTTCGTCGGCGGCGACCTCGATGTGATGATCGAAGCGCGCCCGGATGGACTGTACGCGAACGCGGGCGCGCCCGTGCCAGAGCGCCTGATTACCCTTTCGCCCACGCGCTTTCGCGCCGAGTCCATCGGTGTCACCGTGGAATACACCAACGATTTCTCGAGCATGACCATGATTGAGGGGGCCCCGCCAATGAAGCTGGTGCGTGTGCCAGCGAAGCCTTCGGGCAACCAGGCGAATTGATCTGATCGATGCAACGGCGCGATAGTGCCGTGTGTCTAGCTCAAAAGCTCCTGCTTCATTCGCTTGAGCCATGGCTTAAGGCGCTTGATGTCATCGAAGACACGCATGTCGTACTCACATGCCTTCGTGAATTCGCGCAGGTTAAGGATGTTCTGGGATAGCTGCCGCATGACCCCCTTAGTCGATAGGCGGCCGTGCGGCGGCATACCGCTTCGAACGGCGAAGCCATAGGTGACCTCATCAAGTTCCATGTCGAGGTTGCGTAGCTGCTCCTTCAACGTGGCGTTCCAGCGCTTGAGCCGATCTTCGGTCACGTTTCCCACGGAAGCCTTGTCGATGTGTTCCAGCTCGAGCTGCAGCTCGAGCAGATCGAGCAGGCTCTTGCTCGCATAAGCCAGGTTGACGCGCTGCATAAGCATCGCCTTGCGCTCGCGTTCAACCGGATCCGGCTCGCGGTCAGGGTGCAGCGCGCTTGCCAGCTTGCGATAGACATCGCGTAGCGACAGGTGAGCCTCGGCTTGCTCAGTGCGTGCGCGCTCTTGCGCTGCGGCGCGACGCGCGTCAGCGCGACGACGTGCTTTCGCCGTCTCACGAGCGTCGCCTTCCGCGCGCGCCTGGGCATCCAGCTTCTCGAGCTCCTCTTGCAGTTTGTTGAAGAGCTCCTCGGGTGAATCGAATTCGATCTCGTCCGGTGACTCCGTGCCGAAAGCATCCGCCAGGGCAGCCTGAAGATCAGCCTTGCTGGCAGCGTCGGCCCCGGCCGCCGGTGGTTGGTAACGGCGATAGACCTCTGCCAGGGCCGGATCGTCAACGTGGGTAAGCAGGCCGCCTGCGACATAGAGGATGAGCTCCTCAATCGTCTGCCGGTCCGCCTTCGTCAGCCCCTCTGCGTCGTACGCCTGATCGAGACAGTGCACCAGCTGGATTCGTATCGCCATGAACGCATGTTGCGATGGCACGTATTCGCCGTGGAACCTGGCCTGGAACTCGGGCTCGAACGCCTGCCAGGCGGCAAGCTCGGCACGACGCGTGCTGATCTTGCCGATCAACGTGTTGAAGGACTTTTGCTCCTTCGTGAGCGCTTTATCGCCGGCTCCACCAGTGACTACGATGTTGTGGCTTCGCGATTTATCGGTCATGCACGCTCATCCAGTGCAGCGCACGCCGAATCCACGCCGCCGCCATGCTCTGGTGCCATACGAGTGTCGCCACGCTCTCGGCGGGCATCTCGTATTCGAAGCGCGAGGTGCCTTCCGTTACGGATACGCGACGCGCTTCCTTGTTGATATTGACCATCACCATGACGACCGACCCATCGATGGCATTTTGAAACGCCACGTTGGCCACGCCCTTCTCCTTGTCGGTATCGGTGGACTTTACCCGCAGGGCGCCAGGCAGCACGAAACGGCTGAAGTGCGCGATGGCGTAGTACTCGTCGTTACGGGTGACCTCACCGGTTTCCGAATCGATCGTGATGATGCCCTTGCACAGGCGGCAGCCGCCGAACTGTGGGCCATGGTTTTCGTCGAGGGCCAGGTTCCAATAAATGACGCCACGTGCCCATTGCCGCGTGCCGGTCACCAGCAGGTTGCGTGAGAACCACAATAGTTCCCCGTTCATATCCAGGGGCCAGTCGCCGCCGGTGCACTCGGTGATGTACGTATCCTTGTCCGGGTGCGCGCGGTGCACCTTACCCTGCTCAAACGGGCTGCCTTCGTAACAATGCCAGGCCACGCCATCCACGTAGCGGGCCACGTCCGGATCGGAGAGCACCGCGAGCGGCTGCTGCGGCACGGCCCAGTTGTGGTCCCACTCCAGGATCTGCGTCCGGGGCGTGCGCTTTGCCAGTTTCGGACCGAGGTGTTTGATCACACGCGCCCGCACGTCAGGATCCATGGTCATGCCCGGGTAGGCCACCGGTGCGTACAGCGGTTCGTTCTGCAGCGTAAGGGCGAAGATCGGGATGCCGAGGTCGCGGTAGGCATCGACGTACCTGACCAGGTATTCGGCGAAGGTGCCCTCGTATTGCGGGAGCAGCTCACCGCCCGTGAGGTTCTGGTTGCCCTTCATCCAGGCGGGCGCCGTCCACGATGATGCGACGATCAATAACCCCGGGTTGATGGACAGCGCCTGACGGATCACCGGCACCAGGTCATCGAGCGTGGGCGCCACATTGAAATGCCGCAGTTGCGGATCGGACTGGCCGAACGGCATGTCGTCCATCGTGTACAGGCCCAACGAGAAGTCCGAGGCACCAATCGGCAGGCGCATCATGTTCAGGTTGAGGTTCGGCGCCTCGCCATAGAGCTCATGCATCAGGCTGTCGCGCTGGTCGGCGCTCAGCTTGTTGTGGATCAGCCACGCCGAGGCATCGGTCATGGAGGCACCGAATCCGGTCATGGACTGGTAGGTGGTGCCGATATCGACATCGATATCGGCCGGATCCGTGCCCCGGGGCAGGAGCGCGAGGTTGGATTGCTGAGCGAGCTTAAGCCGATGATCGGCGGTACTCAGCCATACCTCGACAAAAGGCGTGGTGGGCAGTGCCGATACCTGCGGTGCGGCGGACACCCTGCGCGCGACAAACCGCGGCGCGTACAGGGCGGCCAGGGTGAGCAACGTGATCAGCGCAACGAAGACGCTCGTGACCCGGTGGGAATCCGGCTTCCGCTCATCCATGGCGCCTGAGCGTCCCCTCGCTTGCTTTACCCATCACCAGAATGACACCGCGCGCCCTGTCGTTGGCGCCCAGTCTATGCCAAGGCGGCGTTAGCCGGGAATCTCGGGTTCCACCAGCAGCGTCAGCAACTGCAGCGATTCCTGCCAGCCCAGGTAGCACATCTCCACAGGAATGGCGTCAGGTATACCTTCCTGCGTCACGTGCAACTCCACGCCCATGGAGACCTTCGTGATCCGCACGGTGGTGACCATCTGGCCCGGGAGGTTGGGGTCGTCGAAGACATCGGTGTAGCGCAGGCGCTCGCCCGGCACGGCCTCGAGGTACTTGCCGCCGAACGAGTGGCTGTTGCCGCTGGTGAAGTTGGTGAACGACATCTTGAACGTGCCGCCCACCTGGGCATCCAGATGATCCACCTTGCAGGTGAACCCGTGCGGGGGAAGCCACTTCGCCAACGCGTCGGCATCGGTAAACGCTTTGTAGAGCCGCTCGGGCGTGGTGCGCAGGACGCGGTGCAGGTTCACGGTACCCATGGTTTTCACCTTTTCGTGTGCAGAGGCCATCCCTCTACTCCTCCGTCGAACGGCACGTGGCCTATTCGACATCCCAAGCACATCAGGCTAGATCATGTCCCCGGCGTATCGCCACCCGGCGGCCGGGGCTATCGGGCCCACTCCACCAGCGGTTTGCCCTTCTGCACCACGTAGGTACCCAATTCCGCCGCATTGTCCTTGCCCACATTCTTCGCGCTGTGGACCACGCCCGTTGGCACCACGAGGACATCGCCCGCCTTCAGGATGAGCGGCGGCTTGCCGGAAACGTCGTACTCGATCGTCCCCTCGATCACGTAGATGATCTCTTCGCCGGGGTGCTTATGGTTCGGGACGGACTTGCCCGGGTCGAAATCCACCCGCACCTGGTACTCCTCCCAGCCGGCCACGCTCAGATCGTGCTGGGATAGCTGTTTTCGGTGGGTGCCCGAGGTGTCCTGCGCGGGCGCGGCGGCGGCCCACGCGAAGCCGAGCGCAAGAACGGTGGCGACCCTGACGTGGGCGTGCTTCATGGCGATGACCTCAGCGGTGCGGACGTGGCCAACGCCCGCTACGCAAGCCGGGCGATGGATCCGTCCACCCTACCGCAACACGCGTCGGAAGGATTGAAGGGGCCGACCGCCCTGCCGGGCAGCCGTCCCCCGGGTTCGTCAGGGGGAGCCGGCTGGCTGCAGGGCACCCACCGTCACATGCCCGGTCCAATCCTCAAACACGTTGTTCGCCTGCTTATCCACGTACTGCACGATCTGCGCGGTCGGCGGGCACGATGGCTGCGTCTTGCCCTGGGCCAGGTCGCGGAAATCCTGCGTGCCTTCCATGCAATAGCTCGTGCCTGGGGTGTCCTTTAGCGAGGCCATGCCATCGTGATAACGCCGTTCAGCCCGGGGTGCGGCGACCGCATCGGCGTAGGTGTTACGCATGTCCGCCAGCAACGCCTCGGCCTTAGTGGCCTCGTCCTTGGTCAACGTGGCCTTCAACGTATCGCGCGGCTGCACGAACCGTGGTGTATTGCGCTCGGCCGCGAGCGTGAACCACGCATAGGCCAGTGGCCGGTTCATCGGCTGGTGGTCACCGTTCAACGCCATGATGCCGAGTACGTATTGCGCCGGCTTGCTGGCCCAACTGGCCGCTTCCTTGAAGAACCGCTGCGCGGCTTCGATGTGCTGGGTGCCGTAGTTCTGTGCGCCCAGGCAGTAGAAGTAATCGCCTGGCAGGAACTTCTCCATGCCGATGGCGCACTTCGCGTCGGATAGTTGCTTGTCCGTGACATGCGCCGGCGCATCATCGGCGTATGCCGCCACGCCCGCGAACACCAAACCCGTGAATACCAGGGCCTTTGCTACTCGCATCAGGTACCGCATGTGTCGCTCCATGTATCGTGCTGGCTCCCGGCCCAGCCTCCCCGCGGCGCAAGGTGTACCACTTCGTGCCGCGGGGCGATACGACAATATTTTGCGATGCGAGTCAGGCGCCGTCCTGCCAGCCACCACCCAGTGCGTAGAACACATGAATGCGTGCATCGGAGACGGCGGATTCGGCATCCGTGAGCGCGGTTTCCGCGGCGACCCGCGTACGCTCGGCATCCAGCGCGTTGAGGTATGGCGTGCGGCCCGCATGGTAGAGATCCGCCGCCTGCTTCGATGCGAGCGTCGCATCGGCCAGCGCCTGGCGCAGCGTTTCTTCGCGGTCGAGTGCATGGGCGTAATCGCTTAACGCGGTCTGCGTTTCCTTCAATGCCTGGATCACGGTCTGGTCGAATGCGGCCAGCGCGACATCCGCACCGGCCTTCGCCACTTCCACGCGCTCCCTGGCCGAACGCGTCGGCAAGGTCCAGCTAATCAGTGGGCCGATGGACCAATAACGCGCGGGCGCTTGGCCATAGTCGGCAAGCAGGCCGTTGGTGCCAGCGCTGGCGCCCAGCGACACGCTTGGGTAAAGGTCGGCAGTTGCCACGCCAATGCGCGCGGTGGCGGCGGCAAGCTTGCGTTCCGCCTCGCGGATGTCCGGCCGGCGGCGAAGCATGGCCATGCCGTCACCCACCGGGATAGGCTGGGTCGGTTGCGGCACGCTGGTGCAGGACTTTGCCGCGTCGGGAATATCGCCCGGCACATGACCAAGGAGCGCCGCCAGTGCGTACTGTGAGGCCTCATGACGTCGCTCCAGCGGTGGTAACGCGGCACGCGCCAGATCGAGCTGCGCGGTCGCACGGGTGACATCCAGACGGTTGCCCAGCCCGGCATCAAACAATCGCTTGGCCACATCAGCGCCGCGCTCCTGCACCTGCACCGTGCGGTGCGCCACGTCCAGGTCGTGCGCCGCTTCGCAGATGCCCACGTAGCTTGATGCCACCTGCGCAGCCACCGTCACCCGCACGACATCACGTGCCGCGGTGGCGGCTTCGGCATCGGCCGTGGCGGCTTCCACACCTCGGCGCAGCTTGCCGAACAGGTCGAAGTCGTACGAGGCCTCGATACCAGTGGTCGCGACGTTGAACGTGGGCAGCTTTTCTTCCTGCAGGTACGATTCCGCCGAGATCAGGGTCCGCTCGGCGGCCGCCGAGGTCTTCGCCGTGATTTCATGTTCCGCTTCCGCCGCAGCGAGCAAGGCACCGGCGCGGCGCAGGTTCGCATCCGCGGTGCGCAGACTGGCATTGGCCTGGAGGGCCTGCCGCTCGAGGCCGTCCAGGGTGGGGTCGTTGTACAGCTTCCACCAGTCGTCGCGTACCGGCGACGTGGCATACCCGGCGCGTTGCCCCTCTGGAAGGAACGCAGCGTTCGCACGGGGATCGTTGACCATGGCATGGTCGGGCACTTTGTAATCGGGGCCCACCGCCGCACACCCCGAGAGTGCGATAGCGGTGGCGAGCGCGGTGGCGCCAGCACGCAGGCTCATGACCTGGGCCCCGCGCGTTCCTCCGTGCGGATCGTCACCGTGGCCGTTCGGCCGGCGACCAGCAGCACGTCCGGCGCGGCATCCTCGATGCTGATGCGGACGGGAATGCGCTGCGCCAGGCGCACCCAGTTGAAGGTGGGGTTGATATCCGGGAGGCCCTGGGTGCTGTTGGCCCGTTCGCGATCGGCAATGCCGCCCGCCACGCTCTGCACGCGGCCGTGCAGGATACCCTGCTCACCCATGACCTTGATCGTGACGGGCTGGCCCGGCTTCACGCCGTGGAGACGGGTTTCTTCGAAGTAGCCATCCACATGGAACGAGTGGCCATCGACCATGGCGAAGGGAGCGTGGCCCGCGCTCACGTAATCGCCCACACGGACGACGTGGTCGTTCAGCGTGCCATCGGCCGGCGCCTTGACCACCGTGCGTTCCAGATCGAGTCGCGCCGTGTCTGCCGCGGTCTCATCCGCATGCAGGCGCGCTTCGGCAGCGGCGAGCTTCGAGGTCACCTGCTCCGCCGCTTCGCGTGCCACCAGGTCGCTAACGGAGCGGTTGCGCGCATCTTCACGGCGCAGTTCGGCAACGGTGGCGCGCTGTTCTTCCACCGCGGCCTCGGCACGACGCACGGCGAGCTCAAAGCGCGCACGGTCAACGACAAAGAGCGGCTGGCCTCGTTTCACCACGTCGTTATCGTGCACGAGTACATCGGTCACCAACCCCGACACATCGGGCGATACCTGCACGGTATCGGCGCGAATGTGGGCGTCGCGCGTCCACGGCAGGTCATCATAGGCATGCCACACGTGGAGGCCGGCAGCGATGGCCGCGACAACAACAGCAAGCGTGACCGCGCCGGGGAGCATCCTGCGAACCATGTTAGCCACGAGCCACCTCCGGCAACAGCGCCAGCACGCCGGCCAGGGCCAGCACGTACACGGCAAGGTTGAACAACGCCGGGTGCCACACCCACGCGTAGAAGTGCGTCTTGCCAAGGGCGAAGCGCACGAGGCTCTTCACGACATAGGCCGCGGCCATGACGGCCAGCAAGGTGGGGATGTACACGCCGTAAAGGCTGAACTCGCCGTAGAGGGGGATGTTCACTGGGGGAGGATGGACAAGGTGGGTTGGGTGGACGGGGATTCGGGCTGGTTGACGGGCGGAAGCGCCATCAGCGCCAGGCGGTAACGAAGCAATGCAGCCGCGGCGGCGTCGTGGGTAGCGGCAACGTCGGCCATGGCCGTATCGATCACGGTCAGTAGGCGGGCCGGTGGCACGAGCGATGTGCGCGATGCCAGGCAACGCTGGAAATAGGCGTGGCTGGCATCGAGCACCGCATCGATGGCCGTGATCCCCCGGGCGCGATGCTCGCGCAGGTCGATCAAGGCGACACTCACGCGAAGGTCGCGCACGGCATCCATGTGGGACAGCGGCCTGCCGGTGGTCAGCGCAAGGCGGGGCATCCACTGTGCGGTGCGATCGACGATACGCGAGAGCGCGGCCTGCCGGTCCAGCCGGATGTCCCGGCGCGATAACGTGACTTGCTCGCGCCAGTTGGCGAGCGCCAGCCGGCGCGCGCCGATCTGGGCGCCAAACGGGCGCGTGGCGGCACTCCACACGGCGGCAAACGCGAGCCCGCCCAGCGCCGCGAGGCTGCTGTTGGCATAGTCCTCGAAGTTGGCGGCCGAGTTGTTATGCAACGCGATGCCGCTGATCGTTTGCGAGGTCACCAGCAACACGCCCATATTGAACGCGGGCCGCCCGGTGAGCGTGCCGACAAGGATGAGTGGCGGCGCGAGTGACAAGGCCACGCCTGCGAACGTCGTCACCTGGGGGAAGATGTAGAACAGGTACACCAGGCCTGTCGCGACGCTGATCGTCTGCCACAGAAGAAACCGCCCGATGAGTGCCGCGGGTGCGTCGGATGCAGCGAAGAATGCGGTGGATACCGCGACGAGCACAACGCCGGCGGCGCCGCCTGGCCAGCCACTGTAGAGCCACGCGGTGGCCGAGATGACAAACGCCAGCGCCGGCGAAAGCGCGGCATGCAGCATCATGACGTGATCGTAGAAGCGCTTGCTCGCATCAGGCACGGCATCGCGGTAGGCCAGGGGCGGCGTGGTGGCGGCCCTGGTCACGAAAGCGCCGTGCAGTACCAGGCAGTCCTGCCACAAGTCCACCAGGTCGCGCAGGCGCTCCGTCGCGTTGGTGACAGGCAAGCTCGCTACCACAGGCGCACCCTGGGCATCGCGCAACGCCGCGATCGCTTCGCGCAACGCATTGCCCCGCTCCACTGAACCATCGACGCCTTCCCGCAGCCACGCGATCACGTCGTCCAGCACCGCGGCGCAGACGGGGCCCGCACCGCCATCGTGTGTCGCCGCGTGGCCAAGCGCATCGGCGAGCGATGCAACCTGCGGTATCAACATGGTCATGCGGTAGCGCACCTGGCGCGCTTCGCGGGCCTCGTTTCGGCGCGTGGCGTCGTGACCCAGGTGGGTGATCAGCGCATCGAGCGAGGCGATATCGCTCAGCAGGTTAAAGCGCAGCGGCGGCGTGGTACGGCGTGCAGGGTCGGTGAGCCGGCGCACGGCCCACGCGGAGGCATCGCGCATCAGCGCGGCGACGCGTTCGTGGAATACCGGCCCCACGCGATCGGGCAAGAGCACCGTGCTGATCACGCTCGCACAAATGATGCCGAGCAGGATCTCCTCCGTACGCGCCACGGCGGTATCGAAGACCGTGCCAGGCGCAATAATCGCGGATACCGCGATCAGGGGCGTGGTGTACGAAGCGAGCAGGAAACCATAAGCGCTTGGGGTGTTGTCGCGCAGCGACAGGTACAGGGCGATGGCGCTCCAGGTGCCCATGGCCGCGACCAGCGTGAGCGGGCTCGAGGCGAACAGTGAAACGAGGAGCACGGCCATGGTGGCACCGAGCACCGTACCGAACGCGCGGTAGATCGACTTCGAGCGCGTGGCGCCCGAAAGCGGGTGCGACACGATGTAAACACTGGCGAACGACCAGTAGGGATTAGGCAGCGGGATCTTCAGCGCGATGTAGAACGCCAGGGTCGCGGCAAGGAAGGCTTTCCCCGAGTAAAGCCATTCGGAGGTCGTGGGCAGGACGAGGCGCATGGGCTCAGGCTTCGCTGTCGTCCTGGCCATCGAACACAAGCGCCGCGTTCAGCGCCTGGTGCACGCGCAGCGCAGCGCGCACATCCTCCTCGGGCACAGCAGCAAGGATCTCGCGGCGCATCTGCACCATGCGGGCTTCCATCTGCACGGCCATGGCCTCCCCTGCTTCGGTCAGCCACAGCGTCTTGGCCCGGCGATCCGCCGGATCGCTTTCACGGCGGACCAGGCCCAGTTGGACCAGCTTATCCAGCGTGCGTACCAGCGAAGGGCCGGTCACGCCGATCTGGTCGGCCAGGGTGACCTGGTTGATGCCGCCACCGGAGCGGCCCACCAACAGCATGGGCACCACGGTGGCTGAGGTCACCTCGAAATCGGCCAGGCGCACGTCCAGCATCCGCTGGAAACGGCGGCTGGTGGCGAGCGCAAGGGTGGTCAGCTGCATGTGCAGCCGGTCGAGGGGCGTCATGGAATAAATGATAGCATCCTAATTATTGCATTTGCTACAGGTAACAACCTATCCATTCTCCCGTGGCGACCCTGGCGTCCTGCCCTATGGCTCCAGGCAGGCCTTACGGCAACGCAAGTTCCGCGGCGGCTTGCTGGAGGGGGGCTCCGGAGACACGCAACAGGCCGGTGTAAGGGGATTCCAGCTCCATCACCAGGAAGATCGACCCGGAGAACGCCAGGGCGGCACAGAACAGAACGATCCGGACCGATGCGTTGTGCATGGCGAACGTGCCCATGCCAATGAAAATGAGGACGATCCACGCGGTGACGACGGCCAGCAAGGGCAGTGGCTCGGATGATTTCTCGTGTTCGGACGTAAGGATGCGCTGGCGGGCCAAGTCCGCTGTGACATCGAGCGCCCGGTGCTGGAACCACCACTTTGCTTCGGTATCCGGGGCCAACGCCAGGATCGAGGTTTGCAGCTGCGTGATCAGGCTCAGGCTCGTGTGCGGCAGGCGGAACACGATCTTTTCCATCTCCCCATCGGGGGCAACGCGCTCGGTGGCACGCGCCAGGAACGCGCGCAGGTCCGCGCGGATCGGCGCGGTTTCCGGCCCGTAGCCGGACAGGGCGCGGTCCAGCAGCAGGATCGATGTCGAAACCCCGACGATGTCATCGTTAGCGCGGTCGAACGTCGCCCGCGCCGAAGTAACCATGAAGCCAAGCACCAGCGCGGCTAGCGTAGCCATCATGCTGATCCCGAACTGCGCCGCCTTCTGCGCCTCGTAAACCAGGTGATCCTCGGGCATGCGCCGCGCGATCCAACCGCCCAGGTAGAGGCTGCCGCACGCAAGCAGCAACACACCCAGCGAGACGACGATGGCGAACATGGCTGGCTTCCCCGTGTGGATGGCGCTGGCCACATCCTCGCCGCAGACGCGCCTGCCGGCTTTCGAAATAGCACGGTCCTTTGTGAAAAGGACGGCCCGTCGCTGCTATCCTGCCGAGCTGTTTGGCGGGAGCGTCGCAGGGTGCGAAGCGCAGCGACAACGCGGGTTCCGCGGATGGCCACGTTCGGGGCAGCCCTTCGGCTCTGGGCCGGGCTGCTCGTGCTCTCCGCCCTGGTGGTGCTGGCCTCGGTGCTGCTGGGCGGCGATGGATCCACGCTCCGTGCGTCGTGGCATGGCCTGGCCGGCGCGGCCGAAACGCCCATGTACACCATCGTCCACGAACTGCGGATCCCGCGGGCGCTGGCCGCGTATGGCGTCGGCGGCCTGCTCGCGCTTTCCGGTTGCCTCATGCAGATCCTGGTCCGCAACCCGCTCGCCGATCCTTACACGCTGGGACTCTCGGGCGGTGCGGCCGTGGGCGCGCTTGGCGCCATGCTGGCCGGTGCGGGTGCCGTCGTGACGGCCGGTGGCGCCGCCCTGGGTGCCTTGTTCGCGTGCGTTGCCGTGTTCGTGCTGGCCCACCGTGATCTGATCGCCCGTCGCCGCGCGGCGCACCGTGACGACGCCACTGACCTGATCCTGATCGGCGTCATGCTGGCGTCCGGCTTCGGCGCCATCGTGAGCATGATGCTGGTGCTGGCCCCGGACCGTAACCTGCGCGGCATGCTGTTCTGGATGATGGGTGACCTCAGTGGCGTCGCCACGCCGTGGCCCCCGTTGCTCTCCCTGTTGGCCGCCCTCTTCCTTGTGGCGCCCCTGGGCCGCCAGCTGAACCTGCTCGCGCGTGGGGAGGAATCGGCCAGTGCGTTAGGGGTCAGGCCAAATGCGGTGAAATCGGCCATCTTCGCCATCGCATCGCTCGCCACGGCGGTGGCCGTGACCACGGCCGGCACGGTGGGCTTCGTCGGTCTGGTCGTGCCGCATGCATTGCGCCGCGTGGTCGGCAACGACCAGCGCGTGCTCATTCCGGCAAGCGCCCTTTGCGGCGGCATGCTCGTCGTCATCGCCGATACCATCTCGCGCATCGTGGCCGATCCTATCCAGCTCCCCGTGGGGGCGGTCATGGCGATCATCGGCGTGCCTACCTTCCTCTTTCTGCTGGTTCAACGCCGGTGAGCGCCACGCTATCCACCGAGCGCCTGCGCCTGGCCGTACGTGATCGCTGCCTGGTCGATGCGCTGGACTTACAGATCGAGCCTGGCCAGGTGTGGTGCGTGCTGGGTCCGAATGGCGCCGGCAAATCCACCCTGCTGCGCACGCTGGCAGGCCTGCGTGACCCTGACGGCGGCCACGTACTCCTGGATGGTCGTGACATCGCCACGTGGAAACCCATGGACCTGGCGCGTCGCCGTGGCTTCCTGCCGCAATCGGTGGTGGATGCATTCAGCCTTACCGTCATCGAGGCCGTGACCGCCGCCCGCCATCCGCGCCTGCCGTTCTGGGCCTGGGGCGATGAAGACCTGGGTGCCGTACGCGCGGCACTGGCGCGGTTCGAACTGGGCAACCTCGCCGAACGCGACATCACGACGCTATCGGGCGGTGAACGCCAGCGCGTCAACATCGCCGCGCTTTTCGCGCAGGATGTCGGGGTCATGTTGCTCGATGAACCGCTGTCGTCACTCGACCTGCACCACCAGATGAAAACCCTGCACGAGCTTGTCCTCGCATCACGCGCAGGGCGCGCCGTCGTATTCACGGTGCATGACATCAACCTTGCCATGCAGCACGCGACCCATGCGGTGCTGTTGGATGGGCATGGCGGCGCACTCGCCGGTGTGAAGGAAGCCGTCGTGACACCGGCGCACCTCACCGCCGCGTTCCACCACCCCATCCGTGGCATCACCATTGATGGTGAGCTGTTCTTCCGCGCCGCTCGCCTCACGGACAAACGCACATGATCCATCGCCTTGCCTTGCTCGCCCTGTTCCTAGCAGCGCCCGCCATGGCGGCTGTCAGCGTTACCGATGATGCAGGGCGCACGGTCACGCTGCCCGCGCCCGCGCACCGGATCGTGAGCCTGGCGCCGAACATCACGGATACGTTGTACGCGGCCGGCGCCGGGAGCTTTGTCGTCGGCACGTCGCGCTTTAGCGAGCACCCGGAGGCGGCGCGGCGCATCCCTGTGGTGGGCGATGCCACCATGCTCGATCTCGAACGCATCGTCTCGCTCAGGCCCGATGTGATCATGGTGTGGAAGAGCGGCACGCCCGCCGCACAGGTGGAGAAGCTCGCAAGACTGGGCATCCCCATTTATTACGCCGAGACCACGCGCCTGGCCGATATCCCCGCGGCGACGCGGCGGTTCGGCCAGCTGGCCGGCACGGCACCGCTCGCCAATGCCAACGCCAACGCCTTCGACCAGACCCTGGATGGGATACGCCGCACATACGCCGGCAAGAAGCGCGTGAAGGTGTTCTTCCAGATATGGGACCGCCCGCTGATGACTATCGGCCGCGCCCAGATGATCTCGGATGCCCTGGACCTGTGCGGAGGGCAGAACATCTTCAACGATCTCACCCAGGCTGCACCCACGGTGGGCCGCGAGGCCGTGCTGGCACGCCGGCCGGACGTCATCATGACTGCGGGCGGCAATGGCGATTCACTGGATACCTGGACTCAAGCCGCTTCACTGCCCGCGGCACAGCACGGCAACGTGATGGTGATCGATGCGCCTACACTGGCCCTGCCGTCGCCCTCAATCCTGCCCAGCGTCCGCACGCTGTGCATGCGGCTGGATGAAGCACGGCAGCGGACGCCTTAGCGCGGGCCTTGCGGCCGCCGTCACATTTGCCGTGGTTACATTTCAGCCGCTGACCCACCGGCCCTACCCATGACCGATGCCACCACGCCCACCGTGAACCGCGATCTTGCCTGGCTCGACGGGGGTGGTGAGGTGGGCGCGCTCATTCAGGCATTCGACTGGGAAGCCACGGGCCTCGGCGCCCTGGCGACATGGCCACAAAGCCTGCGCACCGCCACCGGCCTGCTACTGCTTTCGCCCGTTCCCATCGTGCTGCTGTGGGGCGAAAAGGGCATCATGATTTACAACGATGCCTACTCGGTCTTCGCCGGTGGGCGACACCCACAGCTGCTGGGCTCGGAAGTGCGCCGCGGCTGGGAAGAGATCGCTGACTTCAACGATAACGTGATGCGGGTGGGCCTCGCCGGTGGCACGCTCGCCTACAAGGACCAGCGCCTTACGCTGCAGCGGCATGGCAAGCCCGAGCCGGTGTGGATGAACCTTGATTACTCACCCGTGCTGGACGAAAGCGGCAAGCCTGGTGGCGTCATCGCCATTGTCGTGGAAACCACCGAACGCGTTCGTGCCGAAGAGCGCCTGCGCGAAAGTGAAAGCCGCTTACGCGCGCTGGTGAATGCCACGTCCGATGTGGTGTACCGCATGGATCCGAGCTGGGCGCGCATGAATGCCCTCGATGGGCGAGGGTTTATCGCGGATACCACCGAACCGTCGCCTGACTGGATGGCCGGTTACGTGCCGCAGGATGAGCAACCGCGTATCCGCGATGCGATCGACCGGGCCGTGCGCAGCAAGGGCATCTTTGAGCTGGAGCATCGCGTGAAGCGCGTCGATGGCTCGATCGGCTGGGTACAGTCACGTGCCGTGCCGGTGGTTGACGAGGACGGGGCGATCATTGAATGGTTCGGTGCCGCTGGCGACATCAGCACGCGCAAGTCGGCCGAGCAGGCCCTGCGCGAGAACGAAGGACGCCTGCGCTTCCTCGATGCACTGAACGAACAAACCGCGCGCAGCACCAACGCAGATGACATCCTGCGTACCAGCACGCGCATGCTTGGCGAGCACCTTGGCGTGGCGCTGTGCGCGTACGCCGATATGGATGCGGATGAAGACGCGTTCACCATACGCGGCGACTGGACGCTTCCCGGGTATGCCAGCATCGTGGGCCGATACCGATTGGCCGATTTCGGCGCGCTGGCGGTAGAGCGCTTGCGCGGGGGCAAGCCTCTTATCATCCAGGATAACCAGCGCGAGCTGCAGCCCGAGGAGGCGAAGGCCTTCCAGGCCCTCGGCATTTCGGCCACGATCTGCATCCCCCTCATCAAGGGCGGCAAGCTCACGGCCCTCATGGCCATACACGACGGCCTGCCACGCCAATGGCAGCTACGTGAACTTGCGTTGCTCGACGAAGTAACGGAACGTTCGTGGGCGCACATCGCGCGCGTACGCGCCGAGGCCGAGGTTCGCGATGGCGAGCGGCGGTTCCGCGAGGAGCTGGAACAGCAGGTCGCCGAACGTTCGGCCGCCCTCGAACGATCGCAGGCGCATGTTCGCCAGGCGCAGAAGATGGAAGCGCTTGGCAACCTGACGGGCGGTATTGCGCACGACTTCAACAACCTCCTCATGGCCGTGCAGGGAAGCCTGGAATTGTTGCGCGAGCGTATTCCGCAGGAGCCCCTGCTCCTGCGCCTGGTGGATAACGCACGTGCCGGGGCCGAGCGCGGCAGCTCACTCACCCGCCGCATGCTGGCGTTCGCGCGCCGACAGGATCTTAAAGCCGAGCGTGTCGATCTACGCGCCCTGGTGATTGGCATGACGGAGCTGATGGAACGTTCACTGGGTCCCACCATCACCGTGCAGACGCGCTTCGAAGCCGGGCTGCCGGCGGTGGAGGCCGATGCAAACCAGCTCGAATCCGCCCTGCTCAACTTAGCGGTGAATGCACGCGATGCCATGGACGGCGTGGGTACCATCGTCATCACCACCGGCGAAGCGTGGGTGGGCCAGGCCGATGAACGACTGGCGCCGGGGCGTTATGTACGGCTGGCGCTAACCGACTCGGGTGCGGGCATGGATGAGCACACATTGAAGCGGGCCACCGAGCCCTTCTTCACGACCAAGGGTGTCGGCAAGGGAACGGGGCTAGGCCTGTCCATGGCCCAGGGCCTGGCCGAGCAGTTGGGCGGCATGCTCGCGCTGCACAGCGAGGTCAACAAGGGAACGACGGCTGAGATATGGTTGCCCGCCATGGCGGATACGGTGCCCATGGACCCTGCGCCTGCGATTGCGCCACTGGCCAAGCCGCGCTGTCCCAGTGCACGACGGCTGTGCATCCTTACCGTGGATGATGACGACCTCGTCCGGGCCACCACGGTGGAGATGCTGGAGGACCTTGGCTATGACGTGATCGCTGCGCGCTCGGGTTTTGAAGCGCTTCGCCTGTTGGCTGAGCACACCGTGGACCTGGTGGTCACCGACCACGCAATGCCCCAGATGACGGGCGCGCAACTCGCCTCGCAGGTCCGTGGGCGCTGGCCGACGCTGCCGGTGATCATGGCCACCGGCTACGCCGATCTTCCCGTGGGCGAGCAGCTCGATTTCCCCCGGCTCGCCAAGCCTTATTCGCAGGCAACCCTCGCCGAGTCCATCGCCCGGGCAATACCCTGCGCAGACTGATCCGGGCTCAGGCCTTGGCGACAATGAGCCACGCAGGTGCCCAGCTGTAGTCATGCACGTGCGTGGTCGATGCCACGCGATACCCCGCGCGCACCAGCTCTTCCTGCCATGCGGCGACGGGCTGTTCCCAGTTCGAGGGTGTCGTCGCCCGCAGCTGGCCCAACAACATCGGCGCAAGGAAGCCACCCGCCACTAGCGGGGCATCGTCGCCGTACTCACGCGCTGCGCGTTCATAACGCTCGGCAAGCGAGGCAAACCGTTGCTCGGCATTCGCGAACACCGGTACATCGAACTCGATGATGGCCAGCCGGGTGACATGTCGCCGCAAACGTTTCAAGGCGCTGAGGCGATCATCCGGCGGAATGGACTGCAGCGCGAACGTCGATTGCGCGAGATCCCACCGGCGCTCAGGGCCGAGCTGCGCGAGGAAGGCCTGCAAGGTGAGTTGCCATGCCTTGCCCGCAGGCAAGCGAGGGCGCAATGCATCGAGCAGACCACCCGATGGCTCCACGACATCCACGGTAACCGGGGCGCGCCGGGTCTGGCCCAGGGCGGGAAGCAGGGCCATGCCATCGCCCACGCCGATATCGAGCAGGCAACGTACGCCCAGCTGCTCGTACAGACGAGCCAGCGCCGCACTCGTTTCGCCATAGAGTGCCCGGTTGCCGCCAGCGCGAATAAAAATCTCGAACGCGCGCGGCACATCGTAGGCCCCGCGCTCCTGGTCACCCATGGCCGCATGCGCAAGGGCAGCCGCCATGAGCGAGCCCTCGTCCCGCGCCCGGGTCAGCAAAGGCGCCGCATCGCCATGTTCAGCGAGCAGGCGCAGGGCGTGGGCGAGCGACGGGATCATCAGGGCATGGTAGGCCACTGGCGACCCCGCCACCAACTCAAGGGCGTTCGGCGCCAGGCTTGGGCGCAAGGCGGTAGCGCTGATGGCTGTATGCCCAGCTCGGCCACAACGCGTGGGCCAGCGCGACCTTCTCCAGCTGCGGATCGACCGACTCCGGATCGAGCTTCTCGCCTTGCACGCCGTAGTGGTACTGCGTGGGCGGCTGGTTCGGGCGAAGCACCAGCAGCGTGTCGCCTTTCAGGTAACCGTAGTTGTCGCCGTACTGCATGATCGCGCGGTCCGGGTAGCGCTGGGTGAGGTCGGCGCCGAGCATTGGATGCTCACTACTGATGCCGATCAGTGAAAGCAGAGTAGGCGCCAGATCGACCTGGCTCACGATGTGCTCATCCTTCTTCACCGGCACACCCGCGCCAAGGATCAACGCGGGGATGTGGAAATGACGCACCGGCACCAGGCTGGCACCGAACACACGCGCATCGTGGTCGGCCACGATCAGGAACACCGTGTGATTCCAGTACGGCGAGGCCTTGGCCTTTTCAAAGAACTGCCCGATGGACCAATCGGCGTAACGCACGGCGTTTGCATTGCTGGCCGGGTCACCCTCGGCCTTGATCCGTCCAGCGGGGTATTCCCACGGGGTGTGGTTCGAGACAGAGAACGCGACGGTGAGCGTGGGCTTGTCGCCGTCATCCATCAGGCGGTGGTGCAGCTCGTTGAACATGTCCTCATCCGAGGCGCCCCACGAGCCGACGAATGCCGGCTTCGTTTCAAAGCTCGCGCGGTCCACCACCTCGTTGAAGCCGTTGCCGAAGAAGAACGAACGCATGTTGTCGAAGTGCGCTTCCCCGCCGTACAGGAACCGGGTGTGGTAGCCGTACGTATCGAGCAAGGCGCCCAGCGTGAAGAAATCCCGCTGGCTGCGGGGCAGCTTCAGCACGGCTTCGGCGGGCGTCGGCAGGAAGCCGGTCGTGACCGCTTCCAGGCCACGCGCGCTACGCGTACCGGTCGCGTACGTTCGCTCCAGCCACCAGCCTTCGTTCGAGAGTTTATCGAGCTCCGGCGTGTATCCCGCCCCACCCAGGCTGCCTACGAACTGCGCACCCAGGCTTTCTTCCAGGATGATCACCAGGTTGAGCGGCTTACCGTCCTGCCGCGTCGCGACCTGCTTGTGCAGCGACGGATACGCCGGATCGAGCGGAGCGCCCGTGAGGCCCGCCGTGTCGCGCACGATCTGGTTCATTTCGTCATCGGGCAGCTTGCCGTACACGGCCGATGCCGAGCGCTCGTTACCGAGGGCAAGCGCGGCGTTGAGCACGTTGTACAACGAGTTCAACGGCAGCGTGTTGACCATGGCATCGTTGGTGAAGGCCACCTGCGAGGCATTCAACGGGCGGTGTTGCAACGTGCCGCGGCCGGCCAGGAACAGCACGCAGAAGACGAGCACCGTGGCCACAGGGCGCACCCAGGCACGCACGGCACGCACATCGGGTCGGCGCGTGGGCAGCAGCTTGAAGCCGATCCAGCCCAGCAGCGCAAAGACGATAAGGCCTGCACCCACCGAGAGCTTGTAGCCGTTCCACAGCATGGACGCGACTTCATGCGGGCTGGTCAGGTATTCGAAGTACAGACGGTTGGGGCGCGTGTCGTATTCGACGATGAACTGCGGGGTGGAAACCTCCAGCAGCACGTACAGCAGCCACCACAACCGCAGCCACCATGCAGTAAGCCGGGTGGGCCACGCCCGGTGCCCCAGCCAGGGCGCCAGCAGGGCCGGTACGGCGATCACCATGGCCAGCAGGGAAAGATCGATGCGCCAGCCACCCAGGAGTACGGGCCACAGGCCGCCGGCATCATGGACGCGTGACCATTGCCAGGCCGAGAACCCAAGGCGGGCAAGGGTCAGGAAGACGAGGACGGCGGCGACGAAACGCCAGATAAGCTTGCGCACGAGGGTGGTCCGGGCTGGGCGCGGCACGGCGGCCACGCGGTGACGGGCATGTTACAGCCCGCTCACTTTACACTGTGCGCCCTGTCAGCAACTTACCGCAGCCTTTCGGGGCGCCCTGCGAGGAACCACGATGTTCAGACTGGCCGACGCCACGCCCATCGCCACCGGCCATGTCCGTGAGGTGTACCAGCACCCGGATGACGAGAACCTGCTTGTGAAGGTGATCTCCAGCGCCTCGATCGAAACCCGCTGGAACCAGGCCCCCTGGTATCGCCGTATCGCCCGTTGCGGCCCGTACAAGGATTTTGTCCGCGAGTTTCGCGAGTACGTGACCAGCATCTACGTCGGGAGCTATGAGACCTCGCCCATTGCGCGGGTCGTAGGGCTGGAGATGACCGATATCGGCCTGGGCCAGATCGTGGAAAAAGTCCGCACGCCCGATGGCCGCCTGGCGCCCACCCTGCATGACTGGGTCAAGGCCGAAGGTTTCACCGAGCGTACCCGCGCCGAAATGGAAGCGTTCTACGCGCGCCTGCTCAGCCACGACACCATCGCCGCCGACCTGCATGCATGGAACGTGGTCTATGGCGAAGATTCCCGCGGCGGCCCCCGCCTGGTGATGATCGATGGCTTCGGTGAGAAGAACATCATCCCGCACCAGTCGATGAGCCGCTCACACAACGCCGCACGCACAAAGAAAAAATACGAGCGCATGCTGAAGCGCACGATCGCCGAAGCCCCACAGGTCCCAGCGCCCCTGTAGGAGCGCGCTTGCGCGCGATATCCCGCCGCCTCGCCGCCAATTCGAGCGCCAGCGCGCTCCTACAGCGGCGTCGGAACGCAGCCGGGCTTCGTCGCGTCGGCGGGCAGCAGCAGGAAGCTCACCCGGTTCGCCGTGCCGAGCGGCGTGGCACGGTCGGCCACCACGCAGCTATCCAGGGCATCGGCGTTGATGAAAATGTAGCGATGCCCGGGATCACCAGCCTGCCACGCGCGGGCATCCGCGAGCTGCGCCGCAGCCGCGCGGGAGAATCCAAATTCGGTCACGGCGCGCTTTGCCTGTAGCAGGTTCTCTTCTCGCCACGCTACGAGCCCTAGCTGGCCATCGGGGCCGATGGCCTGGTCAGCCGCCGCCATGACGGCCTGCGTGGACTGGTTCGCGTTGAGTAAGGGATACGTACCCAGTGGCCAGATGATCCATCCCAGGGCCATCCCGCAAAGGAGTGCGCCCACGCCGCGACGCGGGCGGAACGCGGCAGCCGCCACGAAGAACGCGATACCAACGGCGATCACCCATACCCACAACGCCTCACCGTGGCCCGCCAGTTCGTAGCCTTTCGCGATACGCCGTGCGGCACCCGGGGCGGTCTTCAAAGCCCACACGCCTGCGCCGGTGAATACCAGACCGCAGGCCACGGTGATGCCGAATGCAACGCGCGGCAGCCAGCGCGTCTTCGCCAGCTCGACCACATAAGGCGCCATCGCCAATGCGAGCATCGGCAGCATGGGCAGGATGTAGATCTCGCGCTTGCCCTTGGGGATCGAGAAGAACAGCAGCACCAACACGCACCATGCCAGCGGAACCCATACACGGGGCTCACGCAGGCGCAGCGCATCGCGCCAGCGGGGAACCACGGCGGGAATCAGCAACCATGTCGGCAACCAGCCGCTAAGAATGACGACGAGAAAGAACCACGGCGCCTCGTGGTGCTGCCACGAGTTTGCGTAGCGCTCGGCCGTCTGGTGGAAAAGAATATCGTTGACGTAGGCGATGTATTCCGGCGTCTGCTTTCCGTACGCGGTCGCCAGCATGGGCCCGAGCCACACGGCTATCGCAAGAAGGAACGCAATGGCGCCGCCGGCCCAGCGCCAGCCATCACCACGCGTGCGTGTCAGGCCTGGCCACCCGCGCGCACGGCAAACGGCGTAGGGCACCAGCATGAACAACGCAATGACGCCCACGCCCTTCGTGATGACGCCCAGGCCTGCCGCAAAGCAGCCCAGCCAGTACATGCGCCAGTTCGGCCCACGCAGGCAATGTAGCAGGATGCCGGTGTTACCCAGCGTAATCCAGAACAGGTTCAGCGGATCGATCTGCGCATGCCGGATCACATCGATAAACGGCATGGACATGAGCACGATAGCCGCGGCATACAGGCCCGTGCGCTCGTCCCACAAACGGCGGCCCAGGTGCCACACCAGCGCTAGCGTACCCAGGCCCGAGAACAGTGAGGTCAGCAGGAATGCACCACGCCAGCCACCAGTGATCCACATCCATGCGGCTTCGGTCCACATCAGCATGGGCGGTTTGTCGGCGTACAACTCCGAGCCCCGGTGCGGGAAGAGCCACTGGCCGGAATCGAGCATTTCCTTCGCCACCAACGCGAAGCGCGGCTCATCGGGCGGCCACGGATCACGCAGGCCGATGCCCGCGGCGAGCACCAGCAGTGCGATGAGCATGAACCAGGCGAAGTGGCGCCAGGCGGTTCGGTCTTCAGTGGGAAGCATGCAGCGGCCGACCGGGAAGGATGGATGCATCCTAGCCCAGCGGCCGTGTCGGAGCCCTTACAGAAGCCTTATGAATGGCTGCCTTTTGTCGGCTTACGTCCGTCCGGCGTCAGGCGGCCTCAATGCGGAAGAAGGCCACGCTTTCGACCAGTCCACGGGCGCGTGCCTTCACCGCATCGGCCGCGGCCGCCGCCTGCTCCACGAGCGCCGAGTTGCTCTGTGTCACCTCGTCGATCTGGCGTACCGCCTGGTTGACTTGCAGGATGCCCGCAGCCTGCGTATCGCTGAGGGTGGCGATCGCGCGCACCGATGCGGTGACCTGGTCGACATCGTTCGCCAGGCCTTCCATGCGCTTCCCAGCATGCCCGATGAGGTGTGATCCATCCGCGATGCTCTCGGTCGATTCCTCGACCAGGGCGCGGATCTGGCCGGCCGCTGTCTTCGAATGGGCGGCGAGAACGCGAACCTCACCCGCTACGATATGAAAGCCCTTGCCGGCATCACCCGCACGCGCGGCTTCGACCGCCGCGTTCAGCGCGAGAATGTGCGTCTGAGACGCGATACGTTCGATCACCTCGGTGATCTCCGTAATGCGTGTCGACACCGACGCAATACGATCCATAGCGATCACAGCGTCACGCATCGCCTGCTCGCTTTCGCGCGCACCCTCCGAGGACTTCTCGGCCGCGCTTCGCGCTTCACGCGCGCTCGTGGCGTTGGCATGCACACTGCCGGTGAACTCCTGCATGGAGGACGCGGTTTCTTCCAGGGCCGCGGCCTGCTCACTCGTTCGCGACGAAAGATCGAGGTTGCCCTCGGCGATCTCGCCGGTGGCTTGCGAGATTTCTTCCGCACCCTGGCGAATCGCTGCGACAACCTCGCGGAGCTTTGTGTTCATGAGCGAAAGCGCACCAAGCAGCAGGGCAGTTTCATCGCGACCCTTGGCCACGATGGCGCTCGACAGGTCGCCGCCGGCAACGGCTTCGGCGACTTGCACGGCATGGCTGATAGGCCGGGTGATACTGCGCGCCAACAGAATGGTGACGATGACGCCGAGCGCCACGGCCAGCCCAACGACCGTCGCGAGCAGCATGAGCACCTGTTGGTAGACGGCAGCGCTTGCGGCCTCCAACTGACGCGCCGATGTCGCGGACGCTGAGCGCACATGCTCGACGATCCCATCAATGGCGGCGGTGGGCGGCCGGTCGATGCCTTTCACAAGACCATCCACCACGTGGGCGCTGCCCGGGTCAGCCGACTTGAAGTGCGTCAGCGCGGCGGTGTATGTCGTGAGCAAGCTTGCGTGCGTCGCCAGCGCGGCATCTGCCTCGGTCGCTGGCAATCCAAGCCGGACCATGTCCCCACGCAGGCGCTCCAGGTCGCCGCGGACCGCGCCAGCCATGGTTGAGAACCCCTGGCGGTGCTTCTCGAGTTCAGTGGGATCACCGCCACGCAGCAGCAGATCCTTCCATTCCTGCACCTGGCGCTTGAAGTCGACCTGGGCCACTCGCGCTGTATCGGCCGCCGCGGCGAAGGCCAGGGAGGTGGTCGCCGACCGGACCTGGAAATCATGCATGCGCGCCAGGCCGCGCCAGCCCTCGGCACCGACCAGCACGGTGGCGCCAAGCAGGAGCAGGCCCAGGACAGCCAGACGGGTGGCGATGCGAAAGCGATACAGCAACGACATGGACAGCAGACCGGGAAAATGACGCAGTCCGCTTGCATCGTGATGGGGTGGGTCATGCCTTATCGGCATGATCCGGCCCCGGCTTGACCGAAAAGATGTGAAGACCCGCCGGGACCCATTTCAATTTTCCGGGGCTGGCACGTCTAGGGGGTTCGCCGGTGCGGAAACTGGCGTGCGTCCCTGCCCGTACGCACTCCGGTTCCGCACCGTGCGACCCTATATCCGGAACACCCCCATGAACGCGGTACCCCAGACGATGGACCCATCCGAGGCGACCGGCGCGCCCCGCGGACGACGCGCCGACCAGGTGGTCGCGCTTTTCCGCGAGCACAACGCGGCGCTCGTCGCGTTCCTGCGCGTGCGGCTGAATTCGCATGCCGATGCCCAGGAAGTGGCCCAGGAGGTGTACCTGAAGCTGCTCTCGCTGGATGAATCCACCAAGATCGACTCCCCGCGGGCGTTCCTGTTCCGTGCGGCTGCAAACCTGGCCGTCGATCGCCTGCGCATGCGCAATGTCCGGGCCGCGGCCCCGGTGGACCCGGACCACGACGACTGGCATGTCACCCCCATTCCCGAACAGCACGCCTCCGCCCTGCAGCAGTGGCGCGACATGCGCGAGGCGCTGGATGAGCTGCCGCCCAAGACCAGCCGGGCGTTTGTCATGCACGTGATCGACGGCCGTGATTTTGCGTCCGTGGCCAAAGAGATGAACCTGAGCGAGCGCATGGTGCGCTACCACGTCGGCCATGCGCTTGCGCATTGCCGTGACCGCAGAGACCGTGCGGAGACCCCACGATGAACCCTCCGACCTTCGCCCCTGGCCAACGCATCGAGCACGCTGCCGCCGAGTGGTGGGCACGCCTGCGCGATCCCGCCCTGCCGGACCAGGCGCTTGCGCAGTGGACCGCGTGGCTCGAGGCCGATCCCCGCCATGCGGCCGCGTTCGATCGCGCCAGTGCCCTTGCCGAGGAGGCCGCCGCCCTGAGAGGCGACCACAAGGCCGACCTCGTTGCCCGTTTTGCCCCCCGTACGGACGCACGCCACCGCGGACCGGCACGCGCTACCCTGGCTTTGGCGGCCGGGCTGGCGGCCGTCGTCCTGCTCGGTGGCGGCCTGCTGCTGGCTTACCGTCACGGGCCCGAGGCACCACGCGCCTATGCCAGCGAACGTGCCGGACATCGCGATATCGATTTGCCGGATGGCTCCAGTATCGAGCTCGGCGGTGCCACCTCCGTCACCGCTCGCTACGGCCACGATATTCGCGCCGTGGATCTGGATGCGGGTGAGGCCTTCTTCCGCGTGGCCCATGCGGAGCGCCCGTTCATCGTGACGGCCGGCCCGCTCCGTATCCGCGACCTGGGGACGGCCTTCAACGTGCGCCGCACCGGCGATCGGGTCACCGTGGCGGTGACCGAGGGCCGCGTCCGCGTGTCGCCATCGGCCGACGAAGGCGACGGGGGCACCGTGGAGCTGGGCGCTGGGCGCGAAGTCTCGTTCGACCCTGAGACGCGTGCCATGCGCATTCTGGATATCGACCCGGTCGCGGCGACGGCCTGGCGCGAGCACCGCCTTGAATTCGTCAATGAGCCGCTTTCCTCCGTCCTGGAGAACGTGAACCGCTACAGCGTCCGCCCCATCCGGGTGGCTGACCCGGCGCTGTCGCGCCTGACGTTTACCGGCACGGTCCAGGTCGATACCATCGACAGTTGGGTAGCGGCCTTGCCACGCGTATTCCCTGTTCGCGTGGATACGTATGCCGACCACCTTGAGCTAACGCGACAAACATCCATGGCGCGGGGTCCAAAGCCGCGCTGACCCAATCGAAGTCTTGGGGCCGCAGGTCTTGCAGCACACCGTTCGCGGGCGCCGGCGCGTAACCACCGGCGCGCTCGCGCTTGCGTTGGTTCTGGCGCTGCGCCCGGCCCAGGCCGGCGAAGGGTCGCCCGTTGGCGAGCCAGGCTCCGTGCTGCCTTTTGCGATCGCGCCGCAGCCCATGGCAACTGCCCTGCTCGCATGGGGCAAGCAGGCCAACGTGCAGGTGCTTACGGCGTCGGGGGCCATCGCCAACTGGCGCTCTTCCGGGGCCAAAGGCTTGCTGACTCCCGATGCGGCGCTTGATGAACTGCTCGAGGGCACCGACCTGGAGCGCGAGTCGTACGACGCGCATACGGTGGTGGTCCGCCAGCGCCAGCAACCCGACAACGCGGTACCCGCGCCCGTCGATCCGTACATTGCCTTCGATCCGCACTCGGTCACGCCACTGGCGACGGTCGATGTGCGCGGCATCCTGGCCGATGATGGCTTCAAGGCCGATACCTCGCGCACCGCCACGCGCACGGAGACCAATCTCACCGATGTCCCGCAATCGGTCAGCGTTGTCACGCGCGAAGTCATCGCCTCACAGCAGGCGGTAAGCATCGGCGACGTGGCGCGGTACGTCGCTGGCGTGCAGTACGTCGATGGCTATGGCGGCTCACCGTTGTTCCTTATCCGCGGTTTCGACGCGGGCAATGGCATGACGGATGGCATGCCAAATGGCATCGCGCGCACCGAAGACCTCCCGCCGCTCATCGGCATCGAGCGGGTAGAGGTGCTGCGCGGGCCCGAGGCGATCCTTGGCGACGCGTCGCAGAACAACAACTTCGGCGGCTCGATCAATGTAGTAATGAAGCGGCCGCAGGCGGAGACCGTGCGCACACTCACATGGTCGGCCGGTAAATACGATGGTGCGCGCATGGGCCTGGACCTTGCCGGCAAGGCATCCAGCGATGGCGCCTGGACCTACCGTCTGGTCGCGGCAGGCCAGGCGGCCGAACGCACGCAGCAAGGCCACGGCAACGGGCGCGGCGCCTACCTGGCGCCGTCGTTTGCATGGCAGCGTGCCGATACGCGCGTGATGGGCGGCCTGGAGTATGTGGATAACCGGGTACCGGGGCCGGAACATACGGTGCTGCTGGGCGCATCGCTCTCCACGGCATCGCCGTACCGCGACCTGCCCGATGTCCCCGACGACTACTCCACGTACCGCACCACACGCGCTGTGTTCGAGTTCGATCACGACTTTAGCGATGACTGGGCCTTCCACAGCCAGGCGCAATACGTGCGCCAGCACAGCGACGGACGCAACTGGTCGTACGCCGCCAGTGGCTACAGCAGTTATCTGGTACCGGTGGCGCGCAGCTTCCGCTACCAGGGTAGCTACTGGACGTGGCAAAACGACCTGCGCACGACGTTCAGCCACGGCGATACCACGCACACCGTATTGGTGGGCTTTGACGTCGCCCGTACGCACGCTGGCGATAGCGGCGGCGGCAGCACGGTCGAGACCCTGGAAACCTCCGATACCGACCGCGACGCCCAGATCGTGACGCGGCCGATCGCGTTCGACCTCGCGACCGGTACACGCATGTCCGCCAAGTACAACTCGCTCGTCGCACCGGTGACCACGGTGCAGAACCTGGGGGGCTCGTGGCAAACGAACGCCGGGCTCTACCTGCAGGATCAGGTGGCGATCGGCGAACGCTGGAATATCCTTGCCGCGTTACGACGCACCACCTACCAGCTGGATACGCACTGGGAAGATGGCATGCCGCGCCGCCAGCGCAAATCGCGCTGGGTACCCAAGCTGGGCGTCGTCTACAAACTCACACCTACGGTAGCGGTGTATGCCGATACCGCGGTGGGGTTCCAGCCGGATCCGCTATTGGGCAAGGATGGCCAGCCCCTGCCGGCGGTGACCTCGCGGCAGGTAGAGCTGGGCGGCAAGTTCGATCTGTTCGACCAGCGCGCACGCCTGACCGCGGCGCTCTACCGTATCCGTGTCGATCACAGCGTAGACCTGGTCTCGCCCGAGCCACCGTTCTTCGCGACGCCAGGCCCAGGGCAGACCAACCGCGGCCTGGAAGTGGAGTTCAGCGGCAATGTCGCGCCCGGGTTTGATGTGCTGGCCAGCCTCACCGAAACGCGCATCCATAACAACGACGACACCCGCCCCACCGGCACGCCGAAACACCAGGCAGCCGTGTGGGCGAGCTACCGTTTCGGCCAGGGCCCGGTGCAACCATGGGGAGTGGCCGCTGGCATCCTTGGGCGCAGCCGGAGCCTGGGCCGCACGAGCGTGGATGGCCAGTACTTCGGCATCCCCGGCCAGGCCAGCGTGGAGACCAACGTCACTCGCTACGGCGAACACTGGCGCGTGACGCTCGGCGTCAAGAACCTGTTTGCACGCACGCTGTATGCCGTGAACTTCGATGACACCTTCGTGCCGATTCGCCAGGGCCGCACGGTATTGCTGACCGGCTCTTACGATTTCTGAAACGCCTTGATCACCACCTCGCAGGCCTCTCTCCTGAAGGCATCGCGCACGGGGCGCCCCGTGGGCAACCCCAGCACCGGCACCTCGTAGCAGCCCGCCGCACCGGCGACACCGCCATGCCGGTGCCAGAAGCGATCGTAGGCCGTCGGGGTCACACCATCGCGACGATCCAGTGGATGCGAACCCGCTGAGACGCCGCGGATTCGCTCAATCCCGTAATAGGTGGCCATGGCGCGGACCACGGCCAGCAGCAATTCGCGAGGGTGCAGGCCACCCGTGGCGCGGGTGAAGCCGGCGATGGCGGCCCGGCCAAGGTAGGCCCAGGACCCGCGCATGGCGCCGACCAGCAGGCCTTCGGTACCCGCGAAGGTGATGGCGCAGGACGAGATCACTTCCTTGTCGCCATTGAGGAGGAAAAGCCCGAGCTCTCCGCACTGCTCGCTCTCAGGAGCACGGGCATGCACGTACGCCAGCTGGCCATTACCGAGGGGGAGCGTGGCTAGACGGACGTCATGGCCCTTGAGCAGGCGCAGGCGGAGGCGCTCGGGAAACTCGCGGGATACGAAACGGTAGTGCGATTCGATGATTCGTGCCCGCTCGACCAGATCGAAGCGGCGCGAGATGTAGTGGGGCTGCCAACGCTCGTACAGCGCCGGGTTTACCTCGGCCGCCTCGCGCATGTCACGCGAACGCCCGACCAGGCGCAGCCAGGCGGCCTGGCGCGGTAGCGCACGCAGGGTGCGCCACAGGTAGCGCAGCCGGTTCTCGGTCAGCGGGAAACGGTGGCGATGGGCTGCCCGGCGGCGGAGATGCGCCAGGACGAGCCGCAAGCCGCCGGCATCGTTGGCGGGCGGCGACCAGCCCAGGGGCAGGTCGTGGAGCGTGCGGCTGTGCGGATAGCGGGACGACATACCCCCTAGACGGTTGGGGGCTCAAAAATTGAAATGGCTACCGGCGTTTACGTTCATCCCGCCATACCACCCACGCGCCCACCAGGGTCAGCAGTGCCAGCGCATACCAGGTCAGGGCGTACTGCAGGTGGTTATCCGGGAAGGCGATGACGGTGAGGCCACCCACCGGCGCATCGCTGCCATCCGTGCGACCCGGGGCCGAGGCGGCATCGGCGTCCACGAAGTACGGTGCCGCGTCGGCGACGCCTCCGGCCTGGGTAATGGCGGCCACATCGCGCGAGAACCAGCGTTCACCCGCCGGATCGTTCTTTTGCAGGAACGCGCCCTTGGGCTCCGTCATCCGGAGCAGGCCGGTGACCGTCGTGTGGCCAGCGGGACCGGTGGGGCACGTCGCCTTGCCACCGCACCACGAGGGCGTGACGAAGCCGCGGTTCACCAGCACCACCTCACCGTTATCGCGGCGGAACGGCGTCATCAGCCACGAGCCAAGGCCCAGCTCGGTACTGGCGCGCACGCGCACGCTCTTCTCGGGGAGGAACGTGCCAGCGAGCTTCACCCGCCGGTATTCATCGCCCTCGGCCGTGACCTGGGGCCACTGGCCACGACCCGGCGCATCCACCGGCTGGGCGTGGACGCGGGCATCCACGCGTGCAATCAGCTCGTGCTTCCACGCGCGGCGATGCACCTGCCAGGTGCCCAGCGCGACGAAGGCGGCAAACACCACCGCGCCGAACAGTGCCAGCAGGCCCAGAACGAAGACGCCGCGCGGAGAGCGCGGCGTTTCGTGGTTTGTTGCGGGCGACGCGCTCAAGGCAGGTTCTTCACCTGCTGGCTCATGTCGTGCGACATGCCCGGCATCATGTTGGCGTTCATGTGGAACATGACCCAGATCGAACCCGACAGGGTGATGACCACCAGCACCAGCGTAAATATCAGCGCCAGCATGTTCCAGCCACCCTGCGATTTCGTATCCATGTGCAGGAAGTAGATCATGTGCACCACGATCTGGATGGCCGCGAAGGCCAGCAGGATCACGGAGAGCGTGCGGGTATCCGGCACCACCTTGCCCATCACCAGCCAGAACGGGATGGCGGTGAGCACCACGGCGAGGAAGAACCCGAGGAGGTAACCGCCCAGCGTGCTGTGGCTGACGACTTCGTCGTCGTGGTGGTCGTGATCGTGGTGATCGTGCGATTCAGCGTGCGCGCTCACGGCAGCACTCCCATCAGGTAAACGAAGGTGAAGACGCCGATCCACACCACATCAAGGAAGTGCCAGAACATCGACAGGCACATGATGCGGCGCTTGTTCGGACCGGTAAGGCCATGCTTGCCCACCTGGAACAGCAGCGTGATCAGCCAGACGATACCGAAGGTAACGTGCAGGCCGTGGGTGCCGACCAGGGTGAAGAACGATGAAAGGAACGCGCTGCGCTGCGGACCCGCACCCTCATGGATGAGGTGACCGAACTCGTACAGCTCGATACCCAGGAACGCCAGGCCGAACAGGCCGGTAATGATGAGCCACGCCATCATCGTGCCGCGGCGGTTCTTCTGCATCTCCAGCACGGCAAAGCCGTACGTGATCGAAGACAGCAGCAGCATGGTGGTGTTGAGCGCCACCAGCGGCAGTTCGAACAGGTCCGCGCCCGAGGGGCCGCCGGCGTAGCTGCGGCCCAGCACGCCGTACACGGCGAACAGGCAGGCGAAGATCAGGCAGTCACTCATCAGGTAGATCCAGAACCCGAGCAGGGTTCCGTTCTCCGGATGGTGGTCCTTGGTCATCCAGAACTGGGTCTGGTTTTCCGCGACGGCCGCGGACGGGGTAGCGTGCATATCAGACATGGGCGGCAAGCTCTTCCGTACGGGCGGTCTCGGTACGCTCCACCACGTCAGCGGGGATGTAGTAGTCGCGCTTGTAGTTGAAGGTATGCGTGATGGCGCTCACCAGGATGCCGAGGAACGACAGGCCGGCGATCAGGAACATGTGCCAGATCATGGCGAAGCCAAAGACGAAGGCGAACGCGGCGATGATGAAACCGGCAGCGGTGTTCTTCGGCATGTGGATCGGCAGGTAGCCCTCGGTGCGACGCGTGGCGTTGCGCTCCTTCATGTCCCACCAGGCATCCGCATCGTGGATGAGCGGGGTGAAGGCGAAGTTGTATTCCGGCGGCGGCGACGAGGTGGCCCACTCCAGGGTGCGGCCATGCCACGGGTCACCCGTGACATCGCGCAGCTTTTCCTTGTTCTTGATCGAGACGAAGATCTGGATCAGGAACGAACCGATGCCCAGGGCGACGAGGCCCGCACCGACGGCGGCGATCTGGAACCAGATCTGCAGCGACGGATCCTCGAAGTGGTTCATGCGGCGGGTGACGCCCATGAAGCCCAGCACGTACAGCGGCATGAAGGCGACCCAGAAGCCGACCAGCCAGAACCAGAACGAGCACTTGCCCCAGAACGGATCCAGGCGGAAGCCGAAGGCCTTCGGGAACCAGTAGTTGATACCGGCGAACAGGCCGAAGATGACGCCGCCGATGATCACGTTATGGAAGTGCGCGATCAGGAACAGGCTGTTGTGCAGCAGGAAGTCGGCCGGCGGCACGGCAAGCATCACGCCGGTCATGCCACCGATGGTGAACGTGACCATGAAGCCGACGGTCCACAGCATGGGCACGTCGAACTTGATGCGGCCGCGGTACATCGTGAACAGCCAGTTGAACAGCTTCGCACCCGTCGGGATCGAGATGATCATCGTGGTGATGCCGAAGAACGAGTTGACGCTGGCACCCGAGCCCATGGTGAAGAAGTGGTGCAGCCACACCAGGTACGACAGCACGGTAATCACCACGGTGGCGTACACCATCGAGGCGTAGCCGAACAGGCGCTTCTGGCTGAAGGTGGAGACCACTTCGGAGAAGATGCCGAACACCGGCAGCACCAGGATGTAGACCTCGGGGTGGCCCCAGATCCAGATCAGGTTCACGTACATCATGGCGTTGCCGCCAAAGTCGTTCGTGAAGAAGTTGGTGCCGGCATAACGATCAAGCGCCAGCAGCACCAGCACGGCCGTGAGGACCGGGAAGGCGGCGACGATCAGCACGTTGGTGCAGAGCGAGGTCCAGGTGAAGACAGGCATCTTCATCATGGTCATGCCCGGCGCGCGCATCTTGACGATGGTCGCGATCAGGTTGATGCCGGAGAGGGTCGTTCCTACACCGGCCACCTGTAGTGACCATATGTAGTAGTCGACACCCACATCCGGACTCTGCGCCAGGCCGGACAGCGGCGGGTAGGCCAGCCAGCCGGTGCGGGCGAACTCGCCCACGAATAGCGAGGCCATCACCAGCAGCGCGCCGGATACCGTCATCCAGAAGCTGAAGTTATTGAGGAACGGGAAGGCCACGTCGCGCGCGCCGATCTGCAGCGGCACCACGTAGTTCATCAGGCCCGTCACCAGCGGCATGGCCACGAAGAAGATCATGATCACGCCGTGGGCGGTGAAGATCTGGTCGTAGTGGTGCGGTGGCAGGAAGCCGGGGTTGCCGTTGAAGGCGATGGCCTGCTGCAGGCGCATCATCAGCGCATCGGCGAAACCGCGCAGCAGCATCACGATGCCCAGCACCATGTACATGATGCCGATCTTCTTGTGATCGATGCTGGTGAACCACTCTTTCCAGAGGTAGCCCCACAGCTTGTACTTGAAGAGCAGCCCCAGCACGACCGCGCCGCCGAGGGCGACGCCGGCGAACGTGGCGAGGAGGATGGGCTCGTGATAGGGAATCGCCTCAATGGTGAGGCGTCCGAAGATCAGTTTGGCTAGATCGGGCGTATTCATTACCGGACTCGGCAAGCTTAAATCGGTGGGGGCGACCGCTTAGAGCGGGCGTCCGGCGGGCGTCATGGCTTCACCGGCGGTGCCGCGGGCGGCGCACAGTGCGCCTACATAGCGGCGGCCGTCGTCGTTCAGGCCAAGGCGCGAACGAGTGCTGGCATCGAGCGCGGTCACGTTGTACGTGCCCACGATGCCCTGCCCGCCGGCCTTGTCCAGCGCCATCATGTCGCTGGCACACATGCGGTTCGCTTCGACGCAACGGTTGAGGATGCGGTTGTACAGGCCTTCCGCCACCGTGCCGTAGTAGTGCACCGGCTCGCGCTCGCTGGGCTGCTCGAGCTTCAGGTAGTCGTCGCGATCGAGCTTGTCGCCGCTGGCCTTGGCCTTGGCCACCCAGGCATCGAAATCGGCATCGCTGAGGCTGTGGAAGCGGAAACGCATATCGGAGAAGCCGGCGCCGCTGTAGTTCGCCGAGATGCCCTCGAAATCGCCGGGCTTGTTCATCACGGCGTTGAGCTTGGTCTCCATGCCCGGCATGGCGTAGATCATGCCGGCCAGGCTGGGAACGAAGAAGGCATTCATCACGTTGGAGGCCGTGATGCGGAACTCGATCGGACGATCGACCGGGGCGGCCATCTCGTTAACCGTGGCGATGCCCTGTTCCGGGTAGAGGAACAGCCACTTCCAGTCCAGCGCCACGACCTCGACCACCAGCGGCTTGGTGCCGGCGGCGACCGGGCGGCCCTGGCCGATCTGGTCGAGCGGGCGGTACGGGTCCAGCTTGTGGGTGCTGGTCCAGGTGACGGCGCCCAGGGCGATGATGATCATCAGCGGGGCCGACCAGACGATCAGCTCCAGGACCGTGGAGTGGTTCCAGTCCGGGTCGTAATCACGCTCCGCTGCCTTGCTGCCCGCGCGGTACTTCCATGCGAACAACAGGATGAGGAAGATGACCGGGACGATGATGATCAGCATCAGCACCACGGAGATGAAGATCAGATCCCGCTGCTGGCGGGCGATATCACCCGAGGGGGAGAAAAGGACGGCATCACAGCCTGACAAAAGCAGGGCCAGGGCGGGGATGAGCAATCCGCGCAACATCTTCATGGACATTCGCATGTGGGAGCTACCGTGGGGACCCAAAAAAATACGCTCAATTTCACGTCAGGACCATAGGACACTTTGTCCCATGGGATCCAAGCCAGACGCCCCCGCCGGGGGTATGCTGTACCCAAGCACAGGAAGGGAGTTGTTCGATGTCGAGCATTTCACACGCCCCTCACAACGCCGTTGACGTCGCTGAAAACGATGTCCGGCGGCAGCACCAGGCAAGCCATGCCGCGGTGGCTCCCAACGAGATCGCCGTAGGGGTGGTTATTGGCCGAGCCTCTGAATACTTTGACTTTTTCACGTACGGCATCGCCTCGGTGCTGGTCTTTCCGTCGGTCTTCTTCCCCTTCCTGAACCAGGTCGATGGCATCCTCCTGGCCTTCGCCATCTTCTCCTTCGCCTTCATAGCGCGGCCTTTTGGTACCACGCTGTTCATGGCAATCCAGCGTCATTTCGGCCGGAGTACCAAGCTCACCGCCTCGCTGTTCCTCCTTGGCACCTCCACCGTGTGCATCGCCTTCCTGCCGGTGAACCATACGGGGGGCTACACCGTCATCTTCATCCTCGGCCTGCTCCGGTTCTTGCAGGGCATTGCGCTGGGCGGGTCCTGGGATGGCCTGCCCTCCCTGCTGGCCCTCAACGCGCCGAAGAACCGCCGCGGCTGGTTCGCCATGCTGGGCCAGTTGGGCGCCCCGGTCGGGTTCCTGATCGCCGGCTCGCTGTTCCTGTTCCTCAATACCCAGCTTACCCGCGAGGATTTCCTCGACTGGGGCTGGCGCTTCCCGTTCTTCGTGGCGTTTGCCATCAACGTGGTGGCGCTGTTCGCCCGCCTGCGCCTGGTCGTGACCGAGGAATATACCCAGGCCCTCGAGGAGTGGGTGCTGGAGCCGATCGGCACCATCGACCTTGTGCACGCGCAGGGCTACAACCTGTTCATCGGCGCCTTTGCCGCCCTGGCCAGCTACGCCCTGTTCCACCTGGTAACGGTGTTCCCGTTGAGCTGGATCGCCATCAGCCGCTCGCAGGACATCAATAACGTATTGATCGTGCAGCTGATTGGTGCATTCGTCGCGGTGCTGGCCACGGTGGCATCGGGCGTCATCGCCGACAAGATCGGCCGCCGGAACACGCTGGGCACCATGGCGGTACTGATCGGCCTGTTCGCTATTGCCACGCCGTTCCTGCTCGATGGCGGCCGCGCAGGCCAGGATACGTTCCTGGTGGTTGGCTTCGCCCTGCTTGGCCTTTCCTATGGCCAGGCGGCCGGCACGGTCACGGCCAACTTCGAGAAGCGCTACCGCTACACGGGTGCAGCCTTGACCACTGACTTCGCCTGGCTGATCGGCGCGGCATTCGCCCCGCTGGTGGCGCTGGGGCTGTCGCAGCGGTTTGGGCTGGTGGCCGTCAGCGCCTACCTGCTCTCCGGCGTGGTTTGCACGTTGCTGGCCTTGCGCATCAACAGGGCGCTGGAAACCGAGCGGGTCAAACCGGCAGCCTGATCAACCGGCCATCCCGTGACAAAAGGCCCCCGCCCAGCGGGGGCTTTTTTTGTAGCCTGAAGCTACCCGGCCAGACGATCAGCGGCGTTTTGCAGACCACCCAGGATGGCGTCGGCGAGCGCTGGCGGAAATGCCGCCGGAAGGCGCGCCCTGACGGTACGCACGACCTCGGGCGTCCGGTTGATCAGATCATCCACGACGTGTTCGGCACCGCGTCCATCGGGGGTGACGACGCCATGCGCGGCACCCAGCGCCAGCCAGTGCCTGCGCTGGATATCCTGCATTCGCCAGTGGGCATTCTTCGACCGTACGGCCATGGCCATTTTCGCTTTGAACGGCGACAGCATGTTTGGGCCATTCCCCATGACCGGGTACGCCGAGAGCACGTCATAGAGCGGGGTGAGCTCATAGGAGCCCCCGGCGTGCAGGAAAAGGCTGAAATTCTTCGCGTGCCCATCGGTTGCCCGAAGCATCCAGAAAAGCACCTGGGCCTGGAAGAACGTGCGCTGGTCACGCGCCGGCTCACGGGAGGTAGCCAGCAGTTTCATGATGCTGCCCATGCCGGGGCCGCCGTCAGCCTCGTATTTCAGGTAGGGCGGTGTTCCGGTGGCCTGGCACATGTCTTCCTGCGGAAGCCGAAGCAGCCAGCGCCTGCCATCGGGCGCCTCGTACCAGCGGCGGTCGAATCGCTCAATCGCCAGCACCTTCATGTCGTCGAACTGCAAGGGCTGGGTGCGCGCTACGGGCAAGCCGTAGGCATGCAGGATTTCAGAGCATAGCCACTCGTTTTCGACCGAGTCGCTCATGTCGAACTGCATGTTGCCAACCAGGCCCAGGGGTAGCTTGAAAATATGGGTGGTGGGCGTTGCGCCATGCGGCTGGCACCAGCGTCCGTTGAACCACAGCAGGGCTGTCTTTTCCTGGGCGCCGGCGATCGAAATCCGAAACTCATCGTCGCCGGCGATGTCCCGTCCCCCGATGGGTGCAGGGGCCAGCGAGTTACGCAGGACCTGGGCCACCTCGGCGACACTCAGGGGCGTGGCATTGACCGTCTGGATGCTTTCGGGGGGGATGTCGCCAGGCAGGAGTTGCAGCGCACCCACGCAATCCCGGCCGATTTCCGCCAGGAGTGCGAACGCATCGATGGAACCTGCCTGGAATCGTCGTGCAATCCGCTCACGGATATCCCTGCTATCGGGCAGCAGGTTCTCAAAGTAGGAGCTGACGGCCTGCTCGCTGTGCGGTGCATTGCCCGGTGTGAAAGGCAATGACAGGGAAAGCGGCCTGCCCTGGTTGGAACCTAACCAGGCATCGTCGTAATGCAATGCATCGCTGGCGCGAGGCGGCTTGGTCCAACGGCCGACAAACTCGCCGTTCATCCAGAGGCCCAGGGCCTGCGCGTGAGAACGCCGTCCCATGGATTACCAGTCCGGACCGGATGGTGCCGCGGCGACGGGTTCCGCGCCGGTTGGACGCAGGACCAGTTCCACCCCAAGGAGGCTCAGGAGTTCCAGCAACCGATCGAAGCTCACCTTCTCGGCGTTACGCTCCAGGGCAGAAAGCGTCTGCTGAGTGATGCCCATGCGGAGAGCGGCGGTGGCCTGCGTCAGCCCGGCCTGCTTCCGAAAACCCCTAAGTAACGCAGGGAGTTGCGCGGCGGTTCGCACGGTGAAGTCCGACATGGGAACCTCCTTCGTCAAGGCGCTTTACATACTCTAGTTTGTAAAATAGAAATACGCAAGCTGATTTGTAATTTGCGAAAACAAATCAGGATATGTATTTTCGTTTTACAAATTAAAAGCTGTATGATGGGTCGAAACGCCCGAAGGTTCACCGGGGAATCGTCGCCCGATTTCAGGCGCTCCAAGGCGCAGCCGCCGGTTACCCTGTCCCTATGCTTTTCGACCTCCCCGACCACGACGTTCTTTACCGCGCCCTGCTGGAGCGCGATCCGGCCTACGACGGCCACGTGTACGTGGGCGTGACCAGCACTGGGGTGTTCTGCCGGCTCACCTGCCCCGCCCGCAAGCCGAACATCGAAAACACCCGCTTCTTCGATTCGGTGGCCGGGTGTTTCGAGGCTGGGTTCCGGCCGTGCCTGCGCTGCCGCCCGCTTGACCCGATCGGGCAACGGGAGCCGGTGGTCTCCGCCCTGCTCCGTGCGCTCGAGGATGAGCCAGAACGGGTGTGGTCGGAGGATGACCTGGTGGGAATGGGTTATGACCCTTCGACCGTCCGCCGCACCTTCAAGCGCCAGTTGGGCCTGACCTTCCTGGACATGGCACGCCTGCGCCGTGCGGGATGCGGCCTGGATGAACTCGGCGCCGGCCAGCGGGTGATCGATGCCCAGCAGGCGGCGGGTTACGCATCAGGTAGCGGTTTCCGAGATGCCGTGGTGCGCCTGCTGGGTGATAGCCCCGTTCATTTGCGCGGCCGCGAGCTGCTGAAAGCTGCCTGGATCCCTACGCCCATCGGCGACATGCTGGCTGTGGCCGATCACCATGCCTTGCACCTGCTCGAGTTCTTCGACCGGACCGGGCTGTCGGCGGAACTGAAAAAGCTGCGCGAGGCTACCCGTTCCGCCATCACCTTTGGCCGCACCCCGGTCATCGACCAGATCGAGGCGGAGCTTGCCGCTTACTTCGCTGGCACCTGCCAGGCGTTCAGTACGCGCCTAGTCCTCCATGGCTCGGCGTTTACCAAGGCCATCTGGGACGAACTGGTAGCGATCGCACCAGGAACGACCTGCAGCTACGCCGAACTGGCCGCACAGGCCGGGCGCCATACCGCCGTGCGCGCCGCGGCACGCGCCAACGGCGCGAACCAGCTGGCCATCGTCATCCCGTGCCACCGCGTCATCGGCGCGGATGGCTCGTTGACGGGTTATGGCGGTGGCTTGTGGCGGAAGGACTGGCTGCTCCGCCACGAGCGCAAGGTACGGGCCGGGCTTACGGCGTGACCGGGTACGGCCCGTGCTCGAATACCTCGTCGTGGTAGCCCTTGGCACCGATGGCCAGGGCCATCGGGCTACGGAACTCCTTGCCCCTGCGCAGGCAATCCAGCACGAAAGCGAAGTCGCGCATCGGCCGCCAGCCAAGATCACGTACGGCCCGGCTGCTGTCGTAGACGCGATCGAGCGACGGCAGGAGTTTCCAGCCCTGCGCGGCATAAAGCGCATCGACATCGGGGAACAACCGGCGCACCACGGCGGGCGCGTCGTTACGTAGCGCGGTGACGTCGGCACGCGTGAATGGTGGCGGCGCAGAGACGATGTAGCGCCCGAAACGAAGCGCCGGAGCCTTGTCGATCGCCAGCAGGTGCGCGGTCACGATGTCATCGATATCCGCACGGCGGTACAGCAACTCGTTCGCCTGCAGGTTTGCCGTGCGGTATTCAGCACGAACACCCGCATTGTCATCATCTTCCGGAAAGAAGCGCGAGGTTCGCAGGACGAGCACCGGCAGGCCATCCTTTCGGGCCACAAGCTCGCACATGCCTTCGGCCGCTATCTTGGTGGCGCCGTAGATGTTCTTCGGGATAGGCGCCACATCCTCGTCGATCCACGCCGCGGGCTCGCCAACGGCGGGCGAGAGCGCCGCGCCAAAGGCGCTGGTGGTGCTGGTGAAGACGAACGCGCCGACCCCGTGGGCCACCGCGGCTTCGAGCAGCGCAACGGTACCGGCCACGTTGGTATCCACGAACTGGCGCTTGCTGTGGGTGGCGACGTGGGGCTTGTGCAGGGTCGCGCTGTGGATGACCGCCGTCGCGCCTGCCATCGCATCGCTCACGAACGCTTCATCAGCAATCGAACCCACGTGATCGGTGAACGCGGAGGGCTTGATGTCCACCCCGCGAACGGCACGCCCCTGCTCGCGCAGCCGGCGGACCATTGCCTCGCCCAGGTGGCCAGCACTGCCGGTGACAAGAATCGTCATTCGCGTCTCACCACATCAGGTCGTCGGGAACGACGAACTGTTTGTAGAAGTCATCGTCCTCATCGGCGACCGGTGCCGGGTCGCCCTCCTTACGGCCGTGGTCGAGCGCGATGAGTTCGGGCACGCGTGCGTAAACCTGATCCGCCGCGGCGCGGGGAAGCAGTTCGAAACCCTCGCCGTGGTGAACAATGGCAAGGGTGCCGGCCGCGAGCTGGGCGCGTTGCGCCTCGCTGACCAGGACGCTGCTGATGCGGTCGCCATCGGTGAAGCGATACGGCACCTCACCGTCCCGCTTGATCTTCTTCGCATCGACGATCTGGCGGACCTGGGCACGGAGTTCTTTCGCCCTGGCTTCTGCATTGCGTTCGGCCGCAAGCGCGCGGTCACGCTCCGCTCGCTCGGCCTGGAGGTGGCGGGCATCGACCTTATCCTCATCCGCCGCGACGGGCGCCTTGCCCTGGCGCTGCTTGGCCTGGTCGCGGACGATCTTGGCGGCCTTGTCTTTCTTGACGAGGCCGGCTTTGAGGAGTTGTTCCTGGAGGGGGTTGCGCATGGGGGGTCCTGCAGATGTTGCGGGCGAGACCCCCGATGATAGCGCCGCTAGAGGAACTCCACCTCCACCCGTACGTGGCGCTCGAACCGCCCTGGACCGGCGGGGCCGCCGGCTTCGCGCAGGCGAACGGCGAATTCGTAGCTTTCGCCCGCACCCAACGCTGTCACCCGGAATGCTTCGCCAGGCCGGATCGTCCGTCGATCTTCCCGCCCGAGCTCCAGCGCGACATGGTCTGGCGCGCCCTGCGGCAACGCAAACCAGTCCGGCTGCCCCGGCAACGCATCCCCAGGCAACCCGAAACGCATTTGCGCGAACAAGCCATCAGGATCACTACAGGCTCGCACACGCATGCGGAAGACGAGATATAGCGCGTGGCGTTCATCACGACCCCCGCACGGGCAGGGCCGCCCGTGGCGAGCGCGAGCGCACCCGCGCAGGCAAGGAGACTGCGAAGCATTCGGTTCATGGCACTTCCTGGCTAGACGGCCGCCGGGCGTACCGGCGGCCGAGGGTGCATCCTGCGACGCTTAGGTTTCGAAACGGATGGTGTAGGTCACCTGGCCGTTGGCCGCACCGGCGTTTACCGTCGCGCTGGTGCTCTCGTAACCGGCAAAATGCTGGAGGACGGCGCGGTTATCAGCCACCGTCTTCTTGACCCAGTTCTGTTCGCCGTTGATGTCGATCTTCTGGCTGTTCTCATTGAACAGGCGAATCAACACGCCGGTCGCGTCGCCAGCGCCGGTGCCAATCTTGACCATGCCGGTCGGATCGACCAGCGCGCCCGGCTCGAAGTTCGCATAGACGATGGTGCCGTCCGTGCACTCGGTGTTTCCGCCGATGAGCAGCTTGAAACCCACCATGCTCGGGACCGTACCGACCACGCCGCCGAAGCTGCTGGCGTTGACGCCACCGAGGTCAACGGTGAAATCCTTGCCGCCTCGGTCGCTATCGATGTCGCACGTCACCGACGTGATCGAACCGGTGAACGTGATGGTACCGTCCGCCGCAAACGCCGCCGGCGAAGCAAGACCCGCAATGAGCAGGGCGGAGCTAAAAATCTTGAGGTTCATCCAATCAACCTTTCTCAAAGTTACGCAGTTCAACGGCCCACCATGGACCGCCGGCCTGGGGCGACACGGGTCACCCCGCACAGCACGCAGCCGGGCCCGACTACGCGAGCGCTGGAGAAAGTTTGTCGGATTTACCCTACAAAGTTATATGGAAGTTTCCTCAAAAATCGGACTTTCTCTGAGGAAAAACGGCGAGACGATAAAGCGACTTTCGGCAGGAATTCTCAAACTACCGGTGTCGTTACTGTGCTACGCCGTTTTAAACCACCGCGTGCGAACCACGTCACGACCAACGGCATGAGGACGAGTGGCAGGTTGCTCATCCCCGGAATCCAGAATGCCAGTACGAACGAAAGCGTCGACATTAATGGAAGGGCGATAGTCCGCCGTCGCATGGCGGCGATGTCCTCGGCGGGCACGCCCTCGGCAACAAACGGCGCGCGCAACGCGGTGCGGAAGAGCCGCCATTGCAACACCCCCGAGATAAATAGGTTCAGCGAATAGAACATCTCGGGAATGCGCTCGGTGGGGTGCGTACTCATCAGTGCCGACGAGAACGGCATGAACGCGACCGACATCAATAGCGCCAGGTTGCGCCAGACAATGGCCGGGTCAAAGCGCTGTAGCATGCCGAACACACGGTGATGGGCGGCCCAAAGCGCGCCGACCACCACGAAGCTAAGCAGATAACCAAGGAAGTGCGGCACCAGGTGGCCCAGCGCTTGCAACCAGGCCGCGTCGCCGCCGCCCTCTACCTCGGGCACGTGGATCTCGATGACCAGCAGCGTGATCGCGATAGCGAATACGGCATCGGAAAAGAATGTCAGCCGTTCGAGTTGCTGATCCTGCCCATGCGACATGCTCGGTCCCCCACCGTTGCGTGAAGGACGATCATCGCCTTGCCGGTGGTGCCGAGGCAACCACCGGCAAGGCATGGCCCGTCAATCGAGCGAGGATGCCGGGCCGAAGAACTCGTACTTCGCCCGCGCATCCGGCACGCCAAGGTCGCGAAGCGCGTTGCGCACACTCTTCATGAAGGGCTTGGGGCCCAGGAAGTACGCATCCATGGCGTCGGTGGCCGGCAGCCACGCCGCCAGCAGGTCGCGGTCCAGGAACCCCGTGGCGTGCGGCTCGGGATCTCCCGCACGCGGCGCCTCATAGCAGTAGTAGCGTTTCAGGTTGGGGTGCCGGGCCGCCAGCTCGTCGATCGCATCGCGAAAGGCGTGCACGCCGCCGTGGCGCGCCGCATGGATAAAGTGAATCGGCCGCCGGGTGGCCAGCGCCTGCTCGAGCATGGCCAGGGTCGGCGTAATGCCGACGCCACCGCTGATCAGCACCACGTCGCGCTCGCTCTCCTCCAGGGTGAAGTGGCCCGCCGGCGGGAACAGCTCCACGGTGTCGCCCACCTGCACCTGATCGTGCAGGAAATTCGAGACCGCACCGCCCGGCTGACGCTTCACGCTGATCCGGTAGGTCTTGCCATTGGCGGCAGCGGAGAGCGAGTAGTTCCGGCGCATATCCTGGCCATCCACGCTCACCCGCAGGCCGATGTACTGGCCGGGCGTGTGCACATAGACGGCGCCACCATCCACGGGAGCGAAGCGGAACGAGGTGATCTCGTCGCTCTCCGGGGCCTTCTCGACCACGCGGAACGCACGGCCGTCGCGCCAGCCACCGGGAGCCACGGCCTGCTCGTCGTAGATCGCTTCCTCGGCCCCGGCAAGGATATTTGCAAGCTGCCCATAGGCGGCGCCCCAGGCGTCGATCACCGCATCAGTCGCGATCTCGGGCCCCAGCACTTCGCGAATGGCGCGAAGCAGGCAGGCACCGACGACCGGATAATGCTCACGACGGATGCGCAGCGAGACGTGCTTGTTCACGATCATGCCGACCAGATCGCCCAGCGCTTCGAGCCGATCAATGTGCTTGGCATACATCAGCACGCCGTTCGCGAGCGCGCGCGGCTGTTCGCCGGTCAGCTGGTTGGCCTGGTTGAAGTACGGGCGAACCTCGGGATGCTCGCTGAGCAGGATGCCGTAGAAGTGGGTCGTGAGGGCTTCGCCACCGGCTTCCAGCAGCGGGACGGTGGCGCGGACGATGGCTTTGTGTTCGGTGGAAAGCATGTGGGATCTTCTCGTTGGGTCGTTGGAGTTGCCCTTACCTATCCACGAGCCGTGCCAGCCACCTGCGACCTTTTTGATCAATACGTTGCCCAGCCATCGAGTCATAATGACCTCGCAACGGATCGAGTCGTACCGACTCGATAACGAGTCACTATGACCACACCCGACCACATTCTTGCCGCCCTGCTCCCGCTGGTGGATGACCTTTCCCGCGACCTGCCGGAAGCCGAGCGCTACCGGCGCTTGCTGGAGGCGCTACGTGGCCTGGTGCCCTGCGATGCCAGCGCCCTGTTGCGGCTGGAAGGCCAGGAACTGGTTCCGCTGGCCGTGAACGGGCTCAGTGTGGATACGCTTGGCCGTCGCTTCCGGGTGGCTGACCACCCCCGCTTTGCCGCACTACTCGGGCAGGCCGGACCCACGCTGTTCCCTTCGGATAGCCCGCTCCCCGATCCCTACGATGGGCTCGTCACGGCCGAACCCCACCTCGACGTGCACGACTGCATGGGCTGCCCGCTGCAGGTCGACGGCACGCCATGGGGGCTGGTGACGCTGGATGCCCTGGAAGCCGGCCGGTTCGATACCAACGACCTGGCGACGCTGCGTGCTTTCGCCAGCCTGGCCGGTGCGACGGTAGCGGCGGGTGACCGCATGCGCGGCCTGGAGCGCGATGCCGAGCGCGAGCACTCGCGCGCTGAGGGGTTTCGCCTCGCCGCAGGCCAGGCGCCCGTGCGCCGGCTCACCGGGCTCAGCCCGGCCTTCCGCCATCTCCAGGAAGATATCGCCACCGTGGCGCACAGCGACCTCACCGTGTTGATCCGCGGGGAGACAGGCACCGGCAAGGAGCTGGTGGCGCAGGCCATCCACGCCGCGTCCACGCGAGCCGACAGGCCACTGATCGCCGTGAACTGCGCGGCATTGCCGGAACAACTGTTGGAAAGCGAACTGTTCGGCCACGTGCGTGGCGCGTTTTCCGGCGCGACGACGGACCGGCGTGGCAAGTTTGAACTGGCGGACCACGGCACGCTGTTCCTGGATGAGGTGGCAGATCTTTCCCTGGGCGCCCAGGCCGCGCTGCTGCGGGTCATGCAAAGCGGCCAGCTGCAACGCGTCGGCTCCGATCGCGAGCATCGCGTGGATGTTCGCATCATCGCCGCGAGCAACCGGGACCTTGCCGATGAAGTGCGCGCTGGCCGCTGCCGGGCGGATTTCTACCACCGCCTGAGCGTGTATCCGCTGGTCGTGCCCACGCTGCGTGAGCGCGGCAACGATGTACTGTTGCTGGCAGGTGGGTTCCTTGAAGAAAACCGCGCGCGGCTCGGACTGAACGGTATCCGCCTCTCCAGTGAAGCGCAGGCACGTCTGCTCGGCTGGACATGGCCGGGCAACGTGCGCGAACTGGAGCACACAGTGGGCCGCGCTTCGCTGAAAGCCCTATCCCGCGCGGGCCGCGGAAAGGTGCTGGTCATTGAAGCGGGCGACCTGGACATTGCGCCATCCGAAACGGCGGCGCCTGCTCCCAACGCCGATGCAATACCGCCTCGCGACGCCGCGGGCCTGACGCTGCGTGCCGCGCTGGACCTCTACGAGCGCCAGCGCATCGAGGAAGCCCTTTCGCGCAGCGGCGGCCGCTGGGCCGCCGCTGCGCGCGAACTGGGCATGGACCGGGCGAACCTGCGGCGCTCGGCCGCCCGGCTGGGTATCGCTTAGCTGCCGATGCGACGCAGCGGCTTGCCGCTCATCAGGTTGCGTTCGATCTGCTCCAGCGTCACGCCCTTGGTTTCCGGCACCAGCCACACGGTGAAGATGATGAACACCGCATTGAGCGCGGCGTACAGCCAGAACGTCTGTGCGTTGCCGATACCGGCCATCAGGCTAAGGAAGGTGACGCCAACAACGAAGTTGGTGCCCCAGTTGGTAAACGTGGATGCGGCGATACCGAAGTCGCGGCCCTTCAACGGCTGTACTTCCGAGCACAGGGTCCAGATCAGCGGGCCAGCCGACATGGCGAAGCCCACGATGAAGAACAGCAGCATGCCCACGGTGAATAGCTGCTCGGCGCGGCCGTTGATGCCCAGGGCCATCATGGTGCCAACGACGCCAAGGCCCACCGCCATCATGCTGAAACCGGCATAGAGGATCGGCTTGCGGCCAAGGCGATCGACCAGGCCAAACGCAATGAGGGTGGCCAGCACGTTGGTGAGGCCCACCGCTGCGGTGAACCACATCTGCGCCTGCGTGTCGTAGCCCATTTCCTTGAAGATGCGCGGTGCGTAGTACATCACCACGTTCATGCCCGTGAACTGCTGCATGGCCTGCAGCAGCATGCCCAGGCCCACCGAACGGCGGAAATTGCGGTTTTCGCGGAACATGCTCCAGCCGTGCTGCTTGGTCTTCAGCTGCTCCTCGATATCGGCGATTTCCTTTTCCACCACGCGCTCATCGCCGCGTAGCTTGGCCAGCACGATCTGTGCATCTTCCTTGCGGCCCCGCAGCAGCAACCAGCGCGGGCTATCGGGCAGGAAGAACAGGCCCACCATGAACAGGGCGCCCGGCACCGCGATCACGCCGAGCATCCAGCGCCAGTTGCCGGTGCTGCTGAAGGCGGTATCGGAAAGGAAGGCAAGCAAGATGCCCGTGGTGATCATCAGCTGGTAGGTCGAGATCATGGCGCCACGGATGCGCTCGGGCGCTACCTCGGCGAGATACAGCGGGGCGGTAAAGGTCGCCACGCCGATGGCTAGGCCAAGGACGACACGGGCGGCGATGAGGCTCTCCGGGCTCCAGGCCATGGCACAGAAGAGCGAGCCGGCGATGAACAGCACGGCGCCGAGCATCAGCGAGCGCTTGCGGCCCAGCGTGGCCGACATCCAGCCGGCGCCCAGGGCGCCAGCGGCCGCACCGAGGGTCATGCTGCTCACCACCCATTCAATCGTGCGGTCAGTCGCTGCGAAATCCTTCTGGATGAACTGCTGGGCGCCCGAAATGACGCCGATATCCAGGCCGAACATCAGGCCGGCGAGGGCAGCGAGGATACAGGTGGTGACAATGGCCGCCTTGGGGTGGGCGGCCTGGACTTGTTGTTTGACGGCGACATCCATGGGGGTACCTGCGCATAAGGGGACCCGGGCATTGGATGCCGCGTCATGTATTCAGAAGGTCGCCTGCATGTCGGCCGGCCGTGATGCTCTATTGCGCATATACGGCAAAATGATGGGTCTGGAGAGGTAGTCAAACGCCTCCAGGCGGTCAAAACGCAAGCCTTCGGCGCCTACACCACGCCACATGGCAGCCTTTGCGGCCCAAGCGTTCCACCCCAGCGCGGCTGCCGGAAAGGGCAACGGCCAGGCCGTTAAAAATCGACCTATCGCCACCGAAAAGCGCAACTCTTGGCAAGCGCTTTGCGGCATACGCTGTGGTAGCGTCGATCTGCTATTGCTTGCGTTTCCTTTCCTTCCGCACCTGTATGCCGCCTTGAGTTACCAGAACGCCACTTCCCCTACCGACGACCCCACCCTGACCACGCGCGATGCCGCGCGGCTGCTTGGCATATCTGTGAGCACGGCACAGAAGTGGATCGAGAGTGGCGCCCTGGTGTCCTGGAAAACCCCAGGCGGACACCGGCGCATGCGCCAGAGCGCCGTGCTGGCGCTGCTGGAGGAACGCACCGCCATGGCGGCCGATCCCCTCCAGGCCATGTCGCCCGAATTGCGCCCGGATCGCATGCCGGCATACCCGGTACCCGACGATGAAGCCGGCCGTCTGCGCGCGGTGGGCCGCACGGGCCTGCTCGATACACCCGCGGAGCCGGCGTTCGATCGCATCACCTGGCTGGCCAGCCTGATCGCGGGCGCCCCCGTCTCCTTGATCAGCTTGCTCACGTCCCAGCGGCAGTGGTTCAAATCGCACCGCGGCACCGGCATGACGCAGACCCCCAGGGACTGGGCCTTCTGTGGCCATGCCATCCTCGGCGACGACATCATGACCGTGGAAGATGCCCGCACGGATGACCGGTTCCGCCACAACCCGCTGGTGACCGGCCATGAGCACATCGTGTTTTATGCCGGGTGCCCGCTGCGCAGCCCCGATGGCCATGCGCTGGGCACGCTATGTGTTATCGATAGCGCGCCCCGCCAGCTCAACGACACCCAGAAAGAAGGGTTGCGCGCCCTGGCCGATATCGCCGAGGACGAAATCCGCCTTTTCATGGCAGAACGCGGCCGCCGCTGGACCTAACCCGGCGGCGCCCACGGGTCGTAGCTGCCGAAGTACCAGAGCCGGCCTTCCATGTCGCGTGCCGAGTACCCCGCGCCACCGTAATCCTTCTCTTCGTAGTCGTCGATGATCGTGGCGCCGTGGGCCTTGGCGTTCTCGTAGTGCGCCCTGAGGTCAGTCACCGTGACGCACGGACATTGCGTCTCGCGACCGCCGATCTGGTCCGGCTGCACGATGTGCTCGGCAAACGGCGTATCGCCGATCACCGAGCCCAGCATGACCATCCCATCGCCGAAGGTCAGCTGTGCGTGCACGACAATGTCGGGGTTCTGCTCGTCCCGGTAGACGGCGTGCTCGCTGAAGCCGAAGGCCTCGCAGAGGAAACGGATGGCGGCCGGCGCATCGCGGTAGCGCAGGCAGGGAATGATGGTGCTTGGCATGGCACTGGGCTCCCGTTGGGGGAACCCAAGCCTACGCCAGTTCGGACACCGCGCGGCGGACGGAATCAATGCCCCCGGCCTGGGTGTTGGTGGCCCGGGCCACGTCGGAGACGCGATCAAGCAGTGTGGTGACTGAGCCGAGGATGTTACGCATCGCTTCGCCGGCCTCGCCGCTGCGCTCGCTACCTTCGCGTACGCGCTCGAGGGTGTTCTCGATGAGGGCACGGATGTCCTTCGCCGAATCGGCGCTACGCTGCGAAAGCATGCGCACTTCCTGCGCCACCACGGCGAAGCCTTTGCCGTGCACGCCCGAGCGGGCGGCCTCGATCGACGCATTGAGGGCCAGGATGTTGGTCTGGAAGGCAATGGAATCGATGAGCCCCACGATCTCGGCGATGTCACGCGCGCCATCCTGGATGGCGCCCATGGTAGCGATGACCGCATCGACCATCGCGCCACCATCGGCGGCGGAGCGGCTGGCCTCGTTGGCCAGTGCGTTGGTCGCCCGCGCCTGCTCGGCGATCGCCGGCACCGTATCGGCCAACTCGGTGAGCGAGGCATGCAGCGTGCGTGTGGCACGCGTTTGCGCCGTCACGTCGGTGGCGTACTTGACGACCTTGAACGGCCGCCCGGCCATGTCGAAGATTGGGTTGTAGCTTCCCTGGATCCACACTTCGCGACCGCGTCGATCCACCCGGTGGTACAGGCCTGAGTCGTATTCGCCACGGCCGAGCTTTTCCCAGAACGATAGGTAATCGGCGCTCTCGCGCTCAGCACGGTCGACGAACATGCAGTGGTGCTGGCCGATCACTTCCTCGCGCAGGTAGCCCATGGTGGCGAGGAAGTTGTCGTTTGCTTCCAGTATGTGGCCGTCGAGGGTGAAGCTGATCACTGCCTGCGCCTTGTCGATGGCGGCCAGGCGCCCTTCCATGTCAGCGGCACGCAGGCGTTGCTCGGTGACATCCGTGGCGAATTTCACGACGCGTACCGGGCGGCCGTGGCGATCGAGCACAGGGTTGTAGCTGGCCTGGATCCATACCTCGCGGCCGCCGGCGCCCACGCGGCGGTAGAGGCCGACGTCGGCGTGGCCCGAGCCCAGCCGCTTCCAGAACTCGGCATAGGCCGGCGCCTCGGCTTCGGCCGGATCCATGAACACGCGGTGGTGCTTGCCCTGGATATCGCTTAGCGAGTAGCCCATGGCATCGAGGAAATTCTGATTGGCGGTGAGGATCGTCCCATCGAGCGTGAACTCGATGACGGCCTGCGTCCGGTTCAGCGCATCCATCTTGCAACGCATGCCCGACCGACCCGCGCCCATGAGCGAGCGCAGCCCTTCAATGATATTGGATGCCATGCGAGCCCCCGCCCTGTGATTAACCCTCAGGCGCTACTTATCGTCGTTTCGGGGCGGCCTCTGAACGGCGGGTGCCGAATTTACCCACAGGTTTCGTGAACAGCAATTCACACGTGCTATTCAACCGATCCAATTCCGAGATCGCGGGCATCCGATGCCCCACGATCGTCCACGACGCGCACGAGAAAGCGCCCGGTACGCTCCGGTGTCCACATCCAGGTTTGACCCGCTGGCGTGCTTCCGACATAAGCGTTATCAACAAACCAATACAGCGTACGGACGCCTGCATCCGTCGTGGCCGTGAACGCAATCTTCTCCGTGCCGAACCGGGAAACGCGAATCTGATACGTGCTGCCCTTGAGCGGCGACGTAATCCGCGGCGGATCGCCTGGAGGCTGCCCACCGCCCTGGCAATCGGGCAGCGGCGGTGGGGTGCGCCGCGCCATGCCCGCCTGGGCAAACACCCGAGCCAGGTCGGACGGCCAGTATTCGTACACCTCGGTGTGGGTCGTTTCCGGATCGAACGGCGGGCACGCCGGCTTGCCACTGCCGTTATCCACCACGACCGGGCGGTGCACGTTACTTACCTTGATCGGCGACTTGCCGGGGATGAACCAGGTACTGCCCACCTGCGGGCACCACGTGTTGGGCAGGTCACCGCTGGCCAGGCAGATCGGCAGGCGGCGCAGGTTGGGCGGGTTGCGGCGGATGGGTTCGGCCAGCCCCGGCCGCTCGGCGCGCAACGCATCGGCAATTCGGAAAAACAGCGGTGCTGCAGCGTCCACGCCCACGAAGGCCGGGTTGCCCGTGCTATCGAAGTTGCCGATCCACACCACCAGTACGTACGGCCCAAAGGAACCAGCGGTCCACGCATCGCGAAAACCCCATGAGGTGCCGGTCTTCCAGTACACCGGTAACCGCGACGGTTGCGCCGCGACGGCGTCGTCGGGGCGCGGGTTCTGCCGCAGCATATCCATCACCATGAAACTGGCTTCTTCGCTCAGCAGGCGCGTGCCCTTACCGTTCGGTTGCGCAGCCTCGGTGCGCAATGGGCGCAGCTCACCGCGGTTGGCCAGCATGGCGTACAGCCCCGCGAGCTCCTGCATGGTGACTTCGCCGCCGCCGAGCACCAGCGCCAGCCCGTAATGCTGTTCGCTCTGCATGCGCGATACGCCTGCATCGCGCAGGAATTGGTACAGGTTGGGATTGCCCAGGCGAGCGGCCACCTGCACCGCCGGAATGTTGCGGCTACGGATCAACGCCTGGGTCGCCGTAACGGGGCCGAGGAACCGCCCGTCGAAATTCTCTGGTGTGTACGGGCCGAACGCTGAAGGCACATCGCGAAGCACGGTCTCCGGATGCAGGATGCCCTGGTCGAAGCCCAGCGCGTAAATAAAGGGCTTGAGCGTGGAGCCAGGCGATCGCTTGGCCTGCGTGCCGTTCACCTGGCCAAAGATCGCTGGATCTAAGTAATCCGCTGAACCGACCATCGCCTTGATGCCCATGTCGCGGGTATCCACCAGCAACGCGGCGGCATTACGGATCCCACGCGCGCTCGCGTGGTCCACGTACTGGCGCACCTGGCGTTCGAGGCTGTGCTGAAGGCCAAGGTCGAGCGTGGTGGTGACGCGCATGTCGTCGCCCCCGGTCAGGCGCCGATCGGCCAGCACCTGCTCCACGAAATGCGGTGCCTCGAAGGGCAGGCGTGATAACGAACGCAGGCGCAGCGGCAGGTCGAACAGCGGACGCGCGCTCGCATCCTCCGGATGCCGCTCCACCCAGCGGGCGAACAGCCGGTCACGCGACGCGCGCAGCGCTTTATCGATCACGCCCGTACCGTTGACGTTGCCGGGCAACCCGCGCGCGGGTTCCTGCGGAATGACCGCCAGGGTCAGTGCTTCAGGCAAGCTCAGCCGCGCGGGCGGCTTGCTGAAATAGGCCAGGCTCGCGGCGCCCACGCCCTCCACGTTACGCCCGTAAGGCGCCGCGTTGAGGTAGGCCTCAAGGATGTCGTGCTTGGAGTACTGCAGTTCGAGCTGCACCGCACGCATCGCCTGCACGAGCTTGCCCCCCGGGCTGCGCGTATCCAGGTGCCACAGCAGGCGTGCCAGCTGCATGGTGACCGTGGAGCCACCTTGTGGGTTGCCATGCCGCACATAGGTCATCCATGCACCACGCATCAGCCCCCAGGCGGAGACACCAGGGTGCCAACGGAACCACCGGTCCTCATGCAACAGCACGCCATCGACCAGCGCCGGTGAAATGTCTTCCAGTGGCACCCACAGCCTGTACCGGTCGTCGCTGGCCAACGTCAGGCGCAGCAGCTGCCCACGGTCGTCATAGACAGCCGTGGACGAGGGCAGCCACTCGCGCAACGGATCATGCGGCCAGAGCCGGCAGGCCACCGGCACGGCCGCGACCAGCAGCAACGCCACGAGGACGTTGTGCCAGCGCGGCCAGCGAAGGCGGGAGAGCAACCCCTTCACGTCAGGGCTTCGACTCCACCGTGAGCTTGCCACCACCCGGTGCCGTCGCTTGGGTACCGCGATCGTAGAGCGACTCGACCTGGGCCGGCGGGATCACAAACGTGCCGGCGTTGGTTGCCTTGATGCGGTAGATGAACTCCTGCACATCGGTCGACGCGTACCCGTACACAACCACGCGATCCTCGCGCACATCCGCGTACTCGGGCTTCCACGTGGAGTTCGGGTTGCCGATCGGCGATCGCCACGCCGGCGTCGAATCATCGGTTGCGTTGGCATCGCTCTCCGAATCATCTTCCGAGCTGGTCTCGGCATCACCGCCTTCGGTATCCGACGTGGCCTCGTCGGACGACGGCGCCGCCTGATCATCCGGCGACGGCGGAGCCTGGCTATCCAGCACGGGTTCGAAGCCGCCCGGCAACAGGTCGGTGATAGCGATGTTGCTGACGCCGCCATCCCTGGTGGCGCGAATCCGGACATGCACGTCCACCTCATCACCCACGCTCACCTTGCTGATCGCGCTGCCCTTGGTGTCCGTGTAGGTGCGCGTGATCTCCAGCCCTTCTTTGCGCACCTGGGTGGAAGGCGCCCGATCGAAGCCAGCCTGGGTCACGGCGTACCACCCCGTGCTGTCGGCATCATTGACCAGGCGCAGGCGCTGGGCTCCGGCGCCGAACTTCGCATCGAGGATCACGCCATCCGGCTTGCCGATCGGTGTGACCGTCCCGTCCTTCGCCACCGAACCGACCGAGAGCTTGTCGACGACGGCGGCACCTTCCTTCGCCCACGCGTCGAGCGCGAGGATGATCATGCCCGACGACAGCGTGTTGTAGTGGCCCTGGCCCAGCGGGCGAACCAGCGTATCAACCAGCGATGGCGGCAAGTCTTTCGCCTGCTCAGGGAAATGCTTTGCCAGCAGGTAAAGCACCGTGGCGTCGCGGATCGGCGCGTCGTAGTACTCCTCGTAGCTGTACGGCTCGTTCGAGGCCTTGCGCAGCAGCAGTTTGCGCGGCCCGGCGATCAGGTCGTTCGCGACCCGGTCCTGGTGCAGCAGGCGATACGAGGCCGCCACCCATGCCGCCGCAAGGTCATCCTTCCACGTCGTGGCGTAGGCTTCCTGCAGGCGGCGCTGCACGGACGCAAGATCGTTGGTGGTAACCACGCCCTGCCGGGTCAGCAGGTAGATGGCGTACGCGCGTTGGCGCATCTCGGCCAGGCTGTCGCCGCTATCGTCCGCGGCAACCTGGCGCAATGCCTTATCCGCGGCATCAAGCATGTCGCGCGGCACGGCCACGCCACGGTCGCTCGCCTCGATCAGGTAATGCACAGCGTAATCGGTGGCGAACACGTGCGTATCCGGTGTCGCGGTCCACAGGCCGAAACCACCCTGCCCGTTCTGCCGCGCACGCAGCGTATCGAACAACGCGGCCACGGGATCGGCCGGCGGCGCCGCGCCATCGAACATCTGCGCGGGTTTGATATCGCCGAACTCGGGGCGCTTGCCCAGGATGAGTGCCGGCATGGCGGCGCTGATCACCTGTTCGGTACAGGCATGCGGGAAGTCGACCAGATAGGCGGCGAGGCCACGCGCCAGCACCACCGGTACGGTGGAGAACGCAGCGTCGCGGCGCGCATACGCATCGAACATATCGCGCAGACCGGAGACATCGGCGCGTGCGTGCGCATCGACGTGGCCGAACGCGAGTTCGGTACGCATGGCCGAGGCCGGTCGCACCGACACGTCCACGCCCTGGCGGGCTGATTTGCCATTGGCACCGGCGCTGAAGGCCAGGTGGCCCGAGCCGAGCTTGTCCGTGGCGCGCACGCGGAAGATCGCCGCGCCCTCGCGCATCTCGCCCAGTTGCAGCGTTTGGGTGGCGTTACCCACCACCTGCAGCTGCGGGCCTACCTTCAGCTCGACCGACACAGGAATGGTCTTACCACCCAGGCCGGTGAGGTTGTTGGCCACACCCACACTCACCTCGGCCTCGTCGCCCGGCGCCAGCGTGGTCGGTACGTTCGGCGAGAGCACGAAATCGCCACGCACGGTCGTCGCGCCTTCGAAGGTACCGATGCGCTCGGGCGATACCGCCACGGCCATCACGCGCAACCTGCCGTTGAAGTAATCCGGCACCTTCCACGTGAGGTCGCGGCTACCGTCCACATCGACGATGCCCGACCAGAACGCCACCGGCTTATCCTGCTTGCGGCGGAACGGGTTGAGCTGGCGGCCGATCGCACCCTCGGCGTCACCACCGGGCGCGGCCAACGTCGTCAGCTTGGTGAAGTCGGGGATGATCAGGTCGAGGATCTGCGTGGTGCTCACTTCCAGCATGCGCTTGCGGAAGAAGTACTGCAGCGGATCGCCCAGCTTGTAGCGCGCCACCTGCAGGATGCCCTCGTCCACGGCGAATACCACGGCGCGCGTCGGCGTGCCTGACGTGACGTGGAAGGTGAGCGTATCACCGGGCTTGACCAGGTCCGGCGTTTCCACGCGCAAGCCTTCCTTGCGCGCATCCATGTTCACCGAGAACGGCACCACGCCGAACGACAACGGGCTCATGAAGATCTCGTCGGAAGACGGATCACGCACGTACTGCACGTTGATATAGCCGTTGCCCTCGAACCCGGCCGGTACCGTGATGTGCTGCACCGAGCTGGTGGTATCGGCGTGGAACCAGGCGTGCGCATACACTTTGTCGCGTTCAATGGTGATGAGGCCGCTGCCGGCATACGGCGCGCGGATGGCGATATCCACCGCTTCGCCCGGTGCGTAGTCCTTCTTCGAAAGCGCCAGCTGCAGCTCGGCATTGCGTTCCAGTGAACGGGATACATTGCCCTCGCCGGCGACCGACCAGGCCACGCGGTTCACTTCCTTGCCCTCGGCGTTCTTTACCACCAGGGCAAAGTTACCTGGCTTGTTCGTGGGCAGTGCCACATCAAGGCCGGCGGCCGGAATGGTAAGCGCCGTTTCCGATAACGTGGTTTCGCGGGCCTTGGATTCGTACTTGTAGACGCCCGAATCCTGCTTGGTAAGCACCGAAACGTAGCGCGTCTCGACGATGGCCTGCTTGAGGCCCGCCAGGTCCATGCGCTTCGCCTCGGGGTTGATCGCCACGAGGTTCACATTGCGCACCGCGTCACGTGCCACGTAATCCAGGTTATCGGGTGCCTTGTAGCCCACCAGCCAGTCGTTCGACGAGACCATGCCCTGCGTGGCGGCGGCAACGCTGCGGCCGCCTTCGGCCTCGTACGCCTTGGCCAGGAAATACAGCTGGTAAGTGGCATCGGCGTAACGCGAAAGGTCGAGCGGGAACTCCGCGTGGCCCTTGTCGTCGCTCTTCTGGTCCGCCAGTTTTTCCTCGAAGCCATCCTTCGCGCGACGGATGTCGTAGAAGTGGTAATCCTTGAAGCTGGGGAACGACGGGAACGCCGGGCGCAGGGTCAAGGAGCCTTCCACGCGACGCCCTGCGGCGGGAGTACCGAACAGGTTCTGCACATCCACCAGCGCCTTCAGCTGCGCCGGCTTCACCCAGCCTTCGGGCACTGCGGCCGAGAGCTTCGCCGATACCTTCATGCGGTCGGGCTGGAATTCCTTCACCTGCACGGTGGTGTCGCCGATCTGCGAGTACGGCTTGCCGTCCTTTGCGATGTACAGGTTCACGGTCCAGTTGCCGGTGGGCGAGGTTTCGGCCGTGGTGTAGTCCAGCTCGGCAAAGCCTGCCTGGTCCATGGTGACCGGCTGCTGGCGAACCGTAGTGCCACGCGGGTCCACGATCTGGGCGACCAGCGGAATGCCGGCAACGCTGCGTGTCCACGTGCTCGCGCGCACGATCAGGCCAATGTGGAACTGATCGCCCGGCCGGTAGATGCCGCGATCGGAGAACAGGTAGCCGGAGAGCTGGCCCGCGCTCATCGGGCTCACGTCGCCACCGATATCGAAGCGCGAGAAATCGAGCTGGCGGTCGCGCGCGCTGATCGGCAGGAACGAGAGGTCCTCGCCCTGGCGCACCACCACCATCGCGGGCTCTTTCTCCTGGATGAAGCCCGCCAGGCCGGCGAAGTGCGCGTGGCCGTCGGCGCCCGTGGTCTGGGTAAGCAAGGTGGTGCCGTTCTTGGCGATGATCGAGACCGAGGCGCCCGCGGCGGGCTGGCCGCTGCGGATCGACTGCACGTAAATATCGCGGCTGCCATCGGCCGCGCGCTTGGCAATCACACCGAGATCGGTGATCACGACCAGGCGCTGGTCGCTGGGCCACTCGTAGGAGGTGTAGCCCCCTTCGCGGTCGAAGCGCTCACCAGCCGCGGCTGCATCGGCATCCGGATCGCCGCCGGCTTCGCGGCCGGCTGCTTCGCGTGCGGCCTGCATGGCCTTCTCACGCATCTCCTTCTCACGCGCCGGGTCGAAACCCTGCAGCTTCAGCAGGAACACGCCGCGCTTGCCGCTGGCGAGATACTGGCCTACGTCGAACCCTTCGTAGTGCGCCTTGCCCGGGCCTTCGTCGGCGATAGGCACCTTCTTCACAAAGCGCTCGGTGATGTTGTCTTCGCTGATGCCGTAAAGATAAGGCTTGGCGAACGTGCCGCCCGACATGGTCACCAGGTGCTGCAGCTGGTCCGGCAGCACGCGGCCCACTTCCACCCGAAGGCCCGGCATGTTGCGCGAGACGATGGATACACGGTGGTCGCCCGAGAGCGACAGCAGGGCACCATCGGACATGAAGCGGAGCAGTCGCGGGTAATCCGGAACCGGCAGGATCTCGGCGTACGACTTCGGCATCACGTAGCCGCCGAACGAGGTCATGCCCTTCTCGACGCGTACGTACAGGCGGTCGCCGGGCTGCGCATGGAAACGGAAGCTCTGCGTTTCCGACCAGTCGTTTTCCGTGGGAACGACGTCGGCCTTCACCGAGGTCCAGCCACGCAGGTCGGCTTCACGGACATCGCTCGCGCCGTAGGCCTTCGCGTCCTTCGGGATGATCCACGCGCGCACGTGCTTGGCCAACTCGGTATCGCTTACTGCGCTGGCAAACGCCATGGTCACGACCTGCTCCGGCTCGAAGCGGTCGTTGTCCACTAGCGTGGCCTGCATCTCGTTGATCTTCAGGCTGTACAGTCCGGGCACGCGGACGCTGGTCTCAAGCGCCTTTTCGGTGCCGTCGCCGCCGCGGCTGCTGCGCACGCCATCGGCCACCTTCATGCCTACCGCGCCGTCGTCACGCGGCAGCTGGAGCGGCATCGAGTGCACGAAGGCATTCAGGTGGTGCTCGTCGTAGGTCACGCTGAACTTCAGGTCGCTGCCGTGCTTCTGGTCGTGTTCGCGCAGGTCCAGCCCGATGCGCTTTTCCAGCTCGGCGGCATCCACCGGGTAGTTGAAGGCGAGCTGGATGATCGTCTTGCGCCGGGTCGGGTCCTGCGGGTCCTGATAGAACTCGCCGTTAGTGACGCGTGCGGTGAATGGCACCGTATTGAACGTGGCTTCGTCATCGGCAAGCAGCGCCTGCGGGGCGAATACCTTTGCCTTGTCGAAGCGAACCTCGAACTTGCGGCCGACCGGCCAGTCGGTGGCTGGCGTGAACACGAGCGTGCGGTCGTCCTGCCACTTCCACTGGCCGCCCTGGCGCGGTTCCAGCGCAATACCATCGGTCACCGGCTTGCCGAGCGATTCAATGCGTGCCGCGGAGCCTGAAAAGCGAATCTCCAGCGGGTGGATGTCTGGCCGTGCCTCGCTGTAGTCGGTAACCGCCGGTGCGACCACTTCGAAGGTAATGCGGTTGGGCTCCGCCGGCTTTGGCCGGTTCACCCACCAGTGCCAGCCGAACCACCCCGCCGCCGCCAGCAGCAGGACACCGGCGATCGTGCCGGTGAACTTCAGCGGGTGCTGGCGGGCGGCCTTGCCGGTGGCGGTTACCCATGCCGGGGCCGACCAGGCCACATTGCCAAAGATAGGCCGCAGCAGGAAGGCGAGCAGCCAGCCCAGGCCGCGCAGCAGGCGTACCGGGAGCATTGCGAGGAAGCGCAGGAGATCCATGTTCCGTTCCAATCCTTTCACGTAGGGCGGTTGGCCGCCGAGGGGGCCCGGGGTACACGCCGCCGCAGCCGCGCCATGCGCAGCGATGCCTTGAGCGGTTGTCCCCGGACATAGCCTGCGCGTTACCCCTGTCACGCTGGCGGCAGGATTCTGACATATCGACGGCCCGGTTCGGGCTGTCCTCGGGCAGCGCGCCGATGCAATACGAGAATTCTGAAAACGCTTACGCATTCCGTGCCGCGTGACAGGGCTCACGTCATGGCGTGGCGCCATGCACGCCGCGTGACAAACGCGTTATGGTGGGCTCACTTCGCCGCATCGTTGGCGCAGGGTCCCGGCGCGATGGATCGTGCGGACCACCATGGATGTCCCGCGCCGAGGGATCAGGAGGCGACGCGCGGACCGCGACGGTGAATATCGATGAGCGATTACGCCACCAGCCCATTCCAGCGGGCCATCGCCACCTCGGATCGCGAGTTCCGGGAGCTGGCCGATTTTGCGCCAGTCATGATCTGGCGCTCCGGCGTAGACAAGCTCTGCGACTGGTTCAACAAGCCCTGGCTGGATTACACCGGGCGGCCCATGGAAGACGAGGTGGGCAATGGATGGGCCGAAGGCGTCCACCCTGAGGACCTGGAAGCCTGCCTGGCCATCTATACGGGCGCGTTCGATGCCCGCGAACCCTTCTCGATGGAGTATCGGTTGCGCCGCCACGATGGCGAATACTGCTGGATGCTCGATAACGGCGCACCGTTTTACCGGGACGGGCACTTCGTCGGCTATTGGGGCAGCTGCGTCGATGTCACGGCCCATCGCGATGCCCAGCGCGCCCAGCGCATCCTCATCAACGAACTGAACCATCGGGTGAAGAACACCCTGGCCGTCGTCCAGGCCATGGCCATTCAGAGCTTTCGCGGGGAGCGTCCCGTGGAGCAGTCGCTTGGCCTGTTCGAAAGCCGCCTCCGCGCCCTCGCGGGGGCCCACGACCTGCTTGTGTCGCGGGCCTGGGAGGAGGTCGCCTTGCGCGGCATTATCGAGGCCACGGTCGCACCACACGACCCGGACGGCACGCGCGTACAGGTGGACGGCCCAGCGTTGATGCTGCGCCCCGAGCCAGCCGTATCCGTAGCCATGGCCCTGCATGAGCTGCTGACCAACGCCATCAAGTACGGTGCTTTGTCCGTGCCCGGTGGCACCGTGGCACTGCACTGGAGCTACGTGGCCGAACGCCGCACCGTTCGCCTGGAGTGGCAGGAGTCGGGAGGGCCCAGGGTGGTCCAGCCGGTGCAGCGCGGGTTCGGTACCCGCTTCATCGAAAGGGTGCTGGCGACCCAGGCCGGCGGTAGCGCCACCGTCGCATTCGCCCCCGATGGAGTGCATTGCGTGTTCGAGGCCGAGGCCCGCACCGGGGCCGTGCCGGGGTGGCGTAAAGGGGGCGTGGTGGAGCCGCTCGACCGGTTAGCCGATGCCTGAGCGTCCGTCGCTCACACTTTGAGAATCCTCTGCTGCATGCTGTCCGGCGGGCGGGCTAGAACCACCGGCCGGCGGCGCAGGATTTTTTTCCGCTGCCATGTCGATCGGCCCGGATGCCGTTCGACGTACCCATGAAGGCCACGAATGGTTCTGGCCAATGGCAAGGAGAAGGCAGATGCGATTCATCGTCATGGTCCGGGCGACCCGGGAGTCCGAGGCGGGCATCATGCCCAGCGAAGCGCTGATCACCGCCATGGGCCATTTCAACGAGGAACTGGTGCGCGCTGGCGTGTTGCTGGCCGGCGAGGGCCTGCGCCCCAGCAAGGATGGCGCCCGCATCCGCTTCAGCGGCGACCGCCGCGAGGTCATCGATGGCCCGTTTACCGAGACCCGCGAGCTGATTGCCGGGTTCTGGCTTATCCAGGTGCGCTCCCTCGATGAGGCGCTCGAATGGATGAAGCGCTGCCCCAACCCGTTCGAAAACGGAACCTCCGAAATCGAGATCCGCCGGATCTTTGAAGCCGAGGATTTCGGTGCCGAGTTCACCCCCGAAGCCCGCGCGCAGGAAGAACGCCTGCGTGCCGAGATCGCCGCCCGTCAGTAACCCAACCCAGCACACAAGGATCACGCCATGAACATCACTCCGTACCTTCACTTCAAGGACAACTGCGAGGAAGCCTTTGCGTTCTACGAGAAGGCCCTGGGCGGGAAAATCGTCATGACGAGCCGCTTCAAGGATATGCCGCCACCGCCGGAGGGCGCTCCAAAGAACGAGGGCTGTGGCCCTTCCCCCGAGGAGATCAAGGCCATGGGCGAAAAGATCATGCATATCCGTCTGCAGGTCGGCGAAGCCATCCTCATGGGTTCCGATACGCCGCCGGTGTTCAAGCACAGCGGCAAGGTCGAGGGCTGCACCATCGCGCTCGGTTTCGATACCCCGGCCGAGGCCGAAAAAGTCTTCGCGGCGCTCTCCGAGAAGGGCACGGTCACCATGCCGATTGGCGAGACCTTCTGGGCTGAGCGTTTCGGCATGCTCGACGACGCCTTCGGCGTATCGTGGATGGTGAACGGTGGCGAGAAGAAAGGCCCGTAAGGAGGGTTGCCCATGCGATTCCTGATCGTCCGCAAGGCCGATGCTGATACCGAAGCCGGCGCACCCGTCACGCAGCCGTTGCTCGATGCGATGGCCGAGTACTGCGACGTACTGGCGTCCGAAGGCCGGTTTCTCGCTGGCGAAGGGCTCAAGCCCAGCCGCGAAGGCGTTCGCGTCAGCTTTCGCGATGGCCGCACGCCCGTCGTGGTGGATGGCCCCTTCGCCGAGGCGAAGGAGCTCGTCGCCGGCTTCAGCATCATCGAGGCCGATTCCATGGAAGCGGCCGTGGACTGGGTGAAAGGCTGGCCGGCCGAGGATGCCAACGGCAACGCGGAGATCGAGATCCGCCCCGTGGGCTGCCCCGGCGGCCTGAGTAACTTTGGCGATCCGGCCGAAGATGACTCGGACCGGCCGCGCTACATGGTGATGCTCAAGGCCAATGAGCGTAGCGAAACCGACTGGAACCCCGGTCCGGAGATCCTCGGCAGGATGGCCGAGGCCAACCGCGCCGGCCACGAGGCGGGCTACCTCATCGCCGGGAATGGGCTTTCCTCCAGCCGGCACGCCAGGCGGGTGCGCTTCAGCAAGGGCCAGCCCCAGGTGTTCGATGGCCCGTTCGCCGAGATCAAGGAGATGGTCGCGGGGTTCTGGGTGCTGCGCGTCGATAGCCTGGACGATGTCATCGCGTGGGCCCGCTCCTACCCGTTCCCCGACGGCGATGACGCCCGGCTCGAGATCCGCCCGCTGTACACGATGAAGGAGCTGCTCGCGCCACTGGCGTAATGCGGCAGCGCGGCTTGCCTGCCATGGCGGCGGATGGTGTCATCCGTCGCCATGACCGACCCAACCCATCGCGCCATCGATGCGATCTGGAAGATCGAATCGCCCCGGCTCATCGCCACCATCGCCCGCATGGTGCGCGATCTCGACCTTGCCGAGGAGCTGGCCCAGGATGCGCTGGTGTCGGCCCTTGAGCAGTGGCCACGCGATGGCGTGCCACGCAACCCGGGTGCCTGGCTGACCCAGGCTGCCAAGCATCGCGCGGTGGACCGTATCCGCCGCGAGCGCATGGCTGGCCGCAAGCTCGAGGCGCTGGGCCAGGACATGGAAGGCCTGCTGGAATCGCACGACGATGCACTGATCGATGCGCTCGACGACGATATCGGCGATGACATGCTGCGGTTGATCTTCACCGCCTGCCATCCGGCGCTGTCGGTGGAAGCGCAGGTGGCATTGACGCTGCGCCTGTTGGGCGGCCTGGCGACTGATGAAATCGCGCGCGCCTTCCTCGTCCCCGAAGCCACCGTGGCGCAGCGCATCGTGCGCGCCAAGCGAACGCTGGCGGGCGAGGCGGTGGTTTACGAAGTACCACGTGGCAGCGAACTCAAGGACCGCCTCGTCGCCGTGCTGCGTGTCGTGTATCTCATCTTCAACGAGGGGTATGCCGCGACGGCGGGCGAGGACTGGATGCGTCCGGGCCTGTGCGAGGAGGCACTGCGCCTTGGCCGTATCGTCGCGGAGCTGATGCCCCGTGAGGCTGAAGTGCATGGCCTGGTCGCCTTGATGGAAATCCAGGCCTCCCGATCGGGCGCACGCACGCGGGCGAACGGCGAACCCATCCTGCTGATGGAGCAGGATCGTGCCCGCTGGGATCGCCTGCTGATCCATCGTGGCCTGGCCGCGCTGGATCGCGCAGAAAAGCTCGGCGGCGCGCGCGGCCCCTACGCCCTGCAAGCTGCGATCGCCGCGTGCCATGCCCGTGCGCCACGCGGCGAGGACACCGACTGGCAGCGCATCGCCAGCCTCTACGCGGAGCTCGTCGACGTCATGCCGTCACCGGTGGTCGAACTCAACCGCGCCGTGGCCGTATCCATGGCCGATGGCCCCGCGCCCGCGCTCGCTATCGTCGATGCGTTGAGCGACGAGCCATCCCTGAAGGATTACCACCTCCTGCCCAGCGTACGCGGCGACCTGCTATTCCGCCTCGGCCGGTTCAGCGCCGCCCGCGACGCCTTCCTGCAGGCGGCCAGCATGACCCGCAACGAGCGTGAGCGGCGCCTCCTCGAGTCCCGGGCGGGGGCCTGCGCACGGGAATAGCTCGCGGTACGGTGAGATTCAGGGAAACATGCTAGATTGCATCGCAATTGCAATGCACTGGATCCACCATGAAAACTGCCACGATTCCGTCGATCCGCGTCGAACCCGCGTTCCGCGAACGCGCAGAGGCCGTGCTACGCGAGGAGGAAACCCTTTCGTCGTTCGTAGAAACCGCACTAACCGAAGCCATCGAACGTCGCATCATGCAACGGGATTTCATCGCGCGCGGACTTGCCTCACACGCGAAAGCGGAACGCACTGGCATTTACCATTCGGCGGACAGCGTACATAAGGAGCTCGCCGAACGACTCGGCCCCAGCGGAAAAAAGAAAGGCAAGGCATGAGATATGAGGTCAGATACACGGATGAGGCACGCGACGACCTTTTCAGATTGACGGCCTTCCTTAGAGAAGCGAGCCCTGATGCCGCCGCTCGGGCCTTGGCGACCATCATTGAAGCGACAGCGATTCTCGAGCGATTTCCTTTCACGTGTCGCAAGGCCGATCCGGCGATGCCTTTCCATCGTGAACTGGTCGTGCCATTCGGCTCAGGGGGATACGTGGCGCTCTACGCCATAGGCAAAGGCCACGTATCCATCATCGCGATTCGCCACCAACGAGAAGATGATTTCTTTTTTTGAACTAGTGCGTGATATCGATATTGACGTTGGTGCCGTCGGGGACATCCTGCAGCTGCTGCAGGACTGAACCGGTCAGTTCGAAATGTTCGCGTGCCGGTACAGGGTTGAAGTTTTCCACGGTGTATTCGCCTTCGGCGAACACGGGCAGCGTCACGTAGGTATAGCACTCGCCTTCGGCGCACACCTTGCCTGCTTCGATCAGTGCTTCGATCAGCGGCGGGAGCAGCCATTCATCGGCGATCTCTTCGCGCAGCAGCTCGTTGAATGCCTCGACGTTATCCGCCACGCGCTCCACTTCCGCCGTACCGGTATTGAGCCAGTACACGCCACCTTCGTCCGCCTCATAGAACATATCGCCCAGCGCGGTGAACAGCAGCGGGGTGAACGCGTCGCCAATGCACCAGCTCCACGACGTGGCGAGGGCATCGATGGCGTCTTTATCAGGTGTGCAGGTGAGTTCTTTCCAGGAAAGGGGCATGGGGGATGGCCTGGGGAGGGGTAGGCGGATTGTAACGCCTACCGGTCCGCGTCGACGGCCCGGGTCACGGCCCGCACGAAATCGCCGCGCGCCCTGGCCTGGGCATCGTCCGTGGCCACGGGCCATGCCGCCAGTTGCACGATCACCAGATGCCGCGCCGGGTCCACATGCAATAACTGGCCAAAGATGCCGATACCCGCGAACGCGCCGCTATCCCAGGTCCACCACTGATAGCCATAGCCACGGCCCGGTACGCCGATATCCGCATGTTTTTTCGTCGCATCCGCCAGCCAGCCATCGGCCAGCACCGCACGCCCACCGGCCATGCCGCCATCGAGCAGGAACTGGCCCAGGCGGGCGTAATCGCCCAGCGTCGCGGAGACGCCCGAGCCGCCGGCCTCGGTCCCGTCAACATCATCCTTCAGCCACAGCGCATCGCTCGCCATGCCGTAAGGCTTCCAGACTTTCTCCGATAGATACGCCGCGAGCGTCTTGTGCGTGGCGCGGTTCACCAGGATGCCGATGAGATCAGTTTCGCCGGTCTTGTAAACCCAGCGCTCACCCGGTGCGAATTCGCGAGGCAGCGGTGCCATGTACGTGACGAGCAGCGGCTCGCCCGGCACGCGCCTTCCTTCATACATCTGTGCCACATCCGAATGCGGGTCGCTGTAGTCCTCATTCCAGCGGACACCCGAGGTCATCGTGAGCAGCTGCCGCACCGTCACATCGCGATATGCGCCCGCCCCCAGCTCAGGGATATAGCGCACGACCTTGTCATCGAGCGACTGGATGCTGCCATCGCGCAATGCAGCGCCGACCAGCGTGGAGGTGAACGACTTGGCGACCGAGAACGAGGTCCACCGCGTCTTCGCGCCTGCGCCGAGCCCATATCGCTCCAGCCGCACTTTGCCATCCTGCAGCACCATGATGCCCGCGACATGATGAGCGGCCATGTACGCATCGAGCGTGGTGCCATCGTCCAGTACGGGCGCGATGGGCTTGCCCGGCGGCAAGGAATGCGCGACGCCATGCGTCACCACATTGCTGGCGTATTGCGTCTCCATGGCGCGGAAGTTCGCCTCGCGCTGTGGCTGGTTCCAGAACAGCACATCGGTGCGGCGGGCATGCTGCGCCGTGCAGCCGGCGACCAGCACCAGGCAGGCCGTGATGAGAAAACATTTCATGCCATTTTCCGGGCGCGTCGGCGAACTTCGAAACTGCCAAGCGCGATGGAGGCCAGGATAAACGGGCCGAAGCCGTAGATGACCCGGTAGGCCAGCAACGCGGCGAGCACCTGCGCGCGCTGTTCCTGGGGGAACGCAGCGAGGGTCAGCGCTTCGAAAGCGCCGATGCCGCCGGGCGTGTTGCTGATGATGCCCGCGAGCACGGCACCCACATAGATCGGCGCGAAATCGAGGAAGCTGCCGGCGATCTCCGGCGGCAGCAGCAGGTACATGGTCAGGATGGCACCGACCATCTCGATGACGCCGAACACGATCTGCGCGGCGGCCGAACGTGCGGACGGAACAGGTGTAGAGAATTTCCACACCTTGAGTTCATCGTGCTTGCCGGCCAGCCAATGCAGGAGCAGCACGAAGGCGACGACGAGGCCCATGCCTAGCCAGCGGCCCCATTCGTTCGCGATGGAGGGCTCCAGCACGAGTGCAATGCATGTGACCGCCGCAAACCCCATCCCAACCGCAAACCCCACGAGGCCGACCACGCGCGCCACATCGGCCGCGCGCACGCCCTGCGTGGATAGCATGCGGTAGCGCAACGCGGTACCGGTGATGGCGTGGAAACCCAGCGCGTTGCAGATGGCATGGGTGGTGGCACCGGAGAAGATCTTCATCTTCATCGATACCTTGCCCGGCACCACGGTTTCGACGGCGAACACGTCGTAAGCCGTGAGGCAGGCCCAGCTGGTCAACGCCGCACCGATCGAGCCGATCACATGCCAGTGCGGAATGCGGGTAAGCGCATCGCGCACGTCGTGCCACGCCATCTTCGCGATATACCGGTGCAACAAAAAGGCCGCCGCACCGACAATGGCCAGCGTGATGCCGTATTTCAGGGCGCGGGCGGCGAATACCTTGCCCCGGCTGGTCTGGCTTGGCTCTCTCAACGGTACGTCCGCACGAACACAATGGGGGCCGATGATAGCCGAGCCGCTTTGCGCCGGGTGTTCATGCCACGACGTGGCCGTCACGAATTTCGATCGTGTGACCTTGCAGTGCCTCGACATCCGCCGGGTCGTGGGTGATGACCAGCAACTGGAGGTCGAGCCGTTGCTGCAAGGCGAGCAGCTCTGCCCGCATGCGCCCCCGCAACGCCGGATCCAACGCGGCGAACGGCTCATCGAGCAGCACCAGCCGCGGTTCGGCCACCAGTGCCCGGGCCAGGGCCACACGTTGCCGCTGGCCGCCGGAGATCCGCGCCGGGTAACTGCCGGCCACGGCGCCGAGCTCGAACAAGTCGAGCAGGTGCGCCACGCGCGAGTCGCGTGCATGCCTGGCTGGATTGAACCAGCCACGCTTCAACGAGAACCCGATGTTCTGCGCCACGGTCAGGTGCGGGAAAAGCGCGTAATCCTGGAAGACATACGCCACGCCTCGGTCGCGGGGCGGCACCGCGATGCCCGCGGCGGCATCGTAAAGCGCGCGGCCATCCACCCGGACGTGGCCCGCATCCGGCATCAGCAGGCCAGCCACGGCACGCAGCGTAAGGCTCTTGCCGGCACCCGACGGACCAAACATCACGATGCGGCGCGCGTCCGACGCAAAAGCGACATCGAGGTCGAAATGGCGGTCGTCGTCGCGCAGCGCCTTGCGGATGGCGATATCCACGCTCATGGGCGGCTCCGGCGCAGGTGATCGGGCGCGAGCCATCCGGCCAGGAGCAGCGCGGCAACACAGGTAACCGATACCACCGCCACCATGATCGCGGCGCCGTGATCATCACCGGCCTGCACCGCGGCGTAGATCGCCACGGAAAGCGTCTGCGTGCGCCCCGGCAGGTTGCCGGCGATCATCAAGGTCGCGCCGAACTCGCCCATGGCGCGCGCGAACGCCAGCAGTGCGCCTGCGGTAATGCCGCGGGCGGCCAGTGGCAGCGAGACGCGGAAGAACACGGCGGCTTCGCGCAAGCCCAGCACACGGGCCGCATTCTCGAGTTGCGGATCCACCGCTTCGAACGCGGCGCGCGCGGCCTTTTGCACCAGGGGAAACGCCACCAGCGTCGACGCGATGACCGCGCCCTGCCAGGTGAATACCAGCTCGATGCCCAGGCGGTCCAGCCACGCACCGAACACCCCGCGACGGCCCAGCAGCACCAGCAGGTAATAACCGAGCACGGTCGGTGGCAGCACCAAGGGCAGCGTCAGCACCGCATCGACCACTTCACGTGCATGCGATCGCCAGCGTGAAAGACCCCATGCCACCGCAACGCCCAGCACAAGGTTGATGGCGGTCGCCCACAAGGCGACCTTCAGGGTAAGCAACAGCGGAACCCAGAGCGAATCCACGCGCGGCTTACGGTGCCTCGAAGCCGAAGCCGGCCAGGATGCTGCGCCCTTCGGCGGACTGCACGAAGGCTTCAAACCCGGCCGCGTCCGCGGGCTGCTTCGAACCCGCCACCACGGCGATCGGGTAGGTGATCGGCTTGGGCGTGGGTACGGTGGCGGCGACCTTGACCTTGTCCTTCATGATGGCGGCATCCGTGGCGAACACGAAACCGGCATCCACCTCACCCCGTGCCACGTAGTCCAGGCTCTGGCGTACGTTCTGCGCCAGCACGCCCTTGGCCGATACCGCATCCCACAGGCCTTGCTGCTCGAGCGCCGCCTTGGTGTAACGGCCCACCGGTACCGACGCGGGGTCGCCGTAAGCCACGCGCTTCACGCCATCGGCTTTCAGGTCAGCCGGCCCACGGATTGCTGCCTTGCTGTCATGCGGCACCACCAGCACCAACCGGTTGGACGCGAAATCCTTGCGGGTGGCCGGGTCGATGGCCTTGGCGGCCGCCGCCTTGTCCATGGCCGCCTGGTCGGCGGAGGCGAACACATCCGCCGGCGCGCCGCTGGTGATCTGGCGCAGCAGGACATCCGAGGCGGCGAAATTCAGGACCACGTGGGTATCCGGGTGCTTTGCCTCGTAGGCCTTGCCCACCGCCTGGAAAGCATCGGTAAGGCTGGAGGCGGCGGATACCACCAGATCGGCAGCGGATACGGTGGAAACACCGGTCAGTAACAGCAGCGCGACAAGCGGACGAAGGCGCATCGTGGGTGTTTCCGGCAGTGGGGTCGTGAAGGACTATACGCGCGGGCGTATGGCACGGAAACCGCGGGCTCGAACGGACAAGGATCTCCAAGCCATCCCCTCGCGCGGGTGGCAGCGTGGCCGGATCGAACGAGGGTTGTGGCCCACATGAAAGTCGCCTTACGCATCATTGGTGCCCTGCTGGTCATCGGCACCCTCGTCGTGCTGCTTTTCGCGTGGCTGGATCGCACCGAAACGACCACGGATGCCTATGTGACCGGGCGCATCCACCCGGTGGCGCCGCGTGTCACGGGCACGGTCACCGCCCTGTACGTGGATGACAACCAGCACGTGAAGGCCGGCGACGTGCTGTTGCAGCTGGATACCCGCGACTTTGACGTGCGGGTGGAGCAGGCACGCGCGGATATCAACCGCGCGAAGGGTCAGGTGGCCAGCGCCCAGGCGCAGATCGCCCAGGCGCAAGCGGCCATCGTGGCAGCGGATGCCAGCGTGTGGAAAACCGGCTTCGACCTGACCCGCGCCAGTGAACTGGTGAACGAGACGCCGCGAGGCATTTCGAAGCAGGAATACGATGCGGCGCGCGCCGCCTCCGATTCGGCGAAAGCCAACAAGTCCAGCGCAGATGCGGCGAAGGTGGCGGCGGAGGCCGCGCTTGAATCGGCCAGGGCGCAGGTCGCCACCGGCGAGGCATCACTGCACGATGCACAGCTGGCTTACGGCTACACCAAGGTTCTGGCGCCTGTGAACGGCTACGTCGGCCGACGCACGGTGGAAGTGGGTGCCCGGGTGGCCGCTGGCCAGACCTTGCTGTCGATCGTGTCGGACCAGGTCTGGGTCGTCGCCAACTACAAGGAAACCCAGCTGCATGGGATGAAGCGCGGCACGGAGGCCCGCATGACGGTGGATGCGTTGCCTGGGCTCACCTTCATCGGCCATATCGATAGCATCGCGCCCGCATCGGGGTCACAGTTCGCGCTGCTGCCGCCGGATAACGCCACCGGCAACTTCACCAAGGTCGTCCAGCGCGTCCCTGTGAAGATCCTCTTCAGCGATGACGACCTGCGCCGCTATCGCGAACGCCTGCCGCCGGGCCTTTCGACCATCGTGAAGATCCGCGCGGGGGATGCGAAGTGAAACGGGCGTACGCCGTGCTCGTGCTGTGCGCCACCGCGCTCGGCGGGTGCGTGCTCGGGCCGGATTACCAGCGCCCCGAACGGCAGGCGCCCGCCGCCTGGCAGCACCCCGCCAGCACGCAGGGCGAACTACCCGATCGCTGGTGGGCGTTGTTCGGCGACGATGAGCTTAACCAGCACATCAACGCCACGCTGGCGGCCAACCAGGACCTGGCCGGCGCGCTGGCGCGCTACGACCAGACCCGTGCATTGCTGGGCGTGGCGCGCGCGGATGAGTTCCCCCAGGTAGCGCTGGATCCCCTATACCTGCGCGGCCGCACCTCCGGCACCGTATCGAACGCCCTTCCCGCCCTGGAAACGACGCTATACCGCGTGCCGGTGGATGTGTCGTATGAAGTGGACCTTTGGGGTCGTGTGCGCCGGAGTGTGGAAGCTGCGCAAGCCGATGTGGAAACCAACGCCGATACCATCGCCGCGCTGCGCCTCAGCCTTTCGGCCACAACGGCATCGACCTATTTCTCCCTGCGCAGCGCCGATCGCGACATCGACGTGCTCGGCCGCACGGTCAGCCTGCGCGAGGATGCGTTGAAACTCGCCGATCGCCGCGCCCATGCCGGCGTGGTCGGCGATCTGGATGTACTGCGTGCCCGCGCCGACCTTACCCAGACGCGCGCCGACCTGGCCGATGCGCACCGTCGCCGCGATAACCTGGAACACGCGCTGGCTGTGCTCGAGGCGCGCGACGCACCCGATTTCCACATCGCACCCCAGCCGTGGACACCGACGGTTCCCGATGTACCTGCGGGGTTGCCTTCCACCCTGCTCACCCGGCGGCCCGATGTGGCCAGCGATGAACGCGCGCTGGCGGCGGCCAGTGCGCGAATCGGCGTGGCACGCACGGCTTTTTTCCCTTCCGTGCAACTCACGGCCTCCGCCGGCCTGTCGAGCAACGACCTGGGCGACCTCACGGACCGGGATAGCCGCTTGTGGGGCATCGGCCCTTCGATCCACCTGCCGATCTTCGAGGGTGGCCGCAACCAGGCCCGGCTCGAAGCCGCGCAGGCTGCGTATCGCGGCGCTTATGCGCGTTGGCGCCAGGATGGCATCGAAGCGTTCCGCGAAGTGCAGGATGCGCTTAGCGATGGGGCGTGGCTGCAGGAACAGGGCGCCGCGCTCAGCGCCACCGTCGATGCGGCGACTGCCGCGGCCAAGGTATCGCGCTCGCGCTATGACCGCGGGCTTGCGGGTTATTTCGAAGTGGTGGATTCCGAACGGCAGGCGCTCGCCAGCCAGCGCGCCACCATCCAGAACGATCAGCAACGGTTGCTTACCGCGATCTCCCTGGTGAAAGCACTGGGCGGCGGCTGGAAAGAAGGGGATCCGGTGCCACGGCAAGCCGAGGCCAGCGCTGCGGTTAACCCATGAACGCCGTTGTCGCGCCCACCGCGCAGGCGCCCGCGACCGCGCCCTTGCCATGGCTCGGGATCGTGGCGGTCCTTATTGGCGCGATCGCCACGACGCTCACCTCGCGGCTGACCTCGATCGGGTTGTCCGACGTGCGCGGCGCGGTCAGCGCCGGATTCGATGAGGGCGCGTGGATCCCGACGGCGTTCGCCGCGTCGCAGATGTTTATCGGGCCACTGGCTATCTTCCTGGGCCGGGCGTTCAGCCCGCGCCGCGTCCTGCTCGTGGGTTGCGTCGCGTACGGCGTCGCCGAATTCCTGATTCCGTTCGCGCCGGATCTGCGTAGCCTACTGCTGCTGCAATGCGTGGCCGGGCTCGGCTCGGGCACGTTCATACCGCTCACCGCCTCGTTCATCCTGCTGAGCCTGCCCCGAACGTTATGGCCGTGGGGCCTCGCCGCGTACGCGATGAACATCATCCTCGGCCTCAACGTCGCCAGCTCGCTGGAAGGCTGGTACGTCGAGCACGTGCAGTGGGCATGGATCTTCTGGCAGAACACGCTGGTCGCCATTCCCATGCTGTTCCTCTACTGGTTTGGCCTGCGCCGCATTCCCATCGATTGGGATTACCTGCGCGGTGGCGATTTCCGCGGGATGCTGACGGGCGCGATCGGGTTTACGCTGGTCTACATCGCGCTGGACCAGGGCGACCGGCTGGATTGGTTTTCGTCTACGTTCATCGTGGGAGTACTTGCCGCGGGCATCATTGCCATTGGCCTGTTCCTGCTGCACGAAACCACCCTGCCCGCACCCAGTGTCGATTTCGGCCTGCTCGTTCGACGTAACGTCTTGCTGTGTATCCTCCTTGTGCTCTGCACGCGCTTCCTGGTCACATCCAGCAACACGCTGGTGGCCAATTTCCTGATCCAGGTGCGCGGGCTTCGCCCGCTCGAGGTGGGTAACGCACTGCTGTGGGTCGCTCTTCCCCAACTCATCATCGCGCCCACGGTCGCATGGCTGCTCAATCGCATCGACGCCCGGTTCGCCATTGGGGTGGGCTTCTCCATCGCTACCGCGGGCTTCCTCCTCGCCACGGGCATTACCTCTGAGTGGGCCGAGGGCGACTTCAAGGTGGCGCTGCTCCTGCAGGCGGTGGGCGAAACACTGGAGCTCACTGCCGTGGTGTATTTCTTCGCACACCACGTGGGGCCGACCGATGGCATAACGTTCGGGGCGATCATCCAGACCGCACGATTGTTTGGTGGTGAGCTCGGCACGTCGCTGCTCATCTCGTTCACCCGCAAGGCCGAGCAATACCACTCAAACCTGATTGGCCAGCACGTGCTGGGCGATTCCACGCTTACGGATGCGCGCATCACCGCTTATGCCACGGCGGTGGGCCCGCTGTCGCAGGGCACGGGTACTGCGGAGGCGCGTGGCGCCGGCCTGGTGGCCGCGGCCATTCGCGGGCAGGCCTACACCCTGTCGATCCTGGATGGCTTCTTGCTGGCCAGCTGTATCGGCACGTTCGCCATCCTGATCGTGCTGTGCCTGCGGGAACCTCCGGCGGTGGCGACCCCACCTGCCGTCCCGCCCTTGCCTGAGTCGGCGGCGGCCCGGCGTACCTGAACCCCGTGGTCGGCGGGGGGCGACACCGTGTCGCATTCCGTTCACCCCGGTCCGTGACATCATCCCTGGACCCGGGTCCGGGGTTGTGAAAAGGGGACGCCACGTGCGTCGTAGAGTGGTCAGACAGCGTGCGTGGGGGTGGATGGCGATCATCGCCGTCTGGCTCGCGGCGCTCGCCCCTACGATCTCCCGGGTCGATGCCTGGCGCTTCCCCGACCTGGGCGCATGGTGTGAACCCGTCGATGCCCACCACCATGGTGATGAGGGCGCACGGGGACACGACGATGCCGGCGCCGCCTGCGGCTATTGCACGCTGTTCACGCACAGCCCAGGCCTGGGAGGTACGGTCCACGCCGCCGGGGTTCCTCGCCTTTCCCTTGCCAGCCCAACGCCCGCTGCGCCGAACCGCGAGTTCATCCCGCGGCCCGTGTTCCATACCCACCCACGAGGTCCGCCGGTCGTCGCGCACGCCTGATCGCCAACGATCCCGCTGTACGCCACCGACCTACGGACCCTGCCGCCATGCCTTTCCTTGCCACCGAGGGACGCGTGCTCGCGCGCGCCATCGCCTGCGCCCTGAGCGCCTATGCGTTCGCCGCGCACGCCGCCGAGACACCCGACCTGCCCCCGCCCACCACCAACCTGCACGAAGTGCGGGTGTCAGCGACCAGCCATGGCACGGCGGTGGATCCCGATATGCCCGCTGCCGTGGAGACGATCACGCCGGCAAAGCTCGAACGGCTGAACATCGTCAACACCGAAGATGCACTGAAATACCTTCCCGCCTTTGGCATCCGCAAGCGTTTCGTGGGCGACGAGAACGCGACGTTCTCCGTACGTGGCACGAGCAACCAGCAAAGTGCACGCGGGCTGGTGTACCTCGATGGCCTGTTGCTCTCCAACCTGTTGGGTAACAACTGGGCGAACCCGCCGCGGTGGTCCATGGCCTTCGCGGAGAACCTCGCCCGCATCGATGTCATCTACGGCGCGTATTCGGCGCTATACCCCGGCAACAGCATCGGCGCGACGGTGGTCATGACCACGCGCATGCCCGACAAGCTCGAAGTCACCGGTGACGTACAGGCGTTCACCCAACACGTGCATACCTATGGTGTGGACCGCGACTACGGCGGCAGCAAGCAGACCGCGACGATCGGTGATCGCAGTGGTCGTTTCGCGTTCCTGGTTGGCGTATCGCACCTGCAGTCCAACGGGCAACCGCTCGTCTACGCCGTGCAGAACCGTTCCACCACCGCCGGTACGGCGCGCCCGGTGACCGGCGCGATCGGCGATACCGGAACGACGGGCTTGCCCCGCGAAGTGCTCGGCATCAACGCAGAGGGCCAGGAAGCCACGAGCCAGGACGAAGCGCACGCGCGCTTTACCTATGACCTGACGCCGGAACTCACGGCCGCCGCCACGCTGGGCTATTGGAAGCAGGATCTGTCGCACCGCACCGATACGTTCCTTCGTGATGCGAACGGCAACCCGGTCTGGTCAGGCCCGGTAAGCATCGATGGCCGCCAGTACACGTTGCCCGCCAACTTCTTCGCGCCATCGACGCGGCAGAGTCGCAACTACCTGTACGGCCTATCGCTTGGCACGCACCGCGATACGGGCTGGAACGTGGAAGGCAACGTGTCCTACTTCGACATGGACCAGAACCGCGACCGCACGGCAAGCGCCGTCACGTACGACGGACCGGGGCTTCTCACGGCCGGCGACGGCAGCCGCTGGCGCACGCTGGACCTGCGAGCGAGCCACACCCCTGACAGCACGGGTACGAACACGCACACGGTGAGCTTCGGCTACCACTACGACGGCTACCGCCTGGACAATGCGTCGTACGCCCTCGATAACTGGCGTCGCGGTGACGCTGGCGCGCTTACCGCAGCCAACGGCGGCAGCACGCAGACCCAGGCGCTCTACGTGCAGGATGCGTGGCAGCTCGATGAACGCTGGCGCCTCACCGCTGGTGCGCGTTACGAGCAATGGCGGGCTTTTAACGGATCACGCGCCACCGCATCGGCCAGCACCGGCTACCCGGAACGCAAGGAAACGCACACATCCCCGAAGGTATCGCTCGCTTACGCCGCCAGCGATTCGCTGATGCTGCGTTTGTCGGGTGCGCGTGCATACCGCTTCCCGACGGTGAACGAGCTGTTCCAGGGCACGTTCAACGGTATCAGCCTCATCAACAACGATCCCAACCTGAAGCCGGAGAATGATCTGTCGCGCGAGCTCTCCGCCGAGTGGTATCACCCCGACAGCGTTACGCGCTTCACCGTGTTCCGCAGCGATACGCGCAACACGCTGTTCAGCCAGACCGATACGACGGTGTTCCCGAACGTCACCAGTGTGCAGAATGTCGACCTGGTACGCACGCGCGGTGCGGAGGCGAGCTATGACGGCACCGGTGTTTTCACACCGTGGCTCGACCTGACCGCCAATGCGGCTTATACGCAGGCCACCACCGTGCGGAACCACCGCAACCCGTCGTCCGAGGGCAAGCAGTTCTACCGCATACCTCGCTGGCGGGCCAACGTGGTGGCGACGATGCACGCGAGCGATAACCTGGCGCTGACCCTCGCCGGCCGTTATTCCGGCAGGCAGTACAACACGTTGGACCACAGCGACATCGATCCGGACACGTTCGGCGGCGCGAGCGATTTCCTGACCTTCGATGCGAAGGTGGGCTGGACGTTAAGTGAGCATGTCGAGCTTAGCGTCGGCGTGGATAACCTCACGAACCGCCGATACTACGTGTACTACCCCTACCCGTCGCGCACGTGGCTGGCTGAGGCCAGGTTCCGGCTCTAGCGGCTCAGGCCGCCACGCAGCGTGGCTGCATCGCGGCCGGCATGGCTTCGTCGAGCATGAACGATGCCATGCCCCCGTGCGTAAGGCGTACAAGGAAACTTCCAACACCCGCATTCCCAGTGGCGAGATCGCATGAGATCCGTGCCAGTTCGGCACCCGGCACGGCATAGCCCTCGCCACGGGGAATGAGGAAGGGTTCAATGCCGCACGCCACGCGACGCGTCTGCTCCAGGTAGACCCCAGCGCGATCGGGGAGGAACGTGGCGAGATCAAGGAGTGTCTCTCCGATGCCCGCAAGGCCGTCGAACAGGCCAGGGCGGATGGCGTGGCGGCGGAACAGATCGCGTTCGGCGGCCACGATGGCATCGCGGTAACGCGGCTCGCTCGTGCAGGCGTAGAGCCTGGCGCACACGGCAAGGACGCCGGCCGTGCCCTCGCGAAGATAGGGCAGTACGGTGCCGGCATTTACCCAGGCTGGCCATGAGGCGGTGCCCCCGGGCCCAGGGGCAGCGTGCGCCAGGTCGAAATCCAGCGCGCCACGCGCGGCGGTGAGATAACGCCCCCTTCCCGTCGCCAGATACAGGTGGAGCATGAATAGAGCGATGCCACTCGCCCCCTGGCCAAGGCCCAGCGGTTGCCGGCTGGCAGCAGGCCAGCTCAACGTACCGTCCCCGGCCTGGGCCTCAACCAATAGCAGCTCGCCAGCCTCACACGCCGCATCAAGGAACGACCGCTCAGCCGTCGCCAGCCATGCCTTCAGCCGTGCCAGGCCCCAGCCCGCCACACCGTCGTCCAGTCCGGGCTCCTCGCGCACGGCCCCCTCCAGCGGGGATGCACTTAGCAAACTCGCCGCGAGCACGCGCTCACCCGCATCGAACAACGTCCACGCGATACCGGCCGCCCCGCCGATCAAGCCGGCCCCAAGCTCATCCTTGCCTTGCACGCCCTCGCAGAGCCAGGGCAGCAGGTTCGAAGGTGGCAGGCGCCCGATGCGGTGATAGGCATGCAGTACGCCCGCCGCGCCGTGTGCGACCGAATAAGGGTGTGCCTCGAAAACTTCAGGCCCCGCTGGCACGAAACGGTCGATACGTGGCAACGACGCATGCTGCTCAAGGTAGCCAAAGATCCGTTCCGCTGCGTCCGCCACGGGTGCCGGCGGTCGGGATCGGTGGGGTACGGGCGAGCCATCGCGGGGCATCGCGGCCACGGCGGCGCGCAATGCCGCCATGGCCTCCACCGGATCCGGCCGCCGCTCTGGCGCGGCTTGGGTCAGGCTCGTGACGACGTCGGCATAGCCTTGTGGGTAGCCCATCTCATCGACAAAGTGCGCGAGAAAACGCGGCAATGCCGTGGCATCCAGCGGCAGCAACGCGTTCACCGGTGCACACGCTGCAAACAGGTTCGCCCCGAAGGCGTACCGATCAGCGGCCACCCCCATCGCGTGCGTGGTGCGTGACACATCCCTGGGGGCGAAGCCTGGTGTCCAGGCATCGGCGATGTGGTCAAGGCCGTCTTCGATGGCGGTCTCCAGGTCGATCAGGCGCACGTTCCCCGCGGTCTCGACGATGATGTTGTGAAACGACAGGTCACCGACCGAGATGCCCGCACCGTGCACGGCGTTAAGCGCAACGGCGAGCCTCTCGAACACCGTACACAGTTCATCAAAGTACGCCGAAACATCGGCTCGCGTTGCATCGAGCCGAAGCGCTGGATAGCGGCGTCCCAGCCACATGCGCAAGGTGTCACCCTCGAGCATCTCCTGGACCAGGAAGCTATGCTCCCATTCGCGGAAATGGGCAATCGGACGCGGTGCCACGGCGAATGGCGCAAGCCGGCGAAGAAGGCGATATTCCTTGCGCAGGCTAGCCGTCACCGGTTCCGCGGCACCAATGTACGGGCGAGCCTCCTTGATCACCACACGCCGCCCCTCGTACAGATCATTGGCGACATAAATACCCCCCGCCGCCGAAAAGGCGAGCGCCTTCAACGGCCGGAACCGGCCGCCGCCAAGTAGCGGTGTATCGCCCACGGGCGCACACATTTCGTCGCCCAAGGGATCGACAAGCCAGTCGGGCAGCCGGTAGCGCGGCTCGCGATCATCCGCTTCCACACCACCGTCGGGTCGCCGTAACACCCACTGGCGACGTCCGCGGGCGTCAATGCGGTAATCGCTAAGCATGCCGCCGTAGCGGTACGAAACGATGGGACAATCGGCATGCCGGCGATCGGTCAATACGTACGGGCCGACATAGCCGCCCAATGCGGCGGCCAGGTCATCCAGCACGCGGCGGAACATGTGCAGATCGGCTGGGTACACCGTGATGAACTTGCCCGCACCGCCGCGCGGCCAACGCTTGCCATTGATCGCGCCAAGCAGGCGCAGGTCACCGGCGAATTTGAAGGCCACGCCGTTGGCCACCAGGATCGCCGCCGTGATGGCGAGCACGATCCGTGCCGTAGCCGATACCGAAGACACGTGGATCTTCCAGCCCTGGGTGGGCATCCGGTAGGCAGGTGGCTGGGCCTGGAGCCATACGCCTGAACGGTGCAGGGACCACGTGGGGGGTAACTGCCGGCGAACAACGTTCTCGAAGTCCTCCGGTTCAATGCGGTGACGTGCGTACGGCTCAAAGAACTGGGGATCTACAGCCGTGTATGGCCATAGCTGCCTGTGTCGCTCCATGCGCATCCCTCTTCAGGAGCGGGCCCAGGCCCCGTGCCGGCCCGGACGCCGGCACGGGAACCTCTGCCTCCCGATGAACTGACAAGCCACGCACACCGGGTGGGAACCGGGCGACGGGCCACTGGCGTACCGATTGCGGTCTGGCGCCACCGTTAACCTTCACCCGGATCGGCGGCGCCTGCGATACAGCCAGCGCCGCTGTACGTACTCCCCAGGTTGGTTTCGATGCCAGGTGTTGCGCTGACATCCATGTCGAGGTTCTGGAGCGAAAGGATCGGGTGCATGGTGGGTCTCCTTGACCGGTGCGTGCACGGCGCCGGAAGTGCGCGTGCGGGGCGAATCTAGGCCGCGCCCGCATTCGTACACAATCCATCCGGGCCACCGGTCACGCCATTGGTGCCCGCTTGCACGCAGTTTTCACCCCATCGCTTCGATTCCGGTCACCCGTGCCGTCCGGATACGGACAGGCGCGTCCGGTTCCGGACGCGCATTCATGGCGCGAGCTTGAGCCGTACCGTTGCGATGGCCCCGCGCGCATCCGTTCGGTCCGCCAGGCCAACGGTGCCCCCGTGGGCTTCGATGATGAGGCGGACAAGACTCAGGCCAACGCCCGAACCGTCCTGTTTGGTGGTGAAAAAAGGCACGAAAAGCGAGTCGCTCATCGGAAGCCCGATACCCTCGTCGATGACTTGAATCCACGCCTCACCAGCGTCGACGTACCAATCGATGCTCATCCCGCCGCCGGTCAGCATGGCCGACTCAGCGGCGTTACGGAACAGGTTGATGAACGCCTGCCCTAACTGGTCTTCGTCACCATCGACGAGCAACGCGTCATGGCCATCGACCACCACCGGCACGCGTTGTTCGAATTGCGCCATGCGCGACAGCGCGATATCCAGGCGGAAGGGTTGTATGGACAGGGGCGGCAAACGCGCCAGCTTGCCGTAGCCGCCGACAAAACGGGCAAGCGAACCCGAACGCCGCGCGATCGCCTCAAGCCCAGCGTATAGCTCCTGTTGGGGCATGCTCGCGCCATGTCGCTCGAGCAGCCTGGTGAGCGTATCGGCCAGCGAACCGATCGGTGCCAGCGAGTTATTCAGCTCATGGCTCAGCACCCGGATCAGGCGCTGCCACGCGCGGTGCTCTTCCTCGCCAAGAGCGGCGCTCAGGTCGTGCAGCATGACGAGTGTGTGCTGGCGCCCGTCGCTGTACCAGGTGGCGCGGCGCACCGCCCATCGCCCATTCGCCGCGGCAAAGCGGTGCGAGAGAATGCTGCCATCGGGGGCCGCCATCGCTTCGGCGAAGCCCAGGCTGGCCGGGTCTTGTCCCACCACCGCCTGGCGCTCGGCACCCACCAGGCGTCGTGCCGCCGGGTTGATCAACCGTATGGCCCCGTTTTCGTCCACGACAATCACTGCGCTGTGCAGTGCAACCAGGGTCTTTGCGAGGAACCGGGATGCCTGTGTACGCATCAGGCGCCCGTGGCGCAACTCATCGGAGAGTTCATTCACCCCGGCGATCAGACTCTGGAGCGGGTCATGGCCGGGGCGCACATGGCCGCGCAAGCCGTAGTCGCCTTCCCTGAGCGCGCCAAGCAGATCGGTTACCGTGCGCAGTGACTCCAGGATGCGCCGGCCACCGATCCAACCAACGAGCAACGAGCCGCCCATGCCAGATACCAGCAATGCCGCACGAACGAACGGCGGCGCGGCCGGGTCCCAGGCCACCGCAAAGGCGGCTGCCGTCACCGGCGCGATGAAGCCGAGCGCCCAGAGCGCTGCTCCCATCGCGGGCGCGGGCCCAAGGCCCGGCGGCGGCTCGCCGGCCACGGCGCGAGCCCCTCAGTCCACCGGCTCGAAGGGATCTTTCAACCGCCGCTTGTCCAGGCGGCGATAGAGCGACTGCCGGGAAATGCCAAGGGCATCGGCCGCACGCTGCAGGTTATTCTCGTTGCGCTCCAGCGCCTGCTGGATGAGGAGCTGCTCCGCTTCCGGCAACGTGATGCGATCAAGCAACAAGGGCGCATCATCCTGGCGCTGAAGTGCCAGCGCGTCAGCATCGAGCTCGGCTTCCTTCGTGGAAAGTACGGCACGCTCCACGGCATGCTCCAGTTCGCGAATATTGCCTGGCCATGTGTACGCACGCATCGCCCGTTCGGCGGACGGCGAAAAGCGTGCCGCATCGCGCCCGAGTCGCCTGCACTCCCGAAGCAGGAAGTGCCGCGCGAGCGGGACGATATCTTCCTGGCGGTCACGTAGCGCAGGTAGCCGTACCTGCATGGCATTGAGCCGGTACAGCAGGTCCAGGCGGAAGCGGCTTGCCCGGGCCGCGGCTTCCAGGTCGGCGTTGGTCGTGGAGATGACCCGGACGTCGACACGCCGCGTCTGTCCTGAGCCGATGCGTTCAAGTTCGCCTTCTTCAATGACGCGTAGAAGGCGAACCTGCTGGAACAAGGGAATCGTGGAAACCTCTTCCAGGACCAGGCTGCCGCGGTGAGCGAGTTCGAATCGCCCAGGGCGCATGCCCGACTCGTCACCGAACATGTCATCCATGAACCGGGATTCGGGAAGGCTGCCCATGTCCATCCGGATGAACGGGTGCATGGCGCGCGGTGACAAGGCGTGGATATCGCGTGCCAGCATCGATTTGCCCGTACCGTTCTCACCGAGTACAAGCACGTTCGAATCGCCCTTCGCAATGCGGTCGACCAGTTCGAGCACGCGGCGCATCGCCGACGATTCCGTGGCGCACACGGCAGCCGGCCCTGCGCGGCTGAGCAGGCTTTCCGCGCGTAACCGGCGGTTCTCCTCGCGCATACCGTGCAGGTTCACCTGGGCCCACACCGTGTTCAACAGGCGCGCGCGGTTCCACGGCTTCTCAATGAAGTCCGCGGCCCCGCGGCGCATGGCCTCGACGGTCAGGTCGATGCTTCCCCACTCGGTCATCACCACCAGCGACATGGCGGGCGCGAGTTCGCGCAAACGCGATACCAGTTCGAGCCCCTCATGGCCCGAGGTCGTATCGGTCGTGTAATTGAGATCCACGATGGCGCACGCGAGCGCCTGGCTGCTTGCGATATCGCAGGCCGCTTCCGGTGACGCGGCTTCGACAATGCTGAGCCCTTCGCTGCGCAGCAGCATGCCCATGGCCAGGCGTATATCAGCGTGATCATCAACGACGAGCACGGGGGCGTGGATCGGGGTACCGTTCACGGGATACCTCACTGGTTTCGCAACGCGAGCAAGGGGGCGGTCGCCGCCGAGCGCCACGCGGGTGATATCGCGACGGCCGACGTGGTTACGAGCATGGTCACGGCGACCACAAGGGCCGCGGAAGGGTCGAAATGCATGTCGGTGGCAAGGGCGGCAGGCGGCCACCGGCTCCAGGCGAACGCAAGCACCAGGCCCACGCAGATGCCTAGCAGCCCGCGCGCGACGCCGTGCGCAAAGCACATTCCGAACAGGTCCGAGGGTGTTGCCCCCAATGCCGCGCACAGGGCAAGGTCCTGTCGACGCGACGCCACCTCGACCCGTTGTGCCGAATACAACCCCACCAGGCTCAGGCAAAGCCCCACGCTGGCGAACAAGGTGGCCAGCCACGTGTCGCGTTCGACCCCTGCACGGGAGTCGCGCCACGTGCGCGCCAGCGAACGCGGCTGCTCAACGACGAGCCACGGCGCCACCGTGCGCATGGCCGATGCGAGATCGACAACGGCCAACGCGGCATCGCTGCTGCCCCGTGTAACAACATAGTAAGAGAGAAGGCCGCGGTAACTGGCGAACTCACCGGGTGGCAACTGCGCAAAGGGTACGATCACCCAGGGACGTGGTGCCTCGGCCGGCCCGGCATCGCGCGTATCGGCCACCACCCCCACAATGCGCAGCTCACGGCTGCCCAGGCTGCGCGATACCTTGCGAACCGTAGCGCCCAGGGCGGCGCCCGGGATACTGGCGATGAAGGCCTGGTTGACCACGGCTACCGCGGGTGCCTGGGCCGTATCTGCAGCGGCGATGTCACGGCCGGCAAGCAGGCGCAGGCCAAGCGCCGCGCGCGCGCCAGGCGTAAACATCGCGAACTGGGTCTCCACGGGGTCGCCCGCACGGCCGGCGAACGCCACGTTAAAGCTGGTGCCGGCGGGCAACTGCGTTGTGACGCCCGCGCTAGCTACGCCGGTCAGATCATTCGCACGCTGATCGATCGCTGCCATCGCGCGCGCGATGGGCCCCACCGCGTCGAAATGCGCGGGGTCCGGTCGAAAACGAGCAGCGGCAGCGGCCGCTGCCGAAAATCCCGGCTCGACCTGCTCAAGGCGCCACGCCTGCATGCCGCGCACGACGCACAGCGACAGCAGCACGGTCGCCAGGGCCAGTTGTAGCTGCACCATCACCACGCGAATGGCGCCTGCGGTGACGCGCCCGGCGTTCTGATGGCCACCTGCGATATGTTCCCGCAACAAGGCATCGCCGTGCTCATGCAACGTTCCGCCGATCGCCGCGAGCGTTGTCGCGAGCAGCGCCATGAAAGCGGCGGCAACGTAAACCCGCCAGCCAATCGCGAGCAGGCCTGCGTTCACCCGCCACGCGTCGGGGATATAGCCCTCCCCCCACCTGACGAGTCCATACCCGATAGCCACGCCAGCCACCATGCCAGCAGCGCCGATCATCACCGCCTCGATGGCGGCAGGCGCCCATGTTCCCCACGAGTCGGCGCCCAGCGCCCGGCGCAAGGCCGTCTCACGTCGCCGCACCAATGATCGAGCTAGCACGAGGTTAGCGAGGTTCCCGCATGCGGTGGCAAGTACCAGCACCGCGCAGGCCAGGAAAAACCACAGTGTCGGCGCACTGGCCTGGGTCAGGGCACGACTGATGGACGTGGCCCCAAAGCGGCCGGCCTCGGCGAGATCCCCACGCAACGCGGCAACCTGCTGGAGTCGACTGACCAGGTGATCAACGGGGACGCCCGGAGCGAGCCGGGCAACAGCCAGATAGTTCGGCACATCGGCCGCCGCCCCGGGCGCCGGTCGAAGCGGCAGCAGCAGGTCCACGTCATCGAAGAGGCGATAGGCGGCCGGTAACACACCCACGACGGGAAGTGTCCGTCCGTCCACGGTCACGGAGCGGCCGATCACCGCGGGGTCACCGCCAAACCACGATGTCCATAGCCGCCACGATATCGCCACGCCATCGCGACCGTTGGCGTCCAGTGCCAGGCTGCCCATGGCGGGAGCGACGCCCAGGGTAGGCAGGAAACCGGCATCGACCCGTTGGATGGCGAGCAGGCCGGTATGGACTCCGCTGCGGATACTCGCCCGCTCGACGCCACGTGCCAGCCCTCGCGAGAGGATGCCCGGCGGTGAACCGGTCGCCTCGTAGAGTGAGGCCGACAGGCTACGTGGCGACGAAGGCCGCACGACTTCGCCGTACAGGACCACGTTCGCGTGGTAGCGGAAAGCGGGCGGCGTGAACAGCAGCGCGTCGATCAGCGCAAAGGTCGCGAAAAACACGCCTACCGCCAGGGCCAGCGTCGCCGACGCAAGAACGAAATGCCCCGGCCGCTGGAACAGCCGGCGGCACGCCCGCCACGCGACGGCGGCCGGGCCGTTCAAGGGAAGATCTCCATGGTGCGCCGCTCGTCCAGCCCGCACTCCGCCTCGCGCTGGAGCTGCCGGAACGTCGCTTCGTCCACGACCTGTCCATCCAGCAAGCGCACGGTGCGATCGGCGGCGGCACTGAATCGATCATCGTGGGTGACCATGCATATCGTGGTGCCGGCGGCGTGCAGCCGGCTGAGCAAGGCCATCACGTTCTCCCCGTTGCGCAGATCCAGGTTGCCCGTGGGCTCGTCAGCCAGCAGGATGGCCGGCTCCCCCACGACCGCCCGGGCCACGGCGACGCGCTGTTGCTGCCCGCCTGAAAGCTGCCCGGGGACATGCCCCATGCGGTGCGCCATACCTACACTGGCCAGCGCAGCCGCGACGCGCTCGGCGCGCTCCCGCCGCCCGATACCCCCCCGGAACGTCAGCGGCAACGCCACGTTCTCTGCCACGGTCATATCTGCCACGAGGTTGAAGGCCTGGAAGACGAACCCGACGTGCGCGTTGCGCAGCGTCGCCATCTGCCTCCGGCCCAGCCCGCCAATCGGCTCGCCGAGAAAACGCATCTCGCCGCGGGTGGGTCGATCCAGCAGGCCCATGAGCGATAGCAAGGTTGTCTTCCCACAACCGGACGGGCCGGCAATGGCAACGAACTCACCGCGCCCGATCGTCAGGTGGAGATCGGTGAGCACATGGTTCTCGATAGGGCCAGCCAGGAACACCTTGCCAACACCGCGCATCTCGATGACCGGTGAAGGCTGGGGCGAACGCATGCGCGACCTCGCTGGGACGCAGCCGGTGGGTAGGCGGCCGGAGCTTCACCATAAGATGTGTCGCGGCGGCGCCAAGGGCACGCGAAGGCGAAACGAGCACTCTTGCCGAATTCACGCAATAGATGCCGAAAGCCGGCCGTTCCTTAACGGAATCCTTACAGCACTCAAAGCCCATACCGACGGATGGGTCGAATTGCTGTACTCCAAAGCTTACAATTAGCTTACGGGGGGAGAGCGGCATAGCCGCGACATTTCCTGGGCGTGGCGGGCGTGCCGTAGCGCGGGGGCGCCGGAGCACCCGTCACGCATGGAGTTTCTTGCATGGTTCAACGTTTTTCCCTGGGCGGTCGTACCGCCTGGCTCAAGCGATACGAAGCCGATAGCTGGCTGCGCCCCGCCCTGGTCCGACTCTGGAACAGCCTCGCAGTACGCCTTGAGCTCAATGCGCTCCGCTCACCACCGCGCCACGCAGGCGAGGCCGCCAAGCGTGTGGAATCCCGCCGTATCGAGGCATTGCGTGCCTGTGGCGCGCCGGTGCCGCGCATCCTCGGCGAGGGCCCACGCAGCCTAATCCTCAGCGACATGGGGCCGACGCTTGCCCATCGCCTGAAGCGACTGGAGAGTGCCAACGACGCCGATATCCTGGTCCGGGCGACCGCGCATGCGATCGGCGAGCTGCACCGGCATGGTGGGTACCTGGGCCAGGCCTTCGCACGCAACATCACCGTCGGCGACCAAGGGGTCGGCTTCATCGATTTCGAGGAAGACCCCAGCGAAATCATGACGCTGCCGCAAGCCCAGGCACGCGACTGGGTCATGTTCACCACGGGCATCAGCCGATATTACGTGGGCCGCATGGATGTGCTCTCCGAACTCATCCGCGAGGAAGCCGATGGCGTCGCCCCCCAGGTGGCGCTGGAGGTGCATCGCATCGCCCGCAAGCTCTCATTCCTGGAACGCGCGGGGCGCGTTTTCGGCCGGAAGCTCGGTACGATGGGCGCTGCCATCGGTGCCGTCCGCAAAGGCTTTGCTGCCATGGCGGTCGCCGCCCTCATGGTCGACGTCCTGAGCGATGGTGACTGCGACGTGCTCAACGCCATGGTCGAGGCGGTACGCCACGTCGCAACGTAAGGTTTGGCCGCGGCTCACGCCAGCGGCTTTTTCACGTCCGTGAATCCTTTGGGCGCCAAGGCCGTAATCGTTTACACGTAACGTCATTTACGTGCCCACATCCGTGCCCGTTCCCAGTATCCTTGCCCGCCGTAGCGTTCGCTGACGCTGCATGTCATTCCCCGCAAGGCAAGCCCATGACCTCCAGCTCCCGCATCGAAGACCTGATCGCCCGCATGACCGTCGAGGAGAAGGTCGGCCAGCTTGGCATCTTCGCCGATGCCGCCCGCCCGTTCGCCCCGGATATCAATCCGGAAGCCAACGCGCGCGACGCGGCCGAAGTGCTAGAGCAGGTGCGCGCGGGCCGCGTGGGTTCGCTGTTCAACGGCGTGGGTGCCGCGGAGGGCCGCGAGGCACAGCGCATTGCCGTGGAAGAAAGCCGGCTTGGAATCCCGCTGATTTTCGGCTCGGATGTGATCCATGGCATGCGTACCGTATTCCCCATTCCGCTGGGCGAAGCATCCACGTTCGAGCCGGACCTGGCCGAGCGCACGGCACGCGCCACCGCCGTCGAAGCCACGGCGGCCGGTATTCATTGGACGTTCGCACCCGCGGTCGATATTGCGCGTGACCAGCGTTGGGGCCGTGTCGCCGAAGGCGCGGGCGAAGACGTGGTGCTTGGTGCCGCTTTCGCGGCGGCACGCGTCCGCGGCTTCCAGGGCAACGACCTGAAGGCCGACGATTCGCTACTGGCCACGCCCAAGCATTTCGCCGCGTACGGCGCCGTCATGGGGGGCATGGAATACAACCAGGTGGATATCGCGCCACAGACCCTGCGTGATGTGCACCTGCCGCCGTTCAAGGCCGCCATCGATGCCGGCGCGCTCACCATCATGAGCGCGTTCAACGATATCAATGGCGTTCCCGCATCGGCCAATCGCGAGCTGATGACCGATATCCTGCGCGGTGAGTGGGGCTTCAAGGGCTTCGTCGTTTCCGATTACACCGCCGACATGGAACTGATCGCCCATGGTTTCGCCGAAGACGAGCGCGACGCGTCGCGACTCGCGTTCCTGGCGGGCGTCGACATGAGCATGCAAAGTGGCTTCTACGCCGCGAGCCTGCCCGACCTGGTCGAAAAGGGTGATGTGCCCATGGCCGTGCTGGACGAAGGCGTGCGCCGTGTCCTGGCGGTAAAAGATGCCATCGGCCTGTTTGATAACCCCTACCGTTCGCTGGATGCCACGGTCGAAGCCGATACCTCGAAGAACGCCGAGCACGCGGCACTGGCTCGCGATGCAGCGCGCCGCTCTATCGTCATGCTGAAGAACGACGGTGTGCTGCCGCTGAAGAAAGCAGGACAAAAAATCGCCCTCATCGGCCCGTTTGGCGCCGATGTGGATAATCTCGAAGGCTGCTGGACCCTGTTTGGCGACGCAGCGCGTCATGTAAACATCGAAACGGGGCTGCGCCATGCGCTGGCCGATGCGTCCTCACTCGAGGTCGTTGCTGGAAGCGGGTTCGAAGACGTGATCGACGGGGGCGTGGAAGCGGCCGTGGCGGCGGCAAAGCGCGCCGACGTGGTCCTGCTTGCGATCGGCGAGCCGCAGAACTATTCGGGCGAGGCCCAGGCCCGCACGCAGATCATCGTGCCCCCTGCGCAGCAGGCGCTGGCCGAGGCTGTGGCTGCCACGGGTACCCCCGTGGTCGTATTGCTGAAGAACGGCCGTGCGCTCGCGCTGACCGGCGCCGTGCGCGAGGCAAACGCCATTCTCGTCACCTGGTTCCTTGGTAGCCAGACTGGCCCGGCGATTGCCGATGTCGTGTTCGGCGACTACAACCCCTCGGGCCGCCTGCCAGTGAGCTTCCCACAGGACAGCGGGCAGCAGCCCTATTTCTACAACCACCCCCGCACCGGCCGCCCGGAGCTTACCGACCAGCCGCCGGCGTTCAAGGCGCGCTATCGCGAGATCACGTTCGAGGCGCTTTACCCATTTGGCCACGGCCTGAGCTACACGACGTTCGATTACACGGCACCGGTGGTCAAGGCACGCGCTGGCTGGAATGAGACCATCGTCGTCACGGCCACGGTGACCAACCGCGGTACCGTCACCGGCGAAGAAGTGGTGCAGCTGTATATCCATGATCGCGTCGCCAGCCGTGTGCGTCCGGTTCGCGAGCTCAAGGCCTTCCGTAAAATCCTGCTCGCGCCAGGCGCATCCGAAGAAGTGTCGTTCGAGCTCGAGCGCCGTGACCTGGCCTTTACCCATCGCGATGGCCTTACGTTCGAGGCTGAACCGGGCACGTTCGATGTGTGGATCGCAGGGTCCTCCACGCAGGGCCAGCCCGCCGCATTCGTGCTCGAAAAGCCGTAACGGTTCCACGCCTTCAACGCCCCGCCACAAGGCGGGGCGCATACTCTCCGCTTGTCCCCCCAGCGGAGCAGCACCATGCAGGATCTGAATGGCAAGGTCGCCCTCGTGACCGGCGCGGCCAGCGGCATCGGGCGCGCCATCGCCGAGGCGTATGCGAAGGCCGGCGCGAAGGTCGCCATCGCCGATATTGCCGCCGAGAAGGCCACTGCCGCCGCACACGCCCTGGGGCCGAACGCCATCGGCCTCGCCATGGATGTCACGGACGAAGCGCAGGTCGAAGAGGGCTTCGCCCGCACCCAGCGCGACCTCGGCCCGGTCGATATCCTGGTCAGCAACGCGGGCATCCAGGTCATCGCACCGCTCGTCGACCTCGCATACGCGGACTGGAAACGCATGCTGGCCATCCATATGGATGGCGCGTTCCTCACCTCCCGTGCCGCCATGCGCCAGATGATCCAGGCGGGCCGCGGCGGCTCGATCATCCTGATGGGCTCGGCGCATTCCCACGTCGCGTCGAAGTTCAAGGCGCCTTATGTGTCGGCCAAACACGGGCTGCTTGGCCTCGCCCGCGTGATCGCGAAGGAAGGCGCATCCCACGGTATCCGTGCGAACGTCATCTGCCCTGGTTTCGTGCGTACCCCGCTGGTAGAGAAGCAGATTCCCGAGCAGGCACGTGAGCTGGGTATCAGTGAAGAAGAGGTGGTGCGCAACGTCATGCTGCGCGACACCGTCGATGGCAAGTTCACTACGCTCGAAGATATCGCTGACACCGCACTCTTTCTGGCAGGCTTCGGATCCAACGCACTGACCGGTCAATCCTTGCTGGTCAGCCACGGCTGGCACATGCACTAGGTCTAGCCCTACACGGACTCAGGCAAACGACTACGTGCGACTGGCTCGATCGCCTATGCGTTAGTGCGGCGCTCCTCCTTAAGCTGATTTCCCGGTTTGCAGGACGGAGCCCATCGGTTTCTGAGTCCACCCACGTCACGGAACGACGTTCATCCCTGTCAAGGAAGATCCATGAAGTACTGCCTTTTCACCCCGCTCCTGGTCGGAGGGGCGCTCCTGCACGCACCATGCGTGCAGGCAACGAACCCTCTCACCCAACGGTCAACACCACTGGCCTGGAGCACATGCGCAAGCGGAACGTTCGCCGATGCGGATGCCGATGTGGCAAAGCTGAAGAAAGCGCTTGGCCATCGGCTAGGGGAACGCCTGCAGTGTGCCCTCATGCGCGTACCACTGGACCACTACCACCCCGAGGGGCCGAAGATCGATGTCGAAGTTATCCGGGTAAAGGCGCTCGTCCCCGCACGCCGGGACGGCAGCTATTTCATCCACATCGGTGGACCCGGTGGAAACCCGCGCGATTTCATCATTGCCGCGGGCGCCAAGTGGGCGCTGGCTGATGCGGATGACACGATCGCCGGGTGGCAACGCAAGGTATCGGAGCGTTACGACCTCATCGCGGTCGTGCCACGCGGCCTGGAAGGCGGCGATACCTTCCAGTGCCGCGGCATCGATTCGATCGAGGCACCGCCAGATGCCCTTTCGGACTGGCACGCCACTGCGGCCGCCGCACGCGACATCGCGGAGAACTGCGGGGCTAACCCCGCGGCGCGCTGGACGGGCACGGAACAACATGTGTTTGACCTTGAGCAAGCGCGGCGAGCAGTGGGCGATCCGCAGCTGAACTTCATCGGGTATTCCTACGGCGGCCTGGTCGGTGCGTGGTACCGCGCGATGTTCCCAGCCAAAGCCGGGCGCATGCTGCTGGATTCCAGCATCGATTTCACCGGCAGCATCGATGACGCGGACCTTGCGACACTGGAGGAGCGCCACCGCGAGTTCCAGCGCCGTGCGCTGCGCCCTTTGCTCCTGAAACGCGACCAATACCGGCTCGACGGCGATGAGGCGGCCATCTTGCGCACGCTTCGGGCCATGCCGGCACGTGCGCGAAACACGCTCATGCCCCTCGTTCAAAGCGCCGCATCATTGAAAGCGGCGTTGGTATTGGGCGGCCTGCTCACTGAACAGCCATGGATGACCGAAAGCGAGATGCATGCACGGATCGCGTCGGTTCGGTTCGCCCAGGACGACGCGACGGCGGGCAAAGTCCGTAAGCGGGCCGAAGTGCTTATCGGCGCGTACTTTGGCAACGACGCCGAGGTCATCGAAGCACTGGATGCGGGAGAGCCCGATGCGGAAACGATCCACGCATCGACCTGGCACACGCGCAGCCTTGGCGCACGCGAATCCGTTTTCCTGGCGACGCGCTGCAATGACAACCCATGGGACCAGACAGAAAGCGATTGGCATCGGGTCATGCGGGAACGGGCGGCAGCGTTCCCGGCCAGCCGGCAAGGCGTCGAATTTTTCGGATTGATCTGCTCGCACTGGACGAACCGGGTGTCCCATCGGCCCTCGCTCGAACCGGCCCTCGCCACACCACCCTTCCTGCTCATCCACGCCGAGCACGACGTGCGCACGCCGCTCGATGGCGCCGCACGCATCCTCGATCGCTTTCCCGGCGCACGGCTGGTCGTCGCCAAGGGCGTATCGGGCCACGGCATCGTCGCGAACTCACGTACGCCGTGCGTCGAAGACGCTGCCGGGCGCTACCTGCTCACGGGCGAACTTCCGGAAGCCCGGCTGGGCTCATGCCCCTACGTACGCAAGCCGCGAAAGGCCCGGCAACACCAGGACACAGCGCTGCCGGGCAACGCCGATGAACTGATCGAACGCGCGCTACAGGATGGCTGAGCGGGTCAGATCATGATCTGCGCGCGCACTTCGAACACGTGCGGGTCGATCCGCACGTCATGGCGATCGCTGAAGGCGCGTACATAGTTGCCCTGCAACTTCAGGTACTTCGTGAGATACCAGTTGGCACCGAGCGTCCAGTCGTGCTCGTTGCCACCCTTGGTGGGGCCGTCGTCGAGGTCCAGCGTGCTGTAGCGCAGAAGCACTTCGACGGCGCCCCAGTGCCCCTTCGGCACCACGTCGGCGACATTGCCGCCGTTGTACGGGCGCGATTCCCCCGTGAGCACCCAGCTGCCGAACGTGTACCAGCCGTGCGCTTTGTAGGCCGGCTTGTCGAGCAGCTTTACCTTCGCATCCAGGTACTCACCCTGGACCGACCACGGTCCGTTGATCCACAGGCCTTCGAAGCCGCGACGGTCGATATGGTTGGCAGGTGCGAGCGTGCCCGAATCGATGAGGCGCTGGGTAATGAGGCCGGCCTCCGGGAGCGCGCGCAGGCGCGCCGAGGGCGGGTTGTAGTGGCCACGGCCATCCCAGGTTCCCTTGGGGTTTTCCCGGGACACCGAGCCACCCAGGTGCAGCACGTTGCCCGGCGAGTTCATGGGGGTCCATGCCGCGCGGCCAGCGACCATGCGGCCATCCAGGTCACCTTGCAGGTTGCCGCCCTGGTAGTAGCCGGCCTGGATCAGGTAAGCCTTGCGCGTGAGCGCCCAGTCCATGCCGATGCGGCGGTTGGCGTAGACCGCCTGCATGGGCAGCGAGGTTTCCATGAACGAGGTGGAACCCGTGCTGGTGTTGCCTTCGAAACCCACCGGTGTCTTCATGAAACCCACGCGGACGGCGCCCACGTCATCACCCAGCACCGCCTTGGTCTGCAAGCGGAAGAACACATCCAGCCAGGTCTTCGCCTGGAAATCGAAGTTCGCGGTGGCGTCGTAGACACCCTTCTTGCGGATGAAGAAGCCAAACTCCTTGCGGCGGTTGGTCTGCGCGTCCTCGTAGGTGCCCTTGTCGTTGCTGAAGCGGTCCAGGTCGTACTGGTACTTCACGGCCAGGCCGAGGTCGGTGCCGTCCGCGAAGACGTAATGGGTCGGCCAGTTGTTGCGCCAGTCGTAGGTGTTGCGCGGCGCATCGTCGGCCACGGCACAGGCGCTGCCAGCCAGCGCCAGCGCGGCGAGGATCGTCTTCTTCAAGGTAGTACCCCTTCCAACCCGCCACATGCGCGGCGGCTTCAGCAAAAAATAGCAGCCAACGCAGGTTGCTGCGTCAGTAATAAGACCCAGACCGTCACAAAACTGTCATCTGGCACTGCTGCATCGGCCGGAAGAGGCACGACTTGAGGGAGCTTCAGGCAAAAAAAGGGGAGCCGAAGCTCCCCTTCCTTCCTCACCCCGAGGAATGCGATCAGATCGCGTAGTACATCTGGAACTCGAGCGGGTGGGTGCTCGCGCGGTAGCGGGTCACTTCCTGCATCTTCAGCGCGATGTAGCCGTCGATGAAGTCATCGGTGAACACGCCGCCCGCCTTGAGGAAGTCACGGTCCTTGTCGAGGGCATTCAGCGCCTCGTCCAGGCTCGCGCATACCTGCGGGATGTTCTTCTCTTCTTCCGGCGGCAGGTCGTACAGATCCTTGTCGGCCGGCGCACCCGGGTCGATCTTGTTCAGGATGCCGTCCAGGCCGGCCATCATCAGCACGGTGAATGTCAGGTAGCCCGACTGCATCGGATCCGGGAAACGGATTTCGATGCGGCGGCCCTTCGGGCTGGCCACGTACGGGATACGGCACGAGGCCGAACGGTTACGGGCCGAGTAGGCCAGCATCACCGGGGCTTCGTAACCCGGCACCAGGCGCTTGTAGCTGTTGGTGGTGGAGTTGGCGAAGGCATTGATGGCCTTGGCGTGCTTGAAGATGCCGCCGATGTACCACAGCGCCGTCTGCGACAGGCCACCGTAAAGGTCACCCGCGAACAGGTTCTCGCCGTTCTTCGACAGCGACTGGTGCACGTGCATGCCCGAGCCGTTGTCGCCGACGATCGGCTTCGGCATGAAGGTCACGGTCTTGCCGGCCTGGTGGGCGACGTTCTTGATGACGTACTTCATCGTCATCAGCTCGTCGGCCTTCTTCACCAGCGTGTTGAAGCGGGTGCCGATCTCGCACTGGCCCGCATTGGCGACTTCGTGGTGGTGCACTTCCACGACCTGGCCCAGCGACTCGAGCACCTTGCACATATCGGCGCGCAGGTCGCCCAGGCTATCCACCGGGCTGACCGGGAAGTAGCCGCCCTTCACGCCCGGACGGTGGCCGGTGTTGGTGCCGTCGTACTTGTAGCGCGACGACCAGGCCGCCTCTTCGGAGTTGATCTCGTAGAACACGCGGCCCATGTCGTTCTGCCAGCGGATCGAGTCGAAGATAAAGAACTCGGGCTCCGGGCCGAAGAACGCGGTATCGGCGATGCCGGTCGACTTCAGGAAGGCTTCGCCACGCTTGGCGATGGAACGCGGATCGCGGCCGTAGGCCTGCATGGTGCTCGGCTCGAGCACGTCGCAATGCAGGATCAGCTGCTTGTGCGCGCTGAACGGATCGAGGTGGGCCGTATCCGGGTCCGGCATGAGCACCATGTCGGACTCGTTGATGCCCTTCCAGCCGGCGATGGACGAACCGTCGAACATCTTGCCGTCTTCGAAGGTGCCTTCATCGATCTGATGGGCCGGGAAGGTGACATGGTGGTGCTTGCCGAGCATGTCGGCGAAGCGCAGGTCGACGAATTCGATTTCCTCGTCCTGGATCAGGTTCAGCACTTTGGAAGCGGCGGACATGGGCAAACCTCGGAATTAGGTATTGGGGCGCAGGGCATATAGCAATCGCTATGCCAGCGGCTCCGCGGCGGCGGGGCGGCCTGGACCAAGCCCCGGCATCATAGAACGGCTAAATGACACGTGCAGAATTGCACCATAGTGGTGCGCGATGTTGGCCGGTGCACCATTCCGGCCGGCCAAAGGACAAGAGGCCGGATCATTCTGGGACGGCACTTCCGGCCAGCCCCTTGGGCTTGCCGACCCGTCTCTGGCGCAGGAAGATGCGGGTGCCGACTGGCGAGGGGCGCCGGGGCCAACAGGGATAGGGGGAAAATCGATGTTCATCCATAACGCACGCGCCGCGGGCGCGCTTGCTCTGGCCATGGTGTGCCTGGCGGCATGCTCCGGGGCACCGTCGACGAAGGCACCGTCCTCGACGGCGGCCGCGGCAACCAGGCCCGCCGCGACGGCCGCACCTGCGCCCGGCACTACGGTGGCGACGCCCGCCACCGGCACAACCGCGGGCATCCACCTGCTCGACGCCCGACCAGCAAAAGACAAGGTCTTCTCGATCCATTCGCTTTGGATCACCAGCTGCAACTACGGTGTTTACACTGTCGGCGACACACCCGGCAGTACGCCGCCCATGGACCTGCTCCGCGCGGACCTGGCGGCATTGCCTGATGGGGCGGCCAGCAGCCATGACGTCCGGGTCGATCATTACGCCATGTACTACAACCCAGCGCGCAAGTTGAAGGCCGGTGGTATCGGCGCGGCGGCTGGCGTCATCGGCGCCATGATCGCCAGCGCCGGGGCCGACCTCAAAAAGGGTTCAAGCTGCGCCCATGAAAAGATGGATCAAGGCGGGTGGTACGGCCCTGGCGAACTGACGACGGACTATCCACCACTGATCATCGAGACCGCGGGCATGATCGACGGCAAGCCATTCAAGTCGCGCACGGTGTATTCACCCTCCATGGAGACCGGCCCCAAGATGAAGAGCAGCCAGAGCCTCGTGGAGTTCGAAGCCGCCGTACATAAGGCTGACAAGGATCTGTTCGCTGCAGCGGGACTGGGCCATGCGAGCACGGGTGCTGCCATGGCTTCCGCCGCAGCGCCACAACCGCCAGCCAGCAACCCTCCGCCGATCGTCCATGCCGACGCTCGGCCGGAGCCGGCAGCGAAGCCGGCAGCGGACGACGATAGCGGTTGGATCAATACCAACCCGGCCAGCGCGCATTGAACGATCACACGGCTAACCGCTAGCTACGCACGGCGTAACGCGTATTACGCTGGCAGCATGGGGGTACCGCCGAACCGGGTTCCCTCATGCCCCGCTTACCGCTGTTCCTCGCCCTGACCGTTGCCGCCGCGCCCGCGGTTACGCTTGCCGCGCAACATACCTACGCCAACCCCCTCGATATCGACTACCGCTACAGCTGGGAGCAGATGAACGAGGGGATCTCGTACCGTACCGGCGCGGATCCCGCCGTGGTGCGTTATGGGGATGCTTACTATCTGTTCCAGACCCTGGCCGATGGTTACTGGATGTCGAAGGACCTGGTGCACTGGGCCTTCGTGAAACCGGATCACTGGCCTTACGACGGTCATGTCGCTCCGGCCACGCTGGTGGCCGACGGCAAGCTGTTCCTCATGCAATCGGCCTTCGGCCCACGACCGATGATGGTGTCCACAGACCCCGCACACGGACGTTGGACATTCTGGACCCGCAGCCTGCCGTTTATCCCGGGTGCAACGCAGTACGACGAATCAGGGAAGATTCCGGTGAAGGGAAAACTGCCGCCGGGGCCGTGGGATCCCGGCCTGTTCCAGGACGATGACGGGAAGGTCTATCTCTACTGGGGCTCATCGGACACGTTGCCGCTCTACGGCGCGCAACTCGATATGAACTTCGGCTCGAACGAAGGCGAAGGCAAGCGGCTCGCGTTCGTCACGACGCCCAAGGCGTTCATCTACCTCGATCCGGCGAACCATGGCTGGGAGCGATTCGGCCCGGACCATACGATGGGCGACAAGCCGGCGTATATCGAAGGCTCGTGGATGAACAAGCATGGCGGGCGTTACTACTTTCAGTATGGAGGCCCCGGCACCGAGTACAACGTATACGGCACCGGCGTGTACGTGGGTTCGACGCCGCTTGGCCCCTTTGAATACGCCCCCTACAGCCCTGTTGGCTACAAGCCCGGTGGTTTCGTGACAGGGGCCGGCCACGGCTCGACGTTTGATGATGCGTATGGAAATACGTGGAACACCGGTACCGCGTGGCTCGGCGTGAACTGGAAGTTCGAACGGCGCGTCGACATGTTTCCCGCGGGTTGGCATGACGATGGGCAGATGTGGGTGGATACGCGGTTCGGTGATTTCCCGCAGCGCATACCCGACCACAAGCTGCGCGACGGCGAAAGCACGTTTACAGGATGGATGCTGCTCTCATATCGAAAGAAGGCGACGGTCGCCTCGGCACTGGACGGTCACCCTGCGTCGAATTTAACGGATGAAGATCCGCGTACGTTCTGGGTAGCGAAAGAGAACCGCGCAGGCGAATCGGTGGTACTCGATCTTGGCGGTACGCCGACCGTTCGGGCGGTGCAGGTCAATTACGCCGATTACGAATCGGGCCGCTATGGCGACGCGCCTGACCTGGTCACGCAATTCGTCCTGGAAGGTTCGGTCGATGGAAAGGCGTGGTCGACACTCGCGGACCTCTCCGCCTCCGATCGAGACCGACCAAACGCCTACATCGAACTAGAGAAGCCGGCACGGCTTCGCTTCGTCCGCTATGTGCACAAACATGTCGGCGCGAAGCATCTTGCGATTTCAGATATCCGCGTCTTCGGCAATGCCGATGGTCCCACCCCTGCGGCACCCGCGGACGTGCGTGCGGTTCGTGGTGCGGATACCCGCGAGGCGACGATTTCGTGGAAGCCCGTGCCCGGCGCGGTGGGTTACAACATCCGTTGGGGCCTGGCGGCGGATCGGCTGCATTCGACCTACCAGCGTTTTGCTGATCAGCCCACATCGTTTACCCTGCGTAGCTTGAACAGGGGCGTTCGTTACGTCGTGGCTGTCGAAGCGTTCGACGAGCATGGCGTTTCCGAACTTTCTCAAAGCGTGGAGCTTCCCCCTTGATGGCTCCACCCCACGGTGTAGAGCCATGACCAAGAAGCACGATAACGATACCCCTGATGCCGGCCGACGCCGCCTGCTGGGTGGCATGGCCACCACGGGCGCCATGCTCGCCCTGGGTGGCGCGGCAGAGGCGGCAACCGGCGTTACCAAGGGCGCTGTCGCGGCGCCTACGGGGGCCGCGCTGGATGCCTTGCTCGAGAAGCATATCCAGAACGTCGTCGTGATCTACGCCGAGAACCGCAGCTTCAATAATCTGTTCGCGAACTTTCCCGGCCTGCTCGAGCCCTTGAAAGACGTTCCCGCCGAGCGGCTGGTGCAGCGCGACCGCGACGGCACGCCGTTCAAGACGCTGCCGCCGATCTGGGGTGGCATGGTCCCTCACGAGCAGACCGTGGACCACCGCACGTACAAGATCGCTGAAGGCGATATCACCGGGCTGCCTAATGCACCGTGGGCGCTGCATACCGGCGATGGCACACCGTTACCGCATGGCGTGGTCACGCGCGACCTGGTCCACGCTTTCTACAACAACCAGCTGCAGATCAACGACGGCAAGAACGATGGCTTCGTGGCATGGGGCGATAACGGTGCGCTGACCATGGGCCACTATGGCGATGCACCGGTGCACCTGCGCCTGTGGCGCCTCGCCGAACAATTCACCCTGTGCGATCGCTTCTTCATGGGTGCGTTCGGTGGCTCGTTCCTGAATCACCAGTACCTGGTGGCCGCGCAGCCGCCGTTCTATCCGGATGCGGACAAGAGCCCGGCCCAGTTCGCCATCGCGGTGACCGAAAGCGGCAGCGCCACCGATTACCGTCTGAAGATGGATGAGAAATCGCCGCGAAGCGCGATGGATGGCAAGCCCAAGTTCGCGCATCACAACCAGCTCACGCCCGATTTCTATGCGGTCAATACCATTGGCCCGCCGTACTCGCCGGGCTTCAACGTGGATCGCAAGAACCCGTTGCTGGCCGATGCCAGCAGCCCGAACACGCTGGTGCCGCAGAAACACAAGCAGATCGGCGACGTGCTGTCGGCGAAGGGCGTGGACTGGGCCTGGTACGGCGGCGGCTTCCAGGCCGCGCTGGATGGCAAGGGTGACAGCGACGACGGCACCTTCCCGTCCACGCCCAACTTCCAGCCGCACCACCAGCCGCTCAACTACTTCGTATCGCTGGCCCCCGGCACGGATGCGCGCGCGAAGCACCTGCGCGATGGCGGCGTTGGCGAATCGCCGAAGACCAACAAGTTCCTCGCCGATGTCGCCGCCGGCAAGCTGCCGAGCGTGGCCTACTACAAGCCGCAGGGCGACCTGAACATGCACGCCGGCTATTCCGACGTGGAAGCCGGCGACCGCCACATTGGCTCGATCGTGCACCAGCTGCAGAAGAGCCCGCAGTGGAAGAACATGCTCGTCATCATCACGTTCGATGAGAACGGCGGCTGGTGGGACCATGTCGCACCACCGAAGGGCGATCGCTGGGGCCCGGGCACGCGTATTCCTGCGCTCGTCGTGTCGCCGTTCGCGAAGAAGGGCCACGTCGAACACACCATTTACGACACCGGCTCGATATCCCGCTTCCTCACCCGCCGCTTCAAGCTCGAAAAACTGCCGGGCCTGCAGATGCGTGACGATGCGATGGTGAAAGCAGGCGGCCCGGCACCGGGCGACCTGACCGAAACCCTAAGCTTCACCTAGCCACTGTAGGAGCGCGCTTGCGCGCGATGGGTGCCCGCGACAAGACCCATCGCGCGCAAGCGCGCTCCTACACGAGCACGGCGTTCGTCAGTGCCCCGGCGTACCGCCTGAGGCAAACGGCGGCTTTGCGAACCAGATGGCGACCATGGCCAGGCCGAAGATCAGGCCGAACAGCCAGAAGACGTCGTTCACGGCGAGCGTGGCCGCCTGCATATCGACGATGCGGTTGAGCGCCGCGTTGGCCGTCGGTCCTTGCACGCCCAGCGTTTGCAGGCGATCAAGGTACTCACCGGTGGTACGGCTGCCTTCCACCACGTTTTCCGATAGCACGGCGTGGTGATACGTAGTGCGATGTGAGTACATGGTGGTACTTACCGCGGTCGCGATACTGCCGGCCAGGGTGCGGAAGAAGTTGGACAGGCCCGATGCGCTGGCGACTTCCTCATCGGGCAGCCCCGAAAGGATGATCTGGTTCACCGGCACGAAGAACAGCGCGATACCCGCGCCCATGCACAAACGTGGGATGGCCAGTTCGCTGTAGGGCGCGTTGGTGCTTAACGTCGACATATAGAAGGACGCCGCAGCGAACACCGCAAAGCCGATGGTGTTGAGCAGGCGCAGGTCGAACTTGTTCTGGAACACGCCCACGATCGGTGAAAGGACGATGGCCAGAATGCCGATCGGCGCCACGACGAAACCTGCCCAGGTGGCGGTGTAACCAAGGACCTCCTGCACCCACATCGGCATGACCACGGTGCCGCCGAAGAAGGCGAACATGCCCAGTGAAAGGCACAGCACGCCGACGAAAAAATTGCGCTTGCCCAGCAACCGAAGCTCCACGACCGGGTGCTTGTGCATCAGCTCCCAAGCGACGAGGAACGTCAGGCACACCAACGAGACGATTGCCAGCACCGTAATCGTGTTCGAGGTGAACCAGTCATCATCGTTGCCGTTGTCGAGCATGAATTGCAGACAGCCCACGCCGACGGCGAGCAGGAACAGGCCGACCGCGTCGATCGGCATTTTCGTGGTCTTCGACTCGCGGTCGCGCAGCAGCGCGTAAGTGACTACCACGGCGAAGATCCCGACCGGGATGTTGATAAAGAAAATCCACGACCAGTGGTAATTGTCGGTGATCCAGCCGCCGAGGATCGGCCCGAACACCGGCGCAACGACCACGGTCATGGCCCACAGCGCCAACGCGATCGGTCGCTTCGCGACCGGGTAGTTATTCAGCAGCAGCGTCTGCGACAGCGGCACCATGGGCCCCGATACCGCACCCTGCAGCAGGCGGAACACGATCAGCATGGGCATGGAGGTCGAAAGGCCGCACAAGGCCGAGAAGACGACGAAGAGCATCACCGAGATCATGAACGTGCGTACTTCGCCGAACTGCCGCGCCACCCAGCCCGTCAGCGGTTGCATCACCGCACTGGCCATGGAGTACGCGCTGATCGCCATCGTGCCTTCGTTGCTGCTGACACCCACGTTGCCGGCGATAGTGCGTACCGACACGTTGACGATGGAGATATCCAGCACCTCCATGAACGTGGCCAGCGCCACGCCCGCTGTCAGCAGCACCAGCGCGCCGCCGGTGAGCGGCGGCCGCGACCCGCCGTTACCTTCCTTCGCGGCCATCGATCAGCCGCCGCGCCTGGCCGGTACCGGCGTAGGCGTCGTATCCACCGTGTTCTCGCGGATGATCGCTTCGGCGTGCTGGTCGGCCTCGCTCATCTCCTGCTCGTACACGTTGGTGGTGGCGAGCGGCTTGCTGCGGGGCGTATCCGACAACACGCGGCCATCGCGATCGTGCGTATCCACGTTCACATCGGTGGACAAGCCGATGCGCAACGGATGTTTGCGCAGGTCTTCCGGGTCGATGGCGATACGAACCGGCAGGCGCTGGACCACCTTGATCCAGTTGCCCGTGGCGTTCTCCGCGGGCAAAAGTGAGAACGCACTGCCGGTGCCCGCGTTCAGGCCCACGACCTTGCCGTGGTAATCGATGTCCGAGTACATGTCGGTACTGATCTTCACCGGCTGGCCAATGCGAATGTGCTCCAGCTGGGTTTCCTTGAAGTTCGCATCGATCCATAGATCGGCCAGTGGCACCACGGTGAGCAGGTCCTGCCCCGGCTGGATGCGCTGGCCTACCTGCACCTGGCGGCGCGCGGCGTAGCCTTCGATCGGCGACACAATGGCATTGCGCCCGTTGTTCACCCAGGCGTTGCGAAACTGCGAACGCGCCTGGATCACCGCCGGATAGTTTTCCACCGTGGTACCGTCCACCTGGGCGTGGGCCGCCGCTGCTTCGCGTTCGGCGGCGTCGAGCGCCGCCTTCGCTTGCTGCATCTGGCGCTTGCCCGTATCGACTTCTTCGGCGGACACGGCGCGCCGCTCCAGTAGCGGGTGACGGCGGTTGTACTCATCGCGGGCCTGCTCATACTGCGCGCGGCGCTGCGGAATGGCCGCATCGGCCTGATTGGCCTGCTGCATCTTGGCCTGCGCCTCGCGGACAGCCTGGGCGAGCTGCCCTTCGGCATTCATCAGCGCCACGTTGGCATCCACCGGATCGAGCCGGATCAGCACCTGACCCTGGTGCACGCGATCGGTCTCCTCCACGTTTACCTCTACGACGGTGCCAGCGACACGCGAGGAGATAGTCACCATATCGCCCTTCACGTAGGCGTCGTCGGTGGTTTCGCGTTGCGAGAACACGAAGATATAGAGCAACAGCCACGCCAGGCCAGCGAGGATAAACACGGCGGCGATGATCGAGAGAACGATGACCTTGCGGCGCTTCTTTTTCGGGTCATCCTGTTCGTCCTTCTTATCATTGTCCGTCTTGTCACCGTCCTTGCCGTCTGTATCCTTGTCGTTCTGCTCCTTGTCATCAGCGCCTTTCTTCCCGGCGCTCTCGTCGTTCCCGTGCCCGTCTTTTTCGTCGTGGGAGTCATGCGCTTCATGCCCGCCGGGGGCTGCGCCCGGCTCTGAGGCGTCGGCATATTTGTGCAGGTACTTGTAGCGGTACTTATAAGGCAGTGGTTGCTGGGCGCTCTCGTCGCCGTCGCGCGGGATCTCGTTCTCGGTCGTCATCGCGTGGCTTCCTTCGCGGCCGGGCCGGCCGGCAGCGCGGGCAGGTCATCGGCGTAGTAGCCGCCGCCCAGTGCGTGGATCAGGGATAGGTTGGCGGAGAGCATCTGACTGGTGATCTGCAAGCGTGCGTCGCGTTGCTGATCGACCTGCATGTCGGCACGCAGCCAGTCGCGGTCGTCGATCAGGCCCTTTGAACGCCGGTCGCCGGCCTTGCGTTGTTGTGCAATGGTGGCGTCGTACTGGCGATCCTGCTGGGTGCGCCGCGCATCCAGCGCCTGCAGCGTCGCAATGCCCTGGGCCACGTCACCCGCGGCCTGCACCACCGCCCCGTCGTACTGGGCTACGGCCGTATCCAGTTGCGCCTGTGCTGTATCCACCTGCGCGCGCAGCCTGCCGCCGCTGAAGATCGGCAGCTGGATGGAGGGGCCGATGCTGCCAAGCGCCAGATCGGTACGCGTTCCCGACCCAAGGTCGGGGTACGTGCGCAGGAAGGCGCCGAGCCCCATCAGGCTCACATCGGGGTAGTAGGCCTTGCGTGCCTGGTCGATATTTTTTGACGAGGCCTCGATCTGCCAGCGCGCCGCAGCGATATCGGGCCGCCGCGCCAGGAGGCCGAGCTTCGCATCGCCGGGAAGCTGCACATCGGGGGTAGGCAGTGGTGCAGGCTTCAGGTCACCCAGGTCGGCGGGCGACACGCCCGCCAGCGCGGCAAGCTGCACGACATCGAGCTGCGCCGCCCCCTCCAGCTGCGCGACATTTCCGCGCTGCTGCGCCAGTTGCACATCAGCCTGGTCCAGGTTGGTCGGGTCATCCAGCCCATGCTGTACGCGCAGTTCCACCAGCGAGCGGTAATCCTCCGCGCTGCGCACGGTATGGCGCGCCACGTCCAGCCGGGCTTGTTGGGCCTGCCAGTCCATGTAGGTGTTCACGACGTTGTATTGCAGGGAGGTCGCCGCGGAGGCGCGCTCGGCTTCCGCGGCGCGTGCTTGCCCGACCGCCGCAGCGACAGCGTCCTTCTGCTTGCCCCACAGGTCCAGGTCCCAGGTGGCCAGCGCGCCAGCCGCCCCGCTGTTGCTCCAGCTATGCCCGGGGCTCAGTTCGATGCGCTGCGCGGTGCCCCCCGTGGCGCCTGGCGTTTCACCGCTCAACGTGACGTCGCTATAGCCGTGGGTTCCTGAAAGCAGGCCGCGCACCTGCGGGTTCAGCTCGGCCTTCGCCGAATCCACGGCACGCATGGCCGAGCGGTAACGCGCCTCGGCCTGTTCGAGGTTGGGCGAACCGCGCATGGCCAGATCGACCACCCGATTCAGCTGCGGGTCACCGTATCGCTGCCACCACGCGGCGTCGGGCCAGCCGGCCTGGCCGGTGGGTAATCCGGCGAGCGGCACTTCCTCGCGTGGAGTAAACGCGGGCGGCCGCACGGGCGGCGCGCAGGCGCTGAGGCACAAGGCCGCGGCGAGGACGGCGGCGGGTAATCCGCCGGCCTGGCGCGGGCGCGGTTTACGAGAGGGCGCCATGGCAGGTCCGATTGGAATTTCTTGCGAACGGAGGGCCGGGGCCGGCCACTCTGTGTCCCAGTCGAAAATATCAGCGCCCCGCGTGGGCACGATGTGACGACCTGCCATGGTTGGCAGGCTAAGCTATGCCGCCGTCCCACTTTGGAATCACTGCGACGTGAATGATCTGATCAGCGCCATCCTCCTCGGCATCATCGAAGGAATCACTGAATTCCTGCCCATCTCGAGCACAGGCCACCTGCTGATCGCCGAGCGTTGGCTCGGTGCACGCTCAGACCTCTTCAATGTCGCGATTCAGGCGGGCGCTATCCTCGCCGTGACGTTCATCTACTGGCGCACGCTGTGGAGCTTCGTGCAGAACTGGCGCCGCCCGGAAACGCGCGATTACATCGCCAAGCTGGCCGTGGCATTCCTGATCACCGCCGTACTCGGTCTCATCGCTACCAAGATGGGCTTCAAGCTTCCTGAAACCATCACCCCGATCGCATGGGCGCTGATCGTCGGTGGCTTCTGGATGATCCTTGCCGAGCAGGTCGCATCGAAGCGCCCTGACCAGGTGGCCATCACCTGGCGTGTCGCCATCCTCGTGGGCCTCGCGCAGATGGTCGCCGGCATCTTTCCCGGCACATCGCGCTCCGCAGCCACCATCTTCATCGCCATGCTCGCCGGCACCAGCAACCGCGCGGCGGCTACGGAGTTCGCGTTCCTGGTCGGTATTCCGACCATGTACGCGGCCACGGGCTATGAACTGCTGAAGACGTTCCAGCACGGCGGTGCCGCGGGCGAAGACTGGACCGGCCTGGGTGTCGCATTCGTCGTGTCCACCATCGTCGCCTTCGTGGCGGTGAAGTGGCTGCTGGGATACATCCGCTCGCACCGCTTTACGCCGTTCGCGGTATACCGCATCGCGCTGGGTATCGCCCTGCTCGTATTCCTGCCGGCCGGCGTCTGATCCGGGACAGCCCATGGGCCGCTACCGGCTGCTCGATCTCGTCATCGATCTCGACCGGCAGACGGTCGAGCGTGACGGCCATCGGCTCGAGGTTGCGGGCCTGAGTTTCCGTCTCCTCGCATGCCTTATCGAGCGCGGCGACCATGTCGTCACGTTCGATGAGCTGATCGAAGCGGTGTGGGCTCCCGCCGTGGTGAACGAAGAGACCATTACCCAGCGTGTGCGCCTGCTGCGCCAGGCACTGGGCGATGAGGCACGGGCACCACGGTATATCCGCACCGTACGCAGCCGTGGCTACCAGCTCGGGGCGCCCGCGGTGCCCGACCTCGCCGAACACGGCACGCGGCGCTTCACTCTGTGGCCAGCACTCACCGCCGTGGGCGTGCTCGCCGCCGCCGCGTTTGGCGCCAGCTTTCTCGCACGCGAGCAGAAGCCCGTACCCAGCGCGGAGCAACAGATCCTCGATCGCGCGCAGTGGTATGCACGCATGGGCCAGCGCGATAACAATGAACGTGCGCTGGCCCTGTACGACCGGGCATTGCACGAAGCACCCGATGATGTCGACGCCCTGTCGGGTGCCAGCCGCACCCGCGCAGCGCGCACGTGTCTCTACAACGGCAGCATCGATGATGCCCGGGACGCGTTGCGCATCGCCGGCCGCGCCGTCTCCGTCGGCCCGGATAACGCGCGGGCCTGGGCCGCACTGGGCTACGCACGCGATTGCCTGGGTGACATTGGCGGCGCCATCGCCGCGTACGAGGGTGCCGTGCGGCTGGACCCGGATGACGATGCCACCCGCTCCTCGGCGGCGTACCTTTACCAGGAGCAGGGACGCCTGGCCGACGCACTGCACGCCAACCTCGATATGCGTGGCGATCCATCGCGCGTGCGCTATCGCGATGTGCAGCTCGCGCGTGAGTACGAGCTGCTTGGCTATGCCACGCAGGCAGGCCAGCGCTATAAGCAGGTGTTCGAACTGGCGCCGGATAATGTGTTCGGGAACATCGGCTGGCCCGCGTATCTGTTCGCGCACGGTCGCTTCGACGAGGCTCAAGTGGCCATCGCCGAGGCACGCCGGCGCGATACCGCCCGGCCCGAACTGCCGATGCTGGAAGGTGAACTTGCCTTGCGCCGCGGAGACAGGGCGGCGGCAACCAACGCCTTCGCCGAAGCGCATGCACTGCGGCCGGAAGCGTCCCTGCCCGAGACGCTTGCGTTGTTACATGCCGCGGAGCCGATCGCGGGCGAGGCGTTGCAACAACGCATCGCTTCGATTCGCAAAGCGCTGGCCAGCGATCCGTGGCCGGCGAGCCGTTTTGAGCTGGTGTGGCTGCTGCAGGCATCCGGCGATCACCGTGGTGCGATCGCCGCGCTGGACGATGCCGTAGCGATGGGGTGGCGCGACGCGGGTTACCTCCGCGCCTCGCCCCTTTTCGCGCCGATCGCGGCCGATCCCGGCTTCCAGGATGTCATCGACAGTATTGAACGGCGTACGCGTGCCGAGCGCGAGCGTGTGCTCGGGGCGAAGTGGTGCCCTGCCGATCTCCCCTGCGAGCGGGAATCGCGCGCAGGCGCGTTCGTGCAGGACACCGTCCCGTAGCGACGCAACGGTGCACCTGCATCGCGTGCAAGCACGCTCCTACAAAAGGAGCGAGTTGTTGTAGGAGCGCGCTTGCGCGCGATCAGCGCCTGGGCAATGCCTTAAGCACCACGTCACGGAAGAGCCCCTGCGATTGCGGATGCGCGAACCGTTCGTTGAACGCCTGACTGGTGATGACCGCGACGACACCGCGCGACGGCACCACGAACACGTAATTGCCCCCGTTGCCACTCATCGCCCATACCGGCGTATCCACGCCATCGATGTTGAAGTGAAACCGCCACCACAGGTAGCCGTATTCCGCATCCTCGCGCGCCTGGGCGTGCGGCGTCAGCATCGCTGTTACCCAGGCGGCAGGCAGCACCTGCTTGCCCTGCCACTTGCCTCCATCCAGCGCCAGCTGCCCGAACTTCGCGAGGTCGCGCGAGCGGTAGCGCGTACCGCCGCCACCCATGCCGATGCCTTCGCTGGACGTGTTCCAGTGTGACTGGGTGATACCAATCGGCGTTTCCAGGACCTCGCGGGCAAAGGTGGCCAGCGGTTCCTTCACCGCCCGCTCTACCGCCGCCCCGGCCACGAAGGCGCCTGCCGTGCAGTAGGAGAACGCCCTTCCATACGGGGCATCCGCCGGGCGTTGCACCCAGGGGGCGTAACCACGCACCGGCAGGTTTAGCGCGAAATCGAGCCAGCGGTCGGAAACATACATCCGCTCCTCGTTGCCGGTGGAGAACTGATTATCGTCATCGCACTCCCAGATCGAGCTCATGGTGAGCAGGTCTTCCAGGGTGATCGTTGCCCGGCGGGCATCGGCCTTGTCGAGCTTCACGTCCGGGAAGAAGGCGTAGACCGGGGCATGCACATCCTTGATGGCCCCCCGCTGGATCGCCGCGCCAACCAGCATGGCGGTCAGGCTCTTGGTCGCAGAGCGCACGTCGTTCAACGCATCGGCCGAGCCGTCGTTGAAATAGCCCTCGTACACCAGCCGCCCGTGGTCAGCCACGACGACGCTGGTGATCTTCTTGTAGGTGCCATCGGCCATCTTCGCGCCGAGGCTATCGAGGGTCGCGGTATCCCAGCCGAGGCGGGAGGCGTCGGCGACTGGCCAGCCATCGGGGCCGGGCTTGGGAGGGACGTACGCGGCGGCCCAGGCCGGTGAGGCGGCCAGGGCAAATAGAAGGCAGGCAAGGCGATGGCGCATGGAGGAGGCTCCGTGTGAGGAGCCTCCAGTACGCCGTCAGGCGTTCTGAAATGCCTGAAATCCGTATGAAGATTTATGAAGGCGGTGCTTAAGCGACCGCGGCGATGGCCGGCATCTTCTTCTTGCGCACGGCTTCCAGCTCGGCCTGCTGCTGCTCCACCAGGCGGCACTGCGGATCGCTGGTGCGCTGGAACAGCTCGCTGGTCCACTCGATGAAGGCCTGGACGCGGGCCGACAGGTGGCGCTTCTGCGGGTACACGATCCACAGGTTGGAGCCGGTGGAGATCGTGTCGGTCATGATGATCTCGAGCATGCCCTTGGACAGCGCGCAGGCCGCCAGGCAGTGCGGCGCCTGGATGATGCCGAGGCCAGCGATAGCCGCCTGGATCACCGATTCACCGTCGTTGATCATCATGTGGGCATCCACATCCACCGCGACGCGGCCGCCCGGGGAATCGAACTGCCACTGCGAGGGCTTGCCGGTGGCCGGGTGCACGAAATTCACCGCGCGGTGGCTCTTCAGGTCCTCGATGGAACGCGGCGTGCCGTGCCGGGCGAGGTACGCCGGTGATGCACACAGCACATTGCTGAAGTGGCCGATCTTGCGCGCGATCAGGCTGGAATCGGCCAGTTCGCCCATGCGGATGGCGCAATCGAAGCCTTCCTCGTTCAGATCGAACGGGAAATCGCACATGGTCAGCTCGAGCCGGATATCCGGGTAGCGCTGCTCGAATTCCACTAGGTTGGGAATAAGTGCGGCGCGGCCCACGGCCGATGACGCGGCCACGCGCAACTTGCCCGCCGGCTTGGTCTTCGCATAGCCCAAAGCCTCGGTGGCCTCGGTCAGGTCCGCTAGGATCTCCTTGCATCGTGCATAGAACGCACTGCCATCGTCAGTCAACCGCAGCGAACGGGTCGAGCGGAAGAACAGCCGGGCGCCCAGGCTTTCTTCCAGCCGGGAGATGGCGCGGCTCACCCCCGAGGGGGTCATTTCAAGGTGGGTAGCGGCGGCGGAGAAGCTCTTCGCTTCCACCACCCGGACGAACACGCTGATAGCGGAAAAGTCTTCCATCGCCAGCTCCGGTCTGAAGGTATTCGTGACTCAGCGTCACAGCCGCGATGATTGTAGACCCATTTTTAGCTTGACGCGCAAGACCTAAGTTACGCCCCCTGAGACGGACCGACTTGACCTCAACCATTGTTGAGGTCGGATCCTGCGCCGCCCGAACCTTTCGGCTCTCCCTTACACACACTCACCGGACTCCCCTCCATGAAGAAGAAAATCCTGTTCGGTTCGTCCGCCCTGGCGGTGGCTGTCGCCTCAGCCATCTGGCTCAGCTCGCCGACGACCCACGCCGCGGACAACGCGCCCGCCATGCCCGCCCCCGAGGTGACCGTCGCCCAGGTGCTGCTGCGCCCGGTCAGCGACAGCAACACCTTCACCGGCCGGATCCAGGCGGTGGATACGATCCAGATCCGCCCGCGCGTTAACGGCTACGTCGATACGGTGCACTTCCGCGAAGGCGCCGAGGTGAAGAAGGGCGACCTGCTCTTCACCATCGACCCGCGCCCGTACCGCGCCGAAAGTGACCGCCTGGCCGCCAACCTCGCCCAGGCCAAGGCCGAAGCGAAGAATGCCGATGCCAACGCCGCACGCGGCGCCAAGCTGGTGCAGCAGCACGCCGTATCGCAGGAAGAGGCCGACCGCCTCGATACCGCCGCCGCCAGCGCGCGCGCGCAGGTCGCCTCGGTGCAGGCCGCGCTCGATAACGCCCGCCTCAACCTGTCGTTCACCGAAGTACGCGCCCCGGTCGATGGCAAGGTCAGCAATGCCCAGATCACCGCCGGCAACCTGGTGACGCCGAGCGACACGCTCACCAGCGTCGTCACCACCGATCCGATGTACGTGTACTTCGATGTGGATGAGCAGAGCTTCCTGAAGCTCGACCGCCTGCGCCGCCAGAACGGCCACGCACCGGAAGTGGACATGGGCCTGGCCGATGAACAGGGCTACCCGCACATCGGCAAGATCGATTTCATCGATAACCAGGTGAAGGCCGGCGCCGGCACCATCCGCCTGCGCGCGGTGTTCCCGAACGCCGATGGCGCGTTCACCCCTGGCCTGTTCGCTCGCGTGGAACTGCGCAGCGGCAATGCGCAGCCGCGCGCGCTGATCGACGACAAGGCGGTCGGTACGGACCTCGGCAACAAGTTCGTCTACGTGCTGGGCAAGGACAAGAAGGTGGAATACCGCCGCGTGTCCACCGGCGCGCTGGTCGATGGCCTGCGTGTGGTCGATAGCGGCCTGAACGCCGAAGACGTCGTGATCGTGAATGGCCTGCAGCGCGTGCGCCCCGGCGTGGAAGTGAACGCCAAGCGCGTGGCCATGGCCTCCCTGGTACCCGATAGCGGGCGCAATGTCGCCAGCCGCCCGGCTGGCGTCGATAGCGTCGCGCAGGCGAAGGACTGATCCACCATGAAAATCGCTCAATTCTTCGTAGAGCGCCCGATTTTAGCGGGCGTGCTATCGGTGCTCTTCCTGATCGCGGGCAGTATCGCCGTGTTCAAGCTGCCGATCAGCGAATACCCGGAAGTGGTGCCGCCCACCGTCGTGGTGAAGGCGACCTACCCCGGCGCCAACCCCAAGACCATCGCCGAAACCGTTGCCACGCCACTGGAAGAGCAGATCAACGGCGTGGAAGGCATGCTCTACACCTCCTCGCAGTCCACCAGCGATGGTGCGATGACGCTCACCGTCACGTTCGCGCTGGGCACCGACCTGGATAACGCCCAGGTGCAGGTGCAGAACCGCGTGGCGCAGGCGCAGCCGCGCCTGCCCGAGGAAGTGCAGCGCCTGGGCGTGACGACGACCAAGAGCTCGCCCGACCTGACCATGGTCGTGCATCTCACCTCGCCGGATAACCGCTACGACATGCTCTACCTGTCAAACTACGCGCGCACGCACATCAAGGATCAGCTCGCCCGTCTCGATGGCGTGGGCGATGTGCAGCTGTTCGGCGCAGGCGAGTACAGCATGCGCATCTGGATGAACCCGGAGAAGTTGGCCATCCGCAACCTCACCACCGGCGACGTGGTGAATGCGATCCGCGAACAGAACATCGAAGTGGCCGCCGGTGCGCTGAACGCACCCCCGGGACCGAACAGCAACGCCTTCCAGGTGAACATCAACACCCGCGGCCGCCTGATCACCGAAGATGATTTCTCGAACATCATCATCCGCAGCGATGGCGCCTCGGTCACCCACCTGCGTGACGTAGCTCGCGTGGAACTGGGCTCGAACAACTACGCGCTGCGCAGCCTGCTCAACAACAAGGAAGCCGTCGCGATCCCCATCTTCCAGCGCCCGGGTTCGAACGCGATTGCCATTTCCGACGAAGTGCGTGCCGAGATGGCCACGCTGAAGAAGGAATTCCCGCAGGGCGTCGATTACTCCATCGTCTACGATCCAACCGTGTTCGTGCGCGGTTCGATCGAGGCCGTGGTGCACACGCTGTTCGAGGCGATCATCCTGGTCGTGCTCGTGGTGATCCTGTTCCTGCAGACCTGGCGCGCGTCGATCATCCCGCTCGTGGCCGTGCCGGTTTCGCTGATCGGTACGTTCGCGGTGATGTATATCGCGGGCTTCTCGCTCAACGCCCTTTCGCTGTTCGGCCTCGTGCTCGCCATCGGTATCGTGGTGGATGACGCGATCGTGGTGGTGGAAAACGTCGAACGACATATCGAGCATGGGCTCGAGCCGAAGATGGCCACGCGCCAGGCCATGACCGAAGTGACCGGGCCGATCGTCGCCACGGCCCTCGTGCTGTGCGCCGTGTTCGTGCCCGCCGCGTTCATCAGCGGCCTTACCGGCCAGTTCTACCGCCAGTTCGCGCTCACCATCGCCATTTCCACGGTGATCTCGGCGTTCAACTCGCTCACGCTTTCCCCGGCACTTGCCGCGATCCTGTTGAAAGGCCGCGATGAGCCGAAGGACAAGCTCACGGTGTGGATGGACCGCAGCCTTGGCTGGCTGTTCCGCCCGTTCAACCGCACGTTCGACAAGGCCTCGCACGGTTACGTCGGTGGCGTGAAGAAGATCCTGCGCTTCTCGGCCGTGGTGCTGGTGCTTTACGCCGGCCTGGTCGGCCTGGGCGTGCTCGGCTTCGCCAAAACCCCGACCGGCTTCGTGCCGACCCAGGACAAGCAATACCTGGTGTCGTTCGCGCAGCTGCCGGATGCCGCCTCGCTCGACCGTACCGAAGGCGTGATTCGCCGGATGGGTGATATCGCGCTGAAGGACCCGGGCGTCGAGAGCGCCGTGCAGTTCCCCGGCCTGTCGATCAACGGCTTCACCAACAGCACCAATGCAGGCATCGTGTTTGTCACGCTGAAGCCGTTCGAAGAGCGCCGCTCGAAGGACCTTTCGGCCGAAGCGATCGCTGCCCGCCTTAACGGCCAGTTCGCCTCGATCCAGGATGCGTATATCGCGATCTTCCCGCCCCCGCCGGTGAACGGCCTGGGCACGATCGGCGGTTTCCGCATGCAGATCGAAGATCGCGGCGACATGGGTTTCGAAGAGCTGTACAAGCAGACCCAGGGCGTGATCGCACAGAGCCAGAAGACGCCTGAGCTGGCCCACTTGTTCACCAGCTACCAGGTGAGCGTGCCGCAGTACGATGCTGACATCGACCGTGAAAAGGCGAAGTCGGAAGGCATCGACCTGGGCGATGTGTTCCAGACCATGGCCGCGTACCTCGGCTCGCTCTACGTGAACGACTTCAACCGCTTTGGCCGTACCTACCAGGTGAACGTTTCCGCCGAGCCGGGCTTCCGCCACGAGCCGTCGGATGTGGCCAACCTGAAGACGCGTAATGCCGCGGGCGACCTGGTGCCGCTGGGTTCGTTCCTCACCGTGCGCCAGAGCAACGGCCCGGATCGCGTGCAGCACTACAACGGTTACCCCACGGCCGAAATCAACGGCGGCGCGGCACCGGGCTACAGCACCGGCCAGGCCCAGGCGGCCATGGAGAAGCTGGTCCAGAACAGCCTGCCCAACGGCATGACCTACGAGTGGACCGAGCTGACCTATCAGCAGATCCTGGCCGGCAACACCGCGGTACTCGTGTTCCCGCTCTCCGTGCTGCTGGTGTTCCTGGTGCTGGCCTCGCTGTATGAAAGCCTGAGCCTGCCGCTGGCCGTGATCCTGATCGTGCCGATGGTGCTGCTGTCCGCGATTACCGGCGTGATCCTGACTGGCGGTGACAACAACATCTTCACCCAGATCGGCCTGATCGTGCTGGTGGGCCTGGCCTGCAAGAACGCCATCCTGATCGTGGAGTTCGCCCGCGAAGCCGAGATCGAAGGCATGAACCGCGTCGACGCCGTGCTGGAGGCTGCCCGCCTCCGCCTGCGCCCGATCCTCATGACCTCGTTCGCCTTCATCATGGGCGTGGTGCCGCTGGTTACCTCGCATGGCGCGGGTGCAGAAATGCGCCATGCCATGGGCGTGGCGGTGTTTGCCGGCATGCTGGGCGTCACCTTCTTCGGCCTGATCTTCACCCCGCTCTTCTATGTGCTGATCCGCGCGTGGAATGAACGCTCCGAGGCGAAGCGTGCTGCTCGCCGCGAGCGTCGCCTCCTCGAAAACGCGGCTCGTGAGGTCTGATCCATGAAAACGATTCTTCGATCCACGGCGTTATTCGCCGCCCTCGTCCTCGCTGGCTGTGCCAGCGTGGGCCCGGATTACCACGCACCGAAAGAGCACCCGGTCACGCTGCAGGGCGTCGATGCCACGCAGCAGACCACGGCCAACTTCCAGGCGCAGTGGTGGAAGCAGTTTGGTGACCCCACGCTGGATAGCCTTATCCAGCGCGCGGCCACCAACGCACCGGACCTCAAGATCGCCCTTGCCCGCCTGAACCAGGCGCGCGCGGCGCTCGGCACGGCCAAGTCACAGCAGATCCCTGATGTGGAAACGGGTGTGTCGTACACCCGCAGCCGCGAACAGCAGCCGGGTTTCACCGACCAGCGCGTTACCACCACGGCGTACCAGGCCGGTTTCGATGCCTCCTGGGAGCTGGATCTGTTCGGCGGCATCCGCCGTTCGGTAGAAGCCGCGCGGGCCGATGCGGCCGCCGGCGAAGCGTCGGTGCAGGATGCGCAGGTCACGTTGTTCGCCGAAGTGGCGCGCAATTACTTCGACCTGCGTGGCACACAGCTGCGTATCGATGTCGCCAAGCGCGATATCGCCAACCAGCAGGACTCGCTGAAGGTGATCCAGGCGCGCGTTGAAGTCGGCACGGGCGCCGAGCAGGACCTGGCGAGCGCGAAGGCGCGCCTGGCATCCGTGGAAGCGCAGTTGCCCGTGCTGGAAACCCAGGCATCCGCGGATCAGTTCCGCATCGCCGTGCTGCTGGGTGCGCGTCCGGGTGAGCTCGATATCGACCTTTCGCCGGCGACGTTCAAGCCGATCGATGTCAGCATCGCGATCGGCGGCGCGGACGACGTGTTGCAGCGCCGTCCGGATATCCGTATCGCCGAGCGTGAACTCGCTGCCGCGAACGCCCGCATTGGCGTCGCCAAGGCGGACTGGTTCCCGCACATCTCGCTGGGCGGCTTCATCGGTTTCCTCGCCGGTCGCAGCAATGACTTCGGCGGTGCTGATTCGCGCGCGTTCTCGCTGGCCCCGAGCATCTCGTGGCAGGGCCTGAACGTGCAGCGCGTGGCCTCGGGCGTGAAGGGCGCGAAGGCCCGCGCCGAGGAAGCGCATGCGAACTATGACCGCACGGTGCTCACCGCGCTGGAGGATGTCGACAATTCGCTGGTCGGCTTCAACCAGCAGCGCGAGCGGGTGGAGAAGCTGCTCGTGCAGGCGAAGGAAAGCCGCCGGGCGGCGGAGCTCGCCAAGCTGCGCTACGACGCGGGCCGCACCGACTACCTCGAACTGCTCGATGCCGAGCGCACCCAGCTCTCGGCGGAAGATCAGTTGGCGGAAGCCGAGGCGGCCATCAACGTGCGCGCCGTGCAGCTGTACAAGGCACTGGGCGGTGGCTGGGAAGCCTGTGGCAACACCGCGTGTAGCGAGGTTGCAAAGGTGCCATGACCAGCGCGAAGGTTCATCGCCTGCCGGTACGGGCGAAGCGGCCGACCACGGTCGCCATGGACCCGCCGCTCACCCAGCGCATTGCGCTGGTGAGCGGCGCCAGCCGCGGGATCGGCCTGGAAGTCGCCAAGCAGCTCGCCGCCCTCGGCGTCACCGTGTTCATGGGCATGCGGGAACCGTCCAAGGGCGACAAGGCCCTGAAGGCGGTACGCGAGCTCGGTGGTGACGCGTACGCGATCAAGCTGGATGTCACCAAACCGCGTGATATCGAGGCGGCCATCGCGCATATCGAAGGCCGCTTCGGCCGGCTCGATATCCTGGTGAACAACGCCGGTGGGTATTACGACCATAGCGGCAAATCGGCCGACAACGATCTCGCCAACATCCGCGGCGCCCTGGATGTCAACCTCCTCGGCGCGTGGTCGCTCACTGCGGCCGCACTACCGCTGATGCGCCGGCACGGCTACGGCCGCGTCGTGAACGTGTCCAGCGAATGCGCGGTCCACGCCATGTGCGGGGAGAAAGCCCCCGCGTATCGCATCTCCAAAGCCGCGTTGAACGCCTACACCCAGGTCATCGCGAAGGAAATGCAGGGCAGCGGCATCCTGATCAACGCCGTCTGCCCCGGCTGGACCGCCACCGACCTCGGCGGCGCCGGCGGCCGCCCCGTCGCTGAAAGTGCGGAAGGTGTCGTCTGGGCCGCCCTGGTCAGCGAACACGAAGCCGGCACCGGCGACTTCTACCGCGACCGCGCACGTATCGCCTGGTAACCCAAGGCGACACACCCTTGTAGGAGCGCGCTCGCGCGCGATGCACCCCGCGATCCGCTCCCATCGCGCACAGGCGCGCTCCTACAACCTCCCGCGTTTCTTTCGGCACTCACGCTCCATGAGCGTGAATCCAGCCCCCGCGCGTGGGTTGCTTGGCGATACCACGGTGCGCGATTACAGCGAGAAGCTCCGCCGCTTCAATGCGTTCGCGGCGCCCGAGTTGCGTCGGGCCATCGCGAGCCTCGGGCTGACACCCGGCTTGCGCGTGCTCGATGCCGGGTGCGGCACCGGCGAAGCGCTCGGCTGGTTCGCTGAACATGTCAGGCCGGGTGGCACGGTGGTCGGCATGGACCTCGCCCTGCCGCACGTGGCGGCCGCCAGCGCGAGGAGCGATGCGGTGCATGCCGACATGCTTCGGCCACCGTTCGCCGATGCCACGTTCGATCTCGTCTGGTCGGTGAACGTGGTGAACCACCTTCGCTCACCGGTCGAGGGCGTGCGCACGCTTGCCGCCTTGCTTCGGCCCGGCGGCCGCATCGCGCTCGGGCAGAGCTCCTTCCTTCCAGACATGTGCTTCGCCTGGGATGCGCGGCTTGAGCGTGTGGTCAATGAAGCCGTGCGTGCGTACTACCGCGACAAGTACCGCGTGGATGAGCGTGGACTTACTGCCGTGCGTGCGAATGTCGGCCTGCTGCGTGCGGCCGGGCTACAAGACGTTCAAGTGCGCACATACACCATGGATCGCATCGCGCCGTTACGCCCCGAGGATGCACGCTACATCGGCGAGACGTTGTTTCGTGATTCGTGGGGTGGGCGGCTCCGGCCTTACCTGGATGCCGCTGACTTCACCGAGATGGAAAATCTCTGCAACCCGGCGCACGAGACGTTTGCGCTGACCCGGCCGGATTTTCATTTCCTGCAGACCTTCACGCTCGCCGTCGGCTCAACGCCGCTGTAGGAGCGCGCTCGCGCGCGATCCCACACTGACGCAGGCATGGACGCATAGATCAGCGCGAGATGATATGCGCGAACCATTCCCAGCCGCGGAGCTTCGCGGTGATGAGCTTCACACAGGTGAGCATGGGCACGGCGAGGATGGCGCCGGGAATGCCCCAGATCCAGCCCCAGATGAGCAGCCACAGCAGGATGGCCACCGGCGACAGGCGCGAGCGGCGCCCTTGCAGCATCGGCGTGATCATGTTGCCCTCGACCGCAGTGATGCCGGCGAACGTGGCGGCGGGCAACAACGCGGGGCCGAGCTCCTGGAAGTGGAGTGCGCCGACCACGGCAAGCACCGTGGTGGTGCTGATCGCACCGACGTAAGGGATGAAGTTCGCCACCGTGGCGAAACACCCCCACAGCAACGGATCCGGCACACCATACAGGTACAGCATCGCCGCGGTCACCAGGCCCAGCGTGACGTTAATCGCCGCGGTGAGCAGCAGGTAGCTTGATACCTCGACCTGGATGCTTCGGACAATGCTGACGGTATGCCGCTTGTACGCGAACGTGGGCGATATCTCGACCGCTCGCCTCAGGATCTCGTCGCCGTACACCAGGAAGAAGAAGACGAGCAAAGCGACCGTAAGCACACTCGCGATGATCTTGGGCGCGGTCGCGACAATGTCCCACGCGGTAAACGCAAAAGTGTTCGGCTGTTGCGCGGCGCGTGTCACCGCACCGCCCACCAGCGTCTGCGTGGCGCGACTCGCCGCCTCGATCTGCTGGGTCATCGGCTTGATCTTGGGCGCAAAAGCGCGCATCGCTGCCGGGGCTTCATGGAACCAGTTCAGCGCGGGCGTGGATAACGTGCCCACGGCGGTGACCATGCCCGTGCCCAGCAGCGCCATCACGACGACGGCAGCTAACCAGCGCGGAATGCGCCAACGGGCGGCGGCGGCGACGATCGGGTTGAGGGCGAGGCCGATGAAGCCAGCAAGGACCAGCGGCACCAGCAGCGACTTGGTGATGGCCACCGTATACAACAGCGCCAGCATGATCAGCCCGGTGAGGCCTATGCGGATGGCGCGCAGATGCCGCGAGATCCGCCGTACGTTATGGCTACCACCGGGTTTGCGGCGTGCGGGGCGCGCGGGTGTGGCCAGGGTGGATACAGCAACGCCGGGCGCCACGGAAGATACGGGCGCAGGGAGAGGGTTGGGCGACTCGTTCACGTTGCCTCGTCGGCGGCGTCGGCCGCATCACCGGCCATTTCGCCCAGGAAGCTGCCGGCGGCGATGGACACGATCTTGCCGACGATATCGGCCGTGCCACCCGCTACGAGGTTGCTGACGCCCGGCACGCCGAGCGGGTTGACCTTGACGCTGCTGAGCAGGAAACCGGACCCGGCGGCGAGGCCGAGGACCGTCAGTGGATGTTCGTAACCACGGGCGATGAGTGCGGCGGCAGGTTCGACGGTTTCTGCGCGCGCAGCGACGACGCGCGCCCGCGCCGCGGTCACTTTCGCCATGCTGCTGAAAATACCCATCGTCTCAGTCCCTCTCGCGGAGTTCGCCTTCGGCCTTGCCCTGCGCCGCTGCCTGCTTGGCCAGGGTGGCCAGTTCGGCACGGGTGGCCGGCAGGGTAAGCCAGCGCATCGCGTGACGGAAGACCAGAATGGCTAACAGCAGGAAGATGACCTGGATACCCGCCAGCGCGGCCAGCGCCCATGCCCAGGAGCCGAACCACTGCGCCAGCGCCCAACCCACCAGGGCGAGCAAGGTAAAACCCAGGCCAACGGCAAAGGTGATGGCCGCCAGGCCCATGAACAGCATCAGGACGATGCCGCTGCGCGCCAGCCCAAGTTCGGCGCTGGCGAGCTTCAGCTGGGCAGCGAAAAGGTTCTTGAGCCCCTTGCCAAGTCGGCGCAGGTCATCGACCCAGGCCGGCATGGACAGCGATGGCCCACCCGCCGGGGTCTCATCGCCTGGCGGCGGGTTATCCATCCTGTCCGGCCCTGAGGATCCGTCTTCAAGCATGCATCATCCCCCGGGCGTGGCCGATCAGTTGCGCAGGATGCGGCCGGCGAGCCAGCCCGCCGCCACGGCCAGCGCGATGGACTGTACCGGCTTCTCGCGCACGTACTCGCGGGCGACATCAAGCCAGTCGTTGGCCTTGTCCACGGCGTCGTCATACGCCTCCTTGCCACGCAGCTTCGCCTCTTCGGCCTTCTCGGCGGCACGGGTGGCGCCATGGGCCGCACGATCGGTGGCGTTATGCAGGCTGGATTCGACACGGTCCGCCGTGCGGTCCACCGCATCCTTGGTCCGGTCAGCGGCGCGATCCACGGCGTCGCGGGTGCGGTCAACGGCATCGGTCGTGGCCTGCTTCACCCGTTCGGCGCGCTCTTCAATGCGCGCGGCGGCCGTCACGGTGTTCGCGGCAGCGGTTGCGGCGTTGGCGACGTGGTCCTCGGGCTTGGTCATGGCTATCTCCGGGTTTCAGGCGTTGGGGTGGGGAGCTTAGGGGGCGTTAGGTGATGTGGAGGTGGTCGCGGGTGGGTTATCGCGCGCAAGCGCGCTCCTACAGCGGCCGCGGCACGCCGACCGCCGGTGCGAGCGGACGGCCGCAGCCGGGCCGTTGGCCGAGACTACACGCTGCGGCCGCGGAAGAACGAAATGATGGCCAGGATCAGGAAGATGATGAACAGGATCTTCGCGATGCCGGCGGCCGTCCCCGCGATACCGCCGAAACCGAAGATGGCCGCGATGATGGCGATGACCAGGAAAACCAGGGCGTAGTGCAGCATTGTCGTTCCTCCCTTGGGGGTTTGCCGTTCCATTTAGGCGCGGCCTCCGCGCAGGGGGTGTGAAGCAAAACGCCCCGCCACACCATCCATTCATCTAAGCCCGGCTGCTGTAGGAGCGCGCTTGCGCGCGATGGGACTTGCGGCAAGCACCCATCGCGCGCGAGCGCGCTCCTACAGGTTCACGCAGAGATCACGCGTGGACTTTCGGGTTTAGCGAATAGGTACCGGTGATCACCGCCTCATCCACCACGTGACCCTTGATCACGTCGCGCAGTTCGGTCAGGTTGAAGCCGTTCTCCAGCTCGACCGTTTCCACATCCAGCGCATACACGTGGTAGTGGTAATGGTGCGGGATCGAGTCGTTCCACGGCGGGCACGGGCCGTCATAGCCGTGGTAGTGGCCTTCCATGTCCGCATCGCCCTTGAACCATTCGGTGTAGCTGTTCAGGCCTTGCACCGAACCCGGGGGGCCGACCAGGTCATGCTTGATCTTGCCGTTGCCCTTGCCGCGCGGAACGATGCCCTCGCCACAGGCGCCTTCGGCCAGTTCACGGCACTCCAGCGGGATATTGGCCATGAGCCAGTGCACGAACTCCACGCGCGGCAGGTTGCGCGGCACTTCGCGGCCTTCGACGTTCACGTCGTCGGCCTTCGAGGGCACGTCGGTGTCGATCACCGCGATGACAAACGACTTCGCCTTGTCGGAGACCTCGGTCCAGGCCAGGTGTGGGGTCGCGTTGCCACCGGGCCTGATCGGCGGGGTCTCGCCCCTGGCCGGGCCCATGAAGGCGTTCCTTTCCGGAACCGGCTTGCCGTTCTCGATGCTGTCGCTCTTAAGTCGCATGCTGCTCTCCTTCTACTTCTTATAGGTAAGGCGGTAGATCTCGCCCAGCGTGGCACCGCCGATGCGAAGGCAAGGTCAGCGGGCGATGGCGTCGAAGCGGGCGGCGATGTAGTCGTCGGTGAAGCTGGTCATGCCGAAATCACGGATGAAGCCGCAATGCCCGCCATAGTTCGCGATATCGAGCTCGACATTGGCCGGCAGGTCGAGTTGATCGAACGCGGCCACCGGGATGACCGGATCATCCCGCGAGGTAAGGATGGTGGCGGGGATGTGCAGCCCCTTCAGCCGATCACCGGCCACGGAATAGCCATCCAGGTAACCTTCAAGCGATCCGAAGTCGGTATGGCGCAGTACCAGCGAGCGCGTCAGGTCACGCATGTTCTGGTTGAGCTCATCCAGCTCGAAATAGGTCTGTTGCGGGAACGCCTGCTGCTTCTGGCGCAACGAGCGGCGCCACTTGCGCATGAAGTACGCCTGGTAGATCCACGGCGCGTCGCTTTCCAGCGAGAACAGGCCTTCGGCCGGATCGATGATCGGGCACACGGCCAGCACGTAATCCAGCGGCACCGCCTCGCGGGTGGCCAGTATGGCGGCGCGCAGGGCGAAGTTGCCGCCGAGCGAGACCCCCGCCAGGCCCACGGCCTTCGCCGGGAACATGCGGCAGATTTCGCCCAGCGCCACGACCACTTCGTCGATGCGGCACGAATGGAACAGCGCTTCATTCAGGCCATGGCTGTCGCCGTGGTCGCGGAAGTTCAGGCGGAAGATGTCCCAGCCATCCTCGAGCAGGCGGCTACCGGTCTGCAGCACGTAGGTCGAATCGACGCTGCCTTCCCAGCCGTGGAACAGGATGGCCAGGCCCCGCGACTCGCGGCCGGTGGCCTGGGCGGTGTAGCGCCCGCTCAGGCGGTCGCCGTGGCCCACATCCACCAGCACCTCGCGGGCTTCTTCCTGGACCTGGTGCGCGCGCTTGGGCAGCAGCCACCGGCGGATGCCGCTGGACGAGAGCATGGTCTGGATATGGCCGCTGCGCAGCGGCCACGGCGGGTGGAAATCGGCGCCCGTTGGCAGGCTCATGCCGGCGTATCGGTATCCAGCGCCAGCGCGATGCGCTCGCGGGCCGTCTCGGCCATGCGCCGGCGGCCGTCGGCGGAGACGGCCACGGGTTCGAGAAAGTGCACTTCCACATCCAGCGGCGGGCCACCCAGCAACCGCACGATGTTGCCCACGAAGCTTTCGTGCTCGCGGAACCCTGCATCGATCACGCGCCGGCCATGCCTGGCAAAGCGCAGGGCAACGGGCTGGACCGGAACATCGGCATCGAGCGCGGCCTGGAAGATACGCGCGTGGAACACGCGGAGCACGCCGTTGTGGCCCGTGCCGCCTTCGGGAAACACCGCGACCGAGCGGCCCGCCTTAAGGCGCTCGACCATGACCGCCATGACGGAAGCCAGCGAGTGGTTGTTGCCGCGGCGGTGGAAAATGGTGCCACCCTTCGCAGCCATCCAGCCGACCAACGGCCAGCGGGCGATCTCGGCCTTGGCGACAAAGCAGGCGGCGCGCTGGGAATGGAGCAGCACGATATCCAGCCACGAGGTGTGGTTGGCCACGAACAGCACGGCATCGGGCAGCGGCGTACCTTTGCGGTAGACGCTAAAGCCGAATATCCGCAGCAACCACGTCGACCACAGGCGGATGGCCCGGTGCGCAAGCGGCTCCCGGCCGTTTTTCATCACGGCCGTGGACCAGCTCAGGATGAATGCGCAGATGAAAATCGCAAAAACGATGTGCGCGATAACCAGCGGCACGCGCCACAGGTAGCGCAACGGGCGCATGCGGTCGCGTGGGGCGGGATTGGCGGTGGCAGCTTCCATGGAGCGCACAAGATTAACGACGCGGCGACGCCGCCGCTAGAGCGATCTTAATTTCTTCTTAAATGACGTGTATTTGTAGGAGCGCGCTTGCGCGCGATCGGGGTCCTGGCGAGTACCTATCGCGCGCAAGCGCGCTCCTACAGGGGCCTTGCGTTGCCCAGGGGCAACGCTGTGCTGGCCTTGACGGTGCGCAGGACAAAGCTGGTGTTCACGTCGGCCACCCCGGCCGCATTGAGCAGGCGATCGAGCAGGAAGGCCGAAAAGCCGTCCAGGTCGGCCACGTACACCTGGAGCAGGTAATCCATGTCGCCCGTCAGCGCGTGGCAGGCCACCACTTCCTCCCAATCGGCCACCGTGGCAGAAAAGGCGGCCACGGCCTCGCTCTCGTGCCGGGAGAGCTGGACGCGAACAAATGCCTGCAGGCCCAGGCCGATCGCCCGCGGCTCCAGGCGGGCACCGTATCCGGCGATCACCCCATCGGCCTCCAGCTTTTGCACACGGCGCAGGCACGCGGAGGGCGAAAGGTTCACCTCGGTGGCCAACTCGGCATTGCTGATGCGGCCGTTGGCCTGGAGCGTGGCCAGGATGCGCAGGTCGGTACGGTCGAGGTTGCCTTGCATGAAAATGTTGCCAGATCGATCCAGTACGCAAGATCATTGCACACTTAACGCCGCACCGTGCAACAACACAAGCCTCTTGCGCCGGATTGGCCGTAAGCTGTTGTCTTACCCACTGCAACAGCCCCAAGGAGGCCCGCCATGGACACCCCCCGTCGCGTCGAACACCAACAGACCGACCGCGGATACGTGCCCGTCTACGCGACCGGCATCGTGGAGCAGCCGTGGGCCAATTATTCGAAGACCGACCACGAGGTCTGGGACACCCTCTACAAGCGCCAGCGCGAATTGCTGCCGGCCTACGCCTGCAAGGAGTTCCTGGAAGGTGTCGAGCGGTTTGGCTTTGGCGAGGGCGGTATCCCCCGCTTTGACGACCTGAACGAGGTACTTGCCGAGGCTACCGGCTGGCAGATCGTGGCCGTGGAAGGCCTGCTGCCGGATGAGGTGTTCTTCGACCACCTGGCCAATCGCCGCTTCCCCGTGAGCTGGTGGATCCGCCGCCCGGATCAGCTGGATTACCTGTCCGAGCCGGATCTGTTCCACGACCTGTTCGGCCACGTGCCGCTCCTGCTGAACCCGGTGTTCGCCGATTACATGCAGGCCTACGGCAAGGGCGGCATGAAAGCACACGCCATCGGCCCGGAAGCGCTGATGAACCTCACGCGCCTGTACTGGTACACGGTGGAGTTCGGCCTGATCAACACGGCCGAGGGCATGCGCATCTACGGCGCGGGCATCGTCAGCTCCAAGGGCGAATCCATCTACTCCATTGATTCCAAAGCCCCCAACCGCATCGGTTTCGGCCTGGAGCGGGTGATGAACACCAAGTACCGGATCGATACGTACCAGCAGACCTACTTCGTGATCGATAGCTTTGACCAGCTGTTCGATGCCACCCGGCCGGACTTTACCCCGATCTACGAGAAGCTTTCGCACGGCTCTGCCGTGGCGGCCGCCGCCGTGCTGGAAACGGACAAGGTGTTCCAGCGCGGTACCCGTGAGGGCTTCGCTTCCGGCGAAGACAACTGAAACTCAACGGCGGCCTAACGAACCGCCCCCTACGATGGAACCATCCAAGGTCGAACAGGGTGGGTCCATCGTGGTTGTCTTCGATATTCCGTTTGAGTCGGTCGGGCCGGGCCTCTGGCTGCTGCAGAAGAACGAAGCCGAATATGGCGAGTTCTGCTCGCGTGATGATGCGCTTGAGTGCGCCCTCAACGAGGCAAAGCGCCTCGAGGCACGCAATGCACTGTCGGATATCGTGTTGAACATCGAAGGCAATGACGGCGTGTGGCGTGCATTCGACACGTCCATCCGGCCCTATGCCGGGCGCATGCGCGATAGCTAAAGCCGTTCGGAACATGGAGCAAGCGACGACGGGTCGGCGAAAGCCGGCCCGTTATTTTTTTGTCAGACAAAAAACCCAGGAAAAATAAAACCCCGGCAGCCAGGGGAGGAGCTGCCGGGGTCGCGTCGGGTCCAGGCTATCAGGGGAAATAGCGGGACCCGGGACAATCGTGCGGTTCGAAAACCACCGTTTGCCAACAGGTCGCCTCTCGGCGATCGAATACTTAGATAAGGCCGGAGCCGTGAAGTTCCCGTACTACTTCGTGGCTTCGTTTGGGCTCTGTTTAACTTGGGCCGCCATCGCGTGGTCGGCGAGCCATGGCTTCACCTGCGCCACCCACAGCGCGTAGCCCTTCGGGTTCATATGCAGGCCATCCTCGATGAAGAGGTCGGCCTTCGGCTGGCCGTTTGCGTCGACCATGGCTGGGGCGACATCCAGGAATGCCACGCCCTTTTCCTTCATGGCCTGGTCGCGCACGAGCTGGTTCGCGAGATCGATCTGCGGCAGCAGGTTGACGCGGGCAATGCTGGGCTTGATCGAAATGAAAGCGATGGGAACTTGCGGATCGTAGGAACGCACTTTCGCCACGAACGCCGTGAAGTCGTCGCGCACCTGTTCCGGGGTATCGCCGTTCTGCAGGTCGTTGTCGCCGGCATACACCACAATGGCGGCCGGATGGTATGGCTTGACGATGCGATCGGCGAACGCCGTGCTGTCATCCAGGTCGGAGCCACCAAAGCCGCGATTGATCACTTTGTAACCAGGGAAATCGGTATCGAGCGTCTTCCAGAAGCGGATGGACGAACTACCGATGAAGAGCACCGCATGCTGCGGCGGCGGTGCGGCCTTGTCCGATGCCTCGAAGGCCTGGATATCGGGTTCCCACTTGGCGTGGTCATTTTCCTTGGCGGCGGCGCCGAAGGCGAGGAACAGCAGGGTGAGGAGGATCGTCAGGCGTTTCATGCCCCGACCGTAACCCGATTAGGGTTCGCGGGACAAACCCTGGCGCTCCACCGGCGTCACCTTCAGCACCGCCTCGATGCGCGAACCGTTCCATCGGTAAATGAAGTGTTCTGCCTGTGTGCACGGGGCGACGACATCCGGATAAAAGGCGGCAACGCATTCACCACCCGCGTGGCGCGCACTGTCATACACGATGCCGTTGGAACCGGCGTCGCGCAGCTCGCGGGCGAGCCTCACACTGGCCGCGTACGAATCAGGATCGTGTTCCGCAGCCCAGCCACCGCGAATATCGTGGAAGCGCCCGGCGATCGATGTGCGGTAGCAACGCACCTGCACATCGGTGGGCGGTTCTCTTGTCGCGGCCATGAAGGCCTCGCGGTGGAACACCGTTTCCTCGATGGCGGTAGCCACCGAGTGCGCCGCGTAAAACACACCCCAGTGCCCATCGGAGAAACGGCTGCCATCGGGTGAGATATGCGCGAAGGCGGCCATGACTGGACTCGTGCCGGGGCCGGCGATGCGACGTTCTGGCGGGACGAGGCTGAGCGCGCCTATTTCATCGCGCAGGCGAGGGTTGGTCAGCGATTCGATCTGCATCACCGCGTCAATATCCTTCGGATCGGCGATGCGATCGAACAGGCCGACGGGCGGAAAACGGCTGGAAACAATGCGGTACGCGTGGCTCCAGCGAATGCGGCGGAGCGGTGGCGCGGCGCTCATCCGTTCCAGCCGCGCTGGGCGTCCAGGTACTGGCGGACGACGTAGAGGTCGGCGACGTTGCCGGAGAGCATGCGATCCAGCGCCGAACGGCCACCGAACAGCGCGGCGTCATTGGGCTTGCGCACCCAGGCATCGGCCTGGGAAGGATCGGGGAAGAGGATCTGCAGGTCTTTCCAGATCCCGAGCAGGTAGCTGATCCGCTCGATGACATCGCGCGAGGGCGAGCCTTCCTGCTGTTTCTTCCACTTGAAGTAGGTGGATTCGGGCGGGTCGCCCAGCAGCGTGCGCTGCTCCGCACCTTTCAGCTTCCAGTGATCAGCCAGGCTGAAAAACGCCCGGAGGGCGGGGCCGCCAAGGTCGCCGCCAGGGGTCGGTTCGGTTCGGATGGCTGGACGCATCTCAACTTCACCTGTGGAGTTGAGATGCAGTGTACTACATTCGTGGAGTCTTTGGTGTAGGAGCGCGAGGTTTAGCCCTTCCGTGCGGCAATCCACGCATCCACGTGCTTCTCCAGCACCGGCATGGGCACGCTGCCCATCGCCAGCACCATGTCGTGGAAGGCGCGCAGGTCGAATTTCTCGCCCAGCTGCTTCTCCGCCCGTTCACGCAACTCGCGGATCTTCAGGTAGCCCAGCTCGTACGACAGGGCCTGGCCCGGCCAGCTGATGTAACGGTCCACCTCGTTCACGATTTCGCGCTGGCTGAGCGCCGTGTTCTCGGTCAGGTAATCGATCGCCTGCTGGCGGGTCCAGCCCAGGTGGTGGATACCGGTATCGACCACCAGGCGGCACGCGCGCCACATCTGGTAGGTGAGGTAACCGAAGCGCTCATAGGGCGTGTGGTAGATGCCCATCTCTTCGCCCAAGTACTCCGAGTACAACGCCCAGCCCTCGCCGTAGGCGGAGATGTAGCCTTCCCGGCGGAAGGCGGGCAGGCCCTGCTGCTCGGCCGAGAGCGCCAGCTGCAGTGCATGGCCCGGCATGGATTCATGCAGGGTAAGCGCGGGCATGTTGAACAGCGGGCGCGACGGCAAGTCGTAGGTGTTGACCAGGTACACATCGGCACCGCCACGGCCCGAGGTGTAATACGGCGCGATGTCCGCGGGCACCGGCTTGATCGCAAAGCGCTGGCGCGGCAACAGGCCAAAGTACTTCGACAGGTCGCCGTCCACCTGCTTGGCCACCCACGCGGTACGCATCAACAGCTCATCGGGCGTCTTCGCGTAGAACTGTGGATCGGTGCGCAGGAAATGCAGGAACGCCGGGAAATCACCCTTGAAGTCGGTTTCCTTCATCACTTCGAGCATGCGCTCGTGGATGCTCGCCACCTCGCGCAGGCCGATCGCGTGGATCTGATCGGGAGTGAGCTCCAGCGTGGTGTACTCGCGGATCTGCTGCAGGTAATACGCCTTGCCATCGGGCATGGCCTCGGCGGCGAGCGTCGGCCTTGCCTTGGGCAGGTATTCCTTGCGGAAGAAGGTGAGCAGCTTGCCGTAGGCAGGAATCACGCCCTTCGCGATCGCCTCGCGGGCCTGCGCGCGCAGGGCATCAGCGTCCTTCGCTGGCAGCGTGGCGGGCATGTGCTTGAACGGTTCGTACAGCGCGCTGTCTTCGGCGTTCTTCAGTTCCGTGACGGCCGCGATGGAGACGTCGCGGCCGTCCAGCACCGCGCGCGGCACGGTGAAACCGCGCGCCAGGCCCAGGCGCATGTTTGCGATTTCCTGGTCCATCCAGCCGGGGATCTGCTTCAGCCGCGCCACATACGCGTTGTAGTCATCGCGCGTGCGCAGGTCGTCGCCATGCATCACGTAGCCCACATCGGACCAGAACGCCGAATCGCTGTTGAACGGCATCTGCCACTGGCCGAAGCGCTGGGCGGCGGCCAGGTTGTACACCTGTTCGCGGTATACCTCGAAATCGATGCGCGCTTCGTCACTCAGTTGGTTCTTGTCGATACGGTCCAGCTGCGCCAGCACGTCGTTCCAGTAGGCAAGGCGCTTGGCCTGGCTCGCCGCATCGACCGTATCCAGCCGGCCATCGCCCGGCTGTGCTTCGCCCGAGGTGAGGATGCCGGCCTGCCCGTTACGCCACGACCATTCCTTCTCGTAAATGGACTTGAAGGCGTCATCCGCCTGCTGGCTGGCGTGGGCGGCACCGGCGAAGAGGCCGGCGAAGGCGATGGCGCGGATCCAGGGGGTCATGCGGCTTCCAATGGGGACGTGGAAAGGCCTGATGATCGCATGGTGGCGGAGCGATGGCCCCTGCCGTTTGTAGGAGTGCGCTTGCGCGCGATGGGGGCATGGCATCACCGCTTCGTTGGCTTATCGCGCGCAAGCGCGCTCCTACAGGGGGCCGGTTCTTATTCCAGGCCGCCGTAGTAGCCGCGGATGGTTTCGAGGAAGGTTTTCAGGTCACGGCCTGGCACATCCTTGAACGTCTCGCCGGATTCGCGCAGGGTTTCGATGCGATCGGGGCGGAAGTTGCGGAAGTCGTCGCGGTGCCGGCACCACGCCGTCAGGGTCCATGCACCACCCCAGAACGACAGGCACAGCGGTTCGACCTCGCGGGTACTGGCACGGCCCTGTGCATCGCGGTACTCCAGGCAGAGCACGTGCCGCTGCAGCACCGCTTCGTGCAACCGATCGAGCAACTGCGCGATCCGGTTCTGCTCGGGGTCACGCCAGATCGGCGCGAAGATCTTCGATTGCGCCGCGCGTTCGCGCAGATCCGGCGGCAGCACCGCTTCGATCTTGATCAGCGCCGCCTGGGCCTGGCGGGCCAGGCGTTCGCCGGCAAAGGCGCGTACGAAGCGCGTGCCGGCCACGAGGGCTTCCAGTTCGTCGGCCGAGAACATCAGCGGAGGGATATCCGAGCCCTTGCGCAGCAAATAGCCGACCCCCGCTTCGCCCTCGATGGGGACGCCGGAGAGCTGCAGGTCGGCCACGTCGCGGTAAACCGTGCGTAGTGAGACCTCAAGGGTTTCGGCCAGCTGCCGCGCGGGCAACGCCGTACGCCGCCCGCGCAGGGCGTTGATGATGAGGAACAGGCGATCGGCGCGGCGCATGGGCCCATCATCGCTTTCCGCGCGGCGCGCGGGAAGCGATGGACGTCACGGCGCCGGCCCATGTCCCCGGCCTCAGGCCGCTGCCCGCTGCTGGGCGCGGGCCAGCGCCTCGTCCTGCACGGCCGCCCGGATGATGGCCGGGCGTACCTTCAGGCGGGCCACGTAGGCCTCGAACACAGGGCGTCGCGCCACCAGGCCGAAAGACATCGTGTAATCGAGGGCATTGGCCCACAGGATGTCCGCGGCGGTGAAGCGATCACCAAGCAGCCACGGCCCTACCTGCAGCTGGGCCTCGACAAGCCCAAGCACCGTGTCGTGATCGCCGTACGGGCACGTGGTGGCGGGCTGCACCGCATTGTTCATGTACTTGTCCAGCACGGCCGGCTCGAAGCACGAACCGTAGAACGCCAGCCAGCGAAGGTAGGGCCCGCGTAGCGGATCGCCCAGGCCGGGCGCCAGCCCCGCCTGCGGGAACAAGTCGGCCAGGTAATTGAAGATGGCCGGGCGCTCGGTCACGAGCTGGCCATGGTGCGAAATGGCCGGCACCTTCCCCATGGGGTTCACCTTGAGGTACCCGGCCTGGCGCTGCTCACCGGCGGTGAGGTTGAGCACATGCATGTCGTACTGGGCCCCCAGCTCTTCCAGCAACATGAGCGTGCTGGTGGAGCGGCTCTGCGGGCCGTGATGGAAAACGATGCGGCTGGTGTTCATTCCCTTCCCTCGTGTCTCAAAGTTGCCAGCGGTATGTAGGAGCGCGCTTGCGCGCGATGGGTGCTCGCGGTGGGGCCTATCGCGCGCAAGCGCGCTCCTACAGGTTCATTTCGATGTCAGGTAGCGACCTGGGCGCCAGGTGCTCCGGCGAGCTGTGTCGGGCTGACGAGCGGCCGGCGCGGCCTTGCCACCCGGGCGATCCGGTGCGAAGCGGTACTGGCCATCCATCAGCAGCCCGCGCTGGCCAACGGGGGCGTATAGCTCGGCAATACGTTCGAGAAAGCGGTTCATGGCTGCGCACTCCCCAGTGCTTCGGTAAGGGAGAGTCTGCGCGGGGGCTGCTGACAACGTACTGTCAGCAGCCCCCTCTGGCGCCATTCACGCAGCACCCGGACAATGCGTGCTTTCGCGCCCGGGCCCTTGTGATGACGAAACCGATTTCATTGATCCAGTTCCTGATCGAAGAGAAGCGAGCTGGCCACGTTTACAGCGAGCTGAGCCTGTTGATCGAAGTGGTGGCGCGCGCCTGCAAGCGCATCTCCGTGGCCACCGGCAAGGGCGCCCTGGGCGGCGTGCTGGGTAACGCCGGCTCCGACAACGTGCAGGGCGAGGCGCAGAAGAAGCTGGACGTGATCTCCAACGAGATCCTGCTCGAGGCCAACGCCTGGGGTGGCCACCTGGCCGCCTGCGCTTCCGAAGAGATGGAAGACCCGCAGCCCATCCCCGACGCGTATCCCAAGGGCCACCACCTGCTCCTGTTCGATCCGCTGGACGGCTCCTCGAACATCGACGTGAACGTCTCGGTCGGCACCATCTTCTCGGTGCTGCGCTGCCCCGATGGCGTCACCGAACCCACCACCGAAGACTTCCTGCAGCCGGGCACGGCGCAGGTCGCCGCGGGCTACGTGGTGTATGGCCCGAGCACCCTGCTGGTGCTCACCTTCGGCCACGGCGTGCACGAGTTCACCCTGGATCGCGAGCACGGCAGCTTCGTGCTGACCAAGCGCGGCATCACCATCCCGGCCGAAACGGGCGAGTTCGCCATCAATATGTCCAACCAGCGCCATTGGGAAGCCCCGATGCAGCGCTACATTGGCGAACTGCTGGCCGGCACCACGGGCCCGCGCGGCCGCGACTTCAACATGCGTTGGGTGGCATCCATGGTGGCCGATGTCCACCGCATCATTACCCGGGGTGGCGTGTTCTTTTACCCGCTGGACGCGAAGATCACCGCCAAGGGCGGCACCGGCAAGCTGCGCCTGATGTACGAGGCCAATCCCATGGCCTTCATCATCGAACAGGCCGGCGGCGCGGCCACCACGGGGCGCGAGCGGATCATGGAGCTCCAGCCCACGGGCCTGCACCAGCGTGTCCCGGTGTTCCTCGGCTCAAAGCACGAGATCGAGATCGCCACCCGTTACCACCTCGAAGCCGACCAGACCCGCGGCTGAACCCTCCCGAGATACCGACGACATGATGTCCCGCCGCCTTAGCCTGATCCCGCTCCTGCTGGCCTGCCTGCTCACGGGCTGCTTTGGCGGCGGCACCACCAAGCCCGACCAGCGCCCCGACACGGCGGTACCGGTGCTGGCCGCCAAACCACGCATCGGCCTGGCCCTGGGCGGCGGTGCCGCAAAGGGCTTCGCCCACATCGGTGTCATCAAGATGCTGGAGGCCAGCGGCATCCACGTGGATGTCGTCTCGGGCACCAGCGCGGGCAGCGTGGTGGGTGCGCTCTATGCCAGCGGCATGGATGCCTTCCAGTTGCAGGAAACGGCCTTCTCGCTCGATGAAGGGCGTATTCGCGATGTGCGCTTCTTTTCCGGCGGCATGGTCCAGGGCCAGAAGTTGCAGGATTACGTCAACGAGCTGGTAAAGCAGCAGCCCATCGAGAAGTTGCACACGCCGTTTGCCGCCGTCGCCACGGTGCTGGAGACCGGCGACCGCGCCATCTTCGTCAAGGGCAACACGGGCCAGGCCGTGCGCGCCTCGAGCAGCATCCCTGGCGTGTTCGAGCCGGTGGAGATCAACGGCAAGCACTTCGTCGATGGCGGCGTGGTCAGCCCGGTCCCCGTGGATGCGGCGCGCCAGCTGGGTGCCGATATCGTCATCGCCGTGGACATCTCGGCGCGGCCCGACGGCACCAATCCTGCCAACATGGTCGGAATCGTGGGGCAGTCCATCACCATCATGGGCCGCAAGCTCGCCGAGCAGGAACTCGGCCGCGCCGATATCGTCATCCGCCCGAAGGTCGGCCAGATCGGCCCCACGGATTTCGACCAGAAGAACGTGGCCATCCTTGAAGGCGAGCGCGCCGCGCTGGCCGCCATGCCGGCGATCAAGGCAAAGATCGCGGAAAAGACGGCAGCCATGGGCAAGCCGCCGGTTCCCGCAAAGTAATCAGCCCGCTTCGATGAGCGCCAGCGCGGACTGGCGCCCCACCGACAGCATGTCATCGGACATGGCGCCATCGGCCACGGCACGCGCCAGCGCGAGCGACCCCACCATCGAGGCCAGTACCGCCGTCGCCAGTGTACGGCGGCGCTTGCCGCGCACCGTTTCGGGCAGCGTGGACGCGATCAGCTCGAGCATGCCGCCGACGCCCTCGGTGAACACCGCCCGCGTCTCCTCGGGGCGCCGGGCCAGCTCGCTCGCCAGTGAGGCGGCGACACAACCGTTCGCCGGGTGGTCGCGGTGGTCGGCAGAAAGGTAGTCGTTCACCAGCGCACGGTAGCGCTCGCCGCGCGAAGCCGCCACGCGATCGGCCATCCGCTGGGTGGCCTCGGCCACGCCACTGGCGACGCATTCGCGAACCAGATCCTCCTTGGAGGGGAAATGGTTGTAAAAGCCGCCCTGGGTCAGCCCTACGTCGCCCATCAGGCTGACGACGCCGACCGCATCGATGCCGTCGGCGCGAAACCGCTCCGACGCTGCTTCGACAATCCGCTGTCGTGTCAGCTCCTTATGGCCCTTCTCGTAACGCATGCCCGTTGCCCTGTCGCGAGTGCTTGCCCCACTCGCCGGGCATTGTAGCTAATCCTTGCACGTTGAAATGTCGCAAGCACCGATGACTTCTTTCACATGGCGCGACGGCGTGCGACCTCCTCCGGCGTGACCTGGCCCTGCTTCCCGCCGAAATGGCCGATCACGTAGTTCGCCAGTGCGGCCACTTCCGCGTCGCTATACGCGTGGCCAAAGGCAGGCATGTACACGTCGTTCTCGCCAATACGCATCTTTACGCCTTGCAGGATGGCCTGCGTGACGTTGGCACCCTTCGGGTCGTTCACACCGCGGGTTCCTGCGAGGCTGGCATAACGGGTCTGCTGGCCGGCGCCGTTCCACTGGTGGCAGCTCGCGCAGGCGCCTTCGAACAGGTGCAGGCCCATGGCATTGGCGCCGGCATCGGCGCCGGGCGCTGCCTCGCTGGAGGCCACCATTGCCTGTGCGCTCGGATCCACGACGATCGGATCCTTGCCTTCGCGTGCGGGAACCGTTCGCAGCCAGCTCACCAGCGCGGCCGTATCTTCGGGCGTAAGGTATTGCAGGCTATGCGCCACGGCTTCACCCATGGGGCCCGAGGCCGACGCGTGGCCATCGGCATGGCCTGTACGCAGGTACTGCGCCAGCGCATCATCGGACCACTGGCCCACGCCATGCACGCCGTCAGAGGTGATGTTGTAAGCACGCCAGCCCTGCAGCACTTCGCCCGCCAGGGCTTCGCCCTGCTTCATGCCGAAACCAAAGTTGCGTGGCGTGTGGCACTCGCCGCAATGACCCAGGGCGCCGGCAAGATAGGCGCCGGCGTTCCATGCCGGCGGCCTGGCCGGATCCGGCTCGAAACGGTGGCTGCGGAAGAACGCGGCATTCCAGAACGCCATGGCCCAGCGCTGGTTGTAGGGGAAGCCAAGATCGTTAGGCCGGTTTTCCTGGTGCACTTTCGGCTGCGTGAATAGCCACGCCTTGATCGCCAGCACGTCGGCCCGGCTGAGTTCGGTGTACGACGTGTACGGGAACGCGGGGTAGAGGTGCTTCCCGTCGTTGCGGATGCCTTCGCGTACCGCCCGTACGAACTCGTCGTCGGTCCACGTGCCGATGCCTGTCTCCGGGTCGGCGGTGATATTGGAGGAATAGATGGTGCCGAAAGGTAGCTTGAACGCGACGCCGCCGGCGAATGGCTTACCGCCCTCGGCCACGGTGTGGCACGCCACGCAATCAGCCGCGCGCGCCAGGTAGGCACCACGCGCCACCGCGTCGGCGCCAGACGGTGCGCCCACGATGGCGGGAGCGGTGCCATCGGCCGTATCCGGACGTGTACGCCAGAAGAACACCGCCGCACCGACGGCGATAAGCACCAGCAGGATAATCAGCACGCGTTTCATGCCACGCCCTCCCCGCGGTTACCCGTGTCGGCAACCTGCTTCAGTGCATCGGGTTGCGCCAGCGAGGTGTGGGCGACAGGCATCTGGTGCAGGCGAATGCTCGTCGCTGCGAAGATCGCATTCGCCAGGGCAGGGGCGGTGATCGCGGTACCCACTTCGCCGATGCCACCCGGCGCTTCATCGCTCTGCACCTGGTGCACCTCGACCAGCGGCGTCTCGTTGATGCGCAGGTTGCGGTAATCGTGGAAGTTGCTCTGCTGGATCGTCCCGCGCTCAAGAGTGATGCCGCTGTAAAGCGCGGCGCTAAGGCCGAACAGCACACCGCCTTCGATCTGCGCTTTCACCGAACTGGGGTTGATGGTGATGCCGTTATCGATGGCCGCCACGGCGCGCCGTAGCTTTACGATGCGCTGTGTCGTGACTTCAACCTCCACTGCGAGGCACACATGGCTGCCGAACGGGGAACCGACGGCAATGCCACGCCCACAACGCGCGGGCAGCGCACTTCCCCAGCCGATCTTCGATGCCACGAGGTCCAGCACACCGAGGGGTCGCGAACCGGGAGCCATGATCGCCCGGCGGTAAGCGACGGGATCCTTGCCGGCCGCATGCGCGAGCTCATCGATGAAGCTTTCGACGACCCACAAATTATGCGTAGGGCCCACGCCACGCCACCAGCCAACCACGAGACCCGGCGGCATATCGTGACGCACCCACTCCACCAGTGCGTTATCCATCACGTAGGGCAGGTCGGCCGCGGATTCGATGGCGTCGCTATCCATGCCATCCTTGCCCATGCCGCCGGGCAGCCACCGGCCTAGCACCGTCCCGCTGGTGATCCTGTGGTGCCAGGCAACAGGTTTGCCATCGTCGCCCAGCGTGGCCGAGATGCGGTCGAAGTACAGCGGGCGAACACGGTCGTGGCGTATGTCCTCTTCGCGGCTCCAGATCACCTTGAGCGGGTAGGCCACCTGTTTTGCAAAGGCGACCGCCTGCTCCACCTGGTCTGTCTCCAGTCGCCGGCCAAAGCCGCCGCCGAGGAAATGGTTGTGCAACGTCACGGCTTCGGCCGGGATGCCGCAGAGGCGGGCGGCTTCGGCGACGACGCGCGTGGGAACCTGGGTGCCGGTCCACACTTCGCACTTGCCTGGCGTCACATGCACCGTTGCATTGAGCGGCTCCATGGGCGCATGAGCGAGCATGGGAGTGATGAACTCGGCTTCTACCCGCTTGCCGCCCGCAGGTGCATCGCCTTTCGGCTTGCGGCCCACCAACGCCGGACCATCCTGCGAGCTACGCTTCAGCGCATCGATCAGACCCTGCGTATCCAGGTTGGCGTTGACACCGGGTTTCCAGGTGATCTGCAGCGCCTCGAGCCCGCGTGATGCGATCCAGTAGTTACTGCCGACAACGGCAACAGCGTTATCCAGCTTGATGATGTCGAGCACGCCGGGAATCGCGCGGGCCGCCGTTTCATCGACGGCGCCCAGCGTACCCGCCAACTCAGGGCTGGTGCGAACCGCGGCGAACTTCATCCCTGGTACGTTGACGTCGATACCGAACAGGGTGGCGCCATTCACCTTGTCGGGTGAGTCTACGCGGCGCAGCGGCTTTCCAATCAGGGTGAAATCCTTGCGCTCCTTCAGCTTGACGCCAGCCGGTTGCGGTAGCTTGCCCGCCGCATTGGCGACGGCGCCAAAACCAAGGGTTCGGCCTGAGGGCGCGTGGGTGATCACGCCTCGCGCCACACTGCACGCGGCGGCCTCCACATGCCACTGCGCGGCCGCGGCGGCGATCAGCATCTCACGTGCGACAGCACCAGCCTCGCGCAGTACCTGCCATTGGCCGCGTGTGCTGGTGGAGCCACCCGTGATCTGGCCGCCACCGAGCAGGGCCTGTCCATACAATGCATCGTTGGGTGGCGAGTGCTCGATCGTGACCTGGTCCAGGCCAACGCCGAGTTCCTCGGCCAGCATCATGGCGATACCGGTGTAAATGGCCTGGCCCATTTCCACGGTGGGCATGACCAGGCGCACCTTGCCGTCAGCGTCCACGCGTATGAAAGCATTGGGTACGAAAGGCGGATTCCCGTCGGCGGCAGCAGCGGCGGTATCGGCATCCTGGCGCCTGGCAGACATGGCGGCGACGGCGGGCCCCATGCCCGCGGTCCAGAGAAAAGCGACGGCCAGGCCCATGCCCGCGCCTTTCAGCACCGCGCGGCGACCGGGATCCATACCGTCGTGATCACATCGCGCGCTCATGCCGGGCTCCCGTCGACGATGACCTGCAGGCCGGCCGGCGTCCCCGTGGCAGCCTGGTGGATCGCTTCGCGAATGCGCACATAGGTGCCACAGCGGCAGATGTTGCCCGACATCGCGGCATCAATATCGGCATCGCTCGGATGGGGCGTGCGTGCCAGGAGTGCGGCGGCCGACATGATCTGGCCGGATTGGCAATAGCCACACTGCACCACATCGAGCGCCAGCCATGCCTGCTGCACTTTCGTGCCTTCGGGCGTTGCCCCGATGCCTTCGATGGTCGTCACGGCACGGTCGCCCACCGCCGATACAGCCAACTGACAGGAGCGGACCGGTTTGCCGTCAAGGTGCACGGTGCATGCGCCGCACTGCGCGATGCCACAGCCGAACTTGGTCCCGGTCAGGCCAACGATATCGCGCAGTACCCACAGCAGGGGCATGTCGGGCGGGACGTCCACCTGCCGGTCTTCCCCGTTCACACGAAGCACGATCATGCGCAACTCCTCCTGGCGGCCACAGGCGGGGCTGCGGCGTGAGCTGGGGTACGTGTCGGAAAGAGCTTACGCCGATCCGGGCGCAACGGAACGCTGATCCGGGTGGTTCGCCGACATCGCGAATGTTCATCGTTCCGCATCATCCGCCTTGCCGCTTGCACATCCTTGCGGTGCGTTTCGCGAACGAAACCACCGGTTCCCTCAGTTGTATCGGTTCACGTGCAGGTGGCCGCGGCCTTTAGGACTTCACCCGATAGGCCACGTGTCGTCGCCCCACTACGTTGTCGTCGTGCCGTGAGGCACAAAACACCGAAACGCAAGGAGGCTCCATGAAGCGCTATATACGCAACGCCATAACGCCCGCTGTTCTGATCATCGCCTTTTCCCACACGCAGGCAGCCCGCGCCCTCGACTACGACCCCGCATATGCTTATCCCGCAGGCTGTGTCGTAAGCTGGAAGGCGCAGGTGTTCAAAGCCAAGTGGTGGACTGGCCCCGGCCACACGCCCGACGAGGTCGCCAACGCGGCTAATCCCTGGGACACCTCCTGGGAAATCGCCGCGCAGGGAACGCCCACCGGGTGCCCGAACGAACAAGCCGTTCCGCCTGAACCGGCTCCCGGCGATCCCGGTGAACCACGCCAGGTTCTGCTCAGCACGCTGCTGGCCGACGAAAGCAGGCTGGCTGCCGCGTTCCCGATGATGGACCCGGTGCGCCGTTCCATTCGCACGCTGGATAACGCATCCGTCGAAGCCGTGCAGCCCATGCGGAAACACAACCCTGCCAACGTTCGCCGTGTGGAGGCGATCGTGGACGCGGCAAAGTTCGGCTACCTGTTTCCGCTGCGCGCACCGGAATACAGCTACAACAACTTCCTCAAGGGCATGGCGAAGTTCCCGGCCGTGTGTGGCGAGTACGCCACGCCCGACGAATCAGAAGCCATCTGCAGGAAGACACTTGCCACGATGTTCGCGCATGTTGCCCAGGAAACCGGTGCCCACGAAGCGTGGCGGCCCGAGCCGGAATATCGCCAGGGGCTCGTTTACGTGCGCGAGATGGGCATGACCGAACAATCCGACAGTTACAACGGCGGCTGTGGCGACGTGAACTGGGCGACTGAAGCGTGGCCATGCGGCAAGTGGGCCGACGGGCGGTTCAAGAGCTATTTCGGTCGTGGAGCAAAACAGCTGTCGTACCACTTCAACTACGGCCCGTTCTCCGACGCCATGTTCGGCGATGCGACGGTGCTGCTCGACGCGCCCGAACGCGTGGCCGATACCTGGCTCAACCTCGCAAGCGCGGTGTTCTTCTACGCGTACCCGCAGCCACCCAAACCTTCCATGCTGCACATCATCGATGGTACGTGGCACCCAAACGCCGCAGATATCGCCGACGGCCGCCTGCCCGGCTTTGGCGTAACCACCATGGTGATCAACGGCGGCGTGGAATGCGGCGGTACCGGTCCCGAGCATGCCGCATCGGCCAACCGGATCAGCTACTACCGCGCCTTCGCTGCCACCCTGGGCGTGCCGGTCGACGAGCGAGAAACGCTGGGCTGCCGCAACATGAAGGAGTTCACTGAGGCCAGCGCCGCCGCCCTGCCCATCTACTGGGAGAACAACTGGACGACGACGCCTGGCTGCAAACTGGTGGCATATCAGACGGCATTCTCGGCCCTCAAGGCGGGCGATTACCTGCAGTGTGTACGCAAGGCCTTCCCCGAGGTCGAGATTGTCGATGACGTAAGCCGCGATTAGCGTAGCGGCTTGGCGGTCACACCATCGAAGGTCATCTTGACCGGCAGGATCTTCCCATCCTTGTCGAACTCCATCTTGTCGATGGAGACAACCCGATGGTTGCCGTTCGTGTCACCCAGCGGATGGCGGTGATACACGATGTACCAGCTGTCATCCTTCGCCACGTGGAAAACGGAGTGGTGGCCGGCGCCGGTCGCCACTTCCGGATCACGCTCGAGGATCTTGCCGATACGCTTGAACGGGCCCGTCGGTGAATCGCCTATCGCGTAGGCCACGCAGTAGTCCGGTCCGGTCCAGCCACCTTCGGACCACATGAAGTAGTACTTACCGTTGCGCTTGAACATCAACGGGCCTTCCACGTACTCCTTGGCAGGGGTGATCTCCTTGTACACCGTGCCATCGGCCATCGGCTCGACGCCGGTGAAATCCGGCTTCAACTTGACGATGTTGGCGTGCTTCCAGCCGCCGTAGATCAGGTACCAGGTGCCGTCATCGTCGTGGAAGGTGAACTGGTCGATCGGCTGCGCGCCGTTGTAGAACGCACCCACCAGCGGCTTGCCCAGCAGATCCTTGTACGGGCCATCGGGCTTATCCGCCACGGCCACGCCGATACCGCCGACTTCCTTGTCGCTCTTGATATCGTTGGCGCCAAAGAAGAAATAGTACTTGCCGTTGTTCTTCACCACGGAAGGTGCCCACAAGGCCTTCTTCGCCCAGGGAATATCGGCGATCGCCAGTACGTTGGGGTGTTTGGTCCAGTGGACCAGATCGGGCGACGAAAACGCGTCGAAGCCGGTCTGCTTCGCGTATTCGAGCGAGGTAGTGGGGTAAATCCAGTAGGTATTGTCGAAGATCGCGGCTTCCGGGTCCGCATACCAGCCGGGGAACACGGGGTTGCCCGAGTGGCCCGGCGGCGGTGCGGCGAATGCGGCGGTGGACGCCAGCGCGCCGATCAGCGCGAAACCCAAGGCCTTGCGAATCCCCATCACGATCTCCCCGCTCATTTGTAGGACAAACCCCGATCCTAACCCGAGCATGGGTCTCTGTGTAGGAGCGCGCTTGCGCGCGATCACGCGCAAGCGCGCTCCTACATGGCGCAATCAGAAACGATAGGTGGCGCTGCCCACCACACTACGGCGCGGGCCGTAGAAGCAATCGCCACGGGCCAGGCAACTCGCGCTGTAGGCCTCGTCGGTGAGGTTCGCAGCGTTCACCGAGAAGCGCCACGGGCCCTGCGTCCACGCCACCATGGCATCGAACAGCGTCTTCTTCGGGACCGTAAGCGTGCCGGTCTCGTCGTAGTTCACGCCAATGTAGCGCACACCGGCACCGAAGCTCAGGCCATCACTATCGGCATCGTTCACGTGATACACGGCCCAGGCGGAGGCCTGGTTCTTCGGCAGGCCGGCGACAAGGGTGCCATCGCTCGGGCGTGCCTTCGTCCAGGTATAGGTGCCGATCAGGTCGACGTGGTTGCCGAGTCGCGTGGAACCCTCCAGTTCCACGCCACGCGTGCGGGCACGGCCGGCCTGGATCTGGTTCAGCGGATTGGCCGGATCCGGCGCCAGCCGGTTCTCTTCACGCAGGTCGTAATAGGTGGCCGTGATGAGCGTCGGGCTGCCCACCGGCTGGTACTTCACGCCCGCCTCGTACTGCTTGCCACGCAATGGCTCGTACGGCCGGTTGTAGAAGTCCAGGCTATCCAGCGGCTGGAACGATTCGGTATAGCTCACGTAGGGCACGATGCCATTATCAAAGCGGTACATCAGGCCGTAGCGTGCGGTGGTGGCGTTATCCACCGAGCGGTCGTCACCCGTGGTGAGCGTGGCACGGTCATGCCGGAAGCCCACGGTGCCGATCCAGTGCTCGCCCCAGTTGATCTGGTCCTGCACGTACAGGCCGGTCTGCTTCGATTGGCTGTTGGCGATCGGGAAGACATCCGGCGCCACGAAACCGTTGCCATACACCGGATCGTACAGATTGAACGGCGTGGCGTCGTAACCGTTGCCCTGGCGGCTATCGGTATGTGAGCGGCCCATATCCAGGCCCATCAGCACGCGGTGCTGCATACCAAGGAAATCGAAGTCGGCCTGCACGTGCGTATCGGTGACAAGGCGCTTGTGCCGGTCCTGCGAGATATAGCTGTAGCGGCCCACGGTGCTGGCCGTGTCGTCCAGGAACGGATACACGGGATTCGAGTACACATCCGGGTACAACGTGCGGTAATCGACATCGTCATGCGAGTAACGCAGGTTCGTCTCGAACTTCCATGTGTCGTTGAAACGGTGTTCGAAGAACGAGCTGATCGAGCGCTGCTGCGTATCGTAGCGATCGAAACCCGGCTCGCTGACGAAGCGGCTGGTGGGGATTCGGCCGTTCGGATTCGGCAGCAGCGTGCCTTCGTGCGGCAGGAAATTCAGCGACGTGCCGTTATGGTCGAACTGCAGGTTGGCCAACAGCGTCCAGCGGGTGTTCTCATCCGGCTGCCAGGTGATGGACGGTGCGATGCCCTTGCGGTCATCCGGCACATGGTCGATCTGCGAGTTCGCGTCGCGGTAAACGCCGATCAGCCGGTAAGCCCAATGGCCGGCCTCATCCAGCGGGCCGGTGAAATCGAAACCGACCTGCTTGCGCGCGTTGTTCCCTACCTGCAGCTGCACCTCATGCGAGGCATCGAACTGTGGGCGCTTGGAGGCAAGGGCGATGAGGCCGCCGGTGGTGCCCTGGCCATACAGCACCGAGGATGGGCCGCGAACGATCTCCAGGTGATCCAGGAAGTACGGCTCGGTGCGCGCGTACGCGTAACCAAAGGCCTGGCGCAGGCCATCCAGGTACTGCACGAACGAGGTGCCGCGCAGGAAGGCGTCGTCTCCGCGGCTATCTACACCGTAGGCATCGGCGCGCACGCCCGCCGAGTAACGCAGCGCGTCCTGTACGGTCAGGATGCCCTGGTCGCGCATCTGGGTGCTGGAGATGACCGAGATGGCCTGCGGCGTCTCGATGATCGGTGTGTCGGTCTTGGTCGCCGAGGTGGCATCGCCGCGGGTGTAACCGGTATCGACCGCGGTGCCCTGTACGGAGACCGCATCGAGCTGAACGGCCTTGTCACGCTTCTGCTGGGCCTGGTCATCAGCGTCGGATGCGGCGCCGTCGGTGGCGTGGGCCAGCAGGGGGAGGAGCGCGCTGGCCAGCAGCACGGGGCGCAATTTCTTGTGGAGGATCATGGGGTTTCCCTGGGCCCGCGGGGCACGGTTGCCCGGCGCGGACTCGTATTTGCGAATGAATCTCATTAATATATTCACCCACCACCGGCGTTCGTGCAATATTGCGAATGACACGCATTGGCGGTTAACCCGCGCCCGGCGCGTCGGCGGCCGCCCGCCCTGAAGAGAGTTCCATGCCCCGTTCCGCCCCCACTGGCGCCGCCGAATCGCGCCTTGCCCACGCCCTGGATGTGGCGTCACGCACCGTGCTTGCCGCCGTGGGTGGCTACCTCGCCGCGGCGCTGACCACGGCCGGGCTGGCCCGCTGGTTGCCGTTGCCCCGGGTCGAGGCCGTCATGGCCGGCATGTTGGGCTCGTTTGCGATCTACGCGACGGTCGCGATCTTTGCATTTGCCGTGGCCCGCGCGTCCCGCGCGTGGTTCTGGACCAGCGTCTACTGCGTGCCGCTTGCCGCGGCGCTTTACCTGTCCATGCACGGGGGTGGCGCATGAATGGTGGGCTGCGCCAATCCATGGCGTGGTTGCACACCTGGGTCGGCCTGCTATTGGGCTGGCTGCTGTTCCTCGTGTTTGTGACAGGTACCGCGGCGTATTTCCAGGATGAGATCACCCGCTGGATGCAGCCCGAAGTACACGGGCAGCGCAACATCGAGGCCGGCGCCGAGGGTGCCATCGCCTATATGCAGCAGCACGCGGCCGACGCCGAGCAGTGGTCCATCGAGCTGCCCGGGCCCCGCGCCGTAGCCACCACGGCGTTCTGGAAAGAGAAGGGCGAAACCTTCGCGCAATGGCGCGATCACGCGTTCCTCGTGGATGGCCAGGGTCACAAGGTGGACGCCCGCGACACGCTCGGTGGCTGGCGGCTGTACCGCATGCACTTCGATCTGTACTACCTGCCGGTGCTATGGGCTCGCTGGGCGGTGGGCCTGGCGGCGATGTTCATGCTGGTGGCCATTATCAGCGGCGTCATCACCCATAAGAAAATCTTTGCGGACTTCTTCACCCTGCGCTTCGGCAAAGGCCAGCGCTCATGGCTGGATGGGCACAACCTGAGCGCGGTGCTCGCGCTGCCCTTCCATCTCATGATCACGTACACGGGGCTGGTTACCCTGGCCGCGCAGTACATGCCCTGGGGCGTCGCCGCGGCATACGACAACCGGGCTGCGTACTACGCCGATGCCTTCGGTGCGGATGAATCGCCAAAGCGCTCCGGAACAAACGCACCCATGGCGTCGATCACCGCCATGATCCGCAAAGCCCGTGACACCTGGCAGGGTGCCGAGCCCGGCTACATCTTCGTGCCGGTGCCCGGTGACGCCAACGCGGTGGTGAAGCTCACCCGCGCCACCGGCGAGGGCATGGATACGCGGGGCGAGACGCTGACCTTCGACGCTGCGACAGGTGTGATGCACCCCCGGCCACCGGCACGCGGCGGTGCACGCGAGGCCGAGAGCGTGATGGTAGGCCTGCACGCGGGCCGCTACGCACCGCTGCTGCTGCGCTGGTTCTACTTCCTTTGCGGACTGGCGGGGACGGCCATGGTCGCCACCGGCCTGGTCCTGTGGACCGCCAAGCGCCGGCTCCAGTTGCCCGACCCGGAGCGGCCCTACTTCGGCTTCCGCCTGGTCGAGCGCCTGAACGTGGCGACCATCGCCGGCCTGCTGTTCGGCATCGCCTGCTACTTCCTCGCCAACCGCCTGCTGCCGGTCGAGATAGCGCAGCGCCCTAACTGGGAAACAAATTGGCTGTTCATCGGTTGGGGCGCGCTATGCGTCGTCGCCACCCTGCGGCCGGTGAAGCGTGCATGGGTGGAAACCCTGTCCGTCGCCGCCGCCGGCTTCCTCGCCGTGCCCGTGGTCGACATGATGACGACGAACCGCGGCCTGTTCACCAGCCTGTGGCGCGGTGACGTGCTGTTCGCCAGCTTCGATTTGATGATGCTGGTGTTTGCCGGCCTGCTTGGCTTCTGCGCGTGGAAGGTGCACAACCGCAAGGATGTCGTGCGCGTCCGCCGGAAGAAGGAGGCCGTCGCATGATGTTCCTGTGCGTCGTCACCGCCCTGCTCGGCTTCGCCGCGCTCAGCATGGGCATGTCGCGGCACCAGCGCGATGTACTCGGCAAGGCGTTGCCGGCGCCGACGACGAAGCGGGTAAAACTGGCAGGCTGGGCCTTGCTCGCCGCATCGTGGGCCGCCGCCATCGCCAGCGATGGCGCGGCGTTGGGCTCGGTGTACTGGATCGGCGCGCTGACGTTCGGTGCGCTGATCGTCGCCTTCTCGGTTACCCGCCTGTCGCGCTGAGCGGCGTGCGCTTGCCCACGAGCGACCAGAGGATGCCGCGGGTGATGATCATCGGAAATACGGTGAGGTGATCTTCGCCGGGCACGATGTCGATCGTTACGCGAAGATGGGGGTAATGCTTTGCCTGTAGCTCGGCCACGAAACGACGGTTGTCGCCGATCATGTCGGTTTCGTCGTTGAAGCGGTGATCGTTCTTGTTCTTGCTGAGCGTTTCGAACCCACCCAGCAACACCAGCACGTTGGCCGGCAGATCCTTGCGCGAGGCCAGCGCATCGCGCATGCGCGTGAACTCCACGCCGTGGTCGAACTGCAACGAAGGACTGCCAAGGATGTAGTCATGGAACATGCCCGGATCGTGGATCAGGATGTCGTAGCCGAGCAGGCCACCGTAGGAATGGCCCACGTAGATGCCACGTGCCATATCCGCGCGATACGTGGATGCGACGAGCGGGAAGACGTCGTCCTTGATGAACTGGCGGTAGCCCTCCGCCTCGCCGTGCAGGACCGGACGGCCCGGCATGTCGGATGTAAGGCCGGACGGCCCGCGTTTCGTCGGCGTGTAGTCGCGGCGGCGGCTGTACACGGGCGTGTCGCCCATGGCGTAGGAGAGGCCGACCAGGATGAAATCCTCCGTGCCATCGCCGTGATCGCCCAGCCGGCGCGCGATGCTGCGGATCAAAGGGAAGGCGTAGTTCGCGTCGGTGACATACATCACCGGGTACGTCCTTTCCGGGTGGTCAGCGTAGCCAGGCGGCAGGCTGACGTAGATCTGGTAGTCGCGATCGAGATTCCGCGCGTGCACGGTGCGCACTTCGGTATCGTCGAGAACGTAACGCTGGACGGCATCGACCTTCACACCGCTCACGGTCGATGCAGAAACAGGAACCGGCGTTGAGGTGAGCGAATCCGTGGCTGTGGCCGTGGCGGGCGCTTGCGCCTGCGGCGCCTGAGAACAACCGGCCAGGAGAACAGATACCGCCAACGCGGCACCCCAAGTGCGACGGACCATCCGGTGTCATTCCCTGTGCATGCTGGACAGGCATTGACGCATAGATGGCCGCGCGAGTCACGCCATCAACAGGTCTTCGTAGAACGCGCCGATCGGCAGCACCGGGTGCGCGATCTGGATCTCCAGGATCCAAAGCCCAGGAACCGGTGTCGCATCGAAGTCACCGAGGTTTCCCGCCTTGTGTACCGCGTGGGGGTAATCGCCGACACGGTGGCCCTTGGTCTCGTGGTTGAGGCGCCAGCCAAGCGATTCGGCCTGCTCGGTCACGTAGTCGTATAGCGCGATACCGGTAACGCCCTCGCGCCAGCGGGCCTCGCCACGGCGGAACAGCTCCCGCGCGGCCTCGGCGCACGCATGCATGACGCCGTCATCACCAACGACGAACGTATCGCCGACGTCACCTTCGTGGCCTTCGAATACAGGCCCCAGGTCGACGAAGAAGATGTCGTTCTCCGCCAGTAGGGTGTCCGGCGCCGACCGCTGGCGGAACGTTTTCAGTGTGTTCGCGCCAAAACGGATGATGCTGGGATGCCAGATGCGCTGCATGCCGGCGGCGTTGAGGCGCTCGCCGGCTACCGCGATCGCCTCGGGCTCGGTCATGCCCGGCACGATGTGCGCGGCGATATCGCGTAGCGCGGTCCATGAGCGGTCACGCGCCTCGAGCATGCGCTCGGTGGAGAACGAGGTACCGGTGTTTTCAGCAGTAACGGTAGGCATGGCTGGCTCTTGGGCTGGCGTTACGCGCCATCGGGCAGCAGCGCGGGCAGGTCGCGACTGGCCTTGTAGCGGCGGATGAGGTTCAAGGGCTTGCGCGCGAGCTTGCCAAAGGAGCCGCGTTGGTAAGCAGCGACAGCATCGAGCACACGCTCACTGGCATGCCCATCGTGCGAAGGATGAATATGATCGGCGTGCGCCCTGATGGCGGCCATCAACTCGGGTGGGTGGCTGAGGGCGCGATCGATGGCGGCATCGACGTCGTCCGGTGCGGGTACATCAAGCATGAAGGGATGCGGTACGCGATTGGCAATGGTGACCACGGGCTTGTTCATCACCGCGAACTCATGGATCACCGAGGACGTATCGCAGACAAGTACATCGGCGGCGCGCTCGAGTTCGATCAGCTTATCCGAGGTGAAGAAGCGCGCATTCTCCGCTTCGAGTCCCCGATACGCGGCAAAGAGCTCGTCACTGCACTTCGGGTGCAGGGTGAGCAGCCACCGGCGGTCGCCGCGGGCAATCATCGTGCGCAGCGGCTCGACCATCGCCGGCGCCGCGCTCAACCGGTGGCTGAACGTTGAGGCGTACATCACGACCGGCCGCCCATCGCGCTCAGGGATGGCTGGATCGCGCGGGGGTGGTGGCTGGATGAATAACGGGTCCAGCTTCGGCCAGCCGGTTTCGCGCACGGCGAAGTAGCGGTGTTCCTTCGCGAGTGCTTCGAAGGGCTCCGTCGTCGCCGGGCCCTGGGTCACGTACAAGTCGAAGAAGCCGCGGATGGCGAAGTGACCGCGGCCCGGCTCGCGCTTCTCGGCGTTGAAGCCGTGGAACACCTGTACTTTGATGCCCGGCAGGCGCGGCGATACCCAGTTCGCCGCGCAATAGACGGCCTCCGGCTGCATCGCTTTCGCCGCCTTCAGGCTGGTGACCCGCCGTTCACCGGGCGCCAGTTGCGCGGCCACGGCATCGGGCACGATCCAGCCCACCTCCTGCCCGCGCGCCTTCGCCGCGGCGGCCAGCGGCCGCAGGATCGGCAGGGCGTATTCCTCGGTGGCGAACATCAGGCACGCGGCCACGGCAAACCTCGAACAGGGGCAACGTGGCATTATGGCGCGTCAGCCCATCCCATTCCCGTGCTTTCATGACCCAGCGGCCCATTTCCCTCTGCGTGATCACCCAGAACGAGGCCGACCGCATCCGGGATTGCCTGGCCTCGGCCAGCTTCTGCGATGACCTGGTGGTGGTCGATGGCGGCTCCAGTGACGAGACCCAGGCCATCGCCCGTTCGATGGGCGCCCGCGTGTTCGAGCGCGCGTTCGATGGTTTCCGCAGCCAGAAGGCCTTTGCCGTAGCCCAGGCGAAGAACGAGTGGGTGCTGTGCCTGGATGCGGATGAGCGCGTGGGCGACGACCTGCGCGCCGCGATCGAGAGAGCATACGAAGGTGGCTTCGCCGGCGCGGCGGGGTACCGCTTCTATCGCCGCAACGACTTCTTCGGCCGCTTCATGCAACACGGCAACGCGGGCTCTGACAAGGTGCTGCGGCTGTTCGATCGCCGCCGGGGCGGCTGGCGGGGCCCGCGCGAGATCCATGAATCGGTGAGCGTGGATGGCGAGGTGAAGATGCTCGGTGGTTACCTCGACCACTACCCGTACCGCTCGCTATCGGAACTGATGGCCAAGCAGGAACGCTATGCGCACATGATGGCCACGGAAGAGTTCGCCGCCGGCAAGCGCGCAACGCTCACCCAGATCATCGTGAGCCCCATGTGGCGTTTCTTCCGCGGCTACGTGCTGCGCGCCGGTTTCCTCGATGGCTGGCGTGGCATCGTGTACGCACTGCTACGCGTGGAATACGTCCGCCGCAAATACGTAAAGCTCTACCTGCTCCAGCACGGCCAGAAACCCTGACGCCCCCTGTAGGAGCGCGCTTGCGCGCGAAAAGCCAACGGAGCGATGATGCCGGACGGTGAGGTCATCGTGGATCGCGCGCAAGCGCGCTCCTACAGGCGTCCCGTCAGATGCCGGCGTTTTTCTTCAGCCACGCATCGACCTGGCTGGTGTAGGTGTTCTGCGCGCCAAGCGTGCGGTTGATCTCCATGTGGCTGAGCGGCACGGGCAACACGTCCGCCTTTCCGCCGAGCTGGTGGGTCTTCGCCACGAACCGCTCATTCGCCGGGCATGATTCACGGCGCTCGCTGGAGCAAACCATGAGCATGGGCGCCGCAGGTGCACTCGACATCCTGTCGTAGGGCGACACAGCGGCCCACCCGGCGGGATCGTTGCCAAAGACACGATCGTAAAAGCGTGCATGCGGATTGTTCATGATGGCCGCCACGTCGACGGCGCCACTATCCAGCGACACGGTAGCCAGCCAGGGCTGTACGCCCGCGGCGCGGGTTAGCGCGGGTGTCACTGCCAGCAATGACACCAGGTGAGCGCCTGCCGAATGGCCCATGAGGACCACGCGGGACGGATCCCCATGCCATTCGCGGGCGTGATGTTGCACGTAAGCAAGCGCTGTCGCGACATCCTGTGCCTGCGCCATCGGCGCGGCCTGCGGCAACATGCGGTAGTCGACCGAGACGAAGATCGCCCCCGAGTTACCCCAATGGCTCGCCTTGGGCTGCGCAACACCGTCGTTGTCCTTGTCGCCGAACATCCATGCGCCACCGTGGACCATCACGATGATGGGCGCATCGTGTGCGTTGGGTGGTGCGTACACGGAAAGCGTCTGCCGCGCTTCGGGGCCGTACGAGAAATCCGTCGCAGCGTGCGCGAGCGACGCCATCAGCAAGAGCAGGATCAACAGGCCAAGGCGAATCACAGGCCACGTCCTGGGTGGATTAGTTTGAAAGCTTCTTCCGCCATCATGCGGGTGATCGACTCGGCGCCGGCTTCGCGCGCCAGCGCGCCCGCCTGCCCACTCCACAGCGGCTGGAAATCGCCCTGGCCGGCCTTCTCGGTCACCGCGCGCATGGGCGCCAGTGGCCCCCCGGCGAGCGGGAACGGCAGCGGATCGTCGGACAGCGGCCCCACCTCTCGCATGATCCGGTTAAGCACGCCGCGCGCCGGCCGACCGGTGAGGACATTGGTCACCGCGGTGTTGTCGTCGCGGGCCTCCTTCAATGCCGCCTTGTGCACAGGCACGCTGACCGACTCATCCGATAACAGATAGGCGGTGCCGACCTGGACGCCAGCGGCGCCGAGCATCAGTGCCGCGGCCATGCCACGGCCATCGGCGATCGCACCCGCGGCGATGACCGGCACATCCACGGCATCGACCAACTGGGGCAACAGGGCGAACAGGCCCGGTTGGGTCGCCATGTCATCGGTGAGGAAGTTGCCACGATGGCCACCGGCCTCGTTACCCTGCGCAACGACCGCATCCACGCCATGATCGACCAGCCAGCGGCCTTCGGCCACCGTGGTGGCGGTACCCACGATCTTTGCCCCGGTCGCCTTTACCCGGTGCAGCAGCTCACGGTCGGGCAGGCCGAAGTGGAAGCTCACCACCTCGGGCTTCAGCGATTCGACCATCCGGCACATCGCGTCATCAAAAGGGGCGCGGCCACCGGCGGCCGGCAAGCCCGAAGGGTCGACCCCGAATTCCTTGAAGTACGGCGCCAGCCGGCCGAGCCATCGCGCCTGTTCCGTCTCGGTGGGCATACGCGGCTGGTGCGAAAAGAAGTTCAGGTTGATCGGTGCCGCCACGGTGCCACGAAAGGTCGCGACCTCCGCCGTTGCCTTCTCCACCGTGATGGAGGAGCACGGGATCGAACCCAGGCCGCCCGCCTTCGCCACGGCGATGGCCAGGGCCGAGCCGCCGGAGCCGGCCATGGGCGCCAGCAGGATCGGGGTGTCGATGCGGAACAGGTCGAGCAGGCGGCGATCGTGCCAGGCAGGCATGGAGGGAAAGCTCCCGGGGACGGAGGAAGGCCCTAATGATGCCCCCGTTGCCGCCATCCCGCTTGTCCCCGCCACCCCGCGGTTCATCCCCGGGATGGCCGTTTTCCTCCCCACAGAGGCGACGCCGGGCGCCGGGCGGCGCAGGATCGGTCCCAACCAAAGGAGACCGACCATGGACCGCCGTACCCTGCTGAAAACCGCCCTCGTCCTGCCCTTGCTTCCGCTGGCTTCAAAGGTGGATGCGTTCGTCACCGGCGGGGGCCGTTGGCTGAAGCCCGGTGCCGCAGGCTGGCCTACCGAGGCAGACTGGGATGCACTGAACCGCCTGGTCGGCGGCCGCCTTTCCATCCCGAAGAACCCACTGCTGGATCCCGCCACCCGCGAGGACGCACTCGCCCACATCGGCAACCAGTTCTACGTAGGCGACCAACCCGGCCTGACCCAGACCGGCGCGTACTACAACGCGTGGACCTCCACGCCCAGCGCCCGGGTGCTCGCCGCAGAGAGTGCGCAGGACATCGCGACCGCAGTGACCTGGGCGCGCCAGCACCGCGTACGGCTGGTGATCCGCGGCGGCGGCCATAGCTACCTCGGCGCCTCCAATGCCCCGGACTCCTTGCTTATCTGGACCCGCAAGATGAATGCGGTGCAGCTCGCCGATGGCTTTGTGCCACAAGGTGCGAAGGCCGGCACGCCGGGCGTTCCCGCCGCCCACGTCGGTGCCGGCGCCATGTGGATCGATGCGTACCATGCGGTGACGACCATGGGCGGCCGCTACATCCAGGGCGGCGGCTGCACCACCGTCGGCTGTGCGGGTTTCACCAACGGCGGAGGCTTCGGCAGCCTGTCGAAGGGCTTCGGCACGGGCGCCTCCAACCTGCTCGAGGCCGAGATCGTCACGGCTGATGGCAAGGTCCGTGTCGTCAACGCGTTCCAGGATCCGGAGCTGTTCTGGGCGCTGAAGGGCGGTGGCGGCGGCAGTTTCGGCGTCATCACCCGGCTCACCTTCCGCACGCACTACCTGCCCCAGCTGTTTGGCGCTGTACGCGGCACGATCCAGGCCGATAGCAACGAGGCCTACCAGGCGCTGGTCGCCCAACTGATGCGCCACTTCCGCGACCACCTGTGCAACCCGAACTGGGGCGAGAGCATCGAGTTCCACGGCGATGGCCACCTCGACCTGCGGATGCTGTTCCAGGGGCTGGGCGAGGACGAGGCCAAGGCGGCATGGCAGCCGTTCGTCGACTGGGTGGCCGCACGCAAGGCGTACACCTGGAAGGATCCATTTTGGGCGCGCGCCCTGCCGGCGCGACACTTCTGGGATATCGACTTCTACAAGGAACACGGGCTGACCTTCGCCGTGCCCGATAACCGGCCGGGCACCCCGGCGTACCGCATGGTGTGGGCCGGCGACCAGGAGCAGGTCGGTACCTATATTTACGCCTACACCTCAGCGTGGCTGCCCTCGCGCCTGCTCAAGGATGGCCAGGTCGACGCCCTCGCCACCGCCATCGTGGAGGCCTCGCGTATCCAGGGCTTCGCCCTTCACTTCAACAAGGGCCTCTACGGTGCGTCGGAGGAAACCCTCGCCCGGGCCCGTGATACCGCCATGAACCCGGAAGTGCTGGACGCGTTCGCCCTGGCCATCATCGCGACCGGCGGCCCGGCGGTGTACGAGGGCCTGCCCGATGCGCACCGCGACGACATCAAGGCGAAGCGCGAGTCCGACGCCGTGCAGCGCTCGTATGCCCGGCTGATCCAGGTTGCCCCCGGGGCGGGCGCCTACTTCTCCGAGAGCGATTTCTTCCAGAAGAACTACCAGAAGGCCTACTGGGGAACGAATGTGCCAAGGCTCGCCGCCGCCAAGCGGAAGTACGATCCCGATGGCACGTTCACGGTGCGCAACGGGATCGGCTGAAGGGCGCAAACCCTTGCGGCAGGCGGGTTTGGGGCAGGCGCCTGCGACAGGCTGTTGCTTTGCAACAGCGGTGTAATGCGGCATACTTGAGACCTATTCTCATTTCCATTCGCATTACTGGGTGCTCGCCGCCCACCAGGATCCGCCATGTTCGCCTCGCCCCTTGCCCGCCGCCGTCTCGCGGTTTCGGTCCGTTCCGCCCTTGTCGGCGCCCTCCTCGTCTCCGCCTCGGTGCACGCCGCCGATGCCGACGTGGCCGATGCGCAGAAGAAGGCCCAGGAAAACGCCACGACGCTCTCCGGCGTGCAGGTGAGCGCGGACATGGCGGCCCCGACCGCCGCCTACGCGGGTGGCCAGGTCGCCCGCGGCGGCCGCTTTGGCGTGCTGGGCAACCAGGATGCGATGAACGTGCCGTTCGCGCTCACCAGCTACACCGATACGCTGATCCGCGCGCAGCAGGCACGCACGCTGGGCGATGTGGTCGATAACGATCCGGCGGTGCGCTACGGCTTCGGCTACGGCAACTACTCGCAGGTGTTCACCATCCGCGGCTTCCAGCTGGCCAGCGACGACATCGGCTTCGATGGCCTGTACGGCCTGCTGCCGCGCCAGCTGCTCGCGCCGGAGCTGATCAGCCGCGTCGAAGTGTTCAAGGGTGCGAACGCGTTCCTTAACGGCATCAGCGTCAGTGGCAGCGGCATCGGTGGCGGCATCAACATCGCACCGAAGCGCGCCGAAGCCGAGCCGATCACCCGCGTGGGCGTCGATTACGGTACGGATAGCCAGATCGGCGAAACCGTCGACATCGGCCGCCGCTGGGGTGCGAACAAGGAGTTCGGCCTGCGTGTGAACGCCGTGCACCGCGAAGGCGGTGCTTCGATCGATGGCGAAAAGCGCCGTGTTACCGCGGCGTCCCTGGCGTTCGATTACCAGGGCGAGAAGCTGCGTATCACCACCGATGTGGGTTACCAGAAGCAGGACATCAGCGGCGGCCGTTCGGTCGTCTACATCGGCAGCGCCACCGAGGTGCCGCGCGTGCCGTCGGCACGTACCAACTATTCGCAACCGTGGTCGGGCTCGTCGCTGGAAGACACCTTCGGCGTGATCCGCGCCGAGTATGACTTCACCCCGTGGCTCACCGGTTACGTCGCTGCCGGCGCGCACCATGGCAACGAGTTCGGCGATTACGTCAGCCCGTCGCTGGCCGACAACGCAGGCAATGCGACGGAAGGCCGCTTCACCGTCCCGTACATCGCCAACACGGGCACCGGCGAAGCCGGCTTCAATGCCCACTTCGATACCGGCGAAGTGACCCATCGCGTGACACTGGGCTTCTCCGCGCTCACCACGAACAAGAAGGCCGCCTACGCCGGTTCGGCATCGTTCAACACCAACATCTACGCGCCCACCTACGTGGCGCTGCCGGATTACGTGTACAACGTGGGCCCGATCAGCGACCCGGGCATCACCGGCCGCACGCAGCTGCGCAGCCTTGCGCTATCGGACACGCTGGGCTTCATGGATGACCGCCTCAACGTCACCGTGGGCGTGCGTCGCCAGAAGCTGATGGTGGCGAGCTACGCATACGCCACCGATGGCGTGCCGGGCTCGAAGACCAGTGAGTACAACCAGTACACCAACAGCCCGGTCATCGGCGCCAACTTCCGCATCAACGACCAGTGGGCGGTGTACGCCAACCACATCGAAGCCCTGACCCAGGGCGGCGAAGCGCCGGTGAATTTCAACGGCGAACCGGTGACGAACGCCGGCCAGGTGTTCAAGCCGTACAAGGCCAAGCAGAACGAAGTGGGCGTGAAGTTCGATGCCGGTAACGTCGGCAGCAGCCTGGGCCTGTACCAGATCAAGCAGCCCAGCGCCTATGTCGACAGCACCAACACCTATGTGGTCGATGGTGAGCAGCGCAACCGCGGCGTGGAGTGGAGCTTCTTCGGCGAGCCGGTGAAGGGCGTGCGCATCCTGGGCGGTGCGAACTACGTGAAGCCGGAGCTGGTGAAGACCCAGGGCGGCCTGAGCGATGGCAACGATGCGATCGGCGTGCCGCGTTTCCAGGCGAACGCGGGCGTGGAATGGACCCTCCCGAACACCCCCGACCTGACCCTGAGCGCCCGCGCCGTGCGCACCGGCAAGCAGTACCTGGATGTCGACAACAAGCTGCGCGTACCGGCATGGACCACTTACGACATCGGCGCGCGCATCACGCCGAAGCTCGAAGGTGTGCCGGTCACGTTCAACGTGAGCGTCGAGAACCTGATGAACAAGGGCTACTGGGCCTCGGCCACGGGCGGTTACCTGACCCAGGGCGCGCCGCGCACCGTGATGGTTTCCGCGCAGTTCGACCTTTAAGAGCGATCGCGCGCAAGCGCGCTCCTACACGGGCTTTTTGTAGGAGCGTGCTTGCACGCGATGCTCTAAAGCGTCATGTACGTGATGATGAAACACACCGCGGTAAGCATCACCATGGCCACGATGAAGGCCACATCCGCGATGCGCTCCAGCCGGTGCAGCCGTGCGGCCGTCTCCACGCGCAGCGCGAAGTAGGCACTAAGCGTCGCGACCAGGAACAGGATCGCATCGAAGGCCAGCAGGTCATCCGCGATCGTGCCGCTCTTGCTCAGGTTCATCGACACCCGCAGCAGGCCAATGCCGGTAAGGCAAACACCCACCATCGCGGCGGAGATGCTGCACACCATGCGGCTGGTGCCTTCGGCGAGCGGGGTGAGCGTGGGGCGGATGGGCATGGGCAGGCCTGGCAACCGGCATTGACCGGATCCTAATAGCACGCGGGCACCGGCATCCACAGGAAACTGCAAGCCGCGCCTTCCCGCAGGTTGCTACGTTCGCACGGGACCCTATGGAACCCGGAAAACCATGCGCATCGGAATCGTCGGCGGCTCGCTCGGTGGCCTCTTTGCGGCGGCCCTGCTGCATGCCGATGGGCACGAGGTGCACGTGTACGAACGTGCCGCCGGTGGCCTCGTCGGCCGTGGCGCCGGCCTGGTGGCCCAGCACGAGATCTTCGAGGTATTGCGCCGGCTCGGCACCGAGTCGGTCGCGCGCGTGGGGGTCATCGCTTACGAACGCATCGTCCTGGCCCGCGACGGGAGCGTGACCAGCACAGAGCCGACGCCGCAGATGCAGGTGTCGTGGGATGGCTTGTACCGCGCGCTCCTGGCCCACGTTCCGGGCGGCGGTTACCACATGGGCGATGCGGTCATCGGCGTCGAGCAATCGGCGAACGAGGCCTTCATTGCGCTCGCGTCGGGCCAGCGCCGGTCGTTCGATTGCGTGATCGGTGCCGACGGCATCGGTTCGGTCGTGCGTAGCCTGGTGACGCCCACGCAGCGCGATAACCACTACGCAGGCTACGTGGCCTGGCGTGGCCTGCTGCCTGAAGCCGATGTCCCCACCCATGCGGCGTCGGCGCTGTTTGAACGCTTCGCCTTTTACTTCGAGCCAGGTAGCCAGATGCTGGGTTACCTCGTTCCTGGACCGTCCGGCGAAATTGCGCCGGCACGACGACGCTATAACTGGGTCTGGTACCGCCAGGTACCGGGTGCCGCAGGCCTTCGGCGAACGCTCACGGACGCGGAGGGCCGGGAGCATCCGTATTCCCTTGGGCGCGGCGAGGTCCCGGCGGAGGATCGCGAGGCGCTATACAAGGCTGCTCGGGAATCGCTTCCCCCACCCTTCAGGGCCGTGGTCGAAGCGGAACCCACGCCGTTCGTGCAGGCGATCTTTGATCACGAAAGCAGCCGGATGGCTTCGGGGCGTATTGCACTGCTGGGCGACGCCGCCTTCGTCGTGCGCCCGCACACCGCCATGGGCGCGGCGAAGGCTGCGGGGGATGCGATGACACTGGTGGCGGCATTGCGCCGCCTGCCCGTGCGCGACGCGCTGGTCGCCTACGAGGCGGAGCGACTGCCCGTGGGTCGTCGTGTCTCCGCGTACGGGCGCCAGCTGGGCGAATCGCTGCAGCCGGCGTGACGTGCCGTGGCCAGCCGCTTACTTCGCCTGGCGCTTGCGAAACTTGCTCACTTTGTGCCGGTTGCCACACAGCGCCATGCTGCACCAGCGGCGGCGGTGCGACTTGGTCCGGTCGTAGAACCATAGCGAGCATTCATCGTGCTCGCACTCGCGCACCAGGCTGAAATCGCCCTCGGCCAGCAGGGTAAGTGCCGCCTCGCCCAAAGGCGCCAGCGCGCGCCACGAGGCATCGCCTTCGTAGCGGCGCTCGATATGCAGGCCATCCGCGTGGTGCACCAGTTCCATGTGGCTGCTCATGTGGCGGGTAAGCGTGTTGAGGTGGGCGATATCCACCGCATCCCCGCGCTTGCGCGCCAGCACGGCCTGGCGGACGACCTCACGCAGCTCCACCGCCCGGGCGCACAAGCCCGCGGAGGCTTCGACCGGGCGGCCGGTCATGCGCGATAGCCAGGCGGCGGTGGCGGCATCGGACACCAGGTGGTCCACCGATTCACCGTTCTCCATCACCACCGTGTTGATCAGATCCAGCGCGGGCTGGTCGGCAAGGATCGGAGGTGTTTCGAGAGAGGTCACGGGATTCATGGGCAAATAGTAACCTCTAAAATGCCTATTGACAAGTTACATGGTCGATGATTAGCCTACTCGTAACCCTGATAACTCATTTATTCAGGTTACATCCACCGGAGACCCGCCATGACCAGTCCCACCGCCGCCGACTATCCCGTCCACCACCGCTATGTCGATGCCGATGGCGTCCGCGTGTTTTACCGCGAGGCGGGCAACCCCAAGGCCCCGACCCTGCTCCTGCTCCACGGCTTCCCGACCAGCTCCGTGCAGTACCGCGAGCTGATCACCGAGCTGAAGGACCAGTTCCACATCGTGGCACCCGATCTGCCGGGCTTCGGTTTCACCGAGGTGCCCGAGGCCCGCAAGTACGAGTACACGTTCGATAGCCTGGGCAAGACGCTCGAGGCCTTCGTCGATGCGCTCGGCCTGCAGAGCTACATCATGTATGTGTTCGACTACGGCGCGCCCTCCGGCCTGCGCCTGGCCGTGGCCAGGCCCGAGCGCCTCGCCGGCCTGATCAGCCAGAACGGCAACGCGTATGCCGAAGGCCTGGGCGATGCCTGGAACCCGATCCGCAAGTACTGGGCCGAACCGACCCAGGCTAACCGCGATGCGATCGGCGGCGTATTCACGCTCGAAGGCATCAAGTGGCAGTACACCACCGGCGTGGCCGACCAGACGCTGCTCGACCCGATGATGTGGGAGATGGACTACCTGCTGATGCAGCGCCCGGGCAACACCGAGATCCAGCTAGACCTCACGCTGGATTATCGCAACAACCTTCCGCGGTACCCGGAGTTCCAGCGGGTGTTCCGCGAGCGCCAGGTGCCGACGCTGGTGATCTGGGGCAAAAACGATCCGTTCTTCATCCCGCCGGGCGCCGAGGCGTACCGCCGCGACAACCCGAACGCCATCGTGGAAATGCTCGATACGGGGCACTTCGCCGCCGAAACGCATGGCAAGTACATCGCCAAGCGGATTCGCGACGTGTTCGGTAAGTAAGAAGGCTTGTGTAGGAGCGCGCTTGCGCGCGATGCGGGTTTATCGCATACCCCATCGCGCGCAAGCGCGCTCCTACAACGGCATGGGCGTTTCGGCTTAGCTGTTGAACCAGATTTCTGCGTCGTCGCCCGCGGGGATCCGCATCGGGCACGAAGGGTCCGTCGCCGCGCGCCATACGGCCTCGGCCACCGCGCTGGAGCTGGTGGTGGGTGTCGTTGCATCACGCAGGCCTTCGAACACCTTCGCCGCGAATTCCGCGTAAGGCGCCGGGAATTCACCGATGCGCGCACGCGCGTTCTCACCAAAGCGCGTGGTCGGCGCACGGCCGGGCAACACGAGCCGCGCGCGGATGCCCAAGGGCGCCAGCTCGAGTGCGACGGATTCGGTGAAGGCGTTCACCGCAGCCTTGCTGGCGGTGTAAACCGATAGCAGCGGCAGTGACCTGAGCGTCACGGTGGAGGTCACGTTCACGATCACGCCGGCCTTCCGCTCGCGAAACTGCGGCAGCACGGCCTGGGTCATGGCGATGGTCCCCAGCGTATTGGTCTCGAAGACGTCGCGCGCTACGGCCACCGGCGTGCCCTCCAGCGCGTTGAACATGCCGATGCCCGCGTTGTTGACCAGCACATCGATCGGGCCGGCCTCGGCCAGGCAACGGCGGATGCTTTCCGGCTCGGTCACGTCCAGCGCAACGATGTGCAGGTGCTCCGAGGACGGCAATACGGATGGATCAGGCGTGCGCATGGTGGCCACGACGCGCCAGCCCTGGTCGAGGAAGTATCGGGCGGTCTCAAGGCCAAAGCCCGACGAACTGCCGGTAATGAGGACGGTCTGCATGGCGACTCCTTTGGGGTGGGGATGTCTCCAAGATAGGGAAGGCCAGCCGGACGGACTATAATCCAACGTCCTCCATTCTTTCGCAGGAGTCCGGCCATGACCGATCCGTTCACCGAGGTGGTGACCCTGCTGCAGCCGGTCATGCGGTTCTCCAAGGTCGTGGAAGCGGCGAGTCCCTGGCGCGTTCGCCGGGCGACGACGGGAGAACCGTTCTACTGCGCCGTGCTGGAAGGCTCGTCGCGACTGATCATCGAAGGCCACGATCCGCTGGTGCTCCACGCGGGTGACTTTGTCCTGGTGCCTGCGGCCTTCGACTTCACGACCGAGAGCCTTGGTGCACCGCCAGCCGATCATCAGTCGCCAGTGAGCGTCGTGGATGGCCGCGCCCGCGTCGGTGCGCAGGCGGATCCCGTCGACTACCGCGCACTCATCGGCCATTGCGCGTTCGGCTCACCCGATGCGTCGCTCCTGGTCTCGCTGCTTCCGGGCGTACTGCATGTTCGCGGTGAGCCCCGCCTCACCGCCCTGGTCAGCCTTGTCGGTGACGAATCGCGCGGCGATCGCCCTGCGCGCGATGTCGTATTGGAACGACTGCTCGAAGTGCTGTTCATCGATGCGTTGCGTTCCGCCGGCGCCGTCGCGCCCACGGGTTTAGTGCGCGGGCTGGCCGACGCCCGCCTCGCCTTACCTTTGCGGCGCATCCATGAAAGCCCCGCCGAAGCGTGGACGGTCGCGCGCATGGCTAACGAAGCCGCGCTATCGCGCTCCGCGTTCTTTGATCGCTTCACCCGCGTGGTCGGCATCGCCCCCATGGAATACCTGCTGACCTGGCGCATGGCCCTGGCACGCCGGCTGCTGCGACGAGAAGGCGCCGGCGTGGCCAGCGTGGCCGAGCAAGTGGGTTACGGGTCGGCGAGCGCGTTCAGCGTCGCTTTCGCGCGGCATGTGGGGCAGCCACCGGCGCGGTTTGCGCGGACGGCAGGCTGACGTCGACGGCACCCGTCTTTACCGCAGTGTAGAAGCCCCACAACAGGTGGGCCGCGACGGCGCGGTACGGCTTCCAGCGTTCGGCCCGTGCGTACAGTTCTTTTTCCGTCGGGCGCGTCGCCAGTCCATCCACGACACGCACCGCTTCCTGCAAGGCAATATCGGCTGCGGGGAAGAAATCGGTACGTCCATAGGCGCCAATCAGGAACGCTTCCGCCGTCCAGCGGCCGATGCCGATCAATGCCGTGAGCTTAGAAACAGCCTCGTCGTCATCGGCTTCCGCGAGCGCAGCGAAGTCGATCCGGCCCTCTTGCTCTGCGTGCGCGATCTCCACGGCATAACGTGCCTTCGGTTTCGAAAGGCCCAGTTCGCGCATCCGCTCCGGCCCGGCGGCAATGACCCTGGCGGCCGTTACCTCGCCCAGGCCTTCTTCAATGCGTTTCCATATGGCCGCGGCCGATGCGACCGATACCTGCTGCTCTGCGATCAGCCTGAGCAAACCCGCGTACCCCGCAGGCCGCGAGCGCCACGCAAACGCAGGGGTTACTTCATCCGCGACGACCAGTGCCGGATCCACGCGACAAAGATCCGCGCGCAAGGCGCGGATCTCGTCGGCGGTGTAGCTATGGCCGTGCGCTCGGGGTGCTTTCGTTGGCATCCGTCGAGGTTAAAGCCTTACGCAGTGGCGAGGTAGCGCTCAGCCGGCGTGGCGTGCGAAAGCTGCGGCGCCATCGCCTGGCGGGCGGCTTCATACGCTTCCCAATGCTCCACGGCGTGCAGCGGCGGGATGGTGATCAGCTCGCCACGGTCAAAGCCAACCAGGGCGGCGTCGACCAGATCCTCGGCGCTCATCACGATCTCTTTCGGCAACATATCCACCGACATACCACCCGCTTCCCAGAACTCGGTCGCGGTGGCACCCGGCAGCACGGCCTGCACCTGCACCTTGTCGCCCACTTCATGCTTCAGCGACTGGCTGAAGGCGACGAGGTACGCCTTGCTGCCGCCGTACACGCCGTTGAGGATCTCGGGGGCGATGGCCACGATGGAGGCGATATTGATCACCGCGCCCTTGCCGCGGGCCACAAACCCCGGCACGGCGGCATAGGTCAGGCGAGTCGGTGCGGTCACGTTGAGGTCGATCATCTTGTTCATCGCCTCGATCTTGCTGTCGAGCAGCGGCGTGTGGGTGCCGACGCCCGCGTTGTTCACCAGCAGGGTAATGGTGGCGTCCTCACGCAGCTTGGCTTCCACCGTGGCCAGGTCGGCCGGGTTGGCAAGGTCGGCGGCCAGGACTTCCACGGCGCGGCCGGTCGCGCTACTGATCTTCGTGGCCAGGGCATTCAGGCGATCACGGTTGCGGGCAACCAGGATCAGGTCATAGCCGCGATCGGCCAGGCGCTGGGCGTACACGGCACCGATGCCCGACGAGGCACCAGTGACAACGGCGGTTCCGAGGGAAGCGTTCATGGGATATCTCCAGGGTGAGGCGGCGGGCGCCGCGGCATGGGAGATAGCTTGCGCCGGCTCGACGATGGCGCAAATGACGTATATAGTCATATTTTAGGTCACGCGCCGGGAGGCCGGCCATGCAGCGCATCGGGTACGTCCTGTCCGATAGTTTCCAGATGATGGCCCTGGGCACCCAGGCCGTGTTCGAGTTCGCCAACCAGATCCATGGCAGCGAGTACTACGCGGTCGATGTGTACTCGCCCAACGGCGGCGATGTGCGCTCGTCGTTCGGGGTGAGCGTGGCGACCCGGCCACTCACCGCGCGCTCGGCGGCGGATACCTGGCTGGTGCCGGGCGTCCTGGATCCGCTGGTGGAAAAATCTGATCCGGCGGTACTCACGTTTCTTGCCGGGCCTGGCCAGCGTGCGCGACGCATCGCGGGGCTGTGCACGGGCGGGTTCGTGCTCGCCGAAGCGGGCCTGCTCAATGGCCGCCGCGCCACCACGCACTGGCTCTTTGCCGATGCCATGCGCGAGCGCTTTCCCGATATCACCGTGGAACCCGATCGTATCTTCGTCACCGATGGCCCCATGTGGACCTCCGCGGGCATGACCGCCGGCCTGGACCTCGCGCTCGGCCTGGTGGAGAAAGACCTCGGCCCCGATCTCACCCGCTCGCTCGCGCACAAGCTGGTCATGCCGCATCGCCGCTCGGGTGGGCAGACCCAGCATTCGGAAATGCTGATGCTCGCGCCGCGCTCGGATCGCATCCAGGAAGCGCTGGATTTCGCGCGGCGCAACCTTGCCCAGCCCATCGGCGTAGAGGAGTTGGCGGAAGTCGCGCACCTCAGCCCCCGTCAGTTCAGCCGGGTGTTCACGGCCGAGACCGGCGAATCGCCGGCGAAAGCCGTGGAGAAGCTTCGCCTCGAAGCGGCCCGCACCATGATCGAACAGAGCCGCCATTCCCTCGACGTGGTGGCACGCGAGACGGGCTTTCGCGATCGCCGGCACCTGCGCGAAGTGTTCGTGCGCGGCTACGGCATTCCACCGCAGGCCGTGCGACGGACGGCACGCGCCTAGAACAGTTCCGGCTGTTGGTTGGTCAGCGCGGCAAGGCTATCGCCAAGCGGCGCAAGGATCGCGTCCGCGATGGGTTCAAGCTGGTTGGTGAGGTAGTGCTCATGGTCGATGCTGGCCATGCGCGCTTCGATCGGTTCAGGGCCACTAAGCGTCATCACGTAGCTGATCCAGCCACCGTTCTGGTACTGCCGTGGCCTGCCCTGTTTCGCGTTGTATTCATCGGCCAGGCGCGCCGCGCGTACCTGCGGTGGCGTGGTGCGGTCGTAGGAATCCAGCTTGCCGCGCAGGCGCTTGCGGTACACGAGCAAGTCATCGAGCTCACCGGCCTGCAGGCGGCGCACGTATTCCTTGATGTAGTCAGCATACGGTTCACGCCGGAAGACGCGGCCAAACAGCTCGCGCTGGAAACCCTGCGCCAGTGGCGTCCAGTCACTGCGCACCGTCTCCAGGCCGCGAAACACCAGTTCTTCCTTGCCGTCTTCCTCGACCAGGCCGGCGTAGCGTTTCTTGCTACCCATCTCGCTGCCGCGGATGGTCGGCATGAAGAAACGCTTGTAGTGGGAATCGAACTCGATCTCGAGGAAGCTTTCGATACCATGGGCCTCCGCCAGCGATTCCTTCCACCAGCAGTTGATGCGGCGGACGAGGTGATCGGCTACCTGCATGGCCTCGCTTTCGCCATGCGCGCGGCCCAGCCAGATGAAGATCGAATCGGTATCGCCGTAGATCGCTTCGTAGCCTTCTTCTTCCACGAGCGTGCGCGTGGTGCGCATCATCTCGTGGCCACGCAAGGTGACCGCCGCCGCCAGGCGTGGATCGAAGAAGCGCCCGCCGGACGCGCCGAGCACGCCGACAAAGGCATTCATCAAGAGCTTGAACGCTTGCGACAGCGCCTGGTTGCCATCGCGCTTGGCCTTGTCGCGGCGCTGCCACAGGTGGGTGATGATGCCGGGCAGGCAGTGCTTCGTCCGGGAGAAGCGCGTGCCGTTAGGCCCCGGAACCGTCTTCGTTTCGTCCTTCTCCCGCGCACCTTCCACCAGCCCAATCGGATCCACCAGGAAGGTGCGGATGATCGACGGGTACAGGCTCTTGTAGTCGAGCACGAGCACCGAATCGTAGATGCCTGGCCGTGACTCCATGACGAAGCCACCCGGGTAGGATTCGCCGTGGGTTACGCCAATGTTCGGCGCCACATAGCCTTCGCGATGCATGCGCGGCAGGTAGTGGTGGCTGAAGGCGGCGATGGAACCGCCGGATTGATCGGCGGGAAGGCCGGTCGCGTTCGCACGTTCAAGCACGAAGTCGAGCAGGTTGGCCTTGGCGAAGATCTTCGTCACCAGCTCGCAATCGACCAGGTTATAGCGCGCCAGCGCCGGCTTGTCTTCGCGGAAGCGCCGCTCGATCTCGTCCATGCGGTGGTAAGGGTCATCGGTATCCTTGCCCTCGCCGAGCAACGCCTGCGCCACGCTTTCCAGGCTGAAGGAAGGAAACGACCACATGGCCGAGCGCATGGCTTCGATGCCATCGATCGCCAGGCGGCCGGGGATGGAGGCGAAGACGTAGCCCTCGCGGCGGCCATGCTCCCGCCAGTCGATCGGCTTGCCGGAGCGGCCCAGTGCCAATACCAGGCCGTGCTGATCCGCACAGGCCTGGAGCAGGCGCAGGTCGAATTGCACGAGATTCCAGCCGATGATCGCGTCAGGGTCGTGCTCACGGAACCAGGCATTGAGCGCCAGGATCAACGCCGGACGATCGGGCACGTAGGTCAGCGTGAAATCAAACGCCGGCGCTTCGCCCTCCGGCGCCGCGCCCAGCATGTATACCTGGCGCTGGCCGCAACCCTCCAGGGCCACCGAATAGAGCTCGCCCATCGCGCTGGTCTCGATATCCAGCGATACGACGCGCAATGGCGGGCGATACGGGTCCGTCGCTTTTAGCCGCGGGTTCACCAGAACGGCGTGGTCTTCGCCCTCACCGGCTTCGACCGTCACCGATGCGGTGATGAAGCGCTCCATCAGGAAGCGATCGGTCGGCCGGATGTCGGCTTCGTGCAGCGTGATGCCGCGTTCGGCGAGCCGCTTCTCCAGCCGCAGCATGGCCCGGTAGCTCTGCCCGTACAGGCCCCGCACGCGCTCCTGCCCCAGGGTCTTCAGCGGTAACGGCTTGAGCTCGAAGGCGCCATCGTTGCGAATGGCCGCCTCCACCTCACCCACCTGCGATTCCCGCACAAAGGCCACCGCCGCCTGCCCTTTCACCAGCACGCACCGCGGCCCCTGGTCCGTGGCCAGCCACAGCTCCAGGTCCACGCCATCGCGGGTATCCCGCCAGTGGCGGGTAAGGATGAAGGCCTGCTGGCCTGGGGAGGTCATCGTCGGATTTTACAGCGGCGCTGTCGCGCGCACGGGTATTTCGTGCGTGGGCTACTGACAGCGTGGTGTCAGTAGCCCAATCAGGCGGCTTGATTCACTTCAACGGTGATGTGCACCAGTTCCTCATGAATGGATAGCGCCTCGCGGTAGTACGAGGCGTCCACCGGCTTACCGGTCACCAAGCTCAACACCACGGCGTACTTTCCCTTCCCCACGCGCCAGACATGCAGGTCGGTGATGATCGCGTCGTGTGCGTCGTTATCGATGACCTCGCGGATTTCCGCAACCACCGGCGCGTCCATTTCAGCATCGAGCAATACGCGGCCGCTATCGCGGAGCAGACCCCACGCCCACACCGTAACCAGCACGGCGCCGGCGAGGCCCATCACTGGGTCGAGCCAACGGGCGCCCCACAGCATGCCCGCGACCAGGGCAATGATCGCGAGGACCGAGGTCGCCGCGTCGGCCAACACGTGCATGTATGCCGAGCGGAGGTTCAGGTCGTGGTGGTGGCCGTTGTGATTATGGCCGTGGCCGTGATGATCGTGGCCGTGGTGGTGGTGGTGATCATGGTTATCGCGAAGAAGCCAGGCGCACACCAGGTTCACGACGAGGCCCACGAGTGCGATGGCAATAGCTTGCTCGTAGTGGATCGGTAGCGGGTTGAGCAGGCGTTCGCACGACTGGAACGCCATCAGCGCCGCGACACCGAGCAACAGGATGGCCGACGAGTAACCGCCAAGGATCTCGATCTTCCACGTGCCGAAGGTGAAGCGCGGATCGTGGGCAAAACGGCGCGCACATGCGTAAGCAAAGGCCGATAACCCCAGCGCCAGGGCGTGCGAGCTCATGTGCCAGCCATCGGCAAGCAGCGCCATGGAGTTGTAGTACCAGCCACCGACGATCTCGACCACCATCATGGCCGCGGTCAGGTACACCGCCCGGCGGGTGTTCCGCTCGGCCAGTGGGTTGCCCTCGTTGAAGGCGTGGCTGTGGGTAAAGGCCGGGGCGGCCTGCTCGATGGACATGGAAGGGCTCGCTGGGCTAACGTGGCCAGATCGTAACTCATATACCCCCAGGGGGTATACGCCATGGCCCACGTCAACCAGAACAAGACCCGCCTCGTGACCCGCGTCCGCCGCCTGCGCGGCCAGCTGGATGCACTGGAACGCGCCCTCGATGGCGATGCCGACTGCCTGGACGTGCTCACCCAGGCCGCGGCGATCCGCGGCGCTTCGCAGGGCCTTATGGTGGAACTGCTCGGCGACCACCTGCGCCAGCACGTCGTGGCCGAGGACGATCCTTCCGTGCGGGACGCCGAGGCGGAGCAGGTGCTCCAGCTGGTCAAGCGATACCTCGGCTAGGGATAACGCCGGCGTTACCCGAATCCCGTTGCCCCACCGGTGCCGTATGATCGATGCCTGCCCATCGAGCGAAGCGCGACCGCATGGCACACGATAAGACCTTCGATGTGGACGTCGTCATTGTCGGCGGTGGTGCCGCCGGCGTCGGTGCCGCACGCCGTCTTTCCGGCAGCGGTTTGTCGGTCTGGTTACTTGAAGCTTCGCAACGGATTGGCGGCCGCGGGTGGACCATTGATCTCGAGGGCATTCCCCTCGACATGGGTTGCGGCTGGCTGCATTCGGCGGAACACAACGGATGGCGCGCCATCGCGGAAGAACAGGGCTGGGAGATCGATCGACGCCCCGCCGCGTGGGATAAGCCTCAACCGCATCCGCATTTTTCCGATGTAGAGCAGGCTGATGCGCATGCGGCGTTTCACGCATGGCATGAGCGATTGATGGGTTCGCCGCCGGCTTCGGATCGCGCCGCGGATGCGCTTGATCCGCAGAGCCCCTGGAACGGTTACCTGCAGGCGATGAGCGGTTACATCAGTGGCGCACCGCTCGAGCGCATCTCGGCCACCGATTACAACGCTTACGAGCGCGCCGCCACGGAGCATAACTGGCGCTTGCTTCGCGGTTACGGATCGCTCATCGCATCGCAATGGCCTGGCGACATCAGCTGCCGGTTTGCTTCACCGGTCGAGGGCATCGACGCCGATGGCGCCGGGGTGAAGCTAACGACGCCGCGGGGCACCGTACGCTCGCGCGCCGCCATTATCACGGTCTCCACAAACGTCTTTGCCGGCAACCTCATCCGGTTGCCTGGCGCACTGGACGAATGGCGACACGCCGCTTCGTGCCTGCCACTGGGCTGCGACGAGAAACTTTTCTTCCATATCGACGGCGAGATCGACCTGCCCACGGAACAGGTCATCATTGCCGACCCCCGTGATGCCGATAGCCCGGTGTTCTACTTCCGGCCGCTCGAACGCCCCCTCGTCGAGACGTTCCTTGGCGGGCGTAGCGCGCATCGTGTTTCCCTGGAAGGGCCGGCCGCTTCGTTCGACCAGCTGACGGCCTCACTGACCCGGTTACTCGGCAGCGAGGCCATGAAACACCTGCGCCCCTTGGCATCATCGGCCTGGAGCGCGTCGACCTACATCCGCGGCTCGTATAGCCACGCCCTGCCCGGCCACGCCCACCAGCGGCAGCAACTGGCGTCACCGTTCCGGGATCGCCTGTTTTTCGCCGGCGAGGCCACCCACCCGGACGCCTTCTCCACGGCGCATGGTGCGCTGGCGAGCGGCGAGCGAGCGGCAAACGAGTTACTTGCGCTTCTGCAGCCCGCAGCGTCCGGCTAAAGCAGCATGCGCGGCGCGCCGATACACTGTGTATACGTGCCGGCGGGATAGCCGGGTTCCGAAGGGGAAGGGGAAACATGTCAGACGATACGAGGCTGCCAGCCGGCGGCCCGGAACTTCCGCCGCCGTTGCCACCGCCGCCACCGCCCGCGCCACCGCCGCCGGCCGACTGGGCGCGCAGGACGCCCGTGGGTCATGACGTGAAGGCCGATCTCTCCGGCGGAACGTTCGGCTTGTGGATGATCGGGCTGGGTGCCGTGATGCTCGCCATGGCCGTGCACCAGTTTGCCGCGACCAAGGGGCTTCCCTACGCGTTAGGTAACGCGATGGCGCCTTTCCTCATGGGCGCCCTGATCGCGGGTATCTGCCGCCTGTTCCGTGCACGCCGCCTGCGCTTGTGCATGGCCGTGGCCGCTTCAGTTATCGTCGCGATCAACGTGTTTGGCGCGTTGGGCAACGCGGCAAACGTAGCGTCCCGGCGCCAGGATCTGCACGACGCGACGGTGCAACTGCGCAACATCGCCGACGGCAACCCGACTCAGCCTGCGGCGAGCGACGGCCCCATGAGTCGGCTGGTACCAAAGATGCAGGCATTGCTCACTGCCCAGCGCCAGCGCGAAGCGCAGCACCAGGCGGCACAGGATGCCCTGCAGATCGAAACCGTGCTTGCACCCGCCACGCTGGTTGATAAGGAGCGCATTGCCGAGGGCCGCGACCGCTTGACCCGAAGCCTTGCCGAAACCCGCAGCGCCATCAGGGACTATGCGGAGTTCGTCCAGTCACTCCGCGGCCTGCTCAACGAGCTGCCGCCGGGCGAACGGGCGGGTGCCTTCAGTGGCTTCGACGAAAAAATGCCAGCGCTCGAGAAGGCGATGGATCACTTCCTGGGGGTCGAGGAAAACTTCCACATCGCCGCCAACGGCCTGTTGAATTTCGCCGAGGCTAACCTCGGCAAGATCACGATGGATAAGGCCTCAGGGAAGCTGCTGATGTCGCACGACCTTGCGTCGGACTACAACCACAGGATTCAGCAAATCCAGGCCATCGCCAGGGATGAGGAAAGCGCCATTGCCGAGCTGCGCAACTTGCAGGTCATGGGCCGGAAAAGCATCGACGACATGGAGAAGCAGCTTCGCTAGCGCTTCTCCATGCCGCCCGTTTTTCTTACGCGTTAGTGGTGCCAGCCGCGGCAATCGTTATAACGGCTGTCACAGTGGTAGCTGTCGTGATGGTCGTAGTAATGGTTCGGACGGCGGTCATCGATAATGCAGCCACTAAGCGACGAAGCGGTCACGAGCACGGTAAGCACAAGCATGAGGCGTTTCATGGTGATCCTCCAGGCGTGCGCACTTGGCACCCTCGGATAACAGCCTGATGCGGATTCGCTGAACGGATGGTCGATGATTCCGTCGCCGCCATGTGAGCACATGGCGCGCATTCAGGGATGCGTTGGCGTGCAGTCAGGTGAATGAACCACGAGAAACTGCCCGGCGCGCGTCGTGCGTACCGGGCGTCTCACTACGTTATGCGGCCGGGAGCAGACGGCCGAGCGGCATCAACGGCATGACCGGGAGAAGCTCATAGCTCATGAGGCCGGCGGCCACGAGCGGCAGGCTATCGAACGTGCTGCGTGCCTGTTCGATCGAAGGGGCGTCCATCAGGAAGATCGGGCCGGCCTTGTCGCGGAACCAGAACTGCTCGACCTTGCCGTCGAGGTAAAGCTTGAGCGTGGCGTGCACTTCGGCGGGCATGTGCGGCTGAAGCTGCTCGGGGGTGAGCGAGCCGGGCACATTAGCGATGGCAAAGATTTTCATGGCGCTTCCTCGTTTCTGCGGTAGGGGATGGAACGAGGTCCACTCTAGGCAGCGCGGCACCATCGGGGTATGGTCGTAAACGACACCTTTATGGTCATTTACGCCATGCGCATCGCCGTTCTCGCCCTCGATGGGCTGTTCGATACCGGCCTCACGGTCCTGCTGGACGCGCTATCGCTCGCCAACAAGTTCGCGATGGTGCACATGGGGGGCGCGCCGCGTTTCGATGTCACTGTCGTCGGTGTGCGCAAGAAAGTGCGCTCAGGGCTGGGCATCACCATCCCGGTCAAACCGATCACCGAAGAACTCAAACCTGATTGGGTCATTGTTCCGGCACTGGGCGCCGGCTCTCCGGACGTTCTGGTTCCCGCGCTCGCGCGGCCCGATGTACGCAAGGCGACGAAACAACTCCTGGCCTGGCGCGACGCGGGTGCACAGATCGCCGCCTCGTGCATTGGGACGTTCATCCTTGCGGAGGCCGGCTTGCTGGACGGGCGTGAGGCGACGACGACATGGTGGCTGGCCCCGCTGTTCCGCCAACGCTATCCACAGGTTCGCCTGGATGAATCGCGCATGCTCGTTCCCACCGATGTCGGCGTGACCGCCGGTGCGGCGATGGGCCATCTCGATCTGGCGCTATGGCTCATACGCAAGGCCAGTCCCGAGTTGTCGAACCTGGTGTCGCGCTACCTTCTCGCCGATATCCGTAGCTCGCAGGCGCCGTACATCATCCCCAACCACCTTGCGCAAGCCGATCCGCTCATTCTCAAGTTTGAACGCTGGTCACGCGATCAGCTCAAGCATGGCTTCTCGTTGGATGAGGCGGCCAGCGCGCTGGCGACGAGTCCCCGTTCGTTGCAGCGTCGCTGCCAAGCCGTGTTAGGAAAATCGCCACTCGCCTATTTCCAGGATCTTCGCGTGGAGCGTGCGCAGTCGCTACTGCACGGCAGCGGTATGGATATCGAGGCTATCGCGGCGGAAGTAGGTTACGAGGATGGCGCCACGTTACGTACGTTGCTGCGCCAGCGGCTTGGGAAAGGGGTGCGGGATCTTCGTGCCGATCTGCGGTAAGTCATTTATAGATCAATCTGCATATCCCCGGCAGGCCGGCCGCAGCAGATAAGAACACGGCCCTCGGCGGGTGGATCGGGGGGCTCGTTGGTGTATTCCACGTTGCCGCCGATCAATGCCGTTTCGCAGCTGTGGCAGACGCCGGATCGGCATGACCAGCGCACGGGTACGTCGCAGGCTTCGGCCAGCTCCAGGATGCTTGGGTAGGTTGCCGCGCTCCAGCGCACCGCGATGCCGCTACGCACGAACGCTACCGTCGGGCCGTTGCCGTCCTGTACCGGAGGTTCGTGCGGAGGCGTGACCTTGGCGCCGACGACACCTGGCTGAAAACCTTCCTGGGCCCCGAACAATTCCGAGATGACATCGGTGTACCCGGCGGCGGGAAGTGCTTCGCGAAGTTCGGCCAGAAAGCGGGAAGGTCCGCAGAGATAAATGCGTGCATCTTTGGGTACGCCCAGTTCGATGAGGTGGGGAAGGCCAATATGGCCTTCTACGTCGAACACGCGCTTCTCGCGGTCCATGGGGTTCGGCTTGCTGAAGGCGAGAAGATGTTTCACACCCGGTAGCTTGTTCATAAGCGCGCCGACTTCGTCAGTAAACGGATTGTCCGTTCCGTCGCGCGCGCCATAGATCCAGTAAATTGGCCGCGTCGCGGCAAGCGCCAGCTCATGCAGCATGGAAAGCAAGGGCGTGATGCCAATGCCTGCGGCCCACAGCACTACGGGGCGCAGGTCATCCACCAGGTTGAAGGTGCCGCGTGCCGCGCTGATACCAAAGATATCGCCCTCATGTATCTCGTCATGCAGATAACGGCTACCTTCGCCGGACCCACGTTTCACCGAAATGCGGTAGCGGCCGTCGAGAGAGGTATCTGACAGCGAGTAGCTGCGAATGATGGCCGCTCGCGGTGCAGGTGGCTGCAAGCGCAGTACGATGAACTGCCCAGCCCGTGCTCGCGGCAATGCCTTACCGTCCACGGGCTCGAGCACGAACGAGCGGACCAGCGCACTCTCTGCATGGATGGCTGCGACGCGCATGTCGCGAAACCCGTTCCAGGCCGGTGGTTTCGACGCCGGGCCACCGAGTGCCACATTCCCGCTGGCTTCTGGCCCCGCTGCCAGCAGCTCATCGAAGGACTGCTTCCATCCCTTGCTCAGCGCCGGGATTTGCACTGCACGTTTCAGTTTCGCCGGTGTCTTCCCCGGCAGGTAAAGCAACGCATCGATCTCGGCAACGGTCATGCCGCTGCCTTCCTGTTCCTTGGTGATGGTGTCGCCTGCGCCAATCAACCCTTCCTCGATCACGCGGAAATAGAACCCCGGGCGGCGATGCGAGACCAGCAAGTTGGCCATGCGCGGCTCGCCCATGCGCAGCGCCACGCGGTAACAGGTGACGCGTGGCTGCGTCACTTCTAACAATGCATCGCCGATGCGGTAGCGGTCGCCGATGCATACCTCGTCATCGGCGAGGCCATCCACCGTGAGGTTTTCGCCAAAGCTGCCGTAATCGAGCGTGGGTCGCTTGAAGAAGGCCTCCCAGTAACGGTATGAGGCCGCTTGGTAAACCATCACGGCGCGGTGCTCGCCGCCATGACCGGCAAGGTCACCCTGCCCGTCGCCATCGATGTTGAGCCGGCGCACCATCACCCGCCCCTGCACCGGCCGCTTCCAGACGGCGGTGTGCACGGTCTTCCCCTGCCACTCCATATCCTGCGGGAGGCCGACATTCACGGCGAGCAATACAGCCATAACGCTGATCCTCTAACCTACCGGGGCTCTACCTTACGCCTGTCCCTTTTTCCCGCGCTTTGCCAAAACCATCTCAACGCCCATGACCAGCCTACGCCGCGCGCTCGCCGCGCTTTGCCTCGCCGCCGCGACCATCGCCGCGCATGCCGCCGAGCCACCCCGCTTCGAACTGGTGACGCTGGGCGTGGAAGGCGGCGTCTCCAGCGATAACCTCTCGGGCTACCTGATCAGGGCCCGCGGCGACGAGCATTACCTCGCCCTGGACGCCGGCACCCTGGTCGCCGGGATCGAGAAGGCCCGCGCCAGCGGTGCCCTGAAGAACAGCACGGGCGACATCCTGCACCAGGGCATCTCGGCGTACTTCATTAGCCACGGCCACCTGGACCACGTGGCCGGCCTGGTCATTGCTTCGCCAGAGGATCACGGCAACAAGCCGGTCTACGGGTTGGCCTCCACGCTCGATGTACTTAGCCGCGATTACTTCAACTGGGAAGCGTGGCCTAACCTGGCTGACCGGGGGAAGGCGCCGGCACTGGGCTGGTATCACCTTACCGTCGAGGCACCCGGCACCTGGTTTCCCGTGCAGGGTACCTCGATGTCCGCCCAGCTATGGCCGTTGAGCCACGACGCGGTGGTGTCATCGATGGTGCTGCTGCGCGCCGGTGGCGACTACTACGCTTACTTCGGTGATACCGGGCCCGATGCACTGGCGCACGGCAAGCGCGACCTTGCCGACGTATGGCAGGCGCTTGCGCCACTGGTGCGTAGCCACGCACTCAAGGGCATCCAGATCGAGGCCTCGTTTCCGAACGATGTGCCCGATGCAAAGCTGTTTGGTCACCTGACCCCCGCGTGGCTCCTGCGCGAACTGCAGGCACTGGAAGATGCGAGCGGTGGCAAGGATGCACTGCGGGGGCTTACCGTCGTGGTGGATCACATCAAGCCGAGCCTCGATGAAGGGCGTGACCCGCGCGCGCTCATCAGCGCGCAACTGGCCGCTGGCAACACGCTCGGTGTGCGCTTTGTCCTACCGAGGCAGGGCGAGCGGTTGGCATTTCCTTGAGGGGCTTGCGCACGGTCAGCGTGTTTTCCGGAGGAAGGCCTGCTCCGATCGCCCACCCAGCGCCACGGTGAGCTGTACCGCATCGAGGTACTGCGCCGTGCGCGCCTGGACCTGGCCGATCAGTGCACGCTGGCGGGCACGCTGGGCATCCAGTACGGCAAGCAGGCTGGCGTCACCCGCCCGAAAACCTTCCTGGCTTAGCGTGAGGCTGGTTTCCGCGGCATCGAGCGCCCGGCCCTGTGCGGCGTATTCCTCGGCATCGTGGCCGATACCTTGCAGCACATCGGCCACCTGCCCCAGTGACGAGAGCAAGGTCTGCCGGTAGTTCGCCAGCGCCGAATCGTAGGCATCGATGGCGCCACGACGGTTCGCTTTGAGTGTGCCGCCATCGAAGACGGGACCGGCGAGCGAACCGATGATGCCCCACAACGTGCCGACACCCGCGCCTGCACTTGCCTGGGCGAGCGCCCCGGAGAGCTGCAGGTGCGGATACATGTCGGCCGTCGCCACACCGATCGCGGCGCTTGCCGCGTGCAACCGGGATTCGGCCGCGAGGATGTCAGGACGCTGCCTGGCGAGCTCCGAGGGTACGCTCAACGGCAGTTCGGCGGGAAGCGTGAATTCGGCCATGTCGAAATCCGGCGGTACCCAGTCGGCGGGGCCCTTGCCTGCAAGCACCGATAAGGCATGGCGCGCCACGTCGCGCTGCTGGGCGAGCGGCGGTAGCAGGGTTTCGTCCTGCGCGAGCTGACTTTGCGCCAGGGCGATATCGGCCCTGGTCGCGCTGCCAAAGCGTTGGGCAGACGTGACGAGTGCGAGGTTATGCCGATCGGTGGCGAGCAACGCTTCCACGGCCGCCATCTGCGCCCGCGCTGAGGCCAGCTTGATAGCGTCGGTGACGATATCGCCCGTCACCGTGAGGTACGCGGCATCGAAATGATGCCGTTGCAGGTCGGCCAGCGCGGTCGCCTCCTCCACGCGCCGGTGCGTGCCACCGAACAGATCGAAGTCGAAGCTGACGGTGGGGCCCACGCCGTAGACGTTGGATGTCGAACGACCGGCACCGAAGCCCGTGCGCTGGCGGCCGGCATCCGCGGTAAACGCCACCTGCGGCGACAGGGCGCCGCCCGCCGCGGCGATGGCTTCATTCGCCTGAGCGATCGTCGCGTTGGCAGCATCGAGGGTGAGGTTGCCGTCGATCGCCTTCTTCACGACCTCGTTGAGCCGCGGTGACTTGAACAGCGTCCACCAGTCGGCATCAATCGTCGCATCGAAGCTCACCTGCGGCGCCGTATCTGCTCGGGCATGCCCGAGGCTCTGCTCGGCGTCCACGTCGTAGTGCGCCGACGCGGTATCGCCAGGGCGCTGGTAATCGGGCCCGACCATGCACCCGGTGAGGAATGCCAGCGTCGCGCTACCCAGCACCGCGGCGAGCGCGGTGCGCCTTGCATGGTTCAGTCGTGCGGTTTTCATGTCATTACCAGGGTTTAATGGCTCGCGCGGGGCGGGCGAAGAAAAAGGATGAGCGGGCTAACCGCAAGCATCGCCACGAACAGCAACTTGAACTGCCCGATGACGGCGACCATGGCGGCCTGGCCGGTGACGCCTTCGTTGATCGCTGCGAGCGCGGCACCGGTGGTCGCGTTCGACATGTGCGCGAACGCCCCATAGGGCCGGAGATGCTCGGCAAGGGCGCTGTGCATGCCTTGCGTATTCATGAAGAAGTAAAGCTGCACGACCGCCACACCGAGCGTGCTCCCGTAAAGGCGCGCCAGGTTGAAAAGCACGGTGCCGTGCGCGCGTAACGCGGGCGGAAGGCTGCTGAAGGTCGCGCGGGTGATCGCCGGCATCAGCATGCCCAGCCCCGCACCCTGTAGCAGGCCGGCGAAGCCCACGGCCCAGCCATCCATGAGGGGCGAATAGCCGACCATGCGCCAGTTTCCCAGCGTCACTAGCAGCACGCCCGCGGCCAGCACAAGACGGTTATCGATCCGCGGCGAGACACGCCACGTCGCGAGCAGGCAAACCATCATCCCGAGCCCGCGAGGAATAGTCAGCAGACCGGCGGCGTCGCCCGGATAGCGAAGCAGCTCCTCCAGCATCGGCGAGGTAAGCGCCAGCGTCGGTAGCAGGACGAAGCCGAACACGAAGTAGAGCAACGCACCGAGGGTGAAGTTGCGATGGGTGAACAGCGCGCGATCCAGGTAGTGGTTCCGTCGCGTGAAGATATGGACGAGATAGATCCATGCACCCAACGCGGCCGCGGCAGCTTCAAGGCAGATCTCGGTCGAAGCGAACCACTCCAGCCGCTGCCCGCGATCAAGCAACATCTGCACAGCGGTCAGGCTGATCGACAGCATCGCCCAGCCGAAGAAGTCGAAGGGTTCCCGTGTCATCGGCCGGCGCTCGCGCAGGAATAGCGCCACGACCAGGATGATGAGGGCGACCAGCGGAAAGCTGATGGAGAAGATGGCGTGCCAGCCGAACGCTTCGCTCAGGAAGCCGCCGATGGACGGCCCGCTAAGAATACCGAGCGTGCCGGTGACGGCCCAGGTCAGGCCGATGCGGCCATGCCTGAGCGCTGGCAGTTCCGCCAGCAGGATCGACATCGACAGCGGCGCCAGCGTGCCACTCGCCGCACCCTGCACGACGCGCGCGCCAACGAACTGCAATGGCGTGGTCGCCAGCACGTCGAGCGCGAGGCCAAGCGCGAACAGCGCCAGCGAAAGGAGGTAGATGGTTTTCCTTCCGAAGCGCGCAGCGAGCCAATGCGTCAGCGGCATCACCACCGCGCTCGCGGCGATATACGAGGTGAACACCCACCCCACCTGGTCGTCGGTCATCGACAAGCCGCCCTGCAGCCGCAGCAGCGCCGCGTTCGGGATCGAGATGTTGACCGCCTGCATGTAGGTCGCCAGCAAGCCCGCGAGAATCAGCATGCGATGCTCGACCGGCGAGTGCGTGGCGGTGCTCGGCACGTTCATTACGGTGCCCTCGCCACACGCTCGGGTGGGGCGGGCTGGGTCGTATCCACATCCACCAGCACACTGATGCCGGAGTACAGCGGCCATTTCGGATCCGGGCGCTCCAGTTCAAGGCGCACCGGCAGGCGCTGCACCACCTTCACCCAGTTGCCGGTCGCATTTTCCGGCGGCAGCACCGAGAACTCGGAGCCCGTGCCAGGGCTCATGCTGGTGATGCGTGCCGCGAACACATGGCCTGGGTAGGCATCCATGCGCAGGTTGGCGCGCTGGCCGGGGCGCATGTGCGTCAGGTTCGTTTCGCGAAAATTGGCTTCGATCCACACATCGCGGCTCGAGATGAGCGCAAACACCGGTGCGCCAGCGCTGACGAAATCGCCTTCCTGTATGTCATCCACCCGCGCTACCGTGCCGTCGTCCGGTGCGGTGACGGTGGTGTAGGAGAGATCGAGCCGCGCGCGGTCAAGCTGTGCCTGGGCCTCACGCACGCTCGGATGGCGCTCCACCGGAAGGGCCGGGTCGCCCGCGAGTGCAGCGATGGTGTTGGCCACATCCTCCTGCTCGGAGGCAATGTGCTGACGGCTCACCTTCAGGTCGGTCTCCGCGCGTTCGTACGTGGCGCGGGATGCATAGTCGGAGGCGAGCAGCGCCTTCTTGCGGTCGAACTCACGCTGGTTGAAATCGGCCGAGTCCTTCGCCGATTGCAGCTCCGCCAACTGGTGGCGGTACGTGGCCTTCAGCCCTTCCACCTGCAGACGCGTGCTGGCGAGCCTGGCTTCCGCGGCATCGACGGCGATGCGGTAGGGCGCCGGGTCGATCCGCACCAGCACCTCGCCCTTATGCACCGGCTGGTTATCCACCACGGACACCTCGAGCACCTGGCCGGGCACGCGGGCGTTGATCGCGACCTTGGCGGCACGCACGTAGGCGTCGTCAGTCTCGACCTGGCCGGTGTGGGACAGGTGATAGGCCAGGCCCCCCAGCGCCAGCAGGGCCGGGATGCCGATCATCAGTGCCCAGCGGATGGCGCCAGAACGGGTGGGCCGGCCGTCGTCGAGCTGCGTGGTCATCGTAACTACCTGTTTCGTCGTGAGTTAAGCGGGACCGCCAAAGCGGCCGTTCGCGCAGTTGAATTTTGTACTACACCGCATAATATGTACGGGCAGGATGGCCTTCAAGGGTTTTTATGCAAGATCGAACAAAATCTAACGATGCCGCGAAGCGCCCCCGCGGCCGGCCGCGCGCCTATGAGCCGGAGACGGCCCTGCGCCACGCCGCAGATGCCTTCTGGCGCAGCGGCTACGCAGGCACGTCGCTGGATGACCTCTCCGCCGCCACGGGCATGAACCGCCCAAGCCTCAAGGCGGCGTTCGGTGACAAGCACGACATCTATGTGAAAGCGCTCACCGACTACTGGGATCGCAAGTTCGCCCTGATGGCCGAGGCGCTTGCGCCGGGCAAGCCGCTCGGTGACACGCTGATGCAGGCCTACGACGCGGCCCTCGGCATCTACTTTTCGGGCGAAGGCCAGCCACGCGGCTGCTTCGTGGTCGGTACGGCCGTGACCGAGGCCCTCGACGACCCGGTGGTCCGCCAGATCGTGAGCGATGGTTTTGTGGGCCTCGACGAACGCTTCCGCGTGCGGCTTGAACAGGCCGCCGCCGATGGCGAGCTTTCCGCCAACGCGGACCCTGATGCGCTAGCCATGCTGGCCTCTGCCACCATGCACACGATGGCCATCCGCGCACGCGCCGGCACGCCGCGTGACGAGCTGTACGCACTGGCGCGCAAGGCAGTGAATGCCATCTGCCGATGAGCGCCGCGCTGCCCGATATCATCGCGCCGGAGCTGACCGTGTTGTTCTGCGGTATCAATCCCGGCTTGCTCGCGGCCGAAACAGGCCACCATTTCGCCGGGCGCTCGAACCGGTTCTGGCAGGTACTGCATCGCTCGGGTTTCACGCCGACACTGTTTGCTGCTGAAGAAGGCCGGCGCCTGCTCGAAGTCGGATGCGGCATCACGGCTGTGGTCCGGCGGCCGACAGCGGGTGCCGACGAGCTTGGGCGCGAGGAGTTTGCTTCCGCGGCCGGCCCCTTCAACGCCACGCTTCGGAAGTACAAGCCGCACTACATCGCGTTCCTTGGAAAGGCGGCGTATAGCGCGCTCACCGCGCAGCGCGACGTCGCTTGGGGAAGGCAGGCCGTACTGATGCAGGGCTGTGTTCCCTGGGTGCTTCCGAATCCCAGCGGAAGGAACCTCAGTTTCTCGCTGGATGCGCTCGTCGCTGCCTACGCTTCATTACAGCAAGCCGCATTCACCTAACGCGTCGCGTGCCGCGCCACGGCGCGGTGGGCATACAGCTGGTCATCCGCACGGGCGATGACCTGATCGACGGGCTCCCCTGGGTGTGCCACGGCAGCACCGAGGCTAAGCGACCATGAGCTGACCGCCAGTGCGCGCCGCAGGCGTTCCATGACGCCAGACACATCGTCAGCCTTGTCGATCACCATCAGGAATTCATCGCCGCCCATACGGACCACGACATCGCCAGGTCCACTGCAATCGCGCAACTGCTGGGCCACCGCGACAAGGATTTCATCGCCGCGCGCGTGGCCGTAGGTGTCATTGATGGATTTGAAGTGGTCCAGATCGACGACGATGCAACCCCACGCGCCGCGCCCATGGGTGCGTTCTTCGAGCTGAGCAAGGTAACGGCGGTTCATCGCGTGGGTGAGTGGATCGCGCGTGGACCATTCGATCAGCGTGTTCTCGTAGCGGCGCTGTTCGGTGACGTCCTGGGCGTGACCGAGCACGTAAGGTTCGTCGGCGTCTTCATCCAGCACGTTCTGGTAGCGCCAGTAGCGCAGTGTGCCATCCGAGGCGACGAGCTCAAGGATGCCCATGGCGATGCGCTCGGCCTGTATGCGCTGCAGGTAGCGATCGAGCTGCGCCCGCCGCTCCGGCAGCATGAAGTCCTTGAGGTTGGCGCCGAGCAAGTCACCCATCTCGTAACCGAGCGAGGCCGCGGCCGAGGGGTTCACCGAGAGCACATCACCCTGGAGATCGTGCGTGCAGATGAGGCCGAGGGAGTACTGGAATAGCTTGCGATAGCGTCGCTCGCTCGCTTCGACGGCAAGCGTAGCCATCTTGCGCTCGGTCACATCCTGCACGGCGCCAGCCAGCCGTACGGGAACGCCGTTCTCCCTTTCGACGCCGCCCACGGCACGCATCCAGATGGCGCGGCCCGTGGCCGTAGTCATCGGCACGGTCAGGTCCCACGGAATATCCCTGCGTTGCGCCCGGTCCATCGCTTCGGCGAGTTCGGCCTGGGCTTCGGGCGAGAAGAACGAAAGCGCTTCATCGAGCGTGGGCTCGAACCCAGCGGGCAGGTCATGAATGCGACAGGTCTCCTCCGACCATTGCAGGTGCTTCGTTTGCAGGTCGAGTTCCCAGCCACCCACACCCGCCACCCGGCCCGTCCGTTGCAGGAACTGCTGTTTCTCATCGAGTTCGCGTTCCAGCTTGCGTGCCCGCACGGCTTCCGCACGAGCAACCTCGCGCTGATGGATCAGATCGGCCCGTTGCTCCAGGGCCATGGACGCCGCGGCCGCCAAATGGCTGAGCACGCGAATCTGGTCCGGCCGCAGCGCGCGCGGCTGCTGGTCGATCACGCAAAGGGAGCCGAGGTGGGTGCCGTCCGTCAGCGTAAGGGGCACGCCGGTATAAGCACGGATATTGGGATCACCCACCACCAGCGGGTTGTCGGCAAAGCGGGGATCGAGCTTTGCGTCGGCCACCTGCACCGTTGCGCCGGACCGGACCACATGGTCACAAAAGGCATATTCGCGGGGTGTTTCGGTCACCCCCGGCAAACCGATGTTCGCCTTGAACCACTGCCGATCCCGGTCTACCAGGCTGATAAGCGAAATCGGCATCCCGGTGACTTCGGCGGCGGCTCCCACGAGGGCGTCGAAGAAGTCTTCGGCGTCCGAGTCCAGCACAGCCAGGTTATGCAGGCGCTCGAGGCGCTCGATCTCGGTCTGCGGCATGCCAGGGTTCCGTCGTCCGGGACAGGCTAGCCGATGATCTTCGGGCGATGTGAAGCCTGCGTCTCGGTTTTACCGACCGCATCACTCGACGACGTGAAACACGCTTCCGTCTGGTCGATATTCAATGAACCCGGGAAGCGACTTGTCCATGCTCTTGATTCCCCTCTTCCAAACTGCCCCATCATCGAAGAAGGCCTGATAGCTCCCATGGTACTGACCATCGACGACGTGAGCCTCCAGCGTTAGGCAGCCGGCCTCGTTCCATTCTCTTATGACGCCCTGGGTGAGCCCATCGCGGAACGTTGCTTCACTGAATAGGCGACCGTTCTTGTGCCAAATGCGTGCGACACCTTCCTTCTTGCCATTGATCGTCGTCCACTCACTGCGGAGTTCTCCGTCAGCATGGAGGCGCTTGTGTACTTCAACATTGTTTGTCGTCATTCGATGCTCGAGGAAGGCAATGTGTGCGAAGTCAAGGAACATTTCATGAACTGTTCGCGTTGCATGCTATTTCTCGATCGACCGCTCTACGATTTGTCCGCTCGCTACGTCCACCAGGTACTTCATTCCGCCGCCTGATATACGGCGATCTCCACTTTTTGGAGCAAACAGAAAATACATCTGCTTGTCACGTCGTTCTATGATGACCTCGTATCGCTCGCTACAAACGGCGACATCGGGTGATGGTCCGCAAACACTATCACCCGTTTTGAGCCAGGCACTGAAGTCCATGTAGACCGCTGCTGACATCCCGAGTGCCTCGGCAGGAATGGCCTGCCGTTTAAACGCGGATGTCGCATCGGCCTGTGGCTGTGAGCATCCGGCGACCGTGCAGCAGGCGCCTACGATGAAGCTTGCCGCAGCGATTGAGAACGTCTTCCACTTCCGGATCATTCGGGGCGTCCAATGCGTTGAATGGGCTGCACTGCGTTCGAGCCGGGGGCGACCAGAAGCAGGAACTTGCGAGGCATCGTACCGGTCGCGAGGCCGCTATGACAGCCGGGTGCCATGGCCGCGTGATAGCGTTGGCGGCAGGATTGGGGTTTCAGTGGAACTGGCATGCGAGCACGTGGGGAACATGACGCGGTAGTACTTGCTGCGGGGGGTAGCAGCCGGCTGGGCAAGCCGAAGCAGCTGCTGACCATCGGCGGGGAGACCCTGCTGCAACGGGCGGTGCGGCTGGCCAAAGGCACCTGCCCCACGCGCCTTCTCGTCGTACTCGGCGCGCACGCGGAACAGCTCGCCCCCCTGGTCACCGGTACCCCTATCCTCTTCAACCCCACCTGGGAAGAAGGCATGGGCACCTCGTTGCGCCGGGCCGCCACGGCGCTGGCGGGGCGACCTTACCCGGTGCTGATCACCGTGGTCGATCAGCCCTGCCTGACCCAGGAGCACCTGGATAAGCTGTTCGTCTGCTATGACGGCAGCTGCGACGTGGTGTCTGCGTATGGCGATGCCATGGGCCCCCCAGCGCTGGTACGCCCCGAGACCATGGCGACCGCCAGCACGCTTCACGGCGACACCGGCTTCCGCCGCCTGTGGGTGGGTGCCCACCCAGCGGCGGTACGCAAGGATGCCCTCGCACGCGACCTCGATACCCCCGAAGACGTCGCGGAGGCGATCGCGGCGGGCTTGTTGGACGGCTAAGGCCTGAATCAGGCGCCAAGGCCGCGGAGGTACGACAAGCTTTCCAGGGCTTCCTGGCGAACATCGGGATCCGTATCGCGAGCGAGACGCTCCAGTGCCGCCACCGTTTCCGGTGACTGTTCCAGCAGATCCAGCTGGTAGGCCACCAGGCGCCGCACCTCGGCCGACGCATCTGTCTCGACGCTCAGCACAGCGTCGCGCGCCTCCGGCCCGCCCAGATGAACCAGCGCGGATATCGCCGCCAACCTGACGTCCACATCCGTGTCCTCAAGCAAGTGGTCGAGCACCGGAAGCGACTCACTCCGGAATGGCAAATCGGGTGTCCCGAATTGTCCGAGCACATAGGCGGCGACCTCGCGACAATACGCTTTGTCATTGTCAGCCAACGCAAGCACGGCCAGAAAGACCGCCTGGTCACCGCCCGAAAGGTGCAGCAGAAGCGCGGCCGACGAACGAACGATGACGTCTTCGTTCGACAGGAAGCGAACCAGTTCAGGAGGCGAAAGGTCACTCATGCCCTTCCGGACAAAGTGCCGGGAAAGCAAAATTGCCTCGTCATCGCTGTCGAGCATACCGCCTACCCCTCAGTCCGTCACGCCAACTTCCATAGTATGGCAATCCCCATGCCTTCTTCGGCAAGACGCTTGAGCGCTATCGGCTCGATGACGGGCCCACCATCGAATGCGAACTGGATATGCTCGCATACAACGACGTTGCCGCTTTCAGCGAGCGGCGCTACGTTTATTCGCGTGAGTGCATGTTCGAGACCTTCGCCAAACTGATGCCACGTCTCCAGGCCCTCTGCGCTCGGGCCGTCGACCAGGTAAGCGTTGATTTTCTTCCCCGGTTCATCGAACCAGAAACGATACGCATGGCCTGCGGCCGCCGGCAGGTCGTCCGCTTCTTCCGGCTGCGGAGTTGACGGAGCGAAGGCGGACTCGGACGAAGGAAAGTAGTTGTCGATATGAAGGTGCACACCGATCCCCGCCAATGCCTTCACGAGTTCCGCACGCAGATAAACCATCGATGGCGGGTTGTCGTGGAAACAACCACACCACCAGTACGCCTGCCCCAGGGCACCGTAACGGGAAAGTGTTCGCTGCGCGCCCCTGAGTGCCCCGGCATGCGTGGCCAGTGCCTCCTCCAGGGCGGTCCAGTCCGTATGACCGCTCGCAGGTTCAACGGGATATTCCCAACGATGGAAATCCAGCGCCTTCCGATGGCCACTGGCCTTGCGCGCGATATGCATATGATCGCCCTGCACGCCAAGTTCAACATCGAGCAACGCGGGATCCGCGTCATCGATATCGATGCGCAACGTGCAGGTGAAGCGGTCTGGAGTGGCCATGGATTCCCTTCACAAGCCGAGTAGGTCAGGTTGGGCGGATCTTACGTCGGCATCATGTTGGCGTCCATGTGGTACATGACCCACACCGAACCAATGATGGTGATGACCACGATGATGGCGGTGAACAGGAACGAAAGCAGGGTCCAGCCGCCCTCGCTCTTCGCATCCACGTGCAGGAAGCAGGCGACGTGGACCACGATCTGCACCAGGGCGAACACGAAGATGGTGGCGATGGTGGCGCCGGGGCTGGATAGCGCCCCGGTCATCACCAGCCAGAACGGAATGGCGGTGAGCAGGATGGAGAGCGCCGAACCGATGACCAGGCTGCGCTTGCTGCCGTGCCCGTGCGTTGTGACGACATGTGCGGTCACCGGATGACTCCCAGCAGGTAAACAAAGGTAAAGACACCGATCCAGACGATGTCGAGGAAGTGCCAGAACATCGACAGGCACATCACCCGGCGGCGGTTGTCATCGCTGAGGCCGCGCTTGCCGATCTGCAACAGCAGCACGATGAGCCACACCAGGCCAAACGCCACATGCGTGCCGTGGGTGCCGACCAGGGTGAAGAAGCTGGACAGAAACGCGCTGCGGCCCGGGCCAGCGCCTTCCGCCACCAGCGTCGCAAACTCGTGCAATTCCACGCCAAGGAATGCCGCGCCCAGCAGGCCGGTGATGGCGAGCCATAGCATGGTCCGCCCGGTGCGCCCCGCCGCCATGGCCAGCATGGCCACCCCGAAGGTGATGGACGATGCCAGCAACAACCCGGTGTTCACCGCCACCAGCGACAGATCGAACAACTGCTTCGGCCCGGGGCCCCCGGCGTAGTTGCGGCTGAGCACTCCATACACCGCGAACAGCGAGGCAAAGATGAGCGCATCGCTCATCAGGTAGATCCAGAAGCCGATCATGGTGGCGCCGCCACTGTGATCGTGCTCCTCCCGTGCGTGCCACACCCGTGGCCCACTCTGAGTCGTTACCGTGGTGCTCATGTCAGGCCCCTGCCAGCGCGCGCGTCCGTTCGCCCTCGGTCGCTTTGACCTCGCTGGCGGGAATCACGTAGTCGCGGTTGTAGTTGAACGTGTGGATGATCGAGACAGCGATGATGCCGACGAAGCTGAGCGCGGCCAGCCACCAGATGTACCAGACCATCGCAAAGCCCAGGACGGTGCACAGACCAGCGACGATCACGCCCACGCCGGTGTTGCGCGGCATATGCACGGGCTGGAAGCCTTCCGTCGGCCGCTGGTAGCCATGCTCCTTCATGTCCTGCCACGCATCCAGGTCGTACACCACCGGCGTGAGCGCGAAGTTATAAGCGGGCGGCGGCGAGGAGGTGCTCCACTCCAGGGTGCGGCCGTTCCACGGGTCGCCGGTGACATCGCGCAGCGCCTTGCGCTTCACGATCCCCATCACGATGCTCATGACGAAGCCGAGGATACCGATGAGGATGATGACCGCGCCGATTGCCGCGACGACGAAGTACGGGCGAAGGGATACATCATCGAGGTGGTTGATACGGCGCGGTACGCCCATCAGGCCCACGATGTAGATAGGCGTCCAGGCCACCCAGTAACCCACCACCCAACCCCAGAAGGCGACCTTGCCCCAGAATGCATCCAACTTGAAGCCGAAGGCCTTCGGAAACCAGTACACCATGCCGGCAAACAGGCCGAACACCACGCCACCGATGATGGTGTTGTGGAAGTGCGCGACAAGGAACAGCGAGTTGTGCAGCACAAAGTCGGCAGCGGGCACGGCAAGCAGCACACCGGTCATACCGCCCACCACGAAGGTGAGCATGAACGCCACCACCCACATCATGGGCAGCTCGAAGCGGATCTCGCCGCGAAACATGGTGAACAGCCAGTTGAAGACCTTCGCGCCCGTCGGGATCGCGATGATCATGGTCGCGATGCCGAAGAACGAGTTCACCGAAGCGCCCGAACCCATGGTGAAGAAATGATGCAGCCACACCAGGTACGAGAGCAGCGTGATCACGACCGTCGCGTACACCATTGAGCTATAGCCAAACAGGCGCTTGCCGGTGAAGGTGGAGGTGATCTCCGAGTAGATACCGAACGCCGGAAGGACCAGGACATAGACCTCGGGATGACCCCAGATCCACACCATGTTCCAGTACATCATCGGGCTACCGCCCATCTCGTTGGTGAAGAAGTTGGTGCCGGCGTAGCGGTCAAGGATCAGCAGGAAGAAAGCGGCGGTAAGCGCCGGAAAGATCGCGATGGCGAGGATGTTGCTGCACAGCGCCGTCCAGGTGAACACCGGCATCTTCATCATGGTCATGCCGGGCGCACGCATCTTGATGATGGTGGCCACCATGTTGATCGCCGATAGCGTGGTGCCCACACCCGCGATCTCCAGCGACCACAGGTAGTAATCCACGCCGGAATCGGGGCTGTACTGAAGCTCGGCCAGTGGTGCGTACGAAAGCCATCCCGTACGCGCGAACTCACCGACGAACAGCGAGATCATCACTAGCACGGCACCGGCCGCCGTCAGCCAGAAACTGAGATTGTTGAGGTAGGGGAATGCGACATCGCGCGCGCCAATCTGCAGTGGCATCACGAAGTTCACGATACCTACGACCAGCGGAATGGCCACGAAGAAAATCATGATCGTGCCGTGCGCGGTGAAAATCTGGTCATAGTGGTGCGCGGCCAGGTACCCCTGGTTCGCGCCAAACGCCATGGCCTGCTGCGCGCGCATCATCAGCGCATCGGAAAACCCGCGCAGCAACATGATGATGCCGAGCACGATGTACATGATGCCGATCTTCTTGTGATCGACGCTGGTGAGCCACTCGCGCCACAACCAGCCCCAGCGCTTGAGCCAGGTAAGCACGCCGACGGCGGCCAGGCCAAGCACGGCCACCGCGATGAAGGTGCCTATCAGGATGGGTTCGTGGAGCGGAAGGGCGTCGAGCGAGAGCCGCCCGAGCAGCCCGTTGGGAGAGCTAGCATCTAGCATGGTCTTTCCGTGGGCAGGCCCAGGGGCGCGCAAGGCGCCCCGGGCGGGTCAATGAAGGGGTTCAGTGGCCGGCGTCCATCGGCGGCATGTCAGCGTGCGCATCGCCCGCCATCGTCATGTCGCCGTGCGTCGCACCATCTTTGGCGGCGTCGATTCGCATGATCTCGTTCTTGCACAGCGTGCCCGGGGCGATGCAGCGGTTCACGGCGCGCTGGAACGTATCCTTTGGCACACTGCCGAACTGCATCACCGGCACCTTTTCGCTCGGCTGGTCAAGGGCGATGTAACGCTCGGTCGACAGGGCCTCCGGGGAGCTCTTCACCTGCGCCACCCAGCGATCAAAGCCGGCCTGGTCCACGCCGTGCAGATGGAAGCGCATATCCGTGTAGCCGGCGCCGGTGTAGTTGCCCGAGTAGCCCCACGTGTCGCCCGGCTCGTTCAGCACCGCATGCAGCATGGATTGCATGCCAGGCATCGCGTAGATCATGCCGGCCAGGGTCGGTGCGTAAAACGTGTTCATCTGGCTGGTGGCGGTGATGGTGAAGCGCACCGGCACGTCCACCGGCAGCGCCAGCTCGTTCACCGTGGCGATGCCCTGTTCGGGGTAAATGAACAGCCACTTCCAATCCATGGCCACCACCTGGATCTCCAGGGGTTTCGTGCCTGCAGGAATGGGCCGGCCCGCCGAGATGCGATCCAGCGGCCGGAAGGGATCCAGCTTGTGCGTGGTCACCCAGGTAACGGCGCCGAGGATGCCGATGATGATAAGCGGGATGCTCCACACCGCCAGCTCGATACGCGTGGAGTGGGTGAAACCGGGATCGTAGGCCTGTGGGTTCTTTCCCTTGCGGTAGCGCAGGGCGAACACCACGATCAGGGTCATCACCGGCACGATGACAAGCAGCATCAGGCCGGTGGCGACAAGGATAAGGTCACGCTGCTGCCGGGCGATGTCCCCCGTGGGGTTCATCACCACCATGTCGCAGCCGGCGAGGAAGAGGGGCGCGGCCGCCATGCCGAGCCGTCTTGCCCATTTTGTGGTGAAGGTTTGACCAGTCATGGGCGCAAAGGCTAGGCCCATGACCTCCAATCAGTTTTGAGCCTGCGCAGTTTTTGCGGCGTGCTCGCTGGTTGCGACGTTTTGCCCTGCGGCTTAGTCAGGCAGCTTCGCGATCACCTTGATCTCAAACTGAAACCCATAGAGCCAGGTCACGCCCACGCATGTGATCGTTGGGTAAGGCGCTTCGCCCCAAAACTCCGGCACAACGGCCCAGATTCGCTCGAAGTGTTTGTCCGGGTCGACGATGAAGACGGTGGTGTCGACCACGTCGTCGAAGGTGAGGCCGGCGGCGGCGAGGACGCCGTTGAGATTGGTGAAGGCCAGGCGCACCTGGGCTTCGAGGTCGGGCTCGGGGGAGCCGTCCTCGCGGCTGCCGACCTGGCCGCTCACGAACAGGTGGCCGCCGGAGCGGACCGCGGGGGAATACCGGTTGCGCTCGTAAAGGGCCTGGCGGCCGGTGGGGAAGACGACATCACGCTTTGCCATGGGGTTACTCCATCTGGGGGCGCTTTGGCCCGTGGGGAACGATGGCTCCAATCTAGGCACCGGCCGGGGTGGGATAAACGAGCAACCGCACCCATCACTGTTTGTAGAATCCAAACAGTCCGACGTCGGCTGGGGGTAAGTTGTGGATCGTTTCGACGCCATGCAGGCGTTCGTACGGGTGGTGGAGACGCGAAGCTTCACCAAGGCCGCCGATACCCTGCATATGAGCAAGACCACGGTGACCCAGCTTGTGCAGCAGCTGGAGACGCGCCTGCGGGTGAGGCTGCTCAACCGCACCACGCGCAAGGTGAACGTTACCGCCGATGGCGCCGTGTATTACGAACGCGCCGTGCGGCTGCTCGCCGAAATGGATGATGCGGAGACCAGTCTTTCGAGCGCTTCAGCCGTGCCGCGTGGCCGGCTTCGTGTCGATGTGCCCAGCCCCTTCGCGCGGCTCGTGCTGGTACCCGCGTTGCCGGCATTCCATGCGCGTTACCCCGATATCCAGATCGACATGGGTGTCAGCGACCGTGTGGTCGACATCATCGGGGAGAACGTGGATTGCGTAGTGCGCGGCGGTACGCTGCTTGACCAGTCGCTGATGGCCCGCTCGCTGGGCGACCTTCAGCTGGGTGCCTATGCCGCGCCAGCCTACCTGGCAAATCACGGGACACCGATCGATCCACGCGACCTCGAAGGCACGCACCACCGCATCGTCGGCTTCCTGTGGGCACGTTCGGGCAAGACATACCCCTATGTCATGCAGCGTGATGGGGAGCAGGTGGAGGTGCAAGGCCAGCACGTGTTCGCTTTCGATGATGGGAATGCGTACCTGGCCGCGGGTGTGGCTGGGCTCGGCGTGATCTGGCTTCCCACCTATATGGCGGAGGCACACCACGAGCGTGGGGAGCTCGTCCCGCTGTTCGCGGACTGGTCATTTGAATCCATGCCGATGCACGTGGCGTACCCGCCTAACCGGCACGTGAGCGCGAAGCTTCGGGTGTTTATTGATTGGGTGGTGGAACTGATGCAGGGGAAGACGCTTTGATACCGCATTTTACGGACCATGCCGCGAATGAGCGCACCTACCTGGCGTGGGTGCGGACAGCGATCGCCGTGATGGCCTTCGGGTTTCTGCTGGAGCGCTTCGATCTGTTCCTGGCGTTTGCGCTGGCAACGGGCCCGCATACAGCCGTGCACGTGAACACCCGCGCCACGGAACTGTTAGGGCTGGGTTTGATACTGGTCGGGGCGTGGATGACGTGGCTGGCTACGCTGCGGTATCACCGGAACAAGCGGCAGATTGCGGATGAGGACAACCACAGTTATTCGGGCACGGGGCCGCAGAGGGTGCTCTCGTGGCTCGTGGTGGTGATTGGGATCTTCCTTGTGGGGTATGTGGCCCGGCAGCTGGTGGTGATTTCGTTGTAGGTGGGGGTGAGGGGATCGCGCGCGAGCGCGCTCCTACAGGGGGCGACGATCCCTGATGGGCATAGACGTCTGGATTGTCGGCGGGATTATTGGAGGAGGCGGTTGATTTCTTCGACGTCGCTGAGCTGGGCGGCGCCGACGCTGCGCTTCAGCAGCAGTTTGTTGAGGATGAACTGGTGGCGGAGCGAGGTGTACTGGGTGCGCACTTCGGCGAGGATCTGGATGGCCACCACGACGTTAGTCAGGCTCTGCGTGCCGATGTCGTAACCAGCGCGCAGCGACGCCAGTGATTTCTTCGCCGATTCGACGGCCGTGCGTGCGTCATCGACCTGGCTGATGCCGGCGACCACCAGATTGAAATAATTGTAGGCATCACGGGCGGCCTGACGGCGCGACGATTCCAGATCACCCTGGTCGGCATCGCGCTGGTGGATGGCCTGGCGCACTTGCGACTGGGTAAGGCCACCGCTGAACAGCGGTACCGCGACCACCAGGCCAATCGTGGTGCTGCCCGGGCCGTAGCCCGCGCCGCCGCGATTCACGTTGGACCACGAACCGAGCTTGTCGTAACCCACGGCCAGGTTCAGCGTGGGCAGGTGGCCACTGCGCGCCGCGTTGATCGAGTGCTCATCGGCCTTGACCAGGTGCGTAGCGGCGACCACCGAAGGGTTCTGTTCCTCAGCCTGCTTTACCCACACGGTCGCATCGTCCGGCGTGGGGCGATCCATCGGCAGATCATCGCGCAGCGTCTTCAGCGTGCCCGGCTCCTTGCCCGTCAGCTGCTGCAGGGCGCGGCGTGCATCCTTTAACGCGTTTTCCGCATCGACGCGCTCGGACTTGATGAAGAGGTAGTAGGCGTGCGACTGGGTCAGGTCGGCTTCCGGTGCAAGGCCCTTGTCGAACAAGGTTTGCGCCTGGTTGTACGACTGGTGGTATGCGTCCTCATAGGACTGGAACACCTCGACCTGGTCCTGCGCCACGAGCACGTTGAAGTACGCCTGGGTCGAGCGGACGTACAGGTCCTGCAGCTCCCCTTCGTACGTCGCGTTCTGCGCTTCGGCGGTCTGCTGCGCCTGGCGTTCGCGGGCGAACTTGGAAAGATCGACCACGGTCTGGTCGAGGTTCAACGTGAGGTCGCGCTGGCGGCTGTGACCGTCGCCGCCGTTCACGGGGGTGCCATCGCTGTTGGTGTTGTTCGAATAGGCCGGGTGGAACTGCTGCAGGCTGAGGCCCGCGGAGAGCTGTGGCAGCAAGGCAGCACGAGCCTGGGGGACGCCTTCGGCCACCACCAGCCGGCGTGCATCCGCACTTTGCAGCACGGGGTCGTTGGCCACCGCCTCGCGGTAGATGTCCATGAGGTCTTCGGCGCCAGCCACGGCGGGCAAACCGCCGGTGAGGGCCAGCAGGCCGGCAAGGCAGGCCGAGAGGGTGTTCTTACGCATGGACGGGTTCCCTAAACGCACGGAGGCTTCCCGGCGTTGAGCAACTACCGTGCCACGGTCACAGGCTCGTTCTATCCCACTGTTTCTTCGAAGGTTCGCATGAGCCGGCGTAAAGCGCCGCTGTCCGGAATCGTGTCCGCGGACAACGCAGGCCGGACAGTACCGGTCATGGGCTGGCCGGCAGGTTGAGCGCCGAACGGACCGTCAGTTCGTACCAATGCTCCTTTCCGCGGGCATCGTGGTACTTGCGCAACACCGGCGCCAGCTCGTTCTCGGCGCACCACGTGGCGAACACCTTCCACGCCGCGTTGTACGGGTGGGTGGGGTTGCGGATGTCGTACTCCGGGGTCCAGCGGAACGTCTGCAGGATGAGGGCGACCGTGTTGTTCTGCCCGGCGCCCAGCTGGACCGGGCGTACCTCGGCGCCGGCGAGGATGCGCGAGGTGAACTCCGTTTTCGCCGTATCGAAGAACTCCTGCACCTGGCGCAGGTCGCGCTCGCCACAGGGGCCGTTGCTGCTGGCACTGCGCTCAAGGTCCTGCATGCAATCGGCCTTGATGCAGTTCTCGGTGATGCGCAGCATCGCGCCTAGGGTCGAAGAGGACATGGTGTGAACCTCGGTGTGCGTTCTCAGCGGTTGGCGACGTTCGGGGCAGGCTCGGCTTGCCAGCCGCCACCCAGCGCCCGGATCAGGTCCACGGTGGCGCCAGCCTGTTCGCCGCGCAGCCGCACCTCGTTAAGTCTCGCGCCCAGCACCACGCGCTCGGCATCCAGGATGTTCAGGTAGGCCACCGATCCATCCTCATATTGCGCTTTCGACAGGCCGAAGGCACGTGTGGAAGCGTTCACCGCATCGCCTTGCACGGCGGTCTGCGCCTGGAGGATGCGTAGATTGGAGAGGCTGTCCTCCACCTCCCGAAACGCCACCAGCACCTGGCCACGGTACTGGGCCACGCTTTCTTCGTAACGCGCCTTGGCCTGTTCCAGGTTGCCCTTCCTCACCCCCCCGTCGAACAGGGGCAAATTGATGGCGGTACCCACCAGTGGTCCCAGCAGGAAGCTGCGGCTCGACCACTTGAATACGTTGCTCAGGCTTTCTGCTTCGTACCCGCCGGTGCCGGTCAGCACGATGGAGGGGAAGTAGGCGGCGCGGGCCACGCCCACCCGCGCGTTGGTGGCGGCCATGGCACGCTCGGCCGCCGAGACATCCGGCCGCCGCTCGAGCAGGCTGGATGGCAGGCCGGGCGGGATGTGGAGCTCCACGGGTTGAAGTGGCGCGGGCGCGAAGGTGAAATTCGCCGGCGCCTTGCCCAATAGCACCGCCAGCGCGTGCTCGGTCGTCGCGCGGGCGCGCCGCGCGGACATGGCATCGGATTTTGCCGTCGCCAGTTCCGCCTCGGCCTGCGCCCTGTCCAGATCGGTCACCTCACCGGCCTCGTAGCGGTTCGAAACGAAGGTCAGCGTGTCCTTCCGCAGCTCAATCGCGCGGTCGTATACAACAATCTCCGCATCCAGCTCGCGCAGCCGGAAATAGTTCTGGGCCACATCGGCCTGCAGCATCAACTGCACCGACTGATACAGCGCCTGCGATTCCTGGCGCTCGGCCTTTGCCGCCGCCACCGTGGAAGCGACCCGGCCAAAGAGATCCACCTCGTAAGAGATATTCGCCTGCGCCCGCCACACGGTCTGCGCATCCGGGCGCACGCCGGTATCCGGCACACCGAGGGACTCGGGCGCGTTCTGCTGCCGCGTGGGGCCGAAGCCGGCGGAGATATTCGGGAAGCGAGCCGCGCCCGTCGTACGCTCGGCGGCTCTCGCCTCCTGCACGCGAGCTGCCGCCACGGCGAGGTTCGTGTTGCCAGCCATCGCCTGCGTTTCCAGCTCATCCAGCTGCGGCTCGCCGAACACCTTCCACCACTCACCGCGGCCCGCAGCCTCCGCCGGCAGCGCCGGTTGCCAGCTCCCTTGTGCGTCGGCGCCAAGCGATTCCTTATACGCCGGCGGGGGTGCTACATCGGGCACCTTGTACTTTGGCGCCAGCGAGCAGCCGGCCACGCCACACGCGACAAGCACACCAAGCAAAGCGATATGCGTACGCATCAGCTGGCCCTCTCCGGCAAGGCATCCTCGATACCGATGACGCGCCCGTTGCGGCCGTGCTTGTCCTCGAGCTGGTGCGCGCCCGCCAGCGCACGCATGAGCACGTAGAACACGGGTGTCAGCAGCAGGCCGAATAGCGTGACACCCAGCATGCCGAAGAACACCGCGATGCCCATGGCGTGCCGCGTCTCGGAACCTGCGCCGTGGGAAAACACCAGCGGCACCACGCCCATGATGAAAGCAATGGAGGTCATGAGGATCGGGCGCAGACGCAGGCGGCTGGCCTCGATCGCCGCCTCCACGATGCTGCGACCCTGTATCTCCAGCTCGCGCGCGAACTCGACGATCAGGATGGCGTTCTTCGAGGCCAGGCCGACCAGCACCATCAAGCCCACCTGGGTGAAGATGTTGTTGTCGCCGTTATCCAGCCATACGCCGAACAACGCGCACAGCAGGCTCATCGGCACGATCAGGATCACCGCCAGTGGCAGCGTAAGGCTTTCGTACAGCGCGGCCAGGGTGAGGTAGACGAGCAGCAGGCTGACCGGGAAGACGATCACGGCGGTGTTGCCGGCGATGATCTGCTGGAAGGTCAGGTCGGTCCATTCGAGCTTGAACCCGCGCGGCAGGGTTTCCGCCGCCAGGCGCTCCACCGCGGCTTGCGCCTCGCCCGAGGAATAGCCCGGCGCCGGCCCGCCGTTGATATCGGCGGCAAGGTAGCCGTTGTAGCGGACGACGGATTCTGGCCCGTACGTGGTCGAGACCTTTACCAGCGACGAAAGCGGGATCATTTCCCCCGCCGCATTGCGGGTCTTCAGCTGGCCGATGTCCTCCGGGTGCGCACGGAACGGCGCATCGGCCTGCACGCGCACCTGGAACACGCGGCCGAAGCGGTTGAAGTCGTTGACGTACTGCGAACCCAGGAACACCTGCATGGTATTGAACACGTCGGTGACGGCTACGCCCAGTTGCTTGGCGTTGTCGCGATCCAGGTCCACCTTCAGCTGCGGCACATCGATCTGGTAATTGGTGAACGCCGGACCCAGCTCGGGCGTCTTCGCGGCCTTGCCAAGGAAGTTCTTCGTGACCTCGTTCAGCGCCGTATAACCCTGCGCACCGCGGTCCTCGATCTGGAACTTGAACCCGCCCAGCGTGCCGAGACCAAGCACCGGCGGCGGTGGAAACACCGCAATGAACGCGCCCTTGATGGCGGCATACTTCTTGTTGAGCGCCATGGCGATGGCGCCAGCCGATTCGCTGGCACCGTGACGATCGGCCGAAGGGGTGAGTTTCAGGAACATCACCACGGAGCTGGACGAGTTCACGAAGCCGTTGATCGAAAGGCCCGGGTGCTGCACGGCGTGCTCCACGCCGGGTTGTTCGAGGCCGATGCGGCCCATCTCACGGGTGATCGCTTCGGCGCGATCCAGCGAGGCACCGTTTGGCAGCTGCGCGATGGCAATGATGTACTCCTTGTCCTGCAGCGGCACGAATCCTCCCGGCACGATGTGGCCCATGAACGCGGCACCGCCCAGCAGCACGAGGTACACCACGACCATGACCCATTTGTGCTGGATGACGCCAGCGACGCCGCGGCCGTAATAGTCGGAGCCCCGCTGGAACACCCGGTTGAACGCGCCAAAGAACCGGCCAAGCACACGATCCATACCGCGCGTGAGCCAATCCTTGGGCTCGTCCCTGCCTTTCAGCAGCAAGGCGGCCATGGCCGGTGAGAAGGTCAGGGAGTTGAACGCCGAGATGACCGTGGAAATAGCGATGGTCATCGCGAACTGCTTGTAGAACTGGCCCGTAAGGCCGGACATGAAGGCCAGGGGCACGAATACCGCAACCAGCGTCAGCGCGATCGCCACGATGGGCCCGCTCACTTCGGACATGGCCTGGTAAGTCGCATCCCGCGCCGGTAGACCCGACTCGATGTTTCGCTCGACGTTCTCCACCACCACGATCGCATCGTCCACCACGATACCGATGGCCAGCACCATGCCAAACAGCGATAGGGCGTTGATGGAATACCCAAGGATCAACAGCAAGGAGAACGTGCCGACGATCGATACCGGCACTGCCAACAGCGGAATGAGCGACGCTCGCCAGGTTTGCAGGAACAGGATGACCACCAGCACGACCAGGATCACTGCTTCGATCAAGGTGTGGATCACCGCCTCGATACTTGCACGTACGAACGTCGTCGGGTCGTACACAATGCTGTACTCCACGCCGGGTGGCATATCCGGCTGAAGCTCTTTCATCGCCTCGCGCACGTCGTGCGATACCTGCAGCGAGTTCGCCCCGGGCAGCTGGAAGATCCACAGCGCGGCGGCTTCCTTGTTATCCAGGAGTGCCCGTGAGCCAAACTCGGCCGCGCCCAGTTCCACGCGCGCGACGTCACGCAGGTGGATCAACGCGCCCGCCTCACTCTTCAGCACAATGTCGCGGAACTCATCCTCGGTCTGCAGGCGTCCCTTGGCGTTGATGCTAAGCTGCAACGGCACCTGCCCTTTCATCGGTGAGCCGCCGATAAGGCCGGCAGCCACCTGCACGTTCTGCTCGCGGATGGCGGCCACCACATCCGCGGCGGTGAGGTTGCGCTCCGCCAGCTTCTGCGGATCGAGCCACACGCGCATGGCGTAGTCACCAGAGCCCTTGATCACCACCTGGCCCACGCCGGTAATCCGCTCCAGGCGTTCCTTGACGTTGATCAGCGCGTAATTGCGCAGGTAAGTCTGGTCGTAGCGGTTGTCCGGGGAGATAAGGTGCACCACCAGCGTGAGTGTCGGTGAGGACTTGATCGTGGTGACGCCGAGCAGCTGTACATCGGGTGGCAGGCGCGGCAACGCCTGCGATACGCGGTTCTGCACCAGCTGCTGGTTCTTGTCCGGATCCGTGCCGAGGCGGAACGTAACGGTGAGCGCCATGTTGCCATCGGCACTGGCCTGGGATTGCATGTAGAGCATGCCTTCCACGCCGTTGATCTGCTCCTCCAGCGGCGCGGCCACGGTATCGGCCAGCACCTTGGGATTAGCACCGGGATACGAGGCATAGACCACCACCGAGGGCGGCACCACCTCGGGATACTCCGAGATCGGTAATGCGAACACGGAAATGACGCCGGCCAGCAGGATAAGCGTGGAGAGCACCCACGCGAAGATCGGCCTGTCGATGAAGAAGCGGGAGATATTCATGGCATCTCGCTATGGCCGACAGGGTCAGCGACTGGCGACGGGATCGTTCTCGCCGGACATGGCGACGACCTTGGGTTTCACGGCATCACCGGGATGCACGCGCTGGAAGCCGCTGACGATGATTCGCTCACCCGGCTTCAGGCCCGTATCCACGATGCGCAGGCCATCGACAAGGTTGCCGAGGGTGACCTCGCGGTACTGCGCCTTGCTCTTGTCATCCACCACCAGCACGTACTTTTTCGCCTGGTCGGTGGAGATGGCACGGTCGTCGATAAGAATGGCGGGATGGGGCAGGCCGGCGCCCACCGATACCCGCGCGAACAACCCAGGGACCAGGGCGCCGTCGGGATTATCGAAAGCTGCACGCACCCGGATAGTCCCGGTGGTGTTATTCAACTGGTTATCCACCGAGGCCACCTTGCCAACCCGCGGTGTGCCTTCATCCGTAGCCAGGCCCAGGTGGACCACGACCTCGCGCTGGCCGACCTGGCTGAGATAACGCAGGTACGTCTGCTCATCCACGTCGAAGTCGGCGTAGATCGGCGACATGGAGACCAGGGTGGTGAGGGAGGGCGAGCTGTATCCGGCCGCGACGATGTTGCCGACGGTGCGTTCGGCGCGTGAGACCTTGCCATCGACCGGTGCGTTGATCGCGGTGTAATCCAGGTTCACGCGCGCCTCGGTGAGTGCGGCTTCCGCAGCCTTTACGTCGGCGGTCGCCGTCAGCGACGCGTTGTAGCGATCGTCGAAGTCGCGCTTCGAGATGGCATTGCCCGCCTGCAGTTTCTGCGCGCGAGCGTAGTCTGCCGTGGTGAACACCGCGCGCGCCCTGGCGGCGGCGACCTGCGCCGTAGCGCGGTCTACGGCGGCTGCATAGGGGCGCGGGTCGATCAGGAAGAGCGGATCGCCCTTCTTAACGGTCTGCCCGTCCTTGAAATACACCTTCATGATGGTGCCGGGCACCTGCGCCCGGATATCCACGCGCTCGATCGCCTGCAAGCGGCCCGAGTAGGTTTGCCACTCGGCCACGGGTTTGTTCACCACCTGGGCGACATCCACCTCGGTGGCCTGCGCGGCGGCATCGGGCGCGTGCTTTCCGCAGGCGGTCAACAGCACGGCGAGCGGCAACATGACCGCGACAACCGTGGAAGGAAGGCGATGAGCGAGGTTCATGGATTTGTCCCCAACAGCGGATGCGGACGTACGGGCAGCTCGTGCCGAGTGTCGGGGGCGCAGGCATGCGCCCGATAGAACCGCCCTGCTGCTATTTGGATGCGATCGCAAGGCCGCTCGTGGCGGATTGGCCATAGCGAGCGTGCGATGGCATGCCGCTGCAAGTTGTGGTGGTTTGGTGCTACCGGGTGTCCCGCACCAACGTGTGCGACCCGGGGCCGCGAGGGTTTATCCTCTTGGCTCCCCACGAGGCCTGGCCATGAGTGATTCCAAACCGGTGCTTATCGAGACCACGGGCGCGGGCGGCTACCAGGTCGCCATCGCCGCGCAAGGTCCTACGTTCTTTGCCGATGAGCCCGCCGAACTGGGTGGCCTTGCAACCGGCCCTACGCCGTACGAACTGCTGAGCAGCGCGCTGGGTGCCTGTACGGCCATGACGATGCAGATGTATGCCCGGCGCAAGCAATGGCCCGTCACCGGCGTCCAGATAGCGGTATCGCACAGCCGTGATGCCGCCGGTCGCGATCACTTCGATCGGCAGATCTACGTCGATGGTCCGCTCGATGAGACCCAAGTGGCCAAGCTGATGGATATCGCCGAGCGCTGCCCGGTGGGCAAGACGCTCGGCGGCGGTGCCGACATCACGTCGCGGCGCGTCACATTGCCACCGGGGCATGCCCACGAACCACCGCGGGATACGATGCACGAGCCCGCCATGGTCAAGGCGTGCGACGAGTTCGACAAGACCGGTTGAGTTACATGCGCATCAGGCTCACGTCGCCCACCAGGGCGTAGTTGTGCATCGGGCGTTGTGAGCCGTCGCTTGCCGTGTACAGGTCGGTGTCGCCGGCGGAGTCACGGATGTTGCTGCGTGGGCCACCCGTGCGGCCGGCGATGGATGGCGGCTCCGCGGGGTCGCCCCAGCCGAGGCTGACCTTGGTGACGGTGGCAGGCAACGGCGTCTTGAGCGTGAGCCTCAGCATGTCACCGGCGATCACTTCGACGGCCGCAATCAGGTTGTTATCGGCCGTGCTCGCGGGCACCACGGCGTTGTTCGCATCACGCAGGTCCAGGCCGTAGTTCCTTGTGGGCGCGACCCACGATGTATCCAGCGTAAGAACACCGTCAGGTACGTTGAACACGACGTAGATCGTGCGCGGTCCGGTGACCATGGCCATCACCATGTCGAGCGCCGGATTACGCATGGGGAAGCCGGCCTGGCGGTCTTGCACGAGCTGGAAGATCGCGCGCGCGAAATAGCGGCCCTGCCAGCGATGGCTTTCATTGGTCAGGTGCAGCATGGGCTGCCCTACCGACGATTCATCGAAGTAGTCGAAGAGATACTGCGGGTTCACCATGCGCATCGTGGCGCTCGCCAGGCAGGCATCTCGTTGCGCCAACGCGATGAACGGGTTGCAGAACGCCATGCTGCCGCTGCCGTAGCTGTTATGGCTGCATACCTGGGCCACCAGCCACAGCGGTCGCCAGGCCTGCTCAGGCACCAGCACCTGGCAGAGCTTCGTCCAGTGCGCCGCCTCCAGTGCCTTCAGTTTCGAGGCGTAGGTTTTCCGCGTTTCGCTGAGCCCGGTGGAATCCGCTTCGCCCTGTTGCCAGGTCGTCGCGAGCCAGCCGATGTTGCCGCCCGTGGTCGTGGCTTCGGCGCGCATCAAGCCGATCATGTTCTGCAGGCGCAGCTGGCTGTTCTTCCAGCCCTGGTAGCCGCTGAGGTTATCGGCGGCAAGGAAGCTGGCGAAGTAACCGATCGGCCTGCCGCCTTCGCCGCTGGTGAAAGCGCTGTACTGACTGAACTGTGCAGCGAACGGGACGCCGGTCAGCGCGGTGGTGTACTCCACCAGGCCGTCGGCACACGCATTCGTTCCCACTTCGCCGCCCGTGCCGTGGCCGCCGTCGTATTCCACCAGTGGCGCAAGGCGGGTCATCGCCGTGGGATCGGTACCGGGGCGCACACCGCCATTGAAGGTGACGTTGGCATAGATCTCCTGCAACGTCAGTGCGGGCCGGCCACCGGTGCCCACGGCGTTGGACTGGCCATGGAACATGATCAACTCGCGGCGTGCGCGCGTGATCACATTGGTGGCTGGTATATCCGCCGCCGCCGCATCGTCACTGAAAAGTGCAGACAGGCCGGCGAGGCCAGTGGCGCTGGCAACACTCACGCCGCCGATGGCAGCCAGGCTCTGTCGCAAAAAGTCGCGGCGTGGCCGCGAGGGATCATCCTCTTTCATCGTGGCGCCTCACATGCGGGGAGGGGGATGGCGCTGTGAGTTCGATGGTAGAGGTTTGAAGCCGATGCGCGAGCGGCATTGCCGTCTTCGCGCATCGGTTCAATTTAGTGTGGGAAAGATGTTTCCCGCGCGTGAGCGCTGTATTACCAGGGCAGCGTCTTGCCAAGGTAGGTGAACGTGCCCGTCGGGCCGTTCGCATCGAGCAGTGCCATCTCGACGCTCGACTTCGCACCCGTCGGCACATCGATCTCGCCGTGTCCGCCGTTCATTTCCGTCTTCACGTAACCCGGGTGGATCGCATTCACCTTCACGTTCGTATCGCGCAGTTCATAAGCGAGGTGGATGGTCCACGCGTTCACGGCGCTCTTGGAGACGTTGTAGGCCGGGATCTTGAAATCGAAGATCGGCGACTTCGGATCGAGGTGCATGGCGAACGAACCCAGCTGGCTGGAGACGTTGACGATCCGGCCGGCCGGCGAGGCCTTGATCAGCGGCAGGAAGGCGTTGGTGACTTCAACGACGGCGAACAGGTTCGTATCGAAGGTATCGCGCCACACCTGCAGCGACTGCTGCGACGGCTTCTTGTCCAGCGCATCGAGCAGGATGCCGGCGTTGTTCACCAGGATATCGAGGCGGCCGTACTTGTCGGTCACATGCTTGACGGCGGCAACGATCGAGCCGGCATCCGTCACATCGAGCACGATCGGATCGACCGGCAGGCCTGCATCGCTGAGCTTCTTGGCGGCTTCCTTCGTGCGGGCCTCGTCGCGGCCGGCCAGCAGGGTACGCACGCCGGTCTCGGCAATCTGGCGGACGGTTTCGAAGCCAATACCACGGGTCGCGCCCGTGACCAGTGCAACCTTTTGCGAGTCATTCATTGCGGTACATCTCCAAGGGTGAGGCATTGGGGTTGGACATCCTTGTTCACCTATGGGCACTTTGGCGGTGATGCAACCGTGGGTTGTCTACCGAGTGGCCGCTCACGCGTTACCGGGGTGATACCCCACGGGTGGGGTACCGGAACGCTCATCATGTCATTGCTTCGCCACCGTGTTGTACCGCTTTGTCTCGCTTTTTCTGTACTCGCCGCCGCAGGCTGTGCCAGTAATCGGTTGCTGCCGCTGAAACCTATGCCCGCCACACCGGTCGACCTGAGTGGCGACTGGCAGCTCGACCCAACCCGAAGCGAAGACCCTGCGCAGAAGCTGGCCCTGGAGCAAAGCGGCTCGGGTGGTGGACGCGGCGGCGGCCATGGGGGTGGGCACGGCGGCCACGGGGGCGGCTTCGGTGGTGGTGGGATGGGCGGGGGAGGTATGGGTGGCGGTGGCATGGGCGGTGGCGGGATGGGCCACGGTGGCATGGGCGGCGGCGGTGGCGGTGGCGCGTCGCCCGGTTCCGGCAACCGGGCCAACGGCGGCGACGGCATCACCAAGCAGACGCCCTGGCCCACGCATATCGTAATTGCGCAGGACATGACCACCCTGCATGTCGAAGGGGACGGCGTGCGCCGCGACGTGCCCCTGTCGTCGAAGGGCACGGGCGATCCGCGTGATCCGATCACCGGCTGGTACGGCAGCGAGTTTGTCGTCGAATCGGGCAACCCGGCGCGGATGCAGGTGACGCAGCGCTATTCGCTTTCGGCGGATGGGCGGCAACTGTCGATTCGTACTGACCTCGCGGCAAAGCGGATGAAGGAGCCGGTGACTGTGTGGCGGGTGTTCAACCGAACGGACTCACCCACTCATTGACTGTCGGTTGCGGGATTGTTGTCACCGCGATATCGTCCTTCGCAGCTCATCAACCACGCGTTGAAGGAGTACCGAGGCCGTTCCTAGGGGCGGCCTCAGACTTTTTGGCCTATCAAAAAGTGATGAAGCGCCATTCCTCTTCTTCGCATAGGTGGCAGCAGTCGATCGGCACCGACCCTGCGGCCAAGCGGATGAGAGAGCCGGTGACTGCGTCGCGGGTGCTCAGCCGCGTCGCACAAGGTGAAACATGAACGGGGTGGGTTCGATGCGAGGATCCCCGCGGCGTACAGGTTTGCCAGTCTTTCCGCCAGGCCCGCGGAGGAGCCGACCATTCACCGGTTCATTGACCGAAGGACTAGGCGCCGCGCTATCGCAGTGCGGTGGATGAGCGATATTATGGATTGGATGCAACTACGCCAAAGAGGGGGCGGAGATGGACCTTTCGGAACTGAAGCGATGGAGAAAGATGGTCCCCGCAATAATGCTCGCATGCGCGATATGGCCGCTCATTCAATCATTTCTAAAGTTTCTTTCGAAGGATCTTGGATATGTTGGCGATGACGATAAGCTGTTCTCACTCTTACTCGCTGGCTTAGGCGTTCCCGTCGCCGTAATTTATGATGCTTTAGATTTTAGGCGCGTCCTTTCTTGGCCTTCCAGTATTCGTACACACCTTGCAACAGGTCTCTGGACAATCATATCCAGCTCGTCGGAGGGTCAAGGTTTGGTCTTAACCACCATGCCTTCCGAGAAGGATATGGTTCGCCTTTTTTATAAGCAGATCGATGCCGACGAATCATTAAAGGAGCTCGCTAATCGAGTCAGGAGTAACGGGCTCGCGGCGTCTAGTTGCGTCGACGGATCCCTCATCCTCGGATCGATTGGTTTCATTACAGTTGTAGTGAGTATCTTCGTAGATAACCTTGCATTAATTCTTTGGGGGACTTGTCTCAGTGCCGGCTCTGTACTCTGCTATTGGATGATCCCACTGCTTACACAGAGGCACTTGGACCTCAGCCGAGATCAGTTGACGCACATCGACCTATTTGGTCGGGATAAATTGATTTCTGATTACAAGAAGATGGCTAAATTGAATGGCTGAAAAGATTCTCCGTGCCATCCGGCTCACTCAGGAAGGACTACGCGAGCGGTCATCTGCTACCTGGATCGTCGCTTTCTCGGGGGGCAAGGATTCCACGGCGCTCCTCAAGATACTCTGCGCAGCTCTCCGGGGAGTTCCCGAGTTCCGCGGGCAGGTCCATGTCCTCTACTGCGACACTGGTGTAGAAAACCCGGTTCTCGACGAATATGTTGTTCGCTTGATGGAGCGTGTAAGGGACGAGCTATCAAGACTGAATCTGCCTATAAGCGTAAACGTGATTCGTGCGCCTGTGGAAAAGCGATTCTTTGTAAAGATTGCTGGTCGTGGATATCCACCTCCTACAAATGCTTTTCGCTGGTGTACGAAAGACCTTCGTATTCTTCCGGTGTCAGATTTCATTGACCGCGTCGCATTGCAGGGTGATGTTGTTGTGGCACTGGGATCAAGGCTCGACGAAAGTGAACAACGGAGGCGTTCAATTGATCGCTTCGGAGGCGGTCACTGGCAGACGCAACGGGAGGCCAAGAGAAAGTACGATATCTTTCTTCCTCTGCTTGATTTCGACCTTGGTGCCGTTTGGGATGCCGTTTTCTCGTTAGGTGTCCCAGATTCAATCAACGCTGCGGAGTTAGAGAAGCTTTACCGTGGCGCTAGCGGAGAGTGCCCGATAATTAAACACGTGCAAGCCAATCCTTGCGCGAAGGTTCGCTTCGGTTGCTGGACTTGCACGGTAGTCAGGAAGGACAAATCGGCGGAAAATCTGATTGCTGAAGGTCATAGTTTGCTGTTGCCTTATCTCAATGTTCGCAACTGGCTATCAGAATATCGAAACGATCTGTCTACACGTTGGCCGATCAGGAGATCAGGGGTTAATGCGCCCGGCCCATTCACTCTCAAGGCACGTATAAAAATTCTGAATGTTCTTCGTGATCTCGAAGCTACTACTGGGCGATTTCAACTGGCACCTGATGAACTCGGTGCAATGCGCCGCCTGATGCTGGACGACCTAGACAAAGAGCGCGAGATTTTTGGTCGGGCGTCTGCAAGCCATAGAGGAATACTCAAGGCGACGAGGGTACGCCCACGCCACGTCGAGTAGGCGACTGTATCAGGCCCCGCTGTCGATCGCAGGTCAACATTCCACCACGACGACCACCTTTCCTCCTGCACGGCCACTCTCCACCAGGTCGAGCGCTGCGTTGCCTTCGGCCAGCACGAAACGCTTCGCTGACAACACCGGCCGCAGCTTGCCCGCATCCACGAGCATGGACGCCTCCGCCATGATCTCGCCGTGGTGCTCTCGGCCTTTGCCACTGAGTAGCGGCATCAGGGTGAACACACCAGAGTAGGTCGCCGCGCGGAAGGACAACGGCGCCAGCGCGTGCGTGCCCCAGCCGAGGCTGCTGACCACGTGCCCCCCGTAGCGGCGTGCGGCGACGAACGCGGCATCGAGCGTGGCACCGCCCAGGGTGTCGTACACGATGTCGAAGCCTTCGCCGGCGGTATGTGTTTCGACGACAGCCTCGATCGGCGTGTCGCGATCGATCCATGTGGCGCCCAGGCTTTCGATGATGGCCTGCTGGGTTTTGCTGCCGGTGGCGAACACACGTGCACCACGCGCGGCGGCGAGTTGCACCGCCATGCTGCCGACACCACCCGCGCCAGCGATCACCAGCACGTTCTGGCCAGCGCGCACATTGGCGCGATCAACCAGGCCTTCCCATGCCGTGATGAAGACGAGCGGGAGTGCGGCGGCGTCGGTCAACGCCAGCGTGCTCGGTGCGTGCGCCAGAAGGCGGGCATCCACGGCGGCGTACTGGGCAAGGGAGCCTTGCACACCACCCACGCCTCCGGTCATGCCGTACACCGCATCGCCTGGCTCAAAACCTTCAACGCCCACGCCCACGGATTCAACGTGACCGGCCATGTCGATGCCCAGGATGGCCGGGGCCGGCTGCCGGGCATGCGCGCCCTGGCCCGCACGAATCTTGCCGTCCAGCGGGTTGAGGCCGGCGGCGGCAATGCGGACCAGCACCTGACCGGGACCGGCGACAGGCCGCTCGACGGTCTCGAGGCGGAGGGGTTGGCCGGCGGCTTCGAGGCGAAGAGCGGTCATGGTGGCGTGGGTGGTCATGGGCGTGCTCCGGGGCGACGGCGTCGCTGTTGTGGATACCTTAGGCCATGCGCCCCCGCATGAGAACGCCCGCATTTGCACGATAGCCATGCATAAATGCATGATCCGCCTATGGAATGGAGCGACCTGAAGATCTTCCTGGCCGTGGCACGCGGGGGCACCCTGGGCGCCGCCGCCCGTGACCTTGGCCAGACCCAGCCGACGATGGGGCGACGGATTCGCGCGCTGGAGGAGGCACTGGGCATAACGCTGTTCCAGCGCACCAGCGAAGGTTTCGTGCTTACCGACGAAGGCGCCGCCGTACTGGCCCACGCCGAACGAATGGAAGCGGAAGCGCTGGGTATCGCACGCGCTGCCAGCGGGCAGGTGGGTTCGCTTGATGGCGTGCTGCGTGTCTCGTCATCGGATTGGTTCGGTGCACATGTGCTCACACGAGCGGTCGCTGCGCTCGGTGTGCGCCACCCCGCGGTCGTGGTTGAACTCATCACCGATGCACGGCTGCTTAGCCTTGCCCGTCGCGAGGCCGACCTCGTGTTCCGCATCACGCCTTTTGACGAACCAGACATCGCGCAACGTCGCTTGATGACGATGCCTTACGCGGCGTACCGCGCTGTGGGCAGCACGGTCGTCGATCGCCTGGTCACGATGGATGCCGCCTTTGGCGGCATGCCGGATGTGGCATGGCTACAACAGCGTTTGCCAGAAGCGAGGATCGCTTTCCGCAGCAACAGCCGTGAAGCGCAGGGCCGTGCGTGTGCACAAGCTGTGGGTATTGCGGTACTGCCCTGCCCGCTTGGCGATGCCATTCCAGGCATCGAGCGCATCGATCTGGGCGAAGCGCCACCCGAGCGCGATGTGTGGCTTGGGTACCACCGCGATCTTCGGCATTTGCCGCGGTTGCGGGCGTTTCTGGTTGAAGTCGTGGCTATCGTGGAGTCGCACGACCAGGGCTAATACACGTGATACGAGATCGACGGCTTACAAACGATGTCCCAAGTTCCTACAGACATCATCACCAAACTTTTGCTACCGTCGCCTCGTTGCCTGCGCGCAGTTCACCCCCGCCGCGCAGGCAACCACCGCTGTATGCGGTGAAAGTCGCGAGCCAGTGGTGTAACTAGCACCGCCTGGCTCGCTAACCACAACCAACTGTACTGGAGTCGATAGTGGCTACCCCTGATCATACGGCACCCGCTCGCCCGCCGAATCCCCCCGGCGACACCTCACCGGCCAACGGGCCGCCTGCATAAGCCGCAGGCACGGTTGAAGAACCGCGGCGAGGCCTTCTTTTGAGGCAAATCTTGATCGAATGAGGCAGGCGAGACGCCTGGCGTTCCTCATGGTTGGCTTTCGCCCCGAACACGTCGTCAATCAAGCCACCCGGCGCCCGGCCACGGGCTACCGGTGAACCCGCGATCGTATGGTCCGTGGCATGGCAGGTCGCGTTGACTGTCGTGCCACGTTAAATCGTGGCGTGGTGACATATGGGAGTGAGTGATGCGAGCAGCGAGCGATAGCGTGGGTTCCGGATCGAACGTCGATGGCGATGCCGCCAGTACGCCGACGACCCACGATCTTTTGAATGAAGCGACCATGTGGTTGCAGTACTCGCGTGGCGTCACGGCCACGCTGGCTGATTTGATCCATGAAGCGGATGAGGTCGATTACAAGGGGCTCGGGTTGTCCCTTGAAGCCATTGCAGCCATGACATTGCTGGGTGCGCGGCGGCTGAGCGAGGCGCATGCGCAGGTTTGCTGGGACACGGGCCACCGCTTGCCCTAGAGTGGGCGGTTCGTACCACCACAAAGCACACGGCAAGGCATGGCCCACTCGGTTTTCCCGGATGTCCCGGCACCCCAACCCACGCGCCAGCATTTCCCCGCCCTGGACGGGCTGCGCGGCGTCGCAGCGCTCGCCGTCGTGGTGTTTCATTTCATGGAAATGGTCATCGGCAATTACAGCCAGCTGTTCATCGGCCACGGCTGGCTGGCAGTGGATTTCTTCTTTTGCCTTTCCGGCTTCGTCATCGGCTATGCCTACGACGACCGCATCGGTGCGATGGGGCTGGGGAAGTTTGCCAGGGTGCGGCTCATTCGCCTGCATCCAATGGTGGTGTTTGGCTCGGTACTGGGGCTTGTCGCGCTATACGCGGATCCCTTCCGCGCCACGCCGCTCAACCTGAGCACCGGCCAGGTCAGTCTGATCTTCCTGGCATCGCTCTTCCTGATTCCCTACCCGGCCATGCAGGAGCGCAGCTTCTGCCTCTTCAGCCTGAACTCACCGGCGTGGTCACTGTTCTGGGAATACATCGCGAATATCGTCTACGCCCTGTTTCTTTGCCGCTTGGGACGGCGCGCGCTGGTCGTGGCCACGGTGGTAGCGGCCGCCATCCTCTGCGCCGTCGGTTACACGCAGGGTAACCTGTGGGCGGGCTTCAACGGCCAGACGTTCTGGGTCGGCGCGGCACGGGTGAACTTCTCGTTCCTCGCCGGGTTGCTGGTGTATCGGTCCGGGTTCCTGATCAAGACGCAGCTGGGCTTCACCGCACCGGCCGTGCTGCTTGCCCTGGCGCTGATGACGCCTTATGCCAGCGGCGGGTGGATTCGCGAGGCCGCCGTGATCATGGTTGTTTTTCCCGCCCTGGTGATGCTCGGCGCGGGCGTGACGCTCAACGAGCGTTCGAAACGCTTCTGCAAACTCGCCGGCGATATCTCGTATCCGCTGTATACGACGCACTATGCGGTCATCTATGCGTTCGGCAATTACGTCGATACGAGGCACCCGGGTACAGCCGAGCTGACTCTAGTTATCGCCGGTGGCGTGGTGGCTACCGTCGCGTTCGCGTATGTGGTGATGCGGTGCTATGACATTCCGCTTCGCGCCTATCTGGGTCGAATCGCGTATTCGCGGCGCTAAGCTTCTTCCGTCATCCTCGCTGCCATCTTTCAGAGGAGGTTGCCTTATCGTGACTCGTAGAGCCATTCCTGTCGTGTTACTGGCTGGTCTCATTTCGTTGTCCCTGCCTGCGGTCGCCGCGAAAGACGCCGATATAGGCCAGAGCGGATCTGCGCCGCATCTAAACGATGTTCTCGAGCATTTCACTGAGAACCCGCTTGGATATTCCGTCGCGGTTGAGCGCTACTGTGCTGTCGATAGCCATGCGGATAGCGATGTGTGTTCCGTAGCCGATGATGTCAGTTCGTGGAGTGGCAACTACGACAATCGCAAGGTCGAAATCGTGCCTCCGGTTGCGTTGCCGACGGATCGCGATGGATACGCACCGTTACCCGCGATGGACATGCTTCCCAAGCTCACGAAGGATCGCCGTGTCGTCATACTGAACGAAGTGCACGACAATCCAGAGACGCGCCTTCTAGCCTATGCGCTACTTGGGCCGCTCCGCGAGCAGGGCTTCGATACCGTGGCGCTTGAGACGATATCCAACGACGATAGCGCCTTGGGATCGCGAGGATATCCGGTATTCAAGAGCGGCTACTACACCCGCGAGCCGACGATGGCACGCCTTGTCCGGGAAGCGCTTCGACTCGGATTTCATGTGGTCGGTTATGACTCGCTCAGCGCCGGTGGCAACGACGTGGCGCTCCGTGAGCAAGCTCAAGCGGAACAGCTCGCAAAGATCGTGTCCTCAGGTGCCGGCCATCGGGTTTTTGTCGTCGCCGGCATGGCGCATGCCTATAAGAAGGCGGGTACCTACCTCCAGGGTGTTGATCCGATGGCTGCGCGCCTCGCGGCAATCCTGAAAACCGACCCCTTGTCAATCGACCAGATTTACACGTTCGATAGTGCGTGGGGCACGTCGCACGTCCCGGATGGCCTGTATGTCTTCGCACGGAACAGCAAGGTCTGGACAGCACAGCCGGGGCAGTTCGACGTGTCGATCGTCGCGAGGATCAACAGGCGTATTCCGGCGCGTCTCGCATGGGCGCCGCTGGCCCCCTGGCTTCACCTGGTAAAGGTCGATGCGCGTCCTTGCGCGGGTCGGCCATGCATGGTGGCGGGGTACCGCCCCGGTGATGCAGCTTCTGCCGTTCCGCTTGACCAGGTATTGCTATCGAAACATTCGTCGGATGCGCAATTGCTGTTACCAGCGGGTGAGACAGTACTGCGTTATCGGGATGCCGCCGGGAAGGTCATTGCGACAGATCCGCGTTAGACGACTAGTGGCTCGCGCGCGCTCTAGAGCCGACGTAGTTTTCCTGAGGGTCGCCCATACCACACGCGGGCAGATCCGCGTTGGCGCGTGCGACGTCGAGGCCGACCACGACGGTCATAACGCGTTTCCGGCGCGTAGCCGTTGAGCGTTTAGAATAACTCCCCCTGCGGCGAATGAATACGCGGCGCCACAAACCGCGACGTATCCAACACCGTATCCCACGCACGATGCAGCCCCGCCTTGCGCGAAGCCACCTGCACCCGCTTACGGATGATGTCCGCAAACACCCCCTGCCCGCGCATTCGGGTCGCAAAGTTGCTGTCGTAGTCCTTCCCACCATTCATCTGTTGGATGAGGCTGATGATGTGCGCGGCCTTTTCGGGGTAATGCGCATCCAGCCACTCGCGGAACAACTGCTTGAGCTCATGCGGTAACCGAATGCACGTGTACCCAATCGAGTTCGCGCCATTCGCCGCAGCTCGCTCAATAATCCCTTCCACATCCTTCTCATTGAGCGCCGGAATGATCGGCGCTACCAGCACGCCCACCGGCACCCCCGCATCGCGCAACGTCTTCACCGCCTGCAGCCTCCGATGCGGCGCTGACGCGCGCGGCTCCAGCTTCGACGCCAACTTGTTATCCAACGAGTTGATCGAGATGAACACCTGCACCAGGTTGCGCTCGGCCATCGGCGCGAGGATATCGATGTCGCGTTCGATCAGCGCGTTCTTGGTGACGATGGTGCACGGGTGGTTGCACTCGTTCAGCAGCGCCAGCGCGGCGCGGGTAAGGCGCCAGCTCTTTTCGATCGGCTGGTAGGGATCGGTATTGCTGCCGATGTTGATCGGCTTGCAGGTGTAGTTCTTCTTGGCCAGTTCGTCGCGGAGGATGTCGGCGAGGTTGGTCTTGGCGAACAGCTTCGTCTCGAAGTCCAGGCCGGCCGAGAGGTTGAGGTAGCCGTGTGAGGGGCGGGCGTAGCAGTAGATGCAGCCGTGCTCGCAACCCCGGTAAGGGTTGATCGCCTGATCAAAGCCTACATCGGGCGAGTCATTTCGTGACACGACGCTGCGGGCGACTTCCTGGCTCACGGTGGTAGCGGGGCGGCGATCATCTTCCTCGCGGTGCCAGCCGTCGTCTTCGGCCTGGTACCGGGTGGATTCGAACCGGCCCTCCGGATTGGAGGCGGCACCGCGGCCCTTATGTGGGCGGATCATGGGGATCGGCTGGCTCATCGTACAAATGTACATCATCCGAATCTCAGGGCACGCGACCTGCCGAAAGGGCTTCAGTCGTTCGAATTTTGACGCCAATCACGAACTATCAGCGGTTCCGAGGGCTGAGATTCGGCTATTCCTTCACCTATTGCCGAAAATTCCTACTCATATTCGGTCACCACGAATGTGAACTGCGTCACATAACGACCCGCCTCGTCACCCGCTGCCACGGCGGCCACTGCCTAAGCAGTTGTAACGCAATCTTCACAAGGCGTGGCACGCAACTTGCTGATACGCCCCCGCTCCCGACCAAGGGCAGCTGTCATCGATCAGGGAGGACCAGAGCGATCGACAGGGGGGCGCCCACCACTGACAGGACTTTGCATTTCCCATGAATAGAATTTTTCGCATCGTCTGGAACAAGACGATCGGCCAGCTTGTTGTCGTTTCCGAGCACGCTCGCGCCGCCGCCAAGGGTGGCCGTTCCGCCGCTGGCAGTTCTTTCGCATCGACCACGCTGAAGCGCGTTGCACTGGGTGCCGCGATCGCGTTGTGCGGTGTCCCGTTCGCGAGCGCCCACACGATCTCCGTGGGCTACACCAACAACGGCAGCGGCAACCTCACGTTCTGGTACGGCACGTACCATGCGCCGACCGAGGCAACGGGCTTCGAAGGCCAGTTCCAGCTGACCGGCCCGAACGGGTACAGCGAACTGGTCGATTTCAGCCAGCGCGCCACGTCGACGCCTGACGGACTCGAGGATGGCGTCAACAACTTCTACGCCGACTCCATCAACGGCAGCACGCTCACGCCCGATAACGAGACCGGCGAAGGCCCCGTCCAGACCTGGCAGGGCGTCTCGTTCAGCGACCTGTTGCCCGGCACGTACACGTATACGTACGTGCCTATCGCGAACCCTTCGGTGTCGTGGAGCCCGTGGGCGCCCGTACTGACGAACACGCTGACCATCACCGGCGCCGATCTGAACGGCGTGCCGATGATCGGCGGCAACACGTATACCGAGGTCGATCCGGAGCTCAACTACGAGTACTCCATCCTGTTCAACGACGGCATCTTCAAGCCGACCACTGACGTGACGAAGGATCAGGACGTCACCGTGCGCAGCGGCGGCGGTACGGTCGATACCAGCAATGGTGACGTGACCTTCACCGGTGGCCTCGACGGCAACGGCACGCTGACCAAGACCGGCGACGGCACGCTGACCCTCACCGGCCCGACCACGCTTACCGGTGGCATCGATGTCAACCAGGGCACGCTGCAGGGCGATACCGGCAGCCTCGTGGGCGTCATCGACAACAGCGGCACCGTTGCCTTCAACCAGGACACCGACGGCACGTTCGACGGCACCATCAGCGGCACCGGTGATGTCGTGAAGGCGGGTACCGGCACGGTCACGATCGACCAGGCCAACACCTACACCGGCAACACCACCGTCAACAGCGGCACGCTTGCCCTGGACGGCGCCGGCTCCATCGGCACGGGCGATATCACCGTCGATACGGGTGCGACGCTCGACACCTCCGCAGCCACCCATGACACGACGGGCACCTCGCTCGCGGGTAACGGCAGCGTGCTCCTGGGCGGCAACGACCTCAACCTGACCAACGCGCACGACACGTTCACCGGCACCATCGACGGCACCGGCGGCGTGAACGTCAGTGGCGGTACGGAAGTGCTGACGGGTACCAACACCTACACCGGTGGTACGAGCGTCAGCAACGGTGGCACCGTCGCCGTCAACAACGATGGCGCGCTCGGCACCGGTGGTCTCACCCTCAACGACGGCACGCTCGCCACGACCACCGATATGTCGTCCACCCGCGCCACAGAAGTAGTGGGCTCGGGCACGATCGATACCGCGGCAAACACCACGTTCGATAATGCCGGCGGTGTCTCGGGCAACGGCGACTTTATCAAGAGCGGTTCGGGCATCCTGGACCAGACCGGCGCACTCACCCAGGATGGCAAGACCATCGTCGATAGCGGCGTCCTGGTGCTCGGCTCCACGGCAAACAATTACACCGGTGGCACCGTCGTGAACAGCGGTGCAGGCCTGCAGATTTCTAGCGACGCGAATCTGGGTGCCGCATCGGGCGATCTCTCGCTCAATGGTGGCGCGCTCTATACGACCGACTCGGTGACCACGTCGCGCGATGTCCACGTGGCCGGTACCGGCGGTGTGTTCGTGAACGACGCCGGCGAATCCCTGACTCTCAATGGCACGGTCGATGGCACGGGCAGCGTCTATGAGGCGGGCATGGGTACGCTCGTACTCAATGGCGCCAACAGTTACGCCGGTGGTACCACGGTGGCCAATGGCGGCACCGTGCAGATCGCCAACGATGGCAACCTCGGCGACGCCGCAGGTAGCGTCACGTTGAACGGCGGCACGCTTCACTCGACCGGCGATGTCGATTCCGCACGCGATATCGCGCTTTCGGTGGACGGCGGCCACTTCACCACCGATACCGGCACCACGTTTGCAACGACCGGTAACGTGTCGGGCGACGGCACCATCTACAAGAACGGTGATGGCACGCTGCGCATCGATGGCGACGCGAACCAGACCGGTGGCGTGGTCGTGAACGACGGCACGCTCGTGCTCAACGGTAACAACGGCTACATGGGTTCGACCGTTATCAACAACGGAACGACCCTTGAAGTGAACAGCGGCAATGCCCTTGGCTCCGCGCTGGGCAACGGCCTGATCGTGGCCGGTGGCACCCTACATAGCACCGGCGATGTCGACACCGCCAAGCAGGTCAGCCTGTTCGGTGGGATCACGTTCGATGTGGATAACAACACGACGACCACCAGCAGCGGCGAGATCCTCGGCCTTGGCCCGGTCGTGAAGAGCGGCAACGGTACGCTGGTACTTGACCACGCCAACAGCTACACCGGCGATACGTGGATCAATAGCGGCACCCTGCAGATCGCCAACGACAACAATCTCGGCAGCGACGGCAACATCGTCTTCAACGGTGGCATCCTGCACACCACGGGCGACGTGAATTCCACCCGTGACCTCGTGCTTGATGGTAATGGCCTGATCGCCGCCGATGCAGGCACCCGTATGGTCACCTCCGGTACGGTGTCCGGCAACGGCGTACTCGCCCAGGGCGGCGCGGGTACCCTCGAAGTGGACGGCGTGGCTTCGCAGACGGGCGGTACCTATGTCGTGAACGGCACCATGGTGCTCACCGGTAACAACACCTACACCGGTGGCAATTACATCGGCAACGGCACGCTGCAGGTCGGTTCGGATGCGAACCTGGGTGATGCATCGAACGGTATCGACCTGATGGGCGGTACGCTGCACACCACGGGCAGCTTCACCACCGCGCGCAGCATTACCCTTGACGGCACGGGTACGTTCGATACCGATGCGTCCACCAAGGTCACCGCGACCGGCAACGTCAGTGGCGTCTCGGGCCTGGTGAAGAACGGTGAAGGTACGCTCGAGATCGATGGCGTTGCCTCGCACAGCGGCGGCACCACGGTGAACGACGGCACCCTGATCCTGGGTGGCAACAACACCTACACCGGCGGCAACACGATCAACGGCGGTACGCTGCAGATCTCGTCCGATGCCAACCTCGGTGCGGCGTCGAACAACATCGCGATCAACGGCGGCAACCTCACCGTCACCAAGACGATGGCCACCGACCGCGACATCGTGATTGGTGCGAACGGCGCCAGCATCAACACGCTGGATGGCGTGACGCTTAACCAGCAGGGCGACATGAGCGGTAGCGGCGGCCTGGTGAAGCTGGGTGGCGGCACGCTAGTCGTCAGCGGTAACAATACCTTCACCGGTGGCACCCTGATCGACGGCGGCGTTATCCGCATCGATTCCGGTTCGTCGCTCGGTACCGGCCAGATCCTGCTTCAGGGTGGCACGCTGCAGACCGTGGCGACGCTCGGCACGGGTCAGCAGGTGATCATCAGCGGCAACTCGGGTGTGAACGTGGATGCGGGCACCACCACCGTGCTCTCCGGCAACCTGGCGGCAGCCGCGGGCGATGCCTGCTTCGTGAAGTCGGGCAAGGGCAAGCTGAGCCTCACCGGCTCGGCCAACCTCGGCAGCGGCACCTGCGTGCAGGATGGCATCCTGAGCGCCAACGGCGACCTGAACAGCGCCTTCGTGCAGGTGGATGCCGCCGGTACGCTGCGCGGCACTGGCCACATCAGCGGCCCGGTGAACGTGGAAGGTACGCTTGCCGCCGGTAACTCGCCGGGCACGCTCACCGTGGCGGGCACCGTGACGATGCAGGCCGGCGCCACGCTGCAGGTCGATATCGACGGGCTGGGCACCGGCAATGGCGCGGGCAACTACTCGCGTGTGCTCGTTACCGGTGCGGGCAACCAGTTTGTCGCCAACGGCACGCTGGCTCCGACCCTGCGCGGCATCACGGGTGATGCTTCCAACACCTACACGGCGGCGCTGGGTACCACGTACCGCATCGTTACCGCGGAAGGTGGCGTGACTGGCTACTTCACCTCGATCACGCAGCCGACCGCCGGCCTCGCCGCGAATACGCGCTTCCTCGCGTTCTACGGCGTGGATGGTGGCCACAGCATCGATCTGCGCGTCACCCCGGTGTCGTATGCACAGCTGCTCGGTGCCTCGGCCAAGCGCAACGGTCTGGCCGCCGCAGGTGCGCTGGATGGCGCCGTGGTCGCACAGGATGCCGGCACCGCTACGGCCGCGCAGAGCACCCTGCTGTACGCCGTGTCCTCGCTCGGCGCGGACAAGGTTGGCACGATGGTGAGCAGCCTTTCGGGTGAAGTGCACGCCGATGAAGCGGCAGCGGCACGCAATGCAGGCCTCGGCATGCAGCGCGATGTCAGCGACCACCTCGGCACCGATGTGCAGTCGGCCGACACGGCGCACAACGCGTGGGCCAACGTGACCCGCGACGGCAACCGCTCCATCGCCGATGGCCAGGGCAGCGGCTTCGAGACCGGCACCGACCGCACGACGGCCGGCGTGGATCTCTTTGCCTCGAACGGCACGGTGATCGGCGTGGCTGCCACGCACCACGACACGAACGTGATCGCCCACGGCGGTTCGGGTTCGATCCGCGGGAACTCGGGCATCGTGTACGCCCAGCAGGCGCTGGGTGGCTTCGTGCTCGATGGCATGGCCGCACGTGGCACCACCGACTGGTCGACGCGCCGCGCCGATCCGATGGGTGGTGGTTCGCTGGACACGCGTACCTCGGGCAAGGACACCATGGCCAGCGCGACCCTGCGCATGCCCATGCAGACGGCCTCGGGCAACCGCATCGAGCCGTACGTGAGCGCGGTGTGGCAGAAGGTGGAGCGTGATGCATCGGCCGAACGCGGTACGTCGGTCGCCGCGCTGTCGCTCGATAAGCTCTCCGAAACCGGCACGCGCGTCCTTGCGGGCGTGACGCTCGGTTCGAAGGCGGCCGATCCGCTGGCCACCACGCTGACCTGGCGTGCAGGTGTCGCCGTGGGTGCCGATACCGGCAACCTGCTCGACCCGACCGTGAACAACACGATGGCCGGCCAGCGCTTCGACACGGCCGCACCGGGTGTTGGCCGTGGCTTCGTGCAGGTGAATGCCAACGGCACGATGCGTCTGGCGAAGAGCACGTACCTCTACGGCGGCCTCACCGCTGAAGAAGGTTCGGGTCGCTCGGCGTATGGCGTGACGGCAGGTGTTCGCGTCGCGTTCTAAGCGTTAACGAAGTGGAATGAGAAAGGCCCGCCGGTTCATCCGGCGGGCCTTTTTTGTGGAGCGATTTTTTTGCGGCGTCGCTCCCTGTAGGAGCGTGCTTGCACGCGATCGGTTGTACCTCAATGCTCCAGCGGAAGATCCTTCGTCTCCCGCACAAAGAACAACCCAACCACGAAGGTCATCAAGGCAACGACCACCGGATACCAAAGCCCGTAGTAAATATCCCCCTTGTACGCCACGAGCATGAAACCAATGGTCGGCACAAACCCACCAAACCACCCATTACCAATGTGGTACGGCAAGCTCATCGACGTGTAGCGAATACGCGTGGGGAACATCTCCACCAGCCACGCGGCGATCGGCCCATAGACCATGGTCACGTAGAGCACCAGGATCGCCAGAAGGACCACCAGCATCGGGTAGTTCGATTGCGAGGGATCCGCCTTGGCCGGGTAGCCCGCGGTCTTCAGCTGGTCATCCACCTTGCCGGTGAACGCCTTCTGCTCCGCCGTGAACGCGGCTTTGTCCATGCCCGCGCCTTCAAACGACTCGATGACCTCATCACCGATCTTCACCGTCGCCAACGTGCCCGGCGACGCGGCCGCATTGCTGTACGGGATACCCTTCTTGGCCAGCACGCTCTTGGCTACATCGCATGAGCTGGTGAAGGTGTGCTTGCCCACCGGATCGAACTGGAAGCTGCAGGCGTTCGGATCGGCGGTGACCACGACCGGTGCATTGGCCGCAGCGGCTTCGATGGCCGGGTTACCGAAGTGGGTGAGGCCCTTGAAGATGGGGAACATGGTGAGCGCGGCGATCAGGCACCCCGCGAGCACCACCGGCTTACGGCCAATACGATCGGATAGCCAGCCGAAGAACACGAAGAACGGCGTACCGATGAACAGTGCGGCGGCGATCAGCAGGTTGGCCGTCGTGGCATCGATCTTCAGGCTCTGGGTCAGGAAGTACAGCGAATAGAACTGGCCCGTGTACCAGACCACGGCCTGGCCCGCGGTGGCACCCAACAGGGCAAGGATCACCAGGCGCAGGTTCTTCCACTGGCCGAACGCCTCGGTGAGCGGTGCCTTGGAGTGCTTGCCTTCCGCCTTCATCTGCTGGAACACCGGCGACTCGTGCAGCTGCATGCGGATGTACACCGACACGCCGACGAGAATGGCCGAGATCAGGAACGGGATGCGCCAGCCCCAGGCATCAAAGGTATCGGCGCCCAGACCCAGGCGCGTGCCCAGGATCACCAGCAGCGACAGGAACAAGCCAAACGTCGCGGTGATCTGGATGAAGCTGGTGTACAGGCCACGCTTGCCATCGGGTGCGTGCTCGGCCACGTACGTTGCCGCGCCACCGTATTCACCGCCCAACGCGAGGCCTTGCAGCAATCGCAACAGGATAAGCAGTACCGGTGCGGCGACACCTATCGTGGTGTACCCCGGCAACACGCCCACAAGGAACGTGGAGGTACCCATGATGATGATGGTGACAAGGAAGGTGTACTTGCGGCCGATCAGGTCACCGATCCGGCCGAACACGATCGCACCGAATGGGCGCACCGCGAAGCCCGCCGCGAACGCCAGCAGCGCGAAGATGAACTGGCTGGTGTCGTTCAGGCCGGTGAAGAACTGCTTGCCGATGGTGGCGGCCAGCGAGCCGTACAGATAGAAGTCATACCATTCGAAAACGGTGCCCAGGCTGGACGCGAAGATCACGCGTTTGTGGCTGGTACCGATGTTGCCGTCGGCACGCATGCCGTGTGCGGTGGTGGCCATGCTGCGGTCTCCGTCAGAACTTGTACATCGCGTTGAGGGTGTACTCGTTGCCGGAATCCGCCTGGCGACCGAGGCCATTGGTGGTGGTGGAGTTGATCTTGGAATGGATCCACTCGCCACTGAAATCGAACGGCCCCGTGCTGTACTGGAGGCTGAGCGCTTGCTGCGTGCCCTTGAGCAGGCCGGCCGTGTTTGCGGCACGCCAGCGCAGCACGTCGTCCTTGTCCGGCTTGCTGACCGAGCCAAAGGCGAACAGGGTCCAGTGCTTGTCGAACTTGTAACCGGCCTGCAACCAGGCGCCCTTGTCCTTGATGTCGCCGAACTGGGACAGGTCGCCGAACATCTGGCCGATCGCATTACCCGTGTACACCGCGCCCTTCAGGATGAAGCTGCCCGGCGTCCACATACCGCCCAGTTCCACGGCGGTGCTCTTGATGTTCGATTTGATCGGCGTGACGGTGTTGCCATCCACGCCATGCAGATCGACTCGGCTGTAATGCGCGCCCAGGAACGCCTGCCAGTCCTTGCCCTTGGCAGTGATGCGCGCCTGGATCTGCGGCTTGAAGCCGGCGTTGCCCGCGGTGAGGAAGTTGGTCGTAGCACCCGGGCCGTTCCAGCTGCCTTCGTAGGCACCCAGGTCAAACCGCCACTTGGTGCCTTCCGAGCCCTTGTTCAGGTCCTGCATCCACACGATGCCGGGGTAGCGCCAGCCGATCAGGCCGGTGCCGTAACCCAGCGGGAAGGCGATGTGCGAGAGCGACTGCGGCACATAATCCAGCGGGAACAGCAGCTGCCACATCTGGCCGATGCGGAACGTGGTGCCGGAATCAGCGTTGCTGATATCCATGTACGCCTGGCGCAGGCGCTGTTCGGGCTGTGAACCGGCGTAGGCGCCGGTGCCGTTGAAGCCGCCGAAGAAGTCCATCTCGATACGGCCGGAGCCGGACCAGTTCTCGTTGAACTTCGCGCCGGTGAAATCCAGCCAGAAGCGCGTGTTACGTACATCCACGCCCGTGATCGAATTGGCCTTGCCGGTGGCGCCGGGTAGCGGGTATTCGGCGTTCTGGCCGTTGCCGTACTGGTAGTTGCCATCCTGCTTGAAGCCGCTGACGTTGATGAAGCCGTGCAGGGCCAGCGAGACGCCTGGCGTGGTGCCGGTGGTGAAGGCGGGCTTGGCAGGCACGGCGGCCACGGTCTTCTCGACCTTGGTTACCTTTTCCTCCGTCGCCTGCGACTGGGTCTGGGCAGCCTGGGCCGTGGTGGTGGCCTCGGTGGTGGCCGTCTTCTGTTCCTGGATCATGGCCTTCAGCTCGGCCAGCTGCTGTTCCAGCTGGTTCACGCGCTGCTCCAGCTGCGCTTCGCGGCTGGTGGTTTTCTTCGATTTCGACTGGGCGTGCGCGAGCTGCGGCATGGCTGCGAGCGGCAGCATGAGTGCACAGGCAACGCTGAAGGCGATGGCCTTACGGCCACCGGAATGCGTGGTCTTCATCAATGGTCTCCCCAACCCTTGGCGAGCCGAGCATGTGGCACCCGGGCCCCGGCATCCATTCGCCAAAGGTCGAACCTCGACCAAAGTCGTAAGTGCGCCGCATCCGGATGCTGCGCCGCGACGTTACACTCAGGGCCCACGCCCCACGAACCATGGTTACGCAGGAGCCAGCATGTCCGAGATCCACCCGGTTGATCCCGCCTTCGCCGAAAAGGCGCGTGTCCGCAAGGACGATTACCAGCGCATGTACGCGGAATCGGTCCAGGATCCGGAGGGCTTCTGGAAGAAGATGAGTGAGCGGCTGGACTGGATCACCCCGCCCACGAAGATCAAGAACGTCTCGTACGACCCAGCGAACCTGCACATTCGCTGGTTCGAGGACGGCCAGCTCAACGTGGCCGCCAACTGCCTGGACCGTCACCTGGAAAAGCGTGGCGACAAGACCGCCATCATCTTCGAGGGCGATGACCCCAACGAAACCCGCACCCTGACCTACCGCCAGCTCCACGCCGAGGTATGCCAGTTCGCCAACACGCTGAAGAACCTGGGCGTGGAGAAGGGCGACCGCGTGGTCATCTACCTGCCCATGATCCCGGAAGCGGCCGTCGCCATGCTCGCCTGCGCGCGCATCGGCGCCATCCACTCGGTGGTGTTCGGCGGCTTCTCGCCGGATTCGCTGGCCAGCCGCATCGCAGATTCGAAGGCCAAGCTGATCGTGACGGCCGACGAGGGTTGCCGCGGCGGGAAGAAGATCCCGTTGAAGGCGAATGTCGATGAATCGCTGACCCGCCCGAACACTAACAGCGTGGAAACCGTGATCGTGGTGCGCCGTACCGGCGGCGCGATCAACCTACAGTCACCGCGTGATCGCTGGTACCACACCCTCATGGAAGGGCAATCCACCGATTGCCCGGCCGAACCGATGAACGCGGAAGACCCGCTGTTCACCCTGTACACCTCCGGCTCCACCGGCCTGCCCAAGGGCGTGCTGCATACCAGTGGCGGCTATCTCGTCTACACCAGCCTCACCCATGAGCTCACCTTCGACCTGCGCGAAGATGACATCTACTGGTGCACGGCCGACGTGGGCTGGATCACTGGCCACAGCTATGTGGTGTACGGCCCGCTGGCCAACGGCGCGACGGTGGTCATGTTCGATGGCGTGCCCAACTACCCGGACTTCAGCCGCTTCTGGCAGGTGGTCGACAAGCACAAGGTCACGCTGTTCTACACGGCGCCGACGGCCATCCGCGCACTCATGCGCGAAGGCGATGCGCCCGTGCAGAAGACCTCGCGCAAGAGCCTGCGCATCCTGGGCACCGTGGGTGAGCCGATTAACCCGGAAGCCTGGAACTGGTATTACCGCGTGGTGGGCGAAGAGCGCTGCCCCATTGTCGATACCTGGTGGCAGACCGAGACCGGCGGCTTCCTGATTACGCCGCTGCCGGGCGCGATCGACCTGAAGCCGGGTTCGGCCACGCTGCCATTCTTCGGCATCAAGCCGGCCATCGTCGATGCCGAAGGCAAGGTGCAGGAGGGCGCATGCAGCGGCAACCTGGTCATCACCGATTCGTGGCCGGGCCAGATGCGCACGGTATATGGCGATCACCAGCGCTTCATTGATACGTACTTCAAGGCTTACCCGGGTAATTACTTCACCGGCGACGGTGCTCGCCGCGATGAAGACGGCTACTACTGGATCACCGGCCGCGTCGATGACGTGATCAATGTCTCCGGCCACCGCATCGGTACCGCGGAAGTGGAGAGCGCGCTGGTCGCGCATCCGAAGGTCGCCGAGGCGGCCGTGGTGGGTTGCCACCACGACATCAAGGGCCAGGGCATCTACGCATTCGTGACGCTCAATGCCGGCGAAGCCGGCAGCGAAGAACTGAAGAAGGAGCTGATTGCCGGCGTGCGCAAGGAGATCGGTCCCATCGCGGCACCCGATCACCTGCAGTGGGCGCCGGGTCTGCCGAAAACCCGTTCGGGCAAGATCATGCGCCGCATCCTGCGCAAGATCGCGGAGAACGCACCGGACCAGCTGGGTGATGTTTCGACGCTCGCGGATCCGGGCGTGGTGAAGAATCTCGTGGAAGAAAGACTGATCAAGTGAGCGACGTCCTCATCGCCGATGACCACCCGCTATTCCGCGACGCGCTGCAGCGTGCGGTGATAGCGGCACTGCCGGATGCCACCGTGCATACGGCCGATAGCGTGCCTGCGCTTTTCGCGCTCATCGAAACGATGCCGGAAGCCGACCTGCTGTTGATGGACCTGCACATGCCGGGTGCGCGCGGGTATTCCGCGCTCGCCCACATTCGCGGGCAGTATCCGGGCCTGCCTACGATCGTGGTATCCGGCCACGAGGAAGCGCAGGTGGCACGGCGTGCGCTCGCACACGGTGCGTCGGCGTACATCCCGAAGTCGGCTGCCGTGGATGACATCGTGCAGGCGGTTCGTACCGTGCTCGATGGCGATGTGTGGTTGCCACACCAACTGATGGGCGGCACGGTGGAACTGAAACCGGATGAAGCCGATGTCGCCGCGCGCGTCGCATCGCTCACCCCGCAGCAGTTCCGCGTGCTGAACATGATCGCGGAAGGGTTGCTCAACAAGCAGATTGCGTATGACCTCGGCGTGTCCGAAGCCACGGTCAAGGCACACATGACCGCGATCATGCGCAAGCTTGGCGTCTCCAATCGCACGCAAGTCGCGCTCGCTGCATCGCATCTGGATGTTGAGAAAGAAGCTATCCCCGGCGTATCCGAAGAAGAGTAACCCCTGTAGGAGCGCGCTTGCGCGCGATCGCGCGCAAGCGCGCTCCTACAGGGTATTACGCAGCGTGAGTACCGGTACGCTTCGCCAACGCGACAAGCATCGCCCTGAGCGCCGCTGGCTTCACCGGCTTATGCAGTAGTGGATACCCCATCTCTCGCGCACGCTGCTTCAGCTCCGTACTTCCATCCGCGGTGACCATCGCTGCCGGGGGCATCGGAGAGATCTGCGTCCCCATGATCTGCAAAGCGACAAGGCCATCCATCTCTTCCGTCAGATGGTAATCGGCGAGGATAAGATCGACGCGCGTATCACGCAGGATCGCGAGTGCCTCACCGACATCGGTAGCCACGCGACAATCCACACCCCAACGGCCCAGTAGCGCCTTCATCCCGTCGAGGATGGTTTCGTCGTTATCAAGGCACAGTACGGTGAGCGGCAGTTGTTCGCCGCCAGGACGCGCCACCGCCGCCACACGCTTACGCGCCGTGGCTTCCGCGCGCGGTACGCTGATGCTGAAGCAGCTGCCGTGGCCAACACGCGAGCGCAAGCCGAGCCGGTGGCCGAGAATGCCTGACAGGCGATCGCAGATGGAGAGGCCCAACCCCAGGCCCTTCTCGCCCCAGGGTGATGGCCGGTCGATCCGTTGGAACTCGCCGAAGATGCGCGCTTGCTGTTCGGTCGCGATGCCGGGGCCGCTATCCCACACCTCGATGCGTATGTCTTTTCCGTCACGGCGTGCACCGAGTACGACACCACCGGATCTCGTGTAACGCAGCGCGTTCGAGAGGAAGTTGGCGACGATGCGGCGGAGCAGCTGAGCATCCGAACGAACCGCGACGGTGGTCGGAACAACGTGCAGCGTGAGGCCACGCTGTTCGGCGACGACGGCGAACTGCTGTCGCAAGGAATCGAACAGGTCGGCGAGGGCAAAGGGCGCGAGCTCGGGCCGGTAGCTGCCGGCGTCCAGGCGTGACACATCGAGCAGCGCATCCAGCAAATCTTCCGCCGCGCGGAACGACGCGTCGATACGTTCGGCGAGCTGTGTCGCATCGCCATCAAGGCCTGGATGTTGACGCAGCGCGGACGTGAACAGGCGAGCCGCGTTCAGCGGCTGCAACAAGTCGTGACTTGCCGCTGCGAGGAAGCGCGTTTTCGATGCGTTAGCCGCTTCCGCTTCGCGTCGTGCAATAGCCGTTGCATCGAGCGCTTCGGAGAGTTCAGCGGTGCGGTCCGCAACGCGTTGCTCGAGCGTTTCGTTCGCTTCAATGAGTGCGAGCTCAGCGTGCTTGTACGCCGTGACGTCGGTGAAGGTAGTAACGAAGCCGCCGCCAGGGAGCGCGCGGCCGCGCATTTCAATCACCGTTCCATCGGGGCGAACGCGCTGGAAAAGATGCGGTGAGCCCGCGCGCATATAACGTATGCGCTTACCCACGTGTTCATCGACCTCGCCTGGGCCGCACTCACCGTGCTCCGCATTCCAGCGAATAAGGTCGGCGACGGGCAAGCCCACGTACACCATGCCTTCGGGGTAGTCGAACAACTCAAGATAGCGGCGGTTCCACGCGACCAGGCGCATGTCACCATCCACCACGCTGATGCCTTGCGATACGTTTTCCAGCGTGGTTGAAAGGAGCTCGCGGTTGAAGCGAAGCTCCTGCGATGCTTCGTCCATGAGCGCCATGGCTTCGGCGATATCGAGACCCGTACCGCTCAGCGCGCCCATGAGAATACGCCGCGCACTCGCCGCACCGACGGCGCTCGCCAGCAGGCGCTCGGTAAACTGGATGAGCGGGCGGTCGGCGGAATCGGTGGGGGAGAGCGTCACGCCGTGGCGTTGGCCGTATTCGTGAAAGGCGCGCTGGGTGACCCGGTCACCGACGATGCGCCCGGCGATCGTGCCCAGGTCGCGCACTGTCACGCGGCCACGCCAATCTCCGGCGCCACTCACGCTGCGTACGAACGGGTCCACGAACAGCGCGGCGTGCAGACGTTCCGCGACGCTTGGCCGAAAGCGCAGGGAGATGAAGACCAGGCACGAGACGTTGATCAGCAGCGACCAGAACGTACCGTGGGTAACCGGCTCCCAACCGGTGAGGTGGAACAGCTCGTTGGGCTTCAGCCAGCCGAGCCCGAACGGGCCATGATCCAGCCACGCACTGGCGATCCAGCCGGCGCGTGTCATGGCCGGCAGGAGCAGGGTGTAGGCCCAGGTCGCGAAGCCGGCGATGAGGCCGACGTACACGCCGACCCGGCTCGCACCACGCCAGTAGAGGGCGGAGACGATGGCCGGAGCGAACTGCGCCACGGCGGCAAACGAGAGCAAGCCGGTCGCGGCCAGGTTCTCGGCGTCGGCGATGACGCGGTAATACAGGTAGGCCATCGCGGCCAGGCCGATGATCGCAATGCGCCGGATCGCGAGGACGAGGTGCGATACATCGCCGCGTTGCTCAAGGCCAAGGCGGCGGATGCGCAGCAACGCCGGCATCACCAGGTCGTTGCTGATCATGGTGGCGAGCGCCACCGCGGCGACGATGACCATGCCCGTGGCGGCAGAGAACCCCCCAATGAAGGCGATGAGTGCCATCGCGTGGTCGCCCAGCGCGGTGGGCAGGTTCAACACCCACGCATCCACGTGGCGAGCCGTGACCGACGGCAGGCCCAGCCCGGCACTAACGATGGGGAGCACACCCACCGAGATCAGCACCATGTAGATAGGAAAGAGCCAGCGCGCCTTGCGCAGGTCGCGCGGGTCCTCGCACTCGACCACACCGATTTGGAACTGCCGCGGCAAGCAGAACATGGCGCAGAACGCGAGCAGGGTTTGCGCCACGAAACCCGGCGGCATGCTGCCTTGTTCGATCTGCTGCACGGGGGCGCGAACGGTCTCGACGATCCCCGGGCCGTGAAGATACGCGTACACCGCGATGCCGACGAACGCCAGCAGCTTCACCAGCGATTCCACGGCCACCGCGAGCATCATGCCGTGGTGGTGCTCCGTCGCGTCGATGTTGCGCGTGCCGAACAGGATGGCGAACACAGCGAGGAGGGCGGCACACCACAGCGCCGTGTCACCGAACCACCAACTCGAGCCATCGCCCAGCACGCTGAACGACATGGCCACCGCTTTGAACTGCAGGGCGATGTACGGAATGATCGCCACCACCGCGATGATCGCGACGAGGGCGGCCAGCCCGTGCGACTTGCCAAAACGCGCGGCGATGAAGTCGGCGATCGAGGTGATGTTGCGTTCGCGCGCCACGAGCACCAGGCGCTCGAGCAGGCCAAAGCCAAACACGAACAACAGCAGCGGGCCGAGATAGATCGGCAGATAGGCCAGGCCTGACCGGGCCGCTGTACCCACGGCACCGTAGAAGGTCCACGACGAGCAGTAAACCGCGAGCGCAAGGCTGTACACCAGCGGGCGCAGGCGCGGCTGGCGAGGGTACAGCGGGCGGCGGTCGCCGAGGTACGCGATCCCGAATAAAAGGCCGACGTACAGCAAGGCCACCAGCAGCAAGAGCCAGCCTGCAATCACGAGTGGGGGTCCCTGTCCGACACGGGCTCAGGCTAGCATGGGGGAATGCCCTTCGCCGTCCCCAACCTTCCCCACGCCGAGATCCATGTCTGGCGATTGCCCTGGTCCACCGATGCCGCCGAGGCGGCGCCGTTCCGGACACTGCTTGCCGCCTATGCCGGGCCGGATGCGCCCGAGGTGGCTCGGGGTGAGCACGGCAAGCCGCATTTCCCCGGTGCCGCCGGCATGCTCGGTTTCAGCTGGTCGCACAGCCAGGATACGGCACTGTTTGCCGTGGGGCGTGGTCCTGTCGGCTTTGAAGTAGGCGTGGACGTGGAACGGGTGCGCCCCCGGGCGAGGGCGATCGAGCTCGCCCGGCGGTTCTTCGCCCCCGATGAGACCGCGTGGCTGCAGGGCCTTGGCGACGTGCATGTGCTCGGCGCGTTCCTCGCGCTTTGGACGGCCAAGGAGGCCGTTCTGAAAGCCCATGGGGGTGGCCTTTCGTACGGGTTGCATCGCGTGGCATTCGCGCCCGATGGCTCGTACCTTGCCCCGCGTTCTTTCGATGGCGACGTGGGACCGGCCGAGGCCTGGCAGGTGGCCCAGGTGCCCTTGGAAGAGGGGCTGGTTGGCTCGGTCGCGTGGCGCGGTGAGCCGCGTTCAGTTCGCGTCTTCACATTTCCGCTTTGAACCTTTCCGCCCCGGGACGTGTCGAAGTTAGCGTGTGTGTGTGAGCCGTGGAGTGCGCCACAGGGATGTGGCGCGTTATGCTGGGACGACAGTCATTGCGCACGTCGCGCTTGGTGACGTGCGCATTTTTTTGGACCGTCGATGACCCTACTCAGCGTTAACCTGAACAAGATCGCCGTGCTGCGCAATTCCCGGGGTGGCAACGAACCGGATATCGCCACCGCGGCCAATACCTGCATCGATGCAGGCTGTGGCGGACTCACCGTCCATCCCCGTCCCGATATGCGCCATGTCACGCCGGCCGACGTGCGAACGCTGGCTGGTTTGTTGCGCGGGCGCGTGGAATACAACATCGAAGGCAATCCGTTCGCCGGCGCGCGCGGTGCCTACCCTGGTCTTATTGAGCTGTGCCGCGAGGTGAAGCCGAACCAGGTCACGCTGGTGCCCGATGGCGATGGCCAGATCACGTCCGATCATGGTTTCGACCTGACGAAGGACATCGAAACGCTCAAGCCTGTCGTCGCCGCGTTTCGCGAAATCGGCTGCCGGGTAAGCGTGTTTGTCGACGCCGGCGGCGAAGGCTTTGCCGAGGCGAAGGCGATCGGCATCGAGCGTATCGAACTCTACACCGGGCCTTATGCGCAGGCGTTCCACGATGGCGATGCGCGCGCCGAGCTCGCAGCCTTTGCCGACACGGCTCGTCGTGCACAGCAGGCGGGGCTGGCGGTTAATGCGGGGCACGACCTCAGCCAGGCGAACCTGGGTACGTTCAAGGCCGCGATTCCGGGCCTTGCCGAAGTATCGATCGGGCATGCCTTGATCGGTGAGGCGCTTTACCAAGGGCTCGCCACTACCGTTCGTGCTTACCTCGATATCCTGAAGTAATAGCTATCGCGCGCAAGCGCGCTCCTACAAATGATCTGCGCAGGATTTGTGGGCGTGCGGTGACCGCAATCCACACTACGACGCACATAAAAAAACCCCGCCGTGAGGCGGGGTTTTTAGTCTTACCGGACAGACCAGATCGGTTACTGCGCGTTAACGAAGCCGATCTTGGTCAGGCCCTGGCCCTTCGCGTCAGAAAGCACGCGAGCCACGACCTCGTACTGAACCGAATCGTCCGCATCGATCTGCAGTTCCGGCTGGTTCGACTGCTGGGCGACCACCGCGATCTGGGCGCGAAGGCCCAGTTCGTCGACCGGCGTGTCGTTCCAGTACAGCGAGCCATCCTGGCGAATCTGCAGACGGATCGGATCCGGCGGATTTTCTGGGTTGACGATGTTCGGATTCGGCTGCGGCAGATCGATCTTGATCTTATGCGACAGCATCGGAGCCGTGATCATGAAGATGATCAGGAGCACCAGCATCACGTCGACGAGCGGCGTGACGTTGATGTCCGACATCGGGCCACCAGAGTTACCAGAGCTGAAAGCCATGTTCGTTACTCCTTGCCAGTCGACATGAAGCCGACGTGGACCATGCCCGCTTCCTTGGCGTCGCCAAGGATCTTCTTCACCACCTTGTACTCGGTGGTGCGATCAGCACGGATCTGAAGTTCCGGCTGCGGGGATTTGGCGGCACTGATTGCGAACTGCTGCTTCAACTCAGCCTCAGTGACTTCGTTGTCATTGAGGAAGTACGTACCGTCCGGCTTGACCGCGAGATCCATCGGCTCCACCGGGGTGTCATCCTTAACGTTCGGATTAGCCTTCGGCAGATCGATCTGGACCTTATGGGACATCAGCGGTGCCGTGATCATGAAGATGATCAGGAGAACCAGCATCACGTCGACTAGCGGCGTGACGTTGATTTCCGACATCGGCCCACCGGAGTTGCCCCCGCTGCTCATAGCCATGGGTCAATTCCTCTAGCGGATTACTTCGTGCCTTCGACACGGGCGCCGGTGGCGAAGAAGTCGTGCAGGTCGTGCGCGAATTCGTCGAACTGGGCGTAGGTCAGGCGGTTCGAGCGCATGAAGAAGTTGTACGCAAGCACGGCCGGGATAGCGGTGAACAGACCGAACGCGGTCATGATCAGAGCTTCACCCACCGGGCCAGCGACCTTATCCATCGAAGCCGAACCCGAAGCGGCGATGCCGATCAGCGCGTGGTAAATACCCCACACCGTACCGAGCAGACCGATGAACGGGGCCGACGAACCGACCGTGGCGAGCAGGGTCAGGCCGCCTTCGAGACGCAGGCTCTCGCGAGCCACGGCCTGGCGAAGGGCGCGGTCGATGAATTCCGAACGCGACAGGGTCTCGGCGAGACGACCACCGGCAGCAGCCTGGTGATGCGCAACGGCCGAAGCGGCGTCGAGTGCGATCTTCGAGAACGGTTCGCCCTTCGGCTGCTCTTCGAGCATACGGATGGCTTCCTGGGTCGACGCGGTGTTCCAGAAGCCCTGGATCACCTTGTCGGCGCGCGAACGCACCAGGCTGTTACGGATGAAGTTGGCGACGATGAAGTACCACGAGAGCACGGACATCGCGACCAGCACCACGAACACAATCCAACCGAGGAAGTCGAAGTTGTGAATGAGGTGGTCGAAGCCCATCTGCTTCAGGGCATCGGCATTGGAGTTACCTGGCGAAGCAGGCTGAGCGGAGGTGTCTTGCAACATAACGCTACCCTTGGGAAGTCAAGCGTGAACTTAAAAGTTATAAGCCGTGGGGGCTTACAGCTGGTTTAGGTTGAACGTAACGGGGACACGTGCATAGCCTTCGACGGCCTGACCGCCTCGCTTGCCCGGGTTGAATCGCCAGTTCCTGGCCGCATCCTGCGCTGCCTTGTCCAGTTCGCGGAAACCGCTCGACTGGTCGATCTGGATGTCTTTCGGCGTACCGTCGACAGCCACGAGGACCAGAAGTACCACCGTACCTTCATGCCGCTGGCGAACCGCCTGCGGCGGGTACTTTGGCGGGTTGCGCTGACGGTACGACAGATTTTCGCTAGGCGCGATATCCGCCGGCGGTGCCGGAGGCGCGGGAGGCGCCGGAGGCGGTGCCGGAACGGCATTCGTGCTCGCCTCTTCAACTGCCGGCGGCGGCGGAGCCGGCGGCGGCGGTGTCGGTGGCGGTTTCACCTGCTGAATAATTTTCGGCGGCGGCTGCTTGGGGGGTTCCGGCGGCGGCGGCGGGGGAGGCGGGGGCGGCGGCGGCGGTTCGATAAAGTCGACCTGGACCACCTTATCCGTTTTCTTTTCTGCCTGCTTAGGCGGCGCCATGGGCGCTACCAGCAGGAGGAAAGCGAACGAGTGCAGCGCGATGGCAACAGCCAACGCACTTGTGCGCCCCCAACTGAACGGCGCTTGGCCGGTTGATTCGTTACTTGAGGCCATCAGTCACTATCAAGAGCTAATCAAGCGGAAGTGAGCCCGCTGCTTCCCGGCGCTCGGCGTTACACATTGCCTGAACGCGGGTTTTTGCAAGCGGAAAATATGCAAGTTACACCAGCATATGGCGTTTGTATAGCGCCTGAAGGGAAGATTTATGGCAAGCCACAAGACCCCCTTCCGGCACTTTACAAGGCCTTACTGATTACCTGCGGTTTTCAACCAGGCGTTGGCCTTGGCAGAGGTTTCAGGGTCCTGGGCCGCGAGCTTCATGTCCGCGATAGCACCCTGCTTGTTCTTCTGACCACGCTTGGCTTCCGCGCGCACCATATAGGCTTGGCCCTTATGCTGCACGCCCTTGCTGATGGCGTCCGTCGCGGCCTTTTCGGCAGCGGCGTATTTGTTTTCCTGGAGGTTGACCCGGGCGAGCTTGAGTGCCGGCTCGCCGTTGGTCGCCACCTTGACGGCTTCGTTCAGCGCGTTGGTCGCGCCGTTCATGTCGTCCGCGGTGATGTAGGAGTCGGCCAGCAGGTTGTAGTTGTCGCCCGTCTTCTGGACCACACCCTTGTCCATGCCTTCCTTGATGATGGCGGCCGCCTTGACGGCGTTGCCCTTCTGGCGCGCTTCGTTTTCCTGGCCGTCGATCAGGTAGATCTTGGCGAAGTTCACGTACTGCTTCTCGTCCTTGATGGCGCCGGCGGCATGCGCCTTCTCCATCAGGGCGATGGCTTCCGGGTACTTCTGTGCCTGGATGAGGGCCGAGGACGCGTTGTTCAGCGCCGTGGAGTCGTTCGGGTTCTTCTGCAGCTCATCCGACGCCATGGCGGCGGCCTTGTCGCCCTGGCCGGTCTCCGAGTAGCTGGCCATCAGGATCTGGTCCCACGACGCCTGCGGCTTGGCATCCGGCATCGACTTCGCCTTGGTCAGCGCGGCGATGGCTTCCGGGTACTTCTCGAGACGGTAATCGATGTTGCCCTCGAGACCGTACGAATCCGCAGTTTCCTTCTTGCCCTGGTCGCGCCACTCATGCAGCGACTGCAGAGCCGGGGCGTACTGCTCATCGGCAACGAGGAACTGGGTGTACATGTACTTCAGCTGGAAGTAGGTGTCGTTCGGCAGCACGCCGATATCGAGCGCCTGCTTCAGCTGCACGATGGCACCCTTCACGTCGCCAGCGTTGTACTTGATGTTGGCAAGGCCCTGCAGTGCGAGCGCCTGGGCGTACTTGCTGCTCGTGCCCGAACCATCGGCCAGCGGAGTGAGCAGCTGCACGGCCTTGTCGTTGTCGCCGTTGTTGGCGGCATCGAGGCCCTCGTTGATGGCCTTCTGATCCTTCTCGCTCTTCAGGTCGAGCTTGGGTTCCTGACGAGTGGCATTCGGGTACAGCACTTCCTTCTTGGCATCGGCCAGCTTGTCTTTGGCAACGACAGCGGCGCTGGTGAGGGAAAGTGCGATCGCCGTAGCGAGCGCCATCTTGTTGAAGAAACCCTGTTTCATTGACTGACCTCGGTTGAAGGAGTCGTCGCACACGGCGGTGCTCCGGGGGACTACAGAGGTTACCCTGATTTGATTCCTAAGAACAAGTCGCAGCGCCACAAAAAACAAGAGTCAAAACAATGACTTGTTAGAAGAATGTTGGCGCTGACCGATTTAGGGTGATTTTTGGCCCTTGAAAATCCATTTTCGATCCACCCTACGCGGGCGAACGTTGCGAGCAAAAAAACGCCCGGCGGTCTTTCGACGGCCGGGCGTTTCGATGGTTTTCGCCATGTCTCTGGATCGAATCAGATATCCAGGTTGGCAACCTTCAGCGCATTGGACTCGATGAAGTCGCGACGCGGCTCGACGGCTTCACCCATGAGCATGGAGAACATCTGGTCGGCGGCCACCGCGTCCTCGATGCCCACCTGGAGCATGCGGCGCGTTTCCGGGTTCACCGTGGTCTCCCACAGCTGCTCGGGGTTCATTTCGCCCAGGCCCTTGAAGCGCTGGATGGTGCGGCCCTTCTTGGCCTCATCGAGCAGCCAGTTGCGTACATCGGCGAAGCTGGTGACGCCGCGCGAGCCGTTGCCACGACGGACGACCGCGCCAGGCTTCAGGCTGAGCTCGGCGAGCTGGGTCGAGATGGTGGCGATCGCGCGGTAGTCGCTACCGCCGAAGAACACCTGCGGCATGATCCAGGTGTGGCTCAGGCCATGCTGCATCCGCTCCACCTCCACCGCGGCACCCTGCTCGTTCAATGCCGGGCGGAAGCGCAGCGCGTACGTGGGCTTGCCGAGGCCGCTCGCGCTAAGGCGCTTGGCGATGCCGTCGAGCCAGCCCTGCATGGCACCAGCGTCCTTCCAGAAGCCTTCGTCCAGCGGCGTGTGCTCGATCATCGCGGTGAGGACCGAGGTATCGAACCGGTGCGACATGCGTTCGATCTGGTCGAGCGCGGTCTGGTAGTCGCGCAGCAGCTTTTCGAGCGCTTCGCCGCCGATTCCCGGCGCACCCTCTTCCGGCTCGAGCGACGCATTGTCGACCGCGCTCGAAATCAGGAAGTCGTTCAGGACGCTGTCGTCCTTGATGTACAGCTCCTGCTTGCCCTGCTTCACCTTGTACAGCGGCGGCAGGCCAATGTAGACGTGGCCGCGCTCGATCAGCTCCGGCATCTGCCGGTAGAAGAAGGTGAGCAGCAGCGTGCGGATGTGCGAGCCATCCACGTCCGCGTCGGTCATGATGATGATGCGGTGGTAGCGCAGCTTGTCCGGGTTGTACTCGTCCTTGCCGATGCCGGTGCCAAGCGCGGTGATCAGCGTGCCGACTTCGGCGGAGGAGATCATCTTGTCGAAGCGAGCTTTCTCGACGTTGAGGATCTTGCCCTTCAGCGGCAGCACGGCCTGCGTGCGGCGGTTGCGGCCCTGCTTGGCGGAGCCACCTGCGGAATCACCCTCGACCAGGAACAGTTCGGACAGGGCCGGATCCTTCTCCTGGCAATCGGCGAGCTTGCCCGGCAGGCCGGCGATATCCAGCGCACCCTTGCGGCGGGTCATCTCGCGCGCCTTGCGGGCGGCCTCGCGAGCGCGAGCCGCGTCGACGGCCTTGGAGGCGATGGCCTTGGCTTCGTTCGGGTTCTCGAGCAGGAACTCGGCAAGCTTGTCGTTGACGACCTGCTCCACCGCCGTCTTTACCTCGCTGGAAACCAGCTTGTCCTTGGTCTGCGAGGAGAACTTCGGATCGGGCACCTTCACCGAGAGAACCGCGATGACGCCTTCGCGCATGTCGTCGCCGGAAAGCGCGACCTTGGCGTTCTTGGCGATGCCTTCCTTCTCGATGTAGTTCTGCAGGGTGCGGGTCAGCGCCGCACGGAAGCCCGTGAGGTGGGTGCCGCCGTCACGCTGCGGAATGTTATTCGTGAAGCAGAACATCGTTTCCTGGTACGCATCCGTCCACTGCATGGCCAGTTCGACGGTGATGCCCTCGGAGAACGAGCTGAAGCTGATGACCGTGGGATGCAGGGCCGTCTTCAGCTGCGCCAGGTGCTGCACGAAGGACTTGATGCCGCCCTCGTAGGCAAAGATGTCCTTGCGCTCGTTACGCTCGTCCACCAGTTCGATCGTGACGCCCGAGTTCAGGAACGCCAGCTCGCGGAGGCGCTTGGCGAGGATGTCGTAGTGGAACTCGGTGTTGTTGGTGAAGGTGAGCTTGCTGGGCAGGAAGCGCACCATCGTGCCGCGGCGCGAGGTGTCCTGCGTGGCGGCGATGGGAGCGAGCGGCTCACCATGCGCGTACTGCTGGTTCCATTCCTTGCCATCACGCCAGATCGTCAGCCACAGCTTCTCGCTGAGCGCATTGACGACCGAGACGCCCACGCCGTGCAGGCCGCCGGACACCTTGTAGGAGTTGGCGTCGAACTTACCGCCGGCATGCAGCACGGTCATGACCACTTCGGCCGTGGACCTGCCCTCTTCCGGGTGGGTATCGACCGGGATGCCGCGGCCGTTGTCGGCCACGCTCACCGTATCGTCCTGATGGATCGTGACCGTCACGTAGTCGCAGAAACCCGCCAGGGCTTCGTCGATGGCGTTGTCGACCACCTCGAACACCATGTGGTGCAGACCGGTGCCGTCATCGGTATCGCCGATGTACATGCCGGGGCGCTTACGCACCGCTTCCAGGCCCTTCAGGACCTTGATGCTGCCGGAGTCGTAGGCGTTCGAGTTGGTCGGATCGAGAGGTTCGTTCATGCGAGGCCTGGTAATGACGCAGGAGGCCCCGGCGCGCGAAGGACGCGGCGCCAGGACAGTCGGTCGATTATAGCAAAGCCGTCACGGCACCCTGTTCCACGTGGAACACAGTGACGGGTTGGTCGGAAAGAGCGTGCGGAACCTCGGTACCGGTCACCAGCACCTGGACATCGCGGCCCATCAATTGAGCGACCACCCACTCTTGATGGGTACGATCGAGCTCCGAAGCAAGGTCGTCAAGGCAGACCACGGGCCACTCGCCGCGTATCTCGGCGTGCAGCGACGCCTGGCCGAGCAAGCAAGCCAGGGCACAAAGCTTCTCCTGGCCGCGAGAGAGGTGCTCACGCAGCGGCGCGTGCTCGAAAGCCACAGAAAAGTCGGCCCGGTGCGGCCCAGCGGTCGTGTGTCCCCGAGCCAGATCGCGCCCCCTGCGTTCAAACAGTGTCGTAGCGAGGTCGCTCGTCTCGTCCCAGCCTGGCTTGTAGCGGATGGTGAACTCGCCCAGCTCCGGGAGCACGTTTCCCATGAAAGCCTGGATGTGGGGAAGCAAACGGTCCAAGTAAGCCTTGCGGTAAGCGGAGAGGCCTTCCCCAGAGGAGGACAGCTCGGATTCCCAAGGCTCAATGAGACCCGGATCCAGGGGCCCACCGCTGCGTAGCAAGGCATTCCGCTGTTTGAGTGCCCGCTGATACCGGCGCCACTGATTCACGAAGCCATGTTCCACGTGGAACAAACCCCAGTCCAGGAATTGCCGCCGCTCCTCCGAGCCTCCAGCGATCAAATCATGCGAACCCGGTTCGAAGCAGACCACGGCGCACTCCTGGACCAATGCACCGAGTGAGACGGCATCCCCATCAACCCGCGCCTGCCAGCGAGCGCCCTCCCTTCCCAAGCCGAGACGCCTCGCACGCCCGTCGGCCGTACTCACCTCTGCGAACACCGAGAGCGCCGAGGCACCCCGCTTCAGCAGCACATCCCGCGAACCCGCTCGAAACGAGCGACCGTGGGAGAGCAGGTAGGCGGCCTCGAGAACGCTCGTCTTGCCAGCGCCGTTAGCACCCACGAAAACGCTGATGCCGGGCGCAGGCGTCATCGACACGCCTTCCAGGCAACGCAGACCCGCGATTCGCAACGACTCGAACTTCATTCCCCGCCTTTACCCGTGCCAGAACGAACAACGCCGGGGTGTCGAAGACATCCCCGGCGTCGTGGGCCGAACTTTACAGCGTTGGGCCGTCAGAGGCGAAGCGGCATCACCACGTGGCGAGCTTCATCGTTGCCCTCTTCCTGCAGCAGGCAGCTGGACTGTGCATCGCGCAGGTTGAGACGAACCTTCTCGCCACGCAATGCGCCAAGCGCATCGAGCAGATAGCCCACGTTGAAGCCCACGGCCAGGTCGCTGACACCGGTCTCGGCTTCCACTTCTTCCTGGGCCTCTTCCTGCTCCGGGTTGTGGGCGACGATCTTGATGTGGCCCGGCTGCAGTTCCAGCTTCACGCCGCGGTACTTCTCGTTGGAGAGGATCGCGGCGCGCTGCAGGGCGCTGCGCAGCACGTCGCGCTCGATCGTGGCGGTCTTGTCGGCGCCGAGCGGAATCACCGCTTCGTAGTCCGGGAAACGGCCGTCGATCAGCTTCGAGGTGAACTGCACACCACCGCGGCGAACGCGCAGGTGGTTGCGGCCAAACTCGAGCTCCACCGTGCCCTCGCCCGATTCAAACAGGCCGATGAGCTCGTTCACGCCCTTGCGGGGAATGATGATCTGCCGGCGCGCCGACACGGAGCTCTCGAGGCGCGTTTCCTTGAGCGCCAGGCGATGGCCATCGGTGGCTACGCAGCGCAGCGTGTGTTCCTGCAGATCGAGCAGCATGCCGTTGAGGTAATAACGGACATCCTGGTTCGCCATGGCGAACGCGGTGCGCTCCATCAGATCGCGCAGCACTTCTTCCGGCAGCGTCACCCGCTCGACCAGCTCGATTTCGTCGATGGTCGGGAACTCAGAGGCCGGCAGCGTGGCCAGCGTGAAACGGCTACGGCCGGCGTTGAGCGCAATGCGATCGCCATTGAGCTTCAGGTCGATCTTCGCGCCATCGGGCAACGCACGAACGATGTCGAACAGCTTGCGTGCGGGAATGGTGATCTCGCCTTCCTGCACGGCATCGGCGTCAGTGGTCGCGACCATCTCAACTTCGAGGTCGGTGCCGGTGAATTTCACCTCGCTACCGGAGGCGCGCACCAGGAGGTTCGCCAACACGGGAAGCGTCTGGCGACGCTCAACGACGCCCACGACTTGCTGCAGGGGTTTGAGCAGTACTTCCCTCTGGATGCTGAATTGCATGCGTCCCCTACTCCTGCTTTTAAGGTTTTAAAGATTTTATAGTGGTAGTAGTTAGGCCGGTGGATATCTTGAAAAGTCGGATTTCATCTTACTTTTCAGTTACCTACGGCTTTATATCAACTGGCTTGAAGCGACGGTTTCGTGTGGGCTCGTTGTGGATAACTTTGAGGCCTGAAACCGTCCTCAGGTCACCCACCTATTATCCACAGGTTCTCAGCCCGTCAAGATACGGATCAGCTGTTCCCAATCCTGGCGCATACGCACATCTTTCTCACAGAAACCGCGGATCGTCCGGCACGCGTGGAGCACCGTGGTGTGGTCACGGCCGCCAAACGCCTCGCCAATCTCCGGCAGGCTGTGTTCGGTCAGTTCCTTGGACAAGGCCATGGCCACCTGACGCGGGCGCGCCAGGGAGCGCACACGGCGCTTGGAGAGCAGATCGGACAGGCGTACCTGGTAGTAATCGGCCACCGTCTTCTGGATGTTGGGCACGGTCACGGCCTGCGCGTGGGTATTGAGCAGGTCGCGCAGCGTTTCTTCCGCGAAATCGGTGGTGATGTCGCGGCGGTAGAAGTTCGCACGTGCCGCAAGCGTGTTGAGTGCGCCTTCCAGGTCACGCACGTTCGAGCGGATGCGGCGCGCGAGCAGCATCGCCACGTCTTCCGACAATGCCATGTCCTTGTCCGCCGCCTTGGAAAGGAGAATGGCGGCGCGCGTCTCGAAATCCGGTGGCTCGATCGCCACCGACAACCCCCAACCCAGGCGCGATTTCAATCGCGGCTCAAGCTTGTCCAGTTCCTTCGGGTAGCGGTCGCAGGTAAGGATGATCTGCTGCTTGGCTTCGAACAGCGCATTGAACGTATGGAAGAACTCTTCCTGCGTCGTGTCCTTGCCGGCGAAGAACTGGATATCGTCGATCAGCAGCGCATCCACCGAGCGGAAGCGGCGCTTGAAGTCATCCATATTCTTCTGCTGCAGGGCTTTCACCATACCGCTGACGAACTGCTCCGAGCGCAGGTAGAGCACCTTCGCCTCGGGATTGTTCTGCAGCAGCAGGTTGCCGGCGGCATGCATAAGATGCGTCTTACCCAGGCCCGTACCGCCATAGAGAAGGAGTGGGTTGTACGCGCGGCCAGGGTTCATCGCGACCTGCATGGCCGCGGCCTTGCCCAGCTGGTTGGATTTGCCCTCCACGAACGTTTCGAACGTGTAATGCGGATCCAGGTTGTGCTGGTGTGGCGGCTCCGGTGCGGATGGCATATGCATGGCGGGCGCGGGGGCGTGCGCATGGGCCGGCGCAGGTGTGCTGGCCGCCACCGACGATGCCGGTCGCGCAGGTGCCGGGCGGCCGCCGTGGGAACCCACCTCCAGACGCACGGGCAGGGGGTGACCTGCCAGGTGTTCGATGATCGCTTCGATCCGAACCAGGAACTGGTTGCGCACCGTATCAAGCGAATACGGGTTCGGGGCGTACAGGTACAGGCCCGTGCCGTCCTCCCTGGCCTGCAAGGGCATGAGCCAGGTATGGACGTCTTCGGGGCTCAATTCGCCATCAAGACGCTCGAGACAGCGCCTCCAGAGATCACTCATCGGGTATTCTTTGCCACAGCGTAAAGGGGCGCTTGCGCGCGGGGTGGACGATGAAGTCTACCAGCCTTCCACCCCTCCCTCGGTGTACGCCCCGCCCGGCGCCTGCTGTCATCCGCTTGCCAACCAGTTGACATCCTTCGGGATTGTCACGCATACTTGCAGGCCAACTTCAATCTTCACCCGGATGTAAGCGCCATGAAGCGTACTTTCCAGCCCAGCAAGCTCAAGCGCGCGCGCACCCACGGTTTCCGTGCTCGCATGGCCACGGCCGACGGCCGCAAGATCCTGAACGCGCGCCGCGCGAAGGGTCGCAAGCGCCTGATCCCGTAATCGGTTCGCCGGTCGTGCGAGCCGCAGCCTTGCCGCGCGATGCGCGGCTACGCCGCGCCGCCGACTTCGCAGCCTTGCGAAATGTCAGCGGTCGCCTCGGCGGCCGCTGTTTTCTTTTGCGCTTCGGAAATAATGCGGCAGGTACCGCCCGGCTTGGCCTGGCGATCTCCAAGCGCTGTTCCAAGCGCGCCGTCGACCGCAACCGGATCAAGCGCCTTGCGCGTGAGGCTTTTCGCCGCGCCCGGCCCGATCTGCCGCCCGTCGATATCCTCGTCATGGCCCGCGATAGCGCGGTCGAGGTACCCGGTGCCGCCCTTCTCGCGGAGCTCGATACCCTCCTCCGTCGCATCAAGCCGTTGAAGCGCGAGGGTGCCGACGGCACAATCGCGCGTTGACCTCTTTCCCGCCCGCCTTCCCGTCCTTATATCGGCCGCGGTGCCTAACGGATCTGGCTTAAGCTAATGAATCAAACGCGTACGCTTCTCTTCTTTGCGCTCATGTTCGTGGCGTACGTGCTGTGGACACAGTGGGAGCAGGATTACGGCCCGAAGCCGGCACCTGCCGCTCCCGCCGCCGCCCAGGTCGATGGCAAGCCTGCCGCCGATGGCAGCGTCCCCGGTGCGGCCGGCACGGCCAACGTTCCGGCCGATACCGCCGCAGCGCCTGCCGGCAAGGCCGAACTGGTCACCCTGCAGAACGATGTGCTGCGCCTGACCATCGATACCCGTGGCGGCAGCGTCATCCGTTCGGAGCTTCTCTACTACCCGAACCAGCCGGTCACCCGTAAGGATCCGACCCCGCCGCCGGTACGCCTCCTCGATGACGACGCGAAGACCTTCTTCGCTGCGCAGGATGGCCTGGTCAGCAATACGGGTGCCGCGCCGGACCACCGCGCCCTCTTCCACGCCGAGAAGACCCAGGCCGTGCTCGCCGACGGCGAGAAGTCCGTCAGCCTCGACCTGACCTGGACCGATCCCTCGGGTGTGAAGGTCACCAAGCGCTACACGTTGAAGCGCATGGACTACGTGGTTGACCTTGACCAGCGTATCGACAACGGCTCGCAGGCCACCTGGACGGGTAATGCCTACCAGCAGCTGCAGCGCGCACCGGCCGAGAAGGCCAGCTGGTTCAAGTCGTACACCGACCCGGCCCAGCACAGCTTCTTCGGCGCCGGCTGGTACAGCCCCGATACGAAGTTCGAATCGATGCTGTTCCCCGATTTCCAGAAGAACCCGCTGAACCGCGCCATCACCGGCGGCTGGATCAGCATGCTGCAGCACTACTTCCTCGTTGCCTGGATCCCGCCGGCCGACGAGAACGTCACCTATAGCAGCAGCATCGTCGATCCGAACTCCGCGACGCCGCGCTACCTCGTGCGTGCCTTCGGCCCCGCGCTGTCGGTCGCCCCGGGCCAGGCCGTCGATAGCGTGGCGCGCCTGTATGTGGGTCCGCGCCTGCAGGGCACGCTCGATGCGATCGCGCCGGGCCTCGACCTCACGGCGAACTATGGCTGGCTCAAGATCATCGCCACGCCGCTGCACTGGTTGCTTTCGCAGTTGCACGCCATCAGCGGTAACTGGGGTGTCGCGATCATCCTGCTGGTGTTGCTGATCAAGGCCGCGCTGTACAAGCTTACCGATGCCCAGTTCCGTTCGGGCGCCCGCATGCGCAAGCTCCAGCCGCGCGTGCAGGCACTGAAGGAGCGGTACGGCGACGACCGCATGAAGATGCAGCAGGCCATGATGGAGCTGTATAAGAAGGAGAAGGTGAACCCGATGGCAGGCTGCCTGCCCATCCTGATCACCTTCCCGATCTTCATCGGCCTGCTCCGCGTGCTGTCCGAGTCGATCGAGCTGCGCCACGCGCCGTTCTTCGGCTGGATCCACGATCTCTCCGCGCCGGATCCGTTCTACGTCCTGCCGGTGCTGTACTTCCTGGTCACGTTGCTCACCCAGCGCATGATGCCCACCGCCGGCATGGATCCGACCCAGGCCAAGATGATGAAGGTGATGCCGCTGATCTTCGGCGTCTTCTTCGCCTTCTTCCCGTCGGGCCTGGTGCTCTACTGGACAGTGAACGGCGCGACCAGCCTGCTCCAGCAGTGGTATATCAACCGTAGCGTCGACCGGGCGCACGAAAAGGCCAAAACGGCGTAAGCCACGATGACCCACGGCGCCGACACCATCGCAGCCATCGCCACCGGCGCAGGCGCGGCGGGAGTCGGCGCCGTTCGTGTGTCTGGGCCCCTCGTCCCGGCGATTGCCGCGAGCATGCTCGGCCGTGCGCCGAAGCCTCGTTACGCACACTTCGCTGCGTTCCGTGATGCGCAAGCTGAGCTGATCGACCGCGGCATCCTGCTCTACTTCCCCGGGCCAGCCTCCTATACAGGCGAGCACGTGCTCGAACTACAAGGCCATGGCAGCGCGGTATTGCTCGATGCCCTGCTCCGTCGATGCATCTCGCTCGGTGCGCGCCTTGCGAGACCTGGCGAATTCACCGAACGCGCATTTCTCAACGGCAAGCTCGATCTCGCGCAGGCCGAAGCGGTCGCCGATGTCGTCAGTGCGACGTCGGAAGCCGGCGCGCGTGCGGCGTTGCGATCGATGGAAGGCGTGTTTTCAGCGCGTGTGGATGACCTTCTCGCCGAGCTGATCGCCTTACGCGTGCACATCGAAGCGGCGATTGATTTCCCCGAGGAAGAGATCGACTTCCTCGCCGATCCCGTGATCGGCGAACAGCTCGCCGCCCTGCGCGCGAACCTGGATGCGCTCCTTGTCGAGACACGCCGTGGCGTTCGTCTGAACGACGGTATCTCCGTCGCCATCATTGGTCGTCCCAACGCGGGCAAGTCCAGCCTCATGAACGCCCTGGCGGGAGCAGAACGCGCCATCGTTACCGACATCGCCGGCACGACGCGCGATGTGCTTCGCGAAGCGATCACTCTCGACGGCGTCACCCTTGAGCTTGCCGACACGGCAGGCCTGCGTGACTCCGACGACATCGTCGAACGCGAAGGTATACGCCGTGCACGTGCGCAGCTTGAGCGCTGCGATGTGGCGATCCTTGTGACAGATGAGGCAAACGTGGAAAGCGATCAAGCTTTCTTCGAAGGCACGCCAAACCACTCGGCGCACATTGTGGTTGTGAACAAAATCGATCTGCACGGCACACGAGCGCGCCGCAAGAGGGGCGATGGTGTGGACACCTTGTGGCTATCGGCCCGTACAGGCGAAGGCCTTGACGAGTTGCGCAACATGCTCCGCCGTCTGGCTACCGCGGGTGCAGGAGAGGGCGCGTTTAGCGCTCGTCGTCGCCACGTCGTCGCGCTTGAACAGGTCGAAGCCCATCTAGAACGAACGGCAGAAGCGTTGGATGGGGCGCACGCAGGTGAGTTGGCTGCCGAAGAGTTGCGACATGCGCAGCAAGCGCTCGGTGAAATTACTGGCACCTACTCGTCGGACGATCTGCTCGGTGCGATCTTCAGCTCGTTCTGCATTGGAAAATAAGCCGCTACTTAAGCCGCTGTCCATGTTGTCGAGACCATAGAATATCTCGGCCTTCGTGATGGATGTCGTAACAAGGTCGCTCGAGCGCTGTGCCTGCACCCATGCCAGAACACGCTCGTCTGGCTTCTCGCGAGTGAGCTCTGATAGAACATTCGTATCCAGAATGATCACGGGAGGGTACGCCTGTCAGAGAGATCTAGTTCCAACCAGCCAACCTCCGCGAAATCAGCGCGAATGTCGGCGAGTAACTTGGCTGCGCTGCCGGGAGCATCGTTGGGATTCGACGAGATTCGTGTGGAACTCGCACACAAGTGTTCGCGCAAAATCTCTGTGACGAGATCGCTTACGTCACGCCCGGTGCAAGAGGCGAGTCTGTCGAGCTCATGAAGAAGTGTGGCGTCTGTGATCGTCATGTCCATCATCGTGCCTCCTACACTGCGCGGCGCATATTAGGCGACGCCCGCGCGATGATGTAGGAGTTCTCCGATGACGAGTGCCGAAACTCGCCGGGACGATCAGCAGGTCTGCGCCGCTTCCTGCGCTTCGCTGTTTCGTTCCACGGCGACGGACACGGCCCAGAGCAGCAGGCCGCCCAGTGCCAGGCCGCTTCCGACCCAACCGGGCGAGGTCCAGCCGTAGCCGTTCGCGATCGCGAGGCCACCGAGGAAGGGGCCGAGCGCATTCGCCGTATTGAACGCGGAATGGTTGAGTGCGGCGGCAAGTGCCTGCGCATCACCGGCGACATCCATGAGACGTGTCTGAAGTACGGTGCCGAGCGCGCCGCCCAAACCGATGAAGAACACGGTGATGCCGAGCGTCCACACGTTGCCGGCGGTGAACGGGAAGATCGCCAGGATGACGATCGCCCAGACGAGCAACGCACCGGCCGTGCGCATGAGCGCGCGGTCCGCGAACACCGGGATGACCATGTTGCCCAGGGTCATGCCAATGCCGAACACACCCATGATCCACGGCACGGTGGAGAGCGGCATGTGGGTGACGCTGAGCAGGATATCCGCGAGGTAGGTGTAGACCGCGAACATGCCGCCGAAGCCGATCGCGCCGATGCCCAGCGTGATCCACACCTGCGAACGCTTCAGCGCGCTGAGTTCGCGCATCGGGCTCGCATTCGCGTCGGCAGGCGTATTCGGTGCGAAGGCGAACACCGCGGACATCGTCGCGATGCCGAGCAGTGCGACCAGGGCAAAACTCCAACGCCAGCCCACGGCCTGGCCGAGCCAGCTCGCCAGCGGTACGCCTGCGATCGTGGCGACGGTAAGCCCCAGGAACATCTGGCCCACGGCGCGCGTGCGCCGGTTGGCCGGGACGAGTGAACTCGCCACCAGGGCGGCCACGCCGAAGTAGGCACCGTGGGGCAAACCGGCCAGGAAGCGGAAGACCAGCATCCAGTGGTAACTGGGCGACAGGCCGGTCAGGCCGTTGAATACGGTGAACATCGCCATGAGCAGGAGCAACAGGCGACGGCGCGGCATGCGTGCGCCCAGCACCGTGATGATCGGCGCACCCACGACCACACCCAGCGCATAGGCGCTGATCGCGTGCCCGGCGGTGGGTGCATCGATGCCCAGGCCCTGCGCGAACAGGGGCAGCATGCTCATCGAGGCGAATTCGGTCGTGCCGATGGCGAAGCCGCCCACGGCAAGGGCAAGGATGACGAGCCCGACGTGGGGCGCGCGGACGGGCGGGGTGCCCGGATCGAGTGCGGGGGCGGCGGAAGTCATGGGGATGCGGGGCCTGGGACGTTGGCGGGCGCCGTTGTGCGGCGCAACATGGCGTTAGTTTACGCCGCAGGGGTTATGGGTGCCAGCGCTTGCAAGGCGGTCAGGTGTGGTCGCGCAGGTATTCGATGAAGGCGCGCAGGGCCGAGGTGACTCGGCGCTGGCGGGGGTAATAGACCATGAAGCCCGGGTACGGCGGGCACCAGTCCTCGAGGACGCGGACGAGCTTGCCGTCGCGGACGTACTCGTCCACCTGGTCATCGAGGACCAGGGTCAGGCCCACACCAGCGATCGCAGCGTCGATCGAGACGCACAGGTCGCCGAACGTGCAGCGGCCGCGGACATCGAGTTCGAGCTTGGTCTCGCCCTGCTCGAACTCCCACTTATAGAGGCGGCCGCTGGGGAAGCGGAACCGGATGCAGTCGTGCTGCAGCAGGTCGTAGGGGTGCAACGGCACGCCGCGCCGGGCGATGTACTCGGGCGACGCCACGCAGGCGCCCTTCTGCATACCGCCGAACGGCACCGCGATCATGTCTTCGGGCACCGATTCATGGAAGCGAATACCGGCGTCATACCCCGATGCGACGATGTCGATCATGCCGTCGTCATCCACCGCCTCGAAATGAATATCCGGGTAAGCCGCCAGAAAGCCCGGCAGGAGCGGTGGCAACAAGAGTTGCCCGGCCACTCGTGGCATGTTCATGCGGAGCGTTCCCGCGGGGTGGGCCCGAAAGTCGTTCATCTCTTCCAGGGCATCGCCGACGTCACGCAATGCGGGCTGCAGCCGTTCGAGCAAACGCTGCCCGGCCTCGGTCAGCGAGACACTTCGCGTCGTGCGGTGGAAAAGGGTTACCCCCAGCCGCTCCTCCAGCCCACGAATGGCGTAGCTGATCGCCGAGGTGGTCAGGGTGAGCTCCGCGCCGGCCTTGCGGAAGCTGGCGTGGCGGGCGACGGCCGCGAACGCGGCGAGATGCGAGAGGTTGTCTGGGCGCATGATTATGAAGAATACCTCAACGATTCGTCCAAAAAGTCCCGTTGGCGCGATCCATTGTTGAGGGTTATCGTTCCCGGCTTAACTTTTACCCCTGTAGAGGATGACACCCATGTTTGAAGTCCACGGTTTTGCGGCCAAAGACGCCACGTCGCCCCTCGTCCCGTTCACGTTCAACCGCCGCGATGTCGGCCCGCACGACGTGCACATCGAGATCCTCTTCAGCGGCGTCTGCCACTCCGACCTGCACCAGGCCAAGGGCGACTGGGGCAACTCCACGTTCCCCATGGTCCCGGGCCACGAGATCGTCGGCCGCGTGAAGGCGGTGGGTTCGGAAGTGAAGAAGCTGAAGGTCGGCGATTACGCCGGCGTCGGCTGCATGGTCGATTCGTGCCGCACCTGTGAGTCGTGCCAGAAGGACCTGGAGCAGTACTGCACGGTGCACACCAGCTTTACCTACAACGGCACCGAGCAGGACAAGAAGACCCCGACCTACGGCGGCTACTCGACCGAGATCGTCACCGACGAGCGCTTTGTGGTGAAGATCTCCGACACGCTCGATCTCAAGGCCGCTGCCCCGCTGCTCTGCGCCGGCATCACCACCTACTCCCCGCTGCGCCACTGGAACGTGGGCCCCGGCCAGAAGGTTGGCGTGATCGGCCTGGGCGGCCTCGGCCACATGGGCGTGAAGTTCGCCAAGGCCATGGGCGCGCACGTCACCATGATCACCACCTCCGAAGCGAAGGGCGCGGACGCCAAGCGCCTGGGTGCAGATGACGTGCTGGTGTCGACCGACCCGAAGCAGATGGAAGCCGCAGCCTCCAAGTTCGATTTCCTGCTGAACACGGTGCCCGTCAGCCACGACATCCTGCCGTACCTCATGCTGCTGAAGCTCGATGGCACGATGGTGCTCGTCGGTGCCCTCACCCCGCTCGATGCATTCCCGGGTGGCGCACTGATGCTGCCGCGCCGCACGGTCGCCGGTTCGGCCATCGGTGGCATGGCCGAAACCCAGGAGATGATGGATTTCTGCGCCGAGCACAACATCGTTTCCGACGTTGAGATGGTCAAGATGGCCGACATCAACGAGGTGTACGTGCGCCTGGCGAAGAACGATGTGCGCTATCGCTTCGTGATCGACATGGCGTCGATGCCGAAGGCTTAAATAGGTACATGTAGGAGCGCGCTTGCGCGCGATCGGGTCTTGCCACAAACCCCATCGCCCGCAAGCGCGCTCCTACCGTTTTTCGGATAAGGTAACCGCGTCATCAGCGGAGCCCATGGATTGAAACGGTTCTTCCGGTACCTCGGCTACCTTGCCGCTCTGCTCGTCGCCTTTCTCGCGTTCGTCGCGATCACCGCATGGCCGAACATCGGCACGCTGCCGAAGGGTGAATTCCTCGCTCGCAACGAGCAATCGCCGGAATGGCACGGCGATCAGTTCCAGAACCCGCAGCCGATGTTCTCGAACCTGCGCGGCGGCATCCTGCAGATCTTTGAATCGAAGCCAGGCGAAGAGCCTGATCGCCCCGTGCCCACGGTCGATTCGTCGGCGGTGTACAAAACCCCCCCGGTTAGCGGCCTGCGCGTCACCTGGTTCGGCCACTCGTCGATGCTGCTCGAGATCGATGGCGTGAATGTCGTGGTCGATCCCTTCTGGAGTGAGCGCACCTCGCCGTTTGGCTGGCTGGGCCCCAAGCGCTGGTACCCGCCACCCGTACCCATGGATCACTTGCCGCGGGTCGATGTCGTGGTGATCTCGCACGACCATTACGATCATCTCGATCGCGCATCGGTGCAGGCGTTGTACGAACGCGGCGCGCGCTTCATCGTGCCCCTGGGCATCGCTTCGCACCTGGTGGGATGGGGCATTCCCAACGATCGCATCACCCAGCTCGACTGGTGGCAGGAAGCAAGAGTGGGCGCGCTCACCATCGTGTCTACACCGTCGCGCCATGCATCAGGGCGCCTCAGCGCACGCAGCGACCAGACCTTGTGGACTGGCTATGCGCTCGTCGGGCCGCATCACCGGGTGTTCTATTCGGGCGACACGGGGCTCAACGACAGCTTCCCGGATGTGGGCGAGAAGTACGGCCCGTTCGATGTGAGCTTTATTGAAGCCGGCCAGTACGACGCCCAGTGGCCGGATTGGCACCTGGGGCCCGAACAGGCGGTGCTGGTGCACCAGGAAGTTCGTGCCCGTACGCTGATACCCGTGCATTGGGGCCTGGTGAAGCTGGCTCACCACGCCTGGACCGAGCCACCGGAACGTATCCTCGCCGCCGCCCGTTGTGCGCATGTGGATGTGCTGATTCCGGAGCCCGGGCAAGCGGTGGAACCCACGACACATCCCGTGGTCCCACGCTGGTGGCCCGCGCAGCCGTGGTCAACGCGCGAGCAGACCCCCATCATCGCTTCGAAGGATGGCGAGGCGAACCACCCGTACACCGTGCCCGCCTGCCATTGAGGCGGGTCTACCGCTCAAGGAGGGGAACTCCCATGTATCAGTTGCTTGTTCGCCGTGGCGCCATTGCCGCGCTTTGTCTCCTCGCCGCCGGTACCGCTCTCGCCGATGCGAAGGACGATGCCGTGAAGGCGAAATGCCCGGCCGTGGAGGCATGGACCGAGAAGATGGCCAAGGCGCAACCCGCGCTTTCGTCGGCCGGTATCGAGCGGGACAACAACGCTGGCGGTTTCTCCGACCCTGATTTGCGCGATGAACTGCTCAAGCGCGCTGCGGCGGATCAGAGCGCACGCAACGCGTGGATCGCATCACCCCAGGACAAGGCCCGCTTCGACGCCATGGATAAGGTCGACAAGGACAACCTGGCCTGGATGAAGGCGCGTTTCAGCAAGGATGGCTTCCCGCATGCCAACGCGGTTGGCCTTGCGGGAGTCAACGCCGCATTCATTCTCGTGCAGCACGCTGTGGCCGATGTGCCCTTCATGCAATCGATGCTGCCGCAGGTCACCGCCCGGGGCGAGGCGGGCGAGCTGAAAAAGAGCGACGTCGCCATGCTGGTAGATCGCGTGCTCCGCCACGAGGGCAAGCCGCAGCGTTATGGCACGCAGTACGCCGGAACGAACATGAAGGATCTTTCCGACCTGAAGATGGATCCGGTGGAAGATCCCGCGCACCTCGATGAGCGTCGCGCCTCGATGGACCTCATGCCGCACGCTGACTACGAGTGCGCCCTGCGCATTTTCTACGCGCCGGATTCCACGCCCGCACCTGCGTCAACCTCAGCAGCCAAGCCTTAAGCGAAGGCCGGCGCTCAGGCCGGCATCTCCAGCCGCATGTTCGCCCGGCTGAGCAATTCGCCCGTCGTACGGTCGATCACGACCGCTTCCACCGGTGCGCCTGTCGCCGGGTTCACCAACTGGCTCAGTTCGCCGGCGCCGTTGTGGCGCCGGCCCCATTCGCCCATGGCGGCGAGGATCGGCAAGAAGTCGATGCCGGCCGGGGTCAGGATGTACTCATCCCTCGGCGGCCGCTCACTGTAGCGGCGCTTCTCCAGCACACCCGCCTCCGTCAACGCCTTGAGCCGCCGCGAAAGAATATTCGGGGCGATGCCCAGGCTTGTCCGGAATTGGTCGAACTGGGTCATGCCGCGGCTGGCATCGCGAAGGATCAGCGCGCTCCACGCATCCCCGACCAGGGCCAGGGCACGGGAGATGGGGCAGGTACCCGAAGAAAGTTTTTCGATGTCCATTGCAAAATGATAGTCGAGTCACTATCGTATGGCAACCTAGTTACTTTCATTATGCAATCCACCACATCGGGAGACACGCTATGAGCACTGAATCCAAAGGCACGGCCATCGTTACGGGCGCTTCGTCGGGTATCGGCGAGGTCTATGCACAGCGCCTGGCCGATCGCGGCTACGACCTGATCCTGGTCGCCCGTCGCCTCGACCGCCTGGAAGCGCTGGGCCGGAAGATCACCGAACGCACCGGCCGCACGGTCCAGGCACTGCAGGCCGACCTCACCTCCCGCGCCGACCTGGCCAAGGTCGAGGCATTGCTGGCCAACGACAGCTCGATCACCCTGCTGGTGAATAACGCCGGTATCTCGCTTGAGGGCAGCGTCCTCGAGAACGACGCCGCCAATATCGAAAAGATCCTGGCGATCAACACCGTCGCGCCGACCGTACTGACGGCCGAAGCTGCCCAGCAGTTCGTCAAGCGCAACAAGGGCGCCATCATCAATATCGCTTCCGTGCTGGCCTTCGCGCCGGAAATGATGGACGGCATCTACAGCGGAACGAAGTCGCATCTGCTCAACGTGACCCTCGGCCTTGCTTCGCGCCTGCAGGGGACCAACGTGCACGTGCAGGCCGTGCTGCCGGGCGCGACCAAGTCGGAAATCTGGGAGAACTCGGGCAAGGATCCGGAAGCCCTGCTTCCCGGCATGGTCATGGAAACCGCCGACCTCGTGGATGCCGCCCTCCTCGGCTTCGATCGTGGCGAAGTGGTCACCATCCCGCCGCTGCACGACGAGGGCCAGTACAAGGCCTATAACGACGCTCGTGTCGCCATGGGTCCGAACCTGTCGCGTAAGGAAGTGGCCCCGCGCTACCGCGCGTAAAGTGGCCGGGAGGTAACCACGACAGTGGCTTAGCCGACCTTTCACCCACGGAACGTACGAATGCACGCTAAACTGTGGCATTCGCTACGTTCTTTGCGGTAAGGCATGCTCTCGTTCGTGTTCGGCGCCTTCGGGCTCTCCACTCTCTGGCTGCTTCCCCTGCTCTGGCGTGTCGCCGCTGCCCTCGTCCGGCGGCGGCGTCCGCCGACGGTTGGTCCTGGCGCCATTCGATTCTGGTCGGGCCTCCTGCTGGTGCTCCTCGCGAGCAGCACGCTGGAAGGCCTCGTCATTGCGCACTACACGGATGATCCCGCCGTGGGTGGTGCGGTGTGCCGCTGGCTTGGTGGGCTGGCTGGGCCGGCGGGCCCCATCGTCGCGCTGATCAGCGTAGCGGCGATCGTTATCGCGCTCCCCTGGTACGCCGGCGTTCCCTGGTCACAAGCGATCGTTCGCCTCAACGGTATCCTTGAGCCGATGGGCGCCTTGGCGATCGAGGGTGCAGGCCGGTTGCTCCGACGTAGCGCCTCGCGCGCCACCGGGCGTAAGCCATCCGCCGCCGTTCGCCGTGCCGATCGCGTTCCCGCACGGCGCCGCAGCGCCAAGCCCCAGGTCAAGACAGCGAAGCCTTCGCCGCGTGCAAGCACGGCCACGGCCACCCTCTCACGCCCCGAACCGGCACGGCCCGATCCGGTTCGTCCGTCGGTCACCACGCCGGTACCGCCGCGGCACCGCACGAAGCCGGATACGGTGATCAGCGAGCCGTGGCTGGCGCCGAAAGCGTTGCAGGCGCAGGTAGAGAGTGAGGTGCGTGCGGAGGTCGAGACCGAGGTAGCCGGGGTTATCAAGAGCATGCCGGTGATGGCGGCCGGTGCGTCGGGGGGCGAGGGGGTGTGGCCTTCGGACGATGCGCCTGATCGCGCGCAAGCGCGCTCCTACAGTGGGTCGGCTGCGTCTCGTGAGCCGGTGGTCTCTGCTGAGCCAGTGGCGCTGCGGGGCGAAGCGATGGTGACGCCGGTTGTGCCCGAGCCGGAGTTGCCGGTGGCGCCGCCGCCGCCGGTGAAGCCGGTCTCGCGGTTTGCGATCGCGGCGAACGATGCGTCGCCGACCGAGCAGGCCACCATCACGACGATCACCGCGCCGCGTCCGTTGCGCACGGTCAATCATGGTTCGATCAGCCTGCCTCCGCTCACCTTGCTAGCCGCGGCGACGCAGAGCGAACTGGCCGTGAGCGAGCAGGAACTGGGTGACACCGGCGAGCTGATCGAACAGCGCCTCGCGGAGTTCAAGGTGCCGGTGCAGGTCGTCGGCGCTTCCGCCGGCCCGGTCATCACGCGCTATGAAATCGAGCCTGCGACCGGCGTGCGTGGCAACCAGATCGTCGCACTGATGAAGGATCTGGCGCGTGGCCTTGGCCGCACATCGATTCGTGTCGTCGAAACCATCCCCGGCAAGATGTGCATGGGCCTGGAGCTGCCGAACGAGCAGCGCCAGATGATCGCCTTGTCCGAGATCCTGGATTCATCGGAGTATCGCGAAAGCGATTCGCTGCTCACGCTGGCCATGGGCAAGGGCATCACGGGCGAGCCCGTCGTTGCCGACCTGGCGAAGGCGCCGCACATGCTTGTCGCCGGTACCACCGGCTCGGGTAAGTCGGTGGCGGTGAACGCCATGATCCTGTCCATGCTCTACAAGGCCACGCCCGAAGACGTGCGCATGATCATGATCGACCCGAAGATGCTGGAGCTTTCAGTCTACGAAGGCATCCCGCACCTGCTGGCGCCCGTGGTCACCGACATGAAGCTCGCTGCGAACGCGCTGAACTGGTGCGTGGCGGAAATGGAAAACCGCTACAAGGTCATGTCCGACCTGCGCGTACGTAACCTCGCCGGATACAACCAGAAGGTCCGTGAAGCACGCGCTGCCGGCAAGCCGTTGTTCAATCCGTTCCCGAAGCATCCGGAGGTGCCGGAACATCTCGACACGATGCCGATGATCGTGGTCGTGATCGATGAGCTGGCCGACCTGATGATGGTCGCGGGCAAGAAGATCGAAGAGCTGATCGCACGTCTCGCACAGAAGGCGCGCGCCGCAGGCATTCATCTGATTCTTGCGACGCAACGACCCTCGGTCGATGTCATCACCGGCCTGATCAAGGCGAACATCCCCACACGCGTGGCGTTCCAGGTGTCGTCGAAGATCGACTCGCGAACCATCCTCGACCAGATGGGCGCGGAGAGCCTGCTTGGCCAGGGCGATATGCTGTTCCTGCCGCCGGGCACGGGTTATCCACAGCGTATCCACGGCGCGTTCGTCGGCGATGAGGAGGTGCACCGCATCGTTGCGTGGTTGAAGCAGTTTGGCGAGCCGGACTACAAGGAAGAAATCCTGCAAGGTCCGCCGAGCGAAGCCGGCGACGGCGACGGCGACGGTGGCGAAGACGGCGTCGATGCCGAGCTGGATCCGCTCTATGACGAAGCCGCAGCGTTTGTTTTACGTACTCGGCGTGCGTCGATCTCGTTCGTGCAGCGGCAGTTCCGGATCGGCTACAACCGCGCCGCGCGTCTGGTTGAGGCGATGGAAAGCGCGGGCCTCGTCTCGCCCATGGGAATCAACGGGCAACGCGATGTAATAGCGCCTGCGTCCGCGGACTGATCCCTTGAATTCGTAAGAACTTGACGGCGGCAGCGCTTGGTGGTTCGATTCGAATGTCGCGCCCTGCGACATCGAAGGGGACAATCCATGGACTCGAGACTGGCCGGAGCCTTGCGCTTCCTGGCAGGTTCTTGCTTGGCCTTCTTTCTACTGTCTTATTCTTGTCGCGCATCGAGCTATCAGGCAATCGTGAAGTATTACTACGCCGATCCTCAAGGGACCGTCGTTGCGGAAACTGATGCGCAAGGCGTCGTCCTTGAGCGGTATGACTACACACCGTATGGGCGGCCGGTATCGGGCGGGGCGGCGAGTGGGCCGGGGTTTGCCGGGCACACGGCTGATCCTGAAACGGGTCTGCTCTACATGCAGGCTCGGTACTACGACCCCGAAGTCGGCCGGTTCCTCAGCGTTGACGTATACAAGGCGAAAGCGGGCGATGTCTTTTCAAGCAACCTTTACGTCTACGCCCATGCCGCTCCGTCAGTGCTGGTCGATCCAGACGGACGCCAGGCGAAGGGGGGAAGAGATCTGGATATCTGCAACGGGCCAGTTCCCTGCGGGAGCGTCACTTATGGCCGTAACGGCGACATCAGCGGCCCATATGAAAAAATCGTCGACCGTGTTTTTACAAACTACCACGTATCGAGTGACGGCAAGAGCGCGAGCCTCGCACCTTTCCCGGCTGAAGTCCGCACGGCATTGATTTACATTATCGCGTCGCCATTAGGCAGAGCCGTGGTGAAAGCATCGCTCGAGCATAACGAATCCATCACCTTAATGGATATGACCGCGACGAGCATGGCTCCTAACTTTTACTACGCGGCCGGGCAGGATGCGATTCTTTACACAACGCGCCTTGCCGACTTCAAAGCAAGCTATATGAACGATCCTATCAAGTTCGCCGAGGTTCGCGATCAAACGCTTGATGTCATACTCATGCATGAAATCGGCCATACGCCTTTGGGCCGTACTGCGCTCGGTATCATCGCGCAGCCTCACACGAATGAAGATGAGTTCGAGGATGTAAGGAAAGTCGAAAACCCATACAGGGGCTATTACGGCATCCCGGCACGAACGACATACAGTGGCATGTCGATATCGGAGTGAGAAAGCATGAAGCGAGACCTCAAGGTTGGCGCCCTACTCATCGTTCCGATGCTGGCTTCCGTTGCGAGCGCGACGGATTGTGGTGCCAGTAAGTACAGCGAAGTCATAAACGAAACTCGCTCCCTGATCGCCAGCTCAAGAGCTGTACCGATGGTACGTGGCGAAATATCGACTCCAGCGGGAACACGTGAATGCGTCCGCGTTAGCTTCAAAGTCGGGATCTCCGGACGCCCTTACGATATAGACGTCGCAGAGTCGAGCGGGCACATTGTCTACAACCGGGAGGTTGTTTCGACACTTGAGCGCTACACCTTCAAGGCTTCCCTATGGTCGATCTTCTCGGCCCGGATGCTGGTATTCGACAACGTCGTAGACCAATTTCCTGTTCCGGAACCCTCGGTGCCGGCTCACCCATAAAAATAAAGCCGGGCTCGCCACTGGCGAGCCCGGCCTTGTGCAACGCGACGTTACTCCTTCGTCAGGAGCTTAAGCGGCACGGCGATGGACTTGTCCACCGTCTGCTTATCCACAAGCTTCTTCGCCGTCTCGACGCCGAGGCGGCCGATCTCTTCCGGCTGCTGGGCGACAGTCGCGGCCATCTGGCCATCCTGCACGGCCTTCTTGCCGTCCGGCGTGCCATCGAAGCCGACGACAAGCACCTTCTTGTTCTTGCCTGCCAGGGCCTGCACGGCGCCAAGGGCCATTTCATCGTTCTGCGCGAAGATGGCCTGGACGTCGCTGTTACCCTGCAGCAGGTTCTCGGTGACCGAGAGGCCCTGGGCGCGATCGAAGTTGGCCGGCTGCTGCGCGACGACCTTCATGCCGGTGGTGGCCAGCTCATCGTCGAAACCCTTGCCGCGCTCGCGCGCCGCCGAGGTGCCAGCCACGCCCTGCAGTTCGATGATGTTGCCCTTGCCGCCAAGCTGCTTGGCGAGGAAATCCGCTGCCATCTTGCCACCGGCGATGTTGTCCGAGGCGATGTGCGAGGCCACATCGGCACCATCGACGCCGCGATCGAGCGTGATCACCGGGATGTTGGCGCGCTGTGCCGACTGCACGGCGCCGGCGAGCGCCGAGGAATCGGTCGGGTTGAGCAGGATCACCGAAACGCGCTTCTGGATAAGGTCTTCGACCGAGGAAATCTGGCGGGCCGGATCATCCTGCGCATCGACGACAACCAGCTGCACGCCTGCCGAATCAGCGGCCTTTTGCGCGCCATCCTTCAGTTCCACGAAGAACGGGTTGTTCTGCGTCGACAGGGCCAGGCCGATCACTGGCTTCCCGCCAGCCGCACCGGCGGTCGAGCCCGCGGCTGGCGCGGAATCGGTGGGACCCTGCTGCGAGCACGCGGCGAGCAGCGTGGCAGCTGCCGCGGCGATGAAAGTCAGTTTACGCATGGTGTGTTCCTCGTTGTTATTACTGCCGCCTGTCGAGCAGGACGGCGATCAGGATAACGATGCCCTTCACCACCTGCTGGTAGAAAGAGCTTACGCCCAGCAGGTTGAGGCCGTTGTTCAGGAAACCGATGAGCAGCGCGCCGACCAGCGTGCCGAAGAGCCAGCCGCGGCCACCGGCCAGGCTGGTGCCGCCGAGGACGACCGCGGCGATGGCATCCAGCTCGTAACCTTCGCCTGCCGTTGCCTGCGCGGAATACAACCGCGAGGTGAGCACCACGCCGGCGAAAGCGGAGAACAGGCCGGAAAGGCCGTAGATGCCCAGCTTCATCGGCGAAATGCGCACACCGGAAAGGCGGGCGGCTTCTTCGTTGCCGCCGATAGCGACGACGTGGCGGCCGAACACCGTGCCGCGCAGCAGGAAGCCGCAGAGGGCGAAGGCGACGAACATCCAGATGACCGGCAACGGGACGAGGTTGGCGACGTACCCGCCGCCGAGTAACGCAAAGCCGGGATTGGAGACGGGGATCGGGCTGCCACCGGTAAACGCCAGGGTAAGCCCGCGAAGCGTCGTCATGGTGCCGAGCGTGGCGATGAACGGTGCCACCTTGCCCCACGAGACCAGGGCGCCGTTGACCATGCCCAGCAGCATGCCCAGCACCAGGGCGGCACCGACGGAGAGGAACAGTCCGTAACCGGCGGCCATCATCGCCGCGCTGATCGCGCCTGTAAGCGCGAGGATGGCACCCACGGAAAGGTCGATGCCGCCGGCGAGGATCACGAAGGTCATGCCGAAGGCGATCAGCGCGTTGACCGATACCTGGCGCAGGACGGTGAGCAGGTTATCCGTCGACAGGAAGTGCGGGCTCATGATCGACAATGCGATGAAGAGCACGAGCAGCCCGATGACCGAGCCGAGGCGCTGGAGCAGCGTCGTTGCCTGGCCCCAGTTGAGTTGAAGCGTCATATCACTTGCCTCCGGTCGCGGCGGTCATAACGGCTTCCTGGGTGGCGCCGTGTGCATCGAGCAAAGCGGTCGCATGACCTTCGTGCATGACGAGGATGCGATCGCTCATGGCGAGCACCTCCGGCAATTCCGATGAGATCATGAGGATGGCTACGCCCTGCTCCGCGAGTTGATTGATGATGTGGTAGATCTCGGCCTTGCCGCCGACATCGACACCGCGCGTGGGCTCATCGAGGATAAGTACACGCGGTTTCAATGCGAGCCACTTGGCCAGCACAACCTTCTGCTGGTTGCCACCCGAAAGCGCACGGACATCGAGTTCCATGTCGCGGGTGCGGATCTTCAGCGCGTCGATCAGGCCGCGGGTCTGTTTCTTCTCCGCCGGGCGATCGACCAGGCCGGCATGCGCGGGAACGCGCGGCAGGCTGACGTTCTCACGAAGGCTGAGGTCGAGCACCAGGCCCTGGGCTTTGCGGTCTTCGGTGACGAAACCGAAACCGGCGCGAATCGCCTCGGTCGGTGTCTTCGGAGTGACGGGAACGCCGTCGAGCGTCACCTTGCCCGATTCGGACTTATCCAGGCCGAACAACAGGCGAGCCAGTTCGGTGCGGCCGGCACCAAGCAGCCCGGCAACCCCCAGCACTTCGCCCGAATGCAGGTCGAAGCTCACGTCCTTCACCATGCCACCGGTGATGTGATCGACCTTCAGCCGCACATCGCCAATGGCCACCGTGCGCGATGGGAAGCGCGCATCGAGCGTGCGGCCCACCATCATCTTCACGACTTCATCGAACGCGAGGCCGGGCACGTCGCGCGTACCGACGAACTTGCCATCGCGCAGGATCGAGATGCGATCGCACAAGGCGAAGATCTCTTCCATGCGGTGCGACACGTAGACGATGCCCGTGCCCTGCTCGCGCAACTCGCGGATCAGCTTGAACAGCACGTTGGTCTCGTGCTCGGTCAGGGCGGCCGTGGGTTCGTCCATGATCAGCACGCGCGCATTCTGGCCGAGCGCGCGGGCGATCTCGACCATCTGCTGCTGCCCGACCGAAAGCCGCTCGATAAGCGTATCGGGATCCAGCTTGGTCATGCCGACGCGCGCGAGCCATTCCTTCGCCGTCGCCGCCATGGCTTTGCGATTGAGCAAGCCAAAGCGTTGCAGCTCGCGACCAAGGAACAGGTTATCCGCGATGCTCAGCGCCGGGATGAGGTTCAGTTCCTGATGGATGATGGCAATGCCGAACTTTTCGGCATCGGCAGGCGAGTTGATCGTCACCGGCTTGCCATCGACCTCGATCGTGCCCGCGTCGGGCGCGTAGATCCCGGTAAGGATCTTCATCAGCGTCGATTTGCCGGCCCCGTTCTCACCCATCAACGCATGCACTTCGCCGGCGAGCAATTCGAAGTCCACGCCCTCAAGCACCTTCACCGGACCGAAGGCCTTGTGGATGTCATGCATCCTGACGATCGGCGTGGCCATCAGAAGGTCACGCCGGCATGCAGGATGATGTTGGCGTAAGGAGAGGTTTCGCCCGTGCGGATGACGGCGACCGCGCGGCGCGTGGCCGCCTTGAAATCCTCGTGGTACAGCTCATCCACCGGCACGCCGCTGTCTTCCAGGCGTTTTTTCAGCGCGACCATCGCCGGGTTATGCGCATGGATCTCGCTGGCGATCGTCGCATGCTCCACGGCCAGTTCAGCGAACACGGCATCGAACACCGTGGCGAACGCCGGGGTACCGGGTAGCACGGCAAGGTCGACGCACGGCACGCCGTGCGGTACCGGCAGGCCCACATCGCCGATCACCAGGGTATCGGTGTGGCCCATGGCGGCGATGATGCGGTTGAGTTCGGCGTGCAGCAGGCCGCTACGTCTCATGGATGGCTCTCCAGGAATGCCGCCACTTCCTCAGCGCGCGGCATGCCGCCCTGCGCACCCAACCGGGAAACGGCGATGGCGGCGGTGGCGCAGGCTTTGCGCACCGCTACGTCGAGCCCTTCGGCGAGGTACACCGCGAGGGCGGCGTTGAACGTATCACCGGCGCCGGTGCTATCCACCGCGTCGACCTTGAAACCGGCCTGGTGGCGCGGCTCGTCATCCTTGTCACGGAACCATGCGCCATCCTCGCCGCGGGTCAGCACGACCGGGCAGGGAGCCTGACGCATCAGTTCACGGAAATCGGTATCTGCTGGCGCACCGAGAACCATCGCCAGTTCGTGCTGGTTCGGCGTGATGAAGCGCACCTGCTTCAGCCACTCAAGCGGCAGCTTCTGCGCGGGCGCGGGGTTCAGGATGACGGGCACGCCTTCGTCGTGCGCGATGCGCAGCGTGGCTTCCACGGCATCCAGGGGAATTTCGAGCTGGACCAACACGGCGTCCGCACCACGGATCACATCGCGCGCTGCTTCGACCTGCGCCGGCGTAACACGCCCGTTCGCGGCCGGAACGACAACGATCTGGTTCTCACCGCCGGCGACCGTGATCGACGCGGTGCCGCTGCCGATCCCTTCGATGCGCGTGACGTGGCTGACATCGATGCCTTCGGCTTTCAGGCCGTCGTACAGCGACTGGCCGAAGGCGTCATCGCCGATATTGCCGACCATGGCCACCTGCGCGCCCAGGCGTGCTGCGGCGACGGCCTGGTTGGCGCCCTTGCCGCCTGGGATGGTCAGAAAGCGATCACCGGTGATGGTCTCGCCCGGGCCGACGAAGCGCGGGGCCAGGGTGACCAGATCCATGTTGATGCTGCCGACGACAACAATTCGCGTCATGCCACGAGGCTCCGTTGGGGGGACCGGAATGGGGATGGCGCGCAAATATACGCCCTGGCCGCGCACGATGCTTTCATGCGCATGCTTTCATCAGCGGGAAAGGCCCTTGGCTTCGAGCTCGGCGAGGTAGGCGGGCCATGACGTGTCGTAGGCGCGGCCGAGGTCGTGCAGGGTGTCCCATCCGAATATGCCACTGGCGTGGCCGTCGTCGAAGCGGATGAGGATGCCGTAATGGCCGGTGGGCTCGATGGCGGTAATGCCGACATCCTTCTTGCCCGCCACCAGCACTTTCTGCCCTTTGCCGTGGCCCTGTACCTCGGCGCTGGGTGAGTTCACCCGCAGGTATTCGTAGGGCAGCCGGAAGTGCTCGCCGTTATCGAAACTGACCTCAAGAACACGCGAGGCCTGGTGCAGGGTGATATCGAGGGGGCGCGGGCGGTTCATTGGAGCCTTGAACACGTGGTGTAGGAGCGCGCAAGCGCGCTCCTACATAATTATTTCAAACGCGTAGGTTAGTTCAGGGAGCGTGGCCAAAGCCGCCGCCCGTGCCTTGCTCTAGCGGCGGCGGGTTACCCGCCACGGCCAGGAGCGAGGTGGCGTAGGCGTCTTCCATGCTTACCGTGGAGACTTCATCCCACGAGAAGAACGACGGCTCGCGCAGCCATTCCGCATCGGGGGTGATCTCCTGCATGTTGAAGCCATCGTCCTCTACGCTGACCAGGCGGCCGATGTAGCAGACCTCCGCCTCGTCCTCGCTATCCACGTGCACGCCGATGACCGGCGCGTGCGCAGCGGCCGCTTTCACCACCTGGGTAATGTCATCCAGAGGGAAATCGGCCGGGGGCGTGGGGGTGATGCCTTTGAGTGCCAGCGCCTTCTCAAGGAAGCCGGCGTGTTTATCCGGCGCCTCGAATTCGGAGATGTCGCGGTGCCGCATGATGTACATGCCGTCGTAGCTGACACCGTCGCCGATGACCCACAAAAGGAAGTACTCGCGACCGACCCCGCCCACGTAGCCACAGAAGCTGCCGTGTTCGAGTTCGCCGCGCCAGATACGAACAAGCTGGCCGCTGTCCTGCGCTTCACGCAGGGACGCCCGCTGGCCGTTCGTTTTGAGTTGGATAACCTTGCCCATAGTGGTCAATATGTTACCGGAAGGGCCGGGCTTCAATGTTCAGAGGACGTAAGTTCACAGGATGTAACGGCTGAGATCTTCGTCCTTCACGAGCGATGCCAGGTTTTTATCGACATATTCGGCGTCGATCACGTACTTTTCGCCGGATTTGTCAGCGGCCTCGAAGGAGATCCTCTCCAGCAGCCGCTCCATGACCGTGTGAAGGCGCCGGGCGCCGATGTTCTCGGTGCGCTCGTTCACCTGGAAGGCCACGTCGGCCAGGCGGTCCACCCCGGTGTCGGTGAAGTCCAGGGTCACGCCCTCGGTATGCAGCAGCGCAACATATTGCTTGGTCAGGGCGTTGTTCGGCTCGCGCAGGATCCGCTTGAAGTCATCCACGGAAAGGGCGTTCAGTTCCACGCGAATGGGCAGGCGGCCCTGCAGTTCCGGGATCAGGTCCGATGGCTTGGCCAGCGAGAACGCGCCCGAGGCGATGAACAGGATGTGGTCGGTCTTGATCGAGCCGTACTTGGTTGAAACGGTGGAGCCTTCCACCAGCGGCAGCAGGTCGCGCTGCACGCCTTCGCGGCTTACGCCGGCACCGCCCCACTCGGAGCGCTGGGCCACCTTGTCGATCTCGTCGATGAACACGATGCCGTTCTGCTCGGCGCTATCCACGGCGCGCGCACGCAGTTCGTCGTCGTTGATCAGCTTGCCGGCCTCTTCCTCGATCAGCAGGGGGCGGGCCTGGCGGATGGTCATCTTCCGCTTCTGGGATTTCTGGCCGCCGAGGTTCTGGAACATCTTGCCCAGCTGCTGGCTCATTTCCTCCATGCCCGGCGGGGTCATGATCTCCACGCCCACGTTCATGGCGAAATCCAGCTCGATCTCGCGGTCATCCAGCGCACCTTCGCGCAGCTGCTTGCGCAGCTTCTGGCGGGTGTCGTTCTCGATCGCGGGGGCGGGGGCGCCCGTGTCATCCCAGCCCGAGGGCTGGCGCCGCGGCAGCAGCGCATCGAGCAGGCGATCCTCGGCGGCATCTTCGGCCTGGCTGGCCACGCGGCCCTTGGCCTGGTCACGCACCAGCTTGTACGAGACATCGGCCAGGTCGCGGATGATCGATTCCACATCCTTGCCGACGTAGCCCACCTCGGTGAACTTGGTGGCTTCGACCTTCACGAAGGGCGCATTGGCCAACGTGGCCAGGCGGCGGGCAATCTCGGTCTTGCCCACGCCGGTGGGGCCGATCATGAGGATGTTCTTAGGGGTGACCTCATCGCGCATGCCTGGTTCGAGCTGCATGCGGCGCCACCGGTTGCGCAGGGCGATGGCCACGGCGCGCTTCGCGTCCTGTTGGCCGACGATGAACCGGTCGAGTTCGTTGACGATTTCGCGGGGAGTCAGTTCAGACATCAGCTCAGAGCTCTTCGATCGAAACGTTGTGGTTGGTGTAGATGCAGATATCGCCAGCGATCTTGAGCGCTTTTTCGGCGATCGTGCGTGCATCCATATCGGTGTTTTCCAGCAGGGCCAGCGCCGCGGACTGCGCGTAGGGGCCGCCGGAACCGATGGCGATGAGGCCGTGCTCAGGCTCGAGCACGTCGCCGTTGCCGGAGAGGATGAGCGAGGCTTCCTTGTCGGCTACGGCCAGCATGGCCTCCAGCCGGCCCAGGCGGCGGTCGGTGCGCCATTCCTTGGCCATCTCCACCGCGGCGCGGGTGAGGTTGTAGCCGTGCTTGACCAGCTTCTCTTCGAACAGCTCGAACAACGTGAAGGCATCGGCCGTGGCGCCGGCGAACCCGGCCAGCACATCGCCCTTGCCCAGGCGGCGCACCTTGCGGGCGTTGGACTTCATGACGGTGTTGCCAAGGGTGACCTGGCCGTCGCTGCCGATGACGACCTTGTCGCCGCGGCGGACGCAGACGATGGTCGTTGCGTGCATCGATTCCATGGGGGATTCCTTGTGGGAGACGGCAGAAATGGGGCCGCCGCGCCCGCCAACCAAGCCCGGCGGTTTGCCTCAGGGCTTGGCCGCCTTCCGCTTCGCGCGGGGGTGGGCGGCGTCGTACACCTTGGCCAGGTGCTGGAAATCCAGGTGGGTGTAGATCTGGGTGGTGGCGATATCGGCGTGGCCGAGCAGCTCCTGTACGGACCGCAGGTCACCCGAGGATTCCAGCATGTGGCTCGCGAAGGTGTGACGAAGCATGTGCGGGTGCACGCGCTTCGCGTGCCCGCTGGAAAGCTTGGCCAGCCGGGCCTGCACCGTCCGCGGGCTGATCGGGCCGCCCTCGCGGCCCTTGAACACGGCCTGTTCGGGCGTGGCGCCGCCCAGGGCCGCCAGGCCACGCAACGCGGCAATGGCGAAACGACCCACTGGCAGGATGCGGGTCTTGTTGCCCTTGCCGAGTACCCGCACCAGGCCTTCCTCCAGATCCAGGTCCCCCCAGCGCAGGCCGCACAGTTCGGCCAGGCGAAGGCCGCTGGAATAGAACAGCTCCATCATGGCGCTGTCGCGCGGGGCCAGGGTGCCGCCCAGGTTGGTTTCCACCAGCTCCTTGGCTTCGTCGGCATCCAGTACCACGGGCAGCTTCCGGCGCACCTTGGGGCCACGGACGCTGGCCGCAGGGTCGTGGGCCAGCTGGCCCTCGCGGGTGAGGTAGCGGAACAGCGTGCGGCACGCCGAAAGCAGCCGCTGGATGCTGTTGGGCTGCAGGCCGCCGCGGTGCTCGCGGGCGATCATGCCGCGCAGCCGGTCGGGCGTCAGGGCATCGAACGAGCCCAGGCCGTCGGCTTCCATGAAGCGCAGCAGCTTGTCCAGGTCACGCCGGTAGGCGGCCAGCGTGTGCGCCGATGGCGCACGCTCGGCCGCGAAGTGGCGCAGGAAGGCCTCGACGGCCTCGCGCGGGTTCACGCGGCCTTCCGGGCCCGTTCGATCGCCGAGCCGACGGTGGTGGAGATCATGTCCAGGAACAGCGTGCCCATGCCCGGGTGGAAACGGTCGGCATCGGCACTGCCGATGGCCAGCAGTGCGTCATTGCCGACACGCATCAGCGCGGCCGAGCGCACGTCGGGCGCGGCATCGCCGAACAGGCGGTGCAGCTTGTCGGGCGCCAGGCGCCCCGCGACGGGATCGTTGTGCTGCAGGAACGAGGCGAACTCAGGCAGGCCCGCACTGCCGCGCGGCTCGCGCAGCAACCAGGGTTCATCCGGCAGGCCGGCCAGGTCGCCAAAGAACACCAGGCGTACGCGCTCTGACTTGAAGTCATCGGTGAGGCGGTGGACGACGTTGCGCACCGTCTCTTCGATATCCGCAGCGCCAAGCAGGGCCAGCATCAGCCCGTGCACGCGGCGCATCAGTGCCTCGTTCTCGCCGGCAATGGTGGACAGTTCGCGCAGGCGTGTTTCCAGCTCGGCGTTCTTGTCGCGCAGTACCCGCAGCTGGTGCACGGAGAGGGAGGCAGCCGGCCCGTTCGCGCTGGGTAGCGTGAGTTCGCTCGCCAGGTCGGGGTAATCCGTGAGGAACCCGGGGTGCCGCCGCAGGTACGACGCCACGGTGGCTGGCTTGATATCGCCGTCGATCGCGGTGTCGGTCATGGCGTGGAGTTCCTTAGGTGATGCTCTGGCGCCCAGTGTGCCGCGTCCGGGGTGCCCGCGTCACACTTCGCCTTCAAAAACGAATGCGGCCGGGCCGGTCATCCACAGGGTATGCCCCGGGCCGTGCCACTCGATGGTAAGTACGCCGCCGGGCAGCTCCACGGCGACGACAGGGGCCGCGAGGCCCAGCGCCTGGGACACAGCGGCGGCGGCGCACGCGCCCGTGCCGCAGGCCTGGGTCCAGCCGCTGCCGCGCTCGTGAACGCGCAGCTTCAGGCGATCGGCGGCGGCACGCTGGACGAAGCCGATGTTGGCACCCTGCGGGAAGATCGGATGGTGGGTCAGCAGGGGTCCCAGGCGATCAACGCGTGGATCGGCCAGGTCATCGACAAAGACGACGCCATGCGGATTGCCCATGGAGACCGCGCCAAAGCTCACTTCCTCGCCATCGACATGCAGCGTGTACGTGGCATGCGCTGCGCGGTCGAGCGGGATGTGCGCCGGATCGAAATCCGGTTCGCCCATGTCCACGGTGACGGTGCTTTCATCGAGCACCCGCACCACGACGGGGCCCGAGGGGCTCTCGAGCCGCACGGGCACGTCGCGTTCGATAACGCCATCGCGGTAGAGCCAGGCGGCGACACAGCGCACGCCATTCCCGCATTGCCCCGACGGCGAGCCGTCGGCATTCCAGATCCCGTAGTAGAACTCGCAGGATGGGTCCCGGGCCGGCTCGATGCTGATCAGCTGGTCGAAGCCAATGCCGGTATGCCGATCGGCTAACGCCTTGATGCGTGTGGCGTTAGGAACGCGCCCGGCATCCTCGCGCCAATCCACGATGGCGAAGTCGTTGCCGATCCCATGCATCTTGGTAAAGCGCGACGGCATGGCGGCGTTACTGGTGAATGATCGGATCGTACGGCGACAGCGAGGTGCTGACCGGTGCTGGCGAATCCACCGTGGACGCGCGGGCAGGCTGCACATGGGGGCTGGTCGCCTCCTGCAGCGTCTGGCCAGGGTGGCCCTGCGGCGCGGTGGGCGCCGGCTTGGCCGTGGTGCCCGGCGCGGGCGGCGGTGGCATGAACAGGTCGCCCTTCTGGCCGCAGCCTTCAAGGCTGGCCGCAGCGGCGCAAGCGAGGACAAGGGGCAGGATCAGTCGGCGCATGGGCGTCTTCCCGGAAACGGCGGCCAGTATAGCCCCGGGGGCCTTCAAAGCACCTTTTCCAGACGCAAGGCGTCCGCGCCGTCGCCGTAGTACTTCGCGTATTCGCCGATGCGGCGGTAGCCCATGCGCTCATACAGGCGAATGGCCACGCTGTTGTCCTTCCGGACCTCGAGCCGCAGCGAGCGGCAACCGCGCGTACGCGCCGCATCCTCGGCGGCCTCGATCAGTGCCGAACCCACGCCCTTGCCGCGTGCCTGCGGTTTGGTGGCGATGGAATACAGCCGGGCGACCGTGGTGCCCTTGCGATAGAACACGACGGCGGTGCCAAGGAAGCGGCGATGGTTCGCGCTGGCCACGAGCACCTGCGCGGTTTCGCTATCGAGGTGCTTGCGGTACTGGGCGCGACTCAGGCGGTCGGTGTCGAAGGTCGCCTCTTCGAGGGCGACCAGGTCGTCGAGGTCACTGACCTCGGCGCGACGGACGCGTACCGCGGCGGTTACCGGGGGTGGACGCATGCGCTTGGAGACTCCGGCGCGAGGGTGGGGGGCGGGGCAAGCGCGGCACTGTAGACCCGTGGCGGCGACGGATCAATGACTTTTTCCTAAACCTGCCCTGAAAGTGCCGGCGCATTACCTTGTGTGCCGCCACGTCGCGGAACACACTGCGCCACCGGCGAACATCCGGCCCCGGGCGGGGTCGGTGCAAGGTATCCGCCGCGGAATCGAGGTCACATGAGCCGGCTCGTCATCGTCGTGGAAAAGGCCTCGGACTGGGGCTCGTACTACCCGTCCGCCGATGTTGTCAGCGCCATGGATTACCTCCGCGAGCCTGTGGGCGGTGACGATGAGCGCACCCACGTCATCAACCTGTGCCGCAGCTACAAGTACCTGGGCACGGGGTATTACGTCTCGCTGCTCGCCGAAGCGCGCGGGCACAAGGTCATCCCTTCCGTGCGTACGGTGAACGACCTGCGCCGTCGCTCGCTGTACGGCCTGCAGATCGATGACCTGAACGAAAAGCTGGAGAACTTCCTGCCGGCGGGTGGTCGCGATACCACCGATTTCGGCGTGCTCGTGTATTTCGGCGAAACCGCCTTCCCCGACCTGCAGGATCTTGCGAGGCAGATCTTCGATCACTTCCCGTGCCCGCTCATGCGCATCGAGTTTGAGCGGGAACGTTTCTGGCAGATCTCGTCAGTGAAGCCGGTAGGCCTGCACACGCTCGACGATGCGCAGGAAGACGCTTTCGCTGCCGCGCTGGAAAAGTTCTCGCGGAAGATCTGGCGGCGCCCACGCGCGCGCAAGCAGTACCGCTACGACATCGCGATGCTGGTGGACCCGAACGAGGCCATGCCGCCTTCCAACAAGAAGGCGCTGAAGCATTTCATCGAGGCGGGCAAGCACCTCGGCATCGAGGTGGATCCGATCGGCAGGAACGATTACCAGCGCCTCGCCGAATACGACGGCCTGTTCATTCGCGAAACCACGGCCAGTGATAATCACACCTATCGCTTCGCCCACCGGGCCGAACGCGAAGGCATGGTGGTGATGGATGACCCCACCTCGATCCTGCGCTGTACGAACAAGATCTTCCTCAACGATCTGATGGTGTCGCGCAAACTCGCCACGCCGAAGACCGAGATTCTCTACCGCGACGATATCCGCCGCCTGCGCGAACTGCCCGAGCGGCTGGGCTTGCCTATCGTGCTCAAGATTCCGGATGGTTCGTTCTCGCGTGGCGTGGTGAAGGTCGAATCCGCCGAAGCGCTGGAGAAGGCAGCGAGCGAGTTGTTCTCGCACAGCGCGCTGCTTATCGCGCAGGAATATCTCTACACCGAATTTGACTGGCGCATCGGCGTGCTCAACCACGAGCCGCTGTATGCCTGCCAGTACTTCATGTCGCGCGGCCACTGGCAGATCTACAACCACGGCGCGAAAGGCACGGCCAAATCCGGCGGCTTCCGCACCGTCCCCGTTCGCGAGGCGCCTTCGGATGTGGTGAAGCTGGCGCTGAAAGCCACGCAGACCATCGGCGATGGCCTCTACGGCGTGGACCTCAAGCAAGTGAACGACCGGCCCGTGGTGATCGAGGTGAACGACAACCCGTCGATCGATGCGGGCGTGGAAGATGCCTACCTTGGCGAAGACCTGTACCTGCGGATCATGCAGGAGTTCCTGCGCCGGCTGGAGCTGAAACGCCTCGGTATCCAGCCCTGAGGTAAGCCATTCGCGCGCAAGCGCGCTCCTACAAGGGCGCGCTGCGTCGCGACATTGCGATGCGGTTGTAGGAGCGCGCTTGCGCGCGATCGGTGGTTCAGCGGCGCAGCAGGGACGCGACCAGCTCCAACGGCAGCCGCGGCTTCAATGCCACCAGCACGCTCATCGGTGCCAGCAACAGCCAGAACGTCGGCGTCCAGCCCAGGGCATCCGTACGCCCCGACAACGGCGTGAGGAGCAGCAACAGCATGCCGCCGGCCAGCCAGGCCAGGGCGATCAGGGCGATGGTGCGGCGTGGGGTCAGCATGTCGTGCACGGCGTACTCCTTGTGGGGTGGCATGGGCGGATCCTCGCCTGCCCCCGTCTCACCGACCGCGACCGTTGACCGCACGTTGATGCGGTTCGTCGCAGCCTGCTCCCATGAGCCGCTTTCCTGCCCTGCTCCTGGTCATGGCTGGTGTCGCCGCCACGGGCTGCGCCGCCGATGCGCCGTTGAAGACGGTGGACCACGTGGACCTGCCGCGTTACATGGGCACGTGGTACGTGATCGGCACCATTCCCAACATGTTCGAGCGCGGCAAGGTGGCCACGGCCGATGAGTACCGGCTGCGCCCGGATGGCACCATCGATAACTGGTTCCACTACCGCAAGGGCTTCGACCAGCCCGCCAAGCGCTGGCACGGCAAGGCCTGGCTGCCTGACCCGAAGGATGCCAGCCGCTGGAAGGTGCAGCTGCTGTGGCCGTTCCGCTCCGATTATTCGATCCTCGCCCTCTCGGACGATTACCGGATCAGCATGGTCGGCCTGCCCTCGCGCAAGCTGCTCTGGGTGCTGGCCAAGGATCCGGTGATCGACGATGCCATGTACCGCCGCCTGCTCGAGCTGGCGCGCGCGCAGGGCTACCCGGTGGAACAGATGCGCAAGGTACCGCAGCGCCCCGACGACAGCGGCAAGCCGGGATACCTCTAGGCCTTGGTAGAATCAGCCCACCGGGCACAGGGCCCGGCGTCGATCCAGGAGCCCGCATGAGCGCTGAAGCGCAACGTTTCGCCGTATTCGGCCACCCCATCGCCCATTCGCTGTCGCCGGAGATCCATGCCGCGTTCGCGAAACAGCTGGGGATTCGCCTCGAATACACGACGATCGACGCCGCGCCGGCCGATTTCGACGCCGCGGTGCGCCAGTTCTTCGCCCACGGTGGCGTCGGCGCCAACGTGACGCTCCCGCACAAGCATGCGGCCTTCGCCCTGGCCGATGAGCGCAGTGAAGCGGCCGTGCGTACTGGCGTGGCCAACACCCTCAGTCGCCTGCCGGAGGGGCGCATCGCCGCGCACAACACCGATGGCGGTGGCTTTGTCCGCGATATCACCGAGCGTCATGGTTTCGACCTGCGCGGCCACGATGCCCTGTTGCTTGGCGCCGGCGGCGCCGCCAAGGCCGTGGCGTGGGCCCTGATGGATGCCGGGGTGCAGACACTGACTATCGTGAATCGCACCCCCGAGCGCGCTGACGAGATCGCCGACGCGATCGGCGAACCGGCCCGTTGCCACACGCGTTACTGGGATGGCCTGGACGGCGAATGCTTCGACCTGGTTGTGAATGCCACGTCCATCGGCGTGACCGGCGGCGATTTCGACCTGCCGATGTCCATCGTCCAGGAACATTCCACGGCGTACGATCTCTGCTACGGCGCTGCCGCGGCGGGCTTCAAGGGCTGGGCCGTTGCGGCCGGCGTGCGCCCGGACTGGTTCCGCGATGGCCTGGGCATGCTGGTGGAACAGGCCGCCGACGCGTTTGAACGCTGGCACGGCCAGCGCCCGGACACCGACCCGGTGTACCGGGAGCTTCGCCAGCGTTACTGATGGCCCTCGCCTGCCGCCCCGGCTGCGGCGCCTGCTGCATCGCCCCGTCGATCAGCTCGCCCATCCCCGGCATGCCCCATGGCAAACCGGCAGGCGTCCGCTGCATCCAGCTAAGTGACGACAACCGCTGCAAGATCTTCGGCCACCCCGACCGGCCGAAGGTCTGCGGCGGCCTGCAACCCGAGGCCACCATGTGCGGCCCGGATCGCGACCACGCCATGGCATGGCTGGGGGCGTTGGAGCGAGCCACGGCGGCCTGAGGTCACTTCACTGCAGCGGGATCGAAGTGCGGGTTCTCGATGATGCCGAAGCGGTTGCCGAAAGGATCGATCAGGGCGCCGACCTTGATGCCGCCGCCCACTTCCGTAACCGGCTCCAGCGGCGTGGCGCCCAAGGCCACCAACCGTGCGAACTCGGCGTCGATCTGGCTCACGCCCCACAACGGCTGCGGCCCCGCAATGCCAGGGATGCCATCGGGAACCAGCCCAAGCTCAAACCCACCGACGTTGAAGCCGACGTAGAAGGGTTCGTCGAAATACGGGGATTGTTCCAGCACCTGCGCATACCACGCTTTCGCGGCATCGAGGTCGGGAGCAGGATAGATGGCCGTGCGCAAACCCAGAATCATCGATGCCGCTCCTCGTTGTACGTGGTCACCGAGTATAGGCAACGTGGCGCGTATTCATTTCGGCAGCGCGACAGCTTCCGATGTCGACGGGCAAAAGTACGTAGCCCGGTATTGGTAGCTTGCCTTGTCGGCATCCTGCTTCGCCAGCACCAGGTGGATGGTGTCCACTGCGGCACGGGGGCAGTCGCGGCGGGCGGCGGCCAGGCAGGGCGTGTCGCTGATCGCGTCTTCGGTGCACGACACCGCGATGGGCCCTTGTTTGGGCACCACCGTGACCTGAGCTGGGGGCGCGGATGCGCAGCCGGCCAGCGCGGCGAGCGCGAGGGCGGGGCACAGGGCTTTGAGGGGGAAACGCATCGGGCACCTCCTTGGAACGGAAGTTAGGCTCGCCCGATGACTCTATCGTTTCAGCGAACCAGTTGGCGAATCCCGAGCGCCACGATCACCGAACCGCATACGCGGTCGATGCCCTTCTTCCAGTGCCGGTAGCGCGCGGCCACGCGCGGCGTGGCGAAGAACACCGCCACCAGCGCGTACCAGCTGGATGACACCGCCGCCACCGTGGCCAGCATGGCCAGGAACGTGGGTGGGTTCACGTGGGCGGGCGCGGCGGCTGCGAACACGGCCGCGAAGAACGCCATGGACTTCGGGTTGGCGATATTCGTGGCGATGCCGGCGCGGAACGACTGCCACACCGTGGGGCCACCCTCATCCACCCGCGCGGCGCTGGTACTGCCTGCCTTCACGATGAGCCGGCCACCGAACCAGATGAGGTACGCCGCGCCGGCGACCTTCACCGCCAGCGCGATCCACGGGAACGTGGCGAAGACGATGCCCACGCCCAGGATGGAGCAGGTGGCCCAGAACAGGTTCACTACGACGATGCCGGCAACCATGGCCAGCGCATCCGCGGTGTTGGTCGAGGCCGCCTTGTGGGCGACAGCCACGAAGTTGGGCCCGGGGATAACCACGCCCACAACGTAGACAGACAGGACGACGGCGACGGCGTGGATATCGAGCATGCGCCGATCTTACGCGATGCCGCCGCCCACGCTCAGGCGGCCATCACCACCACGATGGCCAGCACGATCGCCACGACATCCTCGATGAGCGCTGCCGGCCGGTCGGATTTGAAGGCCCGTGCCATGGCGCTGCGCGCCGCCGAACCACCCAGGGTGCCCACGATCGCACCCACGATGCCTGCGATGGCGCCACCGACGAGCATGCCGTGGGCCGCGCCGATGCACGCGCCACTCAGGCCACCGGTGACGATACGGGTGCCGAACTGGACCGGGATCTTACGACTGGGCGTGGTGGGTAGCTGGTCGGTCACCAGCTCGGCCAGTGCGGCGATGCCGAAGATCCATGGGGTCCAGGCGTAGCCCATGAAGGCCAGCGGGGTACCGGCGAGGGCCAGGCCGCCGAAGCGGGCGGCGAAAGCCGTGGCGGCGGGGGCCAGCATGGCGCGGAGGCCCGCGACGATACCTATTAATAGGGCGAGTAGCAGGATCATGGCGGCGCTCCTTGGGTGTGTCCGCATTCCAATCCCCGGGGGACGTACGTGGATTGTGGGAAATCACCGTGGGCTGGGATCGCGCGCAAGCGCGCTCCTACGGGGGTGGCGCGCCTGCGGGGTGGTGGTCCACTGTGCGCTGGCGCACGGTTGTCGCCAGCCTGAAACAATCGCGGGGGAACATGGCCCGCCCGCAGGGGCCGTCCGACAGGGGGCCGGCCTGGTTGCGGGCTGCGTTACGGAATTCCCCCATGATCTCCGCTTCCCGCATCGCCGCGGTTCCCCGCCGCGCGATCATCGTCGTTGTCGTCACCGCCGTACTGCTGGTGGCAGCCCTTGTGCTGGGCGTTCGCCAGCAACATGAGCTGGCCGCCGCCGATGCCGAGGTGAAGCTGCCCGAGCCGCCCACCACCACCGGTAGCTCGCCCGAAATCAACATCCTGCTTGGGCTTGCCCGCGACGCGACCAAGGAAGGACGGCTGGTGGCCCCGCAGGGCAACAACGCCTACGAGTACTACCTTTCTATCCTGCAGCTGGATGCGACCAACGCCACGGCGACGGATGCCCTGCGCGAGACCCTGCCGTTCGCCTCGCAGACGATTGAGCGCCAGATCAACCGCCGCGACCTGGAAGAGGCGCGCCGCGAGATCGCCCTGCTCCGCGACTTCGATCCGACGAACTACACGCTGATCATCCTGGGCGCCAAGCTGGATGCCCAGCAGCAGGTCGTCACGGCAGAAGACGAGGCGAAGGCTGACGCGATCCGTAGGCGAAACGGAAGCTGATATTCATGGAATAGTCGGACACGCGCGATCATCCTGCGCTGGCGTCCCATGACGGACGCCACTGACATCTAGGCAAGGAGCCACCCATGAAGATCCGCGTACTCGGCCTGCTGGCCATCATCGCCTGTACCGCCCCGGTCGTCGCTGCCGCCAAGCCCGCATCGTTTGGCTGCGACCGTTCCAACCCGGAGGCCATGCTGAACTGGCTGGCTAAGAAAAAGCCCACGCTCGAGCAGGCACGTCTGTGGCTCTCGTCGTGCACGCATGTGGTCGGTCCGGACGAGATCACCACCAAGGAGATCCGCACGGACAATAGCCGGCTGTTCCCGCATTACGATGCCACCCGCCAGCGGATCATCGGCGGTACCTTCCAGTAAGTCCCCCGGCCCGGCGGGTTTCTCCCGCCGGGCACTGGTTCATGGTTCGTCGCGGCGCCCTGGCCTATGATCGGACTTCCCCCAAGGCAAGGAGCCTTCGCCCATGTACCGCATTGGAACCCTGTTCTTCATGGCCGTCCTCGGTGGCGCCGCGCTAAGCGCGTGCCAGACCGCGCCGGCGGCCGCCCCCGCCACGCCGGCCCCGGTCCACGGCTTCGTCACCGATACCAAGGCCTTCGATGCCTTCATCGCCACGAAGCCCACCGCAGAGCAGTTCCGCGCCGCCTACCCGGATGTGCAACTGGTGATGCCCGATTCCATCACCACGATGGATTTCCGGATGAATAACAGCCGCTACTTCCCGCAGTGGGACAGCAGCGGCCATATCACCGGCGGCAAGTTCCAGTAACAGCGCGTCCCGTGGCGCGGCCCCTTCCGGGTCGCGCCACAGTAACTGTCGGCAAGTCCTACAATCGCGGCATGCCTACGAACATCCGGCCCTTCAAGGGCACCCTCCCGCGCCTCGGCGCCCGCGTGTACGTCGATCTGGCCGCCACGGTGATCGGCGATGTCGAACTGGCCGACGATGTGTCGATCTGGCCTGGCGCAGTGGCGCGAGGCGACGTGCACCACATCCGCATCGGCGCACGCAGCAACCTGCAGGATGGCGCGATCATCCACGTCACCCACGATGGCCCGTATAGCCCGGGCGGCTTCCCGACGATCATCGGTGAGGACGTCACCATCGGCCATGGCGCAGTGATCCATGCCTGCACCATCGAAGATGCCTGCCTCATCGGCATGCATGCCACCGTGCTGGACGGGGCCGTGGTGAAGAAGAACGCCTTCGTGGCCGCGGGCGCGCTGGTGCCGCCGGGCAAGGTGGTCGGCGAGCGCGAGTTGTGGGTGGGTAACCCGGCGAAGATGGTGCGGGTATTGAGCGATAAGCAGGTGGAGCAGCTTTATTACTCGGCGGCGAATTATGTGAAGTTGAAGGATACGTATCTCGCCGAACTGGGGTGATCCCCGGATCGCGCGCAAGCGCGCTCCTACAAGAGCGGCAGCGATGGGCCTTGCGAAACAGGGGCTTAGCGTCTTCGCATCGTGCTGCTTGATTTGGGCTCCGGACGGCACCACGCTGGATGCCGAACAAGGAGACACCCATGGACAGCACCACCAATCCCCTTCTGGACCCCAGCGGCGAGCTGCCTGCGTTCTCGGCCATCCGGCCGGAACACGTGGAGCCCGCGATCGACCGGCTGATCGCCAACCAGCGCGCCGGCATCGACCAGATCACCGCCGCGGGCGCCGCCCGGGATTTCGACCACGTGATCCTGCCGCAGGAACGCCTCGACCAGGCGCTCTCGCGCGCCTGGTCGCCGGTCAGCCACCTGCACTCCGTGGCCGATAGCGAAGCGCTGCGCAAGGTGCACGGCGCCGCCGAAGAAAAGCTGACCGAACACGGCCTGGAAGTAGGCCAGAACCGCGAACTGTACGCCGCCACGCAGGCTATCGCCGATCGCGGCGATTTCGCCACGCTGCCAGCGGCCGCGCGCGCTGCGGTGGAGCACGCCCTGCGTGATTTCCGCCTGTCCGGCGTGGCGCTGGAAGAGCCGGCGCGCACCCGTTTCCGCGAAATCGGCGTCGAGCTTTCCCGGCTCACCACGGAATTCTCGAACGCCGTGCTCGATGCGACCGAGGCCTGGCACAAGCACATCACCGATGAGCGTGACCTGGCCGGCATCCCTGCTTCGGGCCGCGCCGTACTGCGTGAATACGCCCGCGAGGAAAACCTCGATGGCTACCTGGTCACGCTTAAGCAACCCAGCGTGCAGGCCGTACTTACCTACGCCGAAAACCGCGACCTGCGTTTCGATGTGTACTACGCCTACCAGACCCGCGCATCGGACCAGGGCCCCAACAAGGGCAAGTTCGATAACTCCGAACGCATCGAGAAAATCATCGCGCTGCGCCACGAAGCCGCGCAGCTGCTCGGCTTCGCCAATGCCGCCGAGGAATCGCTGGCCACCAAGATGGCGACCTCGCCGCAGGAGGTGCTCGAGTTCCTGCGCAACCTGGCCGCGAAGGCGCGCCCGCGCGCCCGTGAGGAGCTTGCCGAACTGCGCCAGTTCGCGAACGAAACGCTGAAGATCGATAACCTGGAACCGTGGGACGTGGCCTTCGCCGCCGAGCGCCTGCGCCAGGAGCGCTACGCGCTGGATGAAGAACAGCTCAAGCCGTACTTCCCGGCCCAGCAGGTCGTCGATGGCCTGTTCGCCGTGGTTGAGCGCCTGTACGGCGTGAAGTTCGATCCACGCGACGATGTCGACACGTGGCACAAGGATGTTCGCTACTACGACCTGCGCAACGCCGATGGCAGCGTGTTCGCTGGCGCGTACGTCGATCTGTACGCCCGCTCGGGCAAGCGTGGCGGCGCCTGGATGGACGTGTGCGAAGCGCGCTTCCGCGATGGCGAGCACCTGCAGCTGCCAGTGGCGTTCCTCACCTGCAATTTCCCGCCGCCGACCGAGGGCGCACCGGCACTGCTCACGCACGATGACGTGCTCACGCTGTTCCACGAATTCGGCCACGGCCTGCACCACATGCTGACCGAGGTTGATATCCCCTCGGTGGGCGGCATCGATGGCGTGGAATGGGATGCGGTGGAACTGCCCAGCCAGTTCATGGAGAACTTCGCGTGGGACCGTGAGGCATTGCGCCTCTTCGCCAAGCACTACCAGACCGGCGAAGAACTGCCGGATGAGCTCTACGAGCGGATGCTGAAGGCCCGCCACTTCCACACCGGTATGTTCCTGGTCCGCCAGCTGGAATTCGGCCTGTTCGATTTCCGCCTGCACCTGGAGTACGACCCGGTGCGTGGCGCGCGGCCCATGGAAGTACTCGAGGAGGTCCGCAAGGAAGTCTCGGTGCTGCACCCGCCGGTGTGGCAGCGCTTCCCGCATGCCTTCACGCATATCTTCGCGGGCGGCTATGCGGCGGGCTACTACAGCTACCTGTGGGCCGAGGTGCTCTCCGCGGACGCGTTCGAGCCGTTCGAGGCTGCCGGGGTGCTGGATCGCGCCACGGGTGAGCGTTTCCGGAAGGAGATCCTGGCCATGGGTGCCACCCGCCCCGCCCTGGATTCCTTCACGGCCTTCCGCGGCCGCGCCCCGGAGCCCGATGCCCTGCTGAAGAGCTACGGGCTGGCCTGACGGCTGCCGGAAACCCGCCTGACGCCGAGTCGTCACGCGGGTTTCCATTACAATGGGGCGATGAAGATCGCTTCGTGGAACGTCAATTCGCTCAAGGTCCGCCTGCCCCACCTCCAGCAATGGCTGGGCGAGGCACAGCCGGACATCATCGCGCTGCAGGAAACCAAGCTCACCGACGACAAGTTCCCGGTCGATGAGATCGCTGCCATGGGCTACCACTCCGTGTTCTCGGGGCAGAAGACCTATAACGGCGTGGCCATCTTGGCGAAGGATGAACTGAGCGATATCGTCACAGACATCGAAGGCCTCGACGATCCGCAACGGCGCATCCTGGCCGCCACGGTCGGCGATGTGCGCGTCATCAACCTTTACGTCGTGAACGGCAAGGCGCTGGGCGACGAAAAGTACACCTACAAACTGCACTGGCTGGCGAAGGTGCGCGACTTCGTGGCGCAGGAAATGGCGAAGCATCCGAAGGTCGTGGTGCTGGGCGATTTCAACATCTGCCGCGATGACCGCGATGTGTACGATCCGGTGGCCTGGGGCGAGGATATTTTCTGCTCGCCGCCGGAGCGCGCGGCACTGCAGGCCCTGCTTGATACCGGCCTCCACGACAGCTTCCGCCTGTTCTCCGAAGAGCCCGGGCTCTTCAGCTGGTGGGACTACCGTCAGGCCGCGTTCCGGCGCAACATGGGGCTGCGGATCGACCTTATCCTGATCAGCGATGCCCTCAAGGCCGCTGCCGTCTCGTCCATCATCGACAAGGCGCCGCGGAAATGGGAGCAACCGTCCGACCACGCGCCCGTCGCGCTGGAGTTAACGCTTTGAACGTACCGAAATCCGAATGGCCCAGCTCGCTTGATGACAAGGAACTGGAAGAACTCGACACCTACCTGCGCGTGCACGGTAGCGAAGGCGATCTCATGCTCGATGGCGTGCATGGGTTGCTCTCCGCCGTGGCGGTGGGGCCGCTCGAGGTAAAGCCGGAGGAATGGCTGCACGAAGTGCTGCACGATGCCTTCGAGGACGAAGAGCAGGGCAACCGTGTGCTGGCGCTACTGGCCAAGCTCAACGATTCGGTCAGCGCCGAACTCGATGTCGATGCGTACGAGCCCATCCTCGGTGAGATCGATACCGAAGAAGGCCCGATGCTGTCGGCCGCGGGCTGGTGCGAGGGTTTCAGCCGCGGCATCGATATGCGCGCGCAGCTGTGGGAAACCCGCCTGGCCGAAGATCCGGAGCTGATGCAGCTGCTGGGCCCCATCATGGCGCTGGCCGTGGATGAAGGCGTGCTCCAGGCCGATGCGGAGTTCGAAAAGCTCACCGACGATGAGTACGACGAGTGCCTGGGCCAGCTGCCCGAGGTGCTGCTCGCCGTGGGTAACTACTGGCGCGACAACGCGCCGACCGAAGCCGAACTGGGTTCGCTGGTGAAGCCGCGCCGTGAAGGCGAGGAACACCCGCCGCGGCAGCGCTCGGGGCACTGGGTGCATTGATCGTCGTGGCTGCGGCAGCGATGTCGCAGCCCGATCGCGCTCCTACAACAAGCAGGCATCCCTGTAGGAGCGCGCTTGCGCGCGATGAGTCTGGCCAGAACACATCGTTCACCGCGCAGGCCTATGCGGTACAAGGTAAAAGCGCCATCTTGTGGGAATCAAGAGACCCACCGGAGCCCACCATGACCTACCGCAGCATCGTCCGCCGCGTCCGCGGCATGGATACCGCCGACGGCGCCGGCGTGAAGCTGAAGCGCGTCATCGGCCAACCCGCCCTCGACATGCTCGATCCGTTCCTGATGCTGGACGAATTCCGTTCCGACCAGGCCGGCGATTACATCGAAGGGTTCCCCGATCACCCGCACCGCGGCTTCGAGACCGTGACCTACATGCTCGCCGGGCGCATGCGCCACGGCGACAACAAGGGCAACACCGGTGACCTGGGGCCGGGCAGCGTGCAGTGGATGACGGCCGGCAGCGGCCTGATCCACTCCGAGATGCCGCAGCAGGAAGAAGGCCTGATGTGGGGCTTCCAGCTGTGGGTGAACCTGCCCGCGGCGGACAAGATGACCGCTCCGCGCTACCAGGACATCCCGCCCTCGGACATCCCGGTGGTGCAGCCAGCTGCAGGCGTCACCGTGAAGGTGGTGGCCGGTGAACTGGCTGGTGCGAAAGGTCCGGTGTCGGGTATCGCCACGGACCCGGTCTATCTCGATATCGCCCTGGTGGCGGGTGCTGCGTTCGACCTGGCGCTCCCGGAAGGCCACAGCGCCTTTGCGTACGTCTTCGACGGCAAGGCGGCCACCGTGGCCGGCCAGCCGCTGGGCCGGGGAGAGCTGGCGGTGCTGTCGAAAGGCGACCAGGTGGCCTTCTCGGCCGCCGAGCCGGCCCGGATCCTGCTGGTGGCCGGGCGCCCGCTGGCCGAGCCGGTGGCCCGCTACGGCCCGTTCGTCATGAACTCGCCTGACCAGATCCACCAGGCCATCGCGGACTTCCGTGCCGGCAAGTTCTGAGGCCGAAACTGAACGGGGCAGGGAAGTTCCCTGCCCCGTTTAAGGTGAGGACGGGGAAGGGTTTGTAGGCTTGGCGCCATACGCATTCGCCAGGTCGTCATCGCCCATGCGCTTTCTCCTCACCGTCGTTCCTTTAACGGCAGCCCTGATCATCGCGGCCTGCTCGCCCTCCTCCCCACCGGCGCCGCAGGCGGCTGGTTCCGCCGAAAGCAGCACGGCGGCCTCCCCCGCGCCCGGCCGAACCGCGCCGGCCACGGCCGCGCTTGGCACGCCCGAATGGTACGGGTGGGTCGACAAGACCCTTGCCGTCAGCGATGACGGCCATGGACCCCAGCCCAACACGCCCGCCTGGGACCAGGCCGTGAACGCCAAGCTGGGCCAGGAAGCACCGCAGGCCGAACCCGGTTCAGCGGAATGGCAGCAGGCGGTCGATGCCCTGCTCAGGACTCGTGTCGCCACCCACTAATCGGGCGGCGCTCATAGCCTCTCATCACTTCCGGCCCTCCACAGGCCTCGCGCCCTTGTAGGAGCGCGCTTGCGCGCGAACCCTCGACGCCAAAACGGTGCGAGCGTAGCCGTACGAGGGGCATCACAGCAGGTGCGCCGAATGCATGCCTGACAAGGAACGAGCGCCTGCCTACATAGCGTGGCCCGCACGGCCGACATCGCCACATCCCGTCATTTCAGAGCATCGTCCTGCCGCATGTGCGGTGAACAAGGAACGATGCCGATGCAAATAGACAAACACAAAGTGTGGCGATGGTGCTCCGCTATCTTCGCCGCCGCCGCGCTTACGCTAGCCAAAACGGATATATCCCTCGCACAGTCGGGCTCCGCCGTTCAATCGCAGGGTACTCAAACCAGCGCTCAGGTCATCGACGCTGCCGTGCATGAGATCGAACTCACGGCAAACGATGTCGCAAATGCACGCGCCTATTTCGACGACGACTTGAGACCAATCCGCGTTCGCGTCTCGTATTCGAGCGAGGACGGCCACCTCTACTTTGACTTCGACGAACGTCTGGGCAACGAGGCGGGGTATACCAACATGGTCGATCTGTTGACCGAAATCGAGTCGAAGGCACATGACCTGATCGATCTCCTCATTCCCGGCGAGGAACCGGAATATAGATACGGTGGACATGACACAGGATGGTGGCTGGATAAGGCGGTCGGAATCGAACCTGCAAGCGAGACTCATAGAGTTCGTAGGGGAGTGCAGGGGCGAGTCATGGACGGACCTTTGGTCATAGCGGGTGGCCACGGGTTTTATTACAACTCTGCCCAGAAGCGCTGGACATCGCAACGCGATGTCGTAAACGGAGTGCTAGAGGATGACCTGACTCAGGTGCTGTCTGATCACCTTCGCTCCCGACTCTTAGCAAGGTACTATCCGTCGGAGAATCTTCGCAGGATGCGCGGCAGATTTAGCCACGCCAAGAGCGGTTTGGATTGGTGGAGGCTTGGTGTCCGCTATCATCTGGAGTCGGTGAAACCGAACCTTCCGTCGCTATGGAACAGCCAACCCGACGATGCAAGCGCCGATCACGAACGCAAGCAGGATCTTCGTAGTAGACCGCTCTATGCAAACCACGTTAAGGCGCCCGCGCTCATAAATGTCCACACGAATGCGGATAGCAAAAGCGCATCCGGCGCTCGGGTATATGTCTACCCGGGGCGAAGCGAAGATTCGAAGCTCGCAACCCTTATCTTGTGCGCTATGACGGAGCAACTGAAGTCAGTTGATGAGTTCACTGGATATCCGGTGGCTTCGAAGCCCCATATCAGCAAAAAGCATGCAGAGACCCGCCTCTCAAACGGGCCGTCAGTCATTGTGGAAGTCGGATTCCACACGAATCCGGACGACGTGAAGTATCTGACAAACCCCGAGTTCCAGAGTCGCGCAATGGCCGGTGTCGCCAAAGGCTACCGTCTCTACCGCGCCGGCAAGGCGTGTGAGCCATTTACCATCACCTCGGACCAGTCAATGGAAACGGTCGTGTGGGGAAGGGGCAAGTTACCTATCGCGTTCGGCGGTAACCCTGACTTTCCAGTCAAGGTCACCATCAGCCGGGAGGATTGTTCCGAATGCCAAGCGCAACACGAATCTATCTGGAACGAAGCCAGCGTCAGGAGTTTCCGTGTCGAACACGCGTGCCGGCCCGCTGACCTCGACCGTTCACCGATTCGATACACCGCCATCGCCATGGATTCGAACGGCATCAAATCCAATGCCGCAACGTACACCTTCGCTTGCAAGGCACGAAGCAAACGATTGGCGAAATTCAGAGTGGCGCGCTTAGCGTGACTTCACCCTTCGGAAGCTTTATTGCACCGGACGGCAAGGAAAGCACGATCCCACCCGGCGGATTAATCGGCTGCGTGATGATCAGCTTTACCTTGCCGTTCTTCGCCTTGAGCTTGTAACCGAAGCGGCCGTAGGGCGTACGCAGGTCGCGGATGGCAATGCCATCACGTTCGAGCCAAGCGGGTTGTATGCCAGCAGCGAGTACCACGGCCCCGTCGGATTCGCGGTCGTAGGCGAATATGTCCAGCGCCGAGCGCACGTAATCCGAAGCGATCCAGGCGTGTGGCATGTCGCCGACGAAGCGTGGCTTGCGTGGATCGTGGCCCACCACTTCGGCCCATTGATTCCAGGCCGTCGGGCGGCGATCCGCGAAGAAGAACGCGATCAGCGCATTCACCCGGTCACGCCAGCCGAGGCGAACGAAGGTGGCGATCGTACGTACCTCGTAGGGCGTGTAGTCCTCCCACGTGATCGCGCCATCGCGGCGAGCGACGAACGATTGCCAGTACTTCTCGAACGTACCATCGATCAGTGCCTTGGGTAGCCGCGATCCTTCGCCACCTGGCGAGAGTGCAATCGTCGTCGACGTGGCGTCGAAATCGCCGAGTTCCGCCGAGCCGGGAATAAACGTCAGGCCCTTCGCCTTCACCGCGGCGGCTATCGATGCGTGCAGGTCGTCGCGGAACTGGTCGCGCGATGCGCCGAAGGCCTTCGCGTCATCTGCATGGCCGAGAGCAGCGGCGAGCTCGGCGGCATCCTCGTAGCCCTTCAACGCCCAGAAATCATCCCAGTACGAATGCATGGGCTTGGCCGAATAGCCTTCATGGCTGATCGATGCCGGCATCAAGCCATACAGCGCACGGTCCGGCCCTTCGAGCCGCCCGGGTAGGCGCTCACTGGCACGCAGCGTATCCATGTAAAGCGCTGCCTTGCGCACATGCGGATACAGGGCATCCACCGTTGCCCGGTCATGCGTATAGCGCCACAGTTCGGCCACGCTGAAAATCAGCTCGCCGTGGCTGTCGTTCTCCGGCACCGGATCCGAACCGCGCGCATCCACGCAGCACGGCACCTTGCCGTTGGAGAACTGGTGCGGTGCGTACCAGCGGATGAAATCTCGTGCGACATCGTCGTGCCCGGTACGCAGCAAGCCCTCGAGCATCATGGCGCCATCGCGCACCCACGTGCGCGAATACGAGCGCGTGCCAGGCTGCAACGCAGGCCCATCACGCGAGATAAGGATCTGCGCGATGCCGCTCTTCATTGTGTCGACGATCGGCTGGGCGTCTGCCGGCACGCGGACATCCACGCGGTCGAGCTTCTCACGCCACTGTGCCGCCACGGCATCCGCGTGGGAAGCCAGCCACGCCGACGCATCAACGGGTGCCGCGACGATATCGTCCTGCTTCACGGGAACGACGAGGCCCAGGTCCACATGGCCATGCGCCGGCACATGCACCGGATAAACCAGCGCGCCCTGTGCGAACCCCGACGCATCATGCAACGTAACGTCGCCTGCCCGCAAAGTCCCTGCCGGAGCGCTCGCCCGAGCGCTCGCCCGCAGCGACAGACTCGCCAACGACTCGCCCGCGTCGATACGTTGCGTCAGCATCCGCGGCGTATTCACCGACCCCACCACGGCAGCGGTCGTCTGCAACGGCACCACCTTCCGCTCGCCGTTGATGGTGAGAGCCTTCCCGTCCCACGCCAGGTCACGAATCGTGGCAATGCCACCGGGCGCATTAAGGAACTGCGTGGGCGGGTTCACCTGGAACGGCCGTGCCGCAAGCAGCAGCGTCACGTCACGCGCGGCGTCGCCATCATTGGCGACGCGATAGGAAAGCACGAGCTCGGAAGCGCCCGGCTGTCCTTGCGCGAAGGCTGTGGTGGTCAGTGAGATGTCGTCCTTTTGCCAAGTCACCGACGGCATGGGCAAGTAACGTTCCCGCAGCGCCTGGGTGGCGGTCACATCCGCCCACGTCACCAGCTTGCCGCCATCCATGAGGAACGGCTCGATGGAAAACCCACCGCGCACGATCTCGACCGCACCATCCTCGGAAATCAACGCGGAGTCGCGGCTGCCGCCGTCCACGCCAACGATCGTCCAGTACGACTGCTCGCCCGAGAAGCCGCGTGGGTAAAGCCCGCGACGCGCAGCCTTGGCGCGTTGCTCAAACACCGCATTCGGCGTCGGTGGTGGCGTAGGCACGGCCTCTGGCTTGCGCGGTACCAGCGTCAGATTGTCGAAGCACACCTCGCCCTTATCCGGGCCCATGCCAGGCTGCGCTTCCTTGTAGACCATGAACTCCACCTCGCGCGTATGGCGCAAGGTGCGGTCCTTCAGCGGGCCCCAGGCAAACTCCACCTGGCGGCTCGTCGCGTCGATGTGCTGCCATTCATCCGACGGCACGAAGCCCGGTTTCTGGTACCACCAGACGTTATCCCCGCTGTCGTCAATCAACTTCAGCTGCAAGGTGTTCGCCGGCATGCTGCCGCGCACGTCGAAGCCCAACGCAAAGCCGTCGGGGAAATCGATCGGGAGGGTCTTGCGGATCGAGGCGGCGCCGGAGACGCCGTTGAAATCGAAGGCCAGGCAGACGGCCTGCCCCTTCTTGCCGGGCACCGCATGCAGCGATGCGGAGACATCATCCGTATGCGTGGCCTGCCAGCCGGTGGTGGCGTCGAACGCATCGAGCGTCGTTGCCCGCGCACCACCCGCCACAAGGAGCAACAGCCCCTGTAGGAGCGCGCTTGCGCGCGATCGGCGGCCACGCAACGATACACGACCCGCGGCGCCTGGCGAAACGATATCGCGCGCAAGCGCGCTCCTACAGGGATGCATCGGCTTAACCCTTTACGCTGCCCAGCAGCAGGCCTTCGAGGTAGTAGCGCTGCAGGGCAAGGAACAACACCAGCACCGGCAGGATCGTGACCACCGAGCCGGCCATCATCAGCTCGCTATCCTGCACGTGCTCGCGCGATAGTGACGCCAGCGCGATTGGCAACGTGTAGTGCTCCTGCCCGGTCAGCGCGATCAATGGCCACATGAAGTCGTTCCACGCAGCGAGGAACGTGAAGATCGCAAGCGTCACCATGATCGGCTTGAGCAGCGGCATGATGATGGTGGCGAAGATACGGAACTCGCCGGCGCCATCGATGCGTGCGGCTTCCATCAAATCATCGGGAATGCCGCTGGCGTACTGGCGAACCAGGAAGATGCCGAAGATGGTGGCCAGCGCGGGCACGATGACGGCGCCATACGTATTCACCAGGCCCATGTACTTCAGCAGCAGGAACAGTGGCAGCATCGCCACCTGCGCCGGGATCACCAGCGCACCCAGCAGCAACTGGAACAGTCGCGCCCTGCCCTTGAACTCCAGTTTCGCGAATGCGTAGCCGGCCATCAGGTTGAAGGCCAGCGACACTACGGTGATCGCCGTAGAGATAAGCAGGCTGTTGAGCAGGTAACGTCCCATGCCCGCGTTCATGAACAGCTGGCGGTAGTTCGCGAGCGTCCAGTGCGTCGGCAGCACGGGGGGCGGCAGGGCGCTCGCTTCGCCCGGTGTCATGAACGACACCGAGAGCATGTACAACAGCGGCGCGATGGCGATGGCGGCCACGGCGATCAGCAGCCCGTTGATGATGGCTTTGGCCATGCGCGGGCTCATGCCGGCTCTCCCCGCTTCGACAGGCGAAGCATCGCAGCGGTGACCACGAACATGATCACGAACAGGATAAAGGCCACGGCCGAGGCCGAGCCCAGGTTCCACCACTTGAAGCCCTCTTCGTACATCAGGTACAGCACGGAGGTGGTGCTCTGCAGCGGGCCACCCTCGGTCATCACGTAGGGCTCGGCGAAAAGCTGGAAGTAGCCCGATACCGTGAGGATGCTGACCATGAGCATGGTCGGTTTCAACATGGGTAGCGTGATATGGCGGAACTGCGCCCAGGCCGATGCGCCATCGATGCGCGCAGCCTCGTACAGGTCGGCGGGAATCGCCTGCAGCCCGGCCATGAAGATGATCATGTTGTAGCCAAAGTTCTTCCACACCGCGAACAGGATGATCGTGGGCATCGCCCAATGCGGATCGCCCAGCCAGTCCACGGTAGGCAGGTGCATCGAATCCAGCACGTAGTTGATCAGGCCGTACTTGGTGTTGAACAGGTAGCGCCAGATCACCGCCACCGCCACCACCGTGGTCACCACGGGTGCGAATAACGCCGTGCGGAAAAACGGCTTGAAGCGCACCAGCGGCGAGTTCAGCAGCATGGCCGCGCCCAGCGAGGCCATGAGCGAGAGCGGTACGCCCACGATGACGAAGTACAGCGTGTGGCCCAGCGCCGACCAGAACAGTGGCCGCTGCAGCAGCGACCAGTAATTCTCCAGTGCGACGAAGCGCAGGTTGCGGATATCGGCCAGCGCATACAGATCGAAGTCGGTCACCGACAGCACCAGCGCGGCGACCACCGGCAACAGGAAGAACAGGCCGAGGATGATCAGCGCGGGGGTGATGAAGAGCCAGGCGGCGCGGGTGGTCGTGTTCATGGCGATGCCTTGTGGCCGTGGTCGAGCATCCAGCGGCGCTTCTCCAGCAGGCGGTCGGCGCGGCGATCAATCTCCGCAGCGGCCTGGTCGATCGTGAGATCGCCGTGCGCGGCTTGCGCCGCCACGAGCTGCATCTCGGTGACGATACGCTCCCACTCCGCGACCGGCGGCGTGGCCTTTGCCCGGTCGAGCTGGTCGCGGAACGCGGCGGCCTTGTCATCGTCACGCAGCGCGGGCGCATCCCACGAAGAACGGCGCGGCGGCATGTCGCCCAGGATCTGGTAGAAGCGCTCCTGGATCTCGGGACGCGACAGGAACTCGATCAGCGCCCACGCATCGTCCTTGTGCTTCGATTTGCGGTAGATGACCAGGCTGGAGCCGCCAGCGTTGGACGCGCCCGGGCCATTCGGCCCCGGCAACGCCACCGTGCCCCAGTCGGCCTGCTGCTCAGGCGGCAGGCGCTTGCGGAACTCGCCGATGTTCCACGGACCCGACAGATAGAAGGCATAGAAGCCCTGGCCGAACGCAGCCCATGGGTTGCCGATGCCGACGTTGGTCATCATCGGTGCCTGTTGGTCCTTGAACATCGAGACGTAGAACGCCAGCGCTTTCTTGAAGCCGGGGCTCTGGAAGTTGCCGTAGCGGCCGCCGTCGCGCAGCAGCGGATCGGGCTGCTGCAAGGCGAGCGCGAGCAGTTGCTCGAACTCGTTGGTGGGCAGCAGCACGCCATAGGCCTTGCCTTGCGGCTGGGCCAGCTTCGCCATCATCGCCTGCCATTCCGCCCAGTCGCGCGGCGGGTGGTCGTAGCCCACCTTCGCCAGCAGATCCTTGCGGTAGAACAGCAGGCGCGTATCCACGTACCAGGGCACGCCGTAGAGCGTGCCGTCGATCACGTTGGTGGACCAGATCGCCGGGAAGTAATCGTTCTTGTCCACGACCTTCGAGGCGTTGACGCGTGCGTCCAGTGGCTCGAGCGCATTGAGCGCCACCATCTCCGGCACCCATGTGTTGCCGAGCTGGGTGATATCCGGGGTGGAATCACCCGCGTACGCGGTGAGCAGCTTCTGGTGCGCCGCTGTCAGCGGCAGCTGCTGCACGGAGACATGCAAGCCGGGATGTTCGCGCTCGAATTCGGGCAGCAGTTTGAGTACCGCCTCGCCTTCACGCCCGATCGTCCAGAACTCCAGCGTGCGCGTGCCGGGTGGTTCTTTCGCGCAGGACGACAACGCCGCGCCGGCAAGAGCCAGCGCGGCGATGACGCCAAGGCGGGCGACGCGCATCACCACAGGGTGGAGGCCGTCTCGGCGTCCAGCCAGCCGCCGGTGAAGCCGGCGCGCTGCAGGCCCTTGCGAATGTAAGGGTTCTTCTTCATCACGTTCCACACGAACTCACTGCGGTAGTTCTCGATCATGAGCACGATCGGGCCCTGGTCGATGCCCAGGTGCACGGTATCGGCCCAGCCGAAGCCCGGCACGAGCTGGCCGGTACGCAGGTCGGTGCGGGTATCGAAGCTGAGGTTGAAGGCATCGACGAAGCCGTACTTCGTGTAGATGTACTGGCCGTACTTCTTCTTCATCTCTTCCAGCGCCGGAATCACGATCTCCGGCGCGAAGGCAATCGAGCCACCCGCCGCGGTGGGCACGATGGTGCCGTCATCGGAGATGTAATCCAGGCCTGCGCCACGCGCGGTGTAACCCTGGAACGTCCGTTCCTTGTCACCCTGCTTGATGATCAGGCCGCCCGGGCCATTCGAGGCGGTGAGGCCCCAGATGTTCTTGCCATAGCCGGTCCAGCCACCCGGGTTGGCCACGGCGTAGGCCTGCTGCGAATAGGTGGCGCGGCGGCTGTTCTCGAAGTAATCCAGGCCCTTTTCGCGGTTCCACGCATCCTTGATGCCGCGGAAATCGACCCAGGTGTGGCTGTACTGGTGGCCGAACATGGGCGCGAAGTTCAGGAACGTCTGGCCGTGGAATTCGCCCCAGGTCTTGTCGTAGGTCTTCGTCCATGCCTGCCACGCGTCGTCACCGACCGGGTGGGTCGGCGAGCCCAGCGCCATGATGTAAACCAGCATGCCTTCGTTATAGCCCTCCCAATCGTGCGGGATGGCCTTGCCACCCGGTGTCCAGCCCATGCTGATCAGCGGCGTGTGGTTCTGCATCCAGGTCCAGTCCACGCGGCGGTAGATCTGGTCGGCCAGGTCGCGGATTTCCTTTTCCTTGGGCGTGTCGTGGTCGTAATAGCTTTGCGCGAACAGCACGCCGCCGAGCAGCAGCGTGGTATCCACCGACGATACTTCCACCCAACGCGCAAAGCGCTTCCCGGTCTTCATGTCCAGGAAGTGGTAGTAGAAGCCGTGGAAGCCGGTGGAATCATCCTCGGAATCGTTCTGCGCCGACTCGTTGAAGAACTTCAGCGTGGCCAGCGTGCGGTCCACCGCCTGCTCGCGCGTGACGTATCCGCGCTCCACGCCCACGCCATACGCAGTAAGGCCAAAGCCCACCGAGGCGATCGAGGCGAACGAGTCGGTCGGGTAGTGATCGGGGATCAGGCCATTCTCGGGGTTGGCGCTATCCCAGAACCACTGGAAGGTACGCTTCTCCAGATCCACGATCATCGGCGGCACCGGGTGCAGGTCCTTCGACGGCATGGCGGTGGCAGCAGGCTTGGCCTTGGCGGCCTTCGTGCCTTCGCGGGCCATGGCAAGGGGGGCGGCGCAGGCCATCAGCGCGGCGAGGGCAAGGGTGAGGCGCTTGGTCGTGGTCGGTTTCATCGCTGGGGATCCTTGGGCTTGAACGAGGCTAGCGCGAACGACGTGGGGACGGTTCGTGCTGCCGGTTGGCCTGCCTAGCGTAAACGTTTACGGCGCCCGGCCAAATAAAAGTCCCCGAAGGGACTTCCATAGAACAAAAGAGGCGCCCGAGGGGAGACTCACGGGCGCCCAAAGGTGGCACGGGTAGAAAGGGGAGCTTTCCACCCGTGCCGGGTGCTGCTTAGAACTTCAGGCCCACGGTGAAGCGGGCGGTACGCGGCAGGTAAACGATGTTGCCCTTCTTGTTGTAGGTCACCGGATCGCTGTTCAGCACGCCGCCGGAACCCCAGTTGGTGTTGTAGTCGGCGAAGTTCTGCCAGTTGAACACGTTCAGGATGTCGAAGCGGGCGTAGATCTTGGTGTCACCGCTCAGCACGAAATCCTTGGTGAGCTGGATATCGACATCGCGGTAGCCCCAGATATCGCCACCGATGAGGAACTTCGAGCCGCTCGGCACGCCCGAGACCGGGATGCACGACGAGCCATCGGCGAACGTCGCGCCATAGCAGGCGATGTCATCCTTGGGCAGCGGCGTGGCGAGGGTCAGCTTGACCGACGCGTTGATACCCCACGGCAGGTCGACCGCGCCGGTACCGACGAAGCGATGCTTGGCCACGGCGTTCGAGGTGATGTAGCGGTAATCCTCGATCCACGGGTAATCGAACGAGTAGTGCTCGTTGATATCGCGGTTCTGCTTGGCGTGCGAGAAGGTGTACGACAGGCTCGTGCTCCAGCCGGACTCCTTGGTATACGGCTTCTGTGCCGACAGCAGCACCTGGGTGGTGCGGGTCGAGATGCCGTTGTTGCCGAGGATCAGGCCGCCGACGTTCGGGATCGGGTAATCCCACGGCTGCGAGCCGTTCTTGAAGAACGAACCATCCGGGTAGCGGTTGCCGAGCGTGAACACGAAGCCGTCGTGGCTCAGCACGCGCGTCACGGTGGCATCGGTCTGCCATTCGCCAATCGTGTTGGACATGCCCAGGCTGAACTGGTCGCTGTAAGGCGCCTTCAGCTTGTTGTTCAGCATGTCCACTTCCTGGCCGGAGTTACCGCCCACCAGGTAGTTCTGCAGCACGTTCTGGCCGTTCAGGAAATCCGGATTCCAGGGCACGCAGGTGGACGAGCTGGTGTCGCACGGATGGGTCGGGATGTTGAAGCGCAGCGTGGTCTGCGGCAGCGACTGCTTGGTGACTTCCGTCTGCAGGTAGTCGAACAGGTTGCGGTCGTAGGCGCGGCCCGCACCGCCGTGGATCACGTGCTCTTCGTCAGCGAACAGGTCGTACGAGAAGCCAAGGCGCGGCTGCCATTCGCCCTTGAAGTTCTTACGGTTATGGCCGTTGCTGATGTAATCGTTGAGGTTCACGCCACCGGCCGCGAGGGAATCGGCGTAGGTCTCACCCGGCGTCGCACCGGCGTAGGGGTTCGGCGAGTTCAGCGCATCGATCACCTTCTGCGAGGTGACGAAGTTGGTGTACGACGGGTTCGCTTCGTAATCCCAACGCACGCCAAGGTTCAGCGTGAGGTGATCGTTAACCGACCAGTCGTCCTGCGCGAAGATGCCGTACTGGCGTGCGTGGGTCTTGGCCACGCCATCGGAACCCGGCAGGTTCGAGGCGTAGAACACCTGCCACGGCTCGGCGGAGACGCCCGTGGGGTTCACGTCGTAATAGAACTGCGGGCTCTGTGCCGCGGCATCGGCGGCCTTCAGCTCAACGGCCTTGAACTTGTAGCCGAACTTGACGACGTGGTCGCCCTGCCACTCAAGATCGTTGAAGGTGAAGGTATCCGACACGCTCGGACCTTCCTGGCTCTTGTTCTGGGTGGCGCGCGGATCCGCCGAGCCCGTCGCGATGATCGCGGGGTTGTTCTGATCCGGCTGCCAGGTGTACTGGAAACCGTTGCCCGCCTGCAGCGGGTTCGCGGCGATGTACGCGTTCTCGTACGCGAAGATCAGTTCGTTGTACCAGCTGTCGGCGCTATGCGCCCACTTGAACGTACCGCGGGTGTCGTGGTTTTCGTTGCTGACGCCGGCCGACGGCGCGGTGCCGGTACCGGTGCCGGAGATCTGCTGTTCGCGGCGCACCTGGGTACTGATCTCGATGCGGTCACGATCGGTCAGTTCCCAGTCGATCTTGCCGAAGTACAGCTTCTCATCGAAGTTCAGGTTGGAGGAGCCGAGTTCGGACTGCACGTTGGCCGGCAGCAGCGCCGAGACATCGCCCGCGTAGTTGACGCTGTTGGGTACCACGGAGATCGGCGTATCGAACTTCTTCTGCTCGTACGTGATGAAGAAGTGCATCTTGTCCTTGATGATCGGGCCACCAAGGGCAAAGCCGTATTCCTTCGATTCCGAATCCGTCTTGCCCGAGGTCTTCTCGATCGGCGTGCGGTTGCGGAATGCATCGTTGGTGTACGTGCCGAACACTTCGCCGTGGAACTCGTTGGTACCCGACTTGGTCTCGGCGGTGATTGCAGCGGACGACACCTGGTCGTATTCCGCCTTGTAGTTGTTGGTGATGACCTTGTATTCACCAATGGCGAGCTGCGGGAACGGGTTGCCCTGGCTGTTGTTCTGGCCGGAGACGCCGCCTTCCTTCACGTAGCTCTTCTGGCTCACGCCGTCGATGTAGACGTTCGTGGAGCTGGTGTTCATCGCACCGCCGCGGAGCGAGGTGTTGCCCTTCGCATCGACGCTGAACACCATGCCCGGCACGGTATCGGCGAACTCGAGGAAGTTGCGCGATGCCTGGGGAATCGTGGCGATCTGGTGCAGCGAGATCGTCTGGCCAACTTCGGGGGTCTTCACTTCCTGCAGCGTGGTCGCAGCAACGCTCACGCCCTCGAGCGAGGTGGCATTCGCCGCATTGGCGCCACCGGCGGCCGCGGCAGGCGCGGCGAGGTTAAGGGTGCCCGTCGATGCGACGGTCAGCGTCACGGTCTGCTGCGTGCCCGGGCCAGCATCGACCTGGTACGAGGCGGGCGGCAGGCCATTAATCGTGTACGAACCATCCGCGCCGGCGGTGGTCTTGCGGGTAAGGCCCGTCTGCGGGTTGAACGCGGTGACCTGCGCACCCGGGGCGGCCTTGCCGCGCAGCGTGGCGTTGGCCGACTGCGCCATGGTCATGGTCGGTGCAACGACGGCGGCGATGCTGGCGGCGATAACGCCGCACAACAGCTTCTTCTTCACGTGCTTCGAAGCGTTCATGGTACCCCTCTCTCCCAATCTCTCTCTGTGTGTATGGACCGGTCCGGCTGGGCCTGGGTACGACGTCCGGCCTTGCGGCCGCGTCGCGGTGGTCAACGCCACCTCATCTAAGGCGATCTACCCCGTACCCCCGCCCGTTCCGCGTGCGGACCGGCTGGTTCTCGCTATCCATCAATGGCGCCGTCCTGGATCCCGCCACGGCCCGGCAAGCCGTGTCATGCAGCGACGGATCAGTTCCGTCGTTGTGCCTTGTCGCTGGCGCCACAGGAGGCGCGTACGACGAGTTCGGTACCGACGACGCGCGGCTCAGGCGCCGCGTCATCGGGTGATTCGATCATGCGGGCCAGGCGCTCCAGCGCGGCCTCGCCCAACTCGGCGATGCGCACGCGCACCGTCGTCAGCGGCGGCGATACGTATCGCGCCATCGGGATATCGTCGAAGCCGGTAACGGCGATCTCGTCGGGCGTGCGCACGCCCGCCTCGGCCAGCGCGGAAAGCGCACCGATCGCCATCATGTCGTTCGCGGCGAAGATGGCATCGGGGCGCGGCGACATCGCCAGCGCTTCCTTGGCCATGCGGTAACCGGATTCTTCGGTGAAGTCGCCCTGCAGCACGACGGCGCTATCGCCCAGGCCGGCGGCGGCGAGCGCTTCGCGATAACCGCGGCTGCGCTCCTGCACGTCGTGGTTCACTTCCGGGCCGGCGATGAACACGATGCGCTGCCTGCCGTTGCCCAGCAGGTGCTCGACCATGGCCTTCGCGCCACCGAAGTCATCCACATCCAGCGCGGCGTGGCGCTCGGAACGCACGTGGCTGTTGATCAGTACGGTGGGAAGGACGATCGGCAGGTTCTCGTCGAGGAACGCGGCATCGGCATGCGGCGACATCACGAGCAGGCCATCGACGCGGCCCTGCATGGCGCGCAGTGCGATAGCCGCTTCGGTGGCATCGCCATGCGAGCTGGATACCAGCAGGTACAGGCCACGCGCCCGGGCGGCCAGGTCGATACCGCGGATGAGCTCGGAGAAGAACGCACCGTGCAGATCGGGCAGCAGGGCGCCGATCGTCTGGGTGCGGCGGGTGATCAGGCTGCGTGCCGCGCTGTGCGGTACGTAACGCAGGCGAGCGGCAACTTCACGGATCCGCTTTTGCGTCTCCGCGGTCACGCCGCCATGGCCATTCAGTGCGCGCGAAACGGAGGCCACCGATACGTTGGCCATCCTCGCGACGTCTTTGATCGTCACACTCACGTAATCATCGCCCTGCGTCCCCGGCCCCACCGGGGTTCGACGGCGCGGAACGTAAACGTTTTCACCATCCGTGTAAAGCCTGTTAAATCAAAGGCTTGTTGCACTGCACGAGTAAACGTTATTACGTGCAATACCACTTGATGGGTGGTGATGAAAACTTATTTAGAAACGGTACGTTGGGTGGTCTGCACGGGACTTTTGCGGTGCAGCACGAATCTTCGCGATTTGTTCACGTATTTGAATAGCTGCCGGGTCTAATAAGCGGCGAAGCGCAAGGACTTGCCAGGGGCTATGGAACCCCGCGACCGGCCCCGGAGGGCCCGGTCAGGCCCGGGCATCCAGCGTGGCATCCAGCCAGCCGCCGACGTCATCCGAGGTCGGTGTGCTGGCGGCAAACAGGATGCGGTACATCATGGGTGCGATGACGCCGTCCAGGATGGCTTGCGTCGCCAGAGTGCGCTCGCCGCGCGCGACGGCGCGTTCGCTGATCGCATCCAGCTGCTGCGTGCAGTAAAGCGCGCACTTACCCGTGTTTTCGCGACCTTGTACGCCGAGCACATCGCGCAACATGGTTCGCCCCGGGTCGGAAGACATCTCGTCGCGGTACTGCTCCAGCCAGGTGAACAGGTCGCCGCGGTAGCTGCCGGTATCCGCCGGCAGCCCCTCAGGCCGCAACTGCTCCACGGCGACATCCGCGAGCAGCTGGGAAAGATCGCCCCAGCGGCGGTAGATCGTGGACGGCGTGACACCGGCGCGCGCGGCAATGGCCGGTACGGTCAGCGCTTCACGGCTGCCCTCGGCCTGGAGCTCGTGCACCGCCTGGTGGATCGCGGCCTGCACGCGCGCGCTGCGGCCGCCCGGACGGGGGCAGGCGGGGCGGGCTTGGGAGGGTGCAATCTCGTTCATGGCTGCCTATCATACTCCTAAACGCTAAATAGTTGCTTTAGCGCCCGGTCGGCGTAGACTAACGCGCATTCTTTGCTTTTAGGCTTCGCCATGAGCGCCTCCGACGTTCGACGGCCAATGGCCGTGCATACCTTTACTCTCGTCGCATTCATCGCCGCTTCGACTGCCCCGACCCCGCTCTATCGGCTTTACCAGGCGGCGTGGCACTTCACGCCCACGCTCCTCACCGTGATTTTCGCGGTGTATGCCTTCGCCTTGCTGGCCGCGCTGCTGTTCGGCGGGCGCCTGTCCGATCACCTGGGCCGCCGCCCCGTCATCGCCGCGGCAATCGTGCTGGATGTGTTGGCGATGGGCGTGTTCCTCGCGGCCGATAGCCCGGCGTGGCTGATCGCTGCGCGCACGCTCCAGGGCATCGCTACCGGCATCGGCATGTCCACCCTCGCCGCGGCCATCCTCGACCTGGACCGCCAGCGCGGGGCCACCATCAACAGCTTCGCGCCGATGATTGGCCTGGGTGCTGGCGCCTTGGGCAGCACGGCCATGGTCGTGCTGGCACCCGCCCCGATGCAGTCGGTGTACATCGTGCTGATCGGCCTGCTAGGGCTCGCCTTCGTTCTCACTAGCGCGACGCCCGAAACCGCTGAGCGCAAACCAGGTGCCCTGGCCAGCCTCCGTCCGCACGTGGCGGTACCGCAACGCGCGCGCCCCGCTTTCATGGCGGTGTCGCCGCTCAACGTGGCGCTGTGGATGCTGGGTGGCTTCTATCTTTCGCTGATGCCTTCGCTGGTGGCGAAGACCACGCACTCCACCTCGCCGTGGATCGGCGGACTCGTCGTCACGGCGCTGATGCTGAGCGGCGCGGCCGCGGTGTTGCAGGGGCTGAATCACCCGGCGATCCGCTCTTTGCAGCGTGGCGCTGTCCTGCTGGCTGGTGGCCTGGTGCTGGTGCTGATCGGCGCGGGTATCGGTTCGGGTGCCTGGCTGCTGGGCGCCTCCGTGATCGCCGGCGCCGGCTTCGGGGCGTCGTTCCTTGGCGCGGTGCGCAGCATCATGCCGCTGGCCGAACCGCATGAACGCAGCCGCCTGATGGCCGCGTTCTATATCCAGAGCTATCTGGCTTTCAGCGTGCCGACGATTGCCGTGGGTTACGTGGCACAGCACTACGGGCTGCTCACCGCCATCAACCTGTATGGCGGCATCATCGTCGCGCTGACCCTGGCCGCGTTGGTGTGGATCGTGATGCGGGCGCATCACGTCCGGGCACCCGCCGCGAGCTGAGCTTTTCGCTGTCGCTCGCTCAGCCCTTGGGGTGGGCGAGCGCGTAATCGATCGACGCACGTACTGCAGCCACCTGCGCGTCGTTGCATTCCTTCGGCGTGGCGCGCGGGCTATCCGGGTAAACCTCGGTGGTGGTGCAGTAGCGCGCCGGGGTGATGCCGGCGCACAGGCCGAGCGACTTCAGCGCGTACTCGATGACGCCGTGCGCCACTTCGGGTGAGCCGATGATCTCGCCGTTCGCATCCGCCGGCGCGATGTGCGTGACCTTCGCGACGGCCTCGATCACCGCTTTCTGGAACGCGGGCTGCGGTTTGTCCGCATCATCGACCAGGTAGAACCCATCCGGCACTTCGCCCGGCTCGTAATCCTTGCCATCACGTGCCGCGAGCGCCGGGCGGAACTCCGATTCATCCGTATCCGTGGTCTCGTGCAGGTCGATATGCATCAGCACCGTGTCAGCCAGCGGTGCGAGCAAGCGCACCAGTGCGGCGGATTCGGCGGCGGGGCTGCCTTCGCGGAAATTGCGGTTGGGATCGATCGCATCGAAGTTCCAGCGGTGGATGCGCTCATAGGCCCAGGGGCTCACGCAAGGCACCACCAGCACGTTCGCGCGGCCGGTGTAGTCGTTGCCGTGTTCGCGCAGGAACTGCAGCGCGCCGTGCACGCCGCTGGTTTCGTAGCCGTGCACGCCGCCGGTCACCACCATGACGGGCAGCGCATCGTTCCAGTGTCGCGTGCGCAGGGCGAAGAACGGGTAATGCTCGCCGGCGTAGTCCACCGCACCGTATTCCTCCACATCGAACGAGGCGCGCAGCGGTTCGATCGCCTTGACGACGTCGTCCGCGTAGCTGCGCTGCTTGCGCTGCGTGGCGCGCCACGCAGCGACCTCAGCGGGGCCCCAGGGCGTGCCGGGCGTACCGATGGGATAAGGCGTGGACTGCGTCATGGCGTTGGCTTCGTAGGCTACAGGTGCGGCGATTGTATACGCGCCGGCCGCCATCAGTTCCCGTGAAGCGGCACCCCGGCCTGGGCACCCGCGCGGGTGATCTGGTTCAGCATGAAGATGCGGCTGCGCTGGAAACCCAGGCGCTCGTACAGGGCGATCGCCGACTGGTTCTCGCCGAACACGTGCAGGAACGGGATTTCACCACGGCGCTCGATGTCGGCACGCACGACGTTGATCAGCATGGCAGCGAGCCCCTTCCCGCGCCATTCGGGGTGGACGCAGACGGCACTCACCTCGGTATAGCCCGGCACACGCATGCGCTCACCGGCCATGGCAATGAGCTTGCCGTCGTCGCGCAGCCCTATGTAGCGGCCCATCGCGTTCGTCCGGCGAACGAAGGGGCCGGGCCGGGTGAGCTGGGTGAGCGCGATCATCTCGGTGACGTCGTCATCGCCCAACTCCAGGAAATCGGCGCCGAACGAGGTGTTGTCCACGCGTGTCTCGGCGACCATCTGGTGCACATCGCCCAAGGGCACGGAGCGCAGGATCGAGGGAACCTGCAGCGGTTCGCGGGATAGCACAGCGGCGACATCGCCGGGTTGCATGAGCGCATGCAGCGCCTCGAAGGCGGCGGGCAATTCTTCCGCCACGGCAGCGAATGGGGCCACATCAGGCTGGTAACGCCGCACCAGCGCATCGCCTTCGCCCAGGTGGGCTTGTCGGGTGCCGAGCGCACTCCAGATAGGCGTGGCCAGGTCACCGTGGGTTTCGTTGCCAGGGTCGCTCACCATCCACCTCTCAATGTGCCGGGCATCGCATGCCTGCGCTGCATTGTAACCATCGCGCCACGCCCCGCGCCCACGGCGCGGCCGCGTATAGTGCGCCCACGCATCCAAGGGGGAATCGTCATGCCGGCGCACCGCAGGTGGTGGGTTGGAATCGTCTCGCTTCTGTTCGCAGGCGGCCTTCTCGCTGACGAACCGCACTACGTCCCGGGCCCGGTACATCGTGGGGACTACCTGGGCGGGCATGATTTCCGGCTGACCCCCATCGTTGCCCGAGATCCCTCAGGCGAACCGATCACCGACATGCCAGCGTACCGCTTCGGCTTCCGCGACACGGATGGAAACTGGCAAGAGACCGAAGCGGATAAGCCGGTCGACATCACCGTTCCTCCCGCGCTGCGGGAGCGGCTGATGCTCGTCTTCAATGGCGGTTGGGAGTTGATGCCGCGTGGATGGCGGCCAGCCGTCGCCACGTTGACGGCCAACAGCACGCTATCCATCGAATTCACGGCACCTGGCGGATTCTCGCAAGGTTGGCTCAGCGAGGGTATGGAAGTGGGGGCATGGGAGGCGATGAGCGACGCCGCACCGTTCTTCCCGCTGGTCCGCAAGGAAATGCTGGCCATGGATTTCGCGCAACCCGGCCAACGGTTTCCGTTGCCACATCACGTGGTAAGCCTCACGCGGCCGGATGCCTGCACCGTGATTTACGATTACGTAGAACGGGGTTCGCCAGGCGTCCACGCGTGGATAAACTTCGTCGGGATAAGCAACGGCGAACTCTACGTGTTCGACATGGCGATGCCCGAAGCGGACAAGGCCGTGCGCGACGCGGTGTTCGCCAACCACACGACCGCGCAGGCGCCATGCCCGCCTTCTCGTCAGCGAGCTAGCCGCTAGCCCTCGTGGGCAGGTGTCGTCGATACCGCCGCGCGGGGTGCCCGGGCGGCCCACACGCTGCATGGATCGCCCTCGATCGCCCGGCGGCGGGTGGCGATGGCCAGCCACGCAAAACCCGCGCCCATCGCGATGGCGACCAGGTCCACGCCTAGTACGTCGTAACGGCCTTCGGCCAGCGTGCGGGACAGGCGATCGCCATGCAGTGCCATGTCGAGCACGCCCACCACGACGGATACGGCGGCAGTCGCCCAGAGCAGGTCGACCGCGGCTTTCGCCGGGCGGCGCCAGAACGTCCACGCGACGGCGGCAAAGAACGTGGTGAAGCAGACCGGCTGGACGATCGACGTAGGCTCTGCCCCGACGTACGGCGCCAGGTGGTTGGCGACGAACGTGACCGAGATGGCGAGGCAGGTACCCAGGCACACGCCGACGGTGGCCGTGGCCATGGCGCGCACCTTCAGCGGCTGATCGGCCTGGCGGCGTTTGCGGCGGGTTTCGATATAAAGCAGGTTGCCCGAATAGAACAGGAAGGCACCGGCCAGGCCCAGGATGAAATACAGCCAGCGCAGCGACAGGTTGCCGAACGTGCCGAAGTGCAGGCCGAAGATGGCCGAGTACGTGGCGTGGTTCGCATCACGTGCGCCGGTGACCTGCACATTGAGGATGCGGCCGGTGCTCGCATCGAGCGCCACCATGCCGTACTCACCCAGCGTCTTCGTGGAGGTGCCGCGCACCTCTGCGGAGGCGCCCGACTGGCCATAGCGGACATAGCGCATGTAGTCCGGTTCGAAGTTGGCGGCGCCTGCGGCCAACGCGGCCTGGCGGGCGCGGGCGCCGAGCTCGGCGGGCGGGAGCATGGCTACGCCAGTATCCGTACCGGCCTTGGGTGCGGCCGCCGTCATCGCAGCGGTATCCGGCAGTGCGCTGGTCATGCGCTCGAACGCGCTCATCAGCTTGCCATCGAAGATCACCGTGTTGAACGCCATCAGCGCCACCAGGGTGAGACACAGCAACGCACCGGTGACGGCGAAGATGATGTGGAAGGGCAGGCTGAGGATGCCGATGACGTTGTGTGCATCCTGCCAGAGCCGCTTCAGGTTATGGCCCGGGCGCAGGGCGAACAGTTCGCGCACCAGGTTCGGCAGGTGGATGAGCACGCCGGTGAGCAATGCCAGTCCGTAGATGACGCTGACGATGCCCATGAGGTAGATGCCGATCTCGGGGATGCCGAGGTCGTAGTGCAACTCGTAGACGAAGTCGGCCAACCCGTGCTCGTGGTCTTCGGCGTCATGCGCGGCGCTGTCATCGATGGCCTGGGTCATCCAGGTGCCATCCTTCTCCATCCAGTAGGCGGCCACTTCGTGCGAGGGGTGGCCCGCGGCGTAGGTGACGCCGATGGATTCACGCGCGGCGGGATGCTTCGCCACGATGTCGGCCATCATGGTGCCGGCGCGGTCCATCACCTGCGCATCGGCCAGTTCCTGCTTCGGCAGCGCCCAGGTATCGATCGGGTCGTGGAACATGGTGAGCGCGCCCGCGTAAAACGCGATGAACAACGCGAAGCCCGCGAGCAGGCCGGTCCAGGTGTGCACGGTGGTGAAGGTGCGGATCGTGCTGGACTTCATGGCTCAGATACCGGGCAGGGTGTGCTTGGCAAGGAACAACGCGGCGAACGCGCCCACGTTGGCGATGGCCAGCCAGGCCCAGGCGCGCACACCGCTGCGGAACATGTACGTCGCGGCCATCACCACCGTCCACAGCGGGAAGAACGCCACCAGCCACGGCATGAGCACGGATTCGCTGGCGCCTGGCCACAGGTAGACGGCCAGCCCGACGATGGCCATGCACAGCGGGAGGCCGAGGAGAATGCCGGCGAAGGTCTTGGCGAGCATCAGCGGGCCTTCTTCGCGTCTGCCGGCTTCAGCAGCCACAGCACGTAGGGGAATGCCACTGCGCCGAGCATCAGGGCGGTGAGCGTTGAGAAAATTCCGGGAAGCGTGGTTTCACCCACCACCCAGCAGGCCAGTGCCACCACCGTGAGCACACCCGCCGCCAGCCTGGCGCCACGGCCCAACGGCCGCGCCAGCGCGCGCTGGTTACGGGAGGAAAGGTAGGCGAGCGCCATGGCGGCGAACGCCACCAGGCAGCCAAGCAGGTTCATGGGCGCGACCGGTCGGATAGTTATTGATAATTGTTATCATTCGCCACCGGCGGG